>JAESGQ010000023.1_pt1 | contig 470313 bp, 456 predicted proteins | sample 9266251 | NCBI WGS metagenome assembly JAESGQ01 (sample SAMN17056778, study PRJNA650883) | algae metagenome | isolation source: Kaiparowitsia implicata GSE-PSE-MK54-09C and co-occurring heterotrophs from... | place: USA: Kaiparowits Plateau, Grand Staircase Escalante National Monument, UT ...
TCATTCACTTCATAGTTCCAGTTCACGCCCGTCGTCGAAGACTCGGCGTTGATGTCGTCAATGACGTGATAGCCCGCGTCAACCGCGCCATACCACCCATCCGGCTCAGCCGAAGCAGCACCAGCGGACAGGGCGAGAGCCGCCGCCGCGCTGGAAGCCAGGAACAAGGTCTTGAAACGCATGGGTGTGAGCCCTCCGCAGCCACAATTGATCTGAGCGGCGGTCTCACCGCCTTTGTGCCTCATAACAGCGTTGCTGCATGAGGTCGATAGCCGCGCCGTCATCGGCGGCCGAGCGTGGCGTTGAAGCTACAGGGGAAATCGGAAGTCTTTGCCCCAATCGGCCATCGTCGGACGATTCACACCGGATGCCGCACCGTTTGTGGAATGCGCGAACCAGTTTATGCCCCACCTCATGGGTCAGTCGGGCGCGCAGTGCGAGATCATCGCCGAGGCTGGCGTTAACCATGACGGTGACGAGGCCGAAGCCCTGAAACTGGTCGCCGCGGCCGCCCAGGCCGGGGCCGACACGGTCAAGTTCCAGACCTTCGACCCTGACGAACTGGCCACGGCCGCCGCCCCGACCGCCGCCTATCAGGCCGGGGCTGGAGAAGGTGACCGCCAAGCCGCCATGCTGCGAAGACTGACCCTGCCGCTGTCGGCGTGGGCGCGGATCGCCCGTGAGGCGCAGACCTGTGGCGTCCGCTTCCTGTCGACCCCGTTCGACGTGGCCTCAGCCCGGTTCCTCATCGAAGAGACCGGCCTGGACCGCATCAAGGTCGGATCGGGCGAGCTGACCAACCTGCCGCTCCTGCTCGATCTCGCGCGGCTGGGCCGCCCGCTCCTTTTGTCGACCGGCATGGCGACGACGCAGGATGTCCGCGACGCCCTGGGCACGGTCGTCTTCGCCGCCCTGGCCGAGCACAAGGAACGCCCTTCGATGGCGGCGGTCAGGGCGGCCTTGGAGGCATCGGAGGCGATGCCCATCCTGGCGAGGACGGTCGTCATGCAGTGCGTCACCGCCTATCCGGCCCCCCATGACCAGGCCAATCTGCGCGTCCTTGACGCCTACGCCGCGCTCTGCGTCATCCCCGGCTATTCAGACCACACCCTTGGCATCGACACGGCCTTGGCGGCGGCGGCGCGTGGCGCGCGGGTGATCGAAAAGCACCTGACGCTGGATCGCGACCGCCCGGGGCCGGATCACAAGGCCTCACTGGAACCCGACCAGATGGCGGCGCTGGTCCTCGGGGCCCGACGGGTGACGCAGATGCTGGGCTCACATGAGAAGGCACCGGTCGAGGCCGAGATCGGCAATATGGCGGTCGCCCGACGCGGCCTGGTGGCCGTGCGTCCCATCCGGACCGGAGACGTCTTCTCCACCGACAACCTCGCCCCAAGGCGAGCCGGAGGCGGCGCCCCGCCCGCCCGGTTATGGGACATGCTGGGCCAACGGGCCGGCCGCGATTACGGGATCGGCGACTGGATCGACGCATGAGGCGGATCGGCGTCTTCACAGGCACGCGCGCCGAGTATGGGCTACTACGGCCCGTCCTGACCGCTCTGGAGGCGTCGCGCGTTTTCGATCCCAGCCTGATCGTCGGCGGAACCCACCTGTCAGTGCGCCACGGCGCGACCCTGTCCGAGATCGAGGCGGACGGCCGCAGCCCCGACGCCCGCGTTCCCGTTCCGCTCGCCGAAGACGATGGGGCGTCCGTCGCCGCCGATATGGCCGCGACCCTGGCAGGAGCCGCCAAGGCCTATGCCGCGCTCGGACTGGACGCCGTTCTGATGCTGGGGGACCGGACCGAGGTCCTGGCGGCGGCGGCGGCGGCCGTGCCCCTGGGCCTGCCGATTCTGCATCTGGAGGGGGGGCATCGCACCGCCGGAGCCGTGGACGACGCCATCCGCCACGCCGTGACCAAGCTGGCTGCCCTGCACTTCACCGCCGCCGAGCCCTACCGACAGCGCATCTTGCAGATGGGGGAGGCACCCGAGCGGGTCTTCACGGTGGGCTCCACCGCGGTCGACACTCTGCGCCTCATCTTGGCGGGCGAGCCGACGCAGATTTCTGCCCTGACGGGCCTGGACCTGTCGAATGGCTTCCTGCTGGCGACCTTCCACCCCGAGACGCTGGGCGATCGGCCGGCGGACGCCCAGATCAACGCCTTCATCCAGGGGCTATCTTCCGTGACCGACCGGGCCCTGCTGATCACTCGGCCCAACGCCGACGTCGGGTCGGACGCGATCCGGACCGCGCTGGACGCCTTCGCGGTCCAGCGGCCCGGCCAGGTTCGGCTGGTCGAGTCTCTTGGCGCCGAGGGCTATCTTCGGGCGCTGGTCGCCTGTGATGCCGTCATCGGCAATTCCTCCAGCGGGGTGATCGAAGCGCCGGCGGCGGGGACGCCCTCGGTCAATGTCGGCCTGCGACAGGAGGGACGCATCCGGCCGCACAGCGTGATCGACTGCGCGCTCGAGCCCATGGCCATCGCCCAGGCCATCCGGCGGGCCGCCACGCCCGAAGCCCGGGCCGCCGCGCGGTCACAACCTCCGCCGTTCGGAGACGGACGAACCGGGGCGCGGATCGTCGAGATTCTGGAGCAAACCGATTTCACGACCCTGGCGCGCAAGCCCTTCGTCGACCGGTTCTAGCGCCGGATGCTGTCGAGCGCGCCCGCCGCCTCGCCTCGGACATGCGGCCACAAGGCCTCGCAGACCAGGAAGTCGAACGTCGTGTCCACGTCCCAGCCCCGCTCCGGCGACATGAGCCAGCCCAGCGCGCCCTCACCCTGAAACGTCCGGCGCTGCAGCAGCACCTCGGGCCGACCGACATAGACGGCCCCATTGATCACGACCGGCTCGTCGGGCTCGAGCGCATTGGGGCGGAAACCCCCGTCGACCGCGAGACGCCCATAAAAGGTCTGAGGCTTGAGGACCGGCGAGACGCCGATCACCGATGTGGCTCCGCTCTCATGACAGAGGCGCACGGCCCCGTCGATGTCCGACCCGAGCCGCAGCGGCGAGGTGGGCTGGAGCAGGACGACATAGTCCCAGCGGCCACCCAGCGCGGTCAGGGCGTGGTCGATGGCGTCGATCACCGAGGCCTCCGGTCCTGACAGGTGATCGGGCCGCCGGAAGGGCGGAGCAAACCCCATCTCGTCCGCGATGCCGGCCACCGCGTCGTCGTCCGTCGAAACCACGACCTGATCGAGCACCGTCGCCTCGCGGCAGGCCTCCAGGGTCCAGACGACCATCGGACGGCCGGCCAGCAGACGCGTGTTCTTGCCCGGCAGTCCTTGCGAGCCGGCCCGCGCGGGCACGATCCCGAGGACGCGGCCGACGTTCGCCCCCTGCCCGACCATAGTCCGCTCCGTGACGCCCTATCCCGTGTCCTTTAAACTCTGATTCGCGCAGGCCCGGCGCGTCCGGCGCGGCCGCGTCTGGCAAGGCGGAGCCGACCGGCGATGACGATCACCTCGACCGCATCCCCGACACGGGAAAGACTGAGCGGCCAACGCGTCCTGGTCACCGGCGCGGGCGGCTTCATCGGCAGCCGTCTGTGCGAGCGGCTGGCGGAAGAGGGCGCGTCCGTGCGGGCCCTCGTCCGTTATACCTCCGATGGCGATGCCGGGTGGCTGGACCGGTCGGCCTGCCGTAAGGACATCGAGGTGGCGCGCGGTGACCTGGCGGACCGGGACAGCGTGTTCGACGCCGTGCGCGGGGTCGATCGTGTCTTCCACCTCGGCGCCCTGATCGCCATCCCCTATTCCTACCTCGCGCCCGAGAGCTACGTCCGGACCAACATCCTGGGCACACTGAACGTGCTCCAGGCCGTGCGCGAGCTCGAGATCGGCCGCCTGGTCCACACCTCGACCAGCGAGGTCTACGGCTCGGCCCAGACCGTCCCCATGACCGAGGCCCATCCCCTTGTCGGACAGTCGCCCTACTCCGCCTCCAAGATCGCGGCGGACAAGCTGGCGGAAAGCTATCACCGGTCGTTCGCCACGCCGGTCGTCACGCTGAGGCCCTTTAACACCTATGGGCCGCGCCAGAGCGCGCGGGCGGTGATCCCGACGGTGACAACCCAGCTGCTGGCCGGACGGACGATCCGGCTGGGCGACACCCGCCCGACCCGCGACTTCGTCTATGTCGACGACACGGTCGACGCCTTTCTCAAGGCCGGAACGGTGGCGGGGATCGAGGGTCTGACCGTCCATACGGGCACCGGGCACGAGACCCGCGTCGGTGACCTGCCCGCCCTGATCGCTCGGGCCGCCGGAATGGATTTCTCCGTCGAGGAGGACGCCAGCCGTCTGCGGCCCCCCGCCAGCGAGGTCGAACGGCTGTGCGCCGACGCCAGCCTGGCGCGGGAGCGGCTGGGCTGGACGCCGAGCGTGTCGATTGAAGACGGCCTGGCCCGCGTCGTCGCCTTCGTGCGCGAGAACCCGGGCCTGTACCGGCCCGAGGAGTATACGGTGTGACCGGTGGCGGCGACATCATTGGCAATCTGATCGCGCCGGACGCACCGCTGCTCACGGCCATCGAGCGGATGGATGCGGTCCGCAAGAAGCTGCTGGTCGTGATCGATCCGGACCGGCGGCTGCTGGGCACTGTCTCGGACGGGGACATCCGCCGGGGCCTGATGCGTCGCCTGACGATGGAGGCAGCCGTGTCGTCCGTCATGAACACGGCCCCGGTCGCCCTGAGGCTCGACGGGTCCGAGCAGGAGGCCCTGATGCGGCTGGCTGAGCGCGGGGTCAGCCTGGCCCCGGTGCTCGACCGCGAAGACCGCGTTGTCGGCCTCTATCCCGACGCGGTCTCGGTGGGGGCGCGACGGGACAATCTGGTGGTCATCATGGCCGGGGGACGAGGCGTGCGGCTGGCACCCCTCACCCAGACCTGCCCCAAGCCCATGTTGAAGGTCGCGGGCCGGCCGCTGCTGGAGACCATCATCGAGCGGCTGCAGGCGCAGGGCTTCCACCGCTTCCGCCTTGCGGTGAACTACCTGGCCGAGATGATCGAGGACCATTTCGGCGACGGGTCCGGCATGGGCGTCGAGATCCGCTATCTGCGCGAGGACCACCCCCGAGGCACGGCCGGGGCGCTGTCGCTGCTGACCGACGGGATCGACCGCCCCATGCTGGTGATGAACGGGGATGTCCTGACGCGCATGGCGTTCGGCGACCTGATCGACTTTCACCTCGAACATCGGGCGCTGGCGACGCTGTGCGTGCGCGAACACGCCTTCCAGGCGCCGCACGGCGTGGCCGAGGTGGATGGCGTGCGGATGACGGCGCTGCGCGAGAAGCCGACGTTCCGTTGGCTGGCCAACGCCGGGGTCTATTGCCTGGACGGGAGCGTGCTGGCGCGCGTGCCGGCCGAGGGTCCGTTCGACATGCCCGAACTGCTGGCGTCGCTGGCGGCGGAAGGGGCGCTGGTCGGAGCCTACCCCATCCACGAATACTGGCTGGACATCGGCCGCCCGCCGGATTTCGAGAGCGCGCAGAGTGATTTCCAAGCCGTGTTTCGGCAGTGAACTGGGCGCGGGTCAGGCAAGCCCGAGGTATCCCAAAAGACCATTGCAATGTCTGAACACACGCGCCAGAGCTTAGCCTAGATTCATATGGTTCGGATTTCCCGTGAGCTCCCCCTCCGTCTCTAAGCAACTGGCGCGCATGACAAAGCCGCTTCGAGTCTGGCTGGGATGGGCGGCTGCTGAACCAAAGGCGGGCGACGGGCTGCCATTCCGTCGATCGAGCGCCATAGGCGGCACGGTCGGCCGGATCGCCAGCTTGGAACACGATCTCGATCGCTTGGTCGGAGGCTGGAACCAGCATCTACCGCAAGTGTTGGCGGCGGTTAGCGAGGCGCGCCAGGTCGCCCGTCAAGCCAAGATTAAGGAAGAGCAAGTTCACGCGCTAGCCGCACAGGTCGAACTGCTGACCGCAGAAGTCGCCGAACTGCGGACCAGGCTCGACAGGCCGAATGGACGATCGCGCGAACTTCCGAAGCAGCGCGGCGCCAACCCGGCTGCGGCCAAGTCTCGCTCAATGGGCGTCTGACTTCGCTAAGCCCCTTTCGCACCAATGAACTTTGTTATTGTTTGCCCGACCATCCTTGAGAACGACGCTGTTGGAAACGCGACGCTGGCGCTCGCCAAGGATCTTCGTGCATTGCCGAATGCACGCGTCAGCCTGATCGCGAGGAACAGCGACCGCGACGATATCGGCGTCACCCAAGTCCAGTCCCTCGGGGATCTGCTCCTCGATAAGGACTTCCGAGCAGCGGATGTCATCTTCTACGCCTTCGCGATCTACAACGAGCTTTTCGACGCGATGCTTGTTGGCAATGGGCGGGCCGCACAGATCGTACGCTTCCACAATGTGACACCGAGGGCATTCGTAAGCCCGAAAGACTATTCGGTCGTCGATCGGTCCCTCGGTCAAATCCAGAACTTCTCCTCGGCAGACGAGGTTTGGGCCGACAGCCAGGAAAATTTGGAGGAACTGGTCCGCCACGGGATTGATGTCGAAAAGGTCCGTGTCATGCCGCTGCCGGTCTCTCCCCTTGCAGTCGCCCGAACCGCCGACAAATCGGGCAATGCCCCCCTTCGAATCGTCTTCGTCGGCCGGTTCGTGGCCTCGAAGGGCTTGGAGGACCTCATCTCCGCCCTCGCTATTCTGCGGCGCGTCCATGGGATCGATTTCCGAGCCCGGCTGATTGGCAGCACACGACACTCGCCACCAGCGTATCTCCGTGAACTTTGTCGCCTAATCGCTTTGCATGACCTCGGCGATCTGGTTCGTATGGATGGAGCGGTAGGGCCAGAAACTCTGGCTGACGCCTATCGCGAGGCCCACATCTTCGCGACGGCGTCCCGCCACGAAGGCTTTTGCGTACCGGTCATAGAGGGGATGGCGGCAGGCTGCATCGCCGTGACTTATTCAAACAGCAACTTGCGCCATATCGCGGGCGGGCTGGGACGGCTGGCGCGGACCGATTCACCGGCTGACCTGGCGGAGAGGCTGGCGGAAGTGGGCCGCGCTCTCGTTGACCCAGCGAGCGATGAAGCCGATCGACTTTTGCCAGTCGACGCGGGCCCCATGTCGATCGCCGCCTTCGAGGCGGCGTGCCTCGAACATGTCGCGCGGTTCTCCCCGCAAACCTGCGCGGCGCGTGTCAGGGTTCAACTTGGCCGCTGGCAGGAACCGATCACACTCGAACCTGCGTAGGCGCTGCTATCTGGTTGCGTGCCCGTATCAACGGGACTGTCAGAGCCGTGAGTTGATCCACAGTTGCGCGCCATCGAGATAGGTTCGTCCGATCAGCGTCGGAGCTTCGGACAAAGGGTAAAACTGACACGGTCTTTCACGATGCAGCGACCAGCCCTCCGAACCCAAAAGGTCGATGAGATCGCCTTCAATTTTTCGGCTGTGCGTGCCGAGAAACAGAACGCGCACCTTGCGCTTGAGAACTTCGAGCAGGCTGGGGATCAGGTCGGCCTCCCCGCCCTGGATGTCGACATGCATGAAATCGACAACCGGAAGATGATCTATCGCTTGCGCCACTGAAGTAGCCTTGACCTCGATGGTCTCGATCGCCTGCCCGCGATAATCCTGTTCGGTGCCGGCTTCATGGATCGCGGCCATTCCCGCGTCATGAACGTTGGACGCCGCAGGCCAATAAAGGACGCCGTTCTCGGAATGCGCGGCGGCTTGGTGGAGATGCCACTCACGATGCCCCTCCTGCCCGAAGTCGGGGGCGCTTTCATCCACAACGCCGTTGATTGCGAGGTGTCTGCGCAGGGCGGCGAACCGAGTAACGTCTGCCTCGAAAGCGACAATACTCACCTTGGCGAAGCCAAGCCGCGAGGCGTTCACTGCGCCGAGCGAAACCCAAGGCCCCCATCCAGCGCCAAGCTCTACGACGGAGAGCTGGTGCTGGCCGGATGCGCGTTCTACGGCAAGTGCGAACGCGACATACTCGATCGCCTCCCCCAAGTAGGTGTCATTGGGAATGGGTAGCCGCCGTTCAACATAACCCGTGCGGTCCCACACCCATGGACAATACTCCAGAGACACCTTCACTCCCATGGCGTCGGTGAAGAATGCCGGGTCGGCAACAGTATGGGTCGGAGCGATCGCGCGGATCCGTTCGATATCTTCGCCGAGATATCCACGGAAGACATCAGTCTCCAGAGTGGGCATGTTTAGATCGACCGAAGACGAGCCGAGTTCTGCGGTGCTTCGGTCGGAAGGCTGGGCTGGCGACTGCATTATGACTCGGGGTCTGGTACAGGAGGATGACCATCTTCCACCGGGAGCGGCCGTCGCGGTCAATACCGACATTCCCTAACCCGTGCGGCGCGTGAGGTGAAGGCCCAGGTCCGACAACGATCCTCCACCGGGAGCTGTTATCGAAGTGTCGTTTTCGCGAGCCGGACCGTTAGCGGCCGATAGCTTCGGTCGCATGCGGTCAATGGTGACCATTCGCTCTCGGATGCCATACAGGGTGGACGTTGTTCATTTCCAGGTCACCACGATGTGTCCGTACGTCGACCGTAATTTGCCTTGTGGTTGGGCCGTCAGCCTCTAACATCTTGCCCATCATGTGATCCGCTAGGGACAGAGTAACATGCCGGTCAGCCACTCCTCGCAAATCGACGCGTTGACGGATTCTCAGCTGAGCACATACACGACAACCCCATCTGTCATCGTTGAAACCCGAGTGTTCGGGGGAGTAGGTGAGTATCCGATCTGCGGGTGCTGCGGGCGGTTCCACGCCGTGATCGATGACGGAACGGGGCCGGTCGGCTTCCTGAACGGCGACGAACGCGGCGGACCTGTGGCCGGTGGAAAGATCTCGCTGACGGTCACCGAAGCCGGAACCCAGCTGACCCGCACCAACCTCAGCTGGGCGACATCGCTCGGTCAGCCGACGACGATAGATTTTGCGTTCCGGTCGACTTCCCCGACGACCATGCCTTCGGACACAAGCGGTTTCAGCCGTTTCTCGGCCGAACAGGTCGCGGTGACGCTCCTGGCGCTGCAGAGCTGGTCCGACGTCGCCAACATCACCTTCAACCGCGTCAACGACGGCGACGGCTATTCGAACAACGCGACCATGCTGTTCGGCAACTATTCGTCGGGCTCCGACGGAGCCGCCGCCTTCGCCTACCTGCCCGGCAACCGTTCCGTGACTGCCAACAGCGGCGATATCTGGATCAACAATTCGCTGTCCTACAACGCCACGCCGGTCGCCTTGGGCTACGGCTTCCAGGTCATTACGCACGAGATCGGCCACGCCATCGGGCTGTCTCACCCGTCGGCCTACAACGCCGCCCCCGGACAGTCGCTGTCCTACGCCAACAACGCCAGCTACTATGAGGACACGCGGCAGTACTCGGTGATGAGCTACTTCTCCGAGACCAACACCGGAGGCGCGTTCGGCGGCCGGTACTCGGCCGTGCCCCTTTTGGATGACATCGCGGCGGCGCAGCGTCTGTACGGCGCAAACATGACCACGCGGACGGGCGACACCGTCTATGGGTTCAACTCCAACGCTGGGCGGTCCTGGTTCGAGGCGACGTCGGCCAGCACGGCGCTGATCTTCGCCGTTTGGGACGCCGGAGGTCAGGATACGTTCGATTTCTCCGGCTTCGCCCAGAACCAGATCATCGACCTGCGCCAAGGCGCGTTCTCCAACGTTGGAAGCCTGGTCGGCAACGTCGCGATCGCTATGGGCGCAGTCATCGAGGCCGCGATCGGCGGATCCGGCAACGACACCATCTATGGCAACGCGGCCGACAATGTCCTGACGGGCAACGGCGGCAACGACACCATCGACGGGGGGTTGGGCGTCGACACGGTCGTGTTTGCGGGACAGCGGTCGGCCTACACCATCGCCTGGAACGGTCAGGTCGGCACGGTCACGGGACCGGATGGCACCGACACAATTACCAACGTCGAGTTCCTGCGTTTTGCCGATCAGACCATTGCGGCCGCGCCGACCGGTGGTCTGATCGTCAGCGGGGACATCACGAACAACGTCATGGTCGGAACCGAGTTCGCCGACGTTATGAACGGCGGGGGCGGCGACGACACCCTGTCGGGCGGCGGAGGCGATGACACGCTGAATGGCGGCGTCGGCAACGACACGGTGGACGGCGGGGCCGGCAACGACATCATCGTCGGCGGCCCGGGCAATGACACTCTTTCCGGGGGCGACGGATACGATGTCGTCGACTACTCGGGAGCCGCAGGCGGCGTCACGGTCAATCTGCTGACCGGTACGGCCAGCGGGGCCGCCGGCTCCGACACGCTTTCGGGTTTCGAAGAGATCCGAGGGAGCACCGGAGCCGACACTCTGACGGGTGACAACCAGAACAACGTCATCCTCGGCGGCGGCGGCGCGGACACGCTGAACGGCCTCGGCGGAAACGACATCCTGACCGCAGGGGCAGCGGTGGCGGGAGGCGGTGCCCCCGATATCGTCAAGGCCCAGGGCACAGCCAACGCGACCCGAGGAACGGCCGTCTCGCTGGACGCCGGATTCGACCTTGTCGCCCGCGACGGCGTGATCAACCCCACAACGGTTCCGCACGCCACCGTGACGGCGACCACGCACGGCGGCCTTGAGTACTATGCCTTCACTGCGGCGGCCGGGGCCACGATTGTCCTCGACATCGACAACGCGACCTTCGACAGCGTCATCCGAATCTACGATTCCTTCGGCAACCTTCTGGGCACCAACGACGATGGAACGATCGGTGCCGACAGCGGCCCCGCGACCGACTCCGGCCTGACCTACACCGTGCCGGCGGACGGGGTGTATTACGTCGAGGTATCCCGCTGGGTCAGCGGGGCTAATGCAACGTTGGTCACGGATGTGCCTCCAGCCGGCCAGACCTATACCCTGCACGTCTCGGTTCCTGGCCACGCGGTGGTCGAGGCGGTCCTGACCGGATCAACGCTGAACGGCGGTGACGGGAACGACGTCCTCAACGGCAGCGAGGGCATTGACATCCTGAACGGCGACGCGGGCGACGATACCATCAACGGCGGTGGCGGCGACGACGTGATCGACGGGGGAGAAGGCCTAGATACGGCCGTGTTCAGCGGCAACCGCGCCGCATATACTATCTCCACTCAGAACGGCGTCACGACAGTGACGGGTGCCGACGGCGTTGACCGCTTGACGAATGTGGAGCGGTTGCAGTTCGCCGATCAGGCGGTGACGATTGGCAGCTTCGTTCCAGGCGGCATCTATACGGGAACCGACGCGGCCGAGACGATCGTCGGAGGGGCAGGAAATGACGTCATCATCGGTCGCGGCGGTGGCGACGCCCTGGCAGGCGGTGCCGGTGCCGATACCTTCCAGTACGATTCAGCATCCGACTCGACGCCGACGGATTACGACAATCTGTACGATTTTGAGACTGGCGTCGACGTCATCGACCTAACGGCACTGTCGACAAGCGCGCTGAGCATCATCCGGTTCGACGGAAGCAGCTTCATCTTCGGTAACACGACGACGGGCTCACTTCAGATCATCGCAGCCGGCCGGAATGTGAACGCCGCCGACATCGCCTACGGCGGTTCACACGGCATCTATCTTGTCGGCTCCAACCTCTCGGAGACCTTGATCGGGGGAACCCGCGGCGACGGTATTCAGGGCAGCGACGGATCAGACATCATCATCGGCGGCGGCGGCGGCGACGCTCTCGGCGGCGGCGCAGGGGCCGATATCTTCCGCTACACGGCTGCAACTGATTCCAACGCAGAAGGATACGACAATCTCTTCGACTTCGAGAGTGGGATCGACCAGATCGACCTTACGACACTCTCGACCAGCGCAATCAGTATCCTGCGTCAGGACGGATCCAGTTTCGTCTTTGTCGCGACGGCGGGTGGGCCAATGCAGATGATCGCTGCGGGCCGCGCGGTCAACGGATCGGACATCGCTTATGGAGGCACCCACGGCGTTTTCCTTGGCGGCTCTTCTGCTTCGGAGACTCTTAGCGGTGGCAGCCGGGCGGATACGATCGTCGGCGGCGGCGGGGCCGACACACTGATTGGCGGGGCCGGAGCCGACATTTTCCGCTACGGAGCGGCCTCGGACTCCACCCTTTCAGCGGCCGACACCATACTGGATTTCGTATCCGGCGTGGACCGGCTCGACCTCAGCGCGGTTCGCACAGGCTCCGCAGACCAATTTGGCATCGCTTACGCCAATGGAAGCAGCTTCGTTTTCGTCGACATCGGAGGGGACGGAACGAACGATATGTTGATCCAGCTAGCCAATACCACTCTGCTTGGCTCCGACATCATCTGGAACGCCCCTGCTTCGCCGACAGAAGAGCCCGAAAAGATCGACCTACCGATCACTCTGTCGCCGGAAGAAACAGTAGGCATTTTCAGGGACGTTTCTGGCCAAATCTACCAAGAGCCATTCGGATCGTGGTCTCCCACCCGCAGCGACGATTGGTTGTAGAAAACCCAGCCTTGTTGCCACAGTGCTGTACGGACGGTAGGCACACTCTGCGGGGGCAGGAGCAGCGCCTTGTCATGATCGGCATCCTCGCGCCCGAAACTCCGAGCAGAGTGAGCGACGGATGCCAGAAATCTATTTCGACATCACCACATCCGTGTCTTGGGGCGGTGCGCCGGTCGGCATCACTCGGACCGAGCGGGAGATAGCCAGACGGGCGGCCGACCATTGCCGATGGAAGGTGCGTTACTGCCTCTTCCATATGCCAACGGGGAGATACTACGAGCTCGACCCACTGTTCGCTGCGCGCGTTCTGGCTGGTGAATGCTGGATCTCTCGAGAGTCACTTCAAGCGATGTCCATCGATCGGACGGCTGGCCGCACTTCGACAGCGATCCCAGAAGGTTTGTCGACGCCAGCGACGATCGCTCAGCTTGGCCGCCAGCTCAGCGGCGTCCCGCTATCGGATATTCTAGAACGACGAGCGGCAAACGCGATGGTCTCGGTCATTAGCGACGCTGGTGCCAGATGGGTGGGCGTGAGCCGTGTGATCCGACGTCCCGTGCCCCTGAAGCGCGACACATGGATCATCAACGGCGGCCTGGACTGGGAGCACAAGAACCTTAGGCACATTCGTCAAATTAAGAGTAAGCGCGGCTTCAAGTATGTTGCAATAATCTACGACATCATACCTCTCCTTTATCCACACTACGTTGTTCCATTCTATGTAGAACTCCTGAAACGCTACTTTGGAGAGCTGTTCTGGACAGCAGACTATGCCCTCTGCATTTCGGCCACGACTCGCCACGATGTGGAGAAACACCTAGAATCATGGCGGCTGCCTGCACTCCAGATGAACGATTGGCCCCTCGGTTGCGACATCGAGTCTGCAGGGACAACCGTTGGCAGATTGCCGAACGGTTTGAAGGGGAGACGGTACCTTTTGTATGTCTCGACGATTGAACCCCGAAAGAGCCACCGCACGATCATCGACGCATTCGAGTACGGCATACGCGCGGGCCAGATCGCCGACGACGCCATGTGTGTCTTCGTCGGGCGCATAGGTTGGAACGTCGAAAATCTGGTGCAGGAGATCCGAACCAACCCGCTTCTTGCGGACCGGGTTCTGTTCCTGTCCGGCGTGTCGGACAACGACTTGCTGGAGCTCTACAAACAAGCGCGCTTCGTCGTCTTCCCATCCCGCTACGAGGGTTATGGCCTCTCGCTCGTCGAGGCCATGGCTCTCGGCAAGGCTTGCATCTCAGGCGACGCAGGCTCCCTTCGCGAGGTCGGCGGTGACGCGCCGCTCTACATCGATCCAATCGAACTGCCTGAGTGGGCGCGGGCGATCGCCGCCGCTTTCGAGGACGACAAGATGATCGCGGACCTCGAGCGCAAGTCGCTGTCTGAGTATGTCCCGGTTACCTGGGACGAATCGGCGAGGCGCTTTTATCGTGCGCTGAACCACTGGGTCGAATCCGCACAATGAGGGTCCTCGCGCTCGGCACCTATCCTATCCGCAGGCCCGTCCACGGCGGACAGAGGCGCACGTTCCAGATCGGGCGTCACTATCTTCAACACGGTGCAGAGTATCGGCACGCCTGCGTATACGATTCCCGTCACTATGGACCAGACGATGTTTCGGAAGCCGACTTCCCCTACGCCTCGCCCGGAAAGTTCTACGTCGAGACGCCCTTCATCGACGACTTGGGAAGCGGCGATTTCGCAACTCGGGACGAAGACGCGTATAGGCATTTCCGTATACTGATCGAAACGTTCGAGCCGGATGTCATCCAGGTCGAGCAACCATTTATGTGGCCACTGGTGAGACGTCTGCGCGAGGAGGGCGTGCTAGCGCACACCCGCCTCGTCTACTCGTCGCACAACTTTGAGCCCCCGCTGAAGCGGGAAATCTTGGAGTCGGCTGGCGTCGCTTGGAAGCGGATCAGCGAAGTAGAGGCGATCACGCGCGAGATCGAAACCCAGCTCGCAGAAGCGGCCGACCTGCTCGTGGCCGTGTCTGAAGCCGACGCCGACGCCTATCGGAACCTCTCGCGAGATTGCCGTCCTTTAGTCGTGCGTAACGGTGCCGATCGCCCAGGGATCGCGCGGCGACCGGCGTACGGAGGGCAAATGGCGCGCGGCCGATATCTCATGTTTGTCGGCAGCGCCTATCCCCCGAATATCGAGGGGTTCACACGGTTCGTTCTGAAGAACAATGTCTATAGCCTTCCCCCAGAAAAGCTTCTGGCGGTTTGCGGGGGCGCGGCCGACGGCATCTTCCAGTCCGGCCTCTACGCTCCTCACAACGACTCTTACCAGGACCGGGTGCACTTCTTCGGTCGGCCGAGCGACGAGGAGCTCATGTGGCTGCGGCAGGAGTCCAGAGGCATCCTGCTACCGATCCTGACCGGCGGCGGCAGCAATCTAAAGTCCGCCGAGGCGATTGTGTCCGGGAAATGGGTCATTGCCACGCCGATGGCCTTACGCTCGTTCGAGGACCTCGCCGAAGAGCCTGGCGTGCTTATCGCCGATCAGCCCAAGGCCTTTTTCGACGCCATGCTGGATGTCATCTACGGAGAGCCGCTCAGGCTCACAGCCACCCAGAAGGCGCGCAGAGAGCGGTTGATCTGGGACAATCTACTGGAAGAGGTCGCCCTGGCGGCACGCGTTGAGGCCCTGCTTCACGCTCCGGACACCGACACTCGGCGACCCAAACCATGATGAAGGCCCTTCGACGCAGACTGGCGCGCCCGTTCCGCAACAGGGCCCGGCTGGCCCAAACACAGGGACGCTGGGCTGACGCCTTATCAAGCCTGAGAAAGGCCGAAGCCCTCGACACAGGCAATCCGGCCATACTGCTGCAGATCGGCAACAGTCACACCGAGCTCGGGGAATACGATGCGGCAGAAGCAGCCTTCTCGTCGGCATCCAAAACACCGCGCTTCATCGTGCGCGCCGCTGTGGGCCTGGCTGGCGTAGCTGAACGCAGGTTGGACTGGGGGACGGCCGCTCACCGATGGGAAACCGTCCTGCTGGCGATGGCGCAAAAAGAAGACGCCCCGGGTGACGATCGACCCGTAAGCCCAGCCTATGCGCTCATGCACTCCGCTCTTTGCCGCGAGAGGATTGGAGATGGCTCCGGGGCGGACCGCGACCTCGGACTGGCGATCGCCTTGGATGCGCGCGTGCGCCATCTACCGGAAGCGATTTTGATGCGCGCCCGGATCATCGGCGGTGCCGACCCACACGCGGCGCGCCAGCTGCTCCAGGCGGCCGTTCGGCGCTATCCGATGGACCGGACAATCCGCTTTGAGGCGATGGTGGCCACCCTTCGAAGCGGGGACAGAGTGACCACCGCTCGTCTCGCCGACGCCTTGCTGGAGCTCGCGCCAGGCGACCCCGGCGTCATCGCGTTTGCGCGTGAGCACAATCTCGTTTTGAGTGCGGAAGTCGTTGGCTGATCGCTGTTCGATTGATAGGCTCGTGGAGTTCGTTCGCCATGTCCCTAAGCCCCACCGTGCCCCATCCCACAGATGGGACCTGAACCTTGATCGGAGAACCCGCTATGGCCCACCCGGTTCAAAGGCTGAGCGGCCTGCAGTTCGATGACGAGATCCTGTCAAAAGATGAGGCAGACCGGCCACTGGCTGTCGTTCTAGGAGGCACCTCGGGCAACGATATCCTCGTCGGGACGTCGGGGGACGATACCTTGGACGGTGGAGACGGTGACGACCTGCTCGAAGGGGGGCTCGGGGCCGATACTTTGATCGGTGGCGCCGGCATTGACACGGTGACCTACGCCAATGCCGCCTCCGGTGTGCGCGTCTTCATCAGCGGAGGCGGAGACCCGTTCGGCGAAGCGCTAGGCGACGTTTTCGTCAGCATCGAGAACGTCATCGGTTCGGCATATGGCGACTACATTTCCGGCAACGGCTTGAACAATCGCCTTTACGGCGAGGGCGGCAACGATACGATCTTCGCGTTCGGTGGTGCCGACTCCACAAGCTATCTGTATGGCGGAGAAGGTATAGACACGCTTGTTGGCTCACTCGGTATCGACATCATGGATGGCGGCACTGGCGAGAATACCGTCAGCTATTTCCTGTCTCCGACAGGCCTGACCATATCTCTGGCGAATACAAGCCTGAATACAGGATGGGCTGTCGGCGACGTCTATATAAACATGCAAGACGTCATTGGCTCTGAATTCAACGACATAATTTACGGCAACGACGACTTCATCAACCAGCTTCAGGGACAGTCCGGAAACGACATTCTCTACGGGGCCGGCGCGGACTATACGGTCCTCATCGGCGGCGCGGGAGCCGATCAACTCCATGCCGGCAGCGGCGGAAACCTTATCGACTATGAAACGGCGTTGACCGGAGTGATCGCCTCCATGGCGAATCCCAACATCAACACCGGCGACGCGGCAGGGGACACCTACTTCGGCCTGTTCGGTGCCGACCTGGCCGGTTCACCGTTCAATGACATCCTCTATGGGGACGCAGGCAACAACAACATCATCGGTGATCCCGACGTCACAGTCTATAACAGTACCGGGATAGATCAGCTTTACGGTGGCGACGGTAACGATACGCTGGATGGCGGAGGTCAGGGCGACTTGCTTGACGGCGGGAACGGCTTTGACGCGGCCGCCTACACCAGCGCACTGACTGGCGTTCAGGCCTACTTGGCCACGCCTGGAGCCAACACCGGCGATGCTGCGGGCGACAGCTACATCAACATCGAAGCCCTGATCGGCTCAGCCTTTGCAGACATCCTTGGCGGCGATGAAGCCAACAACTCCGTTTTCGGAGAGGGGGGCAATGATACCCTGTACGGCGCGAATGGGGACGATCTGCTCGTCGGCGGTGCCGGCGCGGACACCCTCGTCGGCGGCGGGGGGTTTGACCTAGCGGTTTACTCGGACTCGACGGTCGGCGTGACGGTGAGCATGACCTCACCACAGTTCAACACAGGCGTTGCTACCGGAGACACATATTCTGAGATCGAGGGCGTCCTTGGCAGCCGCTTTGCAGACATCATCGTCGGCGACGCGTCTGGCAACACGCTCCGCGGCGAAGATGGGGACGATACACTGGCCGGTCTGGATGGCGACGACACCTTGATCGGCGGCGCGGGGGCTGACGCCTTGGATGGCGGTGCAGGTTTGAACATCGCGAGCTATGCCACTGCATCATCCGGCGTCATCGCCTCCTTGACGAACTCTGCCATCAATACCGGCGACGCAGCTGGAGATACCTACCAGAACATCCTGCAGATCAATGGAAGCGAGTTCAGCGACACCCTCACGGCGCTGAATGCCAACGGCAGCATTCTGCGAGGCCTGGGTGGGGATGACGTCCTGAACGCGGCCGGTTTCGGCACCCAGTTAAACGGTGACGATGGCAACGATATCCTCAACGGCAGTGCTGCAGACGACGTGCTGATCGGCGGTGCCGGAGCCGACCAGATCAACGGGGGGCTCGGCATCGACCTGGCCAGCTATGTGACAGCCTCTGCTGGTGTCACTGTGTCCCTCGCCTCGGGAGGATCGGGCGGCGACGCTGCGGGCGACGTATTCGCAGGCATCGAAAACGTTGCGGGCTCCAACTTCGCCGACAGCATCACGGGTGATGCCGCTGCCAACTATCTCCTTGGCCTTGTCGGCGACGACTCGCTGGACGGCGGCGACGGAGACGACATCCTCGAAGGTGGGGTAGGGTCCGATACCCTGCGCGGCGGAGCCGGCTTCGACTTCGCAAACTACGGAGGAGCAACCGGTGGCGTGACGGCGTCGCTTACCGGTGCGGCGGGGCTCGGAGAGGCCTTGGGTGACATTTTCGACTCGATCGAAGGCCTCCTCGGCAGCGGATTTGGAGACATCCTGACCGGAGACGGTGCCAGCAACGTCATCCAGGGCTACGCCGGGAACGACGTGATCAACGGGGGGGGCGGCGTAGACCAGCTCATCGGCGGGGACGGCGGCGACATCATCATCGGCGGTCTGGGCAATGACAGTCTGATCGGCGGCGCGGGGGCTGACGTCTTCACATATTTGAGCGCGGCTGAATCGCAGTCGACCCCACAGATCGCGCCAGACATCATCGAGGACTTTCAGAGCGGCGTGGACAAAATCGACATCTCGATGCTCCAGCCGACGAACGTATCGATCACACAAGATGGCATCTACACCCTGGTTTCGGCGCAATCCGCATCGGGTGCCTTCGCGGTTCGTGTCGTCGGCACGGTCGTGATTGGCGACATCATCCAAACAGCGACGGGCTCAGAAATCTCCGGCACCTCTGGCGCTGACACCCTCAACGGTACGGTTGGCAACGACGTGATCGTGGGCGGTGGGGGGGCGGACGTTCTGACCGGCGGGGCTGGATCCGATACCTTCCGCTATGTGGCGACGTCGGACTCGCCCCAGGGCGCGGGCGACTACATCGCCGACTTCCAGACCGGGTCTGACCGGCTGGACCTGACGTCGCTGAACACCTCGGCGATCTCGCTGATCCGACAGGGCGGCCTGACCTATCTGTTCGCCACGACACCAGCCGGAGCCTTCCAACTGACAGTCAACGGGACCATTCAGGGTTCGGACATCCTGTACAACAACAGCCATTCGGTGTTCATCCAGGGGGGGGCCGAGGGCGAGACCCTGATCGGCTCCAACCGGGCCGATCCCATCCTCGGCAATGGCGGTGCCGACATCCTGATCGGCGGCGGCGGGGCCGATGCCCTGGCTGGCGGGGCGGGCGCTGACACCTTCGTCTATCGCACCACTGCCGAATCCAACGCGGCCGGCTACGACAACCTGTTCGACTTCGAGACCGGCATCGACCGGATCGATCTGATGGCGCTGAACACCCTGTCGATCTCGGTCATCCGGCAGGACGGGTCCAGCTTCGTGTTCGGCTCCAACGCCAACGGCAGCTTTCAGATCGTCGCCGCCGGTCGGGAGATCAATGGCACGGACTTCATCTACGGCAACAACCACTCGGTCTTCCTGGTGGGATCCAGCACTGGTGAGACCTTGATTGGCTCGAACCAGGCTGATCCCATCCTCGGTAACGGCGGCAACGACATACTGATCGGCGGTGCCGGAGCCGATGCCCTGGCCGGCGGGGCCGGGGCGGACGTCTATCGCTATCTGGCGGTCGGGGATTCCAGCGCGGCGGCCTACGACAACCTGTTCGACTTCGAGACCGGCATCGACCGCATCGACCTCACCCCCCTCGACATCACTTCCATCAGCGTCCTACGACAGGACGGCTCGACCTTCGTCTTCATGGGCACCGCGGGCGGCGCCATGCAGCTGGTCGCGGCCGGGCGCGAGATCAACGGCGCAGACTTCACCTACAACGGAACATTCGGAACCTATCTGGTGGGATCGACGGGTGCGGACACTCTGATCGGCTCAACCCGCAACGATCCCATCGTGGGCGGGGACGGAAACGACGTCATCCTCGGCGGCGGAGGAGCAGATGACCTCTATGGCGGAGCCGGTGCCGACGTCTTCCGCTACACGGCGTCGTCGGACTCGACCCTGACCAACTCCGACCGGATCCAGGACTTCGTATCCGGAACCGACATTCTCGATCTTACCGGCTTACGCACCGGGACCTCGGATGTATTCGGCATTGCCTACTCGGGGGGCGGCTCCTTCGTCTACGTTGACGTAGGCGGCGACGGTACCGCCGACATGTTGATCCAGTTGACCAACGTCACACTCACCTCGGCCGATATTCTCTGGAACCCCCAGAGTACTCCGCTTGAGCTAACAGGTAAGGACGCCGGTCCGTTGATCCTGCCCGGTGAGATTATCATCCAACCGTGGTTCAGCTCCGTCGGAATGGCCCGCGAACTGGCAAGCGACGCCACGATCCGACTTGTCGACTGGGTGATGTAACGCGTCGTTTATCCAACACTGGATCTGGAAAGGTCAGGCGACAGAGTCCCATTAGACCCATTTACCTACGTTTTGCGCAGCCCTGTAAGGCTAAGCCAGTGTGACTTGCTGTGAACTGATGCTGTGCATCCGTCTACGACCGGATGACCCCTATGGCACCGAGTCTCGCGCCGCCTCAGTCCCGCAGCAGCTCATTGATCGCGGTCTTGGCGCGGGTCTGGGCGTCCACGCGCTTGACGATGACGGCGCAGTAGAGCGACGGCCCGCCGTTCGGATCAGGCAGGGCCCCCGGGGCCACCACGGCATAGGGCGGTACCTCGCCGCGCGTGATCTCGCCGGTCGCCCGGTCGACGATCTTGGTCGTGGCCGAGATGTAGACGCCCATGGCCAAAACGGCGCCTTGCCGGACGATGACGCCCTCGACGACCTCGGAGCGGGCGCCGATGAAGCAGTCGTCCTCGATGATGGTCGGATTGGCCTGGAGCGGCTCCAGCACGCCTCCGATGCCCACACCGCCGGACAGGTGCACGTTCTTGCCGATCTGGGCGCAGGACCCGACCGTGGCCCAGCCGTCGACCATGGAGCCGTCATCGACATAAGCCCCGATGTTCACGAAGCTGGGCATCAGGACGACGTTCCGGCCGATGAAGGCCCCCTTGCGCACGACCGCGCCCGGCACGGCGCGGAAGCCGGCCTGGCGGAACTCGTTGGCGGTCCAGTCGCTGAACTTGTTGGGCACCTTGTCATACCAGGGACCAACGCCCGGCGCGGGCGAGGACAGGCCCCGGTCGCCGCCGCGCATGATCTCGTTGTCGTTCAGACGGAAGGACAGCAGCACCGCCTTCTTCAGCCACTGGTGCGTCGTCCAGGTCCCGTCCTCGCCGCGCGAAGCAACACGGGTCTGGCCGGAATCGAGCAGGTCGAGCGCGGTCTCCACCGCCTCGCGGGTTTCGCCATGCGTTGCGGGCGTCAGCTCGGCGCGGACCTCCCAGGCGGCTTCGATGGCAGCTTCGAGCCAGGCGTGGTCGGTCATGCGGCGTCTCGTAAGGCGAGGGGTTCCAGGAAGCTAAGCAGATCGAGGGCGGTCGCGTCGATCCAGTCGCCGATTTCATGGCCATGACCGTCGCCGACGAGCACGGTCGTCATGCCCAGGGCCTTGGCCGGGGCCAGGTTCCGGGGCGTGTCCTCGAAGAAGATCGCGCGGTGCGGATCGATGCCGAAGCGGGCGATGAAATGCCGGAACGTCGAGGGCGCGGGCTTGGGCGTCAGGTCCATGTCCTCGATGGCGAAGACCCCGTCGAATAGATCCGTGATGCCGATCCGCTCCAGCACGCGCGCGGCGTGGCAGCGCGCGCCATTGGTCAGGACAAGCCGTCGGCCAGGCAGGCGCGCCAGGGCCTCGGCCATGCGCGGGCTGGGCTCCAGACTGTCCAGCGGCACGTCGTGGACCTCGCGGAGGAATCTGTCCGGATCGACGGCGTAGTTGGCCATCAGGCCCGCCAACGTCGTGCCGTGCTCGTTCAGGAACGACTTCTGCAGCACCCGGGCCTCATCGGCCGGCAGGCCGACGGCCTCGACCATGAAGGCGTTGATCCGGCCCTGGACCAACTCCATCACCCCCTGCTCGGGCGGATACAGGGTGTCGTCCAGATCGAAAACCCAGGCGTCGATGTGCGACAGATCCAGGCTCACGCCTTCACCAGGGTGCCTGCCCCATATTCGGTGAACAGCTCGACCAGCATGGCGTGGGGACGGCGTCCATCCAGGATGACCACGGCCTCGACGCCGGCGCGGACGGCCGCCATGGCGGTTTGCAGCTTGGGGATCATGCCGCCGGACGCTGTGCCGTCATCGATGAGGGCCTGCGCCTCGGCCACGGTCATCTGACGGATGATCTCGCCGTTCTTGTTCAGCACGCCCTTGACGTCGGTCAGCAGCAGCATGCGTTTGGCGTTCAGCGAGCCCGCAACGGCTCCGGCCACGGTGTCGGCGTTGACGTTGTAGGTCTGGCCGTCTTCGGCCACGCCGATCGGAGCTATGACGGGCACCCAGTCGTCGGTCTCCGACGCGATCAGGCCGGCGATCAGCTTGGGATCGACCCGGGTCGGTTCGCCGACGAAGCCCAGGTCGACCTCGTGTTCGATCAGACTGTCCGGGTCGCGTTTGGTCCGTGTGGTCTTCTCGACGGTCAGCAGTCCGGCGTCCTTGCCCGACAGGCCGACGCCGCGCACGTCGGCCTCACGACCCGCCACGGTGATCCAGTGAGCGATCTCCTTGTTGACGGCGCCGGACAGGACCATCTCGGCGACCGCCATGGTGTCGCGATCGGTGACCCGTAGCCCGTCGATGAAGCTGGATTTCACCCCCGCCTTGTCGAGCATGGCGCTGATCTGGGGCCCGCCGCCGTGGACAACGACGGGGTTCACGCCCATCAGCTTCAGCAGGACCACGTCGGCGGCGAACTGCTTGGCCACGGCGACTTCGCCCATGGCGTGGCCGCCGTATTTGATAACCACGGTCTCGCGGTCATAGACTTGGATATAGGGCAGGGCCTCGGCCAGGGTCTTCGCCGTGGCCCAGCCGCGCTCTTCCGATTGCCGTTCGGTCTCGTCCATGCGCGGCTCCCTAGCGGGCGGGGCGCGCTCTGTCATCCTCGGGAATGATCTCGACCCGGCGAAGGTTATGGCCCGGAGCCCGGAGGTTCGACGGGTGGCGCACCCTGGAAATCCCAACGAAAGCTTTGACTTTTGACTTTCATGAAACTTCGTTAAGCCGCCTGCGATGAAGATCTATCCTGTGATCATGTGCGGAGGGGCTGGCACCCGCCTCTGGCCGGCCTCTCGTCCCTCGCGGCCTAAGCAGTTCATCCCGCTTGCAGGCAATCGTTCGCTCTTTCAAGAGACCGTCCTACGGGTCGCGCCCCTGGTCGAGAACGACGGTGGCCGGCTGATCATCGTTGCTGGCGTAAGCCACCGTCCGTGGATCGTTGAGCAACTCGCCGAGGTCGGGGTCGCGGCACATGTGCTGCTTGAGCCAGAAGCGCGTGACTCGGCGGCCGCCATGGCAGCCGCTGCCGCGTGGACGGAACGGGAGTATCCTGAGGCGGTGAACGCCTTCGTCGCGTCGGACCACCATGTTCACGATCACTCCGCGTTTCAGGACGCCATAAGGACGGCGGTTGTCAGCGCCGCTCAAGGTCGCATCGTCACCCTCGGCGTGTCCCCGACCGCCGCGTCGTCCGCCTATGGATACATCAAGCCGACCGGCCGGGGTCTGTCCGAGGTGGACCGCTTCATAGAGAAGCCCGATCCGTCGACTGCAGCCGAGTACATTGAGGCGGGCTATCTCTGGAACAGCGGCAACTTCGTCGTCGCGGCAAAGACGCTACTCTCGGAGCTACAGATCCACGCTCCGGCCGTCGAGGCTGCGGTCCGCGCCGCCTTGCCTACTCAGAGCCGTTCCGACGTCGAGATACTGACAGAGGCGTTCCGCAATGCGCCAAAGATATCGATCGACTACGCCCTGATGGAAAAGACGCGGCTGGCATCCGTGCTCGAGGTTCACTTCGGCTGGTCCGACCTCGGTGCCTGGGATGCCATCGCCGCCAGCGGCGAAGGGGACACGGGTCTACACATCTTCGAAGACGCCGAAGGGTGTCTGGCCCGCGCGGCGGATGGCATCATGGTGGCGGCGCTCGGCGTCCGGAACCTTGCGATCATCGCTGAACGCGATGCGGTCCTGGTGTGTGACCTTGCGCGCGCACAGGATGTGAAGCAGGTGGTCGATCGGTTGAAGATCGCCTCGCCCCAACATCTCGACTTCACCCGACCGACCCCTGAGACGCTTCAGGCGGGCGCGCGCCGCTTTGCCGACTGGCTGAGGCTAAGGGCTCTGCCGATCTGGGCTACCTTGGGCCAGACGGCCGACGGCGTCTTCTCAGAGGTAATCGGCATGGACGGCCGATCGGTAAAGACCTGGAGGCGCGCCAGGGTTCAGTCGCGCCAAGTCTACGTGTTTGCCCAGGCGGGCCAGCTCGGTTGGGAAGGGCCGTGGGCACGCTGCGTTGATGACGGTATCGCATGTCTGGTCGCCGACTTTCTGCGCGATGACGGACTCTGCCGGACACTCCTGGCCGCCGACGGGACGCCTCTGGACGAGACCGCCATGGTTTATGACCAAGCCTTCGTCATGCTCGCTCTTGCCGTGGCAAAAGAAGCGGGCTGCGCGGAGCCCACTTTAGAAGCGCGTGCGCTTACGATCCGCGATCAGTTGCAGAGGCGCGCAGAGCCGAATGGAGGCATCGCCGAGGGCGGCGCGCATACCCACCAGTCTAACTGCCACATGCATCTGCTCGAGGCCTGCCTGGCTTGGGAGGAGATCGGCGGCGACGATGGCTGGACGACGTTCACGGATCAGATCGTTGCCTTGGCCCAAACGACCTTCATCGATCCGAACGGAGGCTTCCTGCGCGAGTTCTTTGGCCCGGACTGGACCCCAGCTCCAGGCGAGGCCGGACGCCTCATCGAGCCGGGGCACCAGTTCGAATGGGCATGGCTCATGGCGCGCTATGCGCGGACCCGCCGCGACGCCGGCGCTCTCGCCGTCGCCCGGCGTCTCTATGAGCATGGCCGAACCGGCGTCAGCGAGCATCTGGCCGTCACCGTGGATGCGATGAACGACGACGGCACGATACGCAGCCAGAGGGCCCGGCTGTGGCCCCAAACGGAATGGCTAAAGGCCTCACTTATACTCGCGGAGTTGAGCCGGGACGGAGAACGTGAAGCCTATCTGGATGACGCTGCCGCCGCCCAGCGCGCTCTATGGTTTTATCTGTGCGACACCGGCTTGTGGCGTGACAAGCGACTGCCTGATCGAGGATTCATCGACGAGCCAGCCCCAGCCAGTTCCTTTTATCACATCATGGCGGCGTTTCGTCAGTTGCATGACTCTGGCCGAGCGGACCTTATTGACGGGTTCCGCGAGTTCAATCTCTGATCACGAACTAGGCAGATGACGGTTTGGTCGCGCTCACGTGACCAGCGCGATGCTGACAGCTACTGTACGTCCTGCATGCGAGCTCGCCAGATATCTACGCGCTCGGTCGGCACGAGGAAGAAGTCCCAATAGGACTGGTCTGAGACCAGGGCCCACTCCTCCCGATCGGCGACGACGAAACCGAACAGATCAGCGATCCGATAGCCGAGTTCTTCGCAGAGGTCATAAAGCCGATACATGTCGTGACCGTAGAGGCTGTAGGTGGGCTCGCCCCATTCGACGCTGATGACCGGGCGTAGACGAGCGATAGCCTCACGGCCGCCTTCGAGGATATCGATCTCGTGACCCTCGGTATCGATCTTGATGTAGTCAAGGCGCTCTAGGTCGGCCGTCTGGATGTCCAGCGTGGAAATTTCTACCTGAATCGGCACGGCACCTCTGTCGCCCTCACTCGCACGCTCCTTGAAGCCGGACTCTCCGATAGCCTTGCTCATAAAGAGGAATTCAGCTCTGCCAGGACCCGCTGACAGGGCCAGCTGGCGGATTTCGGAGTCTTCCCCGGCGTAAGCCTTGCTGTAGTCCGCTAGCTCCGGGACCGGTTCGAACCCTATCACTCGACCCTTTGGCCCGACCAACTCCTTGAGCCTCTTGAAGTGGCGGCCCTGGTTGACGCCAACATCGATGACGACGTCGCCCTTTTCGATAAAGCGCGTGAACCCTTGGCTGAGGATCTCTTCGTAATCCGGGACGGTGCCGCGCTTATGCTCTGCGCGCCAAAAGGCGGCGCATTCGGCGGCCGTCGTCGCAGTCGGGGCAAGATAAAGACCAGGTTTCCGAAAGACGTACACTGCGTCGTCGCCGCGATCGGCAGGATTGAAGCCAGCGCTCACGACGAAGTCGATGATACGAGACCGGAGCTCGTCGTCCGCCGTTTGCCAAGCGAAATAGGTCCCGAAGGCCTCCAGCTTGAACCCAGCTCGCTCTCCGAATGCCCGCACCTGTTTCGGCGAAAGCTCACGAACGTGCGGATCGAACAGGTGCGGAGGGTCGCCTCTAAGCACGCGGGCGATCACGTCGACGGACGAGGCGTTCGGCGTCGTGATCAACAGAACACCGCCAGGTTTGAGGATCCGAAAGGATTCTCGCAGCAGATTCATCACGCCGTCGTAGTTGAACGACGCGGTCAGATCGATGCTCGTTTCGGACTCGGGAACGTCCTTGATGTGCTCCAGAACCTCAAGGCAAAGGACGCTGTTAAAGGCACTGTCGGGCAGGTCGAACCGGTAACGGAGGTCCTGTTCATAAGAGCGATAGTCAGCACCGAACGTTTGACCAGCGAACACGCCGATCCGAGAATGCCCTCCTAGTTCGACGATCCGCTTGGCCTTCTCCAGATAGGGTCCGAGCAAGCTTGCGGTAGCCCGGAACCGGACCGCATGCACATGGTCATAGTCGCTCAGGGACTGTCGGCTGCTGAACGCGTCGTAGAGTACGCCGTATGTTTCTGGATCCCCGACCGGAGGGGGAGGGACCGGCATGAGGTCTACCGCAGCATAGCCCTGGACCAAATCCAGCCAGCCCAGAACCTCACCTGCAGTTCCACGGCTTCGCCGTTCGTCGGCTTGGATGATCGAGTTCGCGTCCATGGATCTCTCCCCGGGCGATGTCGGGCGTAAGACCATTTCGCCGGTTGCAATGTGCCTGGCGCGTCCTAGCCTACGCGGATGGGTGCCAGCAAGATCGCCATGCCCGATCCGCCAGTGTTTGGCGCATGAAGGCTGCGCTTGCTTCGGTTTCGCCAATGGGTAATGGAAGCGGCGTGAAGGAGAGCTGTCGTCCACTCACGACCGAAGCCCGATGGTGAACCCTGGATGACCCTTCCAACAAAAATCATCAGCGCGCTCATGCTGAGAGAGGCTGTCACCCGGTATGGGCGCGAAGGCCTGGGATTTCTTTGGGTCATCTTCGAGCCGCTTCTTTTTTGCGTCGGCGTGATCATCCTTTGGTCAGTGCTGAGGCCGACTTATGATCATGGGGTTCGGGTCGCCCCCTTCGTGATGACGGGTTACATGTGTCTGCTTCTGATCCGACACATGATGGGTATGAGCGTGGGGGCCATTCAGGCGAACACCGGGCTGCTGTATCATCGGCAGATCACCGTGTTTCAAATCTTCATCTCGAGGAATCTGCTGGAGTTCGCAGGGGCCACTGTCGCTTTCGCACTGGTCTACATCGCGCTTCTGATCGGAGGCGAGGTCGATCTTCCTCATGACTGGGCGCTGCTTTACGGCGGCTGGGCGTTGATGGGATGGATCTCCTTTGGCATTGCGATCGCCCTTGCCGGGCTGGCACTGCGGTATGAGTTCCTGGAACGTCTCACCTCTGTGTTGGGCTACATCATGATCCCGTTCTCCGGAGCATTTCTGATGGCCGGGTGGATTCCCGAGCGCTGGCGGGAGCTTTACCTGTTGATCCCCATGCCCCATGCCGTAGAGATGGTGAGGGGTGGCGTTTTCGGCGAGTTCGTCCCGACCTACTTCGATCCCGGCTACGCCTTCGCTTGGGGTGCAGGGCTCATTTTCGTCGGACTGGTCGCAGCGGCGGACGCACGAGACCGCATTCTCATCGATTGATGTGCGCGGCCCAAGATTGCCAACCCGTGGGATTTGAGATGACACCACCCAACCTAAGTTACCTCGGGCCGATCGTGAAAAGCCTTGCCGACCTTCGGCCGGCGGCACCGTGGTGGCGTAAGGTTCCATGGCCGCTGATCATCGTGGTCGTGTTGCCCACGCTGATCGCTGCGATCTACTTCCTGCTGATCGCGACGCCTCGGTATGTTTCTGAGGCGCATTTCATCGTCCGGTCCGCTGAGCAGGCGCAGGTGTCACCCCTCGGCACGGCGCTTCAGGGCGTTGGTCTGGCGACGGCACCAACTGACGCCTATGCGGTTCACTCCTACATGGAGTCCCGAGACGCCTTTGAAGCACTCAATCGGCGTTTCGACTTGCGCGAGTGGCTTGGCGCCGAGCGCGCCGACGTTTTCTCCCGGTATCCAAGACCTTGGGAAAACAGCTCGGTAGAATCATTCTACGAGGCGTTCCAGCGCTACACCGTCGTGGGCTACGACTCGACCACCGGAATCAGCACCCTGAGAGTCGAGGCTTTCCGACCCCGTGAGGCTCAAGCCATCGCGCTGGCCTTGCTGTCCGGCAGCGAGGAGTTGATCAATCGACTGAATGAGCGGTCTTCGCGAGACGCCGTTTCTGAGGCAGTCATCTCGCGCGACCGGGCCATAGATCGGCTGGCCGAGGCCCAACGCGCATTGACGGAGTTTCGCAACCGAGAGCGCTTCATCGACCCCGAAATAACCGCTCGCGAGTCTTCGCAGCTACTGGGCGGGCTGCTCTCAGTTCTCGCCCAACTGCGCGCCGAACGAACACAGTTGGCTCAGGAAGCGCCTAACAGCCCGCAGCTTCCGATCATCGACAGCCGTATCCAGGCCTATGAGGCCCAGATCGCCAGCGAACGCGCCGACATCGCCGGGTCCTCTGGTTCGCTGGCTCCGAAGATTGGAGTTTATGAGCGGCTCACGCTGGAACGTGAACTCGCAGACCGTGAGCTCGCGGCCGCCAGTGCCGCTCTGACCAACGCTGAGCAGGAAGCGCGACGCCAGAAGCTTTATCTCGAACGTGTCGTCGCTCCGAACGTGCCGGATGCTCCGACTGAGCCCGGCCGCCTCTTGTCGGTCCTGGTGGTTCTGATCTCAAGCCTGGTCGTCTACGGGATTGGCTGGTTTATCTGGGCCGGGGCCAGGGACCATTGGCAAGACTAGCCCTGGAACAACCCCCGGGCGTCGGTCTTCGGCTGATCGATGTCTCGAAAACCTACAACGGGGCCCCGAAGCCGCTGTTCACTGGCCTCAACTTGGAGATGGGCCGATCCGGCCGCTTGGCCATTCTTGGGCGAAACGGCCAGGGCAAATCCACTCTGATCAAGATGCTCGGGGGTGTGTTGGATCCCTCAGGGGGTCGGATCGACTGGTTCATGCGGTCATCCTGGCCGATCGGTTTCGGAGGCGGCTTTCAGGGCAGTCTGTCCGGGCTCGACAACATTCGCTTCCTCTCGCGGATCTATGGGCGCGACTACCGTGATCTGCTCGAAAGGGTTGAAGACTTCGCCGAGCTCGGCCGGTCCCTACGAGAGCCGGTCAAAATATACTCTTCCGGTATGCGCGCCCGATTGGCCTTTGGACTTTCCCTTGCGATCGAGTTCGACTGCTATCTGATCGACGAACTGGTGTCCGTGGGCGATGCGCGCTTCCATCAGAAGTGTAACGACGAACTCTTCCAGAAGCGAGCCGGCCGCGCCTACGTCATGGCGTCCCACGACATGGGCATCATTCGCCAGACCTGCGAACAGGCTCTGATCGTCGAAAGTGGTCGGATCAAGCTCTTCTCAGACGTGGAGGAGGCCATTGACATTTATACTTGGCTGCGCGCGGCATGAGCAGATTCTCCACCCTGCTGGCGCTGTTCGTCGACGATGTCGCCAAGGCACGTTGGCACGGACATATCGCCAAGGCAGCGAGAGACGTAGGTCTCGCCATCATTGAAAGCCCAGCGGGTAGTACTTATGAGCCCGAGCATGACGCCGTCATCCTCACAGACGACATCAACTGGGCTCTCCTTCTAGCACCGTCTGAGACTGCAGTATTTTCGGACGGAGCGCTGCCATGGCCATCCTCGGCGCGTCCGTCGATCATCGAGCGCGGACTGATCTTCGAACATTCGCGCCGTCTCATCGTCGCAGCCCACTTGGGCGCGCGCGGTGCGCCCGTCTTCAACGAGCGAGACACCCAAGCAGACCTTCCCCTGGTCGGGCGGGTCGTCGCTGAGGACTTCATCGCTGAGGATAGGGAGCGTCCTCGGGGCCCTCTCGACATGTATCGTACAATACCCCCCGCGCTCGGCGCTTCGGCGGTCTGGGGCGGAGAGCTTTTCGCATATCCCTCAAAAGACCAACTCGATGGCGGCGATCCGCACATAGACCTGACCGGTCGCAGCCGGGCGGTGGTTCATGGGCCGTACTACTACCTGACGCCCGGCGTCTGGCGTTCGGTGACTGATTTCACGGTCGATCCTGATGGCGGAGAAGCCCGCTTGCGACTGGAGTGGGGCACGGCCCCCGAGATGACCGCTCACAGTGTGAGCTTCACAACGGCTGGCAAGTACAGGATCGAGCTGGAGCATGCGTGGCAGGAATCAGGACCCGCTCAGTTGGTCGTGTGGGTCGAACGCCCGCTGTTCCAAGGGCGGCTCCACATCGAGAGCTGCACAGTAACGAGAGTCGCTTAATTCACGGAACGGAATGAGGCGGAGTGAAGCCATGCCGACAAGCTGCGTGGCGAACTTCCTTAGATCATCTGCGTTGCCGTGTTTATCCGCCGATGCTCGGTGCCGAGCGCCCTGCCATACGAGTTTAGGTCTCGTTTCGCCAATATGACAGGACCTCTCGCACTGTATCTTCGAAACTCCGCTGCGGTGCCCATCCAGTGGCCGCTCTCAGGGCCGCCGACGAGCCGGCGGCAACGGCGATCGCAGAGGGCCTCATCCGGGCGGGGTCGACCTTGACCGTCAAGGGACGGCGGGCGGCACCCAGAAGCACCTTAAGGACGTGTTCCACTGGTCGGGCGGCCTCAGTGCAGACGTTGAACGTGCTGACGCGCGACAGTTTCGGTGCCGAAGTCACTACCGAAACAATCGCCGCCGCGGCATCCGCGACGTGACCGAAGTCCCGTTCGGCCGACAGGTCGCCTACCTCGATTGTACCGCCGCTCGCGACCCTCTCAGCCCGCGCCACCTGAGCAGCGAATGACGGAACCACAAAGCGCTCGTCCTGGCCGGGGCCAGTATGGTTGAACAGGCGCAACAGAACCAGCTGCGCGGTCCCAGGCAGGATGTCTTGCAAGGCCATTTCGGCGGCGACCTTGGACCGGGCATAGGCATTGGCGGGCTTGAGGCAGGCCGTCTCGTCCAACGGTTCGCCGGACAGGAAACTCTCGCCATAGCACTCCGCGCTGCCTGCGTGGATGACCAGGGCCCCCGGAGCAAGATCGCACACGACGGCGGCGAGGGTCATGGTGCCGAGGGCATTGGCTTGCCAGACGGCGTCGGGCGCGTGCATCGCTCCAGCCACGCTGGATTGTGCCGCTAGATGGATCACCGTGTCGAACTCCAGGTCCTCCAACGCCGCCACGACGCTGGCGCGGTCCGTCAGATCCACGCCGCGGAGGGTTGTCGAGTACGGACCTCCCAAAGGTACGATGGTCCGACCGGGATAGGCCGCCCTCAGCTGCGGAAGCAGATGACCGCCGATGAAGCCGGAAGCGCCGGTGACGACGATCCCGCCTAGGCCGCTCATGGTCAGGCGTTCGCCCGGCGGCGTCGGACCAGATCGGCCTCGACCATCTCCGCGATCATATCCTCGAACGTGGTCGTGGCGGTCCATCCCAGCTTGGCCTGCGCCTTGGAGGGATCGCCCAGCAGCACGTCCACCTCCGCAGGGCGCAAGAACCGATCATCCAAACGCACGTAGTCCTCATAGTTCAGATCAACGGCACTGAAAGCCACACGGCACAACTCGCGTACCGAGATCGTGCGACCGGTCGCGACCACGTAATCGTCCGCCTTGTCCTGTTGCAGCATGGCCCACATAGCGGCGACGTAGTCCCGCGCATGCCCCCAATCGCGGGTAGCGTCCAAGTTACCCATCGGCAGTTCGCTGGCCTGACCCAGTTTGATGCGCGCAGCAGCATCAGTAACTTTCCGGGTCACGAACTCTAGCCCGCGTAGCGGGGACTCGTGGTTGAATAGGATGCCGCTAGAGGCATGAATACCGAAGCTCTCTCGGTAGTTCACCGTCAGCCAGTGACCATAGAGCTTGGCGACGGCGTAGGGGCTCCGCGGATAAAAGGGCGTGGTTTCGCTCTGCTTGGCCTCCTGGATCAGTCCGTACATCTCGGACGAGGACGCTTGGTAGAATCGTGCGTGTGGAGCCTCAAGACGAACGGCCTCCAGTATGTTGCCGACCCCCTTGGCGGTAACGTCAGCAGTAAGCAGAGGTTGCTGCCATGAGGCCTTCACGAAGGACTGGGCCGCGAGATTATAAATCTCGTCCGGTTTGACCTCACGAAGCACGCGGATGAGCCCGGAAAGATCGTTCAGGTTGCCGTCATGGCAGACGACGTCGTCGTGCACCCCCAGCCATCGCAGGCGGTGATCGTTGACCTCGGAGTGGCTGCTTCGGCGCACGAGACCATGCACCTCATAACCCTTGTCCAATAGCAACTTGGACAGATAGGCCCCGTCCTGCCCGGTCACACCGGTAATGAGAGCCCTGCGAGCCATGGCTGATCCTGAAAACTGAGCGTGGCGGTCGTTAGCATCGGCTACGAAGAGCGACAACCGCCGCGACGACACTCATGCTTAGTTCAATACACGACCCCAGACGAACCCACCGAAGGCGGCACCCGTTTGGCCGCCGAGAGCGGCCTGCTTGAAGACATGTAACGAGCACAAGCGGCAAAGATGAACGAAGGCGCTCTCCGCTTGGCAGACGCGGAAGCGCCGCGCTTGATGGGCGGCGTCCTAACTGGTGTTCGCTGCGCCAGCTTCGTGCGGAACCAGGGAACCCATGTTCCTCTTCCGGGTCTCCGCCCCCGCTTCGTCGTAAAGGAACGGGAGAAACGCATACCGTCGACCGCTCAGCACGGGTGTAGCCTCGTGCAAGAGTGAGCAGGAAAACACCACCGCCCCTCCGACGGGCGGCCGGAATGTTGCTCGGCCGTACTCCGGAAACCGGAGATCGCCCCCTTCGAAGTTCTGGTTCAGATTGATCGACACGGCGAACCGCCGATGGGCCGTGCCCTTGGTGGTATTGTCCCGATGTGGCCGGAAATAGCCGCCTGTCGCCGCGTCGTAGCAGGACACAAGATACCGCTCGATCCGCGTTGCTTTAAACTGGAACGCCTTGATGATCTCGGGTGCCAGACGGCGGGCGATGCGGGCGCGAGCAGCCTGGATCAATGCTGGATCTTGGAGGAGCACGTCGGAGCGTTGCTTGTGGCCAGTGTCATGCACCAGCCGAGTCATGCCGTCGATCTCGCGCATGAAGCCGGATGGACGTCCACCCTTGGCGTCGTAATGATCGATGAGGACTCGACAAAAGCTGGGCTCGAACAACCGCGGTACGATCAATACGGGGGCGTGGGAGGCCGGCCCGCCGTGCCTATCAGGGTCGGTCAGATGGCCGAGACCGTCGACAAGACACGCGGCGTCCTCATCACCCGCGACGGCCATGACACGCATGCCCGGATCGAGCAGCACCCACCGCTGACCGGGCGCTCGGTCGAGCAGCACCCGGGCGTCCTGGCTGTCGAACAGCCACCGAATCCCTGGCAGATGATCCTGAACGCCGCCCCGCCATGGATCTCGGTCAGGCAACAGACCGAAAAAGCACAGTTTCTCGTCGTCAAACAGGATGCGGCGTCGACCTATTTGCTCGACGGCCGCCCTGATCATCTCATCGTCGCAGTCGCTCAGAAACGCGAGCAAGAGATATCGACCCGCGGCCGAGTCCAGAACGTAGTTGGGATTGCTGACACCGGGCAGGCGCAACGACGGGAACGGGTCGCCGACCGTGAGCGACATCTACTGTTCGGATCCCGAACGCCAGAGCGAGCGAGCGAGCGGTTCGATCAAATACTGCAGTGCGGTTCGCTTGCGTAGCAGGATGACGACCTCCACGGGCGTTCCGGGACGAATCTGCTCCGCGGCTCGGCCGAGCTTGGCCAACTCGGCGGGAGGGACCACCACCTCAACCCGGAAGAAGGGGCGACCCGTTGTCTCGTCAATGAAGCTATCCGCGGAAATCAGTGTCACCGTGCCTTGGAGCATCGGTGCCGCTCGGTTTTGCAGGCCAGGGAAAGTCACTTCCGTCACCAGACCGATCTGGAGATCATCGATGTCTATCGGGTTGACCGAGGCGACGATGACCTGAGAGGCATTGTCCGGAACGATAGTCATCAGGGTCTCGCCCGGCTGAATGACTCCGCCGGTTGTGAAGACGGTCAGGCCGACCACTTGACCAGATACGGGCGCGCGGATCTGAGCGGCGGCGATCTGGCTCCTGAGTTCCCTCTGCCTTGGCAACAGCTCGTTCAGCTGGACTTCGACCTGGCGCAGACTGTCGGCCACCTCCTCCTCCATCCGGATTGAGACACCTAGGGACTGCAGACGCGTTTCGCCCATCGCTTCCTGGGCTCGTGCAACCTGGGCCCTGAGCGACCCCAGCTCCCCATCCAGCGCTGCCGCTGTGCGTTCGATCGCTCGAACCCGATTCTGGGGGGCGTATCCCCTTTCGGCTAGCTCCCGAAGCCCGGTGAGCTCCTCTTCGATCAGCCGACGCTGTTCAATGTTTGACTCGATCTGGCGTTCAAGACCGGCCACTTGCTGATTGAGCTGCTGAAGCCTTTGACCCAGAACTCCGGTCTCCGTCGAACGACCGGAACGCCGCGCAGCGAACTGTAGCCGTTGTAAGCGAAGGGCATCGTCGGCCAGTTGGCGATCTTCGGCCGGCAGATCGGCGAACTCGGGTGGTGCCGGAACGCTGACAAGGCCGTCGCGCTCCGCAATCATCCTGGCGCGCTGCGCGAGCAGGGAAAGGACCTGGCCAGTCACGCCCCGCTCGCTGGCGCGCACTTCGCCCGTCTGGAGCTCAATCAAGACTTGGCCGCGCTCCACCCGCGCTCCCTCAGTCACGTGCCGTGCGGCGACCGTGCCGCCCTGACGGTGCTGAACCGCTTGGCGGTTGCCGGAGATGGAGACCTGTCCCTGGGCAAAAGCACCCGCGTCCAGCGGAGCGAACGCCGCCCAGCCCAAGAACAGGCCGAAAAACAGAAACACGACCACACCGCCGATCCACAGGTCGTTTCGAGGGGAATCCGAGATCGGAGGACCGGTTTCGGTAGTGTCGACGGTCGAAGCAGTCATTGGGCACGGGCTCCTGCAGCCGGCGAAGCCGCCCGCATCCTGGCAAGAACATCGTCTCTTGGCCCGTCAAGCTGCACAACACCGTCCTTCATCGTCAGCAGGCGATCGACACGTGCCAAGACGCCGGCGCGGTGAGCGATGATCACCACCGACGAACCTCGCGCCGCTGACGACAGGATCGCATTCATGAGCGCGACCTCGCCTTCCTGATCCAGCGCCGAGTTCGGTTCGTCGAGGACCAGCAGGACCGGTGCGCCGAACAGCGCCCGTGCGAGCGCGATCCGTTGACCCTGGCCAGCTGAAACGCCAGCGCCATTCGGGCCCAGAACTGTATCGTAAGCCTGCGGCAGGCGCAGGATCATCTCATGAACGCCCGCAGCCTTGGCCGCCGCGACAACGGCTGCGTCAACCTCTTCAGCCGGATGGCCGGCGTCCGAAGCGAAGCGGGAGATATTGTCCCTCACTGAACCCGCGAACAGGGTCGGGCTTTGCGGCAGATAGCCGATATGGCGCGCCAAGTCGTCGGAATCACGCGCTGCGTACTCCGCTCCGTCCAGCCGGACCGTGCCCAAGGTCGGTGTGAGGGCCCCGGCGAGGACACGTGCAAGGGTCGTCTTGCCTGAGCCGCTTGGCCCCACTACGCCAAGTGTTTGCCCTGGTTCGAGAGTGAAGGAGACGCCCTTGAGTTGCGGCTGTTCGCTGTCAGGCAGACGTACGGCAACCCCTTCAACCTGAAGCTTGCCACTTGGCGCGGGCAGGGCTGTCCGCCGATTGTCAGCGCCGGGTGTTGAGGAGAAAAGATCTGTGATGACAGCCCAACTGGCGCGGGCTTGCACGAGACTCGGCCAAACGCCGACCAGCGCCTCGATTGGCGCGACAGCGCGGCTCAGCAAAACAGAGGCTGCAATGATAGCGCCGACCGAGATGTCGCCTCTGACCGCCAGCCAGGCAGCCAGGCCGAGAGACAGCGATTGCATGGCCAGACGCAGAAACTTGATGGCGCCGGAGTAGCGACCGCCTACGAACTGGGCATGGGCCGACTGACCAGTCACCTCCTGCCTTTGCTTTATCTGACGACTGATCGTAGCCTGTCGCATGCCAAGAGATCGGACTACTTCCGACTGTCTGGCGAAGCCATCCTGAGCGGCGTAAGTCGCGTTTGCGGCCTGGATGGCGCGCTGCAGGCGCGGGCGCGTATCCTTCTCGTTCAGAACGGCGAGCCCGAGCAACACTGCGCCCCCAACCAAGGTGAGAACACCGATAGCCGGATGCAGCAGAAAGCAGCACATCAGGTATAGAGGCGTCCAAGGCGCGTCAAACACGGCGAGCGCCCCCTGTCCTGAAACGGCTGCGCGCACAGTGTCGAATTCCCGTAGCGCCTGTGTCGCCCGAGGCTGCGATTGCTGGTCTACGGTCCTGGACAGGATGGTGGCGGCAAGCAAGCGATCCAATCGCAACCCGGCTCGAACGAGCAGGCGGGCCCGTAGCCAGTCCAGGCAGGCCAGGGTCGCAAGCGTCAGCATCGTGACGACTGTGATCAGCCCAAGGGTGACGAGGCCGCCGGTCGGGACAACCCGGTCATAGACCTGCATCATGTAGAGCGTGGGTGCCAAATACAGGATGTTGACGAGGGCGCTAAACGCCAAAGCCCAGGCAAAATAAGGTCGGCAGACGCGCAAGGCTGCGATCAAGGGCTCAGTGCCTGATTTGGCGTCTAGAAGCGACTTGAACACGCGCGGTTTCGGGACCTAGTTTGCTTTCGAACATATCCGGTTCGAAGGCCGATAGGGAAGCCCTGCCGCCGGGCAGCCAACCGGAGCGCTCAAAGACCAGCCGTGTCCTGGAGACAAACCTATCCGTGGGAAGCGGCTAGTGGCAGAGAGTGCGCGCTTTTGGGCACTCTCCGCATCGAGGTGATGACGACATCGCCCTTCGTGACACCTCGCCGCAGATCCCGCTGTGGGACGCAACGGCCGCAGTCGGCCTGAACCCCTCGCCAGTGCCCGTCATTTTCGCTAGGCCTCACCGCATGTCGAGCGCCACCCGCGATCCTGCCTTGAGCCGCCACGTCGACGACCCGCATCAGGGCTTCATCGGCCTGGTCGCCAGTCTGGCGCAGGCCTCCGGCCCGGATGGGCTGACCATCGGCCAGATCCGCGACCGGCTGGACGAGCGGGCGTTCGGTCTGATGATCCTGATCCTGGCCATCCCCTGTCTGGTGCCGGCGCTTTATGGAGTGCCCCAGATCGTGGGCGTGCCGATCCTGCTGTTGGCGGGCCAGATGCTGGCAGGGCGCCAGGAGCCCTGGCTGCCCGAAGCCGTGCTCAAGCGCAGCGTGTCCAAGTCGATGCTGGACCGCATGGCCGACTTCGCCGTCAAGCGCATGGGCTGGCTAGAACGGCTGTCGCGCCCCCGGTTGAAGGTCTTCGCCACCGGCCTCGCCGAGCGGCTGGCCGCGGCCTTCATGATTTTGGCGACCCTGACCATCGTCCTGCCCATGACCAACACCGTGCCGTCGGTGGCCCTGGCCCTTCTGTCCGTCGGTCTGATCCAGAGAGACGGTCTGTTCGTCGTGGCAGGGGCGAGCGTGGCCGTCGGGTGGGCCACGGCGATCGCCGTCGTGGCTACCGGCTTTCTCCTCGGCGCGGGTTGGGCGGTCGGGCTGATGGCGCGCTTCACCGGTTAAGGCTAGGGTTGGCGTCATGACCTTCTATCGCCTGCTGACCCGCTGGTGGACCGCCTTCGCCCTGGCCATCTCCCTGGCCATGCTGGGCTTCGCCCACTACAGCGAGCGAGTGCTGGGACTGGCCCCCTGCAACCTCTGCCTTAAGCAGCGCGAGGTCTATTGGGGCGCGGTCGCCATCGCCCTGATCGCAACGCTTTGGGCGGTGATCAGCCAGGCCCGACGGGGCACGCCCCGCATCGCCGCCTTTCTGCTGGCGACTGTCTTTACCACGGGCGCGATCACGGCCGGCTTTCATGCCGGCGGCGAGATGAAGTGGTGGGAGCTACCTGCACTGTGCGCCGGCGGCGGCGGCGGTGCCGACCTGGAGGCCCTGACCTCGCTGGCGCTCGGCGTCGGCGAGCCGCAGCGGATCGTCATGTGCGACGCGGTGACGTGGCGGTTCCTCGGCCTATCCATGGCAGGATGGAACGCACTGCTCTCGGTCGCATTGGCTGGGTTCAGCCTGATCGCCGCCAAGAGACCCAAGGATGCCCGAGCCCCACGCAACTAAGACGGCCGGACCCGATCCCCGCCGCATCCCCCTGCCCCGTCCTGGCCGGGGTGCGGGGGCCGCGCGGCTGGCCGAGATCTTGCGCGTGGATCATGCCGGCGAGTACGGGGCGGTGAAGATCTACGAGGCCCAGCAACGGGTGTTCGCCCAGGCCCCCGGCAAGGCCGACATCGCCGCGGACATGGCCGAGATGCAGGCCGGCGAGCAGGTCCACAAGGACCGCTTCGATGCCCTCCTGACCCAGCACCGCGTGCGCCCGACCGCCGTCCTGCCCTTGTGGTCCATCGCCGCCACCGGTCTGGGCACCGTCACGGCCCTGATGGGCGAAAAGGCGGCCCACGCGTGCACCGAGGCGGTCGAGGCCGTGATCGAGCAGCACTACGCCGACCAGATCGAGGAGCTGAAGGACCGCGATCCGGAGCTGGCGGCCGAGTTGGCCCGGTTCCGCGAGGAGGAGTTGGCCCACCACGACCACGCCATCGAACACGGCAGCCGCGAGGCCCCCGCTTATCGTCTACTGAGCGCCGTCATCCAGGCCGGTTGCAAGGTGGCGATCAAGGTGTCCGAGCGGGTCTAGCGCCCGGGCCTCAGATTCCCGCGTACCACTCGTAGCCGCGGTCGGGCCAATAACCGCCCCGGGGTCCCGGCATGGCCTCGAAGCTGTCGACCGCCTCGATGCGGCGGATGTACTTGGCCTGTTTATAGCCCAACTGTCGCTCGACCCGCAGCCTCAGCGGGGCCCCATGGGGAACCCCCAAGGTCTCGCCGTTCATGTCGTAAGCGAGGATCGTCTGGGGGTGCATGGCGTCCACCAGATCGACGCTCTCATAGTAGCGCGGCCCGTCCTCGGTCTGGGTCAGGGCGTCGAAGCAGTGAAAGACGATGTACCTCGCCTCGGGCTTCAGTCCCGCCTCCTCCAGCAGGGTCTCGAGCCGCACGCCCGTCCACTGGCCGATCGCCGTCCAGCCCTCGACGCAGTCGTGCTTGGTGATCTGGGTTCGGCTGGGCCGTTCGCGCAGTTCGGCCAGCGACAGGCTGAGCGGCCGCTCCACCAGGCCGTCGACCGCCAGCCGATAGTCGGCGAACCCGCCATCTTTCAGCGCGACATAGTCCGCCGCCGCCGGATCGATCGACCCGTTGGGCTTGAAGAAGGGCGAAATGTCCTGCGGCCGGTACTCGGGCGCCAGCGCCTCGCGCGGGATCAGCAACCGCTGCGAGCGCCGCGTCAGGGCCTCGGCCGAGACCCGCAGGGATTCGCTGACCGTCTGGCCCCTCTGACAGGCGGCCAGAGCCATGACCCCCACAGCCGCGCCCGCCCGCGCGATCCATGAGCGGCGGTTCACAAGCGCCTCGCTCATGACGGGTCTCCCTTCCTGTCTTCGCCGCGCGATCCGGATGGCTCCAGCACGAACCAGCCGGTGATCATGGCCCGCATGTTGTTGACGAAGCCGGTCCAGATCACGAGCCCGACGTGCACCACGATGAATCCCACGATCAGGGCCCCCGAGATGAAGTGCAGCGTCCGCGCCGACTGTCTCCCGCCCATGATGTCCAGCAGGAACCCGCCGACCGCATTGAACCCCGGCGACATCGACAGGCCGGTGATCAGCATCATCGGCAGCACGACCAGGATCATGAAGACATAGGTCAGCTTCTGAATGACGTTGTAGTTCCGCGCCTCCTCGTCCTTGGGGAAGTGGAAGCGCGCGTGCTCCTTCACCGAGGGCCAGAAGCCCGCCAGATCCTCTCGGCTCGGCCACAGCCGGCCATTGAAGCGGCGGCTGATGAAGCCATAGGCCAGGTAGATCAGGCCGTTGATCACGAAGACCCAGGCGAAGAAGAAGTGCCAGTGCCGCGCCTCGGCCAGGTTCCGGTGATCGGGGATCAGAAGCCAGTTGGGGATGGGCGGGATGTCGACCCAGTGGTTGCCCCAGTTGGTGTCGCGGCCCCAGTCCAGATGCGGGTGGGCCAGGAGGATGTTCAGCCCGCTCATGATCAGGATCACCACGGCCGTGACGTTCAGCCAGTGGCTGATGCGCACCAGCGGCGGGTGGCGATAGGTGTCGACCCGTCCTCCGGGCAGCGGCCGGTCGGCGTGGCGATCCGGCGTCGGCTCGGGCTCGACGATCCCCTCGATCACCCCGTCAGTCATGCTCAGCCCCCAAAGCTGTTCAACCGAACGGTCTCACAAGCCGCCTCGACCCGCAAACCATCCTTTCGGCCTCCTACGCGACCGGGGGATCTAGGGTTACGTCACCTGGGCGGCGCACAGCGACTGCGGTCTCCGGCCTCGCAGGCCCGGACGTCGGCCGCCCAGCGCGCCCGGTCGGCCTCCCAGCGCTGCTGGGCCTCCTCTGCGGCGCGCACGCTCGCCTCCCAGTCCAGCCGCGCCTGAAGGTTCAGCGCCTGCTGCTCTTCCCATCGGGCTCGCTCAGCCTCGAAGGCGGCCTGATCGGCGCGTTCCTGGCTGGCCGCCAGGTCGTTCCGCGCGGTGATCTCGGCGTTCAGGGCCTGGGTGGTCCGCAGCTCGACCGGATCCTGCTCGGCGTCGGTCGCCTGCCGATCAGCCTCGCCCGGCGCGGGTTCGGCCTTGGAGGTCTCCGGTGTCGGGGCCAGCAGCCGGTCCACGCGATCCTGCGCCGAGGCAGGCCCGACCAAGACAAGGGCCGCCAGCGCGAGCACCATGTATCGGCTGAAATCGGTGTTCATCACTTCGGCTCCTATCCCGGACGTCGGTCCACTGCCGACCGTCCCGGACCTCAGCGATACGCGTCCAACGCGGCGGTGTCACGCCAGACGCCGTCCAAGGTCCGCCCGTCAGACCGGCAGCGCCCCCCGCTTGACCACCGTCCGCATGGCCACGCTGGAGGACACCCGCGTCACGCCGGGTATGGTCGTCAACGACCGGGCGTGGACTCGCTCCAGGTCGTCCACATCCCTCACCACCAGCCGAAGCAGATAGTCCGAGCCGCCGGTCATCAGATAGCACTCCACTACCTCGGGCACGCTCGCGATGGCGGTCTCGAAGGCGGTGAGCGCGCTCTCGGCCTGGGACGACAGGGTCACGGTCACGAACACGCTGATGGGCAATCCCACGGCCCGCTCGTTGATCACGGCAGCATAGCGGCTGATGACGCCCGCACCCTCCAGCGCCCTAAGCCGACGCAGGCAGGCGCTCTCGGACAGGGCGACCTGCCGGGCGAGGTCGCTGTTGGTCATCCGGCCGTCAGCCTGGAGCAGGCGGAGCATTTTTCTGTCGATCAGGTCGAGCTCGACCGCAGAAACCGTCTTCATGGGGCGCTATATCCGTTTTTTCTGCAACTTTACGACGATCAGCCTTCGAAAAGAACAGGAACCTGCGACGCGGGCGGCGCTATCTTCCCGCCAAACCCCTTCAGAGGCGAGGAAACCCCATGCGCGTCGGCGTCCCCCGGGAAATTAAGAAGAACGAACACCGCGTCGGCCTCACGCCAACGGCGGTTCGCGAATACGTCGCCCACGGCCATCAGGTCTCGGTGCAGACGGGCGCGGGTCTCGGCGCTGGCTTCGCCGACGACGCCTTCGTCAAGGCCGGCGCCACCATCGTCGCCGACGCCCCGACGATCTTCGCCGGCTCCGACATGATCGTGAAGGTCAAGGAGCCGCAGAAGGTCGAGTGGGAGATGCTGCGCGAGGACCAGATCCTCTACACCTACCTCCACCTCGCTCCCGATCCGGAACAGACCAAGGGGCTGATCGCGTCGAAATGCGCCGCCATCGCCTATGAGACGGTGACCGATGCGCGCGGCGGCCTGCCGCTGCTGGCACCGATGTCGGAGGTCGCGGGTCGTATCGCCGTCTTCTCGGCCGCCGAGACCCTGCTCAAGCACAACGGCGGCATGGGCCTGCTGTTTTGCGGGGTGCCCGGTGTCGCCCCCGCGCGGGTGCTGGTGCTGGGCGGCGGTGTCGTGGGCCTGAACGCAGCCCGCATGGCCATGGGCCTCGGCGCCGAGGTCGTGGTGCTGGAACGCTCCATCCCCCGCATGGCCTATATCGACGAGGTCACGGGCGGTCGGGTCATCACCCGCTATTCCTCGATCGGCGCGATCGACGAGGAGGTCATCAAGGCCGATGTCGTCATCGGAGCCGTCCTGGTCCCGGGTGCCGAGGCCCCCAAGCTGATCAAGAAGGCCCACCTCAAGCAGATGAAGCCGGGCAGCGTCCTCGTCGACGTCGCCATCGACCAGGGCGGCTGTTTCGAGACCAGCCACGCGACCACCCACGAGGACCCGACCTACACCGTCAACGGCGTCGTCCACTACTGCGTCGCCAATATGCCGGGCGCCGCCCCACGCACCTCGTCCGAGGCGCTGAACAACGCCACCCTGCCCTTCGGCCTGGCGCTCGCCGACCACGGCCTGGAGGCCCTGCGCAGGGACCCGCACCTGGCGCGCGGCCTCAACGTCCTGAAGGGCGAGATCACTTATCCGGCCGTCGCCGAGGCCATGGGTCTGAGCTGGAGCGATCCATTCGGCGTCTGGGCGAAGGTCTGATTTCGCTCTCCCGGCGAGAGAGGGTTCTACGGCTTGCGCCCAGCTCGATCGCCGTCGATATCCGCCTAATGACCGACCCCGTCGCCCCGTCCCTCGACGACTTTGCCCGCCTCGCCCGCCAGGCCTTCGAAGCCCTGCCCGAGCCGTTCAGATCGGCGGCGGGCGAGGTCGTCATCCGTGTCGACGACTTCCCGGACGAGGAGACCCTGGCCGCGTTCGGCATGGAGGATCCGTTCGAGCTGACCGGCCTCTATCACGGCCACCATATCGGCGAGCGTGACGCCCTGGGTCCAGCGCCCGAGCCCAGCCGCGTTTTCCTCTACCGTCGGCCGATCCTGGACGAATGGTGCGAGCGCGGCGACGTCGGACTGTATGAGATCATCTCCCACGTCCTAATCCACGAGATCGGCCACCACCTCGGCCTCGACGACGACGACATCGACGCGATCGAAAGAGACTGACCGTCGGGCTTCCTTCTGCCCTCGCGAGGAAAGGATATCAGGCTTCCGGCTGCGGCGGGGCGGTGATGACTTCGACGTTGTCGGTCAGCAGATAGGTCAGTTCAGACAGGGCAAGGGCCCGCGCTTCTGGGCTCGCCGACTGCTCGACGGCGTCGAGCCGGGTCGGAATGTCCTCGGCGATGCCGCGAAGGATGCACTTCAGGTCGCCGTCCGTGCCGCGTTCGGCAAGGATCAGATGGCCCTGCATGTCGAGAGCCGCGAGTTCGGCCGCTTGGGCGCGAAATTCGGTCCAGCCGGCCGGAGTCGCGTCTGGCGTGAAGTTTTGCGACAGCGCCTTTAGCGTCGAGGCGCGGGCGATGATGTCGGCGAACAGGGGCTCGGACGCCACCGAGACCGGGGCTGCGGCGACGGCCACCGGTTCGGCGGCGGCCAGCGCCACGCTCGGATCAGAGAGCAGCAGGGCGGCGGCGAGGGCGATGCCACAGGTCATTGCGGGCTCCAGTCTTCGCGAATCGGCGATTGAACCGGTCTACGCCCCAGCCGTAAACGAGACCTTGCCCTCCCTGATCTGGAAGATCCGATGACCGACGCCGCCTGGACTGCCTTCGACGCCGTCGCCGACAGAGACCGCGAGGCGCGCATCCTGGATCAGTTCGCGGTCGATCCTGAGCGGCTGTCGCGGATGTCGCTGGAGGCGGCGGGCCTGTGGCTGGACCTTTCCAAGCAGAGCTGGACGCGAGAGGCCTTCGAGGCGTGCTTGGACCTGGCGCGCTCCGCCAATGTAGGGAGCGCTCGCGGCGAGCTGTTCGGTGGGGAAGCCATCAACTTTACCGAAGGCCGCGCGGTCCTCCATCCTGCCTTGCGCGCCGAGGCCGGTGGAAACTTCGTTGCCTTGGGCGAGCCGGTGTCGGACGAGGTCGACGCCGTGCGCCGGGCGATGGCCGACTATGCGACCAGCGTGCGCGAGGGCCGAGAGACCGGGGCGACGGGCAAGTCGTTCAGGACCATCGTCCACGTCGGCATCGGCGGCTCGGACCTGGGGCCCCGTCTGATCTGGGACGCGCTTCGTCCGCTCGACCCGGCCGTCGACGTCCGCTTCGTGGCCAACATCGACCCGCGCGACATGGCCGAGGCCCTGACCGGGCTCGATCCCGAAACGACGCTGGTGATCGTCGTGTCCAAGACCTTCACGACGCAGGAGACGCTGGCCAACGCCGAGCTCGCCAAGGCGTGGCTGGAGAAGGCCCTGCCCGAAGCCGGGCGCGAGAAACACTTCATCGGGGTGACGGCGGCGCCGGAGCGGGCTCAAGCCTTCGGATGCGGCCGGACCTTTGCCTTCCGCGACTGGGTGGGCGGTCGATACTCCCTGTGGTCGGCGGTCAGCCTGTCGTGCGTGATCGGCCTGGGGCCGGACGTATTCGGGCGGCTGCTGGACGGCGCGCGGGCCATGGATGGGCACTTCCTGTCCGCGCCGCTGGAGCGCAACGCGCCGGTGCTGATGGCGATAGCCCAGGTGTGGAACGTCGATGGCCTGAAGCGACGTGCGCGCACGGTCGCCCCCTATGCCCACGGCCTGCGTCGACTGCCGGCCTTCCTGCAGCAGCTGGAGATGGAATCGAACGGTAAGCGGGTGCGCCGGGACGGCTCGCCCGCGACGCGCGGGACCTGTCCGATCGTGTTTGGCGAGCCCGGCACCAATGGCCAGCACGCCTTCTTCCAACAAATCCATCAGGGCCCAGACGTCGTTCCCGCCGAGTTCGTGATCGTGCGTCGGACCCACGGCGAGGCGGCCGAAGCCACGCTGTGGGCCAATGCCCTGGCACAAGGCCAGGCCCTGATGCAGGGCAAGACGACCGAGGCGGCGCGCGCCGAGCTGTCAGGGCTTGACGCCGCCGAGGCCGACCGGCTGGCGGCGCACAAGACGTTTCCGGGCAACCGGCCCTCGACGACGATCGCTCTGGACGCCCTGACGCCCGAGGCGGTGGGGGCCCTGATCGCCCTCTATGAGCACAAGACCTTCGTCGAGGGCGTGATCTGGGACATCAATAGTTTCGACCAGTGGGGCGTCGAACTGGGCAAGGTGCTGGCCAAGGCCATTCTGAAGGACGTCGAGGCCGGGCGGCCGTCGGACGGACTGGACCCGTCGACGGCCGCGCTTCTGACCCGCCTCATGGACTGAGGCGCGCAGCGAAAAGGCTCAGTAGTTGCGCCACTGCCGGTCCTCGCGCCGGTCATCGCGCCGATCATGCCTGCGATCCCGCCGATCGTCCCGACGATCCGAACGCCAATCGCGGCGATCGTCGCGGCGGTCACGGCGGTCGTAGCCATAGTGGCCGTGGTTGCGGTTCTCGCGCTCCCAGTGACCCTGGTTGCGCCAGCAGCGGCCGTCGCGCCAGTAGTCGCAGCCGCTGCGGGAGGAGCCATAGCCGCTGTAGCCATAGCCGTAGGAGGGATAGGCAGGGGCATAGCTGTAGCCGTACGACCCGCCATGGCCGCGATGGTCCCGACGATCGTCGTCCGAAGCGGCCGCGCCCAGCGCCGCGCCGGCCAGGGCCCCGCCGGCGATGTACCGCCCGTCACCATCACCGATGATGGCCCCGGCGATGCCGCCGACGACGGCGCCGATGATGGCGTTCTCGGCCGTGTCGTCATCGTCGTCATGACGATCGTAATGGCGGCGGTCGTAGCGGCTCTGCGCCTCGGCCGGAGCGGCGACGGCGGCGAGACCGGAGGACAGGACCAGGGCGGCGGCCCCGGCGACGAACAGGCGGTTGATCTTCATGGCGGCCCCTCGATGCGTTCGCCGCGACCCTGGCTCATCCCTGGGCGAACGACGACTGACGAGATTTGTGTGCGCCCGTGAAGCTGAACGACCGCGTCAGAATTCCGTTCATCTGGCGTTCATCTGGCGTTCATCTGGCCGACGACGACTTGACGCGCGCAGGGCTCGGGCCTATGTCCACGCCGCGTTAGCACTCGACGGTCACGGCTGCTAATCCGTGCCGCAGGGCGGCTGATCATAGACCTTATTTCGAGCTCATCGGAGAACTCACAGATGGCGTTTCGTCCTCTCGGCGATCGCGTGCTGGTCAAGCGCGTGGAAGAAGAATCCAAGACAAAGGGCGGGATCATCATCCCCGACACCGCCAAGGAAAAGCCCCAGGAAGGCGAAGTGATCTCGGTCGGACCGGGCCTGCGCGATGAGACTGGCAAGGTCAACGCCCTGGAGCTGAAAGCCGGCGACCGCATCCTTTTCGGCAAGTGGTCCGGCACCGAGGTCAAGCTGGAAGGCGAGGACCTGATCATCATGAAGGAATCCGACGTGCTGGGCGTGCTGTCCTAAGCACCGGCGTCGACGACCTTCTTCAACGAAATCAATAGACAGGAGCTGCCGAAATGGCTGCCAAGATCGTACAGTTCAACACCGACGCGCGCGACAAGATGTTGCGCGGCGTCAATGTGCTCGCCAATGCCGTGAAGGTGACGCTGGGGCCCAAAGGCCGCAACGTCGTGATCCAGAAGTCCTTCGGCGCCCCGCGCTCGACCAAGGACGGCGTCTCGGTCGCCAAGGAAATCGAGCTGGAAGACGCCTTCGAGAACATGGGCGCCCAGATGATCCGCGAAGTCGCTTCGAAGACGAACGACAAGGCGGGTGACGGCACCACCACCGCGACCGTTCTGGCTCAATCCATCGTCCAGGAAGGCCTGAAGGCCGTGGCCGCCGGCATGAACCCGATGGACCTGAAGCGCGGCATCGACAAGGCGGTCACCGCCGTCCTGGCCGAGATCAAGGCCACGAGCCGCAAGGTCAGCGCCAACTCCGAGATCGCCCAGGTCGGCACCATCTCGGCCAACGGTGACGTGGAAGTCGGCGAGATGATCGCCAAAGCCATGGACAAGGTCGGCAACGAGGGGGTCATCACGGTCGAAGAGGCGAAGACTGCGGAGACCGAGCTGGACGTCGTCGAGGGCATGCAGTTCGACCGGGGGTACCTGAGCCCCTACTTCATCACCAACGCCGACAAGATGGAGGCCCAGCTCGAGGAGCCTCTGATCCTGCTGTTCGAGAAGAAGCTGTCGTCGCTGCAGGCCATGCTGCCGATCCTGGAAGCCGTGGTCCAGTCGGGTCGCCCGCTCTTGATCATCGCCGAGGACATCGAGGGCGAGGCGCTCGCCACCCTGGTGGTCAACAAGCTGCGCGGCGGCCTGCGCGTCGCCGCCGTCAAGGCCCCGGGCTTTGGTGATCGCCGCAAGGCCATGCTGGAGGACATCGCCGTCCTGACCGGCGGCCAGGTCATCTCCGAAGACCTGGGCATCAAGCTCGAGAATGTCACCCTGGACATGCTCGGCAAGGCCAAGAAGGTCACCATCACCAAGGACGACACCACCATCGTCGACGGCGTGGGCGAGAAGACCGACATCGAGGCCCGCATCGGCCAGATCAAGAAGCAGATCGAGGACACCACCTCGGACTACGACAAGGAGAAGCTGCAGGAGCGTCTGGCCAAGCTGGCCGGCGGCGTCGCGGTCATCCGCGTCGGCGGCTCGACCGAGGTCGAGGTCAAGGAGAAGAAGGACCGCGTCGACGACGCCCTGAACGCCACCCGCGCGGCCGTTGAAGAAGGCATCGTCCCCGGCGGCGGCATCGCCCTGCTGAAGGCGACCAAGGCGCTGGAAGGCCTGACCGGCGACAACCCGGATCAGACGGCCGGCATCGCCATCATTCGTCGCGCCATCCAGGCCCCGATCCGGCAGATCGTCGAGAACGCCGGCGTCGAAGGCTCGATCGTGGTCGGCAAGGTGCTGGAGAACCCCTCGGCCACTTACGGCTTCAACGCCCAGACCGAAGAGTACGTCGACATGATCCAGGCCGGCGTCATCGACCCCGCCAAGGTCGTGCGCACGGCTCTGCAGGACGCGGCCTCGGTCGCCGGCATCCTGATCACCACCGAAGCGGCCGTGGCCGATGCCCCCAAGAAGTCGTCGGGCGGCGCCGGCGGCGCCCCGGGCGGCATGGGCGGCATGGGCGACATGGACTTCTAATCAATCGAGGCGCGCTACATGCGCGCCTCGGGACGTCCGAAGACAGAGAGGGCGGGTCCGGCGACGGGCCCGCCCTTTTTGGTGGGTCTGCGTATGGCACCCCGGAGACGTTCGAAACGTTCGCTATCGCCTTCCGCCCTCTCTGCGACCTAGGTGTCGAAGCGAAGATTAAGGCGTTGAAGGTGGCCTGATCCGAACGGCCGCGGTCTGACCCGGCCCTGCACTGCAGCCACGAGGGGTCGCCGAGATCGTTGGACCCCGGCGACCACCCGATCAGACGATCCGCCTCACCACTCCCACTTCAGCCTCAGTTCGCCGCCGTGGCTGGTGGTGGTGTCGCTGAAGGAGCCGCGATAGCCGAGACCCAGCTGGGTCTCGCCGACGCGCCACTCCAGACCGCCGTCCAGGCGCAGGTTGTTTCGCGCCCACCCCTCCAGAGACACCAGATAAAGCGGGCTCGAGGCCCAGTCGGCGTATCGCACGCCCTGGTCGGTCGAGCCCTCCAGCTCATGGCTCCATTCCACGCGGACGGACGGGATAACGACGCCGTGCTCGTCCAGGTCATGGCTCCAGCTCCACGCCCCGCCAAGGGCGGCCGACAGACTGTCCTGCTTCAGCGCCGACCAGGTGAGGTTGGAGAGCCCCGCGCCGGTCTCGGTGAAGGCGTCCAGTTCGATCTGGCGAGCATCCAGCCTCACATAGAAGGTGCGTCGGCCATCGCCAGTCGAGGCGGTGCGACCCAGGGCGAGCGAGCTGAACAGCAGGTCCCCGGACCTTTCTCCGAGAGCGTATCCGTCGCCCTGGCCGCCCAGACCCGTCGTCCAGCGACGGCTTTCGAAATCGAGCTGGCCGTAACCCACGATGCCATCGACGTAGTAGTTCTCGGCCGGTCGGTAACTGGCGTAGAGCGCGCCGGTCACGCCTTCGCCCCGGGTCAGGGACCCATTGTCGCCGATCCGGGTGCGGTCATGGGCATAGCCCAGGCCGCCGCCCACAATCAGCCGATCGGTGACCTTTCTGTCCAGGCCGACTGTCAGGCCCTGGGTTGTGAAGCGATAGTCGCGCTGGCCGCTAGCGTCCGTGCGGCCCCAGTCCACCGAGCCGGCGGCCCAAAGGCCGACCGGGGAGCCAGACCCGTCCGAAGCGACCGCCGACGGGCCGGCGTTCGCCCGATCGCGATCCAGAGCCGGCGTCAGAGACCCATCGGCCGCGACCCGATCACCCCAGACCTGACGGGCGAGCAAGGCGCGATCCTGATCGTGATCCCGCTCGGAGATCGCGCCGGGGTCATTCTGCGACGAGCCGAGGCGCTGGCGCAGGGCCCGGCGCGCATCGCTGCCGTCGGTGTCCTGACCGAAGCCCAGGTTCAGGCTCAGGCCGTTGTCAGTCTCATTCGTTCCGTCGTGCAGGCTCTCCAGACGGCGCTGGATGTTGTTCATCTGCGTGTCCGCGAACCGCCGGGCGCTGGTCATCTGGCCTGAGGCCACGCCCCGAACCTCGGGGTCCAGTGAGGGGTCCGGCCTGGGCTGCACCGTCACCGTCAGGGTGCTGGTCGCCGACGCTACCCCGTTGGACAGGGTGTAGGTGACCACCGCCTGGCCCTGGAAGGCCCCAGAAGGCGTAAATGTCAGGTCGTAGGTTTGCCCCGCGCCCGATCCGTTGGCCGTGATGGCCGCCGTGCCTGATGCGCTTTGCACCACCGACACCACCTGCGCGGCCGTGAAGGGGCCGCCCTGGACATTGTCGCTGATCCGCACCGTGACCGGCACGCCCTGCACGGTCGTGGCCGTCAGCGCCTGAGACGCGGGGGCCAGGTTCGACGTGATGGTGATCCGACCGGCTTGAGATTCGCCGAACGCCAAAACGACGACATAGTCGATCGTAGCCACGCCGCCGTTGGCCAGACCCGGTGTGAAGGTCAGGGTGGTTCCACTCACCACGGCCTCGCCGAAAGCGGGCTGGCCGGTGATGCGCAAGCCCTGAAAGGGCCCGCCGGTCAGCCCGTCCGTCGGCGAGAAGCTGATCGAGCCGTTGGAGGCCACGGTCCCGGACAGGTCCGGCGCCCTGCCCGGCACGTTGAAGGTGAAGACCGTCGGCGGGCTGTCGCCGCCGGGGCCGAAGGCGAAGACCGCCACCTCGTCCACACCAAGGAAGCCAGCGTTGGGCACATAACGCAGTATGGACCGAACGACCGCATTGCCAGAGGCCTCGGAGGGTGCCGCTTCAGCGTCGGGCACCGTGGTCGGGGCCGAGACGATCTGGGCGACGCCGTTCCGAGGCGGAGTCGCGATGCTGAAACCAAAAATCACGCCGGAGGACTGAAGGTTCAGGTCGACCAAGGCGACGCCGGGGCCATCCGTCGCTGGCTGTGTCGTAACGGGTGGCGGCGGGGTGACCACAGGCGGAGGCGGGTTGGCCACCGAGACCTCCACCGTGGCCGGAGCCGACGTTCCGCCCGGTCCGGTCGCCGTGTATGTGAAGCTGTCGGGGCCGAAGTATCCTGAAGTGGGAACGTAGGTCGCCGTCGTGCCGTCGATCGTCACGGTTCCGTTGGTCGGCGACGTCGCGACCTGCACCGAGGTGAATACACCGGCCGGCTGCAGAGCGATCGCCCGGCCAGCAGAATTGTAGTCAACGACGACAAAGCGCACCGCCGTCACTGTCGGAGCATCAGGCGGGCCGACGATCAGCGAGACCGTCGCCGGTGCCGAGGTCCCGCCTGGACCCGTGGCCGTATAGGTGAAGCTGTCTGGGCCGAAGTAGTCTGTATCAGGGATATAGGTGGCGACGCCGGCCACGACTGTCGCGGTTCCGTTGGTCGGCGCTGTCGCGACCTGGACGGCGTTGAACAGGCCCGTCGGCTGCAGGGTGATCGACTGCCCTGAGGAGTTGTAGGCCACCGCGACGTTGGCGATCGGTGTCGCCGTCGGGGGCGGGGGCGGCTCCACGGTCACGGAGACTGTCGCGGGACCCGAGGTTTCGCCACCGAACACCGCCGCGACGGTGAAGCTGTCCTGACCGAAGTAGCCGCGCGTTGGAGTATACGTCACCACATAACCCGTGACGCTGACCGTCCCATTCGCCGGCAGGGTTTCGATGGCGATGCCGGTGGACAACCCGGTGATGGAGGCGGTGAGGTCGATCTCCGTCCCGGGGCTCTCGTAAGGCACCGATACGGTCGTATCGGCCACGACCGGAGGCAGGGCCAGCACGAAAAAGGAGATGGTGCTGGAGGTCGGCGAGCTGTTTCCGGCGGCGTCGGTCGCGATCGCGCGCACGGTATGGGTGCCCTGATTCAGGTCGGTGACCAGTGTGAGGGACCAGGAGCCCCCCGCGCTGACCGTCGTCGTTCCGATAGCGTTCCCGTCGACGAACACCTGGACCGTGGCGTTCGCTTCGGCTGTTCCCGTGATCGTCGGCCTCCGGATCGTCGATGCTGATCCGTTCAAGGGCGAGGTCACGACGGGAGCGGCCGGAGCCGTGGCATCGACCGTGAAGGTGTTGGTGCTGGAAGACGGCGAGATGTTTCCGGCGGCGTCCGTAGCGATCGCGCGGACCGTGTGGACCCCGTCGGCGAGCGCTTCCGGCGCGAAGAGCCAGAGGCCATCGCTGTCCGCGAACGTCGTTCCTCTCGGCGTTCCGTCGATGATCACCTGGACCGAGGCGAAGGCCTCGGCCCTTCCAAAGATTGATACTAGCGGCCCCTCCATCGATCCGTCCGGGGGTGAGAACACGAGGGGAGCGGCGGGAGCCACGGTGTCGACCGTGAAGGTGTTGGTATTGGAGAACGCGCTATTTGTGACAGCATCCGTAGCGATCACCTGGACCGTGTAACTCCCTTCGGCGAGGTCGATCGAGTCAAAGCTCCACTCCCCCTCGGGGGTCGCGTTCGTCACTCCTCTAAGGACGCCATCAATGAGCAGTTGGATCTCGGCGGACGGTTCTGCAGTTCCGCTGAAAAAAGGACGCGGCCCCGTCGTCGATCCTTCCGAGGGCGTGAGCACGGCGGAGGCGGGAGCCACCGTGTCCACCACGAAGGTGAGGCTGGCGGGGGTACCCGGTACACCCGCAACCACACCCCGGACACTGAAGGTATGGGAGCCCTCGGCCAGGCCGGTGAACAACGCAGCGCTGACGCAGGGCGCGAATGCCCCGCCATCCAGCGAACACTCCCCCGACGCGCCAAAGAGATCGAAGCTAATGCTCACGTCGTTACCGATGACGTTGGTTCCGGTGATCTGAGGCGTGGCGATATAGGTGAAGTCGTCGCTGGCGCCTCCGGTCGGACTCGACCCGCCCGGACCCGTCACACTGACATCCACGACGCCCGAGCCGGCCGGCACCGCCGCCGAGATCAGTGTGTCGCTGACGACAGAGAAAGTCGGGCTCGGGACAGCGCCGAACGACACCCCGGTGGCACCGGTGAAGTTCACGCCCGTGATGTCCACGAAGTCTCCGCCCGTCACGCCCGAGAGCGCCGGCGAAAGGCCGGTCACGACCGGCAGCGGCAGATAGGTCAGGACCAGTTCGACCTGTCCGCAGCAGACCTGATATTCTCCGGACAAGTTGGCGGCCAGGCCGATCGCGAAGCCCGAGCCGGCGGCGCTGTTGATGGCGGACACCGCTGAAGCGTTCAGCGTGATCTCGGTGTCGCCCGAACCCACGGTCTGAGGCGTGCTGTAAGCCGTCCCGCCGCCCAGATCGTCGAACAGGCCCTGGTTCGCCGTGATCAGATAGCCCGGGGATGTTCCGCTCGTATCGTAGATCGTGAAGCCCGTGGCCGGGTCACCGCTCTGGCTGGTACTCCGAAGGCGGACCATAGCGGCGGTGACGACCCGGCCGCTGGGGATCGTGAAGGCAACAGAGCCGCGAGTGGCTAGGCCGGAAGCGGTGTAAGCCACCGTCCAGCCCGCTGGGGAGCTTTGGTAGCTGGTGGAATTCTCTTGGCGGGTCACCAGATACTCGGTCCCGTCAAGCGTTTCGGTGTTGATCTGCGCCCGGGCATCGAGCGGCGTCATAGCGCACACGCACAGGGCGACCACGACGCTCGCCAGGGCCAGAGGCACGCCCTTGAAGGTCCGAATGCCCGAAAGGCGCCTGGCTCCGTCGAGGAGTCCCGATGTCTTCCCGGCGTTCAACGCCCAACCCAATCGCGAAGCGAGCGTCGTCGCCGAGCGGACCAACCGTTGCACGTCCTATCCCCCAAACCCGACGCCCCGCGTCTTTTAGCGCAACCAGAGATATCCGAGCCGGTACGCTCCGAAAAGCCGCCTACGCGTGGAATGGGCAAGGCGGCAGCGGTCGCGGGAGGAGATTTGTGCCACCACTGACTCCGATCGCGATGCCCACGGACCCAAAGGTGAAAGGGATTTCCGGGGCGCGGCGCATGCGGCCGAGGGCCGCTGGACGGGCGGTGCCTGGTCCGGGGTGCGGTCAATAGTCACGCTTGCGCGAGCGCCCCAGCGGTCGCCGATCGAGGCGTCGCCGATCCCCCGCAGACCGCGACGGTCAGGTCGCCGCTTTCCGAGATGGGCAGACGGCCTTTCGGGAGAGCCTCGCCACGTTCAGCGTCGAGGCTCGGTCGTCGCTGCGATAGGGCTTCCTGAGAAGTATGAACGACGAAGGAGACGGCGACCCGGTTGCGGGAGGGTCTGGCCGGGATCGATCTGGGGCGGGTCAGGTGGCTGAGGCCAGTGGCCGGGTGGGGCGGGGCGGGACGGGGCGGGGCGGGGCGGGGCGGGGCGGGGCGGGGCGGGGCGGGGCGGGGCGGGGCGGGGCGGGGCGATGGTGGCTATAAATCTCAATCATCCAAGCTCGCGCCGAAAAACCCTGTGGACTCAAGGCCGGTCGCGAACGAGACGCGCTGAACGCGCCCGCGTTGGGAGATCGCCTATCCTGAGGCGATGGATAGACAGACACTGAACCACAGACCGCATCGGCGGTGCAGGGCCCATGCGTGGGCGGGGGATGGGACGCCTCGGCGGGCGGGAGCCGCGCCGGGTGGGGGAATTGGCAGTCAATGCAGCCCACGGGCGGCGCGGGCGGCGGAATCGTCGACTGCAAATCCGGGTCCGCATAGACCGCCGATACCGCGGATGCCGCAAAGCGCCGTCCGGGGCGGGGCGGGTTCGGGGCGGCGGCCATGAGCGGCCGGGGCGCGCGCGCGCGTCAGGGGCCCGCCTTTTCTGGTGGGTCTGCTCATGGATCCTCGGACACGCTCGGCACGTCCGCTCTCGGGCGAGAGGTCGGTTGGGGCGCGAGGCTTCCACAGAGCAGACAGCCTGAACCGTCGTTGCGGGTATGTCGTGGGCGTGATGTGGCACCGGGCCCGGTCCAGAGGACGGTCACAACGATCGTCGGTCCCTGGTCGAGGTTGACCGGGATTTCCCGTGTCTTCTCACCCTGCTTCCGTGCACCACGACGGCGAACCAGAAGGCCACCGGCAGTCCGATAACGATCACAAGAGGCAGGGGCTCTACGCCGAAGCTTTTCGGCACCAAGGCCAGGCCGAGCATGAAGGCCGCGGTCGCAAGGGTCAGGGTGGCATTGCCCCTGAACCTGGTCGAGGCATATCGGGAGACGCGATCAAACCAACTCTGATTGGCCCCCGACATTTCGACCAAGCTCTCCTGATGCCCCCGTCTCAGGCAGATGATGGCCGCGCCTGCTCATGGCCGCAACGGGTCGGGGCCGGTCATCAAGGGCGCCGCCGAACGTGGACCTTTGGCTTGGCGAAGGCGCTCGACACAAGGACCGGCGGGGTGATGTCCCCGCCGGCCCAGGGGGTGTCGCCTGATCGAGGGATCAGAACTTGCGCGAGAGACCCAGGCGCAGGGTGCCCAGGGACTGGCCGTCAGACAGCCGCGCCCCCAGTTCGCCTGTCCCTGTCCATCCCGTGGTGGTCTCGAAACCGAGGCCGAGACCGAGGTTCAGCTCGCCACGCTCCCAACCGGTCTGGTCGATCTGATAGACCGGCCCACCCGCCCAGTCCGCGTAGCGCAGGCTTTGCAGACCGCCCTCACCCAGTTCGTGGCGGTATTCCGCCCGCACGCTCGGGCTCCAGATGCTGTCGCGGTTGACGTGGCTCCAGACGTAGCGGGTCCCGATCACACCTTGCAGGGACTCCACATCCCGTTCGGCATAGCTCAGGGCCCAGAAGGGGGAGCCCATCTCGGTATAGGCGTCCAGTTCGGCGTTGAGGCTCTCCAGGCGACCGTAGGTCGACAGGCGACCCGTCGCCAACGGTCGATCGAGGCCCAGGCCCAGCGATCCGAAGATCACGGTCCCGTCCCGGCTGCCCGTCACCAGGCTGCTGTCGATCGCGACGCGGCGGGTCATGTCGAAGCTGAGCGAGCCATAGCCCACCATGCCGTCGATATAGACGCCGCCTTGCGGCCGCCAGCTGCCATAGACCACGCCGACGAAGGTCTCGCTGTCGACACGCGAGCCGCGATTGCCCACATCGGTCTTCTCCTCGCCCACGCCCCCACCGAAGCCGAGGTCGAACGTGGGCGTCAGGGCGAAGTCCACCCCCACGCTGAGGCCCGAGCTGGTGACCGACATCGACGGCTGGCCGGTTTCCCCATCGCGGTCACCGATCGTGATCGAACCGCCGGTCCACAGCCTCACGCCACCGTCCTGGCCCGCGTCCTGGCTCGCCCCCCCGGTTCCGTTCTGGCTGCCGAGAGAGACCGATGCGTCACCCAGGCCAAGGCTGTCGCCCCGGCCGATGACAGGCTGGCGGATCGACGAAGCGTCGGTCATCCCCGCAGCCCCGGCCGTGTCCGCCCCGCGCCAGATCATGGAGTAGAGCTCAGCCCGATCACGGTCGACCGCCAGCCGGTCGAACGCTCGGCCCTCTCCGAAGAGGGTACGGGGATCGGCCTGCTGGCCAAGGTCGGCCAGACCCGACTGCAGCCGCACACCCTGGCTGGAGCCGGCGGTGCCGTCTCTCAGGTCTTCGAGACGCCGGCTGAAGTTGTCGATCTGGGTCGACGTCAGGCGGCGCACGGCCTCGGCCTGGGCCTGGTTGATGCCGCGCACATCGGGATCCTGCGACGGATCCGGGCGCGACTGGATGGTCAGGCTCAGGGCCACCGAACCGGTGTTGGAGAAGGCGTCCGTGGCCGTGACCGTGAAGTTGAAGGTGCCCACCGCATAGGACGTTCCCGCCAGTCGCCCGGCCGCGCTCCCGCTCGGGGTCAGGGTGATGCCGCTGGGCAGCGCCCCCGCGGTGACCGTGTAGCTGTAGGCGCCAGAACCGCCCGTGGCCGACATGACCTGCTGATAGGGCAGGCCCGCCATGACCGCCGGCAGGCTGGTCGGGGTCACGGTGATGGGCGCGCTGTTGACCACCAGGGTCACGGCGGTCGTCCCCGAATAGGGTCCTGCACCGGTCGACTGGTCTGTGGCGCGGATGGTGACGTTGAACGTGCCCGTCACCGTCGGCGTGCCCGAGAGCACCCCGGCCGTGGACAGGGTCGTTCCGGCTGGAAGCGCGCCGGCCGAGACGTCGTAGGTGTAAGACCCGACGCCGCCCGTAGCCGCGAAGCTCTGGCTGTAGGCAGAGCCGCGCGTGGCCGCCGGCACAGTGTTCGGGGTGACGACGATGGCCGGAGCGTCGACGTTCAGAGTGATGGCCTGCGAACCGGTATAGGGCCCTGCGCCCGTAGACTGATCGGTCGCGGTGACGGTGAAGTTGAAGCTTCCTCCGGCCGTCGGCGTGCCCGAGAGCACCCCGGCCGATGACAGGCTCATCCCGGTCGGCAGGGCCCCGGCGGTCAGGGCGTAGGTATAGCTGCCCACTCCGCCCGAGGCCGTGATCGCCTGGCTGTACCCCGATACGGCGACCCTGGCGTTCGGCAACGAAGCCGGCGAGAGCGAGATGGTCGGGGCACCCACAGTGAGGCTGTAGGCGCGGCTGCCGGTGTAGGGCCCTGCGCCGGTCGCGCTGTCGGTCGCGGTGACGGTGAAGTTGAAGCTGCCTCCCGCCGTCGGCGTGCCCGAGAGCGTCCCGTCCGATGCCAGGGTCAGGCCCGCAGGCAGGGCTCCGGCGGTCAGGGCGTAGGTATAGCCACCCACCCCGCCCGAGGCGGTGATGGTCTCGCTGTAGGCGACCGCCGTCGTGGCCGCAGGAAGCGTGGTCGGCGACAGCGAGATGGTCGGGGCGCCTACGGTCAGGCTGTAGGCGCGGCTGCCGCTGTAGGGCCCTGACCCGGTCGCGCTGTCGGTCGCGGTGACGGTGAAGTTGAAGCTGCCTCCGGCCGTCGGCGTGCCCGAGAGCACTCCGCCCGACGATAGGCTCATCCCCGCAGGCAGGGCTCCGGCGGTCAGGGCGTAGGTATAACCACCCACCCCGCCCGAGGCCGTGATCGTCTCGCTGTAGGCGACCGCTGCCGTGGCCGCTGGAAGCGTCGGCGACAGCGAGATGGTCGGGGCACCCACGGTCAGGCTGTAGGCGCGACTGGCGGAATACGGCCCTGAACCGGTCGCGCTGTCGGTCGCGGTGACAGTGAAGTTGAAGCTGCCTCCGGCCGTCGGCGTGCCCGAGAGCGTCCCGTCCGACGCCAGGGTCAGGCCCGCAGGCAGGGCTCCGGCGGTCAGGGCATAGCTATACGGCCCGACGCCGCCCGAGGCCGTGATCGTCTCGCTGTAGGCGACCGCCGCAGTGGCTGGGGCAAGCGAAGCCGGATCCAGAGCGATGGTCGGAGCGCCCACGGTCAGGCTGTAGGCGCGGCTGCCGCTATAGGGCCCTGCGCCCGTAGACTGGTCGGTCGCGGTGACAGTGAAGTTGAAGCTGCCTCCGGCCGTCGGCGTGCCCGAGAGCGTCCCGTCCGACGCCAGGGTCAGGCCCGCAGGCAGGGCTCCGGCGGTCAGGGCGTAGGTATAACCACCCACCCCGCCCGAGGCCGTGATGGTCTCGCTGTAGGCGACCGCTGCCGTGGCCGCTGGAAGCGTCGGCGACAGCGAGATGGTCGGGGCACCCACGGTCAGGCTGTAGGCGCGACTGGCGGAATACGGCCCTGAACCGGTCGCGCTGTCGGTCGCGGTGACAGTGAAGTTGAAGCTGCCTCCGGCCGTCGGCGTGCCCGAGAGCGTCCCGTCCGACGCCAGGGTCAGGCCCGCAGGCAGGGCTCCGGCGGTCAGGGCATAGCTATACGGCCCGACGCCGCCCGAGGCCGTGATCGTCTCGCTGTAGGCGACCGCCGCAGTGGCTGGGGCAAGCGAAGCCGGATCCAGAGCGATGGTCGGAGCGCCCACGGTCAGGCTGTAGGCGCGGCTGCCGCTATAGGGCCCTGCGCCCGTAGACTGGTCGGTCGCGGTGACAGTGAAGTTGAAGCTGCCGCCCGCCGTCGGCGTGCCCGAGAGCGTCCCGGCCGATGCCAGGGTCAGGCCCGCAGGCAGGGCTCCGGCGGTCAGGGCGTAGGTATAGCCACCCACCCCGCCCGAGGCGGTGATGGTCTCGCTGTAGGCGACCGCCGTCGTGGCCGCAGGAAGCGTGGTCGGCGCCAGCGAGATGGTCGGGGCGCCCACAGTGAGGCTGTAGGCGCGGCTGCCGCTATAGGGCCCTGCGCCGGTCGCGCTGTCGGTCGCGGTGACAGTGAAGTTGAAGCTGCCTCCGGCCGTCGGCGTGCCCGAGAGCGTCCCGTCCGATGCCAGGGTCAGGCCCGCAGGCAGCGCCCCGGCGGTCAGGGCGTAGCTGTAGGGAGCGACGCCGCCCGAGGCCGTGATCGTCTCGCTGTAGGCGACCGCCGTGGTGGCCGCAGGAAGCGTGACCGGCGACAGCGCAACAGTCGGAGCGCCGACGGTGAGGCTGTAGGCCCGGTTGGCCGTCAGGCCGCCAGCACCAGCGTCTGTCGCGGTCACGGTGAAGTTGAAGCTTCCTCCAGCCGTTGGCGTGCCCGACAGCGTCCCATCCGATGCCAGGGTCAGTCCCGCTGGAAGCGCGCCCGCCGTTATCGCGAAAGTGCAGGGCCCGACGCAGTCGGTCGCCGAGAGTGTCTCGCTGTAGGCCGAGGCCACGAATGCGTCGGAAAGAGACGCCGGTCCAATGCCCGTGATGCCCGTGTAGGTGTAGTCGTTACCGGAGCCGGCAGTGGCGCTCGTGCCCCCGGCGGTGGTCACCGTGACGTCGACGGTCCCCGTGCCCGCCGGGGCTGTTGCCGTGATCTGCGTCGCGCTGTTGACCGTGAAAGCCGTCGCGGGGGTCGCGCCGAAGCTGACGCCGGTCGCGCCGGTGAAACTCGTGCCCGTCAAGGTCACCAGGGTTCCGCCACCGGCCGTGCCGGAGGTGGGGGACAAGGCCGTTACCGTCGGCACGGGAGGCGCAAAGGTGCCGCTGAGGTTTATGGTAACGACGGCACCAGCAGAGTAGCTCAGCCCCGCCCAGTTGACTTGCACCGAGTTGGCTGTGGCCTGAAACCCCACAATCGGCGCGCTGCCCGCTGCGACAGTGGAACCGCTCATGTCCGTGGCGTTCGTGAAAGTTAATCTCGGGCCGTTCTGGGCGGCGGGAGACCAGTTCACGCCTCCTACAAGCGTGATGACGACAGTAGTGGGCTGTACATCGACAATAAAAAGCTCAGAATAGCATCCGCTGGTGAACTCGATACCTGCGGCTGCTATGACCGTAGCGCGTGTGCAGTTAATGGCCGTTTGTTGCGGCCATAAATAATCAAACTGAACCTCGGACCCATAGACGCCCTGTGCCGCTGCGGTCCCTGGCAGGGCGAGCCCGATCAACACGAACGCTGCAACAAACAGCGCCGACAAGGTCGACACCGACCGACGCGCCAAGCCACCCAAGCCCGCCACAGCGTGACAAACCGCTGACACCATTTCAGATCGCCCCCCAAAGCTTAATCAGCCCTTAAGTTCGTTTCGCCATGCAGACAACGGCGTTCTCCCAGCGCGGGTGACAACCCGTTGGTTGTTGGCGAAAATGTCGCAGGCCTAATCGCGGGCGTCTCTCCGACGTCGGCATCCTGGTCGAGGGCAGACCTAGGTCAGGATTGCCGTGCCGTTGCCGAGCAGGATGCTGCGGAGCGGTGGAAGGCGGGGTCACGCGCATCCGCCTTGGGCCGGAAGCAGCCTCATGTCCGGGGCCGAAAACAGACCGGGGCAGGCCGTTTGAAGCTCGCTTTTTCGGCTGTGTGCAGACGACCGCATCTGGAGCGGGCAGACGGCCGTCTCCGCTTGCGCGGGGATGACGAAAGGCATCGGGTGACGCTGGCCGACATCGAGGCCCGCATCGGCCCGATCAAGACGCCGAGCGAGGACACCCCCTCGGACGACGCTAGCCGCAAAAAGCCGGCGGGGGTGATGGCCCCCGCCGGCTCGATGGTCAGTCCGTGGTGATCCCGCGCGAGACCTAGAAGGTCTTGGTCAGGGTCAGTCTGAGCGTTCCCGCCGTCTGGTTGGCCGACAGCCGTGCACCGAGATCGGAGCCAATCTCCCAGCCGTCGGTCCTGCTGACGATCAGGCTGAGCCCCATGTTGACTTCGCTGCGGTCCCAGCCGGTGGATCGGACCTCATAGGTGGGGCCCGTCAGCCAGTCGGCGTACTGCAGGGATTGGACCCCGCCATCGGCGAACTCATGCCGGTACTCAAAGCGGAAGCCTGGCGTCCAGACGCTGTCGCGGGTCTCGTGATTCCAGGCGTAGCGCGCGCCGATCACCCCTTGCAGGCTCTCCACGTCACGCTCGCCGTAGCTGAGGGCCCAGAGCGCCGAACCGGTCTCGGTATAGGCGTCCAGGGTCGCGTTCAGGCCCTCGACCCGGCCATAGGCGTTCAGCCGGCCGACCGGAACGGGGCGGTCATAGCCCAGGCCGATGGAGCCGAAGGTCGCCGAGCCGTCGCGCTGGCCCCGCACCAGGCTGCCGTCGCCGGTCGCCCGCCGCTGCAGGTCGAAATCCAGCAAGCCGTGACCCAGAATGGCGTCGATGTAGACCCCCTGCTGTGGCCGGTAGCTGGCGTAGACAACGCCCGTGAACTGCTGGCTGTCAGCGGCCGTGTCAGCCGTGCCGATGTCGGCGCTTTCCTCGCCGAAGCCCCCCCCGATGCCGAAGTCGAAGTTCGGCGTCACCGCGACGTCCGCGCCGAAGCTGATGCCGCTGGAGCGCACCGAGAAGCTGGACTGGCCGGTTTCGGCGTCGCGTTCACCGATGGTGATCGATCCGCCCGTCCAGAACCGCAAGCTGCTCGAAGACGCCTGGCCGGCATCCGTCGCGACCGAGGGCTGGCCGCCGAGCCCGAGCGATCCGGACCCGCGACCCACGAGACGGGCCTCGCCGGCGTCGCCCCAGACCATCGCGGTCAGCTCGGCCCGGTCGCGATCAATCTGTTGCTGGTCGAACATCCGCCCGCCAGCGAACGGGGTGCGCTGGTCGGCCTGGCGCCCGAGATCGGTCAGGCCGGACGCCAACCTCAGGCCCATGCTGATGGGCTGATCGCCGGCGCCGTCGTTCAGTTGCTCCAGTCGGCGGCTGAAGTTGTCGATCTGGGCCGAGGTCAGGCGACGCGTCGCCTCGGCCTGGGCCGTGTCGAGGCCGCGCACGTCCGGGTCCTGCGAGGGATCGGGACGGTCGGTGATCACGATCCGCAGCGCCGCGGACCCCGTATTGCCGAAGGCGTCTGTCGCCGTGACCGTGAAGTTGGCCTGGCCGACCTGGTACGACGCGCCCGTGATGCGGCCGGCCGTGGACAGGGTCAGCCCCGTCGGCAGGGCGCCGGAGGTTACGGCGAAGGTGACCGCCCCCGAACCGCCCGTCGACGCAAGCTGGGCATCATAGGGCGCGCCCGCCATCACGCTGGGCAGGGTCGCCGGCGTCACCGACAGCGTGGCAGCATTGACCACCAGGGTCAGGCTGACGTCGCCGGAGTACGGGCCCGCGCCCGTGGAGCTGTCGGTGATCCGCACCGTGATGGGGAAGCTGCCGGTCACGGTCGGCGTGCCGGAGAGCACCCCGCCCGCCGACAGCGTTATCCCCCCCGGAAGCGCGCCCGACTGCAGGGCGAAGCTGTAGGGACCGGTGCCACCCGACGCGGTCAGGGTCTGGCTGTAGGCGAAGCCGCGCGATGCCGCCGGCAGGGTCGAGGCCGAGGTCACGGTGGGCGCAGCGACAGTCAGGGTGAAGGCCTGGCTGGTCGTGATCCCGCCCGCGCCGGCGTCGGTCGCCGTGACGGTGAAGGTGAAGCTGCCGCCCGCGGTCGGCGTGCCCGAAAACACGCCTGCCGAAGACAGGGTGATCCCCGTCGGCAAGGCCCCCGCGGTCACCGCGAAGGTGCACGGTCCGGTGCAGCCCGTGGTGGTCAGGGTCGCGCTGTAGGCGGACCCCACCGCAGCGTCCGCCAGGCTGGTCTCGTTGATCGACAGCAGCACGACGTTGAAGGTGACCGTCGCCGAGGTGGCGCTGTTGCCCGCCAAGTCGGTCGAGATGGTGTAGACCGTGTGCGGTCCGGCTGACAGCACCGACTGACGACCGTCCGTGGACGGCGCGGCGAGACCGGCAGGCGGGGGCCCGGAGTAGGTGTAGGACCAGGTCCCGTTGCCCGTGGCCGTCGTCCGGCCGTTCAGGATGCCGTCAATATAGACCTCGATGCTGGACCCCGACTCGGCCGTGCCGGTGAAGGTCGGCGTGCCGCCCTGGAAGGTCTGTCCCGGGGCCGGGCTGGTGACCACCGGCGGGACCGGCGGCACGATGTCCGTGGTCAGGGTGACGGTGTTGGACTCGGCCGACTGGTTGGCGACGTTGTCCGCGCTGATCGCGTAGAGCTGCACGGGCGTCTCGCCGACCGAGCCGGTGACGATCGACTGCGGCCCAAGGCCTACCCTGTCGTCCCGGGTGCGGCGCTGAACCGACCAGGCTCCATTGGCGGAGATCTCGGCGGTGCCGAAGAGACGGAAGCCAGAGCGCACAGCCTGAGCGCCGACGCCCGCTGCCAAGGCATCTTCCACCGGCGGGCTGCCGTCATTGATATAGACCCGCACCTGGCTGAACGGCTCGCCCGTGCCAGAGACCGTGGTCACGGCCTGGAGAAGGACGCCCGAGGTCGGCGAGGTGATGACCGGCGCCGACGGCGGCGTGGTGTCGACCGTGAAGGTCCAGGTCTCGGACGGCGCCGACCGGCCGCCGATGTTGGAGGCCGTGGCGTAGACGGTGTGGGGACCGTCGGCCAGAGCCGGAACGGTCAGGACCCAGTTGGTGTTTTCGGCGGCTGTAGTGACACCGACCGACTGGCCGTCGATGAACAGTTCGACCGTTGAGCCGGCCTGGGCTCCGCCTGAGAATTCCGGCGTGTTGTCGGGTGTGGTGAACCCGTTCCCGCCGTTCAGCCCCGGCGCGCTCGGGACGCCGACATAGGCGTAGTTGTCACCCGTCCCGCTTGTGTCGCTGTCACCGCCCGCCGTGGTGACGATGACCTCGGTCCCGGCAATCGAGCCGATCAGGCTGGTGGCGTAAAGCGGGACCGTCGCCGTGATCTGGGTATCGCTGTCGACGGTGAAGCTGGTCGCCGGGGTGATGCCGAAGGTCACGGCCGTCGCGCCGGTAAAATTGGCGCCGTTGATAACGATCGTATTACCGCCCTGGGCCGGGCCGCCCGTCGGCGAGACCGAGGTCACGACGGGCCGGGCCACGTCGTCATTGATGATCGTACCGAGCCCCTGTCCGTCGCTGACGGTGGCATTCGTGGCTGCCGACAGGTTCACGAAGAAGAACTCGTTGGGTTCCACGGTCGTGTCGCCGTTCACAGCGACGATCACCGTCTGGCTGGTTTGGCCGGGCGTGAACGTCAGGGTGTCCAAGGCGGCGGCATAGTCGCCTGGGGCCAACGCTGTGCCGTCAGAGGTCTCGTAGTCGACCGTGACCATGCGTCCACTGGCGGCGCTGAGGCTGACGGTGAAGACCAGACTGGCCGTGCCGGTATCGCCCTCGGTCACAGAGACGTCGTTGATGGTCAGCATCGGCGCCCCGTCGTCGTCGATGATCGTGCCGATCGCCGGGCCTGCGGTCGAGCTGACCACGCCACCGGCCGACACCGAGAGGATCTCGACCACAAAGATCTCGTCGTCCTCGTCGAGCGTATCGCCGACGATGGAGACGTCGACGCCCACGCTGAGCGAACCCGCAGGGATGGTCGCGCTGCCCGACGTCACCTCGATGAAGTCCGCGGGCGAATCCGCCGTTCCCATAACCGTGCGATAGTTGACGGTGATCGGCACGGTGGAGGTCGCGTCGAGGCTGAACAACCAAGTGGAGGGGCTGGTCCCGCTGTTGCCCTCATTGATCGTCGCGGGCGCTGTCACGCTGACGGTGCGGGGGGTGAAATAGGTGAACTGGTTCGCCGCGCTGATCGCGCTGGTCCCGCCGGCCGTGGTCACGCGCACAGGGACGGTGCCTGTTCCAGGCGGGGAGATGGCGGTGATCTGGGTCGCGCTGTCGACGGTGAAGCCCGTCGCGGGGGACGCGCCGAAGTTGACGCCGGTCGCGCCGGCGAAACCCGTGCCGGTGATCGTCACGCGCGTGCCGCCCGCGGTCGCGCCCGCGGCCGGGCTGATGGAGGTCACGGCCGGCACGGCGACGTAGGTGAACTGGTTCGACGCGCTGATCGCGCTTGTCCCGCCGGCCGTGGTCACGCGCACATTGACGGCGCCCGTTCCAGCCGGGGCAGTTGCGGTGATCTGCGTCGCGCTGTCGACGGTGAAGGCCGTCGCGGAGGTCCCGCCGAAGCTGACGCTGGTCGCGCCCGTGAAGTTCGTGCCCGTCAAGGTCACCATGGTTCCGCCACCGGCCGTGCCGGAGGTGGGGGACAAGGCCGTTACCGTCGGTACAGGAGGCGCAAATGTGCCGCTCAGGTTGATAGTGACGACGTCTCCGGAAGCGTAGTCCAACCCCGAAAAGTCGAGTTGTACCAAGTTGGTCGTAGCCACAAACCCCGCGATCGGCGCACTACCCGCTGCGACTGTAGAGCCGCTCATGTTGCTGGTACCGATGAAGGTGATCCGAGGACCGTTTTGAGTGGCCCCCGCGCCGAAGGAACTAAATCGATTGAAAGTGATCACGACCGTGGTGGGCGTCACATCGACGCTAAATTGGTTCACGCAGGGCGAGGGGAACTCAACGTTGTCGTCTACTGTAACAGCAGTGTTAGAGCAAATCTGGCTAACGCCAATAATATATTCAAACCGGACTTGGGCCCCATACACACTCTGGGCCGCTGCGGTCCCTGGCAGGGCGAGCCCGATCAACACGAACGCTGCCACGCACAACATCGACAGCGCCGACACCGACCGACGCGTCAAGCCACCCAAGCCCGCCACGGCGTGACAAAACGCTGAAGTCAAGAGGAACAGCCCCATCAAGATTTGGCGGCCGCCACCGGTCGCAGCGCGATCGCCCGCTGGCGAAACGTGGGACCCGTGCGCAAGAGACGCCCTCACCTCAAGCGCGGAAGCCTCGACGGCGCGCGGTGCCAAAGACTCGGCAGCACCACAGGCGCACGCCGCAGCGCGTTTCGCCAGCGAGATCATTCAAGGCTCCCCCAATAGACAAGCTGTGCTGTAAATCCGGCGAACGCGGGTTTGCAATCGCTACTTCCAAAAAAGTTCAATTTCGCAGAGTTTTACGCCTGACGAGCGTCAACTGCGCGCCGTTCACCCGTGACCAACCCGGGCCGGACGATCGACGGCCGCCATGGGTCGGTTCGCGAATCAGGCATCGCGCGCTCCCCGCCAGGAGCGGCCCCGATCAAACACCCCAGGGAATAAGAACAAAACAAGAACAGTTGACTCGCCTTCCGCCCCCTCTCCGCCCTACACCGCCTCCGGGTCGGCGTTGTGGAGGATGCGAGATGACGGAGGAGACGGCGGCCCGGTTGCGGGAGGTTCTGGCCGGGATCGATCTGGGAAGGGCCGATGGGCGGATCGGCATCGGGGTGATGCTGGCCGAGATCGAGCGGGTCGCGCCCCAGGCGATCCTGCAGAGCGCCGCGCGGGTGCAGCTGAGGGCGCTGGGGGTCTCGGCCGGGGTGGGCGTGGACGCCGATGTCGATGGCCGGGTGGGGCGGGGCGATGGTGGCTATAAATCTCAATCATCCAAGCTCGCGCCGAAAAACCCTGTGGACTCAAGGCCGGTCGCGAAGGAGACGCGCTGAACGCGCCCGCATTGGGAGGTCGCCTATCCTGAGGCGATGGATAGACAAACACTGACACTGAACCACAGGCCGCGTTGGCGGCGCACTCCGGCCGAATGGGCGGGGGATGGGACGCCTCGGCGGGCGGGAGCCGCGCCGGGCGGGGGAATTGGCAGTCAATGCAGCCCACGGGCGGCGCGGGCGGCGGATTCGTCGACTGCAAATCCGGGTCCGCATAGACCGCCGATACCGCGGATGCCGCAAAGCGCCGTCCGGGGCGAGGCGGGTTCGGGGCGGCGGCCATGAGCGGCCGGGGCGCGCGAGGACCGCGCAAGCGCGGATACGCGGTGACCTCGGAACGCACGTGGACGCGCATCCGCATCGAATACACGGCCGGCGCCTCGGCCGCCTGGCTGTCGGCGCGCTATGGCCCGGCCAAGCGCACCATCGCCGAGCACGCCAAAAAGGAAGGCTGGCGCAAGATCGACGTGGCGCGGGCGCGCGACGCCGAGGAGGCGGCGCGCGAGGCGGGCGAGGCGGGAGCGGACCCCTGGACCGAGGACGAGGCGGACGATGGGGTGGCGCTGGATCTGGACGAGGCCGTGCGGCTGTCTCACTCGCGGGCCGTGGCGGCGCTGCGCCGGGGGGATGCGCGGGGGGCGCAGGAGTTCCTGAAGCTGGCGCGGATGCTGGCGGGGGCGATCGACGAGGAGGGGGCGGGGTATCGGCCCTCGCCGCAGGATGAGGCGGCGCTGGCGTTCGTGCTGGAGCGGCTGGAGGCGGAGGGCGAGTGAAGCATGATCGTCGCGCTAACGCTCGGCTCGCGGAGCCTCGCTGCTTGAGCGCAGATGGTGGCGCTAACGCTCGGCTCGCGGAGCCTCGCTGCTTGAGCGCGGGGGCGCGTGAGGCGCCCGGCCGCCCCCACCCGGCGGCTTCGCCGCCTGCCCTCCCCATAAAGGGGAGGGAGAGGATCGCGCGGGCGGCCTGGAAGCGGGCGGCGCATGTGGGGCAGAGGGTGCCCGCCAGGCTGCCGGACGGGCGTGACTGGCGGACCTGGGTGTTCCTGGGCGGGCGCGGGGCGGGCAAGACGCGGGCGGGGGCGGAGTGGGTGCATGACCTGGCCGCGCGGCTGGGGCCCGGAGGGCGGATCGCCCTGGTGGGGGCGACGATGCACGATGTGCGCGCCGTCATGGTGGAGGGGGCCAGCGGGCTGATGAACCTGCCGTTCCGCACCGCCCCCCGGCTGGAGGCGTCGCGGCGCAGGCTGGTGTTTCCGGGCGGAGCGGTGGGGGTGATGCTGTCGGCCGCCGAGCCCGAGCGGCTCAGGGGGCCGCAGTTCCACGCGGCCTGGGGGGATGAGTTCTGTGCGTGGGAGAAACCGGAAGAAGCACTAGCTATGCTTCGCCTGGGCCTGCGGCTTGGCGAAGCGAAGGGCGCTACCGCTCGGGACGCGGTCCCTCGCTGCTTGAGCGCGAAGCCTTGGACGCCCCGGCTCCTACTTACCACCACGCCGAAGCCTTTGAAGGCGCTGAGGGCGGTGCTGGCGGAGGGGACGTGCGCGCGGACGGATGCGCCGACGCGGGCCAATGCCAAGAACCTGGCCGAGGGGTTCGTCGAGGACATGGAGGCGCTGTACGGCGGGACGCGGCGGGCGGCGCAGGAGCTGGACGGGGTGGTGCTGGAGGCGGTCGGGGCGCTGTTCGGGCACGCCGAGATGGAGCGGGCAAGGGCGCTGGGGCGGAGCTGGCTTTCTGGTTTGGGCTACCGTCCTTCGGACTACTTGAGCCCCATGGGCGGCGCGCGCGAGCTGTATGAACGGGCCGTGGTGGCGGTGGATCCGCCGGCGGGCACGATGTCGGGCGAGGGCGGAGACGCCTGCGGGATCGTGGTCGTGGCGCGGGCGGCGGGGACGGCCTGGGTGCTAGAGGACCTGAGCGTCAGGGGGCTGTCGCCCATGGGCTGGGCCGGGCGGGTGGCGCGGACGGCGGAGCGGTGGGCCGAGACGCTGGGCTGTCCGGTCAAGGTCGTGGCCGAGGCCAACCAGGGCGGGGCCATGGTCGAGGCGGCGCTGAAGGGCGCGGGCCTGAAACAGACCGTGCAGCGGGTGTCGGCGACGGTCGGCAAGCGGGCCCGGGCCGAGCCGGTGGCGGCGCTGTATGAACAGGGACGCGTCGGCCACCTGGGCGACCTGAGCGCGCTGGAGGAGGAGCTGATGGGGCTGGGCGAGGAGGGCGGGGCGAGCCCGGACCGGGCCGACGCCCTGGTGTGGGGCGTGACGGACCTGATGCTGGAACGGACGGCGGCGATGCCGCGGATGTGGTGGGGGTGAGGAGCGGACCGTATGTGTGTGCGTGTGTGACTCTTTGTTCATGATCCGGCGACGAACGTTGCGTCCTCGGCCTCGGTGGATAAGGTCCGGCCGCTGTTTCGTAACAAGGACCGTTTTCCATGCGACTTCGTGCCGTCTCGATCGCCGCCCTGCTGGCCGCCGCGCCCGCCCTGGCCACCGTTCCCGCCTGGGCCCAGGCCCCGGCCGCCGTGGCCTCCGTCGCCGCGACCCAGGCCCAGGACCTGCCCGCCGCCCCCGTGGCGGACCTGGTGGCCGAGGTCGATATCGACTGGTCGCGCTTCCAACTGGACAACGGCCTGACGGTGATCGTGCACGAAGACCGAAAGGCGCCCGTGGTCGCGGTGTCGATCTGGTACAACGTCGGCTCCAAGGACGAGCCGGCCGGCTCGACGGGCTTTGCTCACCTTTTTGAACACCTGATGTTCGGCGGCTCGGAGAACGCGCCGGGCAGCTATCTGGGCCGCATGCGGGCGCTGGGGCCGACCAGCCTGAACGGCACGACCTGGTTCGACCGCACCAACTACTTCCAGACCGTGCCGACCCCGGCGCTGGAGCAGACTCTGTTCCTGGAGAGCGACCGCATGGGCTATCTGCTGGGCGAGGTCGGGCAGGAGGTGCTCGATCTGCAGCGCGGCGTCGTCCAGAACGAGAAGCGCCAGGGCGACAACCAGCCCTATGGCCTGTTCCGCTACGCCATTCTGGAAGCCCTGTTCCCCGAGGGCCATCCGTATCATCACTCCACCATCGGCTCGATGGCCGATCTGGACGCGGCCAGCCTGGAAACCGTCCGCAACTGGTTCCGCGACAAGTACGGACCCAACAACGCCGTGCTGGTTCTGTCGGGCGACATCGACGAGGCCACGGCCCGCACCCTGACGGAGCGATACTTCGGCGCCATCCCGCGCGGACCGGTCAATGAGCCGGCCCAGGCCGACATCCCGACCCTGGCCGAGCCGGTCGACATCGTGATGCGCGACCGCGTCGCCAATACCCGCCTGACCCGCAACTGGGCCGTGCCGGGCATGCTGAGCGAAGAGGCGGTGCCGCTGTCGGTCGGGGCCCAGATCCTCGGCGGCCTGGCCAGCTCGCGGCTGGACAACGCCCTGGTTCGCGGCGACGAGACGGCGGTGTCCGTCAGCGCCAACCTCCAGTCCTTCCACCGGCTGGGCATGTTCGGCATCACCGTCAATGTGAAGCCGGGCGAGGAGGCGTCCACGGTCTCGGCGCGCATGGACGAGGTCCTGAACGACCTGATCCAGAACGGTCCGACCGAGGAGGAGGTGGCGCGCGTCGCCACGCGCTATGTCGCCCAGACCCTGCAGAGCCTGGAGCAGGTCAACGGCAAGGCCTCGACGCTCGCGGAAGGCCAGCTCTATGCGGGCGATCCGGACTTCTACCGGCGCGAGCTGGAGGCCTATGCCTCGGTCACCCCGGCCCAGGTGCAGGCGGCCATGCAGCGCTGGCTGACCCGTCCAGTCGCCTCCATCACCATCGAGCCGGGCGAACGCGAGGCCTATGAGGAAGCCGCCGCCGCCCCCTCGGGCGCGACGCCGGTGCCGGCCGAGCCGATCCAGCGGGTCGAGCGCATGCCGATGCCGGAGATCGGCGAGGTCGAGGATCTGGACTTCCCGACGGTCGAACGGACCCGCCTGTCGAACGGCATCGAGGTCGTCTACGCCCAGGTCGACACCGTGCCGGTGACGCGCGTGTCGGTGTCCTTCGACGCCGGTTATGCGGCGGACCGGCCAGACCGGCTGGGGGCCCACAGCCTGATGCTGAACCTGCTGGAAGAAGGCACCCGCACCCGCGACGCCAACGCGCTGGCCGAGGCGCAGGAACGGCTGGGCGCCAACATCAACATCGGCGCCTCCATGGACCGGTCGACGGCGACCCTGTCGACGCCGAGCGCCAACCTGGGATCGTCGCTGACGCTGCTGGCCGATGTGCTGCGCAACCCGGCGATGGATGCCGATGCGATCGAGCGGATCCGCGCCCAGCGCCTGACCGGGATCGCCAGCGAGCGGACGCAGCCGGCCGCCATCGCGGCCCGCGCGCTGCCGCCGCTGCTGTATGGCGAGAACAGCCCCTATGGCCGGGGCTTCACCGGAACGGGCGACGAGGCGACCGTCCGCACCCTGACCGTGACTGATCTGGCGTCGGAGCACGCGACCTGGGTGCGTCCGGACAACGCCAAGCTCTACGTCGTCTCGGACCGTCCTCTCGCCGAGGTTCGGGCCGAGCTCGACCGCGCTTTCGGCGACTGGACGCCTCCCGCCGCGCCGCGAGGCCAGAAGGACTTCGGCGCCGCCCTGCCGACGCCGCAACCGCGCATCGTCCTGATCGACCGCCCGCAATCGCCCCAGTCCCTGATCTACGCCGGTCAGGTGCTGCCGGTGTCGGGCACCGATGATCTGCTGACAATGAACGCGGCCAACTCGATCCTGGGGGCCGACTTCCTGTCGCGCATCAACTCGGATCTGCGCGAGACCAAGGGGTGGTCCTATGGCGTGCGCGGCGGGCCGACCGTGGTCCAGGGTCGCGTGCCCTACTTCATCAACGCGCCGGTCCAGGCCAACCGGACCGGCGAATCGATCCAGGCGCTGATGGCCCAGTATGAGCGCTTCCTCGAGGTCGAAGGCGTCACCCAGGCCGAGCGCGACCGCGCCGTGGCGGGCAACACCCGTTCGCTGGCTGGTCAGTCCGAAACCTCGGGCCAGATCCTGGGCACGTTGATCTCCAACGACATCTACGGCCGCCCGGACGACTACCCGGAAACCGTGGCCAGCCGCACCCGCGCCCTGACGCCGGCCGAGATGGACGCCGCCGCGCGCGCCGCCATCGCCCCGGACCGGTTCGTCTGGGTGGTCGTCGGCGACGCCTCGGTGGTGCGTCCGCAGCTGGAGGCCATTGGCCTGCCGATCGAGGAACAGCCGATCCGCTGAGATCAGACGGGAGGGGCGAGCCGGTCTCGCCCCTCCCCGCTCTGTCCGGCGGAAGGCAGCCGTCTCAGGTCAAGCTGAGGCGGTCTTGGCGTCAAGCGACGTCAACCGGCGAACGGCGGCGCTTCAGGCCTCTTCGGGATATTTGATCGAGCAGCCGTAGGGCGTGGCGAAGGCTGTGCGGACCGGCCGTCCGGCCTGAAGGTCCTCCAGCGCCGCGCGCACGAAGTTGTTGGCACCCTCTAGGTCCGCGACGTCGTTGGTGGGACGGTCGTCGATGCCGCCTTCGAAGACGATGCGGCCCTCGGGGTCGATGACCCGCATGTCGGGCGTCGTCACCGCGCCATACAGCCTGCCCACCTCGCCCGTCGGATCGAGCAGCAGATGGGTGAAGCCGGCCGAGTGGGTGGCGCGATAGGCGCGGGCGGCGTCGCCCGTGACATAGCCCTGCTTGCCGGGCGCGGAGGAGACGATGGTCAGCCAGACCACGCCGTCGGCCGTCGCCTCGCGCTGGAGCGCCTGCATCGCGCCCGTCGAATAGTGCTTCTGCACGTAGGGGCAGCCCTCATTGGTCCATTCGATCACGACCGTCTTGCCACGGAAGTCGGCCAGAGAGCGCGGATTGCCCTCCGCGTCGGTCAGGGTGAAGGCGGGGGCCAGGCCCGTCTGGGCGGCGTCGGCCTGCGCGCCCGCAGGGGTCGCGGCGGTCTCGGCGGTGGGGGCCTCGGCTTGCTGGCAGGCGGCCAGGGTCAGGGCGGCGAGCGCCGGAACGAGGATGCGGAGGGTCTTCATGCGTCGTCTCCTTTCAGATCGTCGGGGCGGGGATCAGCTGTCCAGCGCGTCGATGACGACGCCCTCGGTCAGAAGCTGGGGCAGGATGTCCGGCTCGGCCTGACCGGGCCGGAAGACCATGTAGAGGGGCACGCCCGAGCGCCCGCGCCGCTCCAGCTCACGAGTGATGGCGTCGTCGCGGCGGGTCCAGTCGCCGACCAGGTAGACGGCGTTCGCCTCGGCCAGGGCCTGGGCCACGCGTGGCAACGACAGGGCCGCGCGCTCATTGATCTTGCAGGTGACGCACCAGTCGGCGGTGAAGTTGACCAGGACCGTGCGACCCTCGGCGGTCGCGGCCGCCACCGCCGCCTCCGACCACGGCTGGGACGGCAGGGCGGTCGAAGACGCCGACGATCCGGCCTCGGCGCGGGGCGCGCGGACGGCCGCGAACGACAGGCCCGCGACGGCCAGAAGCGAAAGGATGGCGACCCCGGCCGCTATGCGTCCGCCCGAGGCTTGCGCCTGACCGAACAGCCAGGCGGCCAGCGCCAGCGCCAGAGCGGCACCGAACAGCAGACCCAGGGCGTCGGCCCCAGTCTGGTTCAGAAACACCCAGCCCAGCCACAGGGCCGCGCCGTACATGGGAAAGGCCAGGACGCCCTTCAGCCGATCCATCCAGGCCCCCGGGCGCGGCAGCCGGGCCAGCAGACCCGGCGACAGGCTGACCAGCAGATAGGGCAGGGCCAGCCCCAGCCCCAGCATCAGGAAGACGATCAGGGCCAGCGGCGCGGGCATCACCAGCGCCGCGCCCAGCGCGAAGGCCATGAAGGGCGCGGTGCAGGGCGCGGCCACGACCACCGCCAGCACCCCGGTGAAGAAGGCGCCGACCCCGCCCGGCAGCCTGGACAACGGCCCGGACCCCGCCGCCGCCTGCAATCCGGCCCCGACGTGGAAGACGCCCGACAGATTGAGCGCCACCGCCAGCATCAGCAGGGCCAGGACGGCCGTGACCACCGGCGACTGCAGCTGAAAGCCCCAGCCGACCGCCTCGCCCGCCGCGCGCAGACCCAGGAGCACGCCGGCCAGGATCAGGAAGCTGACCAGCACACCGGCGGTGAACAACAGGCCGTCGCGCCGCGCCTCGGCCGGAGCGTGCGCCGACTTCGCCAGCGAGGCCGCCTTCATGGCCAGCACCGGGAAGACGCAGGGCATCAGGTTCAGGATCAGACCGCCCAGCAGGGCGAACAGCGCCGCCTGCGCGAACACCAGCCCGTCGGTGCCCTTCCCTCCCGGCACCGCCTCGGACAGATCCAGCGTCCCCTCCCCGCTCGCGCCCAGGAGGGGTGGACCGGGCTCGGCGGTGATCTCCCAGGCCCCGGTGTCGGTGACCAGAACCCCGCCGATCGGGCCCGTCAGACCTCCGGTCCGCAGCGCCCCGCCGATCTGGAGATTCAGCGTCACGCCGTCGGGCCCGCGTTCGCCCGGCTGGGGCGCCGCGTGCTGGATGACGCCGGTGTCGAAGGGGAAGAACCAGGCCCGGTCGCTGTCCAGCCCGGCGAGCGGGCCACCCGTCGCCGTCAGGGTCAGGGTCTGCCCCGACAGGGTCGCGCGCGCGGCGATCCCCGCCGGCCGCGGCGCGGTCTCGACCACGGTCTGGATGGCCTGGCCCCAGCGCGTATCCAGAGGCGCGGCGCCGTCGCGGACGGGAAGGTCCAGCCGCAGCGTCAGCTCGTCGGGCACGCACATCTCGTCGCTGCACACCAGAAACAGGGCGCGGGTGATCAGCGGCAGGGTCGTTCCGGGCCGCGCGTTGGCGGGAACCTCGATCGGCACGGGCAGGAAGACCTGGCCGGAGTAGCCATAGTTCATCAGGTCGGCCAGCCGCTGACGCTCGGGCACGGGCCACAGGATGTCGCCGGCCCCGACGCCGCCCGGCAGGGTCCAGGCCAGGGTCGTCGGCCCGCCGGAATCGCCCGGATTGCGCCAGTAGGTGTGCCAGCCGGGCTCGATCTGCTGGCGAATGGCGACGATGGCGGTGCCGCCCGGTGTCGCCCACTGGCTCATCGACACCAGCTCGGCCTCGATCCGCACCGTGCGCTGGGGACCGGCCTCGACCGCGCCGGGCGCGGGGCTGGCGACAGGCTGGGTGGCGGCCGGACTGAAGGCCAGCGCCAGGAACAGCAGAACAAGGGCGATCAGGCGCAAGGGCGTCGGCTCTCCGGTCGGCAGGCGGCCTGTCTAGCCGCCCGGAGCGCGATGCGCCACGGCGGCGGCTCGCCGCGCCGTCTTCGCCCGGCCGCGGGCGGATGTTACGGCGGCGGCGCCGAGACCCTGATCCGCGCCCGGCCCGCGCCCGCGTCAGTACAACAGAAAGGGCGGCTCGCCTTCCGACGAGCCGCCCTGAAAACCGTTGGTGATCAGCGTCTTAGTAGCGACGCTGGCCATTCTCCCAGTAGCACTCGTCCTGACGGTTGTCGTAGCAATAGTAGTAGTTGCCACGGTTGTCGCGGTAGCGCTGCTGGTTGTTGCGGTCCTGGTTGGAGCCACGGATGGCCCCGGCCGCGCCGCCGACGACAGCGCCGATGGCCGCGCCGGTCCCGGCGTTGCCCGAGCCGACGTTGTTGCCGATGATGGCGCCGGCGACAGCGCCGATGCCGGCGCCGATGGCGCCCTGGCGGACCGTCTCATTGGTGCCGCCGCTTCCGTACGGGTCGCTGGCGCAGGCCGTGGCCATGAGCCCGGCTGCCCCGATCGCGATAATCGTCTTGTTCATGGGTATGTCCTTCATCCCTGATGTTCGCCCCGCGAGCGAGAACGCTGGATTATAGCCCAGGTTCCACGCCTATGCTCCCGGTCAAGGATAACATAGACTGAACCACTGGCCGCAAGAGGGGCTCCACTCGGTCAGTCGTCAGTTCTGTAGGGGGTTTGTTGATGCGTTTTCCTGAACCGGTTCGCGATTCCGACGGTCACTCCAGCCCGGTCTGGGCCCGCAAGAAGCGCCGGGGCGGCGGCGCGGGTGGCCTGGTCGGGCTTCTCGTGACCTTGCTGGCCTTGTTCGGCGCGCTGACCGCCGCGCTGGGCATCAAGGAACGGTCGCTGGCCGAGGGTGGTGCCCTGATGGACGGCTGGATCACCGCCGGCGTCAACGCGGCGCGCGAACTGGCGGGTCAGGCGCCCGAAGCGGCGGAGGCCGCCGCCGAGACCGCGGGCGAGGCCGCCGAAACGACCGGCGACGCCCTGGAGGCCGGCGCCGCCACCACGGCCGAGGAACTGACCGGGCAATAGTCACGCTTGTTCGGAACGGGCCCTTGACCGGCGCGTTCGGCGGGTGTGATCGACACTCTCATGCCCGCTGACCGCCCCGCCGCCCCGGACACGCCCGAAGGCGATGCCGAAGTCATCGAGCCCCGTGCGCTGACCGCGCACGTGGCCATTCGCTCGGTCGTCGTCCTGGTGAATCCGCTGTCCGGATCGACCGGTCCGCGCGCGGTCGATGACGTCACCGCCATCCTCGCCGAGTACGACTGCCGCTCCGAGGTGATTGAACTGGCGGGAGAGACCCTGAACGATCAGGTCGACGCGGCCCTGGCCCAGAAGCCGGATGTGCTGTTCGTCCTGGCCGGAGACGGCACCGCGCGCGCCGTCGCCTCCAAGGTCGGCCCGGACGGCCCGCTGGTGGCGCCCCTGCCCGGCGGCACGATGAACATGCTGCCCAAGGCCTTGTACGGCACCACCGACTGGAAGGCGGCGCTGCGGGCGGCGCTGGAATCCGGCTCGGCGCGGTTCGTGTCGGGTGGCGTGGTGCAGGGCGAGGCCTTCTATTGCGCCGGCATCTTCGGCTCGCCCGCCCTCTGGGCCCCGGCCCGCGAGGCCATGCGGACCGGAAAGCTGAGCCTTGCCTGGACCTATGGCCGTCGGGCCCTCAAGCGGGCCTTCTCCGGCAAGATCCGGGTGGAACTGGACGGCGGCAAGATGCGCCGGACCGAGGCGCTGGCGCTGATCAGCCCCATGATCTCCAAGGCCATGGAAGAGCCCGTCGGCCTGGAAGCCGCCGCCATGAACCCCAATGATGCCGCGGAGGCCTTTCGCCTGGCCGCGACGGCGCTGTTCAGCGACTGGCGTCAAGACCCCTCGGTGGCGACGCAGTCGGCCAAGCGGATCCGCATCCGCGCCCGATCGCGCATACCGGCCGTGCTGGATGGGGAGCCGACCTTGCTGCCCCCCGACACCACAGTGAGATTCATTCCCAACGCCTTCCGGGCGCTGGTGCCCCAGCCGGTCGCCGCGGAAGACAGCGTCTGATGGCCGAGGGCCGCCTGCTCCAGTTCTCCGACGTCCACTTCGGCGTGGAACACAAGCGCGCCTGCGCCGCCGCGCTCGACTACGCGCACGCGACGCCGGCCGACCTGATCCTGATCACCGGCGACATCACCCAGAAGGGCCTGCCGGAGGAGTTCTCGGCGGCGGCGGACTGGATCCGCGCCATGCCGACGCCCCGCTTCGTCATCGTCGGCAATCACGACGTCCCCTACTACAGCCTGAGGGCGCGGCTGTTTCATCCGTGGCGCGCGTTCGAGACGTCGACCGGATATCCGGCCCACGACGGCGAGTTCGTCTCCGATACCGTCATGGTGCGCGGCGTGGTCACGGCGCGGGGCTGGCAGGCTCGGCCCAACTGGTCCAAGGGCGTCATCGACCTGGACCAGACCCGGCGCGCGGCCGAGGCCCTGCGCCAGGCGCCGGTGGGCGCGCTGAGGATCCTCGCCTGTCACCACCCCCTGGTCGAAATGATCGGCGCGCCCATGACGGGAGAGGTCAAGCGTGGCGCAACGGCCGCCGCCATCTTCGCTGAGGCCGGCGTGGACTTGATCACCACGGGCCATGTCCATGTGCCCTTCGCCCTGCCGATCGACCTGTCGGACCGATGCTCCTACGCCATCGGCTGCGGGACGCTGTCGCATCGCGAGAGGGGCGCGCCGGCCAGCTTCAATCAGATCGAGTGGTCACCCCGGGAGATCGTCGTGACCATCATCGCCTGGGACGGGTCGGCCTTCGCGCCCGCCGAAACCTGGCGGCTGCCGCGCCGGCAGGACACGCGCCACGTCGAGTCCGCGCCCGATCCGTCCGTTCCAGGCGCCCGCGAGGCAGCGGCGGTGTAAGGAAACGAGAAAGGGCCGCAGCGTCGCCGCCGCGGCCCTTTTCGAAATCGGCTTTCGCCGACGCTAGGTTCGCGTACCGCGCCCGCGCATGCCGTTCGCGACCAGAGAGATCACGAACAGGATCAGAGCGATGATCGCCACGAACTTGGCGATTTCGAAAGAGAAGTTGGCGATGCCGCCGAAGCCGAGAACAGCCGCGACGAGCGCGACAACCAGAAAAATGATCGCCCAACGAAGCATGATGCCCCTCCCTGTACTGGAAATGAAAAACAGCGGCATCGTCACCGATGCCGCTGTTACTCAAACGTCAAGCTTTGAGAGAGGTTCCAGACCCTATCGTCTGCGACGACCGTGAGCCTTCTCTGTGAAGGCCGCCGCGACCATTGTCGCCAAGGCCGGGTTCCGAAGGAAGATGTATCCACCGGCGAGGGCCGCCACGGTCCCGAGGATGGGGCGCTGACGGAACAGACCATAGGCACGGGCACCGAGGCCCTCGGGCTCCTCGTCCTCTTCTTCCGTCAGGCCGCCCGCCGCGCCGAGAAACGCGACGGCGACGACGATGGCGATCAGGGCGAACAGGCCGGCGGTGACGGCGGCGGCGCCGAGCGGCGGCAGGACGAGGGCCAGGGCGTAGTAGACGGTGGCCCCCAGCGCCACGACGGCGACGAAGGCGCAGCCGGCGACCACGAAGGCCGCCGACAGCTTACGGACGACGCTCTTGCCGATCATCAGCGACGGCGACCCGCGAGCAGCAGGCCCAGCACAACGCCGACGCCGAGCGCGATTGCGGTCGACTGGATCGGACGCTCCTGGACACGCTCGGTGACGTAGCGCTGGGCTTCGTCGAACCGCTCGGCGGCGTCGTCATAGTACTCGCGGCTGCGGACCCGCGCCTGATCGTAGTAGTCGCGGGCCTGATCGCGCAGCACCTCGGTGCGCTCGCGGATGCGGGCGTCGGCCTCGGCGGCCTTCTCGCGCAGGCGAGCCTCGGCCTCGGCGGCCTTGGCCTTGAGGCGCGCGGCCTCTTCGCGCGCGCCGACCTTGAGATCCTCCTTGAGGGTGTTCAGGTCGTTCTTGATGTCTTCCCGAGCCTTGCTGGTCGCCATGATGCGCGCTCCGTGTTGTCAGCTTTGCCGTAAATAGTGGCCTCGTCCGCTGAACGCCACACCCCGGCGGTTGTTCCGCTGCAATGCGGCAAGAGAGGGGGTAGAGCTTAGGGCTTAGGGTGGACAAGCCCGAGTGTGGCCGAGCGTTCGAACGTCGCCCTAGCCAAGGCACCACGCCAGGACCGCCTTCTGGGCGTGGATGCGGTTTTCGGCCTCATCCCAGACCAGAGAGCGAGGCCCATCGATGACGGCATCGGTGACCTCCTCGCCCCGGTGGGCGGGCAGGCAGTGCAGGAAGACGGCCTCCGGATCGGCCAGGTCCATCAGGGCGTCGTCGACGGTGTAGCCTTCGAAGGCTTCCAGCCGGGCCTCGTAGTCGCCGTCGCCCATGGACACCCAGGTGTCGGTGACGACCACGTCGGCCCCGCGCACGGCGTCCCGGGGATCGCTGGTCAGGGTGACGTGGACGCCACCCTTGGCCAGGTCGTGCAGGCTGGGGTGATACTCGGCCGGACAGGCGACGGTCAGATGGAAGTCGAACTTGGGCGCCGCGTGCATGAAGCTGTGGCAGACGTTGTTGCCGTCGCCGACCCAGGCGATCGTCTTGCCAGCGATCGGCCCGCGATGCTCCTCGATGGTCTGCAGGTCCGCCAGGATCTGGCAGGGGTGGGACCGGTCGGTCAGGCCGTTGATGACCGGCACGGTCGCGACGCGGGCGAAGCGTTCGACGTCCTCGTGGTTGTTGGCGCGGATCATGACCGCGTCGACCATGCGCGACAGGACGCGGGCCGTGTCCTCGACCGGCTCTCCGCGCCCCAGCTGCATATCCCCGGCGTTGGCGATGATGGAGGCCCCGCCCAGCTGGCGGATGGCGGCGTCGAAGCTGAAGCGGGTGCGGGTCGAGTTCTTCTCGAAGATCATGGCCAGGACGCGGTCCTTCGCCGGGGCGTCGGCGTCGGGCCGACCTTGAGGCCAGCCCCTGCGGGCCGCCTTGCGCGCGTGTGCGTCATCGAGGATGGCGCGCAGGTCGGAGGCCTCCAGGCGATGAATGTCGAGGAAGTGGCGGACCATTCCGGTCAGGCCGCCAGCTTGCCGCGCGCGGCCTCGCAGGTGCGCTCCAGTTTCTCGACGGCCTCGCGGGCTTCTTCCAGCGTCAGGTTCAGGGGCGGCAACAGGCGCACGCAGTTGTCACCGCCGCCGGCGATCAGCAGGTGCTGGCCGTCGCGGGCCCAGGCCATGAACTCGCGGTTGTTGGGAACCAGTTTCAGGCCGATCAGCAAGCCCTTGCCGCGCACGTCCTCGATCACGTCGGGGAAGCGTTCCTTCAGGCCGTGGAGCTGCTGCTTCAGATAGCCGGAGATCTCGGCGACGTTGCCCAGCACCTCTGGCGTGTTGATGGTGTTGAAGGCCGCGAGACCCACCGCCATGGCCAGCGGGTTTCCGCCAAAGGTCGAGCCGTGGGCGCCGACGGTCATGCCCTTGGCGGCTTCGGTGGTGGCCAAGCAGGCGCCGATCGGGAAGCCGCCGCCCAGGGCCTTGGCGATGGCCATGATGTCGGGCCGGGTGTCGGCCCACTCATGGGCCCACAGCTTGCCCGAGCGACCCATGCCGCACTGGACCTCGTCGAAGATGATCAGGACGCCGTGCTCGTCGCACAGCTCGCGCAGGCCGCGCAGGCAGACGTCGGGCATGGCGCGGCAGCCGCCCTCGCCCTGCACCGGCTCGACGATGATGGCGGCGGTCTCCGGCTTGGCGATCGCTTCCTTCAGCGCATCGTGGTCGCCCCACTTCAGCTGGTGGAAGCCCTGCATCTTGGGCCCGAAGCCCTCGGTGTAGTTGGGGTTGGCCGCCGCGTTGATCGCGCCGTAGGTGCGGCCGTGGAAGGCGCCGTCGAAGCCGTAGATGTCGATGCGGTCCGGCTGGCCGTTCGCCGCGTGATACTTGCGCGCCGTCTTCAGCGCGCACTCGACGGCCTCGGTGCCCGAGTTGGTGAAGAACACCACGTCGGCGAAGCTGGTCTCGGTCAGGCGGTCGGCCAGTTCCTCCTGGCCCGGGATCTTGAAGATGTTGGAGACGTGCCAGAGCTGCTCGGCCTGGGCCTTGACCGCCTCGACCAGAACCGGGTGGGCGTGACCGAGGCCGTTGGTCGAGATGCCCTGGACGCAGTCCAGATACTCGGTCCCGTCCTTGGCCCACAGGCGCGCGCCCTTACCGCGATCCACTTCCAGCGGCGCGCGATTGTAGACACCCATCAAGTGACCGGACACGGACGTACCTCCAAAAGAAACGAAGCCCCGGCGCGGGCAGCGACGGGACTTTCAGGGTCAAGGACTTGTCAGTCGGGGGAACGGCTTAGTCAACACCGGGAGAGTTCAGTCGTCCCGCGACAGGCGCAGCGCCAGATCGGCGACGAAGCGGGCGTTCCTCAGGATGTCGTCGCCGTCGATCCATTCCATGCTGTCGCCGGCGGAGTGGATGCGCTGGAACACCGGGGGGACGAAGCCCGGGGCAAGGCCGTTCGCGGGGCCGCCGTTGAAGGCGAGCCACATCTGGTGGGCTCCGACCGCGTCTTGCGATCCGATGGAAATTACCGGCACGTCGGCGGCGGAGAAGACCCGGTCGTCGCTCGGCGGATACTCCGGATAGGCCATGCAGTCGAAGGCGCGCTCGGCGCACTGGGTCCGCATGGCGTCCAGCACGAAAGCCGAGGCCTCGCCGTTGTTCTCGCCGTACATCAGGGTCTCGCCGTAGCCGTTGACGTCGAGGTTGATGACCGCGTGGATGCGAGCCTTGTCGTGGACCTCCAGCCACTTGCGCGCGCCGATCAGGCCCAGTTCCTCCTGGTCGGTGAAGACAAAGACGAAGCGATAGGGCGACGGCGTCCGGGCGAGCTGGTCCGAGATCAGATCCAGCGCCTCGATCATCAAGGCGATGGAGCCGGCGTTGTCGACCACGCCCTGGGACATGACGCCGTCGGCCAGCGGCACGGCATCGAAGTGGCCGGTCAGAACGATGTCCTTTTCTCCTTCGCCGAGGGTCACGACGACATTGGCACCGGGCAAGGGGCCCGTGCGGGGGTTGCCGCCTTCGAACGACTGAAGCTCGGGCGCGTATCCGGCGGCGCGGAGTTGTTCGACGACGATCTCGCGGCGCTGATCGTTGGTCTTGGCGGCATAGGCCTGGATCGCCGTCTCTACTGCCTGGCCTTCGGGGCTCAGGTCGTCCTGGGCGAAGGCGGGAGCGGCCAAGAGCGTCACGGCGACGACGAGCGAACGAAACAGCATGAAGACCTCCCCGAGTGGCCCCACTGGGTTAGCGGCTCAGCTCTTCAACCGCCAGCCTGACTTGAACACCAGCCAGCAGGCGATGGCCATGACGACGGTCAGGACCAGGCTCATGACGACGCCGACCACCAGGTTGCCCTCGGCCTGGCCGATGAAGCCGTAGCGGAAGCCGTCGATCAGATAGAAGAACGGGTTCCAGTGGCTGAGGGTGGCGAAGGGCTCGGGCAGGTTCTCGACCAGATAGAAGGTGCCCGACAGGAAGGTCATGGGCATGACCACGAAGTTCTGCACCGCGGACAGATGGTCGAACTTCTCGGACCACAGGCCCGCCAGCACGCCCGTCATGCCCATGAACAGGCAGGCCGCCGCGCCGAAGCCGACGATGGCGGCGAAATTGGCGATGCCAAGCCTGGCGAAAGGCAAGACGCAGACCGCCGTGACCAGGCCGACCGCAAGACCGCGCGTGGCGGCGCCGAGCGAAAAGCCGATGGTCAGCTCCAGCGGCGATAGAGGCGGGGTCAGGAAGTCGGTCGAGGTGCCCATGATCTTGGCCTGGATCAGGCTGGAGGAGGCATTGGCGAAGGCGTTGTTCAGCATCGCCATCATGATCAGGCCGGGCGCCACGAACTCGGCGAAGGGCGTGCCGTGCAGCGGCGGTCGGGCGCCCTGTAGCGCCACGACGAAGACCAGCATGTAGAGGAGCGTCGTCACCACCGGCGCGGCGACCGTCTGGGCCCCGACCTTCCAGAAGCGGCGGACCTCGCGCAGATAAAGGGTCTGCACCCCGATCCAGTTGATCCCGGCATAGTGGCGCGGCGTGGGCAGGCCGGACGGGCGGGTCGAGGCGAGGTCGGTCATGGGCGGGATGTGCGCCGGAGGGGCGCGGGGCGCAAGTCTGCTCCCCGTGCGCAGCATGGGGAGGTGGCACGCAGCGTAGCGAAGTGACGGAGGGGTTCTTGACGCGCCGACATCGCACCCGCGTCAAGAACCCCTCCACCGCTTCGCGGTCCCCCTCCCCATCGCCAAGCGGCGACGGGGAGGAGACATTGCGTCGCCGAACATCGATTCAAGATGTGGTTCCTGTGGACGGAGTGATTCGCACATCTTGCGTCCGTTAAGGGGTCGTTTACGATTAGTTGTGGGTCAGGGGGCCGGGAGGAGGCTCCAGGTGCCACATCTTGAATCAATCTACCGGAGGGCGACATGACCGCAGGCTGGACCGAGGACCGCGTCGGCGCGCTGAAGAAGCTGTGGCTGGAAGGGCAGTCGGCCTCGCAGATCGCCAAGCAACTGGGCGGTGGCGTCACCAGGAACGCCGTGATCGGCAAGGTGCACCGCCTCGGCCTGTCGGGTCGGGCCACGCCGTCGCAGCCGGCGCGCGCCGCAACCACCTTTCGCCCCGCCCGGGTTCGCACCACGCCTCCGGCCCAGCCGTCCGCTCCCCGTCGGATCGAGGCCGCCCAACCCCGCGCCGTGGCTCCGACGCCACCGATCCAGAGCGTGCAGGAGCTGCCTGGCACCGCCACGGTGATGACGCTGGGGGCCCACATGTGCAAATGGCCGATCGGGGATCCGTCCTCGCCGGAGTTCAGCTTTTGCGGCCGCCGCGCGTCGGAAGGCGTCTATTGCGTCGAGCACGCCCGCGTCGCCTTCCAGCCGGCTCTGAAGAAGAACGGCAAGGACGAGCTGGCCCGCAGCCTGCGGCGCTACATCTAGGCCAGGGCGCTAACGCTCGCGACGCGGTCGCTCGCTGCTTGAGCGCGTGAGTGGCGTTATCGCTCGGGCCGCGGAGCCGCGTTTCTTGAGCGTGGCACCCGCTCCACCCCAGAACCTTCGCCGTCCTGTCGCGCGTCGGTCATGAACGCCCCATAGAGGGCCGCATCCGCCTCGTCGGCCCATAGCTTGACGAGACTACGGGGGCGGGGCTGCGGTTATCCGGGTTGACGCAGCCCCCGACCCGGCCCTGTTGGCGCGCTAACGCTCGCGACGCGGTCGCTCACTGCTTGAGCGCTTCGGGGCCAACGGCGAATGATCACGCCGCGCGCGCCGTTCCGATCAGCGCACCCGCCGGAATTCGCCATTCCCGGCTGAGCGTCCGAATCTGGTCGACCGACAGGCCACGCCGTCCGCCGAGGATCTCCGAAGCACGGGACCGCGAGCCGAGAAGCGCGGCGAGATCGCGCTGGGTATAGCCCCGCCCTTCCATGACAAGCTGCAGGACATCCAACGGGTCGCCGGCTGCGATCAGCCAGCGGCGGTCTTCATAGGCGGCGATGACGAGGCCCAGCAGCTCGAAGCGATCGCCTTCCGGCGTGCCCGGTTCAGGCTCGACGTCGAACAGGGCTTCGTACTCGGCCATGGCGGTGGCGAGCTGGTCATCGTCGTGAATGACGCGGACGGGGGCAAGGGTCATGTCCGTTTCTCCTTCAGACCGTTGCCGGGTCGATGCGGTCGTAGTCGTCGTGGGTGCCGACGAACTTCACCAGCACCTGTTTGAACGGATAGGAAATCCGCACGACCAGACGATAGTTGTTGCCGCCGATATCGAAGATGACGCGGTTGTCACCGACGAAGTCGACGGAGTTGAAGTCGTCGCGCACGTCCTGAGGCGTTCGCCACTCGGCGGCGCGCGCCAGTTCATGCCATGCCGAAAGCGGCCCCTTGGCCCGAAGGTGGCGGGACCAGAACTCGACCAGGGTCCGACGCGCGACGACATTCATCTGTCGAAACGGCTATCATGTTCCCGTTTTGGGAGCAAGCTTTTTTAGTTCAGAACCCGCCCGCCCGGCACGTCCAGGCTGAAGGCCGGGATCGTCGCTTCGAACGCGAGGCCCGTGGCGTCGGCCATGATGAAGGCTCCCTCCATCGTGCCGGACGGCGTGGGCAAGGGGCAGCCGGAGGCGTAGGAAAAGCTGTCGCCCGGCGCGATGACGGGCTGTTCGCCGACGACGCCCGGGCCGTGCACCGTCTCCACATGACCGGTGGCGTCGGTGATGATCCAGCGACGCGCCATCAGCTGGACCGTGTGGTCGCCCCGGTTCTCGATCTCGACCTGGTAGGCCCAGACCCAGCGACCCTCGTCCGGATCGGACTGGCCGGCGAGGTAGGCGGGACGGACGCGGACGACGACGCCCTGGGTTTCGGCTTCATACGGGGCGGTGTCGTGCATGGTCGTATCGTCGCCCGCGACTGCGGCCGTTTCAAGCGGGGCGCCCCGGCCGCTGTTTCTGCGCGGGATCGGCGTGTATGGCGTGGGCATGACCTTCGAATCTTCCGCGCCCGGCATCCTGCCCTGCCAGTCCATCGAGGCGCTGATCGCCACGGGCGCGATCACCTCGGCTACCCCGTTCGACGCGGATCAGGTGCAGCCGGCGTCGCTGGACCTGCGCCTGTCGGACCGCGCCTGGCGGGTGCGGGCGTCCTTCCTGCCGGGACGACGGCTGGTGTCGGAGCGCATCGCCGACGTGGAGATGCACCCGATCGACCTGTCCAAGGGCGTCGTGCTGGAAAAGGGCTGCGTCTACATCGCCGAACTGCAGGAGCGGCTCGCCCTGCCTGCGGGTCTGATCGCACGCGCCAATCCCAAGAGCTCGACCGGGCGGGTCGACGTTTTCGTGCGGCTGCTGACCGACCGGGGCGGGTCGTTCGACGACGTGGAGGCGGGATACGAGGGCCCGCTGTATCTGGAGATCGCGCCGCAGACGTTTTCCATTCTGGTGCGCCCCGGCACGCGGTTGAACCAGCTGCGGCTCAAGGCCGGGGAGCCGCCGAAGCTGGAGACGCGGTCGGTCGGGGTCGATCTTCAGGGCGGCGACGTGGTCGGTTTCAGGGGGCGGCGGCACGCGGGCGTGGTCGATCTGGACCGCATCGGCGGCCACGATCCGAAAGACTTCTGGGAGCCGTTGACGCTGCGCCGGGGCGAGCTGCTGCTGGACCCCGGCGAGTTCTACATTCTGGCGTCGTCGGATGACGTGGAGATCCCGGTCGACCAGGCCGCCGAGATGACGCCGATCGATCCCAGCGTGGGCGAGTTCCGAGTCCACTACGCCGGCTTCTTCGACCCCGGCTTCGGCACCGACGAGGCGCATGGGGCGGGATCGAAGGGCGTTCTGGAGGTGCGGACGCACGACACGCCGTTCCTTCTGGAACACGGCCAGATCGTCGCGCGGCTGGTCTATGAGCCGCTGACCGAGCGGCCCACGCGGCTGTATGGCGAGGGCGGCAGCCATTATCAGCGGCAGGGGCTGAAGCTGTCGAAGCATTTCCGGGCGTGGGGCTAGGGCCGCGGCCCTTGAGGCCCGGGCGCATCTTCCGCCTCGCTCGAACCGGGTGAGCCGTCAAAGGGTCGCGGTGCCCGCGCCGAAGTGGCAGAGGGCGGTCTTGCACCCACGCGGCCTCGGGCGCATCTGTCGGCCATGTTCATCCAGACCGAACCCACGCCCAATCCGAACGTCCTGAAGTTCATCCCGGGACGCATCGTGTCGAGCACGCCCCGCGAGTTCCTGTCGATCGACCAGGCGGCGGCCTCCCCGCTGGCCGAGGCTCTGTTCCAGCTGGAGGACGTCACAGGCGTCTTCTTCGGCGACGACTATGTGTCGGTCACGCGCACCGCCCACGGCCGCGACTGGAGCGAGATCAAGCCCGAGGTTCTGGCGGCGGTGATGGACCATTTCACCTCCGGCGCACCGCTGATCCGCGAAGGCGCCGAGGGCGAGGTGGAGGCCGGCGAGGACACCGAGATCGTGGCCGAGATCAAGTCGCTGCTAGACAGCCGCATCCGACCGGCCGTGGCCCAGGACGGCGGCGACATCCTGTTCGACGCCTTCGACGAGGAGACGGGCGTCCTGACCCTGCGCATGCGCGGAGCCTGCGCCGGCTGTCCGTCCTCGGCCATGACACTGAAGGCCGGTGTCGAGCAGATGATGCGCCACTATGTGCCTGAGGTGACGCGGGTCGAGCAGGTTCTTTAGGGCTTGCGGACCCTTGTCATCGACACGGCCCTGGGCGCCTGCACCGCCGCCGTCTGCCAAGGTGGTCGTGTGCTGGGACTACGAAGCGAGGTCATGGCGCGCGGCCATTCCGAGCGGATCGGCGGTTTCGTGCGCGACGCTGTCGCCGAAGCCGGCTCAGGGTTCGCGGCCATCGAACGCATCGGCGTCACCATCGGCCCGGGGTCCTTCACCGGACTGCGTGTCGGGCTGGCCTTTGCTCTTGGGCTCGGACAGGCTCTGGACCGGTCGGTGGTGGGCATCTCGAGCCTCCAGGCACTCGCGTGGTCCGTCGAGGGCGGGCCGAAAGCGGCGGTCGCCTCCGTGATCGATGCCCGTCGAGGCGAGGTCTATCTCCAGACGTTCGTGGATGGCGACCCGACGGATGAGCCTCGAGCCGCGACCATCGAGAGCGCCATGACCTCGCTCGCAGAGATGCACCAGACGTGGCGCTGGACCGGTAACGGAGCGGCGCTTGTCGCCTCGGACACGGGGGCCGTCGTCACCGAGCCGACCGCCCTGGCGCTCGCGGTCCTCACGGAACGGCTTGATCCGACACTCCATCCCGCCCGCCCTCTCTATCTGAGGGCGCCGGATGCGACGCCTCCGACGCGGTTACCCGGGCAGGCTCGGGCGGTGTGACGGATACCCTGTCGTCAGGACTGGCCCAAGGTCTGGCCGCCATCCACGCTGAGGCCTTCGACACGCCTTGGTCGCCCGAGGCGTTCGCCGCCCTGCTGGGTCAACCGGGCGTCTTCCTGGAGCTTGAACCGGATGGCTTCATTCTCATTCAAACTGCTGTCGACGAAGCAGAGATCCTGACCCTGGCCGTCCGCCCGGATGGCCGCCGTCGCGGCAGCGCGACGCGATTGGTCGAACGGGCTGTGTCTCGAGCCGTTACGGCGGACGTGAAGCGTCTCTTCCTGGAGGTCGCCGAGGACAATGGGCCGGCGCGCGCCCTTTATGCCCGGTTGGGGTTCGAGCCGGTCGGCCGCAGACCCCGCTATTACGCTCGCCCGGAGGGCCAGCCCGTCGACGCCCTGCTACTCGCTCGCAATTTGGACACGCCGCTTCCCAGCGCCTGATCCGGGGCTTATCTTGCGGCGCATGGACCGGATCGAGAAACTTTGCGCCGAGCGCGGCATGCGCATGACCGAGCAGCGGCGCGTCATCGCCCGCGTGCTGTCGAGCGCGGAGGATCATCCGGACGTCGAGGAACTGTACCGTCGCGCCTCGGCCATCGACCCACACATCTCCATCGCCACCGTCTATCGCACGGTGCGGCTGTTCGAGGAGGCGGGGGTTGTGGAGAAGCATGACTTCGGCGACGGGCGCAGCCGGTATGAGGAGGCGGGCGACGATCACCACGATCACCTGATCGACACCAAGACGGGCGAGGTCATCGAGTTCTTCGACGCCGAGATCGAGCGGCTGAAGTCCGAGATCGCGGAGCGGCTGGGGTTCGAGCTGGTGGGGCACAAGCTGGAGCTTTACGGCAAGCCCATTCCGGGGGCGGAGCCGTCGCGGCGCGAGGGGCTGATCTATACGCGCAACGTCGCCAAGATCGCGCCCGAGAAGGTGTCCTGAGGCCCATCCGCCTTGCGGAGGCCGGGATCGGCGATCATAAGCCGCCCATGTCCGAGACCCTGACCCCGCCGCAGGCCGGGACGGTCGCGAGCCCGGAGGCCTCTCCAGGCGTCAAGCGGCTGTTCATCAAGACTTACGGCTGCCAGATGAACGTCTATGATTCCGAGCGCATGGCCGATGTGCTGCGCCCGCTCGGCTATGCCCCGACCGACACGGCCGAGGGCGCGGACTTCGTCATCCTGAACACCTGCCACATCCGCGAAAAGGCGGCCGAGAAGGTCTATTCCGAGCTCGGCAAGCTGAGGGAATTGAAGGACGAGCGGGCGAGGACGACGGGGAATTCGATGACCATCGCCGTCGCGGGCTGCGTCGCCCAGGCCGAGGGCGAGGAGATCATGCGGCGACAGCCGGCGGTCGATCTGGTCGTCGGCCCCCAGGCCTATCACCAGCTGCCGGAGCTCCTGACCCGGACGGCGCGGGCGCGGGGCGAGCGGATCGGGGCCGATTTCGCCGCCGACGAGAAGTTCGACAGCCTGCCCCAGGCGCGCGGCGTCAGCGGGCCGACGGCCTTCCTGACCGTCCAGGAGGGCTGCGACAAGTTCTGCAGCTTCTGCGTCGTGCCCTATACGCGCGGCGCGGAGTGGTCGCGGCCGGCCGAGGCCGTGCTGGCCGAGGCGAAGGGGTTGGCCGAGCAGGGCGTGCGCGAGCTGACCCTGCTGGGTCAGAACGTCAACGCCTATGACGGAGCCGGGCCGGACGGCGCGGTCTGGACCCTGGCGCGGCTCGCGCGGGCCCTGGCCGAGATCCCGGGCATCGACCGCATCCGCTATACGACCAGCCATCCTAACGACATGGCCAGCGACCTGATCGCCGCCCATGCCGAGATGCCCCAGCTGATGCCGTATCTGCACCTGCCCGTGCAGTCGGGCTCGGACCGCATTCTGAGGCTGATGAACAGAAAGCACGGTCGTCAGACCTACATCGACCTGATCGGCCGCATCCGCGAGGCCCGGCCGGACATGGCGATCTCGGGCGACTTCATCGTCGGCTTCCCGGGCGAGAGCGACCGGGATTTCGAGGACACGCTCGATCTGGTGCGGCAGGTGAACTACGCCTCGGCCTTCAGCTTCATGTACTCGCCCCGCCCCGGCACTCCGGCCGCGACCATGGGGACACAGGTGGCGTCGGACGTGTCCCTGGCCCGGCTTCATGCCTTGCAGGCGCTGCTGCTGGAACAGCAGTTGGCCTTCAACGGGGCCCAGGCCGGAAAGACGCTGGATGTGTTGTTCGAGAAGAAGGGCCGCCACGGCCGTCAGGCCATCGGGCGCTCGCCCTATCTGCAATCGGTGCATGCCGAGGACGCGGATCATCTGATCGGGCAGATCGTTCCCGTCGAGATCGTGAGCGGCCAGCAGAACAGTCTGACAGGTCGGCTCATTCAAGCGAAGGCGGCCTGAGTGGCGAGAGAGTCGGAGTTCCTGTCTCTGGACGACCGGGCGCTGCGCGCCGTCATCGGGCCGAACAGCCGCCACGTCGCCCTGATCGAGGACGCCTTCAAGGTGCTGATCGAAGCTCCCGGCGGCGGCGTATCGATCAACGGCGGCGCGCGCGACCGGGCCAACGCCAAGACCGTGATCGCCGCCCTGGTGACCCGCGCCGAGAAGGGCGCCGAGGTCAATGAAGCCGACGTGCGCGCCGGCATCGCGACGGCGCGGGGCGGCGGCAAGGGGGCGGCCAGCAACGATCCCATGGCCCTGCCGATCGGCAAGCGCGGGGCCATCGTGCCCAAGACGAATGCCCAGGCCCGCTATCTGGAGACCCTGTCGCGTTGCGAGCTGACCTTCGGCGTCGGTCCGGCCGGCACCGGCAAGACCTTCCTGGCGGCCGCCTATGGGGCGTCGCTTCTGCGTCGTGGGCAGGTGGACAGGCTGGTCATCACACGCCCGGCGGTCGAGGCGGGAGAGAAGCTGGGCTTCCTGCCCGGCGACCTGAACGAGAAGGTCGATCCCTATCTGGCCCCGATCTGGGAGGCGCTGAACGACATCCTGGGGGCTGAGGACGTCCAGCGACGCCGCGACAAGGGCGAGATCGAAGCCGCGCCCATCGCCTTCATGCGCGGCCGCACGCTGAGCCACGCCTTCATCATCGTCGACGAGGCCCAGAACACCAGCCGCCTGCAGATGAAGATGGTCCTGACCCGTCTGGGCGAGGGCGCGCGCATGGTGGTCACGGGCGATCCCAGCCAGATCGACCTGCTGAATCCGCGCGATTCCGGCCTGGCCCACGCTCTGCGCATCCTGAAGGACGTTCAGGGCGTCGGCGTCCTGGCCTTCGAGGCCGAGGACGTGGTGCGCCACGCCATGGTCGAGCGCATCGTGCGCGCCTATGACGCCGATGCGACCCGGAGCCGCCCGGTTCCCGATCTCGAGGATCCGTCCGAGCGATGATCGAGGTCGAGGTGGAAGCCGAGGCCTGGTCGGCGGCCGTCGCCGACGTCGAGGCCGTGGTGACGCAGGCGGCCCGCGCGGCGCTGGGCTCGGCGACCGGAACGGTGACGATCCTGCTGACCGACGACGACACCGTGCGCGACCTGAATGACCGGTTCCGGGGCAAGGATCGCCCGACCAATGTCCTGTCCTTTCCCGCCGCGCCGATACCGGGGGTCGCGCTCCAGCCGCTGGGCGACATCGTCCTGGCCTATGGAACCTGCGCGGCCGAAGCCGAGGCGCAGGCCAAGACACTGGCGAACCACCTGACCCATCTGACCGTCCACGGCGTGCTGCACCTGCTGGGCCGCGACCACGAGGACGACGCCGAGGCCGAGGCGATGGAGACCGAAGAGCGCGAGATCCTGGCAAGTCTGGGCGTCGCCGATCCCTATCTGGCGGTCGCATGAGCGGCCTTCAGGATCGACTCTCGTCCCTGCTGACCGGGCGGTGGAGCCGGATCGGCCTCGCCCTGACGGCCGGGGTGCTGGCCGCGCTCGTCCATCCGCCCTTCGGCTTTCTGCCGGGCCTGATCGCCTATCCCTTGCTGATGCTGTTGGCCGAACGGTCGGGGACCGTGCGCGGGGCCTTCTGGGTCGGCTGGCTGGCGGGGTTCGGATACTTCCTCGTCGGTTGCTGGTGGGTGGCCGAGGCCTTTCTGGTCAATCCGGCCCAGGCCTGGATGGCCCCCTTCGCGGCCAGCCTGCTGCCCGCCGGGATCGGCCTGTTCTGGGGCGCGGCGACGGCGCTCTATCGACGGTTCGCGCCAGAGGGCCTGTCGCGGGTGCTGGTGTTCGCCGCCCTGTTCGCCCTGCTGGAATGGCTGCGCGGTCATGTGCTGACCGGGTTTCCGTGGAACCCGGCGGGCGCGGGCTGGCGCGCGGGATCGGCGGCCTCTCAGTTCGCCTCGATCGCCGGGGTCTATGGCCTCGGGCTGGTGACGGTGGCCGCGGCGGCGGCGTTCGGGCCTCTGCTCGCGCCCGGACCGAGGAAGGGTCGGATCGGCGTCGCCGTGGCGGGCGCGGTGGTGTTCGCGGTCCTGATCGTCGGCGGCGCCGTCCGTCTGGCCGGGGCCGAGGTGCGCGAGACCACGACCCTGGTCCGGATCGTCCAGCCCGACGTGGACCAGGAGTCGAAGTGGACGCCCGAAGCCTATCGCTCGATCGTCGACCGCTACGTCAATCTGACGGCCCGACCGGGCGAGGCCTTGCCCGACCTGGTCGTCTGGCCCGAAGGGGCCCTGCCCGCCAGCTTCGACACCGTCTTCGCGCCCGGCTCGCCGGACGGGGCCGCCATCGCCCGCGCGCTCCGTCCGGGTCAGACCCTGCTGGCGGGTTTCGCGCGGGGGGAAAGGGCCGAGGATGGGCAGGCGCGCTACTACAACAGCCTGATCGCCTTGCACGACGATGGCGGCGAGAGTCTGCGGATCGCGGCGATCTATGACAAGCACCGGCTGGTGCCGTTCGGCGAGTTCCTGCCGCTGGGCGGACTGATGGGGGCGCTGGGCGTGCGCAGCCTGGTGCACATGCCCACCGATTTCAGCGCCGGGCCGACGCCCGCCCCCATCGACCTGCCGAACGCGCCCCGCGTCCAGCCGCTGATCTGCTACGAAAGTCTGTATCCAGGCTTCACGCCGGCGGGGCGTGGCCGGCCGGAGTGGATCGTGAACGTGTCCAACGACGCCTGGTTCGGGGCGACGTCAGGGCCGATCCAGCACCTGAACCTGGCCAGCTATCGCGCCATCGAAACCGGCCTGCCGGTGGTGCGCGCCACCCCCACCGGGGTATCTGCGATGATCGATCCCTGGGGGCGGGTGGTCGAGGGCCAGCGCCTGGACAGCGGCGAAAGCGGGGTCATCGACGCCAGGCTGCCCGCCGCCACGAACACGACGGTGTTTGGTCGGGTCGGCGACGGCCTGTTCTGGTTGATGGTGCTGCTCGCAGCGAGCCCGGCGCTTGTTTCGCGCATCAGACGGTCCCGAACGTCGCCAGGGGCCTGAAGCGCTGACGGCGCGGAATCGCCATTTCCCAGAATTTGCATGACAGCCCCTGGCCAGGAGCGCATTGCATCAACCACGAATCGGAATTTCTGACGGTAGCGGACGAATCATGGCGCGAGGCAAGGGAGAGGACGGTCCCCATCCGGTGGACCGGCACGTGGGGCGCAGGGTGTGCGAGAAACGCATCAGCCTGGGCTACAATCAGAGCGACCTCGGCCGCGCGCTGGGCCTGACCTTTCAGCAGATCCAGAAGTACGAGAAAGGCACCAACCGCATCTCGGCGTCCAAGCTGTGGGACATCGCCCGCTTCTTCAAGGTCGACGTGGCCTACTTCTTCCAGGGTCTGGGCGGCGCTCAGCCCGGCATGGCCGAAGAAGGCGCTCCGGCCTTCGAGCACGAGTATCCGGCGACGCGGCACACCATCGAGATCTCTCGCCTGGCCCCGCGCCTGACGGCCCGGCAACAGAAGCTGGCGCTGGACCTGATCCGCGAGATGGCGGAACAGCCCCCCTCGCCTCAGGACTGAGCAGCGACGGACTGAAGCGTCAGGCCCGCTGTCGGATCGACGCGGGCCGCCAACGCCCAGGCTCTCGCTTCAGACCAGCCGATCCGCCTTTCTGAGGTCGGGGAACAGTCTGGCCCAGACGCCAGTGGCCGTCAGCGCGCCGATGCCGCCGAAGACGGCCGCGCCGATGGGGCCGAGGAAGCGGACCATGACGCCGGAATAGGCCTCGCCCAGTTCGTTCGACGCGCCGATGAACAGCATGGAGACCGAACTGACCCGACCGCGCATGTGGTCGGGAGTCGAGAGCTGGATCAGGGTCTGGCGGATGTTGACGCTGATCATGTCGGCCGCGCCGCCGATGAACAGGGCCGCGGCCGACAGCCAGACGACCTTGGACAGGCCGAAGGTCAGGGTGGCCAGGCCGAACACGGCGACCGAGGCGAACATCCAGACGCCGCCCTTGCCCGGGATCGGATAGCGGGCCAGCCACAGGGCGGTGGTGAAGGCCCCGAGGCCGAAGGCGGCGCGGAGCAGACCGAAGCCCTCCGGCCCGACCTGGAGAATGTCGCGGGCGAAGATGGGGGTCAGAAGGGCGACGCCCGCGAACAATACGACGATCAGGTCGAGCGAGATGGCGCCGAGCACGATCTTGGTGTTCCAGACGTAGGCGAGGCCTTCCTTGACCGCCTGCCAGCGGCCGGGACCGCCCTCGACCCGCTGAGGCTCGCCGCTGGTCCGCATCATCAGGAACGACAGGAAGCCGACGGCGAACAGGGCGAGCGACACGCCATAGGCCAGGGGCGTCGAGACGCCGACGATGACGCCGCCGAGCGCCGGGCCCGCGATGGCCCCGGTCTGGAAGGCGATGGACTGGGCGGCGATGGCGCGCGGCAGGGCGGCGCGGCCGACGACCATGGGCAGGAAGGCCTGGCTGGCGGGGGCGAGGAAGGCCCGCGACGCCCCGAAGGCGACGGCGACGCTGAGCAGGCCCCAGAGCGGCGGATCGCCGTGGATCGCCATGGCCAGATAGGCCAGCGCGCAGCTGGCCTCGGCGACGATGGCCAGCATGACGGTGGTGCGGCGGTTCCTGCGATCCGCCATCTCTCCGGCGGGCAGCGTCAGGGCCAGGAGCGGGATGAACTGGGCCAGGCCGACGAGGCCAAGATAGAGGCTGGCCTGTTCTATGGGATGGTCGCGGCGCGCGATCTCATAGACCTGCCATAACAGAGCCGAGGACTGGATCTGGATCGCCAGCACGGCCGACAGCCGCCCCAGCCAGATCAGGCGGAAATCACGAAAGACCCAGGGGTTGGTCGCGGCCTTGGCGGCCTCGGCGTCGGCGGGCGTGATCGGCGGAGGCGCCTCAGGTGCGTCGGTCACGATCAGCCTTGGCAAGTTGAAGATGATGAAGCACTGATCTGTTCGTCAGGGTTGCAAGGCGTTGGTGGCGAAGGGGGCCGAATGTCACGCTATAGGCACTACTACGAAATCGAAGTCCGTCATCCGGGCCTTCACAAATATCGCCATATCCGCGGGTCTGACCCCTACGTTGTGCAGCAGAAAGCAGCTGCACTCGAAGCGCAGTGGAACGATGAATGGGCGCGCCGCGCCTCCCTTCTGGATCGCCAACAGAGCCGTCTGGCTGCGCTCGCAGATAGAGAGGCGATGAAAGAGGAAGCAGCTGAGCTAACGAACAAGGCTCAGGACGATTTGCTGGCGCTTTCCAATATCCTTCAGCACACGCTGGCGATCGACGACCGGGTGAGCTGGGATGGCCTGAAAGACAGAGCACCTTTCCCAGATCGACAACCGACGCTGGTCGGCCCTGGACATCCTCCCGTGATGGCCGCCCCTCCTGAACGACCGGATCTCCTGGCAGCGGATTTCCAGCCCAAGCTCGACCTTCTAAGCAAACTTGTTCCGTCGAGACGGGCAGCAGCTGTCGAAGCAGCCAAGGTTCGATTCAACGTTGCGCTTGCGTCTTGGGAAGGCGAGATGGCGAGTCAGCGGGCGGCGCATCAAGCAAGCGTTGAGAAATTCGAACAAAGAGTTGAGAGCGCCAAGCGTGCCCATGAGCGGGAGTTGGCAGCATGGGAAGCACGACGACAGGAGTATCTTGCCTTACAGGCGGAACGAAACGCTCAGATTGATGCCCGTGCCGCCTCGGTGCAAATCGGCGAGGAGTCGGCCGTAAGCGACTTTATCGATATTGTGCTCAGTAAATCTCAGTATCCGGAATTCATGAACGTCGATTACGTCATCGATTACGATGCGGCAGTGAAGTCTGTGGTGATCGACTTCGAACTCCCGAGTCCCGACCAAATACCCACGCTGAAAGAGGTGAAATACGTTCAGGCCCGAAATGAGTTCGACCGGAAGTATATTTCCGAAGCGGAGAGAGGTCGTCTTTACGACGGGCTCATTTATCAAGTCTGCCTCCGAACGATCCATGAGATCGTAGAGGCTGACGTTCATGGAAACATAGAGCGAGTCACATTCAACGGCTGGGTTTCCTACGTGGACAGGGCGACGGGTGCGGACCAGCGATCCTGCATTGCCTCGATTGGCGTGAACCGGGGGGACTTCGAAAAAGTCGATCTTGCCCGTGTCGATCCTCGTGAGTGCTTCAAGGCTTTGAAAGGCGTGGCTGCCTCGAAACTTGTTGGACTTGCACCTGTCGCGCCGCTGGAGCGTCCCCGGGCCGCCGATCGTCGTTTCGTCGAGTCACAAGACGTGGTCACTGGCATGGATGACACTACCAACCTTGCCGCAATGCATTGGGAGGATTTCGAGCATCTCGTTCGACAGGTTTTCGAAGCTGAGTTCGCTTCTGCCAATGGCGAGGTCCGGGTGACTCAGGCAAGCCGTGACGGCGGAGTCGATGCCGTAATTTTTGACCCCGATCCAATCCGAGGGGGCAAAATCATCGTTCAAGCCAAACGTTATACGAACGTAGTCGATGTCAGCGCGGTCCGCGACCTTTATGGCACTGTTCAGCATGAGGGCGCTAGTAAGGGGATACTTGTTACAACGTCACAATATGGGCCCGACGCTCGCAAGTTCGCTCAAGACAAGCCGATCACTCTCATTGATGGCGGGAATTTGCTTTATCTTCTTGAGAAAATGGGAGTGAAGGCACGCATCAACCTCGCTGAGGCAAAGGCGCTTCAGAAGCAAATGCAGTAGCTTGATCATCGCGGCGGGGGGCTGCGTCGATGTCGATCCGGGGCATGGTCTTCTCGCGGCTGCGAAGTCCCCCTAAAGCATGACCGCATGAGCGGCGCATCAACTCCTGTGATCGATCCTGTCCGGCTGACCCAGGACCTCATCCGACGACCCTCGGTGACCCCCGCCGACGAGGGGGCGATGGACATACTGGAGCGGGTGCTGACCGGGCTCGGCTTCACCTGCCGTCGCATGGCGTTCGAGGGGCCGGGCGGCGAGGGCGTGCATGCCCGGATCGAGAACCTGTACGCGCGGCTGGGCACGGCCTCGCCCAACCTCTGTTTCGCGGGCCACACCGATGTTGTGCCGACCGGGGACGGGGCGGCCTGGTCTTCGGGGCCGTTCGAAGCCGAGGTCAGGGACGGCCTGCTGTTCGGACGGGGCGCGGTGGACATGAAGGGCGGGATCGCGGCCTGGGTCGCGGCGGTGTCGCGGGTGCTGGCGGAAGGACCGCCAGTGGGCTCGCTGTCCTTCCTGATCACCGGCGACGAGGAAGGCCCGGCGCTGCACGGCACCAAGCGCGTGGTCGAGGCCCTGGCGGCCGAGGGCGAGGTCATCGACGCCTGCGTGGTCGGAGAGCCGTCGTCGCTGCAAAGGCTGGGCGACACCATCAAGATCGGGCGGCGCGGATCGCTGAACAGCTGGATCATCGTCCACGGCAAGCAGGGCCACGTCGCCTATCCGGACCGGGCGGCCAATCCGGTACCGGTGCTGGTGCGGCTGCTGGCGCGGCTGGACGCCCATGTCCTTGATGCCGGCTACCAGGCGTTTCAGCCGTCGAACCTGGAGCTGACCACCATCGACGTCGGCAATCCGGCGACGAACGTCATTCCGGCGGAGGCCAGGGCGCGGTTGAACATCCGCTTCAATCCGGCCCAGACCGGCGACGGCCTGATCGACTGGCTGAACCGCGAGGCGGGTCTGGTCCAGGCCGAGACGGGTCTGCGGATCACCCTGGAGCATCTGTGCTCGGGCGAGGCCTTCCTGACGCCGGAAGGCTGGTTCACCGCCGCTGTGCAGGACGCGGTGGAGGCCGAGCTGGGCATCCGGCCTGAGGCGTCCACGACCGGCGGGACCTCCGACGCCCGCTTCATCCGGACGCTGTGCCCGGTGCTGGAACTGGGTCTGGTCGGCCAGACCATGCACCAGATCGACGAGCGGGTGCCTGTGGCGGAGATCGAGGCCCTGACCGGAGCCTATCGGCGGGTCATCGAGACGGTGTTCGCCCGGGCGATGCCTGCTTTGCCTTGAAGCGAAGGCGTTTCGCGGTCATATAGGGGAACCCACGGGGAACGCGGCCGCTCGCCGCGCGCTTCTCGTTGGGAACCGTGAAATCACAAGGAACCGACGCCCATTCGCCGTCCGATGAACCAGCCGCCCACCAAAGATGGGCCGCCCATGAACCAAGACATCCGCGCTCCCCGCGTCCTGCTGATCGATCAGCACGGGGAAAAGCAGGGTGTGATGCCGACCTCCGCCGCTCTGGAGGCCGCCGAGGAGGCGGGGCTGGACCTGGTTCAGATCGTGTCGACGTCCGAGCCGCCGGTCGCCAAGATCCTCGACTACGGCAAGTTCCGCTTCCAGGAGCAGAAGAAGAAGGCCGAGGCGCGCAAGCGCCAGAAGGTGGTCGAGCTCAAGGAAATCAAGCTGCGCCCCAACATCGATGTCCACGACTATGAGGTGAAGGCCAAGGCCATGCACCGCTTCTTCGACGAGGGCGACAAGGTCAAGGTGACGCTGCGCTTCCGCGGCCGCGAAATGGCCCACCCCGAGCTGGGCATGAAGCTGCTGAACAAGGTCCAGGCCGACTTCGAAGAAATCGCCAAGGTGGAATACTCCCCCCGCATGGAGGGCCGCCAGATGATCATGATCCTGGCGCCGAAGTAGGGTCTCAGGCGGCCACGGCCGCCAGCTCTGCAACATCCGACCCCAAGGCCCGACGGATCGCGTTCAACAGCGCGTCGGGCTGGATAGGCTTGGCGACCACGCCGGTCATCCCGGCCGCCAGATAGTCAGAGGCGTCGCGCGGATCGGCGTTGGCGGTCAGGGCCAGGATCGGGACGCGGGCGATCGGTCCCGTGAGGGCGCGGATCGCTCGGGTCGCGGCGACGCCATCCATCACCGGCATCTTGATGTCCATCAGGATCAGATCGAAAGCGCGCGACCGGGCGGCGTCGAGGGCCTCGGCTCCATCCGCCACGGCTTCGTGAGTGCAACCGAACATCTCCAGCAGCTTGGCCGCCACGAAACGGTTGGTCGGATTGTCGTCGGCGATCAGGACGTGGAGCGTCTCATGCGGCGTCGGCTCGGCCATCGTCTCGGCCGCAGCACGCATCTCGGGACCGCAACACGGCAGATGCAGGGTGAAGTGAAAGCGCGCCCCGCCCTGGGGCGAGCGGGCGACGGCGATGGAGCCACCCATCCGCTCAACGATCTGGCGGCAGATGGCCAGGCCCAGACCCGCCCCGGCCCCTTCCCGGCCCGCCTCGCCGGTGTTGAACGGCTCGAAGATCGTCGCGGCCGCGTGGTCGGGAATGCCTGGTCCGCTGTCGTCGACCACGGCGTCGAGCCGGACGGCCCCGTCCACCCAGCGCGTGGCCAGGGAGACGGCGACCTCGCCGGCCTGGGTGAACTTCAGGGCGTTGCCGATGAGGTTGTTGAGCAACTGCTTGACGCGCATGCCGTCGCCCATGACCCAGTCGTGGCCGGTCGTGTCGCAGGCGACGGTGAGGATCAGTCCTTTTTCCTCGGCGCGAGGACGCCAGAGGGCGGCAAGGTCCTGGCCCATCGCATCAATGTGGAGCGGGCCGGGTTCGAGCGTCAGGACGCCGGCGGAGGCGCGCGACATGTCCAGGGCGTCGGTCAGAAGCCTGAGCAGGCTCTGGCCGGAATCCAGGATGGTCTGGACGTAGGGGCGCAGCTCCTCCTGCTGGAGCTTGCGGTCCAGCAGGCCGGCGACGCCGAGCACGCCGTTCAGCGGGGTGCGGATCTCATGGCTCATGACCGCGAGGAACTCGGACTTGGCGCGGCTGGAAGCGCGGGCCTCGGCCTCGGCGGCGGCGAGGTTCCGGGCCAGGGACGTCATCTCCTCGGCCTTGGCGCGATAGAGGGCCGAGCCCGCCTGGAGGATCTGTACCCCCGCGCCGACACCGACGTAGAGGCCGTCCTTCACCACGATGAAGCCGCGCAGGAGGGTGTTCAGCTCGGCGGCGTCCACGTCCCGGAAGAAGGTCTCGGCCGAGGCGTCGGCGTCGGCCGTCGGCGGGTTCGCATCCATCAGGGTCGAGACGGGTCGGCGGGCATAGAGGGCGCGGCCGAACTCGGCCGCCATCTTCAGCGTGAAGGCGTTCCGCTCGATCAGGCCGACGGGGCGGCCATCGGCGTCCACCACGGCGATGGCCAGGGTGTTGGGCTCGGCCTGGAACCGATCGAAGACGACAGCGCCCAGGGTGTCGGGCGACACCGGGTCCACCGCGTCAATGAAATCGCCGATCCGCGCCATCGGGCCTCCTGCTCGACCTCACCGATAGCGGGGGCCGCTTAACGCAGGCTTTGCCGTTGTTGAAACTTTTGCAGCGATTTCATCGCGGTAAGTCCGTAAACGGAGCAATATGGCGGCGCGACCTACGGCCGCTCGCCGGATCGTGAATGCTGGGCTAGAAGGCGGACATGCCCGACAGCCCGTCCGTTTCCGCGCCCGCCGATCACAACGACCGGCGGGCGTTGATCGTCCTGTTCGCCATCGTTTTCATCAACCTGGTCGGGTTCGGCCTGGTGGTGCCGCTGCTGCCTTTCTTCGGCGAGAGTCTGAAGGCCGAGGCCTGGCAGGTGGCGCTGATGTTCTCGGCCTATTCGATCGGACAGTTCTTCGCCGAGCCGTTCTGGGGCCGGCTGTCGGACCGGATCGGGCGAAAGCCGGTCCTGCTGATCACTGTCTGCGCCAACGCCGTCGGCTACCTGATGCTGGCCTTTGTGCCCAATATCTGGATGGCCATCGCGGTCAGGCTGTTCACCGGCCTGGGGGCGGGCAACGTCTCGACGGTGCAGGGCTATGTCGCCGACGTCACCCCGCCCGAGAAGCGCGCCGGGCGCATGGGGCTGATCGGGGCGGCGTTCGGGGCGGGCTTCATCGCCGGACCGGGCCTGAGCGGCATACTGGTGCAGGAGGACATGGGGCGGCTGGGGTATCAGTTGCCGATCTTCGCCGCCTGCGGGTTGGCGGTCCTGGCGGCGCTGGGCGTGCTGCTGTTCCTGAAGGAGAGCCTGGTGAAGTCGGCCACGCCGCCGGAGCGGACACCCTTCCTGGGCGGGGTGCGGGACGCGGCGGCCAATCCGGTCATCTCGCGGGTGATCGTCGTGACCCTGATCTACATGGCCGGGTTCTCGGGGATGGAATCGACCTTCGGCCTGTGGACCGGGGCGCGGTACGACTGGGGTGCGCGCGAGGTGGCCTTCGCCTTCATGGCGGTGGGGATCGTCTCGGTGATCAGCCAGACGGCCGTCACAGGGCGGCTGGCGCGGCGGTTCGGCGAAAGCCGGGTGCTTGCGGGCGGATGCCTGCTGTTCGGGGTCGGCCTGCTGGGCCAGATGTTCTCGCCGGGCGCCTGGTTCGTGACCGTGGCCATGATCGTCGGCGGCTTCGGCATGGCGATGACCATGCCCAACATCTCGGCCATGATCTCCAAGGCCAGCCCGCCGGACCGGCAGGGGGCCATGCTGGGACTGAACATGGCGGCCAGTTCGTCGGGACGCATCGTGGGGCCGATCGTGGCGGGGGCCATGTTCTCAGGCCTCGGGCACGACTGGCCGCTGGCGGTCGGCGCGGCCCTGATGGTGCCGGCAGCGATCATGGCGATCAACGCCGGGCGGGCGGCGACCCGACCGTCGCGGCTCGTGGCGGAGGCGGCGGAATGACGTCGTTCCTGACCCGGCAGCTGGGACGACCCGAGGGGCTGTTCGGCGGGCTGCTGCTCAAGCTCTTGAACCGCGTCAACGCCGAGATGAACCGCGAGGTCCTCGTCGACCCGCCGCCACGAGCGGGCGATCGTGTGCTCGAGATCGGCTTCGGCGGCGGGGACCTGATGGCGGCCCTGCTGCGCGCGCCTGTCGCGAGCGTGGCGGGGGTGGAGGTGTCCGGGCCGGCCCTGACGGCGGGACGCCGGCGTTTCGCGTCCGAGATCGCCAAGGGACGGCTGACGCTGATCCGGGCCGGGGTCGAGGCCATGCCGTTCGACGCGGCGGCGTTCGACCGGGTGTACAGCTGCAACACCCTGTACTTCTGGCCCGATCTGCAAGAGCCGCTGGCCGAAGTCCGGCGCGTCATGGCTCCTGGCGGGCGGCTGGCGTTCGGACACGTGCGGGTGCCGCCCAAGGGCTCGATCCAGCGCAGCGTGGCCGAGGTCGAGGCGGCGCTGGAGGCGGCGGGCTTCGTCGAGGTCATCAGCCGCCCGGTACGGGACGCATTCATCGTGACCACCGCTGCACGGCCTTGAGGACGATGCTTGCCTTTCGGCGCCGCTTCCCCTAGAAGCCGCGCCTTCGCGTACGGACCGCCGGGCGAACAGGCATGCCTGGGCGGGACGAATGGACCTTCATGGTTCGAACGGGCAACCGCCCTTCAAGAGAGAGTCAAAATGCCGAAACTGAAGACGAAGTCGGGCGCCAAGAAGCGCTTCAAGTTCACTGCGACCGGCAAGGTGAAGGCCGGGGTTGCGGGCAAGCGTCACCGCTTGATCAGCCACAATTCCAAGTACATCCGCCAGAACCGCGGCACCTCGGTGATGGCCGACGCCGACGCCAAGAAGATCAAGTCCTACATGCCGTACGCCTGATCGGCGCGCGCATCTGACTGATCCCATCGCACAGAATTTGAAGGACTAGAGACATGGCACGCGTGAAGAGGGGCGTCGTTTCGCACGCCCGGCACAAGAAGGTTCTGGAGCAGGCCAAGGGCTTCTCCGGCCGCCGCAAGAACACCATCCGCACGGCCAAGGCCGCCGTGGACCGCGCCGGGCAGTACGCCTATCGCGACCGTCGCAACAAGAAGCGCAGCTTCCGCGCCCTGTGGATCCAGCGCATCAACGCCGCCGCCCGCCAGGAAGGCTTCACCTACTCGCAGTTCATCCACGGCCTGTCCAAGGCCGGTATCGAACTGGACCGCAAGGTGATGGCCGCCATCGCCGCCGACGCGACCGGCTTCAAGGCCATCGCCGACAAGGTGCGCGCCGCCCTGGCCTGATCGGCCTTTGAATGACGAAGACAAAAAGGGCCGTCCGGGAGACCGGGCGGCCCTTTCGCATGCGCCAAAGAAAAAGGCGGCCCTTGCGGGCCGCCTTGAGGTGGCATCATCGAGAATGAGGTGCGAAGGCGGCAGGACCTGCCGAAGCGGGTCCAAGTCGGGGGGCGTCGCCGCCTCCGCAGACCGATAACGGGGCCCGCCCGATGGCGTTCCATGAGCGACGACGATTTTTCGCGCGCGGCGCGAAGCGGAACGGCCACGCTGGCGAGGGCGTTGACGGGGTTGAGTTTCCCAAAAAAGCCCGGAAGGCCGCCATGACCGACAACGACCCTCATTCCCGCGCCGCCGACGCTGTCCACGAAGGACGCCCGGTCGAGGAACAGTTCACCAAGCAAGGCCGGGGTGGGCGTCGGATCACCGTGGTGATGGCCGTCGGGATCGCCCTGACGCTGATCGGCTTCGTGATCATGTATCTGGTGTTTGCTCCGGCGTTCTCGGCCGGCGACGCGAATACGGGTCAGCAGTCCGTCGATGCCGCCGCCTTCCAGGACGGCGCGATCACTCCGCCGGCAGCCGACGCGCCGACGACGGCGACCGGCGAGCCGACCAGCCCGCCCACAGGCGAGGCCCCCAATGTGAACGCTCCGACGGTCCAGGCCGCGCCCTCGGGCGAGTGACCGGAAGCCGAAACGATAAAGGCCCCGCCGGCGACCGGCGGGGCCTTTTCCTTGTCTGCACGCCGTCTCCTGTCAGGCCGCCTGCTTCTGGCTCGCCGGGTGGAAGAACAGGGCTTGGCTGATCGCCGCCTTCACCGTTTCCGGCTGGAAGGGCTTGGTGATCAGGAAGGTCGGCTCTGGCCGCTCGCCGGTCAGCAGACGCTCGGGGAAGGCGGTGATGAAGATCACCGGCACGTCGAAGCGCTTGAGGATGTCCTTGACCGCGTCGATCCCCGAAGAGCCGTCGGCCAGCTGAATGTCGGCCAGCACGAGACCCGGTCGGTGACGGGCGACCGCGTCGACGGCCTCGTCGTGGGTGGTGGCGGTGGCGGTGACGCGGTGGCCGAGTTCCTTCACCAGGCTCTCGATATCTGCGGAGATGATGGCTTCGTCCTCAATGATGAGGACATCGGTGGCCAGTTCGGCGTCGATCTCGGCCTGGGCCTCGGCGATCAGGCCCTCCACCGACAGGACGTCGGAGGACAGGATCTGGGCCGCTTCGGACGGAGTGAACCCTTCCAGAGCCGTCAGCAGGAAGGCCTGGCGCGAGCGCGGGGCGATGCGCATCAGGCGACTGGAGGCGTCTTCCTGGCCGAGCGTGGCGACACTGCCTTCCAACTGCGCGCCGGTGGACGACCAGATGGCGTGGAACACCTGATACAGCGCCACGCGGGGCGTCATCTCAGGCGAGAGCTGGCGTTCGCCGGCCGCGAGGGCCTCCAGCGCGACGCGGACATAGTTGTCGCCGGTGGATTGATCGCCGGTGAGGGCGCGGGCGTAGCGGCGGACGTAGGGCAGATGCGGCGCGAGTCTGGCCAGAAGGCTCATGGTGTGTTGGTCCCCGACAGGTCTTTTGGCGCCCGAGGCGTGGGCGCTCATCCGCGTGAAAACGTCGAAAAGCAAACCCGGTTCCCGAGCCTCCCGCCAGCTTGACAATAAAATCAGGATGCGGCGGAACCGGCCGGGGGCGGTGACGTTGACGGGACTCGAAAAGAAGCCGGGCACCCACCCGGCCCCTATCCTTGCGTGAATGAGACCAACCCTGGCGGCCCAGCACACCATGATCGACACCCCCGACCCGCGCCGGAAGGGCGCCGCGCCCACGTCCGGAGACACGGACCTCGAAGAGGCGCGTCTGCGACAACAGGCCATCGGCGTGAAGCTGCGCCACCTGTTCGATGAAGTCGTGAACGAGCCGGTGCCGGACGAATTTCTCGAGATCCTGCGTCGTGCCGACGAACGAGCGTCCGGTGGAGACAAGACGTGAGCGCGGTCCGCAGCACCGCCCCCAAGCCGCCCTCGGCCGACGACGAGGGGTTCAAGCGCGAGCTGGTGCATCTGATCCCGCATCTGCGCGCCTTCGCCCGCACCCTGACGGGGGATGCGACCGCGGCTGACGACCTGGCGCAGGACGCCATGATGAAGGCGTGGGATGCCCGCGCGAGCTATCAGATGGGGACCAACATGAAGGCGTGGACCTTCATGATCCTGAGAAACCAGTTCTATTCGGAGAAGCGCCGGTCCTGGCGTCAGTCGCAGCTGGACCAGGAAGCCGCCGAGCGCACCCTGGTCGCCGTGGACGATCCGGAGGCCCCGGTGGCGCTGGACGAACTGCGTCAGGCGCTCAACACCCTGCCCGAGGAACAGCGCGAGGCGCTGATCCTGGTGGGCGCGGGCGGGTTCGCCTATGAAGAGGCCGCCGAAATCTGCCAATGCGCGGTCGGCACGGTGAAGAGCCGGGTGAGCCGTGCGCGCAAGGCGCTGCACGCCACGCTGGAACGCGGCGGATATGGCCGCGATGGCCGGGCGGCAGGCGACGCCATGCGCTCCATCCTGGCCGACGCGGACCGTTTGAGCGCGGCCCGCCAGAGCTGAGGTCGTGTCGACGGCCGGATCAGACCAGGGCCCGAAGCGGCGTCGCGTCTCCAGCGGGATGGCGTCACGGTTTCTCGGCCGATCGCGGGGCCTGGCCCGCTTCGAGGGCATCCGCTTTCGACTGGGCGGGGCCCTGGCCATCGCCCTCCTGCCGATCCTCATCCTGCCCGCCCTGCTGGCCTGGGCGGACCTGACGCCGATCGGAGTGTTCCTGGCACCCGTCGTCGCCTGGGTGGTGGCCTTCGCCACGGTCATGTGGGTGACGGAGCGCATCGTGGTGCGCTGGCTGGACTATCTGGAGCGGATCGCGGCCCTGTATGCGCGCGGGCGGTATTCGGTGCGTCCCGTGCAGGCCACCCATGCCCCCTCGGAGGTCCGGCGCCTGGCCGGAACCCTGGATGATCTGGCCGAGGCCATCGTCACCCGCGACCGGTCGCTGAACGAGAGCCTCGCTGAGAAGGACGCCCTGCTGAGGGAGATCCATCACCGGGTGAAGAACAACCTGCAGATCATCTCGTCGCTGCTGTCGATGCAGCAACGGGCATTGAAGGACGAGCCGGCCAAGGCGGCCCTGGCGGACACGCGCCAGAGGATCTCGGCGCTGGCCCTGATCTACCGCACCCTGTATCAGTCCGAGGACATCCGCCACGCCGACGCACGCGACTTCCTAACAGAGCTGGTCGGGCAACTGGTGGCGGGCGAGAGCGGGCGCGGGCCGCTCGTCGCCAGCTCCGTCGAGGCCGACAGCCTGATCGTCGATCCGGACAAGCTGGCGCCGCTGGCGCTGTGGCTGGTCGAGGCGGTGACGAACGCCCAGAAGCATGCCTTCGCCGGCCGGGGCGGGACCCTGCTGGTGCGCTTCAGGGTGCAGGGGGACACCAGTGTGCTGGAGGTCGAGGACGACGGCCCGGGACCTTCGGACAAGGCGGTCCAGACGGGCGTCGGACGCACCCTGATGGGCGCCTTCGCCAAGCAGCTGAAGGGCGAGGTCGAGATCATGGCCGCCACGCCGCGGGGCACCATCGCCCGGATGGTCTTCGCCACGCCGGAGGCGATCGAACCTACCGATCCCCGAGACCTGGAACGCGTCGACGCCGTGGTGCGGCCCGGAACCCTGTCGCGTCCGCCGCGTTGACAAGCTGTACCGGCGGGACCTTCCCGGCCGCCTTCTATCTGGAGTATCCCATGCGTAAGGTCTTCATCCTGTTCGCCGCCGCCGCCGCCCTGACCACCGCCGCCTGCAACACCGTCGCCGGCGTTGGCCGCGACACCGCCGCCGCCGGCTCGGCCGTGACCGAGGCCGCGGAAGACGCCAAGAACTGATCGGTTTATCCGGGTGGCGTGAGCGCCACCCCGCGACAGACACTGAAAACCCTGTCGGCCCCGCCGGCGGGGTTTTCTCTTGTCCGGCTTCCTAGGGCTTGGCTAGGTATGGCCCGAGGCATCCCGCGAGAGGAAGCCCGGGGGACCGCCTGAATGACCGACCAAGCCGCCACGTCGCCTGGATCCGAGAAGGAACCCGGACTGAAGACCGTCGTCGGGGCGTCCGCCGCCGGCACGGCGTTCGAGTGGTATGACTTCTTCATCTTCGGCTCGCTGACGGCCGTGATCGCCCGGCATTTCTATGCCGACGTGGGCGAGGCGGCGTCCTACATCCTGGCGCTGCTGACGTTCGGCGTGGGCTTCGTGGTGCGGCCGCTGGGCGCGCTCGTGTTCGGCTGGTTCGGCGACCGGACAGGCCGCAAGAAGACCTTCCTGGTGACCATCACCCTGATGGGGGCGGCCACCGTCGGCATCGGCTTGTTGCCCGACTACGACGCCATCGGCATCGCCGCGCCGATCCTGCTGATTTTCCTGCGCATCCTCCAGGGTTTCGCTCTGGGCGGCGAATACGGCGGGGCGGTGATCTATGTCGCCGAGCATTCGCCGGCGGAACGGCGCGGCTATCTGACCGGCTGGATCCAGACGACGGCGGCGCTGGGGCTGATCGGGGCGCTGAGCGTCATCCTGACGACGCGGGCCATCCTGGGTGAAGAGGCTTTCAACGAATGGGGCTGGCGCATCCCCTTCCTGCTGTCGCTGTTCCTGCTGATCATTTCCCTGTGGATCCGGATGAAGCTCAACGAGAGCCCGGCGTTCCGGAAGATGGAGGCCGAGGGCGGGGCGCGGCGGGCGCCGTTCCGCGAGTCCTTCGCCCAGTGGAAGAACCTCAAGTTCGTGCTGCTGGCCCTGTTTGGGACCATGATCGCCCAGGGCGCGGTCTGGTACTGCGGGTATTTCTACTCCCGCTTCTTCATGGAACGGATCCTCAAGGTCGAGGTGGCGACCGTCGATCAGATCATGCTGGCGCTGACGCTGGTGTCGGCCTTCCTCTACGTCTTTTTCGGCTGGCTGTCGGACAAGGTGGGCCGAAAGCCGGTGATGCTGTTCGGGATGATCTTGGCGCTGGTGACCTTCTTCCCTGGCTTCCAGGCCCTGACCCGGGCGGCCAATCCGGCCCTGGCCGAGGCCCAGGCGTCGTCGCCCGTGACGGTGATCGCCGACCCGGCGACCTGCGCGCTGCAGTTCGACCCGGTCGGTAAGGCGGCTTTCGCCAGTTCCTGCGACCTGGCCAAGACCGTTCTGTCCAACGCCGGCGTGTCCTACGCCAACGTGTCGGCCGCGCCGGGGACGGTGGCGCGCGTGCGGATCGGCGAGGTCGAGGTGATCTCGGTCGAGGGCGAGGGACTGGCCCCCGCCGACCTGACCGCCGCCAAGGCAGAGGTCGAGGGGCGCATCAAGGCGGCGCTGGCCAGCGCCGGCTATCCGGAGCGGGCCGATCCGGAGCGGGTCGACGTGCCCATGGTGTTCGCCATCCTGCTGATCTTCATCGTGGCGGCGACGGCGCTGTACGGACCTCAGGCCGCGGCGCTGGTCGAGCTGTTCCCGACGCGAGTGCGATATACCGCCATGAGCCTGCCCTATCATGTCGGGACCGGCTGGGTCGGGGGCTTGCTGCCGGCCGCCAGCTTCGCGCTTGTGGCGGCGTCCGGGGACATCTACTTCGGGCTCTGGTACTCGGCCGTGTTCACTGCCATCGCGGTGATCGTCACCCTGTTCCTGATGCCGGAAACCAAGGGAAGAGACCTCGACACGATCGGCCAGTAGGGGTGGAACCGGGACGATGCGGACGACGTTTGCGGATCGTGTCGGAAAAGCGTCTTGAAATCAGGGTTGGAACCAGCCGGATTTCAAGGCAGGGTAAGCAGCGATTGGCTGCGGTGAGGGGACCGTTGGTGCGTCTGGGAGGATGCTTGGCGAGCGTCATGACGCTGGCGGCCGTCGCGGCCCCGGCGGGCGCGCAGACGTCGGTCGGCCCTATTCCCTATGATTCCGACCGGGCCGCCGCGATCGCCTTAACCGCCAGCCTGAACCGCCAGTCGGGTACCTATGTCGCCACGCCGTCGTCGCCCGCCTCCGCGCCGGTGATTGCTGGTCCTGCCGGTGTTGAGGCCCCCGGCATGGCATCTGCCGCGCCCGTGACCCCGATCTTGGCCGTGCAGCCGACCGTCGCCTTCAGCGACACAGGGTGGTCCGAGGATGAGCGGCGCCGGACCGCCTCCATCACGGCCCAGCTGAACCGTCAGACTGGGTTCAATGTGGTGGTCGACCGGGCGTTCGGACCGGCCCTGGAGTTCGCCACAGACTATCCCCCGATCGCGGCCGGGAGCCCGTTTGCGGCCACGACCACGCGGGACATCTGGCGCGAGGGCGAGGGCTTCTCGGATCGACTGCGTCTGCGTCAACGCGGCGAAGTGCGCAGAGCGGACGGATCACCGCTCCCGCTGACGCCGCTGGATCAAGCCGCGTTCGAGAGCGACGGCTACGACTTCAGCTACACCCGCGGTTGGCAGGCGGCGCGTGGCTATACGGCGTCGGGCCTGGAAGTGACCCTGACGCCGCACGCTGGCGTGGGCGTCGGCGATCGCGGCGGGCGGGCCGAGGCGGGGGCCACCCTGACCATCGGCGGAGACATCGACGGCCTGGTTCCCGAAGGCTCGGAAGCGTTCGGCGACCGGGCGCGGTGGTATTTCTATGCGGCGGGATCGGGCACGGCGGTCGGCTATAACTTCGCCCGCAACCGCGACGGCGACTATGCGCGATCGGGCATCAGCCGTGATTCGGGATCCTTCCTGGGCGACGCCTCGGTCGGGGTGGCGATGCGGCGCGGTTCTGTTCAGGGTTCTTTCGGCCTCGTCTATCGCGAGATCGAAGCCGAAGGGATGTTCGGCGGCGACGGCATCGATCGGGACGTGACGGAAGGGCTGGTGGCGTTCCAGCTCTCGATCAAGCCTGAGTAGGGGCTGGGGATCAGGTTGTAGGGCCGAGGATTTTGCCCGGCCGGAACAGCGCGATACGGCGACGACAACGCTGTGCCTGCAGAACCTAGAGCCTCCCTAGATCCACCCTTTGCGTTTGAACCACATCAGCGGGATGGCGGAGGACAGGGCCATCAGGGTGAGGGCGAGGGGGTAGCCCCAGGGCCAGGTAAGTTCGGGCATGTGCTGGAAGTTCATGCCGTAGACGGCGCCGATCAGGGTCGGCGGCATGAGGGCGACGGTCACCAGGGACAGGACCTTGAAGATCGAGGACTGCTGGATGTTGATCAGGCCCAGTGTCGCCGACAGCTGGAAGGTGATGCCCGCCGCGATCGCCTGATTGTGAGCCAGCAGGCTGGAGGCGTCGCGACCCAGGGATTTCAGGTGCTCTCGTTTCTCGGCGACCATCTCGAGCCGCTCGTCCAGCACGACGAAGGTAAAGGCCCGAGACAGGCCCGCCAGGCTCTGCTCGATCCGGCTGTTGGCGATCTGGGCGCGGCCCAGCCTGGTGATCAGATGCTGGAAGCCCACGGTCTTTTCCGAGCCGGAGAAGACGTGGGCGGCGATGCCTTCGACCTTGGCGGCGACGCGCGACAGGACCTCGGACGCCCGGTCGATGACGGCTTCCATCAGGTTCAGGAACATGTCGACACCGCTCTCGCAGAGCGAAGGCTCACGCTCCAGCTTGTCGGTGAACATGGTGAAGGGACGGGGGTCGAAGTAGCGGATCGTCACCAGCGGACCGCGCGTCAGGATGAAGGTGACGGGATCCACCGTCGGCAGCTCGGCCTCGGAGTTGTGCAAGATGTCGGCGGTGACGTAGGTCGCCCCGTTCTCGCGGTACAGGCGGCTGGAAGCCTCCAGCTCGCTCATCTCCTCACGGGTCGGAATGGAGAGGCCCAGCGCCTTCTCGACGGCGATGTCTTCCTCGCGCGTCGGCTCGATCAGATCGATCCATAGTGTATCGGGTGGAAGAGCCCAATGCTCTACGTCGACCTCGACACCCTCGCAGGCCGCGCAGCCCGAACGATAGATGCGGATCATCTGGGCGGTTTCATGGACTGTGGCGTCAGGGCTGGCCCGAGGCGTTGGACGCGGCGCGGGCCATCTGACGGCCGGCCTCCAGGCCCTCGCGCGCCGAGTTGTAGATGAAGCCGTAGGTCGGATAGACCGTGGTGCCCAGGTCGTTGATCGGATTGTACCAGACCTTGACCTGGCTCCAGTCGTTCTGGCCCGAGACGTCGACGACGGTGACGTTCTCCTCCACCCGGCCCCGGCTGCCGCCCCAGTTGGCGTGGGTCACGCGGATGACGCGATCGGTCAGGATCTCCGAGACGACGGCGACGTGGCCCCGGCTCATGCGGCCCTCGGGGCGGAACACCAGGACCGAGCCCGTCTCGGGGGCGCGGCCGGTGCGGAAGCGATCCACGGCCTGGTTCCACCAGGTCCAGGCGTCGCCGAAGATGTTGATGCCCGAGAACATGCGCGCGAAGGTGACGCACTGCCAGTAGGGCTCGTCCGCGCGGACGGGAGAGGGAGACAGGGCGAAGAGGCCGAGGGTCGCTGCCAAGGCAGCGGCGGTGAGCCGTTTCGTCATGAGGGAATGTTTCCGACTGTTACGCCCGATCTCTCCCTAACCGATAGTTCGGTAAGGTTGAAGAACCCTTTTCAGGCGAGTTGGGCGTCCTGCCGCCGCAGGGCCGCGCGGGCGGCGCGACGGTCGGCCAGGCCCCGCAGGGCCCGCCGGGCCGGGTGTTCGACCAGGTGATAGGCGATGGCGGCCACCACCGGCAGGGCCAGAACGACCGCCAGCCACACGAAGAGTTGAAGCTTCTTGTCCTCGGCCCCTGTCATGCGGGCGGCGAGGTTCACGGCCAGCAACTGCCACGGCACCAGCACCATGTAGACGGCGTAGGAGATCTCTCCGAGGTAGACCGCCGGGGGCGAGGCCAGCCAACCGGCCGAGGCGTTCGACAGAGCCCCGAGCGCCAGGATAAGCCCGCCGGCGAAGATCACGACGACCCCATCGGGCGCGCCGAGCGAGGCCGCAAGGGCCATGCCGGCGACCGACGCGAGCGCCAGCCAGCCGGGATGCTTCAGCCCGCCACGACGATGGAGCAGATACAGGGCGCAGCCGTAGGCGAAGCAGGGCACGATGCGCAGCGCGCCCCAGCGGAACGTGGCCTCGGTGAGCGAAAAGCCCGCCAGCGCCTGAAAGCCCGCGTAGAGCAGGCCCATCAGGGCGAGCGCGCCCGCGACGGCGGCGATCGGCCGGTCACGCAGCCGCCAGGCGACGAAGGCGAAGGCCGGGAAGGTCAGATATGCGAACCACTCCGCCGAGATCGACCAGGAGGAGTGGTTCCAGCCGGCCTCGGGGGCCAGGCCCCAGGCGTGAAGCATGAAGATGTGGGCGGGCAACGAGTCCCAGCTGAGCACATTGCCGTCGATGGCCATGCCCGCCGCGAGCGCGCCCAGACCCAGCACGCCCACGCCGATCAGGGTCGCCAGATGGAGCGGATAGACCCGGGCGATCCGGGCCCAGAGGAAGCTGCGGTAACGAAAACCCCCCTGCCCGAACGCCGTCAGATAGACGTGGCTGAGGATGAAGCCGGACAGGACGAAGAACAGCTCGACGCCCAGATACCCCTTGGCCACCAGGTTCGGCGTCAGGGCGATGTCGAGATTGGGCCAGAAGGCGTAGAGCGCCACCCAGGCCGCCGCGAAGAAGCGCAGCGCCGTGAGGGCGCGGAGATCCGGGGGTGTCTCGACCTGGGTCATGGTTCCCAGCCTTACGCAGGATGGGCGCCGGAACCGTTAAGGCGGCCTACGGACGGGGTTCGCTGTTGAGGAAGGCGACGTCGGCGGCGCAGCCGTTCAGCGTCTGGCCGCCCAGTTCGACGCGGGCCGTCAGGGGATAGGTGCGGTCGCTCATGCCGTCAGAGCATTCGGTGGCGATCAGGGTGACGACCAGGGCAGTCCCGTCCGAGGTCGCCGAGGCGTAGACGGCGGTGGTGCCCTGGATCGTCGGGCCCGGGTTGGCGGCGCGGATCGCGGCGCTGTCGACGGCGGTGTAAACCAAGGCGTCCGACGTGATGTCCACGCCCCAGAAAGGCTCGGTCCCGAGCGCGCGCAGCGGCTGGTTCAGATCGAGACTGCCAAGGAGAGCGGGCCCTGCGGGCGTCGCGGGCTCGGGCGTCTCGACCGGGGCCTCGGAACAGGCGGCGACCGCCAGGACGAGGCCGACGATGGCGGCGAGGGCGATACGCATCGGCGAACTCCTGAAAGCGGGCCGGTCAACCGGCGGCGGCCTTCGCAGGGTAGGCGGTCTGGATGTCGGTGCAAGCCGTCTCGCGGGTGGCGTGAGAGGCGCCTAAGCTGAAAGCATGGCGATTCGGTCCCAGACCGCCCCGGAGGCGCTGGAGTTCTTCGCGGGCGGGGGCCTGGCGGGGCTGGGGCTGTCCGGCTTTCAAGTCAGCTTCGCCAACGACATCGACGCGATGAAGGCCCAGGCCTGGCGAGCCAATCACGGCGGCCGGCTGCATGAGGGCGATGTCTGGGACCTGTCGGCGGCGGACCTTCCCGGGCGGCCGACCCTGGCCTGGGCCTCGTCGCCCTGTCAGGACGTGAGCCTGGCGGGCGCGCGCGCAGGGCTGGGCGCGAGGCGGTCGGGAGCCTTCTGGGGGTTCTGGCGGCTGATGCAGGCGCTCGACGCCGAGGGCCGAGCGCCGCCCATCCTCGTGATCGAGAACGTGGCAGGCCTGTTGACGTCTGGCGGTGGGGAGGATTTCGCCACCGTCTGTCGGGTGATGGCGGAGGCGGGCTATCGCGTCGGCGCGCTGGAGATGGACGCGGCCCTGTGGCTGCCGCAGTCGCGGCCCCGGCTGTTCATCGTGGCCATGCGGGGGGTGGCCGGACCCACGGCATCGGGGCCGACCGAGCCGTTCCATTCGGCGCGGGTCAGGTCAGCCCAGGCGCGGCTCGATGATGCGACGCGGGCCGCCTGGGCCTGGTGGTCGATCACGGCGCCGGCGCGGCGCAACCTGCATCTCGCGGACCTTCTGGACGCCGACGGGGCCGCGGACTGGTTCGGCGAGGATCAGACGCGCGCCCTGCTGGCCCTGGCGTCACCGCTGCATCGACAGAGGCTCGACGCGGCGGCGGCAGGCGGAGAGCGGCGCGTGGCGGCGGCCTATCGTCGGGTGCGGGTCGAGGCGGGCCGCAAGGTCCAGCGGCTGGAGCTGCGGTTCGACGGCCTGGCGGGATGCCTCAGAACGCCCGCTGGAGGATCGTCGCGCCAGTATGTGATCGTGGCGGAGGCCGGGCGGGTGCGGGCGCGGCGGCTGACGGCGCGGGAGGCGGCGCGGTTGATGGGGCTGTCGGACGACTATCGGCTGCCGACGTCGGAGAGCGCGGGGCTGAAGCTGATGGGCGACGCCGTGGCCGTGCCGGTCGTGAAGGCGCTGTCGGAGGGGCTGCTGCTGCCGGCGGCGCTCGGCGCGCCCGTCGCGGCCTAATCGTCGCGCCTGTCGCTGCGGCCGGGATCGAGGGTGTTGTCGACCTGGTCGTCCCAACCTTCGCGGTGGGATTTGAACGCAAGCGACATCAGGAGCCAGGTCAGACCGACCGTGCCGAGCACGCCGAGCCCCATGGCGATCCAGCCGTGGAGGGGCATGGGTCCGCCGCCGATCGCGACCCAGAACCAGCCGAGCGCCGCCGTCGCCAGGGCCGAGAGGCCCAGGGCGAACAGAGTGGTCAGGACATGGCGGACGACGGGGTGGCCCATGCCGAGCGCCTTAGCACAACCCAGACCCGGTGAGCCGCGACACGTTGCGCGCGTCTAGCGCTGGACCCACTGGCCCTGGGCGTTGCGGTACCATTGGCCGGCCGGGATGTTCGGTCGGAGCTGGCTCTCGAACATCCGGGCGGCGGCGACCTCGGGCGTTGTCCGGGCGACGCGGGCAGCCGGTTCATAGACTTCACGCAGACGCGCCTCATTGGTCACGGTCACGGCCTGGGTCAGAGGCGCGCCGGTCGAGGTGGTGCGGAAGCCGAGGTAGCCGTCGGCCTGCTCGCCGACCACGCCCTGGGCCTTGGCCTGATCGATTAGGGCCTTCTGTTCATTGGTCTGACCGAAGGCCGCGCCAGCGGCGACGCCCAGCGCGGCCACGGCGGCGCCGAGCACGAAGAGCTTGTTGAGGGTCATGCGACGAGTTTCCATCAGAACAGGTTGGGGTTTTCGACCAGCAGATCGCGCAGTTCCTGATCCAGGCGGACGCGCACATCGGCGTCGAGGCGGGCGTAGATCTGGATCGGATCGACCTGAAGGCGGATCGTGGGGGTGCAGCCGGACAGGACCACGGCCGCGCCGACGGCGAGAAGAACGGTGCGGATCGTGGTCTTGGACGGGGTCATCGTCAGGGTCTCCAGCGGGGGAACGCTTTCACTGCCACGGTGGATGCCAGCTGTCGCGTGAATGCGTCGTGAACGGTCAAGGCAGGCTGCCGTCGCCATTGCGGGCCCGGTTGACCTCCAGCAGGTCGGAAACCAGCTGATTGACGTTCAGCGTGGTGTCCAGCGTGAGGTCGATGCCGGTGTCGGACGGCAGCGGCAGAGGGCGGTTGAGGAACTCGCGGCTGATGAGTTCGGCCAGGGACAGGCGGATTTCCTGGCGCTGGGGCGGGTCGTGGCGGCCGACGATGCGGAACAGGACGCCGATGCGGCCCTCATCGAGGCTGTTCACGTCGGCGGACAGGACGTCGAAGGCGAGGTTTTCCATCGCCTGATAGGCCAGGTCCTCGACCGTGCCGGGCGGGACGGCGCCGCCGCCCCCGGCCTCCAGCCCCGTCAGGGCCTCGCGCTGGATCGACAGGCGTCCGGGCTGTTCGGCGAACAGACGACCGCTGGTGATGCGCACGCCCGCGTCGGGGTCGAAGGTGAAAGGCAGGCGGCCCGAGACGACGGCGTCCAGCTGGACCTGGTCGCCGAAGCCCGATCCGGCGATCAGCTCGCCGAGCTGCACCCGCTCCAGCACGATGACGCCCGAGAAGGGGCGGCGGTCCAAGGGGACGCTGAAAGGCTCTATCCGCACGACGCCGCCCGCGGCCCGGATGGCTCCGCCGTCGACGGTGACGGCGGCCTTGTCCAGGGCGAAGGTCAGGTCGAGGTCGGTGAAGGGGGCGATGGTTTCAAGAGCGGCGACGCGCAGGGTCTGACCCGGCGCGGTGGTCAGGGGGGCGAGGTTGGTGAAGTCGATCGTTCCGGTCAGGCCCGTCACCGGACCGGCGGGGCTGATGAAGTCGAGGCCCGGCACGATCAGGCGGCCGGAGCTGGAACCGCCCTCGGGCAGGTCGGGGCTCCAGTCGATGCGGCCGATGAAGGACGCCGACCCGGTCGCGGGGGACTGGACGACGTCCGCAGCGAGCGGGCTGAGGTCCGCCGGCTGGAGGCCGCCCTCGGCGAAGGTCAAGGCGGGGGCGTCGATGGCGACGCCGCCCCGGCCGGTCGCGCCATCGTGGGCGAGCGTCAGGCGGCCCAGCGCGTGTCCAGAGCGGGCGAGGTCGAAGGCACCGGACCACTGATCGTTCGCCAGGCCGGCGCGGCCCTGAGCCGTCAGGGTGTTGAAGCGAAGGGGCACGGTGGCGTCGGTCACCGTCGCTGTGTCGATGCGGGCGTCCAGACCCAGGCCGGCGGAGGAGCCGGTGGCCGTCAGGCTGCCCGAGGCCTCGGAGAAGGCCAGCGCGAGGAAGGGGGCCTGGGCGGCGACATCCCTGAGCGCGCCCGTCAGGCGCCAGCGGCCGCCCTGGGCGACCAGCAGGGGGGCGGCGGTCGGGCAGAAACGGCCGGAGATCGCGACGATGTCGTTCTCGTCCAGGTCGAGGCGGTCCGCCGTGACGCCCAGACAGTCGGACGGGACATAGGTCACGCGGCCGTCGTCGCTGGCCAGCAGACCGGCTGTGCGGATGGCGACGCCGCGCGCCGGTGTGAAATCCAGGCTCGCCCGGCCGTCGACGCGGGCCTGGAAGCCGCCGGGGGTGAGACGCCAGTCGGGCACGGCGAAGGCGGCCTCGGGCAGGCCGCGTCCGCGCGTGGCGGTAAGGGTCAGGGCGCCGCCGCCCAAGGCTCCGGGCCGGGCCTCGAAGATCGGGCGAGCGACAGGTGACAGGGTCAGGACGCCGCCGTTTGCGGGGGTGATCCGGGCGGGCTGGGCGAGGGCCACGCGGACGCCCTGGCTGTTCGAGGTGAGGCGCACCGACGGGGCGGACAGGGTGAAGGCGCCCAGGGCGCGCTTCAACTCGGCGAGTTCGGGAGCGTCGTCGCGGGCGACCGCGCCGAACAGGGGCCAGGCCCCACCCGCCGCCGCCACGGAGCCGCTGAGCGTCAGGGGCGTCGCATCCGTCGAACCATAGACCAGGCTCAGGCGGCTGGTGACGCCGGACAGGGCGAGGTCGCCGGACGTCACGCGGGCCAGGCGCGCCCGAACCGGACCGGACACTGCGACCCGCCCGCCGTCGGCGCGAGCCAGGGTCGCGCGGCCCTGGGTCAACGTGACATCGGCGTCGGTGACGGTGGCGGCCGGGGTCGTGAGCCGGCCCGCGATCAAGCGAGCGGTCCCCTCCCCGTCGAAGGCCAGGGTGTCGATCCAGCCCATGGCCTGCCCCTCGGTGCCCAGGGTCAGGACGGCGTCGTCGGCCACGGTCTCGCCAAGCGCCAGACGATCGCCGGCCAGACGCAGGTCGATCTGGGCCCGCCCGTCGCCGCGCCGGGCCTGCATGTCGGGATAGGGCAGAGAGCCGGTCACGGCGAGGTCGAGGCCCCGGCCCTCGGCCTCCGGCGTTTGCGCGCGCTCCGCGTCGAGGTTCAGCCGCACGGCCACGCGGTCGCCCGTCGTCGTCAGGTCCAGCGTCCCGCCCAGGCCCCGGACGTCGATGTCACCGCTGCGCAGGCTGGCGGTGGGCATGCGGGCGGCGAGCCGCATCAGCTTGCCGTCGTCGAGGCGGGCGTCGGCCAGCAGGGAGACGGGGCCGTATTCGGTGTCGAGCCGCAGCCGTCCGGTCTCGACGATGACGATGGGGCCGCGCGCCTCGGGCCGGGGCGGGCGGCCGGTGAATTCCTCGATCAGGGGGTCGAGCGATCCGAACGAGAGGTCGCCGTCGCGCCAGGTCGCGCGCATGACCGGCCGCACGAGGCGGATGCGCGACGGGGTCACCCCCATGCCGCCGCTGCCCCAGGGCATGACGAGCGCATAGTCGACCTCGACGCGCTGGATGGTCACGTCGGGGTCGGCCGGATCGCCGATGCGGACGCGGCCGACGAAGCCGTCGATCTCCAGCCGATCGACCTCGACCTGGGCCTCGATGCCGCGCCGGTCGAGCCAGCCAACCAGCACCTCGCGCGCCGCCGCTCTCCGGTTCATCCAGGCCAGCGCCGTCAGGAGGGCGGCGGTCAGGACCAGAAGCAGAAGGCCGATCAGGATCAGCCGGGCCCAGGCGGGGCGGCGTCGCCCGGCGGCGGGGATCGGGGCCGGCGTCATCGACGCCACCTGTCCGGTTTCGGGACGCCGGCGACATAGAGATCAGTCGAGAATTGAGCACCGGAAACACCCGTGTCCGACGCGCCACATTGAGTGACATCGAGGCCACTTTGAGTGCAGCGACGTTTCGCCTCGGTTCGGCGTGATTCATCGGCGACAGACTTGAGGCGCATAGCTTGGCGATAGACTGTCGCGAATGCTGTCGGAATACCCAAAACGTTCACGCTCTACCCAAGCGGCTCACAGCGGTTAATCATTTGTAACGACCCTGCTTCCCATGGTGGCTTTGGCGGGTTATAGGACCTGCCTCGCGGCCGGGGGGACTTGGGCGCGATCCTTGCTTTGAGTGGGTTTGGCGCCGATCTGGCGTCGTTGTTCGCCGGGGACCGATGGCTCAGTTCGATCCGCGCCGTCAGCCGATGCGTTTTGCGCCGCATCTCCTGACCGCCGCTGCTGCCCTGACCGTGGCCACGCTCGCAGGACGGGTCTACCAACCCGCTCAGGCCGAGCCGGTTCCCGAACTGACCGCCCAACAGATCGCCGTCCTGGAGGCTCAGGCCTTCGCCGCCGCCGGCGCGCCCGCCGGTCTCACCGCCCCCGAAGCCATTCCCGTCCAGATCCGCCGCGGCGAGACCTTCGAGGAAGCCGTCCAGCGCACGGGCATCAGCGGCGCCGAGGCCCAGGCCGTCGCCGCCACCCTGTCCAACGCCTATGACGTCTCCCGGATGCAGGCCGGCCTTCGCTTCGAGACCGCCATCGCCCGTCCGCGCGCGGGCCGGGGCGACGCCCGCCTGATCGGCCTGACCATGCGCACCGGCCCGGCCAGCCAGCTGACCGTCTCACGCAGCTTCGACGGCGCGCTGCGCCTGCGCGCCCTTGAGGAGCGGGTCACCGAGGAAACGGTGGTCATGACGTCCGAAGTGCGCGGCTCCCTGTCGGCCACGGCCCAGCGCATGGGCGCCGACGCTGCCATTCGCCGTGCCGCCACGCGCATCTTCGCGCACAAGTTCGACCTGGATCGCGACATCCGCGCCTCGGACGAGTTCACCCTGGTGTACGACCGCCAGGTGACCGAGAACGGCCGGACCGTCGACACCGGCGATCTGCTCTACGCCGAACTGAAGGGCGTGGCCTTCTATCGCTACCAGCCCGCCGGGGCGCGCGAGCCGCAATACTTCGACGCCTCGGGCAAGAACATCCGCTCCTCGATGATGCGCACGCCGCTGGTGCGGGGTTTCCGTGTCTCGTCGTCGTTCGGCGTGCGGACCCACCCGATCTCGGGCTTCCGGCGCATGCACCAGGGCATCGACTTCGCGGCCTCCACCGGCACGCCGATCGTGGCCCCTGCTGACGGCGTGGTCGTCGAGGCGCGTCGCTGGGGCGGATACGGCAACTGGCTGCGCATCCGCCACGCCAATGGACTGGAAAGCGGCTACGCCCACCTGTCGCGATATGGCTCGGGCATCCGGCCCGGTCAGCGCGTGACCCAGGGCCAGGTCGTCGCCTATGTCGGCTCGACCGGGGCATCGACGGGTCCGCACCTGCACTATGAGATCTGGCGAAACGGCCAGCGCATCAATCCAACCAGCATCCGCGTCGATGTCGGCACCGAGCTGACCGGGGCCGACCTGGCCGGCTTCCGCGCCGAAAAGGCCCGGATCGACCGGATTATCGCGGCGGGTGGCCAGCGCCGCCCGGTCACGATGCAGGCTTCCGCGCCCGGCTTGCGCCCGGCGGCTCCGGCGACGACGCGGTCGTAATCGCGCTTCGCGCCCGCTTGCTGGGTTGCGGAACAGGCGGCGGTTTCATCACAACCAACCCGTTGTGTTCGTTGTGATGAAACGCCATCGGCTCATGCCGCGCGATTTCGCCAACGGCGCTCAGCCCACCCGCATCCCCTCCACCGCCTCGACCAGCCGCGCGAGATCGCGCGGGCTCGACAGGCGATGGTCGCCACCCTCGATCAGATCCAGCCGCACGTCGCCACCTGTGAGCCGCTCGGCGAGGGCGATGGCGTGGGACCAGGGGACGGTGTCGTCGGCACGGCCCTGAAGCACATGGATCGGCGCGGAGATCGGGATCGGACCGTCGAGCAGCAGCCAGTCGAGCGCCTCGTCGAACATGCGCCGCGTCAGGATGTATTCCCCCAGCCCCTCCTCGACGATGGTCGCCTCTCCGTCACGAAGGATGGCCTGGCGGACGTGATCGGCGAGCGAGGGCCACATCAGCCGCTCGGTGAAGTCCTGAGCCGGATTGATGAGGACCAGTCCCGCCATCCGTTCGGAACACGCCAGGGCGGCGAGCAGGGCGACCCAGCCGCCCATGGAAGAGCCGACCGGAATCACGGGGCCCTCCAGGCTATGGATCAGGGCGATGGCATCCTCGCGCCACCGGCCGATGGTGGCGCGGCGCCAGTCGCCCGAGGACTGGCCGTGGGCGAAGTGGTCGTAGCGGACGAACGACCAGCCGCGCTCTCGAGCGGCTGCATCCAGCGCCAGGGCCTTGGTCCCCTCCATGTCCGAGCGGAAGCCACCGATCCACAGGACGGTGGGGCCAGAACCGGCGACGTGTTTGAAGGCCAGGGTCTCGCCGTCCAGGCGGGTGAGGGTTTGGGGGTCGGTCATCCCTCTACTTTCGTCATTCCGGGCGGAGGCGCGCAAGCGCCGGAGACCCGGAATGACGAAAGCGGATAGAGCGGTTATGAGCGCCCGATGAGCACCAAGGTCCTGTTCGTCACCTCCAACCGCATCGGCGACTGCGTCATTTCCTCGGGGGTGATCCGGGAGATCGCGCGCCAGGTTCCAGGGGCGCAGATCACCGTGGCCTGCGGTCGGCCGCCCGCGCCGTTCTTTCGCTCCGCGTCGGGGGTGGAGCGGGTCATCGTGCTCGACAAGAAGAAGGCGGCGGGACACTGGCTGGACCTGTGGGCCCAGGTGTCGGGCCAGCGGTGGTCCATGGTCATCGACATCCGGGGCTCGGCCCTGGCGTGGCTGCTGCGGGCCGATCGGCGGATCGTCTATTCCCGCAAATGGGAAACCGGCCTGCCCAAGGTCGAGATGGTGACGCGCCTGATGGGCGCCGACCGGCCGCTGGAGCCCGAGATCTTCCTCGACGACCAGGCTCGCGCCGAGGCCGCCGCCGTCATCGACCCGCAGTTGGCGGGCGGGTCCGGGCCGGGGCCGATTCTGGCGCTGGCGCCCATCGCCCACCAGCCGGGCAAGAGCTGGCCGTCGGACAGCTGGGGTGAACTGGTGCGTCGGCTCATGGCCGAGCCGCGCTTTCAGGGCTGGCGCTTCATGCCGGTGGGCGGACCCGGCGATCATCCACCCGCCGCGCCCGCCCTGGCCGTCGCAGGCGACCGATCCGTCGACTTCGTGGGCAAGGGCGACATCCTGGCCTCGGCCGCCGCCATCGACCGGGCGACGCTGTTCGTCGGCAATGATTCCGGGCTGATGCATGTGTCGGCTGCGCTGGGCAAGCCGACGCTCGGCCTGTTCGGGCCGACGGAGTGGTGGCTGTACGGACCGCGCGGGCCGCGCACCGCGATCGCGGCGTCCAACCCCGAGCGGGGCGCATTCGCGCCGATCGAGGCCCTGACGGTGGATCGGGTGTTCGAGGCGGTCCTGGCGCTGCATGACGCCCACGTCGCCTGAGGCGTCAGGCGATCACCGCGGCGGCGTGCTCAAGCATCAGCAGCGAACTGTAGAAGGTCGCCGTGAACGAGGCGCAGAAGAAGAAGGCGTCGCGCCAGACCTTGCGGCGCGGCCTGGTCTGCAGGCTCGGTGGGAGACGGACGGGCAGTTCCCTCATGACGCAACTCCGAACGGATTGTCCGGCACCGGCCGAGCGAAGCCCGGACAGAGGGACAGGGGAGGATGCGCCCGGTTTCCTGCCGGATCGTGTACAAACAGGGTCACCAGGCCGTTCGCCATGTCCGCGCGACGTCGTCGCTCTGGCCCCAGACGCGGCGAGGCATTAGGGGTTTCGCCATGCCCCCCGCCGACAGCCCGCAGGACGTGTTCAAGCGCGCGCTCGCCCATGCCGCGCGGGCTCTGGCCGAGCAGCCGGAGCTGGAGGTGGTGTTCGGCTCCGAGGGTCCCCGGCTGTCGGACGGCGTCCTGACCCTGCCCCATCCGCCGCGAACGGCGTCCGAGGCCGAGAACGCCACCCTGAGGGGCCAGGCTGACCGGCTCGCGCTTCGCCTGGCCAACCACGACGCGGCCGTCCATTCGCGCCTGAGACCCACCGACACCCGGGCGGCCGAGGTCTTCGAGGCGGTGGAGCAAGCGCGGGTCGAGGCCCACGGCTCGCAGTCGCTGGCGGGGGTGCGGGCCAACATGGACGCGGCCCTGGTGACCCGGCTGGAGAAGTCCGGGGCCCTGCGCGTCACCGAGGCCGAGCGCGTGCCGATCCCGGAGGCCGTGGCGCTGCTGCTGCGCGAGCGGGTCACGGGCCGCCGCAGCCCAGACGGAACGGCGGCGATGCTGGACCTTGTGCGCGAGGCGCTGGAGGGCAAGGCAGGCGCGGAACTCGACGCGCTCGCGGCCCAGGCCGGAGATCAGGCGGCCTTTGGCGCGGCCCTGAAAGATGTGCTGCGCGCGCTGGACCTGGATCCCGGCGACGGGCGGGGTGACGAGGCGTCCGAGGACGCCGGCGAGGAAGAGCCCGAGCCCCAGTCTCCCGAACCCTCCGAAGACGAACAAGAGGACGAGGAGGACGACGGCGGCGGCGACGGCGGCCAGTCGATGGACGGCCGCTCCGAGGACCAGACCTCCGAACAGGACCGAGAGGCCCAGCAGTCGGGCCAGCCCGCCGAACGCGACGGCGACCAGGCCGACGACGGCCCCGACGTGTCCGAGGGGGCCCTGCCGAACCGCCAGGAGAACGCCGACGACGGGCGGGCCATCGACGCCTATCGCGTCTTCACCACGGCCTATGACGAAGTGATCGACGCCGCCGATCTGTGCGATCCGATGGAGCTGGAGCGACTGCGATCGCTGCTGGACCAGCAGCTGACGGTGCTGTCCTCGGTCGTCGCGCGGCTGGCCAACAAGCTGCAGCGGCGTCTGATGGCGCAGCAGAACCGCACCTGGGCCTTCGACCTGGAAGAAGGCGTGCTGGACACCGCCCGCCTGACCCGGATTATCACCGATCCGACCAGCCCCTTAAGCTTCAAGGCCGAGAGCGAGAGCCCGTTCCGGGACACGGTCGTGACACTGTTGCTCGACAACTCCGGCTCCATGCGCGGGCGGCCGATCATGGTGGCGGCGGTGTGCGCCGACATCCTGGCGCGGACGCTGGAACGGTGCGGGGTCAAGGTCGAGATCCTGGGCTTCACCACCCGCGCCTGGAAGGGCGGCCAGTCGCGCGAGGCCTGGATCACGGCGGGCAAGCCGCCCATGCCCGGCCGCCTGAACGACCTGCGCCACATCATCTACAAGGCCGCCGACGCGCCGTGGCGGCGGGCCAAGAAGAACCTCGGCCTGATGATGCGCGAGGGGCTGCTGAAGGAGAACATCGACGGCGAGGCCCTGACCTGGGCGCACGAGCGGCTGGCCGGCCGGCCCGAGCAGCGGCGCATCCTGATGGTCATCTCCGACGGCTCGCCGGTCGACGACTCGACCCAGTCGGCCAATGCGGCGCTCTATCTGGACAAGCACCTGCGCCAGGTGATCGAGCGCATCGAGACCCAGTCGCCGGTCGAACTGATCGCCATCGGCATCGGCCACGATGTGACCCGCTGGTACCGGCGGGCCGTCACCATCGTCGACGTGGAGCAACTGGCCGGTGTCATGATCGAAAAGCTGGCGGAGCTGTTCGAGGCGGCGCCCAAGGAGACCGGCAAGCGGCGCGGCCTGAAGCGGGCGGCGTGATGCGAGCCCTGACGCGGCTGCTCACCGCGATCTTGGTGGTCGGACTGGCGGCCTGCGCCGGGGTGGCGACCACGATTCCGGGCCGGGTCGCGGTTGAGGACCAGGTGACGCGGATCGAGTCGCTACCTGTTCCCCTCGGTGTCGGTGGGGCCGATCTGGCCCCGGGGGTGCGCTACGCCGGGGGCCTGGTTCTGCGCGGGCCGGCTCTGCACGGCCTGTCGGACATCAAGGTGGAGCCCGCGTCGTCCAACCCGGTCAGCGTCTGGACGGTCTCGGATTTCGGAACGCTGGTGCGCTTCTCCGTCGTCCTGGACGACTACAGCCGGATGGTCGAGGCCCAACGGGCCGTGGTGCGGCCGTTGCGCGGGCCGGACGGACGGACGCTGGGCGACAAGTCCGAGGCGGACGCCGAGGGCCTGGCCCTGATGCCCGACGGGCGCTTCCTGGTCAGTTTCGAGGGCACGGACCGGATCATCGCCGACCGTCTGATCGGCGACGGCCTGCCTGAGCTCGTGACCGCGCCGACGGCCCAGTTCGGTCGCAACCAGGGGATGGAGGGCCTGTCCACCGCGTCGGGCGGAGGCTGGCTGGTGCTGGGCGAGGCCGGGGGGGCCTGGCGGTGCGGGTCGGCGGACTGCCGGGCGCTGGCCTCAGCTCCGACCGTGCCGGAGGACGGCTTTTCCTTCACCGGGGCCGATCGCCACCCCGGAGGCGGCTGGTTCGTGGTGGAGCGGCGGTTCCGGCCACCGCTCGACCTGACGGTGCGCGTGCGCCGGATGTCGGAAGACGGCGTGCTGTCCCCGCCGCTGATCCAGCTGCGTCCGCCCGCGTCGGTGGACAATTTCGAGGGCGTCGCCGCCGTGGCGACGCCCTCGGGAACGCGGCTCTATCTGCTGAGCGACGACAACGCCAATCCCCTGCAGAAGACCCTGCTGCTGGCGTTCGACGTCGAAGACTCCCGGCCCTGAGGCCGCGCGGTCAGCCCGGCACCAGGCTCATGTCGCGGCGCGCCATCAGCTTATCGAACTCCGACCAGACGCCGTCGGCACCGTGCCAGGCGCCCTGGGTGGCGGCCTTGGAGTATTCGGTGGCGCGGGCCTCGAAGAAGTTGGCGTGTTCGACGCCACTGAGCAGCGACTGCAGCCACGGCAGCGGGTTTTCCTTCACGCCATAGAGCTCGGGCAGCTTGAGCTGGCGCAGGCGCCAGTCGGCGATGAAGCGGATGTATTGCTTGATGTCCTCGGGCGTCATGCCGTTGACCTCGCCGGCCTCGAAGGCCAGGTCGATGAACTTGTCTTCCAGCTTCACCACGGTGCGGCAGCATTCGACGATGTCGTCGGCGACGGCGGGGGTGACGCAGCCGGTTTCCTTGTTGAAGGCGTGATAGAGCTTGATGATGCCGTCGCAGTGCAGGCTCTCGTCGCGCACCGACCAGCTGACGATCTGGCCCATGCCCTTCATCTTGTTCTGACGCGGGAAGTTCATCAGCATGGCGAACGACGCGAACAGCTGAAGCCCCTCGGTGAAGCCGCCGAACATGGCGAGCGTGCGGGCGATGTCGGCCTCGGTCTCGACCCCGAACTGGCCCATGTAGTCGTGCTTGTCCTTCATGGCCTCGTATTCCATGAAGGCTCCGAACTCGCTCTCGGGCATGCCGATGGTCTCGAGCAGCAGGGCATAGGCCGCGATGTGGATGGTCTCCATGTTGGCGAAGGCCGAGAGCATCATCTTGACCTCGGTCGGTTTGAAGACCCGGCCGTATTTTTCCATATAGTTGTCGGCGACCTCGATGTCGGACTGGGTGAAGAAGCGGAAGATCTGGGTCAGGAGGTTGCGCTCCTTGTCGTTCAGGTTCGCCGCCCAGTCCTTGCAGTCCTCGCCCAGCGGCACCTCTTCGGGCATCCAGTGGACCTGCTGCTGCTTCTTCCACATGTCGAAGGCCCACGGGTAGCGGAACGGCTTGTAGGCGGCCGAGGGCGTCAGCAGGCCGGCCAGTTGCGAGCTGGGGGCGGGCTTGATCGAGACGTGTGCGTTCATGGCGGGACCGAGCGGACAGGGGTTGGAGAGCGTCCGGGCCATCCAAGCCCAGAATCGACCTCGACGCTACCTCTAGACGGTTAACGATCCCCAACATCAACATCTTGTGTGCCCATGTGGACAATCTGCCGCGCAGAGCGGGGGGCGGGGACCTGGCGGCGCTGGCGCTGGCCGGCCTGACCTGTGGCGGGGCCGAACGACCACCCGTCCTGGTCGGCTGAACCGGTCCCAGCCTTGAGGCCCGGCGGGGATCGGCCGATAGAGGCGGCCATGACCGACGCCGCCGACATGACCTACGCCCGCTATCTGGACCTCGACCGACTGCTGTCGGCCCAGGCCCCGATCAGCGACCAGCACGACGAGATGCTGTTCGTCATCATCCATCAGGCCAAGGAGCTGTGGCTCAAGCAGATCCTGCACGAAGTGGCCCTGGCGCAGCGGCTGGTGCGCGCCGGCGACCTGGTGCCCGCCTACAAGAGCCTGGCGCGGGTCAGCCGCATCCAGGCGGTGATGACGCAGAGCTGGGACATCCTGGCCACCATGACGCCGGCCGACTACCTGCGCTTTCGCGGTGTTCTGGGGTCCAGCTCTGGCTTCCAGAGCGACCAGTTCCGGCGGCTGGAGACCATGCTGGGCCTGAAGGACCCGAAGTTTCTCGTCTTCCAGGCTGACCGGCCAGAGGCCCATGCCGCGCTGTCTGACGCCCTCGCCTCCCCCAGCCTGTATGACGACACCCTGGCCCAGCTTGCGGCCGCCGGGATCGCGGTGCCCGACGCCGTGCTGAACCGCGACGTGTCCCGACCCTATGTCCCCTCGGCCGAGGTCGAGGCAGCCTGGCTGGAGGTCTATCGCGACACCGACCGCTGGTGGGCGCTGTACCAGCTGGCGGAAAAGCTGGTCGATCTGGACGACGCCCTGGTCACCTGGCGGCACAAGCATGTGGTGACGGTGGAGCGGATCATCGGCCGACGGCGCGGCACGGGCGGAACGGACGGCGTGGGATACCTGTCCTCGACGCTGGAACGGCGCTGCTTTCCCGAGCTGTGGTCGATCCGGACGCAGCTCTGAGCGGGATCAGGCGTCCTCGTCGAACCTGCGGCTGACAAGGTCGATCAGGGCCTCGACCGCCTGTTCGGCGTCGGCCCCCTCGGCCTTGATATGGATGTCGCAGCCGTTGCCGGCGCCCAGCATGAGCAGGCCCATGATGGAGCGGGCGTCCACCGTGACGCCATCGCGTGTGACCGTGACCTCGGATTCGAAGCTGGAAGCCAGCTTGACGAACTTGGCCGAGGCGCGGGCGTGCAGACCCCGCTGGTTGCAGATTCCGACCGAACGCGACGCCGTCATTTTTCGCCTGCGAGCACCCAGGACGCCACGGAGATGTATTTGCGGCCCGCCTCCTGGGCGTGGGCCACGCAGGCCTCGAGGCTTTCGCGGCCGCGCACGCTGGCCAGCTTGATCAGCATGGGCAGGTTCAGGCCCGCGATGACCTCGGCGTGGGTCTGTTCCATCACCGAAATGGCCAGGTTCGACGGCGTGCCGCCGAACATGTCAGTCAGCAGAATGACGCCCTCGCCGTCGTCGACGGCGGCCGCGGCGTCCACGATGTCGCGCCGACGGCGCTCCATGTCGTCCTCAGGCCCGATGCAGATCGCGGCGACCCCGCGCTGGGGGCCGACGACATGCTCCATCGCCGACAGGAATTCCGAGGCCAGGCCCCCATGGGTGACGATCACCAGGCCGATCATGAAGACGTCTTCAAGGGCGAAGCATCCCGCAGTGACGGCGCCGATGCCCCCCAGGCCAGCGCGCAAGGGGGACGGAATAGAGGAAAACGCGACAGGATCAAAGGCGGCGCATCGCTCGAGTGATGATGGCCGTGGCGGAGGCCGGGCGGATGTCGAGCGTCAGGCGAGGCACGACAGCGCCGGAGACCTCGGCGTGGTCTTCCTCCGGATGGCGGTCGACGCCGTCCTGGACGCAGTCGACGATCAGGCGGACACGGGCCAGCGGCAGGTGCCGGGCGGTCACGACGCCGACGCCGCGGGCCTCGATCATGCCGGCGATCCGTTCGGCGGGAGCGGCGTACAGGCCATCGCGCGAGGCGAAGACGTGGACGTAGTCGTCGCCGACCAGCCGCCAGCCCTGGCCCATCAGGCGCAGCGCGAGATCGCTCTTGCCCGCCCCCGAGGGACCGCGCAGCAGGGCGGCGCGCCAGCCGCTGGCGCACCAAAGGGCCACGGCCGTGGCGTGAAGGATGGGTTCGGTCATGAGCGGCGTCCTGTGGCGGGCAAGGCGACCTCGAACCGGGCCCCGAGCACGGCGCCGGTCTCGTCAGCGCGGTTGGACGCCGCGACGCGGCCGCCGTGCGCCTCCACGATCTGACGCACGATCGACAGGCCGAGCCCCGAGTTGGCCCCGAACGCCGTGCCCTTGGGCCGGGAGGTGTAGAAGCGCCGGAACACCGTCTCCAGGTTCTCGGGCGGGATGCCGGGGCCGTCGTCCTCGACCAGGACGCGCAGTGGGCGTTCGGCGTCGACGTCGTCGCGGAGGATCGTCAGTCGAACGTCCGCGTCGCCCGGGCTGAAGGAGCGCGCATTGTCGATCAGATTCCTGAACACCTGACCCAACGGCCCGTCCTGGCCGAGCACACGGGTCGGGCCAGAGGTCGCCACGGTCAGGCGCACGGGGGCCTCGCCGGGCTTGGAGGTGGTGTCATAGACGCCGACGATGTCGGTCAGAAGGGTGGCGAGATCGACCGGTCGGGGGCGCTCGCGCGACAACTCGGCGTCCAGCCGCGAGGCGTTGGAGATGTCGGTGATCAGCCGATCCAGTCGGCGCACGTCCTGCTGCAGGACGCGCGTCAGCCGTTCGCGCTGGACCGGGTCCTTGACCAGGTCCATCGTCTCCAGCGCGGATCGGATGGAGGTCAGGGGGTTCTTGATCTCATGGGCCACGTCGGCGGCGAATCGCTCGATGGCGTCCATGCGCGCCGACAGGGTCTCGGTCATGGATTCCAGCGACCGGGCGAGATCGCCTATCTCGTCCTTGCGCTCTTCGAGGTCCGGCAGGGAGATGGCCCGGGCGCGCTGGAGCTTGACCTGATCGGCCGCCGCCGACAGCCGCATGACCGGCCGGGCCACAAATAGATGCAGCAGCAGCGACGCGAGCAGGTTCACCGCGAGCGCGACGAGCGCGAACGGCAGGAGCGCGCGGCGCTGGGCGTCCAGGATCTGATCGACGTCGCCGGCCTCCAGCGTCAAGACGCCGAGCACCTGTTGGACGTGGCGAATGGGAAGGGAGACGGAGACGACGCGGTCCCCAGTCTCGGAGCGGCGGACCGTGGTCTGGGGCAAACCCATCAACGCCGCCTCGATCTCGGCGCCGAGCGCCTCATTGGCCTGGGCCAGGGTCTCCTGCTCCGCCTCGGCGTTGGCGGGCGGCGGAACCGGCGTACCGGCGGGGTTAGCGGCCGGCAGGGGGTTGCCGGGGATAGCGTCGGTGACCGCGTAGCTGTCGGACACCAGCAGGCCGTCGGCGTCGTACAGCCGAGCTCTCTGACCGCTAGGAATGAAGTTGTCGCGCAACCATTGGCTGGCGGCGATGGGATCCAGCGTCGGCGTCGGCTCGCCGCGTGTAATGCCCAACTGACCCAGCACATTGGACAGCAGCTCGGCCTGGACGCGCAGGCTCTCCTGACGCGCTTGAACGAGGCCTCGGTTCCATTCGTTCAGGGCGATCGCCCCTCCGAAAAGAATCAGCAGGCTGAGCAGGTTGAGCGCCAGGATCAGCCCGCCCAGCCGCGAACCGCCGAAGCGGATCAGGCGTCGGCGAAGCGGGCGATCTTCGGCGGTCTCCGAAGGGTCAGCTTTCGCGGTATCGATAGCCGACGCCATACAGGGTCTCGATGGCGTCGAACTCCGGATCGACGACCCGGAACTTCTTCCGCATGCGCTTGACGTGGCTGTCGATGGTGCGGTCGTCGACATAGACCTGATCGTCGTAGGCGGCGTCCATCAGGTTGTCGCGGCTCTTCACGAAGCCAGGACGCTGCGCCAGCGCCTGAAGGAGCAGGAACTCTGTGACGGTCAGCTTGACCGGCTTGCCGTCCCAGGTGCTCTCGTGCCGCGCCGGGTCCATCACCAGCTTGCCGCGCCGGATGGCCTTGCCGGAGGATTCGGCCGTGGGCTCGGGCTCGCCGCCGTCGCCGCCCGAGCGCCGCAGCAGGGCCTTGACCCGCTCGATCAGCAGCCGCTGGCTGAACGGCTTGTGGATGTAGTCGTCGGCCCCGAGGTTGAAGCCCAGGATCTCGTCGATCTCCTCGTCCTTGGAGGTCAGCATGATGACCGGGATCTGGCTGGTCTGACGCAGGCGGCGCAGCACCTCCATGCCGTCCATGCGGGGCATCTTCACGTCCAGGATGGCGAGGTCGGGAGGCGTGGTCTCGAGCGCCTCCAGACCCGTTGCCCCATCGTGATAGGCGACCACCTTGTGGCCGTGGCTTTCCAGTGCCAGCGACACCGACGCCACGATGTTTTCGTCGTCGTCCACCAGGGTGATGTTGGCCAATTCGGTCTCCTTGTCGCGACCCCGCACGCGCGGTCCGGGGCCTATCAACGCACTCCAAGCGTAACCGTTCGCCCGAGATCGGGGTGACTTTACGGCCACAGCGGCGCGCTGGCCAGATTTGGAGCGTCGAAACCGGACCTTAAAGCCTTTCGGTCATTAAGGACGACGAACAGCGGACCCCAAGATGGCCGGACCCGTCCACTACGAAATCTATATCCGCAAGACCGCGCCTGCGCCCTGGACGCTGATGCAGGCGACCGAGAACCGCCAGCAGGCGATCGAGGTGGCGCAGGAAACCCTGGCCGACAAGCGGGCCGTGGCCGTGCGCGTCACCAAGGAAACGCTTGATCCGGACACGATGGAGTTCAGCAGCGTCACCGTGCTGACGCGCGGGGTGCCGGAGGGCCCGAAGAAGCGCGTGGTGGAGGCTGACGAGCGGCCCAACTGCATGGTGCCCCAGGACCTCTATGCCCCGCATTCGCGCGAACTGATCGGGCGCGTGCTCGAGAACTGGCTGTCGCGCAACGGGGTGACGGTCTTCGAGCTTCTGCATCGGCCGGACCTGATCGAACGCCTGGAAGCCTCTGGGGTCGAAGTGCAGCACGCCATCCAGAAGGTCGCCGTCCCCGAGAGCCAGGCCACGGGTCAGCCCGCGCACGAACTGATCCGCCACTATCAGAAGCTGTCCGAGACCGCGATGGAGCGGGTCATCGTGGCGGGTCGCAAGGGCCTGTTCCCCGATCTGGCCAACCGGTCGCTGGCCGATGTCGCGCACCGCCTCGCGGGATCGTCCGATCGGGCGTTCGTCATGGGCGGGGTGATCTCTGGGGCGCTGCTCGGCGCGCGCGGGGCGCGGGCGCGTCTGGACCGACTGATGGACCTCGCCGACCGCGCGCCGATGGAGGGCCCGCCGCGCGCGCTCGTCATGGTCGCGATCGAGCAGATCCTGTGCGAGTTGATGGGTTCGCGGACCAACCTGTCCGAAATCCTGGGGCCCGCGCTCGACCAGGGCGGCAGCCTGGCGGCCGTCGTGCGCATGGTCGCGCCCAAGGAGATCGAGGCCCTGATCCGCATGGATCCCAAGATGGCGCTGCTGACGCCGGGCGTGGACGGTCCGGCGGCGCGCCTCGGAGCCCGCCTGGAGGCCGGGGAGTATCCCATCCTGTCGGCGGCCCTGGCCCGCATGGTGCTGCGCGAGCTGATGGGGCCGCGTCGCCTGCGACCGACCGATGCACCGGGCGAGATCGATATCCTGCGCACCCTCGCCATGTCGCTGACGGCGACGGCGGGACGTCTGCTGACGCTGGAGGAGGTTCAGAACGCCTTCACCGAGCGGTCCAAGGCCCTAGTCACGGCCGATTTCGTCCAGGCCTACGTCGATCCGTGCGAGACCGTTCTCTGCGAGGCTGAGCAACTGACGCGGCTCTGCGAGAACGTGACCGGCGCGGCCAACAAGCGATCGGCCGCCCGCTGGCTGGCGGCCTGCGTGACATCGCTGAGGTTTGAGCAGGAGATGCGCAACGCCCCGATGACGGCGTCGCGGAAACTCCAGGCGCTGGCGGTTCTGAACCGCTCGGTTCGGGCCGCGGCCCTGTCCGAACATGACACCGAACAGATCAATGGGGCCATTGGCCATGTCGGTGGGGTCGTGGAGGGCGAAGCGAAGCTGACCGTCCAGCTGGCCCGCGCGCCCGCCCCGCCGCATCAGAAGCTGGCCGCGCTGTTGCGCCTGGCCGCCGGCGAGACCGCCCCCCTGGGCCCCGCCGCCGACCGTGCCAAGGCCGAAGCCATCAAGCTGTTCCGGGCGCCGGAAGCCCGCGCCGCGCTGACGGCCTCGCCCGAACAGATCGCGCCGCTGAAGAGCCTGATGAAGGCGGCCGGGCTGGCGGCCTGAAGCCCCCCTTGCCCGGCACCCCTGCGGCGGCCGTTCACGCGCTTCAAACGCGCGATTGCAGCAAGCGTCCCGTCATGGCAAGCGCTACGGTATGGACGCGACCCTGATGACCTATCTGATGCTGGCCGCCGGCCTGGTGCTGCTGACGCTGGGAGGCGACACCCTGGTGCGGGGCGCCTCGACGGCGGCCAAGTCCCTGGGCGTGTCGCCCTTGCTGATCGGCCTGACGCTGGTCGGGTTCGGGACATCCACGCCCGAGCTCGTCACCAGTCTGACGGCGGCCATGGCGGGATCGCCGGGCATCGCGGTCGGAAATGTCGTCGGGTCGAACACCGCCAACATCCTGCTGATCCTCGGCGTCGCCGCCCTGATCACGCCCATCGTCGTCGATCGCGCCGCGTTCAAGCGCGACGGCTGGATGCTGGTGATCGCCAGCGCGGTCTGTGCCGCGGCGGTTCTGGCAGCCCGGATCGGTCCCATCTGGGGCTTGGCGATGATCGCCATGCTGATCGCCTATGTGGTGGTCGCCTATCTGGGCGAGCGTTCCGGCCAGGACGCCGAGCGCGCCAAGTTCGAGCACATCTCCGAAGACGCGCCCAAAACGAAAGGCGGCCTGTGGACCGGCCTGGGCCTGGCGGTCGTCGGCATCGCACTGACCATCGGCGGGGCGCGGCTGCTGGTCGACGGGGCGGTCGTGATCGCGCGCGATCTCGGCGTTTCAGACACAGTGATCGGGCTGACGGTCGTGGCGGTGGGGACCTCCCTGCCCGAACTCGTCACCTCGGTCGTGGCGGCCCTTCGCCGGCACGCCGACGTCGCGCTCGGCAACATCGTCGGCTCCAACATCTACAATGTGCTGGGCATTCTAGGCGTCACGGCCCTGGTCTCGCCGCTGGACGTGCCGCCCGAGATCGCGCGGGTCGACCTGTGGGTCATGCTGGGCGCGACGGCCCTGCTGGTGCTTTTCGTCCGCACCGGCATGAAGATCGTGCGCTGGGAGGCGGCCGTGCTGCTTCTGGCCTATGGCGGCTACATCGCCTGGCTGGCGACGAACGCGACCTGACCGCGGACGTTAGTGGGCCTCGTCCCAGTTTTTCGCGGCACGGGCGTCCACCACGAGCGGGACTGACAGGGCCACGGCGGGCTCGGCCGCGCCTTCCATGACCCGCCGGATCAGAGGGATGGCGGCCTCGGCCTCGGCTTCGGGGGCCTCGAAGACCAGTTCGTCGTGCACCTGAAGCAACATCCGCGTGGCCAGGCCGGCGTCGATCAGGGCCCCCGGCATGCGGATCATGGCGCGGCGGATGATATCGGCGGCGGCCCCCTGGATGGGGGCGTTGATCGCGGCGCGCTCGCCGAACTGGCGCTCCGCCCCCGACTTGGAATGGATGGCCGGGATGTGGATCTTGCGGCCGAAGACGGTCGAGACGAAGCCGTTCTGACGGACCTCGGCGCGGGTGGCGTCCATATAGGCGCGGATGCCGGGAAAGCGCTCGAAATAGGTCTTGATATAGGCCCCGGCCTCGCCCTGATCGATGCCCAGTTGGGCCGCCAGTCCAAAGGCCGAGATGCCGTAGACGATGCCGAAGTTGATGGCCTTGGCCCGGCGGCGGGTCTCGGGGTCCATCTGGTCGACGGGGACGCCGAACATCTCCGACGCCGTCGCCGTATGGATGTCGATCCCGGCCTTGAAGGCGCGCTTGAGCTCGGGGATGTCGCCGATATGGGCCAGCAGCCGCAGCTCGATCTGGCTGTAGTCCGCGCTGATCAGAACATGGCCGGGCGCGGCGATGAAGGCCTGGCGAATTTGACGACCGGTCTCAGTGCGGATGGGGATGTTCTGAAGATTAGGGTCGGAGGACGCCAGACGCCCCGTCGTGGCCGCCGCCAGCTGATACGACGTGTGGACTCGATCGGTCGCCTCATCCATCGCCGCGACCAGGGCGTCGGTATAGGTGCCCTTCAGCTTTGAGAGCTGACGCCAGTCCAGCAGGACGCGCGGCAGGGCGTGGGTCTCGGCCAGGGTCTCCAGCGTCGACGCCCCGGTCTCCCATTGACCTGAGGCGGTCTTCTTGCCGCCGGGCAGGTTCAGTTCTCCGAAGAGGATCTCGCCGATCTGCTTGGGCGAGCCGACGTTGAAGGGGTGCCCCGCGATCTCGTGCGCCTGGGTCTCCAGCTCGGCCATGCGCAGGCCGAATTCCGACGACAGGCGGCGCAGGCGGTCCGGGTCGACCCGGATACCGGCCAGCTCCATGTCGGCCAGAACGGGCGGCATGCCGCGCTCCAGCGTCTCATAGACGGTCGCCAGGCCCTCGCGCGCCAGCCGGGGCTTCAGGGTTCGCCACAGCCTGAGCGTCACGTCCGCGTCCTCGGCGGCGTAGGCCGTCGCTGGTTTCAGCTCGACGTGCTTGAAGGATTTCTGGGCCTTGCCCGTGCCCGCCACCGACTTGAACGGGATCGGCTCGTGGCCGAGGTGAAGGCGGCTGAGCTCGTCCATGCCGTGGCCATGCAGCCCGCCTTCCAGCACATAGGAGATCAGCATGGTGTCGTCGATCGGGGCCACGCGGATGCCGCGCCGCGCCATGACGGCGAGATCGTACTTGCCGTTCTGGACGACCTTCAGGACGGCGGGATTTTCCAGCAGGGTCTTCAGCCGCGCCAGCACGGTCGCCTTGTCCAGCTGGGTCAGCGGTTCGCGCGCGTCGCCCTCGCCGCCGAAGTCCAGCCCGCCCGCGCCCTCGACCGGTGGATGTTCGTGGGTCAGAGGGATGTAGCACGCGTCGTTCGGTTCGATGGCCAGCGACACGCCGCAGAGCCCCGCATGGGTCGCCGAAAGAGCGTCGGTCTCGGTGTCGAAGCCGACGACGCCGGCCTCCGTCGCCCGGGCGAGGAAGGCGTCCAGCGCCTCCAGCGTCTGGATGCAGTGATAGGCGTCGTGGTCGAAGGGCTGCTTTTCGACATCCGCCGATACGGCCTGCGGCGCGTATCGCGGCGCGATGACAGGCGCGGACAGGGGCGGGGCCGGGCGCGGCGGGGCGAAGGCAGAGCCGTCGTGGCCCGCCAGCTTTCCGTCGCCGATCCGCCGAGCCAGAGAGCGGAACTCCATCAGTTCCAGGAAGGCCGAGAGCGTCGCCGGATCGGGATCACGCACGGCGAAGTCCTCGATCGGCTCGGGAGCCGGCGCGTCGCAGGTCAGCTTGACCAGTTGGCGGCTCAGCAGGATCTGATCCCGGTGCTCGATCAGGGTCTCGCGCCGCTTGGGCTGTTTGATCTCGCGCGCCCGCTCCAGCAGGGTGTCGAGGTCACCGTATTCATCCAGAAGCTGGGCGGCGGTCTTGGGGCCGATGCCGGGAGCGCCGGGCACATTGTCGACGCTGTCGCCGATCAGGGCCTGGAGGTCGATCATCTTGTCCGGCGTGACGCCGAACTTCTCCATCACCGCCTCTTCGGCCAGGCGACGGTCCTTCATCGGATCCCACATGACCACGGAGGGGCCGATCAACTGCATCAGATCCTTGTCGGAGGACACGATCACGCACTCGCCGCCCGCGTCCCGAACCTTGCAGGCATAGGTCGCGATCAGGTCGTCGGCCTCATAGCCGGGCAGCTCGACGCAATGCACGCCGAAGGCCTTGGTCGCCTCGCGCACCAGCGGAAACTGGGGGATCAGGTCCTCGGGCGGAGCGGACCGGTTGGCCTTGTACTGGTCGTAGAGGTCGTTCCGGAACGTCTTTTCGGAATGGTCGAAGATGGCCGCCAGGTGGGTCGGCCCATCGGTCCCCTTCATGTCCTTCAACAGCTTCCACAGCATGTTGCAGTAGCCCTGGACCGCGCCGACCGGCAGGCCGTCGGACTTGCGCGTCAGGGGCGGCAGGGCGTGATAGGCGCGAAAAATGTAGGCCGAGGCGTCGATCAGCCACAGCCGAATCTGAGGGCCGTCCTCGGTCATAGGGCGGTCGGAGGCTTCGGGCGCGGCGGTGTCGGACATGGCGGCGAACATAGGCGGCTGGAGCCGGTCCGTCACCGGCTCGCAGACCCCTCGACCCTCAGAACTCGCGCCAGCTGTCGCCGGGGTCGAGCTCGCCGGGGCGGGCGGACTGCTGGCCCCAGGTGACCATCATCAGCATCTTGTGGCTGCGGATGCGGTACTCGCCGATCATGGGGGTGACCGCGCCCAGCGGCGCGCCCGTGCGGGCGTCGTAGACGAAGCCCGAGAACTCGGCCACGCCGACCCGGTCGCGGCGGCTGTAGACGCTAAGCTCCGGGATCGAGACGACGTTCAGGCTCTCGTTGATCGGCAGGGCCAAAGGCGGCAGACCGACCACGCGGCGCATCTGCTCGATCGACAAGGCCCCGGCCCGAAGCTCGAACACCGCGTCGGCGCTCGCCTTGTCGTCGGCCAGCGCATAGCCCGCCTCAGACAAGGCCCCCCGAATGGCTGAGGTGGCGTAGGCCGATCCCTCACCCTGAAGATATCTGTTCTCGACAAAGACCCGGGCCCCATCGGCGACGGGCAGGCGCAGGCCCTCGACCGCCAGATCCGCCGCGCGCGCCATCAGCAGCTGCTCGGTCGCCGTGCGGCCGGGATAGGTCTCGGACGTCGAGGCGCAGGCGGCGAGACCGAGGAGGGCCCCGCCCAGCGCGAGTGCCCGCACTACCACGTCCCGGTGTTGGGCATCGACGCCCAGGGCTCGGCCGGGGCCAGGGCCGGGCCTTCCTGGAGCAGTTCGATCGAGATCCCGTCGGGCGAGCGCACGAACGCCATGTTGCCGTCGCGCGGGGGGCGGTTGATGACCACACCGCCGTCCATCAGCCGCTGGCAAGCCGCGTAGATGTCATCGACCCGGTAGGCCAGGTGGCCGAAGTTGCGCCCACCCGCATAGTCCTCAGGATCCCAGTTGTACGTCAGCTCGACTTCCGGCGACCGCTCTGCGGCAGAGCGCTGCAAATCCCTCGGCGCGGCGAGGAAGACCAGGGTGTAGCGGCCCTTCTCATTCTCCATGCGCCGGACCTCCTGAAGACCCAGAAGGTCGGTCCAGAAGTGCAGCGAGGCGTCCAGGTCCTTCACCCGGACCATGGTGTGCAGATAGCGCATGAGGGCTCTCGAGGGCGGCGTGGGGAGACCCATGCCTTAGTCGGAAACGATCGGCTTCCCAAGGTGATCGGTCATCACTCTTGACGACAACCCTGTTTGCGGGTCGCGCGACGGCTCGCCCGGTTGCATCGCGGCGTCCGAACCGTCACTTTCGAACCATGCCCCCGCCGTGAAGGACCGCCCATGCCGCTTCTGATGTGCCCCAACGACAACGCCCAGATGCAGACACTGGACCGAGGAGGCGTCCAGTTCGACATGTGCCCGACCTGCCGCGGGGTATGGCTGGATCGTGGTGAACTCGAGAAGCTGATGGAGCAGGCCGCCGCCAGCGCCGCGCCGGCCCCTGCGCCACAGGCCTACGCCCCTCCGCCCCAGCCGGGACCTCAGCCCGGCCCCTGGGGCCAACAGCCGCAACCTCCGCAGTACGGCTATCGCGACCAACCCCGCTATCGCGACGACGACTACCGCTATAAAAAGAAGAAGCGCGACAGCATCTTCGACATCTTCGACTGAGACGTACGGGTCAGGCGTGATGAACCCCGGGGCAAGGGCTCAGAATAGACGCCCGCGCGCGCGCTCGGTTGAACTATGATCGAGCTCATGATCGTTGGCGCAGGGGGGCATGCGCGCGTCGTGCTCGCGGCGCTCCCTCCAGAGACGGCCGTCGCGATCCTGGATCGGGCGGATCGCGTCGGAGCGGACATGGATGGCGTTTCGGTCATCGGCGACGACGATCTTCTGATGTCCCGCTCCGAACCCGCCCATGTCGCGATCGGCGACAATGCACGACGCCGCGCGATCGTCGCGCGCGCGGGGCCCCGCGCCTGGGCCACGATCGTGAGCCCGGATGCGCTCCTGATCGGTGAACCCGAGGTCGGTGACGGGGCCTTCATCGGGGCGAGGGCCGTCGTCCAGGCGAGCGCGCGGATCGGCCGGCACGCCATCGTCAACACCGGCGCCATTGTGGAGCATGACTGCATAGTCGGCGACTTCGCCCATGTGGGGCCGGGGGCCATTCTGTGCGGGGCGGCGTCGATCCAAGAAGGCGCTCTGGTCGGGGCGGGGGCGGTGGTGATACCGGGCATCGTCATCGGCCGTGACGCTGTCGTCGGGGCCGGGGCCGTCGTCGTACGCAGCGTGCCCGATGGCGTCACCGTCGTCGGCAATCCCGCCCGCCCTCTGGAGCACTGAACCGTGCTGAACACGCCCTTCGCCCCGTGGCCCAGCTTCACGTCCGAGGAGGTCCAGGCCGTCGCCGATGTGCTGGCCTCCAACCGGGTGAACTATTGGACGGGCGACATCTGCCGCGGGTTCGAGCGGCGCTTCGCCGAGTGGGTGGGCACCCCCCACGCCATCGCCCTGATGAACGGCACGGTCGCGCTGGACGCCGCCCTGTTCGCGTTGGGGGTCGGGCCGGGCGACGAGGTCATCACCACGCCGCGCACCTTCGTGGCTTCGGCCGCTTCGATCGCCATGGCCGGCGCGACGCCGATCTTCGCCGACGTCGATCCCGACACTCAGGGACTGTCGGCCGAGACCATCGCGGCAGCCCTGACGCCGAGCACCCGGGCGGTCATCTGCGTGCATCTGGGCGGAATGCCGTGCGACATGGATCCGATCATGGCGCTGGCCGAGGCGCGCGGGTTCAAGGTGATCGAGGACTGCGCCCAAGGCCACGGCGCCCGCTATAAAGGACGCAGCGTCGGCTCCATCGGCCATGTCGGCGCCTGGTCGTTCTGCCAGGACAAGATCATGACGACGGGCGGCGAGGGCGGCATGGTCACGACCTCCGACCCGGCCCTGTGGTCGGCGATGTGGTCGTGGAAGGATCACGGCAAGAGCTGGGAAGGGGTTTATGAGCGCGCCCACCCGCCCGGCCCCCGACTGGTGCACGACAGCTTCGGTCTCAATGGCCGCATGATCGAGATGCAGGCGGCCATCGGCCTGATCCAGCTCGAACGCATGGCGGCCTGGACCGCGCGACGCACCGATCTCGCCCTGAGGCTCGCCGAGGTCTGCGCGCGTCACCCGGTGGTACGGGTTCCCCTGCCCGCCGCCGACGTGGTCCACGCCTGGTACCGCTTCTATGCCTTCGTCCGACCCGAGCGACTGGCCCCCGGCTGGACCCGCGAGCGGATCATCGAGGCGGTGACGGCCAGCGGCGTGCCCTGCTTCCACGGTTCGGCGTCGGAGGTCTATCTGGAGCGCGCCTTCGAGGGCACGGCCTCGCGCCCGGCGACGCGCCTGCCCACGGCCAGGGCGCTCGGCGAGACCTCTATCGCGCTGCTGGTGCACCCGACGATCACGGACGAGCAGATCGACCGGGCCTGCACGGTCCTGAACGACGTTCTCGGTCGCGCCAGCGCATGAGGCGGACCCCGTGACCGGCAGGGTTTCAGAACCGCGATTCTTCTCCTACCGTGTCGCCTTATGATCCTGTCGACATCTTCGGGAGACTTTCCCATCCCGCCCGATGTGGCCAGTCGGCTCCCCCAGGTGCCCCAGGTCCCCGATCCGGCCGAAGCGAACTATCGTCGGCGCGCGGAAGAGTTCACCAGGTGGCTGGACTCCTCGCCCGAGCATGCGGTGCGCTTTGAGCGCCTGCGTCGCTGGCATCTGGTTCAGGACGAGCTGGCGCGCCAGGCCAAGGCGGACGGCCAGTCCTTCATCGTCACCGACGACGGCCTCGACTGAGCCTGAGCGACAGTCCTGAGCCTGAGCGACAGTCCTGCGCAGCGCGCTGGCGCCAAGCCGGATGGTGGAGCCGAGGGGAGTCGAACCCCTGACCTCGTCATTGCGAACGACGCGCTCTACCAACTGAGCTACGGCCCCGCGCCATCGGCGGCAGGAGCGGGCGACATAGAGGGGCCGACCGGGCGGTGTCAACGGCCCTGCGCAGGCGCGCTTCAGAAGGGCAGCAGGTTCCTCTGGCGGCTGTAGGCCATGGTGCCGACGTTGGCCCCCAGCCGCAGACCGACGCCCGTGCGAACGGGGGCGAGCACGATGCCGTCGGCGCGCTGATAGTTCACGCCCACCCCGCCCACGAGATAGGCCGAGCCCTCCACGCCGGGATAGCGGCGGTAGATCGCATCGGGATTGTAGAGACCATAAACGAGAGTGAAGACACGCGAGGCGTTTCCGCCCACGTCCCAACCGACCGAGATGCCCTGCCAGAAAACCTCGAGCGAGGCGCTGAGGTCCTTCATGTGCAGCGCGCCTCTGCCGTAGCGCAGGCCGACGACGGCGGCGCCGGCACCCTCCTCGCCCGCGATGTAGGCGGTCGGACGGTCGCCCTGATCGGCGAAGATGCGTTCGATCGCGGCGCCCATGGCCTCTGCGGCGATGCCCAGCTCGCGCGAACCGGCCGCCACCAGTTCATCGGCGGTATAGGCGGGCGCAGTCTGGTCGGAGGCGATGGGGTATTGCGGCTCGACCGGCTGACGCGGCTGAGTCGCGCAAGCTCCGAGCGAGGCGGCGGTCGCGGCGGCGAAGCCGGTCTGGATCAGCTGACGGCGGTGCATGGATGGTCCCCGGGGATCAGTGTCATCGCCCCCCTCGGCGTCCCTGCAGGGTCGGCGACGTTTGAGTCAGCCTTGGGGCGGCAAGGTTAATGAGGTCCTAAGCTCACCACGTGCGGAGCGCCTCGCGCCCAAGGACGGCTCGTCGCGCTCAAGCAGCGAGGCTCCGCGAGCCGAGCGATAGCGCCACTCGCTTAATGCTTGTCCGTCTTCGCCGTGAGCCAGTCCATGAGCGCGAGAAGAACGCCCGAGACCACAAAGGTCAGGTGGATGATGACGCCCCACATCAGCGCGGCCTCGTCCAACGGGAAGCCGGGCTTGCCGATGTTCATGAAGGTTTTCAGCAGCTGTATGCCCGAGATCGCCACGATCGAGGCGATCAGCTTCATCTTCAGGCCCGAGAAGTCGACCGTGCCCATCCAGGGGGGCCGATCGGTCTCGCCGTCCAGATCCAGCTTGGAGACGAAATTCTCATAGCCCGAAAAGATCACGATCAGCAGAAGATTGCCCGCCAGAGACAAGTCGACCAGGGTCAGAAGCGCCAGAATGGCGTCATCGGACGACATCTCCGAACGCGCGGAGAAGGCCTGAGGCAGGTAGTAGGCGAGGTCCCGGACGAAGATGACCAGCAGCATAGCCAGTGCGAGCGCCAGACCGAAATAGAAGGGGGCCATCAGCCAACGCGAGCGGAACAGAAGGCGCTCGATCGCTGTCTCGACGCGCGGCTTTGTTCCCATGGCCTATCCCCTCAGCCGCGCCCCCAGCTTGTCTGCGGCGGCGACGACACGCGATGACAGTGCCTCGATATCGGCGTCCGTCAAGGTGGCCTCGCGCGGCTGGATCACGACCTCGAGCGCGATCGACTTCGACCCCTCCGGCACGCCCGCGCCGCGATAGACATCGAACACCCGCACGTCCGTGATCAGGGCCTTGTCGGCACCGGCCACGGCCCGGACCAGATCACCCGCCGCCCGACCGTTCTCGACCACGAAGGCGAAGTCGCGGGTGAGCGGCATCAGGTTTGGCAGGTCGGCGTTGCCGCGCGCTTTGGTGGCCTTCGTCTTGGGCTCCGGTACGGCGTCCAGAACGATCTCGAAGGCCAGCATCGGTCCATCGGCGTCCAGCGCCTTCAGCACGCGCGGATGAATCGCTCCGAACTCCGCGATGATCGTCTTGGGGCCTAGCTGCAGCCGAGCCGATCGGCCGGGGTGCCACCAGTCGCGGTTCGACCCTTGCGCCAGCTGCATCGCCGCGACCGGCGCGCCGATCTGTTCCAGCACGGCCATCAGGTCGGCCTTCATCGCGAACAGGGCGTCCTCGCCCGTCCCGCCCCAGTGCCTGGCACCGCGCGGGCTGATCAGGCCGGCGATGACGGTCCTCTGGTCGCCCGGCCCGTCGCCCAGATAGATCGGCCCGATCTCGAACAGGGCCACGTCGCCGTGGCCACGGGCCGCGTTCCGCGCCGCCGCCTGGATCAGGTTCGGCAGGACCGAGGACCGCATGCAGTCCAGATCCGATGCGATCGGATTGTCGACCACCAGACGCTCGTCGCCGCCACCGAACATCTGGGCGATGTTCCGACGCGTGAAGGACCAAGTGACGGCCTCGGCGTACCCCTTCGCCGCCAGCGCCCGGCGCGCGGTCCGTACCCGTGCCTGACACGGGTTCAGAACGCCGCGGCTCGGCGCCCCCTGATCCGGCAGAGGTGTGTCGGGCAGGTGGTCGTAGCCGTGGATGCGCGCGACCTCTTCCACCAGGTCGGCGGGGCCTTCCACGTCGCGCCGCCACGACGGCGGAGTCACAGTCCAAGGCGCGCCACGCACGATGTCGAAGCCGAGCGCCGTTAGTATCTCTGCGATCCGGTCCTGGGTCAGGTCCAGCCCCGACAGCCGCTTTACATAGGCCGGATCGAAGGCGAAGGCCGCCGGGTTCGCCGGGGCCTCGCCCGCCACCACGATCTCCGACGGCTCGCCGCCGCAAAGATCCAGGATCAAGCGCGTGGCCAGCTCCAGCCCTGGCACGACCGAGGCCGGATCGACCCCGCGCGCGAAGCGGTACTGGGCATCGGACGTGATCCCCAGCGACCGTCCTGTCTGGGCCGTGGCTATGGGGTCAAACCAGGCGCTCTCGACGAAGACATCGACGGTGGCCTCGTCGCAGCCGGTGGACTCTCCGCCCATCACGCCGCCCAGGCCGATGGGCCGCTCGCCCGCCGCGTCTGCGATGACGCAGTCCGTGCTCGAGGCCGCATAGGTCTTGCCGTCCAAGGCGATCAGGTGCTCGGGCTCGTCCGTATCCCGCGCCGCCTGCCCGCCGCGCACCACGATCTCGGACCCGACCAGCTTGTTGGCATCATAGACGTGCAGCGGTCGCGCCCGGTCGTAGGCGATCAGATTGGTCACATCGACCAGCCGGTTGATGGAACGCAGGCCGATCGAGGTCAGCCGCCGCTGGAGCCACTCCGGCGACGGTCCGTTCGTCACGCCCCGGATCAGCCTTCCGGCGAAGACGGGGCACAGCTCGGGCGCCGCGATCCGCACCGTGATGGGACAGGGAAAGCCGCCCCGGACCGAAGCGATCTCATAGTCCTTGAACGTTCCCACGCACGCCGCCGCCAGATCGCGGGCGATGCCCGTCACCCCCAGCCAGTCGGGCCGGTTCGGCGTCACCTCGAAGTCGATCACCGGCTCGGCGCCGAACAGCTTGGCCACCGGCGTGCCCACGGGGATTTCCGGCGGCAGTTCCTGGATGCCGTCGCTCTCATCGGCCAGCTGCAGTTCCGAGGCCGAGCACAGCATGCCGTTCGACACCACGCCGCGCACCGGCTTCTCGACCAGGGTCACGCCCAGCCCCGGCACATAGGCACCGATCGGCGCGTAGATGGTCGTCAGCCCCGCCCGCGCATTGGGCGCGCCGCAGACGATCTCCTTCATCCCATCGACCGTCTCGACCTGGCAGACGCGCAGACGGTCGGCGTTGGGGTGCTGAACCGCTTCGACGATCCTGGCCACGGTGAACGGGGCCAGGGCGGCCGCCGGATCTTGGACGTCTTCGACCTCCAGCCCGGCCATGGTCATGGCGTCGGCGACCTCTTGGGCCGTCGCGGTCGTGTCGAGGTGGTCCTTGAGCCAGGACAGGGAGAACTTCATGGCGTCAGATCCTCAGCTCAGGCCCGAGGCGGGATTGGGCGCGGCGAAGGCCGAGAAGCCATAGTGGGCCAGCCACCGGACGTCGGCCTCGAACATGGGGCGCAGGTCCGGCACGCCGTACTTCAGCATGGCCAGGCGATCGACGCCCATGCCGAAGGCGAAGCCCTGCCACTGGTCCGGATCGATGCCGCAGGCCCTCAGCACATTTGGATGCACCATCCCGCAGCCCAGGATCTCCAGCCAGTCGTCGCCCTCGTTCAGCACCAGCTTGCCGCCGGAGCGGTCGCAGCGGATGTCCATCTCGGCCGAGGGCTCGGTGAAGGGGAAATGGTGCGGCCGGAACCGCGCGTCCACGCCGTCCAGCTCGAAGAACCGCGTTACGAAGTCCGTCAGCGTGGTTTTCAGATGCCCCATGTGGATGTTCTTGCCGATCACCAGGCCCTCGATCTGGTGGAACATCGGGGTGTGGGTGGCGTCGGAATCCTTCCTGAAGGTCCGGCCCGGCGCGACGATCCGGATCGGCGGCTCCTGGCTCATCATCGTGCGCACCTGAACCGGGCTGGTGTGGGTGCGCAGCACCTTGCGCTCCCCCGTCTCCTGGTCGGGCTTCAGGAAGAAGGTGTCGTGCATCTCCCGCGCCGGATGCTTGGGCGGGAAGTTCAGGGCGGTGAAGTTGTGGAAGTCGTCCTCGATGTCCGGCCCTTCGGCGACGGCGAAGCCAATCTCGGCGAAGACGGCGATCATCTCGTCCATGACCTGCATGGTCGGGTGGACGCCGCCCTTCCGCCGGGGGCGGGCCGGCAGCGTCAGGTCGACGTGCTCGCCGGCCAGACGGGCGTCCAGCTCGGCGGCCTCCAGCTCGGCCTTCTTCGCGGCGATGGCGACCGTGACCCGGTCGCGAAGTCCGTTGATGATCGGGCCCTGCTCGCGCCGCTCATCCGGGCTCATCGCCCCCATGCCCTTCAGCAGGCCCGAGATCGTGCCGGTCTTGCCGAGCGCCGACACGCGCACGGCCTCGACCTCGGCGACGGACGTCGCGCCGCCGATGGCGTTGATCAGCTCCAGTTCCAAACTTGCGAGATCGGTCATGACGCGTTCCGTCTAACGGCAGACGCGCCGATCACAAAGCCTTGTTGCAGCCTCGGCTTGGGGACGGGCCGCAGCGTCCCCATGTGGGCCGTCTCCCCGAAAGCCAAAGGTTTTTCCCATGGCCACCAGAACGGCTGTTTCGCCTGCGTCCCCGCACGCGCTTTATGAACTGCACCGCTACTCGCCCGCGATCCGCAGCGGAGATCTGCTGTTCGTCTCCGGCCAGGTCGGCGCGCGGCCCGACGGCTCGCCGGAGCCCGATCTCGCCGCCCAGGTCCAACTCGCCTACGACAATCTCAACGACATTCTGGCGGCCGCTGGGGGCAGCTTCGCCGACGTCGTGGACGTGACCCTGTTCATGGTCGATCCCGACGCGATCTTCCAGACCGTCTGGCCGGTCCACGTCCGAAACTGGGGCGAAAAGCCCTACCCGAACATCACCGCTGTCGGCGTCACCTGGTTGTCCGGCTTCCAGTTCGAGATCAAGGCGATCGCCCGGATCCAGGACTGACGCCTCAGCCCCGCTCGCCGTACTCCTGGCGATACGGCATCTCCTGACGATAGGGGCGGCCCTCGCCCATGTCGCCCGGCGGCAGGTCGCCGTAGTAGCTGCGCGGCGGCGGGGCATAGGCCGGCTCGGGCGGCGCGACCGGTGCATCAGCGTATCCGTCCTCATAGACATAGCCGCCGCCGTAGGACTCGCTCTCGCTGTAGCTTTCATAGGATGAATAGCTGGAGCCAGACGTCACCCTGCGGTCGCGCTCGACATGAAGCTGGGCCGGCCCGTGAACCACGCGACCGTGGCCGTAGCCGTATGAATGGCCGTAGCCACCACAGACACTGTCGCACGGACGCGGGGGCGGCGGGCGGCATCCGCCGCAGCGGTCCGTCGTCACATAGCGGCGGCCGAAGCCCTGGACCGTGTAGCCGAAGGGACGGCTGGGGCCATAGCCGGGCCCGTTGACGTAGACGTAGCCATATCCGCCGCCATAGCCGTGACCGCCCAAGTCGACGCCGCCCGAGCCGACGGCGATCATGCCGCCGTGGCCACCGCCGTAGCCGCCACGGACCTGGCCCAGGTCATAGGCGCGAGCGTTGATGGAGGCTGCGGCGCCGGCCGAAGCATAGGCGCTGGCGGTCGCAGTGGCGTTCACGTTGACGTTGATGTTGCCGCCGGGGTGGCCGCCGCCTCCACAGCCGCCGCGGCAGCCTCCGCCGGGATGACCGCCCCCGCCGTGATGACCGCCGCCATGATGACCGCCGCCTGGACGATCGCCTGCGAGCGCAGGCGCGCCGGCCAGAATCACCACGCCGGCAAGGGAAGCGATCAGGGCAGAAATCAGTCGGGACACGGCGATACTCTCCAGGCGGGTCAGGCCGTCCTAGAGCGTGTTTCGCCTCTTGGGTTCCGGATGCTCGCGCGGCGCGAGAGGGGCATCGCAGACGTGGTTAAACTTCGCGCGCGCGGCGTGAAGCTGGGGCTTGCGTCCTCTCAGCGGTCGTAGAGATAGGCCCCCGCGCACTGGCAGTCGCTGCTGTAACGCCGACCGCGATCGGGGCCGCGCGGGGCTCGATCGTCGTTGTAGCCGTAGGCGTCATGATAGCCCCGGCCCGGCGGGCTCGACCACCGGGTCCAGCGGTTTCCGGTGCTGTAGCCGTAGCGTCCGCCCCGATCATGGCCGCGACCGTCATGGCCGTATGCGTGGCCGTAGCCATGGCCGCCGGGGGCGCGATAGGCGCGCGGATCGCCATACCCACCCTGGCTTTGTCGCGCGCCGTGTCCATGGCCGGTGGCCGCATGGCCGGTCGCGGCATAGACACGGCCGTCCCACTCCGTCGGACCGCCGCCCCATGGGCCGTGGCCCTGACCCCAGGTCTGAGCCGTCGCCGGGCCGGACAGGACGCAAAATATCAGCGCCGCAGCGGCCAGGCCCGCAGTGATCCGGACGACGCCCATTGGTGATCTCCCTCGCCAAGAGGAGCTTCCTAGCACGATCCGATGGCTGTGGCTCGTGCCGACGCGGTCTTGGTGCCCATTCCAGTCCCGACGCGATGCATCGACGGGCCAGTCATGCCCCCGCATCCTGGCCCCGGCGCGGATCCTTGATGCGCGGCGAGGTCGGGCTTCACGCCGCGACGGACGGGCGCATCTCCTCAGGCTCGGACTGCTGTGTTTTTGAGAGCGCCATGAACAGGGCTTCAGGAGTCAGCGGCTTGGGCAGGTGCAGATCGGCCCCGGACTCAAGACTGACCTCAATGTGTTCGGGCAGGCTGTTGGCGGTCAGCATGATGATCGGGGTCCGACACAGTCCCTGCTGACGCTCGATGTCGCGGATCGCGCGCGTCGCGGTCGGCCCGTCCATCACCGGCATCATCATGTCCATTAGAATGGCGTCGAAGCGGGCCGCCAGAAAGGCGTCCACGGCCTGATCGCCGTCATCCACGCAGGTCACTTCGACTCCGACGGTCTGAAGAATTAACTCGGCGACCCGCCGGTTGGTGGCGTTGTCGTCCACGACGAGGACGCGTTGCGGAGCCGGAGCCGGCGGGGTCTCGTCCGTGTCGGGAAGGGCCACCGGACAGACCGCAGCGAGCGGCAGGGTGAACCAGAAGGTCGAGCCCTGTCCCACCGTGCTGTGGCAATCCAGGTGGCCGGCCATGGCCGCGATCAGCTCGCTGCAGATCGCCAGGCCCAAACCCGAGCCGCCATACTGCCGGGTGATCGTTCCGTCCGCCTGTTGGAACCGTCCGAAGATGGCCTGTCTCTGCTCGTCGTTGAAACCGATGCCTGTGTCCGAAACCTCGAACCGATAGACATCGCCGTCGCGGGTCACGCGCAACGTCACGGAGCCCGCTTCGGTGAATTTCACGGCATTGGTGACGAGGTTGGTCAGCACCTGCCTCAAGCGCAGCGAATCGGCCATGACGTGGGCGTCGAGATCGGGACAGAGGTCGGTGTTCAGGGCGATGCCCTTTTCTTCGGCGACCAGACTCGCGACGGCGGCGACATCTCCGACGAGCTGGGCCACGACCGTGGGGGCGGGGCTCAGAACCAGTTCGCCCGCCTCGATCCGCGCCAGATCGAGGATGTCTCCGATCAACCTGCGCAGTTGATGCGACGAGGACTGGATAATGGAAGTCAGCTCGCGCTGATGGTCGGATTGTGGTGTCTGCGAAAGCAGATCCGCCACGCCGATCACCCCGTTCAGGGGTGTGCGGAGTTCATGGCTCATGTTGGTCAGGAAGATGGTCTTGGCCGCGTTGGCCGTCTCGGCTTCCGCGATGGCGGTTCGCAGGGCCGCCGCCTGGGCTGTGCGCGCCGAGATGTCACGGATGTTGGCGTGGATGTGAGGAACGCCTCGCACCTGGGCGATCGACATCCACAGTTCGACGTCGACCTCGCTTCCGTCCTTGCGACAGGCCCTCAGTTCGAGGCGGCGGCCGACACGCGCGCCGCCGCGCAGCCTCCAGCGCTCGAAGGCATGATTGTGCAGGGCCTTCTGTTCCGCCGGAATGATGATGTCGATATTGGATCCCAGCGCCTCGGCCGCCGAAAAGTCGAACAGGTCGCAGGCCCCCTGAGACCACTCCGTGATGACGCCGTGGTCGTCGCATTCAATCAGGGCGTCGGCCGACGCCGCCAGGGCCGTGTGAAGGGCCTGCTCGCGATGGCGGGCCGCCAGATCCTCGCCCACGATGGCCGCGAGCCGCGAAAGCGATCGGACAAGTGCCGCATCATAAGGGCGCGGTTTAGGGTCGAACACGCAGACCGAGCCGACGGCGTGGCCGTTCACCAGGATCGGCGCGCCGGCATAGAAGCGCAGGTGAGGTTCTCGGATTACGGACGGCAGCCGGTTGACGCGGAAGTCCTTTCTGGCGTCGGCGATCCAGGTGGCCCGATCCAGCTCGGCGATCACATGGGTGCAAAAGGACGCCCAGCGGCAGTTCTCTGATCCGGCATAGTTGGCCGCGCCGGAAAACCAGACTCGTTCGGCCTCCACCAGGGTGACGAGACCCCAGCGGGCCCCGGACAGGTCGCGTGCCAGGGCGGCGATCTCGTCATGTTGCGGCGGACGCGGATGATCGATCAGGCCGAAGGATCGGACCATGTCGATGCGATGGGCTTCTCGTTCCGAAGTCGGCAGCGTGATCATTTCGGTACCCCCTCCCAGGGGCCCGCCCGAAGCGGTCGGTCGAACGTCAGTGAACCTGTTCTTCGAGGCCCCGCGCCATGGGCTCAAGCGACAGCAGAAAGACACGGCTCTGCTGGATCAGCCCGGCATCCCTGATGCGCTGAAGCTGTTCATTGCGAGACGCTGCGAGCGCCCCTACTGCAACTCCGGGAGTTTCGGATATCATCTACGCATACACAGGACTGGTGAAACCTTGTCACCACCCGCAATAGGACAATCGGATTAATCATTGATGTAAGTTAATCGTGGGAACCCCGCGTTCCGTCACGCACTGTGTCCGGTGTCGTACGCTTTGGTGCGACGGGAGACCCCCATGTCGAAACCCAGCGTTCGCATCCTCGTCGCCGAGGACGAGCCGATGATCGCCCACATGATCGAAGAGGCCCTCGTGGACGAGGGACTGAACACGACGGTGGCGCACTCGGGGGAGGAAGCGGTCGGGGTCATCCAGGCGTCATCAGAACCGTTCCAGGTCCTGGTCACCGACATCCGCGTCGGGGCCGCGCCCGACGGCTGGGCCCTGGCCCAGACGGCGCGTGCCAGCAATCCGGCCCTGGGCGTGATCTACATCACCGGCGACAGCATGGCCGGATGGCGCACCCTCGGCGTGCCGGACAGCGTGCTGATCGCCAAGCCGTTCGTGCCGGCCCAGATCGTCGGGGCGGTCACGGCCATGCTGAAAGCCGCGATGATGGCCCGACTCGCCCTGACCAGCAGTCTGCACACCGCTCGCGCGGCCTGAGAACGAACGAGCCTTTCGATCAGCGAGACGCTCAGCGCCTCTGCGAACCCGCAGGCGTCAGCAGCCGCACGACAGCGCGCGCAATCCTTCGGCGTCCAGGATGCGAACACGACCCCGTCGGGTGGCGATGACGCCCGCGCGCTCCAGGGTCTTGACCGAAGCGTTCACGCTGGTCCGCTGCACCCCGACGACTTCGGCGAGGGCGGCCTGGGTCGTGCGGACATCGCCTTGCGCGAAGACGCCGAGGCGGTGGATCAGGTTGGCGACCCGCTGATGGACGCCGTGGACCGCGTGGCAGGCCGAGGCGGCCTCGAGCGCGTCCAGACGGTCCAGCGCATGGCGCGCGAACATCCGCTCCAGCCACCCCGCCCCCATCGTCTTCAGCGGCACGGACGCCGGGACCTCGATCCAGTCGGTGTCCAGCAAGGCCAGCAACCGCCGTGGCGCGCGGCCGGGCACGAGGGAGGCTTCCCATCCCAGGGTCGAGCCGGGCCCCAAAAGACAGACGCAGGCCAGATCGCGGCCGTCGAAACCGGCGAAGGCGCCGGCCACTACGAATCCGACGGTTTCGCCCGACCGCACGCTGTCTCCCGAGACACAACGGTTGAGAGCGGCGTCGCTCATGATCGCGGCGCGCAAGGGCTGCGGCAAGATCCTCAGAACCGGGTGCCGATCCAGAACCGCGGCCGTCACCTCGGTCGCGACCGGCCGCTCTGCCTCGGGCCAGCCGGTTTCCGAGGGATGTCCATCTGCCGGGATAAGCATGACGCAACGGTTAGGCCGCGACGAACGCGGGTCATTCACATGGGATAAGGCAGGGCAGGGAAACGAACACCGACGCCGGGCCGGACGGTCGACAGATCGGACCGAGTTTCCCCGCCTCCCTGACCCGACACGCCAGGCGTCGCGCGCGGGACGGCATCACAGCTCGGGCGGAGTACCGGCTTCGGGCGCGGGATCGACGGTGGCGATCGTCGTGAGCACGGCGACCAGCCGGCCTGTCTGATCCTTGACGCTGACCGTGAATTTGTTGGTGTTCCAGAAGTCGTCTCGCTTGAGCGGCAGCATTTCGGTCAGAACCTGAAGAGCCACCGCCTTGGCTGCGTCGAGATTCGGCAGCTCCTCGCCCTCCGCATCCCGAAACTGAACACCGTCTGCAGCGTGGAAATGATAGCGAGTCATGGACGGCAAAGACGCGCGGGGATCAGGTCGTTCCAATCCTCGTTTTCTGACTCATGACCGAGAAGCTGGCTTTCTAGATCGCACCGAAACCTTAGTCGCTGGGCAGGTCGCGTCGCAGGCTGCTGCTGATCGCCGTCAGCAAGCCCAGCGATTTCTGCGCATTGGTCAGGGGCCGGCCGTGTTCATTGGCGCCGTCCGCCTTGACCTCGGCCGCGACGTCCACGATTTCGACCGCGTCGGCCAGCGAGATGACGTCCCGAGCGATCAGCCCGTGAACCAGACTTTCGACCAACAGCATGGCCGCCTCGCCGTGGGCGTCCGCCTCGCGGGCCCCGACGTCGCCGTTGTCGTTGGATGAATCGGAACGCATCTCAGGAAACTCCAGAAGGCCGACGATATCGCTTCGAGATCGACCTTTCGCCGAGAGCGGCATCCTCTAACGGATCGGGAAGGCCCCTCCACCACCTAAATCAACAATGAACTATAATCCTCATCAATATCTAATGTCGTGAGTCCGTGTGATTATGCGTTCATGAGCAACCGGTTCATCCAGAAGTTGAGCGGGTTCGCCAGTTTGTCCGCCGGCGACATCGCCGCCCTCGCCGCCGCGACCGCGACGCCGCGCCACTTCGGGGCCAAGCATGACCTGATCCGCGAGGGCGATCGCCCCGGCCCGGTCTTCGTGATGCTGGAGGGGTGGGCCTGTCGCTACAAGATCCTGCCCAACGGGTCGCGCCAGATCCTGGCCTATCTGATGCCGGGCGATTCCTGCGATCTGCATATCGGCCTGCTGGCGGAGATGGACCATAGCATCCAGACCATCACCCCTGCGGTCGTCGCCACGATCGAGCGAACCGAGATGGACGCCATCATGGAGCGTCAGCCAGGCGTCGGACGCGCCATGTACGTCGGCCAGCTGATCGACGAGGGCACCATGCGCGCCTGGATCACCAGCATGGGGCGTCGCGCCAGCATCGAGCGGGCGGCCCATCTGATGTGCGAGCTCTACCTTCGGGCGCGCAACATCGGCCTGACGCTGGAACCGCGCCTGGCCCTTCCGTTGTCCCAGACCATGCTGGCCGACTCGCTCGGGATGACGCCGGTCCATCTGAACCGCGTCCTGAAAGAGCTGCGCGACAGCGGGGTCATGACCCTCCAGCGCGGCAGTCTGATCATCGAGGATCCGGTCGGCCTGATCCGGATCGCCGGTTTCGACGAGAACTACCTGCACAGGCGGCTACGCAAGGCCAGCGCGGGCGGCTGATCGCCGCCGAGACAGAAGCTGTCCGGGACAGACGTCAGATTTACCAAGGAAAAGTGGTGGACGCGACAGGGATTGAACCTGTGACCCCTACGATGTCAACGTAGTGCTCTCCCGCTGAGCTACGCGTCCGCCGTGGCGGTTCCGGCAAGGCCGGCCCGGGAAGGCGCGGTCTATAACCCGGCCATAACGCCAGCCGCAAGAGCCAATCCCGCGCTCAAGCCGCGAGGTCCATGGCGGGCGATGGCCCCTTCGCGAGGGGCCCCGCCCTGACTTAGGCCGCCGCCACCATCTTCTCGACCTCACTGACGAGGTCGCGCAGGTGGACGGGCTTGGACAGCACCTTGGCCTGAGGGCTGGCTTGGGCGGCCGACAAGGCCACGGCGGCGAAGCCGGTGATGAACATGATGCGCAGGCCCGGCTGGCGGGCGGCGGCGACGCGCGCCACCTCGATGCCGTCCGCGCCGGGCATGACGATGTCGGTCAGCAGCAGGTCGTAGGGGCCGTGTTCGAGGGCGTCGATCGCGTCGTCGCCGTTCTCGCAGTCCACCACCTGATGGCCGGCGCGCTCCAGCGCCCGTGTGAGAAACCCCCTCAGAGAGCTGTCGTCTTCCGCCAGCAGGATGCGCGCCATGCTCGAGTCTTCCCCCAATCGATAGGACGACGCTAGGCCGGGAACGGTAAACCGGCGATGAAATTCACCGTGACGGACAGGCGCGGCGCGCATGGCCGTTGGGGAAAAACAGTCTATGGCGAGGCGATGACCCCGGTTGCCGGCCTTGATCCGATCGAGATGGCCCCGCCCCCGTTCGTGATCCACCCCGCGATCGCCGAGCGCGGCGTGCTGGTGTTCGCCTCGCCCCACTCGGGCGGCTGGACGCCGGCGGACATGGACGCGGCACAGGGCCTGTCCGCCGCCGCCTTGCGCAGCGCCGAAGACGTGGGCGTGGACCGGCTGATCGCCACCGGCCCGGCGGTGGGCGTTCCGCTGATCACCGCCCTGGTCTCTCGCGCCTATGTGGATCTCAACCGGGGACCGGAGGAACTGGACGCGGTTCTGATCGACGATGTCGCGGGGTCCGCCTCGGCCAAGGTCGCGGCGGGCTATGGCGTCATTCCCCGCCGGGCGGGCGACGGGACCGCCCTCTACGATCGCAGGCTGTCCTCGCAGGAAGCCCAGAGGCGGATCGCGCGGGTGCACCACCCCTATCACCAGGCCCTGGCCGAGTTGATGGGCGAGACCCGCGAGCGGGCCGGGACGGCCTTGCTGGTGGACTGGCACTCCATGCCCTCGCGCGCGGCCGGCGCGCGAGGCGGCCGGCGGCCGAGCCGGGGCGTCGATATCGTTCTGGGCGACCGACACGGAGCGTCGGCGCGGGGCGGGGTCACGCGCCGGATCCGAGCGCTGTTCGAGGCCGAGGGCTTGAGCGTCGCGCTCAACACGCCTTACGCCGGTGGCTTTGCGACACAGACCTGGGGCAGACCCGATGAGGGATTTCAGGCCGTGCAGATCGAGATCAACCGCGCCCTCTATCTGAACGAGGCCACGTTGGAGCCTTCCTCCGATCATGACCGCTTCGCCGCCTGCCTGACCCGGGTGATCGTCGCCTTCGCGAAAGAGCCCTGGCGATAGGGCGAAAAAAAGCCGCGCCCGAAGGCGCGGCATGAAAGTCTTTAGGGAGGAAACGCCCAGGAAGGGCAAGACGCCCGGAGGCGTCGGAACTGAAGTTAGGTTGCGATGCACAATGCGTCAAGGCGCTTTAATCAATACCAGATCACGGCCTGTTACACGCCTTTTGTGCTCGCTTCGGGAGATGTAAGCGTTTTCAGAGCATGATCGTGGCGCATCTCTGGTTTTTGCCCATGTTGCGTTGCAAAATCAAGGCGCCGAGGCGCGGTCACTCTCGATGAGTCGCCGGGCCATGCGAATGGCACGGGCCGCCGGCGATCCGGACTGGCGCCAGACCAGAAGGGCGAACGCCGACAGCACGCCCGCGCAAAGCCACAGCGGGCCGAACAGCCAGGCTGAGGCCGCCAGGGCGAAGTAATAGCCCCGCACCCCCTGGCTGAAGGCGCCGAGCGCGGGGTTCAGAACGTCCGCCGTCGCCTGGCCGAAGGCCTCGCGGTCGGCCTCGACCGTGATCTCGGGGGCCGCCCCGATCATGGCGAGCGCATAGTTCATCTGCCGGATCGACCAGATGAAATCGAGCAGGCCGCGCGCCAGACACACCAGGATCAGTCCCAGCTTGGTCTCTAACAGGGGCAAGGGGACGTCTTCGGCGCCGACGGCCGAGAAGCCCTGCAGCGCCTGGTCCCCGCCGAACAGCACGCTGGCCACGCCCGCGATCAGCAGCAGGTTGGAGGAGGCGAAGAAGGAGCCGGAGTTGATCGAGTGGCCGAGAAGCTGGCTGTCCAGCAGCCGCATCTCGCGCCGCGTCATCGCCGTCATCCAGGCGAGACGGACGCTGAGCATATCGTCATTGAGCGAGCCGCTGCGCCGCGCCAGCACCCCCAGAAGTGGCCCATAGCCGAGCCAGCACAGGAAGAAGAGCGCCAGTCCCAGCCAGTCGAAAAAGGTCATCTCGCGTCGAAACTCCGCAGCCGCTTCACCGCCCGCGCTTGCCGCGAGGCTCTGACAGGCTTATCACGCCCCGCCTCCGTTCGCAGTCGCACAATCTTCCAGGGCCACCGCCATGAACCTTGACGCCATTCCCGTCGGCCCCAACCCGCCCTGGGACCTGAACGTCGTCATCGAGATCCCGCAGGGTGGCCTGCCGGTGAAGTACGAGATGGACAAGGCGTCCGGCGCCCTGTTCGTCGACCGCTTCCTGCACACGGCGATGTACTATCCGGGCAACTACGGCTTCGTGCCCCACACCCTGGCCGACGACGGCGACCCCTGCGACGTCATCGTGCTGAACCCGACGCCGGTGGTGCCGGGCTGCGTCATCCGCTCACGCCCGATCGGCGTGCTGATGATGGAAGACGAGGCCGGCGGGGACGACAAGATCCTGGCCGTGCCGGTTGATGCCCTGCACCCCTATTACACCGACATCGCCAGCTACCGGCAGCTGCCGACCATCATGGTCGAGCAGATCGAGCACTTCTTCACCCGCTACAAGGACCTGGAGAAGAACAAGTCCGTGCGGGTCAAGCGCTGGGGCGACGCCGGCGAGGCCGCCGAGCTGATCGCGCGCGGCGTCGTCATGCACAACGAGGCCGAGGCGGCCAAGGCCGCCAAGGCGGGAGGCAAGGCGGCGAACGCCGCCTGATCCTCTTCCAGACAGGCCCGAGAAACGAAAGGCCGGAGCGGGATCGCCGCTCCGGCCTTTTCCGTTTCACCAGGGCCAGCCCATCCCGGCTATGAGGCGGGCAGCCACGGCTCGGATGCGCCGTCGACGCGATCGGTTCTGCGTCACATACCATCAGTCGCCAAGCGTTGCCTGACGCCGAAATCCGGGTCATGGGTTTGGCGTGCGGTCACGGTTGGGGGTGTTCGAGTGATTGGGTCCGTTGAGACGCCAAGTCGGGTGCGAAAGGCCTCATCTTGGCGGGCGCTGCCACTGCTGGCCTTGGCTGTCCTTCCCGCCACGGCCCAGGCCCAGGCCCAGAACGGATGCTCTTCGAGCAACACCAACCATGCCGATCGTATCGTCCAGTGCGACGCCCTCATCGCGGCGGGCGGCATGGACGCCCGGAACTATGCCCGTGCCTTGGCTATTCGTGCCTCGAGTCTGAGATCAACGGGGAACGCCTCCGCAGCAATGGCCAACTGGAGCGCCGCATTAGCGGTCGATCCGACCTATGCGGAAGTCTACAACGACCGCGTATTTCTTCGGCATACGATCGGACAAAGTGAAGCGGCCTTCGTGGACATCAACAGAGCTGTCGATCTCGCGCCCACTTATGTGCTGGCTTGGTCCAACCGGGCAAATATCGCAATCGCGCTGGGACGTTACGATGACGCTCTGTCCAGTGTGGACCGGGTGCTCGCCCTCGATCCGGTATACGTATGGGGTCATGTCTTCCGAGCTCGTGCCTCCCTGGCTCTCGGAAGGCTCGACGACGCCATGACGGCCGCCACTGAGGCGGTTCGCCTTGATCCGGCCGCAACTCATGCCTTGATCGAGCGGGCTCGTATCAATCAACGCCGTGGCGACGACCTACGTGCCTTTGGCGACTATGACGCCGCGCTGAGGATCGACGCCGATGACGCTTGGGGGCTGTATGGCCGGGGATTGACCCAAGTCCGCCTAGGCCGAACGGCCGACGGACAAGCCGACATGGCCCGGGCAGTCGCGATCAGGGCCGACATCGCCGAAGACTTCGCCCGCTATGGAATCCGGCCATGATACTGCGCCCTTTGAAAAGCCCCGCAGCGCTTGCCGCTCTGGCCATCGGCCTGACCGCAGCCCCACCGGCCTTTGCCCAAGCGGCTCCCGTGCGCGACGCGTTGTTCGAAATCTCACTCCCACCGGTCTTGGGCCAAGCGTCTCCCGAGCGCGACGAGATCTTCTATGTCTGCTCCTCCGTAAGGGAGACCTACGATGCCCGGCTCACAGCCTGCAATCGTTACATCGGCAGCGGTCAGCTGACGCGGCACGCCCTGCTCGCGGCGCTTTACCACCGCGGAGAGGCGCAACTGAGATCGGGGACGATGTCCGCAGCACGCGAAGATTTCGACGCGATCCTGACCATCGATCCAGAGTACGCTTGGGGCTGGGTGGGAAAGGGCGGTCTGCTGGGCCGGGATGGAGATACAGAGGGCGCATTAGCGGCGTTCAACCGGGGCATTGCTCTGGAGCCGAGGGCGTCGCCCGCGCATTTTGCGATCGCCGCCATCCACGCGGCCTCCGGGAACCTGGAGGCTGCGGTGTCCGCAATGGACCGGCTTCTCGCCGTTCTGCCCGAACAAACGGTGGGTCTCTTGGCGCGCGGCGACTACCTCAGCCGGCTCGGACATTTCGAAGCGGCCTTGGCGGATCAGAACGCCGCAGTTCGATTGCAGCCAGACTACGCCTTCGCCCGCCAGGTTCGCGGTGACACCTATTACAAACAGGGTGACTTTTTGCGCGCCTTCTCTGATTTCGACAGCGCGGTGGCTCTGGAGCCTGACAACGCGGAACACCTTTTTTGGCGCGGTGACGTCCAGCTACAACTCGGACGCCATTCCGATGCGATCGCCGACTTCGACGCGGCGATCCGGATAGAGCCGACTTACGCCGACGCCCACAGAGGCCTCTGCCTGGCGCGCGCCTACTGGGGCCAGGAGCTGGACTTGGCCGTCGCCAACTGCACAGAGGCGATCCGTCTCAAACCGCAGGACCTCGGGTATCTAAGCTATCGCGGTATGGTGTATCTCAAGCGGGGAGATATGTCGGCCGCACTGTCGGACTTCGACCAAGTCCTCAGTATCAACCCGAACGCGACCATAGCCCGCTATGGCCGGGGCGTGGTAATGATCCGACAGGGCCAGGAGGCCGCAGGACGGGGTGAGATCGCCTCCGCCCTGGCCGCCGATGCCACCTTGGCCGAGGGCTTCGCGGGTTTAGGCATCCCGGCCCCCTGACCGGGGCCGCGGCCTCAGCCCAGGGAAGCCGGCCTACGACGTGACACCACTCTCGCGCGACGCCGCGCCCCGGGCGAAGCCGTCGTTGTCCAACCATGAACCTCGACTCCCCTCCCGTCGGGCCCAGCCCGACCTGGGGCTTGAACGTCAGAGCGCCGGAGCGGGATCGCCGCTCCGGCCTTCTTCACATCACCAGATACGGACGCGCTCTTCCGGCGTCAGGTAGTAGCGTTGGCCGGGCTGGACGTCGAAAGCCTCGTACCAGGCGTCCACGTTGCGGATGGGGCCGATGACCCGGAACTCGGCCGGGCTGTGCGGACCGGTGGCCACCTGATTGCGCAAGAAGTCGTCACGACCCTTGGACTGCCACACCTGGGCCCAACCCAGGAAGAACCGCTGCTCGCCGGTGAAGCCGTCCAGCACCGGCGCCTCCTGGCCGTTCAACGACAGCTGATAGGCCTCCAGACCCACGGCCACGCCGGCCGCGTCGCCGATGTTCTCACCCATCGACAGGGCCCCCTGGACGAAGTAGCCGGGCAGGACCTCATAGGTGTCGTACTGGGCCCCCAGACGCCCGGTCAGGGCCTCGAAGTTGGCGCGGTCCTCGGGCGTCCACCAGCTGCGCAGCACCCCGTCGCCGTCGGACTTGGAGCCCTGGTCGTCGAACCCGTGGCCGATCTCGTGGCCGATGACTCCGCCGATCGCCCCATAGTTCACCGCCGGGTCGGCGTTCGGGTCGAAGAACGGCGGCTGCAGGATGGCGGCCGGGAAGACGATCTCGTTGTTGGTCGAGTTGTAGTAGGCGTTCACCGTCTGGGGCGTCATGCCCCACTCAGCCTTGTCGACCGGCTCGTTCAGGCGATTCAGCTGATACTCCCAGCGGAAGCGGCCGGCCCGCTCGGCGTTGCCGAACAGGTCGTCGGGGCGGATTTCGAGCGCGGAGTAGTCACGCCATTCCTCCGGATAGCCGATCTTGACGGTGAACTTGGCCAGCTTCTCCTGGGCCGCCGCCTTGGTCTCGGCGCTCATCCAGTCATAGGTCTCGATGCGCAGCGCCAGGGCGCGGCGCAGATTGGCCACCAGCTCTTCCATCTGAGCCTTGGATTCGGCCGGGAAGTATTCGGCGACGTACTGGCGCCCCAGAGCCTCGCCAAGGGTGCCCTCGGCGAAGCCGATGGCCCGCTTGTCGCGCGGACGCTGCTCGGGCTGACCCTGCAGGTCGCGCAGCCGAAAGGCCCACTGGGCGTCGGCGAAGCGGTTCGACAGGCGCGGTGCCGCCTGGTCGGTGGTGTGGAAGGCCTGCCAGGCGCGCAGCGTCCCCATCGGGGTTTCCGCATGGATGGCGGCGATCTGCGGCATGGCGGTGTTCTGGCGCACGATCAGGCGCGGGACGTCGCCCAGCCGAGCGGCGCTGAAGTATCCGTTCCAGTCGAAGCCCGGCGCATCGGCCACCAGCTGCTGGATCGTGTACTCATTGTAGGTTCGGTCGCGGTTGCGGTTCTCGGCCGGGGTCCAGTGCGCCTGGGCGATCCGGGTCTCGAGCTCGAGAATGCGCTGGGCGTTTCCGGCGGGGTCGTCCCAGCCGATCATCTCCAGCATCTGGGCGATGTAGGCGAGGTACTTGTCCTTCTTGTCGGCGTAGAGCGGCGAAAGATAGAAGTCGCGATTGGGCATGCCGAGACCCGACTGGCCGGCCGAGACGACATACCGGTCCGGCTGTTTCTGGTCGGTCGAGATTCCGGTCGCGAAGAAGGAGCCACCCAAGGCCCCAATGGTACGGCCCATATAGGCGGCCATGGCGTCATGACTGTCGATCGCGCGGATCACCGCGAGATAAGGCTGCAACGGCTGGTCATCCAGCGCCTCGATCCGGGCCGTGTCCATGTAGCTGCGATAGGCGTCGGCGATCTTCTGCTCGTCCGACCCGGCGGCCAGATCGGTCCGGGCCAGAAGCGTCTCGATCATCGCCTCCAGACGGTTATCCGACAGGTCGCGCAGCAGGGAGAAGGAGCCGTAGTTCGAACGATCCGCCGGAATGGTGAGCTGATCCAGCGCCGCGCCGTTGGCATAGCGCATGAAGTTGTCACCGGGAGCTACTGACAGGTCCATGCCCGACGGATCGAAGCCCCATGCCCCGAAGCGCGGCGCCTCGATGCCCGACCAGCCCGAGGCTCCCACGCCGGCGGCCGGCGTCTGGAAGATCGACCACATGGTGCAGGCCTCGTCCAGGCAGGCATGGTCATGATCAGGGCCGTCGGCGAGGGCGGCCGAGGGGATCAGGAAAGCGGCCGCAGCGGCACCGATCAGCAGTCTTTTCATACGAATGTCCCGGGGTTTGAGCCTCTGCGCGGTCTTGTGCGCGCTTGGGCTGGAACCCTACTCCGCCGGACGGGCGCGTACTCTTAAAAATCCTTCATCTTCCGGTGAGCGACGTCAGGAAAGGTCAGCGGCGGGGTCGCCCAGACGCGTTAGGGTATCGCACCGGCCGCCACGCCGGGATTGTCGATCGGTCGAGGGGGCGCCTATCCTCGCGGCCAGGCGAGGGAGCACGCGTGACGGACACTGCAAACGAAGCGGTCGCGGCGGGTGAGGACCCCTTCGCGGCGCTCGCCGAGGTCTTCGCCGGTCGTCGCGCCCTGCTGCTGGAAGACGACCCCGCGCTGGCCGACCACGTCGCCGACCGGCTGCTGGCCGCGGGCTTCGCGGCCGTGGACCGCTTCGAGGCGGGAGAAGCGGCGCTGGAGGCCGCGCAAGGCACTGCCTACGACGTCCTCATCCTGGATCGTCTGACGGCCGGATTGGACGGGCTGGAGACGCTGAAGCGCCTGCGCTCCACGCCCGGGGCGTCATGGGACGCCCCTGCCCTGATGCTGACCGCCCTGACCGGCGAGCGACAGAAGGTGGAGGGCCTGATGGGCGGAGCCGATGACTACCTGTCCAAGCCCATCGGCGACGAGGAGCTGCTGGCCCGCATCGCCGCCCAGCTGCGACGGGTCGCCCGGCGCGCCAGGCCGGTCGGAACCGATCTGACCAACGGCCCCTTCCGCCTGTCGCCGGGCGCGCGCACGCTGAGGCTCCGGACGGCCGAAGTCGAACGGCTGATCGACCTGTCGCCGCTTGAGTTCGCCATCATCTCCGAGCTCATGACCGCGCGTGGACAGCCGGTGACGAAGACGATGCTTTGGGACCGTTGCTGGGTCGAATGGACCTTCCTGCCGGACAACTTCGTCAACATCATCGACGCCCGCATCTCGGCCCTGCGTCGTCGCCTGAAGGAACAGGCCCCCGAGATCGGCGAGGATCTGCACCCCCTGATCGTCTCGGCGCGCAGCCAGAGCCTGGTGTTCCGCGATCTGGACGCGACATGATCCGGACGACGGCGTGAGACGCTGGAGCGCGCTCTGGCGGCGGCTCGACCTGTCGGTGCCCGTCGCCTGGCTGGGTCGTCGCACGACGACGGAGCTCGTCGCGGCCCTCGCGGTCCTCGCCGCCGTGGCCCTGACCGGATCGCTGATGATCACCGGGCGGGCGGCCCAGCTGGACCAACGCCAGCAGGCGGCGCTGGCCGCCCTGGCGGATTTCGGAGCCGTCGCCACCCGCCTGTCGCCTGGACTGGCCACCGACGCGGGTTCCATGACCGAGGCTGACGCGGCCTCCATGTCGGCCTTTCTCGCCACCTTTCAGAACGGTCCCAGCGGGGAGGCCACGACGCTGGAGGAAACGTGCCGCACCGGTAGAGGAGGGGCAGGAATCCGTCTGATCCGCGCCCCGGTCGGAAAGCCCGCCGGCCTCGTGGCGCTGGAGACGACCAAGGCGACGCGCCTCGCCAATCTGGGGCGCGACGTCTACCTGATCCGTCTGGGTCCCGGTGACCTGTGTCTGAACCGGGGCGTGGAGGCGGTGATCATCCGCCGTCCGATCGGCGCGCTCCAGATCACGGTCGGCCGCGTGGTCGATCCGGCTGGATCGGCGTGGCGGGGGGCGGTTCTGACGGTCTCCGCCGTCGGCGTTCTGATCCTGGCGGCGGGGCTCACCGCCGCGACCTTCGCCCGGCGTCGCCTGACCACCGCCCTCGCCAAGGTGAGCAAGGCTCTGGATCGCGCTTCGGTCGGTGACTTCTCGTACCGGGCTCCCGAGGTCGCGGTGGCGCCGGAACTGGTCGAGCTGTCGGGACAGGTGAACCGCACCCTGGACCGGCTGGACGAACTGCTGACGTGGCTCCGGGACTCGGCCGACCAGCTGGCTCACGACTTCCGCACGCCCCTCGCCCGCGCGACAGCCCGTCTCGACAGGCTGGCGGCGACCGACGACGCCGGCGAACGCGCCCGCCTGATCCGAGAAGCCCGCCAGGACCTGGCCGACATCACCCGCGCCATGACCGAAGCCATGGCCCTGCGCGACGGCGAGGCCTGGTCGTTCGAGAGCGTCCGGCTGGACACCCTGGCGGAGGCCGCCGTCGAACTCTATGAGCCCATCGCTGAACAGCGCGGCGTGGTCCTGACCGCAGAGGTCGAACCGGTCTCGGTCCTGGGCGTGCGCTCCCTGCTGCAGCGCGCCGTCGCCAACCTCGTCGACAATGCCGTGAAGTTCTCGCCGGAGGGCGGCGCAGTCGTCATCCGGGCCCGGCAGGGCGACGACGGTCCCATCCTGTCCGTCTCGGATCAGGGTCCGGGCATGAGCAAGGGCGGCGCGGGCCCCGACAGCCACGGCATGGGCCTCGCCTTCGTCCGCGCCAGCCTGCGCCGCCACGGGGCCAGACTGACGATTGACGACGCCGCGCCGGGAACCATCGTCACGGCGCATTTCGCACGATAGGGTTCATTCAATGACTTCGAGGGGGACCACCGTGAACCGCACCTGCTTCCTGGCGACGACCGCCATCCTGCTGCTGACGTCGGGGGCCGCGTCAGCCCAGACCACGCCGGAGTTTCCTCTGCCGTATGACAGCGAGCGCGGCGTGTTCAGTTTCGCCACCGGCCTCGAGCGGTCCTTGCCGGCCGTCGTACGCGTCACGACCCTGGGTCGGTCGACCGGCCCCTCGCGCGACGGGAACGAGCCGACGGCGCTGTCCGGCGGGTCCGGCGTCATCATCGACGCCGAAGAAGGCATCATCGTCACCAACCAACACGTGATCGAGGGCGGACAGAGTTTCCGCGTGGACCTGTCTGACGGCCGTCTGCTCGACGCCGAACTGATCGGGGCCGATCTGGCGACCGATCTGGCGGTCCTGCGCATCCGGCCGGGTGGCCTGGCCCAGGTGGAGACCGTCGACTCCGACACCCTGCGCACGGGTGACCTGGCTTTCGCCGTGGGCTATCCGCTGGGTCTGGATCAGACCCTGACCATGGGCGTGATTTCGGGGCTGGGCCGCTCCGGCATGGGCGACGCCGTCGAGGACTACATTCAGACCGACGCGGCGGTGAACTCCGGAAACTCCGGCGGGCCGCTGCTGGACAGCCGGGGCCGTCTGATCGGCATCAACACCTCCATCCTGTCGGGTGACTTCTCCGGCGGCAACGACGGCATCGCCTTCGCCGTGCCGACCCGCATCATGATGTTCGTGGTCGAACAGCTCCGGGCCGACGGCGAGGTCACGCGCGGGCGCATCGGCGCGACCCTGGGCTCGCTGACCGCCGAGCGCGCGGTCGAGCTGGGTCTGGGCTTCGTCCGCGGCGCCATCGTGGAGGACGTGGTTCCCGGCTCACCCGCCGACCGCGCGGGCCTCGCTCGCGGCGACGTCATAACCCGCATCCAGAACCGCCCGGTCGCCAATGCCGGGTCGGTCCAGGCCGTGGTCGGCATCGCGCCTCCGGGCACATCTCTGACGCTGGTCTATCTGCGGGACGGGGCCGAGGGCTCGGCGACGCTGAACGTCGAGGTGACTGAGCCCGGCGGCGTCCAGATCGGCTCCAGCGCCGTCCAGGCCTTCGGCGCCGGCTTCGCCGGCAGCCCAGCGGGTCTCCAGGTCCAGGCGGTCGAGAGCGGCTCGGCGGCGGCGGCAGCGGACTTGCGCGCCGGCGACATCGTCACTGAGGTCGGCGGACGGTCGGTCGACACCCTGGCCGCCCTCGGGGCTCGACTGCAAGGCCGCGAGACCGTTGTTCTGACGGTGGTGCGCCCTGACGGAGAGATTGAGGTCCGGATCGGCGGCTGAGCCTGTTCAGGTCGGGTCGCCCGCCGCGCCCGCCGGGCTGAGCTTCCAGCGGATCTTCGTCTCGGCGTCGGTCCGCGCGGAACCGCGGACCACCACCTGCAACGAGCGACGCGTCAGTCCGTCCTCGACATGGACCGAGGGCTCGATGGCGACATCGGGGCCGTCCGTGCGGAACCACCAGCCCCGGCCGGAATGCCCGCGCAGCAGGATGGAACGCCGATCGCGCGCCAGCGACGCCTGCGCGCCGGGCTCCAAATGGAAGCGGACCGCATAGGGGGCCGCGATCTGACGAACCTGACCTCGATGCTCCGGGCACGGATGAAGTCGCTCCTCCGCCCGCAGCTCGTCCAGCCTCTGATCCAGATACAGCCGCCGCTGATGCAACAGGCCATAGGGCGCGGCCCAGGCGTCGTGCTCGACCTCCAACCAGACGGCGCCTTCAGCGTCGCGCCGCTCGACCGTCGTCTTCCAGGCCCGGCCGAACAGACGCGGCCCCAGCAGCTCCGCCTTCCACCCGCCGAGCGGCTCGGCGAAAGCGGTCTCGCCCAGCGTCAGGGTCGAATGACCCGGCGACAGACGCAGACCCTGTCGGTCGCTCGCGCGAGGCGTCCAGCCACAGCCGGTGATCAGCCTGTCCCGGCCGCAGACGATCTCCAGCGCCAGAGGCTGGGCGCAGGCGGTTTCGGACCAGGCCCCCTTGGCGGGCGGTCCGGCGTCGGTGACGACGGTCAGCAGAGGCGAGCGAATGCGCGCCATGCCTCCTACGGTCCCGCTGGCTCCGCCCGGCGTCTCGGCATGCTCATCGTGGGCGCGCGCGGCCGCGACGCGGGCGGCCGTCGACGGGCCGCCGCCCTGAAAGGCCGCCAGCCGACCGTCGGGCAGAACCTGCAGTCTCAGTGCCGTGGTCAGCCGGACGATGGCCCCCGACACCGCTTCCGGCGCCGGCTCCGACAGCTGGGCCAGGGCCTCGTTCAGGGCGAGCAGATCGAGCAACAGCTCCAGACCCGCCTCGGGGCTCCTGGAGGCATGCGCCCCATCCCCGGCCACCGTGGCGCGCAGGGCGCCGCCCAGACGGCCCAGCGCGACGCGCCGAATGCGCTGCCCTGGCGTGCCGGCCAGAACGGCTCCGGCGAGCGCTGCCGCCGTCAGACGCTCGGCCTGCCCTCCCAGTCCCCCCGGCGGACGCAGCAGCTGGCGCGCCTGACGGCCCAGGATGTCCGCGAGGCGAAAGCGGTCGCCATCGTTGGCCACCGCGCCCATGCGCCGGGCCGCGCAAGCCAGGTTGAAGGTCCGCCGCGCCAGAATCTGCGGATCCCAGGCGAAGGGCGACCACCGCGCGAAGGTCAGAGCCCAGGCCAGCGTCAGCCGCAGAGCTTCGCGCGCGCCCCTCTCCTCATGCTGCATCAGCGACGGCAGCCAGGCGAAGGCGTGCAGGTCGGTAGCGAAAGCCTTGGACGGGCTGGGCCGGTTCCACGGATCACCCCCGGCCTCGACCTCCATATGAGTGCCGGCCAGGTGGAACTTGCCCGACAGGATCGCCTTGCCGACCGCGCCGTCCACGGGGCGGAAATCGCGCGGCGAGGCGGCGAAGGCCACCGCCTTTCCGGCCGCCAGGGTCTGGGCATAGCCGGGCAGACCGTAGAGCTCGATCCACATCTGCCGCGTCAGTATCCGCCCGGCGATGGCCGGCCACAGCTGCGGGCCCGTGGTCACGCCCGCGCTCTTGACCGGCGTGCGCATCGGCGCGCCCCTCAGGCCGGGGATGGCGTCGGGGCCCACCGACGGGCTTGACCGCTCCGCGAAGGGCCCGATCGGGTTCAAGCTGCGGTGCCTTTCAGGGCGGCGATATTGGCGGCATAGGCCGACGGACCGCCCTTGAATACGGCCGTTCCCGCGACCAGGGCATCGGCCCCGGCGGCGACGCAGGCCCCCGCGTTCAGCGCAGTCACACCGCCGTCGACCTGCAGATGCGCCGGCGAACGGGCGGCATCCAGCAGGGCCCGCGTGCGCTCGATCTTTTTCAAGGCGCTGTCGATGAAGCACTGGCCCCCGAAGCCCGGGTTGACCGACATCAGGAGAACGAGGTCGACCAGGTCGATCACCTCCTCCAGCACCGCCAGCGGCGTGCCGGGGTTCAGCACGACGCCCGCCTTGGCCCCCAGCTGGCGAATGCGTCCCAGCGTCCGGTGCAGATGCGGCCCGCTTTCGGGGTGAACCGTCAAGACGTCGGCCCCGGCGGCGCGATAGGCCTCCAGCCAGGGATCGACCGGCGCGACCATCAGGTGGACGTCGAACGGCAAGGTCGTGTGGGGGCGCAGCGCCTTCACCACGTCCGGGCCTATGGTGATGTTCGGCACGAAGTGGCCGTCCATCACATCGACGTGAACCCAATCGGCCCCCGCCGCCTCGATGGCGGCCACCTCTTCGCCCAGCTTGGCGAAGTCGGACGCGAGGATGGACGGGCAGATCAGGGGAGGGTTCGACATGCCCTGCGATTAGGCCGGGCGGCGCGCGCGGGCAAGCGTCGGCGCCCTTCGACAGCGCCCCCGGAAGCCGCGCGGGTTGGCTTCCGGGCCTCGCGCCACTAGGTTCCGCGCCAACCGGCCGACCCCCACGGCCACCGCCTTCTTCAGGAGACCCGCCATGGACGACCTGGCCCCCCGCGCGACCGCCGCCGCCAAGGACAACCCGCTCGGTGTCGACGGCTTCGAGTTCGTCGAATTCACCGGCCCGGACCCCCAGGCCATGATCAAGCAGCTGGAGGTGCTGGGCTTCGTCCAGACCCACCGTAATCCGGCCAATGGCGTCGTCCGCATGAAGCAGGGCGACATCAGCTTCCTGGTCCACGCCGAGCCCAAGGGTCATGCCGGGGAGTTCGCCCGGGACCACGGGCCCTCGGCCAACGGCATGGCCTTCCGCGTCGCCGACGCGAAGGCGGCCTATGAGGGCGCCGTGGCGCGCGGGGCCCACTCGGCCGAGATGCATGACGGCGGCGCGCTGGGACCCGGCGCCTATGTCTTGCGCGGCATCGGCGGATCGCTGCTTTACCTGATTGATTCCTACGGCGAGAAGGGCTCGCTGTACGACGGCTGGGACGAGATCGAGGGCTGGGAAGAGGCCGAGCGCAAGAACAACGTCGGCCTCTATCTGCTGGACCACCTGACCCACAACGTCCGGCGCGGCCAGATGCGGACCTGGTCGGGGTTCTACGGCGAGGTCTTCGCCTTCGAAGAGCAGAAGTATTTCGACATCAAGGGCAAGGCGACGGGGCTCTTCTCACAAGCCATGATCGCGCCCGACCGCGCCATCCGCATCCCCTTGAACGAGAGCCAGGACGAGAACTCCCAGATCGAGGAGTTCCTGCGTCGCTACAACGGCGAGGGCATCCAGCACATCGCCCTGGCCACCGACGACATCTTCACGACCGTGGAGACGCTCAAGGAGCGCGGCGTGCCTTTTCAGGACACGATCGAGACCTACTTCGAGCTGATCGACAAGCGTCTGCCCAACCACGGCGAGGACGTGGCCCGCATGCGCAAGAACCGCATCCTGATCGATGGGTCCGACGAGGACGGCCTGCTGCTGCAGATCTTCACCCAGGACATGTTCGGCCCGATCTTCTTCGAGATCATCCAGAGAAAGGGTAACCAGGCGTTCGGCGAGGGCAACTTCCAGGCCCTGTTCGATTCCATCGAGCTGGACCAGATCCGTCGCGGCGTCATCAAGGTCGACGCGAATTAGGGTCGCGCCGCCTCATTGGCTGCCCTTCCTCGGCCCGGGAGCGGCCGGGGTCGTCGGCGGCCTGGTTGGCCAGTTCGGGCTCGGTGGCGGCTTCTGGACGGTGCTGATCGCCGCGCTGGTCGGCGGGTTCGCCCCGATCGTCGCCTATCGCCTGTGGAAATGGTCGCACCACCGCCGGGATTCGTGACGCGCGGACACGCCTACGTCCGTTTCTGACGCAGGTCGCGGCTAGACTAACGTTGTGGGCCCTTCGAACGCGGGGCGCGGCGACGCGAGTTGGACTCCGTGAACGGTGTGGACTGTGTGGACTCCGTGGACTGTGTTTTTTCGTTCGCCGGATCGAACTGGACCAGACCACAGGGGTCGGTGCACGATGGTCCGGCTCCTCACGGGAATGGAACCCGCCGAATGACCTTCCGCGTCCTCGCCGGCCTCGCCGCCGCTCTCACCCTCGGCGCGCCCGCCGCCGCCCAGGAGCCCCCGCGCTGGGCCTTCGCCATCCACGGCGGGGCGGGCGTGATCGAGCGCGCGAACCTGTCACCGGAGCAGGACGCCGCCTACCGCGCCGCCCTGTCGAGAGCGCTGGAGGCCGGGGCCGCCATCCTGCGCGACGGCGGCGCGTCGCTGGACGCCATCCAGGCGGCGATCCAGATCATGGAGGACGACCCCCTGTTCAATGCCGGGCGCGGCGCGGTCTTCACGGCCGAGGGGCACAATGAGCTCGACGCCGCCGTCATGAACGGCCGCGACCTGTCCGCCGGGGCCGTCGCCGGTCTGACCACCACCCGCCACCCCATCGCCGCCGCCCGCGCCGTGATGGAGCGCTCGCCTCACGTCATGCTGATCGGCGAGGGTGCCGACACCTTCGCGGCGTCCCAGGGGCTGGAGCAGGTGGAAACCTCCTGGTTCTTCACCGAACGCCGCTGGCGCGGGCTGGAAACCGTCCTGCGCGAACGAAACCTGCCCGTCCCCGCCCGTCCCGAAGGCGCGCCTGCACCCGGCATGGCCGCTCTGGAACCCGCGCCGCCGCTGGATGAGCGCAAGTTCGGCACCGTCGGCGCCGTGGCACTGGATCAATCCGGCACGCTCGCGGCCGGCACCTCGACGGGCGGCATGACCGGCAAGCGCTGGGGCCGTGTGGGCGATGTGCCGGTTCTGGGGGCGGGCACCTATGCCTCCAACCGAGACGGCTGCGCGGTCTCGGCCACCGGCGACGGCGAATTCTACATCCGCGCCACCGTGGCCCGCGACATCTGCACCCGCATCGCCGCTGGGGCCTCGTCCGAAGAGGCCGGCCAGGCCGAGGTCGACGACGCCCTGTCGCTGGGCGGCTATGGCGGGGTCATCGTGGTCGACGCCCAGGGCGCGCCCGGTTTCGCCATGACCACATCGGGCATGTATCGGGGCGCGGTCACGTCGACGACACCCGCCCGCGTGGCCATTTACGTCGACGAAGAGTGAACATGAGCCGCCCGGCGTCCGACATCCCTGGCGTCATCGCTCCGCCGCCGCTCATCTACCTCGGGTTCCTCGCGCTCGGCTGGGGCATCGGCCGTCTGATCGACGAACCCAGCCTCGGCCTGGATCGCAATCTGCGTGGCGGCGTCGCCATCGCCGGCCTGCTTCTGGGCCTCGTCATCGAGGCCTGGGCGGCCGGGCTGTTTCAAAAAGCGAAGACGGCGGTGGAGCCCTGGAAGCCCTCGACCGCGCTCGTCACCCGCGGCGTCTATGGCTTCACCCGCAATCCGATCTACCTGGGCTTGGCCATCACCTATCTGGCGCTGGCCGTCGGACTGGACAGCCCGCTGGCGATCGTCCTGCTGATCCCCTGCCTGCTGATCGTCGACCGCTTCGTGATCCAGCGCGAGGAGCGATACCTCGCCGCCCGCTTCGGCGCCGACTACGAAGCCTATCGACGCCGCGTGCGCCGATGGGTGTGACACGGGATGGGCGGATCGCCGGGCCTTCAGCGCCACTTCCCCACATTACCGGCCCGTAAGGTGCGCGACGGCGGTTTGCCCGATACGGTCCCCTCATCTGTCCGTCGGAGCTCTGGACCATGAAGTCGCGCCTGAAGTCGGCCGTCGCCGCGCTTGCCCTGATCACCGCGCTCGGGGCCCCGGCCCTGGCCGTCCCTGCCGCCGTCGCACAGGAGGCTCCGGCCGCCATCGCCGTGCCGCCGCTGGGCTTCGTCAAGCGCACCCTGCCCAATGGCATGGACGTCTACACAGCGCGCGACACCACCACCTCCAACGTCACCATCCAGGTCTGGTACCGCGTCGGCTCCAAGGACGATCCGGAGGGCCGCTCCGGCTTCGCCCACCTGTTCGAACACCTGATGTTCAAGGCGACCAAGGACTTCCCCGACGAGACCTTCGACCGCCTCACCGAGGACGTGGGCGGCAACAACAACGCCTTCACCTCCGATGACGTCACCGCCTACCATCAGACCGTCCCGGCCAACCATCTGGAGCGCCTGATCTTCGCCGAGGCCAGCCGCCTGTCGTCGCTGGTCGTCAATGAGGCCGTGTTCGAGAGCGAGCGCGACGTGGTGAAGGAGGAGTACCGCCAGGGCGTGCTGGCCCAGCCCTATGGGCGGCTCTTCAGCGTCTTCCTGCCCGCGACCCTCTATCAGGAGCACCCCTACCGTCGCACGACCATCGGCTCGATCGAGGACCTGGATGCGGCGACGCTGGAGGACGTGCTGCGCTTCCACGCCACCTACTACCGGCCCGACAACGCCATTCTGATGGTGGCCGGCAACTTCGACCAGGCTCAGCTGGACGGCTGGATCGACCAGTATCTGGCCCCCATCCCCAACCCGGACCGGCCCCTGCCCGAGAACAATGTGCGCGAGCCCGAGCCCACGGGTCCGCGCGAAGCGACCTTCTATGCGCCCAATGTGCCGCTTCCGGCCGTGGTGGTGTCCTGGCCGACCGTGCCTTACGCCCATCCAGACCGCGTGGCTCTGACGGTGCTCGACGGCATCCTGTCGACCGGAGAGAGCTCGCGGATGTATCGGTCGCTGGTCTATGATCAGCAGATCGCAGCCCAGGCCTCGTCCAGCCCCGATTTCTCACAGCAGGCCGGCGCGCTCAGCGCCTACGCCATCATGGCCGGCGGCGAGACCCCCGAGACCGGAATCGCGGCCATCCGCGCCGAGATCGCCCGCTTCCGCGACGAACCCGTCACAGAGGCCGAACTGGTCGAAGCCAGGAACGAGTTAGTGGCCAATGCGCTGCGTGGCCGCGAGACCATCGAGGACCGCGCCCAGACCCTCGGCTTCGTCCTCATCAACACCGACGACGCCTCCGTCGCCGACCGCGAGATCGCCGAGATCCAGGCCGTCACCCCGGCGGACATTCAGCGCGTCGCCCGCCGCTATCTGACCGACGACCGCACCATCACCATCCGCTACCTGAACGCGGACGAGCAGAACCCGCCGACGCCCCAGAACACCGACGTCTCGGCTCCGGTCGAAGTCGCCGACCTGGCCCCCGTCGGCCAGGTCTTCACCCTGCTGCCGGAAGCCGAGCGGACCCCGCTGCCCGAGCCGACCGAGCCGGTGTCGCCGACCACGCCGCCTGTCGCGGATTTCCGCCTGGACAATGGGCTGCGCGTGCTCGTGGTCGAGAAGGAAGGCCTGCCGCTGATCTCGGCCCGGCTGAACTTCGACGCGGGCGCGGCCTATGAAGGGCAAGGCAAGGCCGGCCTGGCCAATATGACGGCGGCGCTTCTGACCCAAGGGACCACGACCCGTACTGCGCCCCAGATCGCCACCGAGATCGAGCAGCTGGGCGCCTCCATCGGCGCGGGCGCCGGGTCCGATTTCGCCAACGTCTACGCCAACGCTCCGGCCGACGTCTTCCCGCGCGCGGTCGAGCTGATGGCCGATCTGGTTCGCAATCCGACCTTCGCCGAAGAAGAACTAGCGCGTCAGCGCGACCAGGCGCTGGACGGCCTGCGCGTCGCCCTGTCGACGCCGGGCCCCGTCGCGGCCCAGGCGGCCGCTCGCGTCGTCTATGGCGAGGCCCCCTATGGCGCGCCGGGCGGCGGCACCCTGAACAGCCTCCCGGCCCTGACCCGCGAGGACGTCGCCAACTTTCACCGCCGGCGTTATCGCCCGAGTGACGCGACCCTCGTCTTCTCCGGAGCCATCGACGAGGCGGAGGCGCGGCGGCTGGCTGAGGCCGCCTTCGGCGACTGGGCCAGCCCGTCCGCCGTCGACGCCGCCATAGATCCCTCAGGTCCGACGCTCCCGCCCCGCATCGTCGTCATCGACCAGCCGGGCGCGGGCCAGGCTGCGGTCACGGTGGCGCTGCGTGGCGTCTCGCGAACCGACGCGGATTACTTCCCCCTTACGCTCGGCAATACACTGCTGGGCGGCAGCTTCACCTCGCGACTGAACCAGGAGATCCGGATCAAGCGTGGCCTCAGCTACGGCACGCGCTCGTCGCTGGGCGTGCGCGCCGACGAGGGCCTGTTCACGGCCAGCGCCCAGACCCGCAACGACGCCGCCGCCGAGGTCGCGGGCCTGATCCTGGCCGAGATCGAGCGGCTGTCGACCACTCAGCCGAGCGATCAAGAGATGACCACTCGCCGCGCCATCCTGACTGGCGCTTTCGGCAGCTCGTTGGAAACGGTGGACGGCCTGGGCGCTCTCGTGGCCAACCTCGCCCTCTATGATCTGCCGATGAGCGACCTTGCGGCCTATGTCGGCACTGTTGAGGCCGTCGAGGCCGCCGACGTCCAGGCCGCCTTCGCCGAGCATCTGTCGGTCGACCGGGCCAGTCTGGTGATCGTCGGCGATGCCGCTCAGTTCATCGACGCGGTCCGGGCCCGGTATCCGCAGGTGGAGGTCATCCCGCTCACGAGCCTGAACCTGGACCGGGCGGCGCTACAATAGGCGGGGTCGAGCGGAATCGGCGGGAGACGCATTTTCGACTTGCGAGCCTCTCCCGCCCTCCGCTATAGGCCCCGCTCTCGACTGAGACGCGGGCGTAGCTCAGGGGTAGAGCATCACCTTGCCAAGGTGAGGGTCGGGCGTTCGAATCGCCTCGCCCGCTCCAGTCAGAGACGCAAGAAGACCCGGCGGCGACGCCGGGTTTTTCTGTTTTCGGCCCGGGCCCTCCTCCGCCCAGGGGCGCGGCAAGATTGCCAGGGTGAGGGTCGGACGCTTGATCCCCCATCGCCCGCTCCAGTCGACGAACCGAAAAAGGCCCGGTCGGTAGACCGGGCCTTTCTGTTTTCCGGGCTTTGGCTGCGGCTCAGAGCCCGAGCGCCGTCTTGATGTCGCGCCAGTCGACGATCTTGTAGTTCTGCTGGCCCGGGTCGGGCGCATCCATGTCGTCGTGGAAGGCGACCGCGCCCTGCGGGAAAGGCCCGATCGGCCCGGAGTAGGCGTCGAGGCCGTCCGTCGAGGTCACGCCATCGATGACGGGACCGTCGACGATGGCGAACCGCCCCAGGTAGACGTGGGCGTCGCCTTCGATCCGATAGACAGGGTAGGTGCTGTCGCCCTGGCTGGAAACGATCAGATACTCGGCGCCGCCGTCACGCATGATCGTCAGCCCTTCCACGTCGTCGCGGATGCGGACCCGGTCGACCCGGGCGATCTCGGTGGCGGCGCTGCTGCCCGCCGGATCGAAGTCGAAGCGCCAGACCCCCACGTCCTCTTCGCCGACGTAAAGGGTATCGGCGGCGTCATTCACGACGCAACCTTCCAGCTGACTGCCGAGCGTCAGGATACGGGGCGCACCGATCATCGGCCCGGTCGCGCCGGCCGCGATGGTCATCTGATGGACCGTCCCGGCCTTGGTGGTCACCACCAGGTAGAAGGTGTCCCCGCGTCGTCCGACGCAGAAGCCATACGGTTCATAGGGCGTGGCGTGAAACCCGTAGTCGACCGTGACCAGCGTCGCCGGATCGAACAGGTAGACATTCACGCCGTTGGCTCCCGGCGCGTCGTTGCTGGCCGCGACGAGCACGCGCTCACCGTTCGGCGTCGGAAAACCCGGGCGCAGATCGACATTGTTCACGGGGCCGGACGGAAGAAACTGCCGAACCGAGCCATCCAGGTTGTGGACATAAAGGCCGTCCGACTTGTCTGTCCCGAACATGACCGCGCGGGTCGGATTGGAAGGGTCGGCCCACAGCGCGGGGTCGTCGGCGTCGACCTCCGGGTCAGTCGTGACCAGGGTCTCGACGGCTGCCACGACGGGCCTCGCGGGATCGCCGGGAGCGAGGACGCCCTGGGGGCCGCGATCCTCTTCAAACGAGGCGCAAGACGCTCCGAGAACGGATAATCCTGCGATCGTCAACAAAGAGAAATATTTTGGTCGCTGAATCATCACTGGCCCCGCTGGTTCTGGCAAACTATGCCGCCCGAGAACATGATCCTTGTCGTGGGTCAAGCCACGACGACTGTGCGGGGGCACTCCGATGAAGAAGACGCTAATGACCGGGCTCGCCCTGGTTCCCATGATGATGGCGGTGGCGACTGCCGCCTCTGCCGATCCGGTCACCGGCATAGTGTCCGACAGCTCCGGCACTCGGACACTGCAGGGTGCCGAGGTGACCATCGTCGAGCTGGGTCAGACCGCGAGCGTCGGGCCTGACGGGACCTTCCGGTTCGGCGACGTCCCGGCCGGCAGCTACACGGTTCGGGCACGCTTCGCCGGGGCCGCCGAAGAAACGCGCTCCTTGACCGTTTCGGGGACCGGCGCTGCCACCCTCGACTTCGTGCTGTCTCCGCTTGTTACGGCAGATACGGGAGCGGTGGTCGATGACGTGCTGGTCATCGGCCAGCGTGCCAACTTCCTCAGCGCCATCTCGCGCCAGCGCGCCGCCGATACGGTCCAGACCGTTCTGACGCGTGACGCCATCGGCCAGTTCCCCGACCAGAACGTGGCCGAAGCGCTGCGCCGCGCGCCGGGCATCAACATCCTGAACGATCAGGGCGAAGGCCGCTTCGTCTCCGTCCGTGGCCTCGACCCCAACCTCAACTCGGCCTCGATCAACGGCAACCGCGTGCTGGCGACCGGCGGCGACGAGCGCGCCGTCGCCCTGGACGTCATTCCGTCGGAGCTGATCGAGTCCATCGAAATCCGCAAGACACTGACGCCCGACATGGACGGCGACACCATCGGTGGCTCAATTGAAATCTCCACCACCAGCTCGCTGGATCGCCGTCGCAATCTGTACACCGCCTCGATCGAGGGCTCGTACAACGACCAGAATGAACAGACCTCGCCCAAGGCCAGCTTCGATTTCGTTCACCGTTTCAACGACCAGTTCGGCATCGCCGGCGGCGCCAGCTACTATAATCGCGAGTTCGCCACCGACAACATCGAGATGGACGGCTGGGAAGAGGACGGGGCCAACGCCTACGCCGAGGACCTGGAGTACCGCGACTACGACGTCACGCGCGAACGCTACGGCGCGACCCTGACGCTCGACTATCGCCCGAACGATTCGACTCAACTCTATCTGCGCGGCCTCTACTCCAAGTTCGACGACACCGAGCTTCGTACCCGGCTGATCTTCGAGTTCGATGAGCCGACTTCGACGACAGCGGGCACCGCCACCTTCGACTCGGCCGACGGACGTATTCGTGTCGAGCGCGATCTGAAGGACCGGCGCGAAGTCCAGTCGGTCCGCACGGTCTCGGCAGGTGGTCGCACGGATTCGGGCGCTTGGCGCTTCACCTACGATCTGGCCTATTCGGAAGCTGATCAGACCGAGGACGGGTCCATCGACCCTGTGGTGTTCCGCCGGGATTTCGAAGACCCGGGCGAGCTGGGCGTAACGATCGACTACTCGGACCTGCGTCGGCCGACCTACCAGATCGACTTCGGCCAGACGAACTTTCTGCGCGCTTCGGACTATGAGTTCGATGCCCTCGAACTGACCACCGACGAGAACGCGCGCGACCGTGAGTTCTCGGCACGCTTCGACGCTGCCTACGACCTGCAGATCGACGCCGGCAGCCTGGAGTTCAAGTTCGGCGGCAAGGCCCGCCAGCGCGAGAAGGAACTCAGCTTCATCTTCGATATCTTCGATGGCTACGACGGCGACTTCACCCTGGCCGATGTGCCGGGCGCTCAGTCGTACGGACTCGCGGTCATCGATCCGATCCCGGGCCTGTCGGAAATCCGTGACTTCTTCGCCGCCAACCGCTCGCGCTTCGAGCGGAACGACCTCGACAGCGACTTTGCTTCGAACGCTGAAAGCTACACCGCCGACGAGGACATCTACGCCGGCTACGCTCAGCTGCGCTTCGAGAACGAGGCCCTGCGCATCATTGGCGGCGTCCGGGTCGAGCACACGGAGACCGAACTCAACGGCAGCCGGCTGGAGCTTGTCGAGGAAGGCGCGATCCGGGGCGGCGTCGCGCTGGCCGACGACACCCTCTTCATCACTCCGGTCCAGTTCGACAGCAGCTACACCGACGTCCTGCCCAGCGTAAACATCCGCTACACCCTGGCCGACGACCTAATCGCCCGTTTCGGTGCCTTCCGTTCGGTGGTGCGCCCCAGCTTCGGCCAGCAAGCGCCGCGTTTCCTGATCGAGGAGAACGAGGACGGTGAGCGCTCCGGCGAGTTCGGAAATCCGGACCTCGACCCGTACAAGGCGTGGAACTTTGACGCGACGCTGGAGTACTACTTCGCGCCTCAGGCCGTGCTCCAGGGCGGTGTCTTCTACAAGTCGATCGAGGACTACATCATCACTGCCGAGTTCGAGAACGGCGTCTTCAACGGCATCGCCTATGAAGAGGCAGAGATCCCGATTAATGGCGACGAGGCGACCGTGTTCGGGGTGGAACTGAGCTACGGCCAGGCTCTGACCTTCCTGCCTGGTCCGTTTGACGGCCTTTTGGTGAACTTCAACTACACCTACACGGACGCCGAAGGCGAGGTTCTGGGCCGCACGGTTCCGCTGCCGGCCTCGTCGGAGCACACCTTCAATGCTGTGCTTGGCTATGAGCACGGCCCGCTGAGCCTTCGCGCGGCCGGCGCCTATCGCTCGGGCTACCTCGACGAACTGGGCGGTGACGCCGACAGCGACCGCTATGTCCGGTCGCACTTCCAAGTCGACCTGAGTGGCAAGTACCGGATCAATGAGAACGTCCAGCTCTTCGGAGAACTGGTCAACCTGAACGACGCGACCTACACCGCCTTCCAGCGGGGTCCGGGTCGCGACCGGTTGCTTCAGTACGAAGAATACTCCTGGACGGCCAAGTTCGGTGTCCGCCTGAACTTCTGATCTGGAAAACAGTCCTGATGCGAAGGGCCGGGCGGTGACGTCCGGCCCTTTCGCGTGAGGGGCAACGCTCTCGCCCACAGGCTCGCGCGATTGCGACTGGACCAGCAAAGCTCGGGCCTCTAACCGCGAGAACGCCGACAACCCGGCATCGCCCTTGCTGGGTCGGCACGAAGCGCCGGGGTCACGGCGCCATTTCGGGAAGAGTGCTGTTCGATGTTCATGGAAGGCGATGTCGACTGGATCCTGATCCTGGGGCTGACCGCCGCCGTCACCAGCGTGATCGCCGTCCTGTCCCTGGTCTTCGCCTTGACCAACCGCAGCCGCCATGTCTCGACGGCGGACGAGCTCAGCGCCGTCTCCCGCGCCCGGCAGGAGGCCGAGACCCGCCTTTATGAGACCTTGAACGCCATCCCGGTGGCGCTGGTGCAGACCGACAGGGCCGGCAAGTTCGTCTTCGCCAACCGCGCCGCGCACCAGTTGCTGGGCCGAAAGGACAACGAGCTGATCGGCCTGCGTTTCCACTCGGCCACCTGGGGCATCACCTATCCCGACGGTCGCCAGGTGCCGCCTGACCTGCTACCCAGCGCCCGCGCCCTGCGAGGCCAGACGGTCAAGGGGTTCCAGCACATCCTCGCCAACCCGGCGACGCGCCGCAAGATGCTGGTCTCGGTCACGGCCATGCCCATCGAGGACGCGCTGGGCCAGATCATCGGCTCCACCGCCGCCATCGTGGAGACGGAGGGCCTGACGACGCCCGAGGTCGTCCCGGTTGAATCGACCGCCACCCCGCCGGACCCGAACGAGACCACCCGGCGAGTGTTCGACGCGGCGTCCAGCGCGCTCGTGGTCGTGGCCGCAAACGGCGTCGTCAAGGAGGCCAATCGCACCGCGCTGACGATGTTCGGTCGAGATTCACACATAATCGGCGGCGACTTCGCCGACCATTTCCTGTCGGAAGGCGAACGGGTCGAGGGCCGCCAGACCCTGCGCGCGGCCGCCACCGGATCAGAGGGGGCCGACGCCATCGTCTCGACGCTCGGCGGCCCTCACGGCTTCGCCTGGCGCCTTCTCCCCCTCGCCAACCCTGAAGGCGTTGTCGACGCCCTAATTCTGGCGGGCGATCCAGTTCCCGCGCCGGCCGAGCCCGTGCCCGCTGAAGAACCGGCCGGTCCCTCGGCCGACGAGGTCGAGGCCGCCCATCAGGTCGCGCTGGCGGATGCCGCGGAACGGCAAGCCGCTCTGGCCGCCGAACGCGACGCGGCCCTGGCCGCCGCTGAGGCGGCGCGCGCCAATGCCCTGCGGGCGCTCGAACGCGGGGAGGGTTCCCAGCGGCTGGAAAGCGTCGGTCGTCTGACTGGCGGCGTGGCCCAGGACTTCAACGCCCTGCTGACCGTCATGACCAGCGCGCTCGACATGATGCTGAAGACCGCCGACGACCCGGCGCGCGTGCGTCGCCTGGGTCAGGCCGCTCTGACCGCCGGCCAGCGCGGCGAGGCCCTGACCCGGCGCCTGGCGGCCTTCACCCAGGGCGAGGAAGCCGAGGCCCGGACCCTGGACGCCGGGATCCTGCTGCGCGGGATGGAGAGCCGCCTGCGCGCGTTGGCCACAACGGGCGTCGACCTCATGATCGAGGCCCCCGAAACAGTCGCCCCCGTTCACGTCGATCCCGTCGCCTTCGAGGGTACCGTAACGGCTCTGGTCCGCAACGCGATCGAGGCGGTGGATGGCCAGGGCGCCGTCGCCGTGCGGCTGGAAGCCCTTGACGGCGACGTTCGACTGACCGTGCGCGACACCGGGCCTGGATTCGACGAGACGACGGCGGCGCGCGCGTTCGAGCCCTTCTTCACGACCCGACCTGGCCACGACGGCCTGGGTCTCGCCCAGGCCCATGCCTTCGCCCGCCTGTCGCGCGGCGAACTGGCCCTGACCGGCGAGCCGGGTGCGGGCGCCGAGGCCACACTGACCCTGCCGCGCGTGGCCACCGCTGCCTGAGGCCTCGCCCACGAACCTGCGTTCTGCTAGGCGTTATCCTTCCACGGGGGGGGTGCCGATGGTTTGGGTGTGGCGGGCGTGTCTCGGAGTTCTGATCGCGGCTTATGCGGGCTGGCTTGTTTGGCCACTGATCCAGCCGCTGACCGAAGGCAGTTCGATCTCGGGTCTCGTCAGGGCTGTGACTTCGGAGGCGGCTCAGCTGGGCTGGACTCTGCCAGCGATGTGGCTGGCCTCGTCCGCCCTTTATATGATCGCGGCGGTCCTGACGGCCGGTGGTGTCGGTGCCGCCCCCGGCGCCTACTTTCTCGCTTTCATGAGCGAGGTCATCCAACGCCTGTTGTTGCAATCGGTCGCCGAAGCAGCCCTGGTCGACACGCCCGCGCGGATCGCGGCGGCGCTTCGACCGCTGGATCTCGTCGTCGATCCGGGACCCCTGGCCCTGGCCGCCCTGCTGGCGGTCGGACTGCTGGTCCTCATGACCGGTGCCTGGCGCGGCCAGTCGGGTCAGGCCCTGACCCGTCACTGGACCCAGCCGCCCGTCTACGCCTGACCCTCCCCGCCCCGTCCGCCCGTCACGCGAGGCCATCATGAAGATCGTCCGCATTCTGCTGGTCCTGGCGGTTCTCGCCTATGCGGGTTGGCTGGCCTGGCCCTTCCTGGCCCCCTTCTTCGAGGGCGCGCCGTTCGACGTGGCGCTGGAGCGGGCACGCGGCATGATCGAGGCTGGCGGCGGTTTGTCCGAGGCGGCGCTCTGGGTCGGGGCGGTCCTGCTGTATCTTATCGCCGCCGTCCTTCTGGGCGCCGGCAACCCGCGCGCAGCGGTCGCCTACTTCCTGGGCTTCATCGCCGACGCGGTTCTGCGTCTGGCCATCGACCGGGGCCGCGCCGGTCCGGCCGAGGCCTCGATCCAGGCCGACGCCTATGCCGGGGGAGAACTGTCGCAGCGGTCGGCTGAGGCGATCGCGCCTGCGGGCCTGCCGGTCGATCCGACCTGGCTGATCCTGGGTGTCCTGCTCCTGATCGGCCTCGCCATCGTCGCCGTGTCCCGACGGAGGGGACGACGGCGCGTCTCCGGCCAGCTCGCCAGCTGAGGAGCCCTCTCGGCGACGTCCGATTCCAACGCAGACATCGCCGGATCTAAGGCAGGATCACACGCCGTCTGCCAACGGGCGTCAGAGCTCGAAGTCCGAGAGCCTTAGCGATCCTGAGGAAAATCGATCACCTGAACTGGGTGTGAAGGTGACTTCCGTCGCGCTCGCCGCCCTCTCGTCGCCGTCCCCCTCGCTGCCCATATCCCCGAGGGCGGTTGACCCGAACGGGTCAGGCGCTAGGACAGCGCCCGTCCTCCCGACCGCTTTCCCACCCGAGGTTTCCATGGCCGACGCCGCCCCACTGCCTTCCGAGGCCGCTTCCCCCGCCCAGTACGATGTCGTCGTGATCGGTGGCGGACCGGGTGGCTACAACGCCGCCATCCGCGCGGGCCAGTTAGGCCTCAAGGTCGCCTGCGTGGAGATGCGCGACACTCTGGGCGGCACCTGCCTGAACGTCGGCTGCATGCCTTCCAAGGCCCTGCTGCACGCCTCCGAGCTCTATGAGATGGCGGCCAAGGACTTCGTTGGCCTGGGCATCGAGGTCGCGCCCAAGCTCAACCTCGTCCAGATGATGAAGCAGAAGCAGGAGAGCGTGACCGCACTCACCAAGGGCATCGAGTTCCTGTTCAAGAAGAACAAGGCGGACTGGATCAAGGGTCGCGGGCGAATCGCGGGCCCCGGAACCGTCGAGGTCGAGGCGGCCGACGGATCGAAGACGACGCTGAAGGCGCGGGACATCGTCATCGCCACCGGCTCCGAGCCGACGCCGCTACCCGGCGTCGACTTCGTCGAAGGCAAGGTGGTGGATTCGACCGGTGCTCTCTCGTTGGCGTCGGTTCCCAAGAAACTGATCGTGGTCGGTGCCGGCATCATTGGGCTGGAGCTCGGCTCGGTGTGGCGTCGCCTGGGGGCCGAGGTCACCGTGGTCGAATACCTGCCACGCATCACGCCAGGCATGGACAGTGATCTGGCCACCGCCTTCCAGAGGGCCCTGACCAAGCAGGGCATGACCTTCAAGCTCGGCTCCAAGGTCACTGGATCCAAGGTCACTCCGACCGGTGTCGAACTGACTGTTGAACCTGCGGCGGGCGGCGCGGCCGAGACGCTGACCGGCGACGTCGTCCTGGTCGCCATTGGTCGTCGTCCCTATACGGCGGGCCTGGGCCTGGAGACGGTCGGCGTCGAGACCGACAAGCGCGGCTTCATCGTCGGCGATCACTTCAAGGTGGCGGACGGGGTCTGGGTGATTGGAGACGTCACGACCGGCCCCATGTTGGCCCACAAGGCGGAGGAAGACGCCGTCGCCGCCATCGAACTGATCGCGGGCAAGGCCGGTCACGTCGACTACAACCTGGTCCCCAGCGTGGTCTACACCTTCCCCGAGGTCGCCTGGGTCGGCAAGACCGAGGACCAGCTGAAGGCCGAGGGCGTCGCCTACAAGTCGGGCAAATTCCCCTTCACCGCCAACTCCCGCGCCAAGATCAACCACGAGACCGACGGCTATGCCAAGGTCCTGGCCGACGCCTCGACCGACCGCATCCTGGGCGTGCACATCATGGGCCCCCAGGCCGGCGAGATGATCGGCGAGGCCTGCGTTGCCATGGCCTTCGGCGGCGCGTCGGAAGACCTCGCCCGCACCAGCCACGCCCATCCGACCCGCTCAGAAGCCGTCAAGCAGGCGGCCATGGGCGTCGAGGGCTGGACGATGCAGGCCTGATCACGCCCTCGGATGCGCCGCCGCATAGGCCCCCAGCAGATGGGCGGTGTCTACGGCGGTGTATTTCTGGGTCGTCGATAGGCTGGCGTGGCCGAGCAGCTCCTGAATCGACCGCAGGTCCGCGCCCGCGCCCAGCAGATGAGTGGCGAAGCTGTGCCGGAGCGCGTGGGGCGTCGCGGAGGCGGGCAGTCCCAACCGCCCGCGCAGCCGCTGGACCGTCGCCTGGACATGCCGGGCGGACAGCGGGCCGCCTCGCCTGGCACGGAATAAGGGGTCTGAGGGTTCCAGCGGATAGGGCTGGACAGCGACGGCGCGGTCCACGGCTTGGCGCACGGCGGGCAGGACGGGGACAATCCGGGTCTTGCCCCCTTTGCCCGTTATGCGGATCGTCTCGGAAAGGGGCGCGTCGGCGCAGGTCAGGCTCAACGCCTCGGAAATCCGCAGGCCGCACCCGTAGAGCAGGCTGAGCACGGCGGCGTCCCTCAGCGCCTCCCAGGGCTCGGCGTCGGGATCGAGGCCCGGCTCGGCCAGCAGCCCCCGGGCCTGATCGGCGCTGACGGGGCGCGGCAGGGACGGCTTGACCTTGGGCCCGCGCACCAGGGCCAACTGCGGCGTCGGCACGCCGCAACGCCTGTCCAGAAAGCCGTGGAAGGTGCGGATGGCCGACAGGGTCTGGCTCAGCGATCGAGCCGAAAGGGGATGGTCGCCGCTTCGTCGGTCGGCCAGATGCGCCCGAACCTCCGCCGCCGTGACGGTCCCAAGATCGGCCAGTCTCTGCGGCTCACCGCGATGCCGCTCAAGAAACCCCAGCCATGTCCGGCCGATGTGGCCATAGGCCTCCAGCGTGCGGGGCGACAGGCGGCGCTCGTGCGCCAAATGTTCTAGCCACGCCCCTAAGGCCTCGGCGGCGGTCATCTCAGCTCAGGACCGGCCAGCGCTCGGCCGTGCGCGCCACCACGGCCGCGACGAAGGCCACGAGCTCACAGCCCATGCCGGCGGTGAACCCTTCGGGCTCCGACGACCCGAAGGCGGCCAGCGCCGGTCGCGCCTCCTCCGCTCGCTCGCCCCCTAGATGCAGCGCCATGCGGATCAGGGCGACTGATTTCACTTCCTCACCCGCCGGGCCGAAGAGGTCGAGCTCCGGGAATATCGGCCCAAGCCAGGTCAGGCCGTGCCCACCCAGCCAGGCGTCGACGCCACCGGGCTCCAGCGCCTTCCAGCCGAACGGCACGCCGCCGGGCTTTTCCACCGCGATGGCGGCGGCCGACAGGCCGAAGCGCGCTTGGGCGGCAGCATCGAGACGGCGGGCGAGATCGGAATGGCTGCGCGCCTCCATCAGATCGAGCGCGGCGACATGGGTCTGCGTCTGGGCGGCGAAGTTGGCGCGGGCCACGTCCTCGATGCGCTTCCTGGCATCGGCCTCGCGCTCGGCGGCGGCTTCCAGCTTTGTCAGTGCAGTGCGACCGAACTCGACGACGTTGCGGCCCCGCGCGATCAGGCCGATCTCTTCCAGGAGCGACCGGTCATCCAGCAGGGTCTCTGGATTGGCCTGGAGCCAGGCGCGGATGTCCGGCCAGTGCGGCTCGCGAGGGGCGAACAGGTCGGCGGTCTCTTCCTTTGACATCACGCGATCGGCACTCCTCCCGGAGGGCGCGCCGGGCCGCAGAGTCAGAGAATCGACTGACCAGTCTTGCCCCAGTCGGCCAGGAAGGCATCAAGCCCCTTGTCGGTTAACGGGTGCTTGACCAGAGCCTTGAAGGTGTCGGCTGGAAGCGTCGCCGCGTCGGCTCCCGCCAGGGCGGCGGCCTCGACATGGGCGGGGTGACGTAACGAGGCGGCAAGAATCTGCGTCTCGAAGCCGTGGGTATCGTAAAGGACCCGGATGGCCTCGATCAGCTCCGACCCATTCGCCCCGTGGTCGTCCAGCCGCCCCACGAAGGGCGAGACGAAGGTCGCCCCGGCCTTGGCGGCCAGCATGGCCTGGGCCACCGAGAAGCACAGGGTCACGTTGGTCTTGATGCCCTTGTCCGCGAAGTTGCGCGCGGCACGCAGTCCGTCCCAGGTCAGAGGCAGCTTGACCACGACGTTCGGGGCGATGGCGGCCAGCTTGTCGCCTTCACGCACCATGGTCTCGAAATCGGTGGCCACGGCCTCGGCCGAAATCGGACCCTCGACCAGGGCGCAAATCTCGGCGATGACCTCGGCGATGTTGCGACCGCTCTTGGCGATCAGGGACGGGTTGGTGGTCACGCCATCGACCATGCCGGTGGGGACCATCTCCCGGATGACGGCGACGTCTGCGGTGTCGAGGAACAGTTTCATGGCGCGGCTTCTAGCCGAGCGGGCCGCACGGTGAAAGTCGCCTCGGTCCTTCTGCCCCTGCCCGTGCCCGAGGCCTTCGACTACGAGGTCCCCGACGCGCTCGAACTCGCGCGCGGCGATCAGGTGGCCGTGCCGCTTGGCCCGCGCCTGATGCGCGGAATCGTCTCCGAGGTGCGCGAGACGACCGGCTCGAACCGGCGGCTGAAGGCGGTCGAGCACAGGTTGGTGGACCCACCCGTGCCAGAGGGCGCGCTCGTGTTCGTCGAATGGGCCGCGCGCTGGACGCTCAGCCCACCCGGCGAGATGGCCGCCCTGACGCTGAAGGGTCTGCGCAACCCCGCGCCCCGGCCCGAGCGTCGCGTGCGGCGCGTCGGCGACCGCCAGCCCGCCCGGCCCACGCCCACCCGCGCTGCGGTGCTGGAGGCGCTCGGCGATCGCGCCCTGCCCGCCGCCGATCTGGCTCGCGCGGCGAGCGTTTCGTCCGGCGTCATCAAGGGGCTGATCGACGAAGGCGTCCTGGAGATCGTCGAGAGCGCGGCCTCTGCCGCCTTCGACCGGCTTGACCCGGACCATCGCCCGGCGACGCTGAACCCTGATCAGGCCGCAGCCGCCAGGGCCATAGGCGACGCTGTCGATACGGGCGGATTCTCCGCCTTCCTGCTGGATGGCGTGACAGGCTCCGGCAAGACCGAGGCCTATCTGGAGGCAGTGGCGGGGGCGCTGCGGGCCGACCCTGAGGCCCAGATCTTAATCCTCCTGCCCGAGATTGCCCTGACCCAGGCGGTGATCGCGCGCATCACCGACCGCTTCGGTGCGGCTCCGGCCGAATGGCACTCGGGCGTCTCCGGCCCCCGGCGACGACAGGTCTGGGAGGCGGTTGTCGCCGGCCGCTGCAACATCGTGGTCGGCGCGCGCTCGGCCCTGTTCCTGCCCTTTCAGTCCTTGCGCCTGCTCATCGTCGACGAGGAGCACGACGGCTCGTTCAAGCAGGAGGACGGCCTCGTCTACCACGGCCGCGACCTGGCCGTGGCGCGGGCCCGGATCGAAAGGGCGACTGTCGTCCTTGCCTCGGCCACGCCGTCGCTGGAGACCCTGTGGAATGCGCGTCAGGGACGATACGGCTGGCTCAGGCTAGGGCGGCGGCATGGGGCGGCGACCCTGCCCGACATTCGCCTGCTGGACCTTCGCGAGGCGCCGCCGGAGCGCGACCAATGGCTGTCGCCGCCGCTGCGAGAGGCAATGGTCGAGACGCTTCAGGCAAGCGAACAGATCCTGCTGTTCCTGAACAGGCGGGGCTATGCGCCCGTCGTCTTGTGCCGCACGTGCGGCCACCGGCTGACGGCGCCCGACACCGACAGCTGGCTGGTCGAGCATCGCTACACCGGCCGGCTGATCTGCCACCTGACCGGCTTCTCCATGCCGCGCCCGCAACGTTGCCCGGCCTGCGGAGCCGAGGACACGCTCGTTTCGGTCGGACCGGGCGTCGAGCGGGTCGAGGAGGAGGTGCGGCTGCTGTTCCCCGACGCCCGCACGGCGGTGTTCAGCTCCGACACCGTGCCGGACGGCAAGGCCGCGCGAGCCCTGATCCAGCGCATGACCGACGGCGAGATCGACATCCTGGTCGCCACCCAGGCCGCCGCCAAGGGCCACAACTTCCCCCGCCTGACGCTCGTGGGGGTGGTCGACGCCGACCTGGGTCTGCGGGGCGGTGACCTGCGCGCGGCCGAGCGCACCTTTCAACTGTTGACCCAGGCGACGGGGCGGGCCGGACGCGCCGACCGGCCCGGCCGGGCCCTGCTTCAGACCTGGACGCCCGAGCACCCGGTGCTGATGGCGCTGGCCGCCGGCGACCGCGACGCCTTCGTCGAGGCGGAAATGGCCGAGCGGGAGATGGCGTCCCTGCCCCCTCATGGCCGGCTGGCCGCGGTCATTCTGTCCGGTGAAGACGCAGGCGCGGTCGAGCGCGTAGCCTCGGCGCTGGCCGCCGCCATACCCAACGCTGAGCGGCTTGAGGTCTATGGCCCGGCCGATGCGCCCCTCGCGCTGGTGCGCGGACGACGGCGCAAGCGCCTGCTGGTAAGGGCCGACCGCGACGTCGATCTGCAGGGATTTCTGCGCGCTTGGCTGGCGCGTGTGAAGGTGCCGGGCTCGGTGCGGCTGAGCGTCGATGTCGATCCCTACAGTTTCCTGTAGGCGTCAGGCCCCCGCCTTCTTCGCGAAGCTCCAGGCCCCCGCCGCCAGCGGTTCGACCTGGGCCGCCATGGTGCGGGCGTGGGCCGAGGCAGCGGTGCCATCGCGAACCCGCCCCGCGATGCCCTGACAGATCGCGGCCAGACGGAACAGGTTGTAAGCGAACAGCCAGTCCAGATTGGCGGGGGGCGGCGAACCAGTCTTGTCGACGTAGCGGGCGACGGTCTCCTCGACCGAGGGGATGCCGAGGTCCTTCAGGTCCGCACCCGCCAGACCGTTCCTGAGGCTCGCCGGAATGGCCCAGGCGATGAGCAGATACGAAAAGTCCGCCATCGGATCGCCCAGCGTCGACAGCTCCCAGTCCAGAACGGCGCGGACCTCGGGCGCGTCCGGGGCCAGGATCATGTTGTCGAGCCGGAAATCGCCGTGGACGATCCGGGTCGGCCCCTCGGGCGGTAGGCCTTGCGGCAAAAAGGCGATCAGCCGGTCCATGTCTGGGATCGGATGGGTCTCGGACGCCTGATACTGCTTGGTCCAGCGCGCAACCTGACGCGCGAAGTAGTTGCCGGGCTTGCCATAGTCGGAAAGGCCGATCGCGGCCGGGTCGAAACGGTGGAGCGCCGCTAGCGTGTCCACCTGGGCGTCGTAGATGGCGCGACGTTGATCCGGCGTCATGCCGGGCAGTTTCAGGTCCCACAGGACCCGGCCCTCGACCTTGTCCATGACGTAGAAGATGGAGCCGATCACGTCTTCATCCGTGCACAGCGCATGGGGCCGGGCGACCGGAAAGCCCTGGGCGTGTAAGGCAGAGATCACCGTGAACTCACGATCCACGGCATGCGCCGACGGCAGCAGGGTCCCCGGCGGCTTCCTGCGCAGCACATAGGCAGCGTTTGGCGTCTTCAGCTCATAGGTCGGGTTCGACTGCCCACCCTTGAACTGGCGCACCGTCAGTGGGCCGGTATAGCCTGCGACGTTCGCCGTCATCCAGGCGGCGAGCGCGGCCTCGTCCAGGCGATAGCGGGGATCGACCTCGCGGGTGCCGGAGAAGGTCGATTGCGGGTCGTTGAGAGCGGTGGCGTCAGTCATGCGCGGCGACAATGGCGGCCCGTACCGCGCGACGCCAGCCCCCCAGCAGCCGCTCGCGCGCGGCGGGCTCCATGCGCGGCGTCCAGACGGCGGGTGCCTCGTCGCCCCGGGGCCTCAGGTCGTCGATCAGCCCGGCCCCATAGGCCGCCAGCCGCGCGGCCCCGAGCGCTGTCATCTCCTGAAAGGCGGGGCGCTCGACCGTGACCTCGCAGATGTCGGCGACGAACTGCATGGCGAAGACGTTGGCCGTGACCCCGCCGTCGACCTTGAGAACGCCCAGCCTCGGCGCCCCGTCGGCGGCGAGCGCATCGAGCAGGTCGCGCGTCTGATACGCCAGGGCCTCCAGCCCTGCGCGGACGAAGTGGGCGGGCGTCGAATCCCGGGTGAGGCCGATGACAGCGCCGCGTGCCTCCGGCTCCCACCAGGGCGCGCCCAGGCCCGTGAAGCCGGGCACCAGATAGACGCCGCCGTTGTCCTTCAGCCCCTGCGCCATCGCCTCGGACGCCCGGCTGTCGGCGATCATGCCGACCCCGTCCCTCAGCCACTGGATCGCCGAGCCCGCCGAGAAGATGGAGCCTTCCAGGGCATATGCGGCCTCGCCGTCCACCGCATAGCCTAGCGTCCCGAGCAGCCGGCTGGTCGAAGGCACCGGCGCCGGCCCCACATTGGCGACCAGGAAGGCCCCGGTCCCGTAGGTGATCTTGGCATCGCCGGCCTTCAACGCGCCGTGCCCCACCAGAGCTGCCTGCTGATCTCCCGCCGAGCCGGCGATCGACAGGGGGCGGCCGAACAGCCGGGCTTCGGTCTGCCCCAGTTCGCCCGCGCATTGGCCGATTTCCGGTAGGGCGGCGAGCGGAACCCGGAACAGGGCGCACAGGTCCTCGCGCCAAACCCGGTCCTTCAGATTCATCAGCGATGTCCGGCTGGCGTTGGTCGCGTCCGTGAAGTGGGCCGCGCCACCCGTCAGTTTCCAAATCAGCCAGGTCTCGATGGTGCCGATCAGGACCTCGCGCCGTTCCGCCCGCTCCCGCGCGCCGGGCACAGCGTCCAGCAGCCAGGCGAACTTCGTGGCCGAGAAATAGGGGTCGAGGATCAGGCCCGTCGCCGCCTGGACGGCCGCCTCATTCCCCTCCACCTTCAGGCGGTCGGTGACGCCTGCCGTGCGCCGGTCCTGCCAGACGATGGCGCGGTGCAGCGGCTCGCCGGTCGCGGCGTCCCAGATCACAGCCGTCTCGCGCTGGTTGGTGATGCCGACCGCCGAGAAGCGGCCGATCCCGCCGGCCTTGGCGATCACCTCGCGGCAGGTCTGGAGCGTGGCGGTCCAGATCTCGGCCGCGTCATGCTCGACCCAGCCCGAGGCCGGGAAATGCTGCTGCAAGGCGATCTGGCTGATGGCGACAGGGTGCAGGCCGCCGTCGTCCCTGAGTTCAAACGCGATGGCGCGGGTCGAGGTCGTGCCCTGGTCGATGGCGAGGATGCAGGTCGTCATGGCTCCACCTTACGCAGGATCGGGCGATGCGCTAATCCGCCAAGCATGGCCGACCGCACCGCTTCCTTCGAGGGCGTCATCGACGCCGCCCGTCAGATCGAGGGGGTCGCCGTCCGCACCCCGCTGATCGAAAGCCCCGCGCTGAACGAACGGATGGGCGGGCGCATACTGCTCAAGGCCGAGACCCTGCAGGTGGCGGGGGCCTTCAAGTTCCGGGGCGCCTACAATCGCATCAGCCGCCTGACCGACGAGGAGCGCGCGCGCGGCGTCGTGGCCTTTTCGTCCGGAAACCACGCCCAGGGCGTGGCGGCAGCGGCCCAGCGGGTGGGTACCTCGGCGACGATCGTCATGCCGGCCGACAGCCCGGCCATCAAGATCGCGGGCGTTCGGTCCTTCGGCGGTGAGGTGCGCCTCTACGACCGCTGGACCGAGAGTCGCGAGGAGATCGGGGCTGCGCTTGCGGCCGAGAGGAACGCCGTGCTGGTTCCGCCCTTCGACGATCCCTTCGTCATCGAGGGCCAGGGGACCAGCGGGCTCGAGATCCTGGAACAGGCAGACGGCTCCATCGACCAGCTGGTCTGCTGCTGCTCGGGCGGTGGGTTGATGGCGGGCATCAATCTGGTGCTGGAGGCCAAGAGCCCCAAGACCGTCAGCTGGGCGGTCGAGCCCGAGAACTTCGACGACACGGCGCGGTCTCTTGCGGCAGGCCGACGCGTCGGTCACCCCACCGCCCCGCCCACAATCTGCGACGCCCTCCAGACCCCGATCCCTGGCGAACTGACCTTCCCAATCAACCAGCGGGTCCTGAAAGGCGTCATGACGATCAGCGATGCCGAGGCGGCCGAAGCTGTACGCTATGCTTTCCGCACGCTGAAACTGGTTGTCGAACCCGGTGGAGCGGCGGCGCTGGCGGCGGTTCTGGCCGGCAAGGTGGAGACGCACGACCGAACCACCGCGATCATCCTGTCGGGCGGCAACATCGACCCCGCCCTGTTCGCCGAGATCATCGAAGACCGCTTCACCGGAGCTGCCGCATGACCAAGCCATCCGACCTCGCTTCCCTGATCGGCCAGGAGGTCGGCGTCAGCCGCTGGATCGAGATCGACCAGGCCCGCATCAACGCTTTCGCCAAGATCACCGAGGACGAGCAGTTCATCCACGTCGATCCGGAGGCCGCCAGGGCAACGCCGTTCGGCGGGACGATCGCCCACGGCTTCCTGACGCTGAGCCTGGCCTCGGCCATGAGCTACGACGCGGTCAAGCCGCTGGAGGGCGTGGTGATGGGCGTCAACTACGGGTTCGACAAGCTGCGCTTCCTGGCCCCCGTACCCGCCGGATCGAAGGTGCGCGGGCGATTCAAGCTGCTGTCGGCCGAGGACAAAGGGGGCGGTCGCTGGCTGTTGAAGCACGAACTGACTGTCGAGATCGAGGGCGCGGAGAAGCCTGCGCTGATCGCCGAATGGCTTGGGATGCAGGTCGTTTGAACCTGAGCTGAAAAAGTACTTTACATCTCAAAGTAACTACGGCATATCCGGGCCACACAGGAGACATCGCCATGTTCAAGACCCTCGTCTGCGCCGCCGCCTCCCTCTGCCTCGCCGCGCCGGCGTTCGCCCAGAGCCGCGAGGACGCCGACCACTCGCATCATCGCCACGCCGATTTCGAGTCCACCCGCATGCACGTCCGCGTCGACGGCGAGACCGGTCCGGGCGTGCGGGACATCATCCTGATCCCCGGCCTCAGCTCCTCGCCCAAGGTCTGGCAAGGCACGATCGATCACCTGGGCGCGGGCTGGCGGGTGCATTCCATCCACATCCAGGGCTTCGCGGGCGCGCCGGTCGAAGGCAATGCCGAGGGCCCTGTCGCCGCGCCCGTCGCCGAAGAGATCGCCCGCTACATCGCCGAGCAGGGGCTGGAACAGCCCGCCGTCGTCGGCCACTCCATGGGCGGCACGATCGGCATGATGCTGGCCGCCCGCCACCCCGACGCGGTCGGCCGGCTGATGGTCGTGGACATGATCCCGTTCATGGGCGCGATGTTCGGCCAGCCGGGGACCAACCCGACCGTCGAGAGCGTCACGCCCATCGCCGACCAGTTCCACGCTCAGATGCTCAACAGCCCGGAAGAAGCCTATCGCGCTCAGGCCGCGCAGACCGTGGCCAACATGGTCCGGAACGAAGCCGCCGAGCCGATGATCCTGGCCGACACGGCCGCCAGCGACCGCGTGGTCTCGTCCAATGCCTATCGCGAGTTGATCGTCACCGATCTGAGGCCCGAACTGGCGAGCATCACCGTCCCGACCGAGGTGGTCTATGTCGCCTTCGACTTCCCTGGCATGACGCCGGAGATGACCGACGCGATCTACCGCATGTCCTACGCGACCCTGCCGGGCGCGGAGCTGACGCGCATCGACGACGCGGCCCACTTCGTCTTCATCGACCAGCCCCAGGCCTTCTTCGCCGAGCTGGACGCCTTCCTGGCGGAATGACCGACCTGGCCGAACGCATCATCAGCCTCTACGACGACAAGGCCGAGGGCTGGATCGCCGATCGAGGTCGGACCCTCGGCGGTCCCGGCAAGTCCATCGACGAGGTCGCGGCGCTGGAGCGATTCGCCGCCCTTCTGCCGGACCGGGCGAGCGTGCTCGACGTCGGATGCGGTTCGGGATGGCCCTGGGGCGCGGCTCTGCTGAACCGTGGCTTCCAAGTGACCGGCGTGGACAGCTCCGTCGGGCTGATCGCCCATGCCGCCGAAAGCCTGCCCGGTGGGGAATGGGTCGTCGGCGACATGCGGGCGCTCGACCTCGGCGACCGGCCGTTCGACGGGATTCTGATCTGGTACAGTCTGTTCCATCTGACGCCCGACGATCAGCGCCGGGCGCTCGGCCGCATCCTGATGCACGCCGCCGAGACTTCCGGGGTGCTGATGACGGTGGCAGGCTCGGCTGGCGTGTCCATCGGCCGCTGGCGGGGAGAGCCGCTCTATCACGCCAGTCTGGGCCAGGCCGCGTACGAAGACATCCTTGCCGAAGCCGGCTTCACGGAGCCCGGAGATGAGCCGGGCGAGCTCTTCCTCCTGCGCCTCAGGCGACGCCCCCGTCCGGCCTAACCCGCGATCAGCACCCAGAGCCCCGTCGCCGCGAAAGCGGCCGCGGCCGCAATGCGGATGTATCGGAGCGGCAATCGACGCGCCGTCGCCTCGCCCAGCCACACCGCCGGGCCGTTGACCAGCATCATGCCGATGGTCGAGCCCACGATGACCAGCGGCAGGTTCTCGAACCGGATGGCCAGACCCGCCGTGGCGATCTGGGTCTTGTCGCCCATCTCGACCAGGAAGAAGGCGGCCGTCGTCGTCCAGAACACACCCCAGGCGCTCTTTTCGACAGGCTCGGCCTCGTCGACCTCCAGCGTGTCGGGGATCAGAGCCCAGACGGCGAATCCCAGGAACGCGACGCCGACGACCCAGCGCATCCAGGGCCCCTCCAGATACTGGGCGGCGAGCATGCCCGCCAAGGCAGCGAACGCGTGGTTGACCAGGGTAGCGACCAAGATCCCCAGCACAATCGGCATCGGACGCCGCCAGGTGGCCGCCAGCGCGATGGCCAACAGCATGGTCTTGTCCCCGATCTCCGCTAGGGAGACGAGGCCGATGGAAATCAGGATGGCGTCCAAAACATACTCTGTCGCGGGGCCTCAGCGGACGGACCTTTGGCGTTCGCAGCCGGACCCCGCGTGGAATCGACCCTGCGAAGCCAACGGTCTTGTCAGGTTTCCTGTGTCCCTGTCGCTCGACGCTCCGCGTCTCGCTGCTTGAGGGACGAAGCTCCCGCAAAGGAACCTAAGATCCGAAACCGTCCGCGCCATCCTCTCCGGGCGAGAGGAAGTCTGTTGACGCGGGCCCCGCTGAACGCGCGGGCGACTACTCCCCGATGACGCGACGCCATGTAGTCGTCGCCACAGTGGAGGGCAAGCCGGGCCGCAAGAGGTAGACAGTCCAAAATGGTTAATATAACCGTGGTCACGCGGGTCGCAGACCCCCTCCAAGGTTCGCCTTACAGGGGAAAAGTGAAGTCTCGCAAGGACTTAAGAGGGGAGCTGACTGAATGGATCCGATCACTTCGATCGTGGCCTCCATGCTGATCTCGGGCGCCGCGGCGACCGATCACGGATGCCATGAACGCCCGCACGGCTCGCATGACGCCTGCGCATGCACCCGCGTCGTCGACTTCTACGGCCCGTGGACCGGCGGTGGCGGCTATACGCCTCCCGGGGGTTGGCCGCCTCCGATCCACGTGCCGGCTGGCCCGGCGATCCACGTCGCCTCGCCTGGCTACCGCGTGATCGGCCGCCCGGTGCACGTCGCCGGCCCGACGATCCACATCCAGGGCCCGCCAGTCTATGTGGACGCCCCGCCGATCCGCATCGCTCCGGCCCAGATCTACGTCCAGCGTCCCGAGGTCCACGTGCGGCCGTCGGAGATCATGGTCGAGCCGCCGCAGGTCCATTTCTCGGACTGCACGGACGGCACGGTCTGCACGCCCGTGGGCGGCCACTAGGGCGCGCCAAAACATGACGTCTGAAGGGGTCCGGACACCGTTCGGGCCCCTTTTGCTTTGCCGCACCGCCTATCGCCTCTGAAACCTCCGTGCGCTAGGAAGCGCCATGACCGTTCACTTTCACGAGGGCGACCTGCCCGCCGGCCTGGACCTGGGCTCCGAGGTCGCCGTCGATTCCGAGACGCTGGGTCTGCGCTTCCGCCGCGACCCATTGTGTGTCGTCCAGCTGTCGGCCGGGGATGGCGACGCCCATGTGGTGCGACTGAACCGGCCGGCCTATGACTGCCCGAACCTGAGGCGGCTGATGGCCGATCCCGCGGTGCTGAAGATCTTTCACTTCGGTCGCTTCGACATCGCCATGATGGACCTGCACCTCGGCGTCGAGACTCGCCCGGTCTACTGCACCAAGATCGCGTCCAAGCTGGCCCGCACCTACACAGATCGTCACGGGCTGAAGGACGTGGCGCGCGAGCTGGCCGGGATCGATCTGTCCAAGGCCCAGCAGTCCTCAGACTGGGGAGCGGCCGAACTGTCGCCCGCCCAGCTGGAATACGCCGCCTCCGACGTCTTGCACCTGCACGTCATCAAGGCAAAGCTGGACGAGATGCTGGCGCGCGAGGGGCGCACAGCGGTGGCCCAGGCCTGCTTCGACTTTCTGCCGGTCCGCGCCCACCTCGACCTGATGGGCTTCGAGGACGACGTCTTCGCCCATACCTGGACGAAATGAGCCGGATCGACCCGGCTCACGACCGAAAGGCCGCCGACGAGGCGCGGCTGGCGGCCGAGGCCGAACGCTGGCGCGCGCGTTCGCAGCGGGTGCGCCTCTATCGTCGCCTGCTGCCGATCCTGATCGTCGTGCTGGCGGGCGGGGCCCTGACCTGGACCGTATTCCGCACCGTCATGTCCGGCGTCGAGCGCGAGGCCAGCCAGGCCCGCGATATCCGGCTGGACAACCCCATGTTCCACGGCCAGGACGCCGAAGGCCGAAGCTTCGTCATCGGGGCCGAGGGGGCCGTCCGTGACCCCGCCAGCGGCCGCTTTCGCCTGAACGGGCCGGTGCTGAGGCTCAACCTCGGAGGGGCCAAGGTGACTGAGATGACGGCGGACGCGGGCATCTACAACGAGGCGGCGCGCACCGTGACCATCGGTCCGAACGTGCGCATCTCCGACGGTGGGTCGGGCTTTGTCCTGACCACCCCAGAGGCCGTGGTGAACACCGCCACCGGTGTCGTAACCGGCGACCAGGGCGTGGAAGGCCAGGGACCGCTTGGCACCATTTCCGCGACGTCCTATGCCATATATGAACAGGGCCAACGGATCGTGTTCAGCGGCTCGGGCGACAACAAGGTGCGGGGCACGATCGCCGCCGCCTCCGGTGAATGACCATGAAGACGACGCATCTCCTCATGACGGCCGCGACCGTCCTCGCCCTGGCGGCCGGAGGCATGGCGTTCGCTCAAAGCCGGACGAACACCTCTGACCAGCCCATCGGCTTCGGGGCTGATACGGGCGGGGTGACGAACACTGGCCTGTCCTTGAGGGGGCGGGCCGAGATCACTCAGGGTGAAGCGCGCTTGCGGGCCGATGCCATTGAGGGCACCCGCGACCCATCCGGCGGGCTCAGCCGGATCGAAGCCTCCGGCGATGTCTATTACGTCACGCCCAATGAGACAATCCGAGGCGATCGGGCCGTCTACACGGTATCGGATTCCACCGTGGTGGTGACCGGCGACGTCATCCTGCGCCAAGGTCAGAACGTCCTGACCGGCTCGCGCCTCAGCTATAACGTCGACACCGGTCAGGCCCGGATCGAGGGCGGTGGCCAGGGCGGCCGCGTGCGTGGCGTCTTCTATCCGGAAGGATCGAACTGAGCCCTCGGGCCGGCTCGACGACCGAATGGCGCGCAAGGAACTCTCGGCCTTGAACCTGAAGGAGCGCGAGGCCGAACAGGCCACCGCGCCCGCCCCCGTTCTCGACAAGGGTCTGAGGGTCCAGAACATCGCCCGCGCCTTCGGCCCGCGACAGGTGGTGCGCGACGTATCCCTGACCGTCCAGCGGGGCGAGGTGGCGGGCCTGCTGGGCCCCAACGGCGCCGGCAAGACCACCTGCTTCTATATGATCACCGGCCTGATCCCGGCCGACAGCGGCTCCATCTGGCTCGACGGCGTCGACATCACCGCCCAGCCCATGTACCAGCGCGCCCGCATGGGTCTGGGCTATCTGGCGCAGGAAGCCTCGATCTTCCGCGGCATGACGGTCGAGCAGAACATCATGTCGGTGGTCGAACTGAACGCCACCGGCAAGGCCATCGAGACCGAGACCACCCGCCTGCTGGACGAGCTCAACATCGGCCATCTGCGCCATGCCCCGGCCACGGGCCTGTCGGGCGGCGAGCGGCGCCGCGTCGAGATCGCCCGTTCGCTGGCGGGCCGGCCCAGCTTCATGCTGCTGGACGAGCCTTTCGCGGGCATCGACCCGCTCGCCATCGCCGACATCCGCCAGGTCATCCGCTACCTGGCCAGCCAGGGAATCGGCGTCCTGATCACCGACCACAATGTGCGAGAGACGCTTGACATCATCGACCGCGCCTCGATCATCTCCAACGGCGAGGTCCTGTTCGAAGGCACCGCCGACGAGGTGATCCACGACCCCGAGGTGCGGCGCGTGTATCTGGGCGACCTTTACGGCTGACCCATAACCGCGTCAGTTGAAGGCTTTCGGGCCCGAGACCGGGCCTTCTTCACTGAGCAGGAAGGGCCGGCACGATGGAGCGAATCACGACGGGCCCGTATCGTGTCAGAACGGTCCGAACCTCTGGCGAGGTCATTGCCGCGCTGTCCTCCCTGTCGGAGCTCGACAAGGGCATTCTTCGGTGCACTGCGGCCGGACTGACCTCCAAGGAGATCGCGCCCCTCGTCGGCCGATCGCATCACACGGTCGACGATCGCCTCAAGGCCATCGTCAGGCGGCTCGGATGCCGGACCCGGCAGCAGGCGGGGCGGATGTTCCTGCTCCACGAAAGCGGACTGGATCCCCTCAGTGATTGGGGGCCCCAAACATCGGCCCTCGCGCCGGACCGGCTGTCTCGGCCAGGTTTTCCTCCGGATGGAGGAGCCCATGACGATTCAGACCCTTCAAGGCGACAGCCAGAGTGTTCGACCCTCCGACGGGATTTCGGAAATCTGCTTTCCGCTGCCAATGCGGCTCCCGCCGCTTACGCCGGAGCAGAGGCACAGCCTGCTGGCGGAGCAATCAGACTTCGACCGACGGTTTCCACCCTTGCGGAATCGCGGAGACGATATCCTGATCATCAGCTGGGCAGAGATTCAGCGACAGTATCTCGACCTATGCGCCCCGTGGGATCAGTCGGACCCGGCCATCATGATCCAAGTGGCGCAGCAGACGTCATCGTTCGAGTCAGCCGAGAAGACCCTTCGCGCGCTTTTCGTGATGAACCATATGCGCTCTTCGATCGATACCCCCAGGCCCCGGAGTACCTCGACCTAGAACCAAGGGCGCTAAAGGCCGTTCGGCTGGTGTCCCACCTGCTGATCGCCAGCCTAGCGTGCGCGGCCCTGATTCTGCTGGTCATCACATGCCTCAAAGCGGCGATCTGACGGTCAAAGTCACGGGTCGTCAGAGATTCTAGACCGTTCAGGGCTGCAGTCGGTATCCGCCCGAGTCGGTCAGCAACAGCCGCGCCAGGCCGGGCTCCGGCTCGATCTTCTGGCGTAGGCGGTAGATGTGGGTCTCCAGCGTGTGGGTGGTGACCCCGGCGTTGTAGCCCCACACCTCGGTCAGCAGCTCCTCGCGCGACACCGGCTTGGCCCCGGCGCGATAAAGGTATTTCAGGATGTTGGTTTCCTTCTCCGTGAGCCGAACCTTCTTGCCCTTGGCGTCCGTTAGCACCTTGGCGGCGGGCCGAAATTCATAGGGGCCGATCTGAAAGACGGCGTCCTCGGACTGTTCGTGGCTGCGCAGATGGGCCCGGATGCGGGCCAGCAACACGGCGAAGCGGAAGGGCTTGGTGACGTAGTCGTTGGCCCCTGAGTCGAGGCCCAGGACCGTATCCGAATCCGAGTCCTGCCCCGTCAGCATAATGATCGGCGTGGAGACCCCGTCCTTGCGCAGCAGTCGGCACGCCTCACGGCCGTCCATATCGGGCAGGTCGACGTCCAGCAGGATCAGGTCGGCGCGGATTTCGCGGCCCAGACGGACCCCTTCGGTCGCGGTCGCAGCCTGAACGGTGCGGAACTCCTCGTGCAGCGCCAGCTGTTCGGCGAGCGCCTCGCGCAGGTCGTCGTCGTCGTCGATGATCAGGAGGGTCTTGGCTGTGGGCATGCACCTAACATGGCGAGGCTTGTCGTCCCCGCCAAGGCAAAGGTCGAAAGCGGAATGGAATCAGGCATTAGAGGGCGCCAACGCCGGGTTTCGTTCCCCGAACAGCGCCGTTCCCAGCCGCACATGGGTCGCGCCGAGCCGAATCGCCGCCTCATAGTCGCCGCTCATGCCCATCGACAGGACGGACAGACCGTTCCGCGCCGCGATCTTCGCCAGGAGGGCGAAATGGAGGATCGGCTCTTCGTCGGCCGGCGGAATGGCCATGACACCCTCGACCAGAAGACCCACCGCTCTTGCGGAAGCGATCAGGGCGTCGGCGTCGCGCGGCGCGACGCCGGCCTTCTGCGGCTCCTCGCCCGTGTTGACCTGAACCAGAACGCGCGGTCTGCGGCCGACCTTGTCCTGGGCGGCGGCGAGCGCGCCGACCAGCTTTTCGCGATCCAGGGTCTCGATGACGTCGAACAGGGCGACGGCGTCCTCGGCCTTGTTGGACTGCAGGGGGCCGATCAGGCGCAGTTCGAGATCGGCCAGGGCGGAACGGCGGTCCTTCCAGCGGCCTTGCGCCTCCTGCACACGGTTCTCGCCGAAGACGCGCAGGCCCGTCGCCAGGGCCGCGTCGATCGCTTCGGGCGGCTGGGTCTTGGAGACGGCGGTCAGGGTGACGGAGCCCGGATCGCGCCCGGCGGCGCGGGCAGCGGCGTCCATGCGCGCCCGGATCGCGGCCAGACGTTCGGGCAGGCTCTGGCTGGACGGCGGCGCGGAAGCGGGGGATGAGGCGGCCATGGAGGATGCGTCGCATTCGGAAGGGGCCCGCCTGTGGGCCGGAGCCCAGGCTCTAGCGCGCGCCCGGCTGGCTGTCAGGGGGGGCGAACCGTCGCGCGTGCCGCCCCTGCTGTTCCTGACCGATCCCGAGCGGACACCCCGCCCTTGGGAGATCGCCGCCCGCATGCCGCCGGGCTCAGGAGTCATCCATCGCGGTTTCGGCCGGCCAGAGGCTCTGGACGAGGCCCGACGCCTGCGGGCCGTTACGCGCCAGCGGGGCATGACCCTGCTGATCGGGTTGAACGTCGAACTGGCCGACGCGATCGACGCCGACGGGGTGCATCTGCCCGAACGCAGCCTCAGCGCCGCCTATGCCCTGTCCGGACGCCGCCCCGCCTGGATCCTTAGCGGCGCGGTTCACTCGGTTGAAGCGGCGCTGGCCGCCCGCGACCTCGACGCGGTCCTGCTGTCGCCGGTCTTTCCGGCAGGTGGCGCGTCGGCCGCTAAGCCCGCTCTCGGCGCAGTGAAGCTGCGCAAGGCAAGCGCAGGTCCGACGCCGGTGATCGCCCTGGGCGGCGTGACGGCTGAAACCGTTAGCTCCCTGGCGGAGACCGGCTGCGCGGGCGTGGCCGCGATCGGCGGCGTCTCCAAAGCCTTCGGAGCCTGACGCCTCAGGGCAGGTCGCGAAGGAACTCGAAGATTTCGGACTTGGCCGTCGGCTCGTCCAGCATGGGCGCGTGGCCAACGCCTGGCACCTCGACATAGCGCATGTCCGGAGCCGCCTTCTGCATGCGCTGGGCGATCTCGACGCTCAGCAGGTCCGAGGTCTCGCCCCGGACGAGCAGTGTCGGACGCTTCTTCGCAAGCCGACGGAAGTAGGGCCACAGATTGGGGACGAGCGCCTTGGCCCCCGCCGCCTTGATCGGGACCGTGATATCCGGATCGTAATTCAGCACCGGCGAGCCCTCCGTTCCCTCCCGGAAGACCCGCCGCGCGAAAGCGTCCCAGTCGGCGTCGGTATAGTGGGGGAAGGCAACGCTGTTGATCTCGCGAGCATAGGCCGCCGCGGCCGCCCAGGTCGGAGTGTCGACCGGCTTGCCGGAATAGGCGGCGATGCGCGCCAGCCCGGCCTTGTCCACTTCGGGTCCGATGTCGTTCAAGATTGCGGCGGCCACGACCCGGCTTTTGAGCGCCGTCACCGCCATGGTGATCAGCCCACCCATCGAGGTGCCGAGGAACACCGCCCGCGCGATCCCGGCCGCGTCCAGCAGCTCCAGCACATCCTTGGCATAGACGGGGGGCTGATAGGTCATGGGATCGGTCGCCCGATCCGACTTGCCCCGCCCGCGCACATCCAACGCCAGGACCCGTCGGCCGCTGCGGGCGATCAGCCTGGCGATATGCTCAAAGTCGGCAGAGTTGCGCGTCAGGCCGTGAATGGCGATGACCGGCAGCCGCACCGGACCATCCCCGCCGCCGTAGTCTCGCGCATAGAGGCTGAGGCCATCCGACGAGGTCCAGCGGCGCTCGGCATAGACTTGAGATTCTGACATTGCCGGCTCCAGTCTCGACGCGACGGCGTCCGCCTCCAGACTATTTCATCGATGGACGAATTGCGATCAGGCGCCGATCAGTTCGCGCAGGAAGACATCCAGATTTCCGGTTTCGAATCGAAACCCGGGAATGCCAGCGCGGCGCGCCGCCTCAAGGTCGCTCTGACGGTCGCCGATCAGGAAGGAGCGTGACAGATCAATGCCGTGCTCTGCCGTCGCTCGCAGGATCATGCCTGGATTGGGCTTTCGGTCTGGATGATCCGGGTGGCGATACCGCTCATCCTCGGCGGCTGAATGGAAAGGGCAGGCGTAGACTGCGCCGATCCGCGCGCCCTTGGCCGCCAAGCGGCGCACCAGCAGATCGTTGAAGCGGTGCATCTGGTCTTCGCTGAACAGGCCCCGCGCGACGCCGGACTGATTGGTGACGATGACGATCAGATAGCCCAGGGCGTTCAGCCGCCGCACCGCCTCCGGCGCGCCGGGGATGAGGACCAGATGCTCTTCCAGATGCGGATAGCCGCTGTCCTCGATCAGGACGCCGTCGCGATCCAGGAAGACGGCAGGCACGGTGGACTGGGCAGGCGACACGGGGAGCTCCGAAGCGGAGCCGTCTGCATACGGTCGACCGTTGCAAGGCGCAACGCGATGTGAGCCCCTTCGGTTTGGCTTTGGTGGCCGCTTCGCGCTAGAGGCGGCCCACCTGAACGGACAGGCGTGCGAAGCGCCGTCGCGAAAGAGGCATCCCCGCATGAGCATCGCCTTCATCGACCTGCAGGCCCAGCGCCGCCGCCTGAACGGCCGGATCGAGGCCGCCGTCATGGCCGCCGTCGAGAGTGGGGCCTATGTGATGGGACCGCAGGTCCGCGAGTTCGAGGCCATGCTGGCGGAGTTCGGCCAGGCGAAGCACGCTTTGGGCTGCGCCAACGGCACCGAGGCGCTGGTGCTGCCCTTGATGGCCTGGAACATCCGACCGGGCGACGCGGTCTTCGTGCCCAGCTTCACCTTCTGCGCTACCGCGGAGGTCGTGCCCTGGCTGGGCGCGACGCCAGTCTTCGTCGATATCGACGCCAAGACCTACAATATGGATCCGGCCCATCTGGAGGCCGCCATCGAGGCGACGATCGCCGAAGGCAAGCTGAAGCCCAAGGTGGTCATCGCCGTCGACCTGTTCGGCCAGCCTGCCGACTATCCCGCGATCCGGGCCATCTGCGACCGGCACGGCATGAAGCTGATCGCCGACTCTGCCCAGGGATTCGGCTGCACACTCGACGGCACCCACCCAATCAAATGGGCCGATGTCACGACCGCCAGCTTCTTCCCGGCCAAGCCCCTGGGCTGCTACGGCGATGGCGGAGCGGTGCTGACGAACGACGATGACCTGGCCCAGGAGATCGACAGCTATCGCGTTCATGGCAAGGCTGTGGCCAAGGACCTGGTCGGCCGTACCTTCGAGCACGACACCAAATATCTGAACATGCGGGTGGGCATGAACAGCCGCCTCGACACCGTTCAGGCCGCGGTCCTGATCGAGAAGCTCAAGGTCTTCGGCGAGGAGATCGAGTGGCGCAACCGCATCGCAGCCCGCTACAACGAGCGGCTGGCCCCGCATGTGACGGCGGTCCCGCACGTCCCGGCCGGCAATGTCTCGAACTGGGCCCAGTACACGATCGAGCATCCTGACCGCGACGGCCTGGGCGCGCATCTGAAGGCCGAGGGCGTACCCAGCGCCGTCTACTACCCGATCCCCTGCCACCTCCAGCCGGCCTATGAACGCCATCCGCGCGGGCCGGGCGGCCTGCCGGTCACAGAGGCCAAGAAGGATGTGGTCATCAGCCTGCCGATGCACTCCGACCTGGACGAAGCGACCCAGGACCGCATCGTCGCCGCCGTCGCCAGCTTCCAGGGTTGATCCGATGAGCCCCCAATTCGCTCCTCTGAAAGTCGGCGTGGCCGGCGTCGGCGTCATGGGGCGCAATCATGCCCGCGTGCTGGCTGACATCCGCGACTTCGACCTGACGACCATATTCGACGCGGACGCCGTGACCGCTCAGGGCGTCGCCGAGGTCTATGAGGCCAACGCCGTCACTTCGGCCGAGGCCTTCGTCGCGGCCGGGCTAGACGCGGCCGTCGTCTCGACGCCCAACCGCACCCACGCCGACCTGACCGTCGCTCTGTTGGAGAAGGGCGTCCACGTTCTGGTCGAGAAGCCCATCGCGGCGACCGTCGCCGACGCGCGCCGCATGATCGACGCCGCCGAGGCCAACGGCCGAGTGCTGATGGTCGGCCAGGTCGAGCGGTTCAACCCCGCGGTCGAGGCGGTCAAGCGCGCGATCGCCGGCGAAGACGTCATCTCCATCCAGATCACCCGCGTCGGCCCTTTCCCGCCGCGCATGGGGGAAGTTGGCGTGGTCATCGACCTGGCGGTCCACGACATCGACATCATCCGTCACCTGACTGAGTCCGAGGTGGCGGAGGTCCAACCGCAGCTGGCCCGCACCCGCGCCGAGCGCGAGGACACGGCTTTGCTCCAGTTCCGCATGGACAACGGGGTGATCGCCCACATCACGACCAACTGGGTCACGCCCTACAAGACCCGCACGCTCCAGGTCGCGACCCAGAACAAGTTCGTCGTCGCCGACCTGATGACGCGCCAGGTGACGGAGTACTTCGGCCAGCAGCCCGACGGCAGCTACTCGACCCGTGGCGTCCACTCCTGGCCCAACGAGCCGCTGAAGAAGGAGCTGGAAACCTTTGCCCACGCGATTCGCACGGGCGAACCCCCTGCGGTCACGGGCGAGGACGGGTTGCGGAATCTGGAGGTCGCGTTGCGGTGCTTGGGCGAAAGTTGATTTCGGTTATTCCAGGCGCGAGGAGTTGTTGATCAGGCAGGCGTTCTCCGTCTCCGCGCGGCCCGTCGTGGCGCCGGTCGAGGTCAGGATGCCGCCGCGCGCTCGGCAATCGGCATTCAGCCGGTCGAGGTCGGCCGTATAGCCGGTGGGCGGAGCGTCGGTCGTGGCGCAGGCCGAGAGGGCAGCGGCGCCGATGAGGCTCAGGATCGAGAGGGCGGTGCGGTTCATAGGGCTCTCCTGGGGTTGATCGAACGTCTGAAAGGCCAGCCTAGACGCGTCGGGTGACGGCGACGATGCGCGCGCGCGCCGAGGTCCGCAAGACGTTCGCCGGAGGTGTCCATTCACGTTTCGTGGATGGACGGGCGCTGTCGTTCACGAAATCCGGGCGGCCGTTTGTGCAAGTCCGATGGCGCGCCGACCGTCGGAGGGGTCAGGGTCGGGTCATCGGAGGCCGGTCGTCGGTCTCCCCGCTTCGCAAACGGAGACTTGAAATGATCCGCACCGCCGCCCTGATCGCCGCCCTCGCCCTGGCCGCCCCCGCGCTCGCCGAGCCGACCAGCGACCTGACCGTCACCTTCGAGACCGGCGCCGACACGGGCTCGGTCATGGTCGCCCTGTATGACGCCGCCGGATACAACGGCGGCCAGCCGGTCCGCGCCGTGCGCCTCGACGTCGCTTCGGGCCAGCGCACCGCGTCCTTCGCCGGACTGGAGCCGGGTGAATACGGCATCAAGGCGTTTCACGACGTCAACGGCGACGGCCGGATGAACCAAAACCCCTTCGGCATGCCAACCGAACCCTTCGCCTTCTCCAACAATGCGGTCGGCAACATGGGCCCGGCCGGTTGGGACCGCGCCCGGTTCACCGTCCAGGGCGCGACGGTCCAGTCCATCAGCATTCGCTAGTGGGGCTACCGCTCGCGACGCGGTCGCTCGCCGGTTGAGCCACTCTTGGCGGGCTACCGCTCGCGACGCGGTCGCTCGCTGCTTGAGCCCCTCCTTGACGGGCTAACGCTCGCGACGCGGTCGCTCGCTGCTTGAGCCCGCCCCCCTTAACAGGACATCTGCCATGAACGCTTCCCGCCGCCAGTTCCTCATGGGCGCTGCCTCCCTCTCGGCCGCCGTCGCCACCCCCGAGATGGTCCGGGCCGCCGTCGCCCAGGAGGTCGCCGCCCCCTGGGCCCTGGCCACCGCCGATCTCGAGGCCGACGTCGCGCCGCGCGCCCTGCGGCTGGTCCACGGCCGGGCCCCGGCGGGGTTGTCGGGCACGCTGTTCCGCAACGGCCCGGGCAAGTTCCGCAGGCCGGGCGGCTCGGCCACCCACTGGTTCGACGGCGACGGCCTGATGCGGTCGTTCCGGATCGAGGACGGGCATGCCACGCTCGCCGCTCGCTTCGCCGACACGCCCCGGCGTCGCACGGAGACCGAACTCGATGCCGTCGTCACGCCCGGCTTCGGCACGGTCGGAGACGCCCGCGCCCGGATCGGTTCAAACGACGACGCCAATGCCGCCAATACCGCCGTGATGGTCACGGGAGAGTCGGTGTGGGCCCTCTGGGAAGGGGGGTCGCCGCTGGAGATGGACTCAGCGACCCTGGCCACGCGCGACTTCGTCACCCTGCGCCCCGACCTGAAGGGCATGCCGTTCCAGGCCCACCCCCGCTTCGCGCCCGACGGCACGATCTGGAACGTGGGGACCAACGGCGATCAGGTCGTCGTATGGCACCTGCAGGCCTCCGGCGCCCTGATCGACGCCCGGATGCTGAGGCTGCCGCGCGCCAGCTATCTGCACGACTTCACGGCGACCGAGCGCCATCTGATCTTCGTGCTCCAGCCCTGGGTCTTCGCGCGCAGCCGCATGCCCTTCCTGACCCAGTTCGACTGGAAGCCCGAGCTGGGCACCCAGATCCTGGTGGTCGACAAGGCGGATCTGAGCTCCACCCGCCTCTATGAACTGCCGACCTTCAGCTTCTTTCATCTGGGCGACGGCTGGGTCGAGGCGGACGGCACGATCCGCTTCGACGTCGCGGCCGGCGAGGACGTGACCTTCGCCGTCGAGGGCGCGCGGGTCCTGGTCGCGGGACGCGGCACAGTGCCGGGCGAGCCCAGCGCGCTCAAGCTCGTGACCCTGCGGCCGGACGGACGGGCGGAGATGACCTCGTCGGGCGTCACCGCCGAGTTCCCGAAAGGGGATCCGCGCCGCGCGGGCGGGGCGCGGTCCCTGACCGTCCACGTCGCGGGCGAGCGGGGCAACCGGCCCCTGCCCGACGGCCTGGCGATCCAGGACTGGGCGACCGGTCGCAACCACGCCTTCAGCTTCGGCGACACCCAGATCGTCGAGGAGGCCGTGTTCGTTCCCAAGCCCGGAACGACCGCCGAGCGCGACGCCTGGCTGGTCGCCCCGTCGATCAACCTGGCCGAGGGCGTGACGGAGTTGCACGTGTTCGACGTCGCGGCGATCGAGGACGGCCCGGTCGCCACCTGGCGGGCCGACGTGGCCCTGCCGGCAGGCTTCCACGGCGCCTGGAGGGGCTAGGGGGAGGCGTCTCCCTCCCCTTTATGGGGAGGGAGAAAATCCTTCAGTACCAGCCCGCATCCCTCAGCGCCCTGGCGTAGCGGCGGCTGACCGGAGCAGTGATCCCCCCTTCCAGCGTCAGGGTCGCCCGCCCGTCGCCCCGCGCCACGTCACGCACGGCGTCCCGGGCCACCCACCAGCTGCGATGGGTCTGGGCGCCCTCCAGGCCCTCCAGCTCGTCCAGGGCGTCAGACAGGCGCATCAGGATCAGGTCCGAGCCCCGGTCGGTGTGGATGCGCAAGTAATGGTCCTCGGCCTGAACGGCGCGAATGACGGCCCCTCGCAGACGCGGCGGCAGCCGGTCAGGGAAGCGGGCGGCCGGGCTGCCGACGGGGGCCGCATGGGTCTGGATCGGCTGGGCCTTGCCGAGAAAGACGTTGATGGCGCTGACGCTGGCCGTGACGATCAGCACCGGGCCGACCATCAGCGGCAGGGTGCTCAGGGGATAGACCCGACCTTCGAACACCAGCCCCGTCACGAACCAGACCAGCAGCGCCACAGGTCCGGTGATCGCCGACGTCAGGGCGGCGACGGCGAGCCAGGGCCGCTCGTCCATGTCGATCCAGCGATCGATCAACCGCGAACAGACCTCGCCCCAGGCGGCCCCGGCCAGCATCACAGGCACCCAATAGACGAGCCTCATCCACAGAGGCACGTTCGACATGCCAAAGGCGCTGGTCAGGGCCAGAACGACCCCGGCCGCCGCAGCCACGGCCATGCCGCGCGCCAGCCGGACGCGAGACGCCGGGCGTCGACTGCGGGAGGGCGCAAGGGCGATCATGGCTGGACGCGGCCTCTCGACTGGTGTTTGGCTGAGTTGGGGCGATGCACGAAAAGGCGTTTCGATGAAACTGGCAATCGCGGTCGCGGCCCTGGCGGTGCTCACGGCCCCCGCCGCCCTGGCCTCGGACCTGACCCTGACCCTTCGCACCGAGGGGTCCGGCGGCACGATCGCCATCGCAATCTACGCCAATGCCGCGGATTTCCGCGCCAGCCGCAATCCGGTCGCCACCCGCGTGGTGCCCGCCCCGGGCGGCGCGACCACTGTGACCATCGAAGGTCTGGCCCCCGGGCGCTACGCGGTCGGTGCCTTCCATGACGCGGACGGCAATGGCGAGCTGACGCTCTGGCCCGTCGGTCTGCCGCGCGAGGCCTATGGCTTTTCCCGCAACGCGCGCGGCCGGTTCGGCCCGCCGGCCTTCGACGCCGCCGCCTTCGACCTTCCGGCCGAGGGCGCGCGCCAGGCCATCACCCTGCGCTAGTCGACGGCGGACACACGGCACGGAAGCCCGCGGCGGCGAAGCGCACGATGTAGTCGCAGGCCGTCTCCAGATCGCCGGACCGGCAGAGCCCGCCCGAAAGCCGGTCCAGCCGCCCCGTCTCGCCCAGCGTCAGGGTCAGGGCGCCCGACAGGTTGTGGTAGGCCCAGTACAGATCGACCTCTCTCGCGTCGGGCATCACCACCTTGATCAGCTCGATCAGACGCCGGATCGCCGGGTCGAAGTAGCGGGCCATGGTCTCGCCGCCGAAGGTCGGATTGGCGTTGGTCTGGGCCACCAGGGCCGAGTAATGCTTCCAGCCCGGTCCGCCTTTCAGTGACCACTGGAACGGCGGCTCCAGAAAGGCGCGCAGCAGGCCCTCCAGTGTCATGACCCCCGCGTTGGCCAGGGCATAGCGGTTGATCGCCTCGACCCGCTCGTTGTTCCAGACCTCGGCCCGGCGCAGGAAGACGGCGTCGAACAGCCCCCGCTTAGCCCCGAAGTAATAGTGAACCAGGGCGGTATCCACGCCCGCCTCGCGCGCCACCTCGCGGATCGTCACGCCATAGAAGCCGTGTTTGGAAAACAGATCCTCTGCCGCGTCCAGGATCAGGCCGCGCGTATCGCCCCCCGTCGCCTCGGCCTTCACCTTGGGCGGGCGTCCGCGGCGGGCGGGCGCGGTTGGCGTCGGCGGGCGCGGGTCCAGCTTGGTCATCGGGCGAAGCTAGTCCGCCGCGAGGGCTCGGTGCAACGTTGCCACAGCGCCGGGCCGTCTCCGCATGAGGCGTCGGCGTCGTTTGACACCGGGGCCAAACCTCGTCAGGTTCCAAGAAAATCATTAAACGCTGAATAAAGGCGTCTTTGGAAACACATCGAGGAAGGGGTTTTCCATGAACCGTATCATGAAGAGCGTACTGCTTGCGGGCGCCGCCTGGAGCGCCGCCTCCACGATGGCGATGGCCCAGGACGCCGCGCCGACGCAGGATAGCGCCACCGCGCTGGACGACATCGTCGTGACCGCGCGCCGCACCGAGGAATCGCTCCAGCGCACGCCGTTGGCGATCTCCGCCTTCTCCGGGGAGACGCTGAACCGGCAGGGCGTTCAACAGGTCACCGACCTGCAGGGCGCGGTGCCGAACCTGAACATCGTCCAGGGTCGCGCCTCGTCGAACGCCACCAATATCTACATCCGCGGCATCGGCCAGCCGGATGCGCTGCAGACCTTCGACCCGGCGGTCGGCGTCTACGTCGACGACGTCTATTACAGCCGCATCCGGGGGACCCAGTTCGACCTGTTGGACCTGGAGCGGGTCGAGGTCCTGCGCGGACCCCAGGGCACCCTGTATGGCAAGAACACCATCGGCGGCGCGCTGAAGCTGGTGTCGCGCCGACCCGGCCAGGAATGGCGCGCGCGGGCGTCGGGGGCCTATGGCGAGTACAACCTGCTGGATGTTCAGGGCTCGATCTCGGGTCCGCTGACCGACAGCCTCGCCTTCGGCCTGTCGGGCCTGCGCTCGACGCGGGACGGCTATGTGACGAACCCCGTCACCGGCGAACAGTACAACGACAAGAACACCGTCGCCTTCCGGGGCGTGCTGGCCTGGGATCCGGTGGACAATCTCAGCATCGACATCATCGCCGACTATTCGAGCGACAACGCCGCGCTGGTGGTCGGCCAGGCCACCAACAGCCTCATCGGTTCCAGCGGACAGACCATCGTCGCCGTGCCCTCTCCGCTGCCGGAGTACGACTTCCGCGCCGTCGTCGATCCCAACCTGCCCAATGAAACGCGGCTGGAATCGCGGGGGATCTCCGCCAACGTCAGGCTCGACATCACCGACGCCCTGACGCTCCGGTCGATCACGGCGTTCCGCAAGCTGAACACGGACGACTACATCGACTTCGACGCCACGCCCCGCGAGGTCACATCCGCTCTCGTCGCGGTGGATCAGGAGCAGTTCAGCCAGGAGCTGCAGCTGACCTATGAGTCCGGACCGATCACCGCCGTGGCGGGACTGTACTACCTCAAGGAGGAAGTCAGCTCGCATCAGGAGGCCTATGCCGACGACCTGCTCGGCGCGCTGTTCTCGAACTCGGGCTTCCTGCGGACCGTCGACGACACGCTCGAGACCACCTCCCAGGCGGTGTACGGCAACATCACCTATGAGGTGACGGATCGACTGCGCCTGTCGGGCGGCGTGCGCTACACCGAGGAGGAGAAGGACTACGATCGCACGACGTCGACCTTCTTCAGCGCCCTGCCGGCGTTCAACGCGACCTTCCCGTTCCGTCCGCCCGTCGCCTCCTATGACGACACCTCCTTCATGATCTCGGCCGACTATCAGCTGACGCCGGACATCATGGCCTATGGTCGCTTCGCACAGGGCTTCAAGTCCGGCGGATACAACGGGCGCGCCAACAGCGCGGCCGAGGCCACCGAGTACGCGCCCGAGACGGCCGACACCTACGAACTGGGGCTGAAGACAACCCTGGCCGATGGACGCGTGCGCCTGAACACGGCCATCTTCCACACGAGCTACGAAGACTTCCAGGCCCGGGTGTCCGGCATCGAGACCGACCCGATCACCAACCTGCCCGTGGCCGTGCTGTCGGTCATCAACGCCGGCGAGCTGGAGATCCAGGGCGTCGAGATCGAGGGCATCGCCCAGATCACGGACGCCCTGACGCTGGACGCCCAGATCGGCTACCTGAACGCCGAGTACAAGGAGTTCGCCGACGCCCGGTTCACCGCGACGGGCGGCAGCCGCGCGTTCCAGACACCGGCCTTCTCGCCGGAATGGACCGCCCGCTTCGGCGCCCAGTATGTGATCGATCTGGACGGCGGGTCGAACGTCACCTTCAGCGGCGCGGCCCGGTTCCGGGACCGCATGGCGCTGGCCGTGGACAACACCGCCGTGAACTCCCAGGTGCAGCTGCCGGGGATGTTCCAGGACGACTACTGGCTCTACGACGCCCGCGTGGTCTGGACCGACGCGTCGGACCGCTACACGGTCGGCCTGTACGGTCAGAACCTGTCGGACGAAGTCTACAAGACCGACGCCCAGGAGTTCTCCTCCGTGGGTGGGATCCGGACCGCCTATTACGGCGCGCCCCGGACGATCATGGCCAAGGTCACGCTGCGGTACTGATGCCCGCCTGAACGACCAACAGGGCGGCGGTTCGACAGAGCCGCCGCCCTTTTTTCTTTTTGCAGGCACCCCGCGCCCGGCTACGGTCGCGGCCAGAGAGACGACGACGTCCGGAGGAAACCCATGACCACCGCAGCCACGCCGACGCCGCTCGAGCGCCCGGCCTATCGCGTCTATGTCCTGGGGATGTTGACGGTGGTCTACACCTTCAACTTCATCGACCGGCAGGTGCTGGCCATCCTGGCCCCCTACATCCAGGCCGAGATGAACTTCACCGACAGCCAGCTGGGGCTGCTCGGGGGACCGGCTTTCGCCATCGTCTATTCCACTTTCGCCCTGCCGATCGCCTGGCTGGCCGACCGCATCAGCCGCACCTCGATCATCGCCACGTCACTGGCCGTCTGGTCCGGCTTCACGGCGCTGTGCGGCCTGGCCACGGGCTTCACCTTCCTGTTCGCCGCCCGGATGGGCGTCGGCGTCGGCGAGGCGGGCGGGGTGGCGCCGTCCTATTCGTTGGTGGCGGACTATTTCCCCAAGGCCCAGCGGGCGCGGGCGCTGGCGGTCTATTCGTTCGGCGTCTCGATCGGAACGGCGCTGGGCTATCTGTTCGGGGGCTTGCTCGCCGCCGCCATCGACTGGCGCGCGGCTTTCATCGTCCTGGGCCTGGCGGGCGTTCTGCTGGCCCCCATCTTCAAGCTGACGGTCAAGGATCCCGTGCGGGGAGGCTACGACCGCGAGGCGGCCCCCGAAGGCGTCATCGCGCAGGCCCCGGGAAATCTGGCCGCCCCGGCCCAGAAGGCCGCGTCGTTCGGCGAGGTCTGGGCCATCCTGCTGAAGAAGCCGAGCTTCTGGTTCCTGGCCTTCGGCGCCGCCTGCTCGTCGGTGTACGGCTATGGCGCGGCGTTCTGGCTGCCCAGCTTCTTCCAGCGCAGCATGGGCATGGAAGGTGCCGAGCGCGCCTGGTACATGGCCGGGATCGCCTTCGTGGGCGGCACCATCGGCATCTGGCTTGGCGGCTGGCTGGCCGACAAGCTGGGCAAGGGCGTCAAGCGCAGCGCCTATCCCCTGGTGCCCGCCGTCGGCTTCATCATCGCCGTGCCCCTGTTCTTCCTGGCCATGAACGTCGAGGACAAGTGGCTGGCCTTCGCCCTGTTCCTGATCCCCCAGGCGCTCAGCCTGGCGTGGCTGGGCCCGGTCATCACGGCGGTCCAGCATCTGGTTCCGTCGCACATGCGCTCGACCGCCTCGGCCAGCTTCCTGCTGATCAACAACCTCGTCGGCATCGGCCTGGGGATCTATCTGCTTGGCGCGGTGTCGGAGTATCTGACGCCCCGCTTCGGCGAGGAGGCTTTGCGGTATTCGCTGTATGTGGGCCAGTGGTTCTACGGCCTGGCGGCCGTCCTGCTGTTCATTTCGGCGCGGAGTCTGCGGCGCGACTGGGTCGACTGACGAAGTCGGATAGTCCGAGGCGATTTCGGCCAGTCGAAAGGGGTCGAAAAGCGCGATTTCGACCACTTCGACTATGGCAATCTCTGCAATGACCGCCAACGGGACCGCGCCGGGACCAGGCGACGCGGCCTCGGCGAGCGTTCACCGGACTGCGGTTGCGCCCGCCGACGCCGCCCGCCTATAAGCGCCGCAACCTCTCCTCCCCAGCCTTCGGCGGTCCCCCATGAACATCCACGAGTACCAGGGCAAACAGGTCCTGAAGGGCTTCGGCGCGCCGGTCGCCGAGGGCGTCGCCATCACCTCGGTCGACCAGGCCGAGGCCGCCGCGCGGCAGTTGCCCGGCCCCCTGTATGTCGTGAAGTCCCAGATCCACGCGGGTGGCCGCGGCAAGGGCAAGTTCAAGGAACTGGGCCCCGACGCCAAGGGCGGCGTGCGCCTGGCCAAGTCGATCGAAGAGGTCGTCGCCCACGCGAAGGAAATGCTGGGCAACACCCTGGTGACCGCCCAGACGGGTGACGCCGGCAAGCAGGTCAACCGCCTCTACATCGAGGACGGCGCCGACATCGCGCGCGAGCTGTATTGCTCCCTGCTGGTCGACCGCCAATACGGCCGCATCGCCTTCGTCGTCTCGACCGAGGGCGGCATGGACATCGAGGCCGTCGCCCACGACACGCCCGAGAAGATCCAGACCATCGTCATCGACCCGGAAGCCGGCGTCACCGACGCCGACGTGGCCAAGCTGAACGCCGCGCTGAAGTTGGACGGCGCTGCGGCCGAGGACGGCAAGACCCTGTTCCCCATCATGTACAAGGCCTTCGTCGAGACCGACATGGCCATGCTGGAGGTGAACCCCCTCATCGTCATGACCGACGGCCGTCTGCGCGTGCTGGACGCGAAAGTGTCATTCGACGGCAACGCCCTGTTCCGTCACCCGGACATCAAGGACCTGCGCGACGAGACCGAGGAAGACGCCAAGGAGATCGAGGCCTCGGAATGGGACCTCGCCTATGTCGCGCTGGACGGCAACATCGGCTGCATGGTCAACGGCGCAGGGCTCGCCATGGCGACGATGGACATCATCAAGCTGTACGGCAAGGAACCGGCGAACTTCTGTGACGTCGGCGGCGGCGCCTCCAAGGAAAAGGTCGCGGCGGCCTTCAAGATCATCACCGCCGATCCGGCCGTCCAGGGCATCCTGGTCAACATCTTCGGCGGCATCATGAAGTGCGACGTGATCGCCGAGGGCGTGGTCGCCGCGGTGAAGGAAGTGGGCCTGAAGGTCCCGCTGGTCGTCCGCCTGGAAGGCACCAATGTCGAGCTGGGCAAGAAGATCCTGAACGAATCGGGACTGGCCATCACGGCCGCCGACGACCTGGACGACGCCGCCCAGAAGATCGTCGCGGCGGTCGGCTAGGTTCATGCTGGCTGTCCTCGCCGCCCTCAGCCTGGCCTCCGCGCCGGTGCAGAACGACCCCGTCCTGGCGGCATTCGAGGCCGTGTGCATGGCCGGGGCGGGAGAAGCAGAACCGACGGACGCCGCAGCGACGCGAGCGGGCTGGACCTTCATGGTCGGCGATGGCGCCGAAGACGGATCAGCGCTGATCGACTACTACGCCCAGCCGGGCCGGCCGGCGGAACTGGCGATCAGCGTCGGAGCCGGTCCTGACGAGAAGATGGTCGTCACGAGTTGCCGGATGGTGGCCCCTGCGGATTTCGAGCATCTGGCGAGCGCCATCGAGGCCAGGCTCGGCTTTCCGGCCACCATGTCCATAGGCGAAAGCAAACTGGTGTGGACCTTCGCAAGAACCGGCAACCGGTTCACCGAGCTGACCCAAATCACGGATCCAGACAGCTTCGCCGCGGCTGTGCGCGAAGACCGGCCGGTCCATGCCGTCGTGCTGGAATTCACCGGGGCGGCCGGTGGGTTCGGCCGGGTCCTGTCCTACGAACGCACCATTGCAGTGAGCCCTCCGAACGCCCGATCCTCCGACACCCAGCGCTAGGTCGCCATTCGCATCGGAACACCAAGAGCTCCCATGTCCGTCCGCGTCGACAAGAAAAAGATCCTCGTCCAAGGCCTGACGGACAGGGCCGGCGAGGACCTGCACGAGGCCGCCCACATGATCATCGCCGCCGTGGGATAGATGGAGACCAAGCGCTCCAACCTGCTCGGAGCCGGGATCGACTGGCCACGAGAATTGCCGGGGCAACGGAACTTCCGTCGCCCTCATTTTCAGGAGTGCTATAGTCAGGCTCTCACCTCGACGGACACGCCCGAGGGTATCGACTCTACGGTCGGAGCGGCCATTCGGGACTCCAACAGGCCGGACTTCGAGACCGTTTCCAAGGCCGGTCTTTCGCTGCTCGCCTGTGCCGACCGCCTTGTCGCGACCGACGCGGCCTGCAGCGGCGGCCTCGATGCGATCGACGGCGTCAAGAAAGCGGTCGAATACTATCATTTCGCGGGAAACAATTTCTCGCGCCTGAACCAGTTCGAGCGGGCTGCGGAATTCTACCTCTGCTCGGGCCTGGCCGGGATTGCATTGCTGCGGTTCATCCGCCCAGACGCGAGAGCAGGCCTGGCGGGCACGACCGAGCTGGCTCATCGGTCCCTGCTGCGCGCCAGATCGTTCTTCCGGCAGTCGGGCGACGATCTAAACGCGGAACGCGCCTGGGTCGAGGCTTTCGAGTTGCAACGGCTCAACAGCCCTGCCCTGTCCCTGAAGCGAGCAGGCTTTGAGGTGTGGCGCGCCGCGTCGCGCTATGGGACCGAGATGACGGCGGGGGGCTGGCTGATGATCCTCGGCAGCTGGGTGCTGTTCACCGGTCTCAGGCTCCAGTTCTCTGTGCAGACCCCTTCGGTGAGCGAAGCGGCTGTCGATGCGGCGCTGGCCCTTCTGACCCTCGATGAAATCTCAGGCGCAGGCGTGCCGATCGGCCTGCGTTTCGCCAATGCCGTCATCGGCCTTGGACTGACCGGCCTGCTGGTTCAGCTGATTTTCCAGAAGCTGTCGTCGCGCAGCTGAGGCTAATCTGATCCACGGATTGTGTGCTACACATAACCCGTGTAGGATTCCGTTGTGACCCGCAACCTCACTCTCGCCATCGACGACGACCTGCTCGACAAGGTCCGTGTTCTGGCCGCCATGAAGCGGACCAGCGTCAACGAGATGGTGCGCGGCTTCCTGACCCGGCTGGTCGAGCAGGAAACCTGCAAGGACGAGGCCCGCGAGGCATTGCTCCGGTTGATCGACGAGTCCGAAGGTCGGGGAGGCGAAGGTTGGCGCCCCCCAACCCGCGAAGAGACCTACAGCGGGGAACCTCGGTTTGATCGCGAATACTGAGGTCTTTCTCGACACCAACATCCTGCTCTACGCCGCCCTGGGGCGCGACCATGCCGGTCAGCGTTGGGAGCGGGCGCGCGAGATCGTGCTGACCGAGGACTACTGCACCTCGGGCCAGGTGCTCGCCGAGTTCTATAACAACGCCACGCGTAAGGGCGCGCCGCCGCTTTCGTCTGACAAGGCCCGCGAATGGGTCCGCGTGGTCGCGATGAAACCATGCCAACCGATCACGTCCGACGTTGTGGTGGCGGGCATCGATTACGCTCGCCGCTACCAGTTGTCCTATTGGGATGGTGCGATCATCGCCGCTGCCGAGCGGATCGGCGCGCGCGTCCTGTATTCCGAAAACCTCAATCACGGTCAGACCTATGGGTCGGTCCGCGTCGAAAACCCCTTCCTCCCCGCCTGACTTCAAAAGCGAGCCGTCATGTCCATCCTCGTCAATCGCGACACCAAGATCATCGTCCAGGGCCTGACCGGCAAGACCGGCGGGTTCCACACCGAACAGGCGCTGGCCTACTACGGCACCCAGATGGTCGGCGGCGTGCATCCGTCGAAGGGCGGCCAGACCTGGACCGGGTCGAACGGCGAGAGCCTGCCGATCTACGCCTCGGTGGCCGAAGCCAAGGACGCGACCGGCGCGACCGCCTCTGTCATCTATGTGCCGCCCGCGGGCGCGGCCGACGCCATCATCGAGGCCATCGAGGCCGAGGTGCCCTTCATCACCTGCATCACCGAGGGCATTCCGGTGCTGGACATGGTGCGGGTCAAGGCGCGGCTGGATCGCTCGAACAGCCGCCTGCTCGGCCCCAACTGCCCCGGCGTGCTGACCCCGGAAGAGTGCAAGATCGGCATCATGCCGGGCTCCATCTTCAAGAAGGGCAACGTCGGCATCGTCTCGCGTTCCGGCACCCTGACCTATGAGGCGGTGTTCCAGACCACGAACGAGGGCCTGGGCCAGACCACGGCCGTCGGGATCGGCGGCGATCCGGTCAAGGGCACCGAGTTCATCGACGTGCTGGAGATGTTCCTGGCGGACGAGGCGACCCAGTCCATCATCATGATCGGCGAGATCGGCGGCGGCGCCGAGGAAGACGCCGCCCAGTTCCTGATCGACGAGGCCAAGAAGGGCAGGAAGAAGCCGATGGCCGGCTTCATCGCCGGACGCACGGCGCCCAAGGGCCGCACCATGGGCCACGCCGGCGCGGTCGTCTCGGGCGGCAAGGGCGACGCGGAATCCAAGATCGCGGCCATGGAAGCGGCGGGGATCAAGGTCTCGCCCTCGCCCGCGCGGCTGGGCAAGACGCTGGTGGAAGTGCTGAAGGGGTAGGACCGCATTTCTCCCTCCCCTTCATGGGGAGGGAAGACCGCGAAGCGGTCAGGGTGGGGTGCGTAAAGGACATCGCAATCCGCACGTTCGGGCCCCACCCGGGCTTCGCTGCGCTCCGCCGTCCCTCCCCATGGAGGGGAGGGAGGTTCCTCGCCCTATCCCCCCTGCAGTTGCTGCTTCACCCGCTCGGCGAGCGTCTTGATGTCGAGCGGCTTGGGCAGGAAGGACACTCCGACCTCGTCCTGCAGCAGGTCGGAGAAGTCGCTCTCGGCATAGCCCGAGATGAACATGACGGGCGCGTCGCCCAGATAGGGGCGGGCCTTCTTCAGCAGGCTCGGCCCGTCCAGCCCCGGCATGATGACGTCACTGATCAGCATGTCGATCTGACCGGCCCATTCCTCGGCGAGCGCCAGGGCCTCTTCGCCGTCGGCGGCCTCGATGACCTCATAGCCCCGCTGGCGCAGCAAGCGGGCGGCGATGCCGCGAACCGCCGCCTCGTCCTCGACGAACAGGATGCGGCCGTTGCCGGACAGATCGCGCGGCGCGGCCTTGGCCTTGACCTCGACCGGGGCCACCTCCGTCAGCTCCTGGGCTGTGGCGGCGGGCAGGAAGATGCGGAAGGCGGCGCCCGCCCCCTCGACGTTGGCGACCGCGATGTGGCCGCCCGCCTGCTGGGCGATGCCGTAGACGGTCGCCAGCCCCATGCCGGTGCCTTCGTTGACGGCCTTGGTGGTGAAGAAGGGCTCGAAGATCTTGTCGAGGATGGCGGCCGGAACGCCGGGGCCGGTGTCGGACACCTCGATCAGGGCGCCGTCTTCCGCCGGGGCCTCCAGCCAGCCCAGCTCGCGAGCCTGGACTTGCGTCAGGCGGCGCGTGCGGATGGTGACGACGGCGTCGCCGGGGGCCACCACGCCGCGCATGGCGTCGCGGGCGTTGACCGCCAGGTTCATCACCGCCGTCTCCAGCTGGGACTTGTCGGCCAGGACCACCGGCAGGTCGCGGCCGTAGTCCGTCTCGAGCCGCACGTCCTCGCGCAGAAGTCGGCGCAGGAGGACAGCGAACTCGCCCACCAGTTCGCCCAGGTCCAGCCGCTCTCGCCGGACCGTGGACTTCCTCGAGAAGGCCAGCAGCTTGCGAACCAGATCGGCCGCGCGGATGGCCGTCTGGCGGATTTCGTTCAGGCCTTCATAGGACGGGTCGCCGACGGGGTGGCGTTCCAGAAGGCCCGAGAGCTGGAGCTGGATGGCGGTCAACAGGTTGTTGAAGTCGTGGGCCACGCCGCCGGCCAACTGGCCCACGGCCTGCATCTTCTGAGCCTGGCTGAGCTGTAGCTCCATCGACTTCTGGGTCGAGACGTCGAACAGCCAGACGCGGCGCTTGTCGCCCTCGGGCGCGACATAGAGGTGGAGCGACCGGTCCGGGTGGGCCCGGGCGACCAGTTCGATAGGGCCCGACGACCCCTCCTCCAGCCGCCGCCGGGCCTCCGCGACACCGTTCGGCTCGAACAGGTGACCGAAGGCGGCGTCGCGGGCGGCGGCGGGGCCGGTCAGGATGGCCAGGGCCGGATTGGCCTCCTCCGCGCGGCCGGCGAACAGGTCCTCGCCCGCGATCACGGCCGAGCCGAAGGGGGCCCCAGCGGCCATGGCGCGACCTTCCCCGGCCGAGGCGACATAGGTACTGGCCGCGACGGGGGCGGGGGCGGCAGAGTGGGTGAGCGCGGCCTCGGGCGCCTCGCGCACCAGGAAGCGGCCCTGTCCGGCCTGGGCGATCAGAACCTCGATCGCGCGCTCGCCGATGGTGACGATAGCACGGCCCTGCTGCCCTGACCGAGCCTGGGCGAAGGCCATGTAGAGGGCCTGGGCCGAACCCCCGCGCGGCAGAGCCGTGGTCGCCCCATTCTGGGAGGCCCAGGCCCCGTTGAAGGCCAGCACCTGGCCGGACGCCCAGACCAGGGCGGCAGGCTCGGCCAGCGCATCCAGCATCTCGACCGCGACGTCGCCGTCGGGCCTGGCGGGGCGGCGCGCCTCCTGCCGCCCGAAGGCGAACAGGCCCAGCAGCGCCACGGCGGCCACGGCCACCATCAGGATCATGTGCGGCGTCGTCACCGGTCCGGCCTGAAACGCCGGCCAGGCCAGGGCCGCGACGGCCAGGGCGAAACCCACCGTCATCAGGATCAGCGACAGGTCGAAGCGGCGGGGGGCGGTGGTCATGGGCGCACCTTTCGAATCACCCAGTATAACGCCGTGATCGCTTCTGCATCACGAAGCCGATGACCTTGGCCGCCGCCTCGAAGTGCTCGCGCGGGATGGTCTCGTCGACGTCGACGGCGGCGTAGAGGGCGCGAGCCAGGGGCACGTTCTCCACGATCGGCACGTCATGCTCCCTGGCCACCTCGCGGATGCGCAAGGCGACCGCGTCCACGCCCTTGGCCAGGCAGACCGGGGCGGCGTCGCCCTGATCGGGCTCATAGCGCAGGGCGACGGAATAGTGGGTCGGGTTGGTCACGATGACCGTGGCGTTGGGGACGTTGGCCATCATCCGCTGGCGGCTCTTCTGCATGCGGATCTGCTTGAGCCGCGCCTTGACGTGGGGGTCGCCCTCGGACTGCTTGTAGTCCTCCTTCAGCTCATGCTGGGTCATGCGCATCCGCTTGGCGAAGCGCATCCTCTGCCAGAAGACGTCGCCGACCGCCGTCAGGCCCAGCAGCACGATGGTCGAGGCCATCAAGGCGATGACCAGATCTCGCGCCAGCGGCAGGATGGTCGCGGGGTGCATGGCGGCCATGCCCTCGAACTCGCGCGCGTGGGGCTGGAGCACCATCCAGCAGACCACCGAGACGACGACCAGCTTGATCAGGGTCTGGACGAACTGCATCAGGCCGTCGGGGCCGAAGATGCGCTGGAAGCCCTTGAGCGGGCTGATCTTGTCCAGCTTGGGCTTCAGCCGTTCGGCCGAGAAGATCAGGCCGCCGGTCTGGGCCACCGTGCCGGTCACGCCGCCCAGGATGGTGGCGAACATGACGGCGGCCAGGAAGGGCGCGGCCGCCCACAGCGCCTTGACGCCCAGCTCCACGCCCGCCCCGGCCTCCAGCCCGCCCATAAGACGGTGCGGCATGGCGATGAAGGGGACCATAGCCTCGGCCATGGTGGTGGCGAACCAGCCGCCGCCCATCAGGATGACCGCCGCCGCGCCCATGAGGCTGAGGGTCGGGGCGACGTCCATGGACTTGGCGACGTCGCCCTTCTTTCGGGCCTCCTCAAGTTTTCGTGGGGTGGCCTCTTCGGTTTTGGACTCGGGATCCTGATCCTCAGCCACCGACGCCTCCGGAGGAGACGAATAGATTGGCGAGGTCGCGGTAGCGGTCGATGAAGACCGTTCCGAGCACACCCAGCGACAGGGCGAAGACCGACAGGCCGAGGATGACGCTCAGCGGGGCGGCGACGAAGAAGATCTGAAACGCGGGCATGACCCGGCCGACCAGACCCGAGGCGAGGTTGAACACCAAAGCGAAGACGATCACCGGCGCGGCCAGCTGCACCCCCAACAGGAAGGCGTCGCCCACGGTGCGGACAGCCAGCTCCACGAAGTCGCCGGTCACCAGCGGGCGGGCCGGCGCGATCAGCTCATAGGAGCCGACCAGGCCCGCGATGAACAGGTGATGCGTGTTGGTGGCGAAGACCAGCACCGTGCCCATCAGCATCAGGAAGGCGGCGATGGTGGTGCCCGGCGAGGCCTGAAGCGGGTTGGTGGTCTGGGCGAAGCTGAGCGTCGTCTGAAGCGACACGATCTCTCCGGCGACGGCCAGCACGGCGGTGAAGGCCCTCAGGATCGCGCCGATGGCCAGGCCGATGATGACCTCCCGGATCACCCAGCCGACCGACGCGCCCAGGGACGCCGGCAGGGGCGGCAGGCTGTCGCCGACGACCGGCCACAGGGCCAGCGCCACCACCAGGGCCAGCGACAGACGGATGCGCGGCGACACATAGCTTTCGCCGATGCCGGGCAGGCTGAGGAAGATGGCGCCGATCCGGGCGAAGATCAGCCCGCCGGCCCAGACCTGATCGGCAGTGGCGTAGGGCTCCATCTGCCCCCGCTACATGCCCGAGATGCGGGCGGCGATCTCGCGCATGAAGGCGCCGAGCAGCCCACCCATCAGCGGCAGGAACAGCAGCAGGCTGATGAAGATGGCGATGATCTTGGGCGCATAGACCAGGGACTGTTCCTGAATCTGGGTCAGGGCCTGGAACAGGCCGATGCCGACGCCGACCACGAGCCCGACCAGCAGGACCGGCGCGCACAGCTGAATGGTCAGCCACAGGGCGTCGCGACCCACGTCCAGAACTTCCGCGCCGCTCATGGCCCGCACTCCACCCCTGTCGGCCTGCGAGAGGCCGGATACTGGGCAAGAAATGCCGGGAGCGTGGTTAACGGGCGGTTACGGTCGGCGGCCCGACCCTTGCGCGGCCCCCCTCAGAACAGGGGTTTCTGATGGCCTGGAGCGCGATTTCGACCCGAAACGAGACACCGCCCATCGCGCGCGGCGGGTGGCTCGATGCGCTGCGTTTCATCGTGGCCTCCCTGATCATCCTGCATCACTTCCAGGCGGCGGGGCCGGTGCCGCTGGCCGAGGCGCTGCATCCGGTGTTCGAGCGGGGCGGGTTCCTGCTGACCAACTTCTTCCTGATCGACAGCGGCTATGTGCTGATGCGCGTCTATGGCGGCTCGGTCGGGGACGGGCGTCTGTCGCCTGGGGACTTTTTCCTGAAGCGGTTCCTGCGGGTCTATCCGGCCCATCTGATCATGGTGCTAGGGCTGGTGGCCCTGGTCGTCGTGGGATCGGCGGTGGGCTTTGCGCCCCGCAATCCCGAGTGGTTCGCCTGGGACCAGTTGCCGGCGCAGGCGGCTCTGGTTCAGTCCTTCGGCGTCTATGGCGGCCTGGGCTGGAACGCACCCAGTTGGTCGATCTCGGCGCTTCTGGGCTGCTATGTCGCCTTTCCGTGGATCCTGGCCGCGCTGAAGCGTGTCGGGCCGTGGACGGCCCTGATCGGGGCGGCGGGGCTCTATCTGCTGGCCAATGAGCTGACGCTCCGGCTGCTCGGCTATCCCGTCTATCAGATGCCGATGATGTACGGCGTGTGGCGGGCGGTGCCGCTGTTCGCGCTGGGCATGGCGCTGGCGGTGGTCTCGGAGCGGGTGTTCGTGGCGCCGCGTCTGGCGCGACTGGTCGGTGTGGCGGCGGTGGTCGGGCTGGCGACCGTGCAGGCCTTCGACAAGCACGCCCTGATCTCGATCGTCTTCATCAGCCTGATCCTGCTGGCGGCCGGGGCCATTCCGGTCACGCGGCCATCGAGGTGGGTGGAGAAGGCCAGCGTCGTCTCCTTCGCCATGTTCATCACCAATGAGCCGGTGCGCATCGCCTGGTTCGGCGTGGTCAATGTGCTGATCGCGCGCCTCGCCCTGCCGGTCGGGGTGCAGTGGGGGCTGTGGGCGCTGGGGGTTCTGGCAGCCTTCGCCTTCGCCTTTGTCTTCCACGCCCTGATCGACCAGCCGATCCAGAACCGGATCAAGACCTGGCTGGCGCGTCGGCGATCGGCTCGGCCCTCGGTGGAGGCCGGGCCGGTGGTGTCGATCGAGGGTTAGGACAGCCGTCGGGAACTCCGGGTTCGCCAAGACGATCCTTCTGTCGTCATTCCGGGCGACGGGAGCGAAGCGACCAGAGACCCGGAACAGGGCGACGCGCGAGAGCGCGAAGCTGTCACGAGGGTGACCGCTGACGCATTTCGCCTTCGCTTCGCTTCGGAGCCGCCCTGTTCCGGGTCTTCGCCTCGCTACGCCCGGAATGACGAAAGACATCTGGGCAGCGATCTGTCGCTCTGACGTCAGGAACCATCCGCTTGCGGCCTCAGGGCGATCCGTGCCCTTGATTGGGCATGAGCGAACCGCGTTTGAGGGACGTCTTCATCACGGGAACGGGGGCCTTCCTGCCGGGCGAGCCCGTGGGCGTCGAGGCGATGGAGGACCATATCGGTCGCATCGCGGGTCGGTCCTCCGCTGTGGGGCGACGCGCCCTGCGGTGGAACGGGGTCGAGACCCGGCACTATGCGCTGGATCGCCACGGTCTGCCGGTGCATTCCAACGCCTCCATGACGGCGGATGCCTTGCGGGCGGCGCTGGACGACGCCGGGCTGGCGGCCACTGACCTCGACTTTCTGGCGACAGCGACGACACAGGGGGACTACCTCGTCCCCGGCCATGCGGCGGCGGTGCACGGTGAGCTGGGCTCCGGCCCCATGGAGATCGCCAGCCACCAATCGGTCTGCGCCTCGGCCCTGACGGCGTTAAAGCACGCCTGGCTGACGGTCCGCGCCGGCGAGGCCGAGGTCGCGGCGACGGTGGCGGGGGAGTTTTCATCTCGCTGGTTCCGGCCGGAGTTCTATGAGGGCACGGCCTTGGTCGACGCCAAGGGGCGGGCGCGGGTCGAGGCGGACTTCCTGCGGTTCACCCTGTCGGACGGGGCCGGCGCGGTGGTGCTGGAACCGAAGCCGAGGCCGGACGCCCTGTCGCTGAAGATCGAGTGGATCGATCTGACGTCGCTGGCCGGGCGGTTTGACCCCTGCATGTGGGCGGGCTCGACCTTCGCGGACCGGTCCGATATGCGCTCGGCCTGGAGCCACGCGGGGCCGGTCGCGGCCCATGCGGCAGGCGCGGTGGCGCTAGTGCAGGACTTCGAACTGCTGAAAATCGTCATCCGCGCCTGGATCGGGGTGTGGCTGGAGAAGGTCGACACGGGCCGCATCGACCCCGCCTCCGTCGACCACCTGCTGTGCCATTATTCCGCGCGGTCGTTGCGCGAAGAAATCGTCGGCCTTTTGGAGAGCACCGCCGCCATGATTCCCGAGGAGAAATGGTTCTCGAACCTGTCGAGCGTCGGCAATATCGGCGCGGCCTCGATCTGGGTCATGCTGGACGCCTTCTTGAAATCCGGGAACGCGAAGCGGGGCGAGCGGGTGCTGCTGATCGTGCCCGAGAGCGGTCGGGCCATGGTGGGGTTCGCGATGGGCGAGGTGGTGTGATGGCGGATGGCGCGCGGATCGATGACCCGGTGGCGGACACCCTGAGGAAGCTCGCCCTGGTGTTCGCCGACTTCGAGCAGCGGCTGGAAGCGACGCCCCTGATCCGCAAGCTGACGCGCGGGCGTTTTGAGCTGGCCGATTACCACGCCTTCCTGATCAACCTGCGCCAGCAGGTGAAGGACGGCGCGCTGTGGATGAGCCGCGCGGCCTCCAACATCGGCGAGGATCACCTCGAGCTGCGCTCGACCCTGATGCGCCACGCCGTGACAGAGCATCGGGATTTCCGCCTGCTGGAGGCCGACTTCGTTGCGGCGGGCGGCGATCTGGCGGTGATCCGCTCGGCGAAGAAGAACGTCGGGTCCGAGGCCCTGTCGGCCTGGATGTTCCACGAGGCGTCCAAGCCCGATCCTTTCGGCCTGCTGGGGGCCATGTTCGTCATCGAGGGGCTGGGCTCGATCAAGGCCGCGCCCTGGGGCCGTCTGGTCAAGGAACGGCTGAGCCTGCCCGACGAGGCCGTGCGGTTCCTGCTGTATCACGGCGAGAACGACGCCGAGCACATGTGCGAGTTCGAGGAAATGCTCCGCATGGTCCTGCCCGACGACGCGGTCGCCGAGCGCATCGTGACGACGGCGAAGGTGACGGCGCGCCTCTATGCCCTGCAGATCGAGGAGATCGGCGCTTGAGCCTGTCCGACGGCGGGGCCGTGTGGAAGAGCGATCCCTTCGATCCGCGCCGGTATGACGCGCGCGATCCGGACCCGTGGCTGGCGCTGTATCTGGACCACTCCCTGCCGATCGATCCGGGGGCCAAGCGGGCCCTGCTGATGGGCGCCCGGTCGTGGTCGCGGCGGTGGCTGTTTCCGGTCAGCCGGCCGCTGGTGTTCCTGTTCTTCTGTCTGGTGAAGGTGCTGCGCGCGATCTCGCCCCGCTACCCCAACCTGAACGGCCTGCTGCACAAATCCATCCACTGGGGCCTGCGGACCTTCGGGTCGCCCGAGTGCAACACCCTGATCCTGCGTCACTTTCACGTGGGGACCGAACTGCTGGCCTTCATGAAGGCCAATGCGGGGATCGACCCGGAGCTGGTGAAGACGGTGCCGCTGAAGCCTCTGACGCTGAAGGCTCTAGAGGACAATGTCTTCCTCCAGCACGACCTGAACGTCTTCAACTTCATCATCGAGCTGAATATGGCGCTGCGTGCCGCGGGCAAGGAGATCACCCCGCCCGAGCGGGTGGATTTCTCGATGATCTCCGACATCAATCCGGCGTTCGAGGCCTTTCCGACCGGCCCGCTGAACAAGATCGACATCCAGACGGCGGTGGAGTTCTACACGCCTCTCTATGCCCTGATGCTGCCCCGCGCCGACTTCATGCGGGCCAGCCATTCGCTGCAACTGGACGAGATCGTGGGCATCTACATCGGCCGGATCCTCGGCACCGACTATCACATGAGCTTCGTCAAGAACGGCCATCCGCTGGTGGCCCTGTCGACGCTCCAAGCGGGATACCGGCTGATGATGCACGGCCTGGACTGCGAGGCCATGCACGGGTGGCTGCGGGTGCTGAAGCAGCGTCAGGCGATGGGCCTGCCGCTCGATCCGCGTGATCCGACGGGCGGGCCTGAGCTGGTCTAGACGGGCATGAGGACGACCGCGACGCCTTCGGTGGTCAGACGGTCGGACAGGGCCGCGACGGCCGCCTCGACCGCCGTCGCATCCCGACCCCGCACGACAAGGTTCGTTCCGATTTCGCCTTGCGTGCCCGCGCCGAAGGGATAGCTGCCGAAGCTGAGCTCGCGGTTGGCCTTCGCCGCCTCGGCCAGCGTCGCCGCCACCGCGCCTTCGCCCACGCCGGTGACGCGCAGCGTCCGGGCATGGACCACCGCGCCGGTGCGCAGGCGCGGCGCGACGTCCTCCAGCATGGCCGTCATGATCTTCGGTACGCCCGCCATGACGAAGACGTTCTCGACCTGGAACCCCGGCGCGTCGGTCACCGGATTGGCGATCAGGACGCCGCCGTCCGGGATGCGCGCCATGCGCCGTCGCGCCGCGTTCAGCTCGTCGCCGTAGCGCCGCTCCAGGATCGCCAGCGCCTCGGGATGCTCGGAAATGCCGACGCCGAAAGCCCGGGCCACGCAGTCTGCGGTGATGTCGTCGTGCGTCGGCCCGATGCCGCCGGTGGTGAAGACGTAGTCGTGGCCGCTGCGCAAGGCGTTCAGCGCGTCGACGATCTGGTCCTCGCGGTCGCCGACGGTGCGGGCTTCCAGCAGGTCGATGCCCAGCGCCGCCAGGAACCGCGCGAGGGTGCTCAGATTGGTGTCGGCGGTCCGGCCCGACAGGATCTCGTCGCCGATGATCAGAACGGCGGCGGTGGGGGCGGGGGCGTTGGTCACGATCGCCAATCTTCCCAGTCCAGCCCGGCGATCCGACTGAACTCATCGCGGTTGCCGGTGACCAGTGTCCACCCGTTTGCCCGGGCGTGGCCGGCAATCAGCAGATCATAGTGGCCGATGCGTTCACCGGGCCGCTCCAGCTCACGACGGATTTTCGCGGCTTCGGCAGCCGCAGTGAAATCGAACGGAGCCTGTACGACGGGACCGGACAGAAAGCGGCGAATGGTTACTTCGTTCTGCTCCCGCCGGTCGCTTTTTTGAGCGCCGTACATCAGCTCGTAGAATACGATGCTGGACACGACCACGGGACCGGCCCGTTGAGCCTGCAGCATGCGGTCCCGGACCTGTGGATAACTGCCGCGAATGAAGTCGACGACTGCGCTCGTATCGAGCGCGAACGTGGTCATTCGTCATCACCGGAGTCGAAATCGACATGGTCGTCCAGCATCGAGTCGACGCTTTCCTTCCAACCGCTTTCCAGAAACTGCCCAGCCGCAGAGGCGTCGATGTCCGCGATCCATTCAGCCATACTTGCAGGCGATGGGCTGACAGTCAGTACGCCGTCCGAGAGCGCGACGTTGACAGGGCCACCCGGTAATCGGACGTCTGCCGGCAACACCAGGGTCTGATGATCTCCCTCGGTCCTGACTTCAGCCTTTCCAGCGACACGGTCCATCCGTTTCACCCTTTCCAAGCAGGTATTGTAGCCTTGGCTTGCGGCTTTCCCAATGGTCCCTGCGCGACGGGTTCATCTGCCCCAGCGGCCCCGTGACGAGGATCGGCTCCCACCACACGCAGCCCTCAAACCGCTTGAGGTTCTGTGCTATCGTCGCCATCTGACGCCTTTCCACGGTCCCGGACGGACCGCCCGAGACCCGACCCGCATGTACGAGACGCCCGAGCTGGAAGCCGACACCCTGGTCCGCACCAGCGCCATTCGCATCTATGACGACCCCGCCGACTTCGAGGGCATGCGCGCGGCCGGACGGCTGGTGGCCGAGGCGCTGGACATGATCGCGCCCTATGTCGCGCCGGGCGTGACCACGCAGGAGATCGACGACCGCATCCGCCAGTTCACCCTGGACCGGGGCGGCCTGCCCGCCTGCCTCGGCTACAAGGGCTATATGAAGACCGTCTGCACCTCGATCAATCACGTGGTGTGCCACGGCATTCCCGGCGACCGGGTGCTGAAGGACGGCGACATCGTCAATATCGACCACACCGTCATCGTCGACGGCTGGCATGGCGATTCAAGCCGCATGTATGCGGTGGGCCAGATCAACGCCCGGGCGAGGAAACTGGTCGACGTGACCTATGAATCTCTCGCGCTGGGGCTGGAGCAGGTCAAACCCGGCAACACCTTCGGCGACATCGGCTATGCCATCCAGCGCCACGTCGAGGCCAACCGCATGAGCGTCGTGCGCGACTTCTGCGGCCACGGCATCGGCCGTCTGTTTCACGACAGCCCCAACGTCCTGCACTACGGCCGCAGGGGCGAGGGCGCGGTACTGAAGCCCGGCATGATCTTCACCGTCGAGCCGATGGTGAACCTGGGCAAGCCGCACGTGAAGGTCCTGTCCGACGGCTGGACCGCCGTGACGCGCGACAAATCCCTGTCGGCCCAGTGCGAGCACAGCGTCGGCGTGACCGAGGACGGGGTGGAGATCTTCACCGCCAGTCCGGCCGGCCTGTTCCGCCCGAACTGAGGCGACTGGACGTTCTTTCTTTGTTCTGCCATGGTCTCCACGCGGGACGGATGATGGACGAGGGCGGATCATGCAAGCGGGCGCGACGGTTCTGAGCTTTCCAGAGCGGACGGCGGCGGTGCCGATGCCGACCCACCGGCCTGTCCCCCACCATGCCGGCCATCGAGAGCGGCTGCGTCACCGGGCGCGGACGGCCGGGCTCAACCATCTGCCCGATTATGAACTGCTGGAGCTGTTCCTGTTTCGCAGCCAGCCCCAGGGCGACGTCAAGCCGATCGCCAAGGCTCTGCTGGCCCGGTTCGGCTCTCTGGCGGCGGTGCTGGCGGCCTCGGTCGATGAGCTGATGACGGTCCGGGCCGAGGACACCCGGGGCCGCATCAAGGGGATCGGGGTCGAGACGGCGCTGGATCTGGCCGCCCTGCACGAGGTGGCCCAGCGCGTGGCCAAGGAGCCGGCGGTCAAGCGGCCGGTGATCTCATCCTGGACGGCGCTTCTCGCCTATGTCCGGGTCGCGCTTCAGCACGAGCCGCGCGAGCAGTTCCGGGTGCTGTATCTGGACAAGAAGAACCAGCTGATCCTCGACGAGGTCCAGAACCGGGGCACGGTCGATCACGCCCCGGTCTATCCGCGCGAGGTGGTGCGGCGCGGGCTCGAGGTCTCGGCCGCCGCCATGATCCTGGTGCACAACCACCCGTCGGGCGACCCGACGCCCAGCCGCGCCGACATCGAGATGACGAAGCTGATCGTCCAGGCGGCAATATCGCTGTCGATCGAGGTCCACGACCATCTGATCGTGGGACGCGACGGCGTGACCAGCTTCAAGTCGCTAGGGCTGATGTAGGCCTGTCGATCAGAACCGTGTCGACACCGTCAGCCGGGCGTTCAACGGGGCGCCGGTCGAGATGTTGGCGTTGTTGTGGGCGTCGGGGAAGTAGTCGGCATCGAACAGGTTCTCGATGTTCAGTTGCACCTGCACCCGGTCCGAGACCTCGTAGAAGGCGGCGGCGTCCACGCGGGTGAAGCCCGGCAAGCGGGTGGCCGCCGACGACGTGCGGATGGCGGCGAACTGGTCGGACTGATGCGTGACGGCCAGGCCCAGACCCAGGCGCGGGGTCACCTCGAACCGGTTCCACAAGCTGAACTGCTGTTCCGGCACCTGGGCCAGACGGACGAAGTCGTTGCCCTTCAACACGCCGTCCTGCCAGGCGTAGCCGGCGCTGATCTGCCAGCGGTCGGTGATGTCGCCCGTCGCGGCCAGCTCCAGCCCGGTGGTGCGGGTCTCGCCCACGTTGATGCTGAGCGCCGGGTTGTTCGGATCGGGCGTCGTGGCGTTGGTGCGGTCCAGCTGAAACAGAGCGGCCGTGACGATCAGGTTCGGCCGCGCCTGCCACTTCAGGCCGATCTCGTGATTGGTGAAGCGTTCGGGCTCCAGGTTCTCCTGGGCCGGCGTCAGGCTGAGGAACTGGTCGCCCGAGCGCGGCAGAAAGGACTGGCTGTAGCTGGCATAGAGGGAAACATCGGGCACCGGCTTGAAGATCAGGCCAAGACGCGGCGAGACCTTTTCGTCCGTGCGCGAGAAGGGCCGGTCAGGCATGGGAAGCAGGTCGATCCCGGAAATGTCGAACCGATCGAACCGCAACCCCGCCACGATGTCGAAGCGGTCACCCAGACTGATCTGGTCCTGCACATAGGCCGAAACGGTCTCGACGGTGGACTCTGTCTGACGCGCCAGGGTGGGGAAGGCCACGGTCGGGAAGACCGGATTGGTCAGGCTGAAGGTCGCGTTGGACAGCACACCGTTGCGGCGCGCGTTGGCCGAGGTCTGGTCGCCGTACTCGAGGCCAAACAGGATCTTGTGCTCCAGCGGGCCGGTCGTGGTCTCCCACACCAGATTGGACTGGATCAGGATGTTCTCGCGCGTCGTCGGGTCGGTATAGGCCGCCAGCGGCACGGTCCCAGTCTGGCTGGTCGCCGGGCCGTTCGGATAGACGTTGGCATAGACCTTGTCGAAATCGCCCCACAGCGCCGTGGTCGACCACGTCAGACCCTCGGCCAGCTCGCCGTCGAGGCGGGCCTTGAGGATATGGGCCTCCAGCGTCGTGCGGTTGACGCCCGGCACACCGAAGAACTGCTCGCGGTAGCCTTCGAGCGGCCGGCCGTTCAGCGAGGGCACGCCGCGATCGGTCGAGCGGTCGTCGTCGACGTATTCGTAGGACAGCCCCGCCGACCAGCCGGGGGCGAGCTCGGCGGCGACGTAAGGGTTCACCGCGAACCGCTCGCCCTCGTAGAAGTCGCGGTGGTTGCCTAGCTCCTCATAGACGGCGTTCAGGCGAAAGGCGGCCATCTCGCCGATGGGGGTGTTCAGGTCCGCCGACAGGTCCCAGGCGCCGAAGCTGTTGGCCGACACGCGCGAGCCGAAGAACAACTCACCCGCCTGGGGCGTCTTCTGCACCCGGTTGACGATGCCGCCACCGCCGCCCCGACCGAAGATCAGGGCATAGGGGCCCTTGAGGACCTCGACCCGCTCCAGGTTGTAGAGGCCCCGGAAGTACTGGACGTCGTCACGCACCCCGTCGAGGAAGAAGTCGGCGGTGGTGTTCTGGCCGCGCAGGGTGATCTGGTCGCGATTGCCCTCGCCCTGACCGATGGTCACGCCGGGCACGTAGCGCAGGACGTCGGACAGGCTGTAGGCGGCCTGATCGTCCAGCTGCTGGCGGGTGATGACGTTGACGCTCTGGGGCACGTCGATCAGGGGCGTGTCGGTCTTGGTCGCCGTCACGGAGTTCAGGGCGACGTAGCCGCGCGTCTCGCCCGTGACGATGATGGGGCTCAGCTGATCGACCGGGTCCTCCGCCACGGCCACGGCCGGGATCATCACGGTGAGAAGGGCGGTAGAGACCAGCAGGGCGCGCACGAGGGACCTCGAAATCGGAACAGGACGGATCCCTACTGCGACGCATTCTTATTTTCAAGATAATTGACAGCGGTTCGCAGTCGCAATCGCAGCGCGTCTTGCTGCCTGATGTGAGATGAGTTTGGCTCTCTGTGCCGGGGGCGCGTCTCAGAAGAAGGCCGTCGTCCTGCCGGAACGGCGGACGTTCGGAGCGTAAGGCGTGGTGGCTGGGGGCGGGATCGAACCGCCGACCTGTGGGTTATGAATCCACCGCTCTAACCATCTGAGCTACCCAGCCCCTCGGGGCGTCGCGGGCGGGCAAAGGGAACGGCCGGGCGCGCGAGAGGCGTGCCTATATCGTCCGCGCCCCATCGGTTCAAGTCGTGTCATGGCGCAATCCCTGCCGCGACAGGCCGTCGCGTCAGCCCCGCAACTGGAACAGTGGCGCTTCGGCGTCGTTCCCGCCATAGAGCCGAACATCAGATCCAGACCGGAGACCGACCCATGCGCCCCATGTTGCTCGCAGCCGCCACCTCCATGCTCGCCCTCGCCGCCGCCTGCGGCGCCAACGGAGAACCCAGCGCCACCGGGCCGCAGCAGGCCGGCGCGCCGGTCGAGACACGTCCGGCCAATGCGCCGAACCAGCAGCCGGCCTTCGCCAACCAGACCCGCGCGCCGGGCGTGACGACCGAGCGGGCCCTGGCCCACACAGTGGTCGCTTCGGGCCTCGTGCAACCCTGGGGTCTGGCGCTTCTGCCGGACGGCCGCTGGCTGGTCACCGAGCTGGGCGGCAATCTGCGCATCGTCACCGCCGACGGCCAAGTGGGACAGCCGATCGCCGGCTTGCCCGCCGTGGATGCTGTGGGCCAGGGCGGCCTGCTGGACGTCGCGGTTGGTCCGACGTTCGGCCAGGATCGCATGATCTACTGGAGCTATTCGGAGCGGCGAGCGGGCGGCAACGCCACCTCGGTCGCGCGCGGGGCCCTGTCGGCGGACGGCACGCGGGTGGGGAACGTCGAGGTCATCTTCCGTGCCGGACCGGTCTACGACGGCGATAAGCATTTCGGCTCGGCGCTGGCCTTCGATCCGCAGGGCCATCTGTTCATCACGCTGGGCGACCGGTCTGACGCTCCGATTCGGCCCCAGGCCCAGCAGCTGACCAGCCATATGGGCAAGGTCATCCGCATCAACGCCGACGGCTCGGTGCCGGCTGACAACCCGTTCGTCGGCCGCGACGACGCTTTGCCAGAGATCTGGTCCGTGGGTCACCGGAACGTCCAGGGCGTGGCGATCCAGCCCGGCACCGGGGCGGCCTGGACGGTCGAACACGGCACGCGCGGCGGCGACGAGGTCAACCTCGTCGAGGGCGGTCGGAACTATGGTTGGCCCGAAGTCACTTACGGAATCGAATACCGAGGCGGACCGATCAACGAGGGCATCACCGCCCGAGAAGGCACGGAACAGCCGGTCTACTACTGGGATCCCTCGATCGCTCCGGGTGGCCAGATCTTCTACGACGGGGCCATGTTCCCGGAATGGCGAGGCAACCTTCTGGTCGCCGCCCTGCGCGACAAGCACATCGCCCGCCTGGTGATCCAGGACGGCCGGGTGGTGGGCGAAGAGCGGCTGCTGACCGACCTGGGCGAGCGCGTGCGCGACATCGCCATCGCCCCTGACGGGGCCGTCTGGGCCATTACCGACGAGGACAACGGCAAGTTGGTTCGTCTGGCCGCGCAGTAGCTCGGCCGGGGCCGGGAGGGCTATTCGCCCTTCCGTTCCCGCTTGAACGGCACGAAATTCGAGGGGTGACTGACGACGCGCTCTTGCGTGCGCGCAGGCCTCGGGCTGACCAGCATCCCGCCCCAAAGGGCGAAGGACATCATGGCGTGCTGGAGGTTCTTGTCCTTGTCGTTCATCGTGTGCGTCTCCTTTCGCTGAACGGTGGAAGGAGACGCGTCGTGCGTCGGGGGATTTCACCCTCTCGTCGTTTCGCGTCACGCTCACCTTGCGCCAGACAGCGCGCGAAAGCAAGTTTTTGATCCGGAGCCGGAGGAGTTTTCGTCTTTATGTCGTCATCAGAGCACGCTCCGCCGAAGGCAATCGCCACCCCCTGCATCAAGGTCTGCGTGGTCGATGGAGCGTCGGGACTGTGCCTGGGATGCTACCGGACGCTATCCGAGATCGGCGGATGGAGCGGGCTGAGCGAGGATCAACGCGCGGTTATCATGGGGGAACTTCCGAGCCGCCGGGAGCGGATCGATCCCCGGCTGAGAGGCGACTGAGGCGTCAACCTTTCGTCGACCATGTCGCTTCACCCCATCCCAACCGCGTCTAGGCCATAGAGGGAGCGCGCCGCAGAAGCGGCCGGGCCGCAGGGATTTGTGCCGGTGCGTTTCGACCTACAGTCCGCCGTCGTCATGGTCACGGCGACCCTGTCGTCCCTGTCCGTCGCCTGGTGGTTGACGCACCGCGAGCCGCGCGAGGCCGAGGCCGCCGTGGCCATGCCCGCCGTCGCCACCGCCCCCGCCCCCGCCTCGGGCGGAGCCGCCCAGATCGCCCGCTCCCCCGACGGCCACTACTGGGCCCAGGCCGATGTCGAGGGCCGGGCCGTGCGCATGCTGGTCGACACGGGGGCCAGCGTCGTGGCCCTGACCCGCGAGGACGCCCTGCGTCTGGGCCTGCGCCTGAAGCCCGCCGATTTCACCCAGACGGTCGAGACGGCTTCGGGTCCAGTCATGGCCGCCCGCGTCGAACTGGATCACGTCTCGGTGGCAGGGGCCCGGGTCGAGGACGTGCGGGCCCTGGTCGTCGAGGAGGGCCTGCCGCATTCGCTGCTCGGCATGAGCTACCTCGGCCGCCTGTCCGCCTTCGAGGCGCGGCCCAATGGCCTGACGCTCCGGCCCTAGAGCGCCTTGACCATCACCGATACGGCCGTCGCCAGCAGATAGAGGGCGAAGGCGCGACGCAGAACCTTGCGATCCAGCCGATGCGCCAGGCGCGCGCCGTAGGGAGCGACCAGCGTCGTCAGCAACCCCATGGTCACGGCGGCGGGAACATTGACGTAGCCGAGGCTGAGCGGTGGCCGCCCCTCCGCGCCCCAGCCGAATACGATGAACCCCAGCGTCGCCGCCAAACCGATCGCCACGCCGAAGCCGGACGCCGTGGCCACCGCCTGATGGATCGGCCGCCCGCAAAGGGTCATGAGCATACCGCCGAAGCTGCCCCCGCCGACGCCCATCATGGCCGAGAGCCCACCGATCAGGGTCCCGATGCCGCGCCGACCCCAGCCGTCGGGCAGATCCTTCGCGAGGGTCGCCGTCTCGGGCAGCAGACCCATCTGGACCGCGACGACCATCAGACAGACGCCATAGACGACCGCCAGTCCCCCCATCGAGGTCAACCCCGCGACGCCCGCGCCGATCAGGGCACCGATGGCCACCCACGGGGTCCAGCGCCTCAGCACCCGCTCGTCCACCGCCCCATGCGCCCGGTGCGCCCCCAGCGACCGCCACGAGGTGGCGACGATGGTCAGGAGCGAGGTGCCGATGGCGACATGCAGATTGGCCTCGCCGCCCAGCCCCAGCACGGAGAAGGCATAGAACAGGGCGGGGACCAGCACTGTGCCGCCACCGACCCCGAACAGTCCCGCGATCAGCCCGCCCACGAGGCCCGCCGCCAGGACGGCGGTGCCGAGCAGCAGGAGCTCGGTCAGGTCGAGGCCGTTCAAACGCTCACGCCGCCTCGCCCAACCGCTCTCGGCGCGCCTCGGCTTCGCGCACGGCGTCCAGCGCCCGATCGACCACCTCCAGCCCGGCACCCTGCCGGATGGCCTCGACCGTCAGAATGCGGCGGAAGGCCCGCGCGCCGGGGCGGCCGTGCATCAAGCCCAGCATGTGCCGCGTCATGGCCGACAGCGACACGCCCTCTTCCAGCCGAGCGGCCAGATAGGGCTTGTAGCGGTCGACGGCCTCGAAGGCATCGACGTCGGTCGTCGCCGCGCCGAAGATGCGTCGGTCCGCCTGACCCAAGAGGGCGGGTTCGTGATAGGCCGCGCGCCCCATCATCACCCCGTCCAGAGCCACGCCGTCGACGTCATCGAGATGCGCCTCCGCCTGGTCCAGCGTGGCAATGCCGCCGTTGATCGAGATCGACAGATGGGGCCGCTCTCGCTTGAGCCGCCGCACCAGGGGATAATCGAGCGGCGGGATGTCCCGGTTCTCCTTGGGCGACAGGCCCTTCAGCCAGGCCTTGCGGGCATGGACGATGAAGACCGAGACGCCCGCGGCCGCACAGGCGTCGATGAGGGCGAACAGGCTCTGCTCCGGGTCCTGATCGTCCACGCCGATGCGGCATTTGACGGTGGCGGGGATGCTGACGGCCTCGCGGATGGCCGTCATGCAGTCGGCCACCAGTTCCGGCTCGCGCATCAGGCAGGCGCCGAAGCGGCCCGACTGGACCCGGTCGGACGGGCAGCCGACGTTCAGGTTGATTTCGTCATAGCCGAGGTCGGCGCCAATGCGGGCGGCCCGGGCCAACTGGCCTGGCTCGGATCCGCCGATCTGGAGGGCCACGGGGTGCTCGATCGGGTCGAAACCCAGCAGCCGCTCCGGATCGCCGTGGATCACCGCCGGGGCGGTCACCATCTCGGTGTAGAGCAGGCCCCGTGTCGTCAGGGTCCGGTGAAAGGCGCGGCAATGCCTGTCCGTCCAGTCCATCATTGGCGCGACGGACAGACGGCGGTGAGCCTTCAAAGGATCGGCAGGCGCGCTCATGGCGCTCACATAGTCGGATCGGACGGCGAAATCACGCCCCGCCCCGTCGCCCGGTCAGTAGGCGTAGTCGCGGTAGATGCGGGTCACGGCGCCCTGCCAGTCGCCGTGATAGAGGTCGAGCAGCCGCTCGGCCGGCGTGACGCCGCTGTCGGCGATGTCCTCCAGCTCGGCCAGATAGCCCCGCTCGTCCACCATGCCACCCGAGAAGCGGGCGCGGTTCTTCAGGCCCCGCTTGGCGATGGCGACCATGTCGACGGCCACGTTGCGCACGGACCGCCCCGCCACCTCGGCGCGCAGACCCAGCCTGGTCACATCGCGGCGCAGGCGCTCGTGGTCGGCGATGTCCCAGTCCTTGCAGAGGTCCCAGGCGGCCTGAAGCGACGGCGCGTCGTAGAAGATGCCGACCCAGAGCGCCGGCAGGGCGCAGATGCGGCTCCAGGGCCCGCCGTCGGCCCCGCGCATCTCCAGATACTGTTTCAGCCGAACCTCGGGGAACAGCGTGGTCAGGTGATCGGCCCAGTCTTTCGCGGTCGGTAGCTCTCCCGGCAGCGCGGGCAGCCGGCCCTGCATGAAATCGCGGAACGACTGGCCCGAGGCGTCGACGTATCGGCCGTCGCGCTTTGCGAAATACATCGGCGTGTCGAGCGCATAGTTCACATAGGTCTCGAAGCCGAAGCCGTCCTCGAAGACGAAGCCCAGCATGCCGGTCCGATCCGGATCGGTGTCGGTCCAGACGTTCGCACGCGCAGACAAGAAGCCGTTCGGGCGACCTTCCGTGAACGGGCTACAGGCGAACAGGGCCGTGGCGATCGGTTGAAGCGCGAGCGAGGTGCGAAACTTCAGCACCATGTCGGCCTCGGAATCGAAGTCGAGATTGGCCTGGATGGTGCAGGTCCTCAGCATCATGTCGAGGCCGAGGTTGCCGACCTTGGGCATATAGGCCCGCATGATGTCATAGCGGCCTTTGGGCATGACCGGCACGTCCGAACGGGTCCACATCGGATCGAAGCCCGCGCCGAGGAAACCGAGGTTCAGCTCGTCGGCGACCATCTTGACCTCGACCAGATGCTGGCCCGTCTCTGAGCAGATGTCGTGAATGTCCTTCAGCGGGGCTCCCGACAACTCGAACTGGCCGCCGGGCTCGAGGCTGATCGATGCGGTGAAACCCTCGGTGTTCTTCCGCTCGAGCGCGATGACGTGGCCCCCCTCCTCGACCGGGCTCCAGCCGAAGCGTTGGAGCCCCTCCAGCATGGCGCGGATGCCGTTCGGACCCTCATAGGTCGGGCGGCGCAGGGTCGATTTGTCGAAGCCGAACTTCTCGTGCTCGGCCCCGACCCGCCACTGGTCCTTGGGCTTGATCCCCTTGGAGAGCGCGCCGACGAGGTCGTCGAACGTCAGGGGTGTTTCGGTCATGCGATAATGTTCCAGCCCTCGGTCGTCGCTAGATGGGCCAGCGTGACCGCGGGCTCAAGGGACGATGACGGCCCGCCGCCGCGAAATGTGCACTCAAAAAAACGGGGTGCACATCGTGCACATTCAGGGATGAAGGTCATGGGTCGGTCCAGAGCAAGCCGCACCATAGACCACCGACACGTCAATTACGGTCGCATCCACGATCCCAATCCCCGACCGCCGCCTGCCACAGGGTCATGGCGGCGATGGCAGCGGTGTCGGCGCGCAAGATGCGAGGGCCGAGCGATACGGCGGTGGTGAAGGGCAGGCCGCGCAGTCGCTCCCGCTCCTCGGGTGAGAAGCCGCCTTCCGGGCCGATCAGGATGGCCCACTTTCTTTCTCCCTCCCCGGCCGGGGAGGGAGAAGCCAGCGCCCGCATCACCGGCGCACCGCCGGTCTCGTCGCAGAACATAAGCCGACGGCCCTCCTCCCAGGCGTCCAGAATCGTTTCCAGCTTCACCGGCTCGTCGACAACGGGCACGTCCAGGCGCCCGGTCTGCTCGGCGGCCTCCTCGGCGATGGCGTCCAGACGGTCCAGCCGGATGCGGTCGGCGTTGGTCCTCTGGGTGATCACCAGCCGGACCCGCTTTGCCCCCAGCTCAGCAGCCTTCTCGACGATGGTCTCGACACGCGCCTTCTTCACCACCGCGACGATCAGCTCAAGGTCCGGGCCATAGGTCTGCGATCGGGCCTGTTCGATCGCCCGAAGCAGGACCCCCTTCTTCAGCACCTCGGCGATCGCGCAGCGCCATTCGCCGTCGAGGCCGTTGAAGACCAGCAGCTCATCGCCCGTCTTCAGGCGCATGACCTGGGTCAGATAGCGCGACTGATCCAGCGTCGGCGCGAGCGCTGCGCCTGCGGACAGGGGCTGGGGGAGGTGGAGCCGGATCATGCCCGCACGAATTGGCCGAGTCGCGCCACGCCATCCCTCGTCTTGCGACAGCTCAACGGCTCGCCTTCAACCGCGTCGGGGCACGATGCGACAGCTGTATCCTTCTTTAACCCTTGAAGCGACGAAGGTTTCTCCATCCAGCTCAAGACGAACATCTGTATCGGTCTCAGAAGAGACCACCAGTCCTGTCTCGACGTCATGGAAGGTTTCGGTCTGGAGGCGCAAGCTGATCTTGGCTGGCCGTCCATTGATCTGCCCGACGCCCTCGAAGTTCGCCGGCCCGCTGAACCGCCAGACGCGTCGCCCGTCCTCGACAGTCTCACCGCGATATCGAACGTCGAACAAGCCGCCAAGGTCGAACGGCAGACCCTCTGCGGCCGACATGCGGGCCAGCAGGTCGCGCTGCAGACTCGCCGGATAGAGGGCGTCGCCCACCGCGAAGGATCGTCCCATCAGAAGGCGTTCGGCCACATCATCGGCGTAGGCCAGGGCCATGGCCGCAAGGTCGGTTTGGGGGGCCTCGGCCACCCAAGTGTCGACGTTCGATCCCGACAGAGCAGCGTCGCTCACGACGCCGCTTCGGGACGCGGTGAAACGCAACAGAGTGTCCCCATCCGCCGTGTCCACGGTCTGCTCGAACAGATAGCCGTCTTCGAAACGCGTGGCGCGCAAACCGCGCGTGTCGGTCTCGATCGTGGCTTGCCTGGTGCTCACGTCGACACCGGCCTCCAGCATGGGCTGGGTGACGGTCTCGGCCTCGCACAGGCGCTCGTGGGTCGTTGAGATCACGGGCGTGATCCTGACCCCCTGTGCATCGGCGGCGTGGGGCGAGAGCCCCAGGAGGCCGACCGCGAGAACGGCGCTGTGGAACTTCATCTGACGCACTCCGCGAACCGGGCCGACACGGACTGGGACCCTTGTTCAGTTCACGTCACAACGAGCGCGCGATCAAGAGCTTCATGATCTCATTGGTGCCGCCATAGATGCGCTGGACGCGGGCATCCTTGTACAGCTGGGCGATCGGGTACTCGTTCATATAGCCGTAGCCGCCGTGCAGCTGGAGCATCTCGTCGATGGTCTCGCCCTGGATGTCGGTGACCCAGTATTTGGCCATGGAGGCGGTGACGGCGTCCAGCTGACCCTTCAGGTGCAGGCCGATGCAGTGGTCGACGAAGACGCGGGCCACGGTCAGCTTGGTCTTGACCTCGGCCAGCTTGAACTGGGTGTTCTGGAAATCCAGGATCCGCTTGCCGAACGCCTTGCGTCCCTTGACGTATTCCAGGGTCTCGTGGAGCCCACGCTCGGCCGCCGCCACGCCCTGGACGGCGATGTTCAGACGCTCCTGCGGCAGCTGCTGCATCAGCTGGATGAAGCCCAGGCCCTCCCCCCCGCCGATGATGTTCTCGCCCGGCACCTTCACGTCGTTGAAGAACAGCTCGGAGGTGTCGTTGCCCTCCATGCCGATCTTGTGGAGGTTGCGGCCGCGCTCGAAGCCCTCGGCCCCGTCAGTCTCGACCACGATCAGTGACGTGCCCTTGGCGCCCTCGGCCGGATCGGTCTTGGCCACCACGATGATGAAGTTGGCCAGCTGGCCGTTGGTGATGAAGGTCTTGGAGCCGTTCACCACATAGCCGTTGCCGGACTTGATGGCGGTGGTCTTGATGCCCTGCAGATCGCTGCCCGCGCCCGGCTCGGTCATGGCGATGGCCCCGACCAGCTCGCCGGTCAGCAGGCGCGGCAGCCAGCGCGCCTTCTGGTCGGCGGTGCCATAGTGCCAGATGTAGGGGGCGACGATCGCGTTGTGCAGCGAGATGCCGAAGTGGTCCGCGCCTTTCCAGCCCAGCTGGCGCATCAGCACGACCTCGTGGCGATAGTCGCCACCCATGCCGCCCTCCTCTTCGGGCATGCTGAGGCCCAAGAGGCCCGCCTCGCCCGCCTTGTTCCACAGCTCGCGCGGGACGGTCGAGTTGGCGATCCACGACTGCACGGCCTCGGGCGGGGCGTGCTCGTCGATCCATTTGGCGACGGAGTCGGAGAAGAGGACGATCTCCTCCTCCTGCATGAAGTCGGGTTCGGGGACGGACAGGGGGTTCATGACTCTCGATGCTAACGTAAAACCTGACGGACAAACTCGTACTGAGCGGGACTCAACTGAAATCGCGCCATCGACAATGCGTGTGCAAACCTGTTCCGTTGGTCTCGCTCTTCCGTGATGAAGTTGGTCATGAAGACCCGCTGCGAACTCACCGCAAACAATGTCGCGGCCGACTCATCAAGGCCCGAGTTCGCGTACTCAACTATCAGGGCCGCCAACTCGCGCTGAACCGGGTCTTGGTTCAGTGCCGATGTCCGAGTCAGCAGGCGGACGACCGCAAAGATCGCGATAGCCGCGAGAACAGCGAACAGGACGAGATACTCTTGCGCTGTCTCCGACATCGTCCGACCCCTCCGGTGTGAGACGTGAAACTTAGAACGCCTCCGCCGGCATGGCCATGAGGACGTCCGCGCCGGTCTTCAGCTTCTTCAGGTGGGCGCCGGCGTCGGGCAGGATGCGCTCGACGAAGTAGCGGCCGGTCTGCAGCTTGGTGGCGTAGTAGGGGTCGGTCGAACCCCCGTCGATCGCCTTCTGGGCCGCGACCGCCATTTGGGCCCAGACATAGGCCAGCGCCGTCAGGCCGAAGATGTTCAGATAGTCCGTGGACGCCGCGCCCGCGTTGTCCGGGTTCTGCATGCCGTTCTGCATCAGCCACATGGTGCCGTCCTGCAGCTGCGTCTTGGCGTCGGCCAGGCCGTCGATGAAGGGCTTGACGGCTTCGCCCGCGCCGCCGTGCTCGCTCACGAAGGCGTCGATGTCGCCAAACCAGGTCATGATGGCGCGCCCGCCGTTGGCCGGAAGCTTGCGGCCGACCAGGTCCAGCGCCTGGATGCCGTTGGCGCCCTCGTAGATCATGGTGATGCGCGCATCGCGCAGATATTGCGACGCCGGATAGTGCTCCGTGTAGCCCGAACCGCCGTGGACCTGCATGGCCAGCGACGCCACGTGAAAGCCCTTGTCGGTCAGATAGGCCTTCAGCACCGGGGTGATCAGACCCATATAATCGCGGGCCTTCTGGGCCGTCGCCGCATCGTCAGACCGCTGAAGATCGGCCTGGAGCGCGGTCCACAGGATGAAGGCCTGGCCGCCTTCGACGAAGGCCTTGGCCTCCAGCAGCATGCGGCGCACGTCCGGGTGGACGATGATCGGATCGGCCGGGCCGTCCGGATTCTTCGGCCCCGTCAGGCTGCGGCCCTGGACGCGGTCCTTGGCGAACTCTGCGGCGGCCTGATAGGCGGCGGTGCCGATCGACAGGCCTTGCAAGCCCGTGCCCAGGCGGGCTTCGTTCATCATGATGAACATGGCAGCCATGCCCTTGTTTTCTTCCCCGACCAGCCAGCCCTTGGCGTTCTCATAGGCCATGACGCACGTGGCGTTCCCGTGGATGCCCATCTTGTGCTCGAGCCCTGCGCACTGGGCACCCTCGTTGCGCTCGCCCAGCGATCCGTCGTCCTCGACGTGGATCTTGGGCACGACGAACAGGCTGATGCCCTTGATACCGGCCGGCGCCCCCTCGATGCGGGCCAGGACCAGATGGATGATGTTGTCAGTGAAGTCGTGTTCGCCCGACGAGATCCAGATCTTCTGGCCGGTGATCGAATAGCTGCCGTCGCCGTTCGGCACCGCCTTGGTGCGGATCAAGCCGAGGTCCGTGCCGCACTGGGGCTCGGTCAGGTTCATCGTGCCGCCCCACTCGCCAGTCGCGAGCTTGGGCAGATACTTGGCCTTCTGCTCAGGCGAACCCGAGGCGTGCAGCGCCTCGTAACAGCCGTGCGTCAGACCCGGGTACATCGAAAACGCCGGGGAGGCGGCGGCGGTGAACTGGCCGAACGCCATGCCGACCACGGCGGGCATGCCCTGGCCGCCGAACTCGGGATCAGACGACAGCGCGGGCCAGCCGGCCTCGACCATGGCCTTGTAGGCTTCCTTCCAGCCGGTGGGGCCGGTGACCTTGCCGTTATCCCACTTGCAGCCTTCCTGATCGCCGACCTTGTTCAGGGGGGCGATGACTTCCTCGGAGAACTTGGCGCCCTCCTCCAGGATCTGCTGGACCAGGTCCGACGACACGTCCTGGAAGCCCGGAGAGTTGGAATAGCGATCGATCTCCAGAACCTCGTTGAGGATGAAGGTCAGGTCGCGGACGGGCGCCTTGTAGGCCATGGGGTCAGGCTCTCAGCTTGAACGGATGATGGTGGTGGTGGTCGAGGCGTTCGCGCAGCACCGAGGCGTATTCTTCGGCGCCGGGCAGGAGGTCGGGTCGCTGTTCCTTGAGGCGGGCTTCCATGGCCGCGCAGGCCTCCTCGGCCATCTCGATGGCGGCGTCGAGGTCTTCGCGCTGCTGCTTCAGGGCCTCGATCTGGGCGCGGTGGCGACGCAGGGCGATGGCCATCTGGTGGGTGTTGCCGTCATTGCGGTCATACAGATCCAGCATCTCCTGGATCTCGGTCAGGGTGAAGCCGATGCGCCGGCCGCGCAGGATCAGTTTCAGCCGGGCGCGGTCGCGCGCGTCATAGACCCGGGTCTGGCCCTTGCGCGCGGGCGTCAGAAGCCCCTTGTCCTCATAGAACCGCAGCGCGCGCGCCGTCGCCCCAAACTCTCGGCAGAGCTGGCGGATCGAATAGGTGCGATGATCGTCGGCGGTCGCCATGCGTGGGTTGTACCGCAAACTTGACGTGGACGTAAAGGGAAGGTTCTGCAGCCGGATGTCGCGCAAACACGTCAACAAGGGCTTGGCCCCCCGGAAGGGCGACCTGCCGCAGAAGGACTGCGTGGTCTGCAACCGCCCCTTCACCTGGCGCGCCAAGTGGGCGCGCGACTGGGACAGCATCACCACCTGCTCGGACCGCTGCCGAGGCGAGCGGCGCAGGAAAGGCTCGACGACGGAACCGTCGCCGTGACACGGTCGTTTGCGCGACTGGAGGAGTTGCCCCCGTGTCCTTGATCGCCCGTCGTCCCCGATTGATCGCCGTCGCCGCCGCCACCGCCGTGGCGGGCTTGGCGCTGGCCGGCTGGGGCCTGGCTCCGCGCACGGACACCGAGGGGCGGACGCTGGGCCCACGGATGGCCATCGACCTGGTCGCCCCGCGCGAGCCCGAGATCGTCGACGGCGGCATCCTTGAGGTCGGCCAGATCAACGACGGGTTCGACGACGCGGCGCTGGAACGGGTCGCCGAGGTCGAGGACCCCACCTACGGGCCGGAAGACGCCTACGCCGGGCCGGATCACGACTTCGCCTATCTGCCGCGCATGCCCCTGCCGCGCCCGGTGGTCATGGAAGACGTCCTGCCGGTCGACAAACCGCCGCCGCCTCGCCGCGACGCGCTCGACGACGGGTCGCGCTGGTTCGGCCTGGACCGGCTGCTCAACCGGGGCCCGACGCGCAGGGCCGAGCCCGCGCCGATGATGTCCGGACCTGAACCGGACCGGCGCGACGCCGAACGAGCCGAGGGGTCCCAGCCCACTGGACCTCGCCCCTACTATGGCGACCGGTACGACTATTCGTCTGAATAAGTCGCAATGATTACAACAGGGTAATCCTGTCTTCGATTTAACGCACCTGTCCGCAATGTAACGGGACAGGTCCACGTCATCCCGCCACATCTCCTCGCACAACGAGGGGAACCCCAGGCGATGACCAAGTCCATTCTTCTGGCCACGACGGCCGTGATCTTCAGCGCCTCGGGCGCGCTGGCCCAGACCGAGCCCGCGCCAGCGCCGACCGGTCCGACGGCCCAGACCGCGCTGGTGGACGCCAGCCAGCAGGGCGTTCTCGTCTTCACGCCAGACTTCTTCGCCGACCAGCGTCCCAACACAGCGCTCGACATGGTCAACCGCATCCCGGGATTCTCCGTGCAGGACGGCGACGGGTCCCGCGGGTTCGAGGGCGCGGTCGGAAACATCCTGATCAACGGCTCGCGCCCCGCGTCCAAGAACGACACTGGCTCCTCGGTCCTCAGCCGCACCCTGGTGCCCCAGGTCGAGCGCATCGAGCTGATCCGGGGCGGCGCGCCCGGCATCGACATGCAGGGCTATTCCGTCGTGGTGAACGTCATCACCCGGACCAACGCCAGCACCGAGCAGATCGCCACGATCAACGGCTTCTTCTTCGAGGGCGGCACGGATCGGGCGTCAGGCAGCTATCAGTTCACGCGCCGGGAGGGAGAGCGGGTCTGGGGCTTCACCCTGTCGGACGGTGTGGCGATCAACGATTCCAACGGCGTCGGCCGGGTGGTGCGACGCGACGCCAACGGCGTGGTCACGCGCGACGAGGGCTATTACGACGACCAGACCGGCGGCGGTCAGTCGATCCGCGTCAACTATGCAGACGCCTTCATGGGCGGAAAGATCGACCTGACGGCCCGTCTCGGTCAGAACGACTACAGCCAGTTCAGCCTCCAGGACGGACCCGGCGTCCTGCGCGACAGCCGCTTCGCCGAGGAAGGCACGAGCGGAGAGGTGGGCGCCGTCTTCACCCGCCCGATGGGCACGGGGCTGACGTCGGAGACGCGCTTCATCCGCGAGTGGAACGACTTCGAGAACGCCGCCAGCTTCGTCACCACGACCAACGGCGTGGCCGGTCCGGTTCAACGCTTCGCCTCGGAGGGCAGTGCGTCCGAGACGATACTGCGCTCCCTGCTGCGCTGGGAACGATCTTCCTCGGTGACGCTCGAGGCCGGGGGCGAGGTCGCCTACAATATGCTGGAGATTGAGCAGGAGCTCAGCGACGGCGGCGTCCCGATCCCCCTCCCCAGCGATCAGATCAAGGTCGAAGAGACCCGGGGCGAAGTCTTCGCACGTGGCACCTGGCGCCTCCGTCCCAATCTGACGCTCGAGGGCGGGATGCGGCTGGAGGCCTCGACCATCAGCCAGTCGGGCGACGCCGACCAGGAAGAAAGCTTCTTCTTCGCCAAGCCCCGGTTCCAGGCCACCTGGACGCCCATGCCCCAGAACCAGGTCCGCTTCCGCTTCGAGCGGGAACTCGGCCAGCTCGATTTCGGCGACTTCGCCGCCGGCGCGGACCTGGACGACGAACAGCTGTTCGGCGGCAATGTCGATCTGGTTCCCGAGGAGCGGTGGATCAGCGAGCTGACCTGGGAACGCCGCTTCATGGGGGACGGCATCGTCTCCATCGGCTATCGCCATGACGAGATCATCGGTGTGATCGACCGGCTGCCGCTGCCGAACGGCCTGTCGGCGGTCGGCAACATCGGCGACGGAACGCTGGACCAGTTGGCCGTCAACGTCGTGCTGCCCATGGACTGGGCCGGCTTTTCGGGCGGAGAGTTCCGCTTCCGCAACACCTGGAACGACACCTCGGTCGCGGATCCGACGACGGGTCGGGATCGTCCGATCTCGAACGTGAGGCCCTCTCAGCCCGCCTTCACCATCGCCCAGGACATCACGAGCTGGCGGATCAACTGGGCCGTCACCTATCTGGCGAGCCTGGAGCAGCTCAGCTATGGACCGGACCAGATCTCGGGCTTCACCGGCAGCGACTATTTCGAGGCCAATATCGAGTGGAAACCGACCCCGACCTGGTCGATCCGGGGTCAGGTCAATGTCTGGGACGACTTCCAGGCCGAACGCACGGTCTTCGCCGACCGCACCGCCGCCCGCCCGATCGCCTTCACCGAACTGCGCCCGACCGACCCCCGCACCTTCTGGCAGGTGCGAGTGAGGAAGACCTTCTAAGATCAAGGCTCCGGCTCAAAGAAAAAGGCCCGGCGGATCGCTCCGCCGGGCCTTGGTCTATCTGGGACGGGGGCTCAGTGAACGCCCGCCATGCCCTTCTTGAGCAGAGGCGACAGCACGAGCAACACAACGCCGGTGCCCACACCGACCCAGCCGATGGTCCCGAAGATCGAGCCATAGGTCTCCAGCGCCAGCGCCGGATTGGTCACCACGCCGGCCACAGTATCGGTCGCCGTCGCCTTGGCGATCTGACCGGCGACAATGTGAGCCACCGAGCTCGACAGGAACCAGACGCCCATCATCAGGCCGACGACGCGATCCACCGACAGCTTGGTGATCATCGACAGGCCCACGGGCGACAGGCACAGCTCGCCGATCGTGTGTAGCAAGTAGGTCAGGAACAGGAACAACAGCGGCACACGGAAGTCCACGCCCGCCTGCGTCGCGGCCGCCCAGGCCAGCAAGAGGAAGCCCGCGCCGACGAAGGCCAGGCCGAACGAGAACTTCACCGGGGTGGAAGGCTCGATGTTGCGCCTGGCCATCCACACCCACAGCGCCGCCATGATCGGGCCGAGAACCACGATGATGCCAGGGTTGAAGAACTGGGTCTGGCCGACGTTCAGCCAGCTGGGCATCTCGGTCGACTGGTCCGCGAACAGGGTCAGCGACGAGCCGGCCTGTTCGAACAAGGCCCAGAACAGGACCGAGAAGAAGATCAGGACCTGAGCGACCAGCATGCGGGTGCGCTCGGCCCCCTTCAGCTTGACGAGGGTATAGCCCACCACCGCGGCGAAGATGACGCCCGCCAGGATCGGCAGGGACGCTTCGATGATGGCGTGGCGCTGCATCAGCAGCCAGACGGGCAGGACGGCGACCAGGCCGCCGATCCAGAAGATCGCCTCGAACGGCAGACCCAGGAACGACCGACGCGACAGACGCTCAGGCTGCGGCGGCGCGCCCCGGCCCTCCAGCCAGCTTTGGCCGAGGATGAAGGTCAGCAGACCCAGCAGCATGCCGATGCCGGCCAGGCCAAAGCCGTAGGCCCAGCCGTAGGCGATACCCAGCCACGAACACAGCAGGGTCGCCAGCACTGCTCCGAGGTTGATGCCGACATAGAAAATGGTGAAGCCGCCGTCCCGACGCGGGTCGTTCTCGTCGTAGAGGTGGCCCACGACCGTCGAGATATTGGCCTTCAAGAAGCCAACGCCGACAATGATCAACGACAGAGCCAGGAACAGCACCGGCTCGGCGGACAGGTCGCGCTCGATCCGGGTGGAGTAGCCGTCCGCCGGAATGGTCGCCGGGAAACCCGCCGCCGTGGCGGCCTGGGCACCCGAACCCGTCGGCTGTCCCGCGACATCGACGACCGCGACGCCTTCGGGCCCGATGGAGATGGGCACACGGCTGTCGCCAGTGACGGCATAGAGCTGGCGATCGGTGTCGCGCCCCTCGACGGCGATGGCGTATTCCGTGCCGCCGACCGTCAGGAACTCGCGCCCGCCCTGACCCTCGAAGGCCATGGTGAAGTGACCCGCGACCAGCAGGACGGCACCGATGATGACGGCCTTTCGGGATCCCAGATACTTGTCGGCCAACAGGCCGCCGACCACGGGCATGAGGTAAACCAGCGCGGCGTAGGCGGCATAAATGCCTTGGGCCTCGGCCGGGCCGAACAGGAAGTGCTGGGTCAGATAGAGAACCAGTAGCGCCCGCATCCCGTAATAGGAGAAGCGCTCCCACATCTCGGTCAGGAACAGGATCACCAGCCCGCGCGGGTGTCCCAAAAATGTCTTGCGGGGCGCCATTGCGCCTCCCCCGTCCGTCGCACTCAACGGCGTTCTCCCTCAGGCCGCGCCGGGCTGGCGCGTGATCGGCGGCATAAGCAGCACGGCGGGCTTGGCCCGACAAGCCTTATGGTAATCGAACCGTCACGAAACGCGGATGAACGAGGCCTGAACCCTCGAAAGTCGGGAGAATTCGAGAGCCGAGCGGTAGCGCCCTAAGCCGCGTTGGCGGCCTCATGAGCCAGAAGCCAACGCTTGCGCTCCAGTCCGCCCGCATAGCCCGTCAGGGTGCCGTTCGATCCGATCACCCGGTGGCACGGCACGATGACGCCGACCGGATTGGACCCATTTGCCAGCCCCACGGCCCGGACCGCGCTCGGCCGCCCGATGACAGAGGCCAGCTGGCCGTAGCTGCGGGTCTCCCCGACCGGAATGGCGCGTAGCGCTATCCACACCTCTGATTGAAACGCGGTGCCCGCCGTCTTCACCGGCAGGGCGTCCAGCGCGCGAACATCGCCGTCGAAGTAGGCGGCAAGGGCCCGCCGCACCGCCTCTGGAGCCATGCCGGGTATCGGCGCGGCCCCCGGCGCATGGCGCGCGAGCAACCGCATCATCCGGCTCTCGTGGTCGGCGAAGTCCAGCGCCCGGACCGCGCCGTCGTCGTCGGTCACGATCAGCATCGCCCCCACCGGGCTCTCTATCCGGTCCAGCGTCAGGGCGTCGGTTTGGGCCTCAGGCCGCGCGTCGGTCATCGTCCATCTCCAGAATGTCGGCCGCTGCGATCCTCGCCATGCGCAGGTGCAGTGCCCCATAGGCCCGCCAGGGCCGCCATCGCTCCGCCCGTTCGGCCAGAGCCTGATCCACTGCGGCCAGCCGGTCGCTCGATCCGTCCTCGTCATCCCGGCCGTGATCCGGGACGGTCCAGTTCCCTGGCAGCCGCAGCCCGGGCCGCGCCGCGACCAGCGGCTCCAGCACGGGATCCGCCGACAAGTCGCGCGCAATGGACTCCGGGTCCGCTGACAAATCGAACACCCGCCGCACACAGGCCAGCACGGGCGGCAGAGCCCTGAGATCGTCAGCCTCGACCACCACCTTCAGCCGCCCCGGCTCGCCCGGCGTCGCTGTGACCCGGCCCACCGCCCCATCGATCTCGCGCGAAAGGTCGCGACACCACACCGTGCCCTCGACCGTATCGCCGCGCGCGGCCAGCGCGGCCAGCATCGCGTCCCAGTCATAGGGCGGCCGATAGGTGAGGCTCAGCCGAACGCCGCCTTCGCTGATCCGCTCGGCCCGCCGGCGCAGGGCAGAGGGCGGGCGTCCGTACAGGGCCTGGAACGTCTCGTTGAACCGGCGCACCGAGCCGAAGCCGGACGCCAGCGCCACCTCGGCCATCGACAGGTCGCTCTCGTGGATCAGGGCCTTGGCGAGCAGCACCCGTCGCGTCTGGGCCACGCTGACCGGAGCCGCCCCCAGATGCTGACGAAACAGCCTTCGCAGCTGCCGCTCCCCGACCCCAAGACGCCCGGCCAATGCATCGACGTCGCCCTTATCCAGCGCCCCCTGTTCGATCAGGGCCAGGGCCCGGCTGACCGTGTTCGAGGTGCCGCGCCAGGCGCCCATATCGGGGGCCGTCTCTGGCCGGCAGCGCAGACAGGCCCGAAATCCCGCTTCTTCCGCCGCCGCCGCTGTCGGAACGAAGATCACGTTCTCCGACTTCGGCGTCCGGGCCGGGCAGACCGGTCTGCAATAGATGCCCGTCGTCTTCACGCAGCCGAAGAACCGTCCGTCGAACCGCGCGTCGCGCGTCAGAACGGCCCGGTAGCAGGCCTCCTGATCCAGAGCGTGCGCGGCGACGTCCATGCCGCGAGACTGGACCGTCCGCCGGCCCTTGTCTCGCGGTTTTCGGACATCTGCGTCAGGCCGCTCGGCCGCGAATCATGCGCACCAGATTGGCCAGAACAGAACCCACCAGCGCCAGCGCCATCACCGCCGCCGACCAGGTCAGCAGGATCGACAGGGTGGAAGCCACACCCTCCAGATCACGCCCCCGCTCGTCGATCATGCGAAGCCAGTCCAGCGACAGGTAGCCCTGGTCGATGGCCACCGTCGCAGTCTCCCCGGCCGAGCTCAGAATGAACAGGTCGCCGGCCTGGACGATGAACCACAACAGTACGAGGTTCCCGGCCGCCACACCTGCCCGCAACAGGGCCCTGAGCCTCTCGGCCGTCGGATTGATCAGGGTGAACAGGTCGACCGCCATCTGCACCAGGGCAAAGGCCAGGATGGGCGCATACAGCGCGGTCCACACCGGCGCGCCGGCGACCGTGACCGGCTGGTCCGCGATCTCGATCGTCGACAGGCCCGGGAAGCTGACCAGACCCAGCCACCACAGCACGAACAGGCCGAGCGCCAGCAGAGAGAACACCGCCTCACCCGCGGCCCCCGATCCGCCGACGCGGACCTGAACCGGTCGCACCTTGACCGCCGGCCCAGCCGAGGCCTGCGTCGCTTCCCGCGCCTTGACGCCCCAGGTCGTGGGGTCGGACAGGCCGAACAGGGACAGGTCCTTTGCCCGCCATTCGGTCATCCACTTCGGCCGGATGCGGTAGTGCTCCATAATCGCTCCTGCCAGGGTCAGCGCCCCGATCAGGGTCAGGCCCGAGCCGAAGAAGCCGTGAAACGCCTGGGCGATCGCCTGGCCCGCATCCCTCGGCCCGCTGACCAGGGTCACGACCAGCGACAGGGCGTGGATGGCCAACAGCACCAGCAGACCCGCCTTCACTCCATACAGCCACCACGGCAACAGATCGGGCCCGATCAGGCTGTCGGGGCCCGAGCGATAGCGCGCGGCGACCGCCAGCGGATGGCCGATCTCCTTCAGCACCGCCTCCACCTCAGCCGGCGTCAGTTCGCGGCCCAGTTCGGCCTCCCTGGACTCCATGCGCGACACGATCAGTTCGCGCAGTTCGTCGGTGATGTCGGCCCGGGTCTCGGGCGGCAGCTGGGCGGCCACGGCCTCCAGCCAGCGTTCGATGATGTCGTCGGACGGCGTGGTCATGGCCTGTCCCTCCCCAATGAATGTTCGGATGTCAGAGAAGCCGGTCCAGCGAGCCGCCGATGGCTCGCCATTCGGCGGTCAGTCGGTCCAGCAGGGACGCGCCCAGCGGCGAGAGCACATAGAAGCGCTTCTTGCGCTTCTCCTCTTCGCGCCACTCGCTGAGCAGCAGCCCCTGGGATTCAAGGCGGCGCAGCAGGGGATAAAGGGTCGATTCCTCCATCTCCAGCCCGTCGGCCGCCAGCGCCTGGCGCAGGGTGTAGCCGTATCGCTCGGTCCTGAGGCAGGCGAGCACCGCCAGCACCAGCGACCCGCGCCGTAGCTCCAGCCGCATGGATTCAAAAAGCTCGTCATCGGCGGACAAGGCGAAACTCCGTGCGTCACATAGTGTGTGATGTACAGTGTATGGCGCATACTGTGTGAGGGAGTCAAGCGATGAGCTGCGCGACCGCCTGAAAGGCCGGGAAAGGGCGCTTTGGCTTTTCCGAACCGGCCGATAGGGTGAGGCTTCGTTCCCGGGGGTTCCTGTCTTGATGTCGTCCGCCTTCGCCCGCCTCGCCGCGATCAGCCTCGTCGCGCTCGCCGCCCTGTCCGCCCCGATTTCGGCCTCTGCCCAGACCGCGTCCGAGCCCCTGATCGCCGGCGCGTCCTTCGACCCCGCCGTGCCGACGGTGCGCGCCGTGCTCGGCTACGACAGCGGCGATTTCGTCACCCGCCCGGCGGACGTCCGGCGCTACTTCGACGCGCTCGCCGCCTCCGCTCCCGACCGGGTCGTCGTGGGCGAGTACGGACGGACGCACGAGGGTCGACCCCTGTGGTGGGCTGCGATCGGCACACCCGCCAACATCGCCCGCATGGACGAGATCCAGGCCAGTTCGCGCGCGCTCACCGACCCTCGCGTGACCACGCCCGCCCAGGCCCAGGCCATCATCGCCGACCAGCCGGCGATCGTCTGGATGGCCTATTCCGTCCACGGCGACGAGATCAGCCCCGCCGACGCGGCCATGGCCGCCGCCCACCACCTGCTCGCCTCGCGCGATCCGGCGGTGCAGGCGTGGCTGTCGAGGACGCTGGTCATCATGGTCCCGACCCAGAACCCCGACGGCCGCGACCGCTTCACCGACAGCTTCTACGCCGGCTTCGGCACCCGTCCGAACCCCGATCCCCTGTCGGCCGAGCGCGACCAGCCCTGGCCAGGCGGGCGCTTCAACCACGACCTGTTCGACCTGAACCGCGACTGGTTCATCCAGACCCAGCCGGAGACGCAGGGCCACGCGCCCCTGATCCTGGCCTGGCGGCGCCAGGTCCTGGTGGACAGCCACGAGATGGGCACCGATGACACTTTCTTCTTCCCGCCCGAGGCCGAACCCCTCAATCCCCTGCTGACGCCCGAGACGCTGGAGAGCCGAGAGATCATCGGCCGCAACAATGCGCGCCGTTTCGACCAGGCCGGCGTGCCCTACTTCACGCGCCAGACGTTCGACGCCTTCTATCCCGGTTACGGCGACGGCTGGCCGGCCTACCTCGGCACGGTCTCCATGACCTATGAGCAGGGCTCGGCGCGGGGCCTGGCCGCCCGACGTGCGTCGGGCGAAATCCTGACCTACCGCGAGACGGTCCGGAACCATCTGATCGCCACCCTCTCGACCATCGAGGCCGCCGCCGCCAATCGCGAGCGCCTGCTGAGGAACGCCTATGCCTTTGGCCAGGACGGGGTGTCGGGCGGACGCGGCGCCTTCGTGCTCGCCCCCAACCCGGCCGATCCGACAACCGTCGACAAGCTGGCGGGCCTGCTCACCCGCTCCGGCGTCGAAGTCGGCCGGGCCGAGGCCGCCTTCACCGCTTGCGGCCAGAACTACCCGGCCGGGTCCTACGTCGTGCCCCTCGCCCAGCCGCAGCGCCGCATGGCCGAGGTGCTGCTGAACCAGAACGTCCCGCTCGACCCCGACTTCCTGGCCGAGCAGGAGCGCCGCCGCGCGCGCGGCCTGGGCGACCAGATCTATGACGTCACCGCCTGGTCCATGCCGGTGATGTTCAATGTGCCCGGCGTCCGCTGCGGGACAGTGCCCTCGGTTTCGACGACCCCGGCCGGATCGGCGCTCGTGCGCGCGGGCTCGGTCGCCGAAGCGGACGCGCCTTACGGCTATCTGGTCCAGCCAGGCGTGGCGGGGCTCAGGCTCATGGCCGCCGCCCTGCAGCAGGGCTTAGCTATTCGATCCATAGACCGGGCCTTTACGAAGGACGGCCGCCGTTGGCCGTCCGGCACGATGCTGATCACCCGCTCAGGCAACCCCACCGACCTGCCCGTAAGGCTTCAGACCCTCGCCGTCCAGACCGGCGCCCACGTCACCGGGATCGCCGACAGCTGGGTTTCCGACGGCCCCAGCTTCGGCTCGGACGGGGCGGTTCTGGTGCGCGCGCCCAATATCGCCCTGGCCTGGGACAGGCCGACTAGTCCGACGGCAGCTGGTGCCGCCCGCTACATCCTGGAGCGTGAGTTCGGCCTGCCGGTCACGGTGGTGCGGACCTCCAGCCTGGCCTCCGCGGACCTGTCCCACTTTCAGGTCCTGATCCTGCCCGAAGGCGGCAACTATGAGAGCGCGCTGGGCGCAGGCGGGCTCGCCAATCTACGCGGCTGGGTCGAGCGCGGGGGGACTCTGATCACGCTCGGCCGTGCCAGCCGCCTGATGACCGACGAAGACACGAACCTGCTCGCCTCACGCCGCCAGGACCCGTCGTCGGACGAGGAAGACGCGGCCGCCGACATCATCGCCGACGAGGCCCACTACGACAGCCTGATCGGCGTGGCCGAACCTGGCCCCGCCAGCGTCGCCGGTGCCCTGGCGCTCGCCCAGGTCGATACGGAGCACTGGCTGGCGGCGGGCATCGCCCCGACCGTCAATGTGCTGGTCCAGGGTGCCGACATCTATGCGCCGCTCGGACAAGGCGAGGGCGTCAACGTCGTCCGCTTCGCCGGGCCCAACGATCTGGTCGTCTCGGGCCAGATGTGGGCCGAGAACCGGGCGCGGCTGGCGTTCAAACCTGCGGTGATGGTCAACGGCCTCGGTCGCGGCCAGCTGATCGCATTCACCCAGGATCCGACCGTGCGGGGCTATCTCGAAGGGCTGAAACCACTCCTGATCAACGCCGTCCTGTTGGGCCCGGCGCGGAGTTCGCCAAACTGGTGATCGCGAGGGACGCGACCACGCACGCCGAAAACAGCAATCCCTCCAGCCCACTGGCCACCGCGTGCGAAACGGGTCCCAACCCCGCTTCGCCGAACAGCGCCCCCACCGGATCCAGCGTCAACCGCGATCCGGGAAACGCCTCTGCCATCGTCTGAAGACTGCCGACCAGCAATCGTCCGCCGATCAGGACGATCGCCACCCCCGCAATGCCCCCCATCAGCCCGCCCACGACCGCGCGCCGTCGCCACGATCCGCCGACCCGCTCACCCAGCACCACGCCCGCCCCGACGGCCGCGCCCAGCATGGCCCCCTCCAGCGACCCCGTGATCGCCCCCGGTGCCCGCCCGAACAGTAGGTCGAAGGCGTCCAGTCCCAGCAGCCGAACCACCGACCCGACGAACAGCCCCCCGACCGCGCCGCCGAAGACCCGGCCCAGCACGCCCGGCACAGTCTGCTCGCCGCCCGCGATGCCGAAGCCGACCCCCGCCCCGCCCGCCATGCCGACGAGGGCCGTCAAACAGATCATCACCAGCACGCCCGACACCCCCGCGCCCTCGCCGCCCAGGACGCCGAGCGCCCCATAGATCAGCCCGCCGATCGCGCCCGCCGCGCCGCCGCCGAGCGTCCCCGCCCGGCCGATGGACAAGAGCCGACCCCAGTCCGTCCGGTCCGGCTCGGTCCGGGGCCAGACACGCGTCGCGACAGGAGACGCCAGACCGGGCTCGCCCGCCTCGACCACCGTCACCTTGGCGATGAAGCGATAACCGTGCTTGGGGGTCGTCTCGATCAACCGGGGATTGGCCGCGTCGTCGCCCAGCGCCCGGCGCAGCGAACGGATCCCTTGCGTCAAGGCCTCGTCCGTCACCGGCACGCCCTTCCAGACCTCGCCCATGAACCGGTCCTTGGTGATCAGCCGACCAGGCTCGGCCACCATCAGGATCAGGGCGTCCAGATACCGCCCGCTGATCTCGACCGTCACGCCATCGCGCGTCAGGCGACGATCCTCGGGGTCGAGCTCAAAGCGGTCGAAGCGGAAGACGCGGCGCGGCACGGTTTCAGCGTTTCCTCAGGATCGGCTCAGGACGATCATCGCGCCGCCCGGCAACGACAAAGCCTCATTCAATCCGGACCCGATGGCAATGACCGACACCGCATCCCCCACGCCCACCCCACCGCCCGAGCGCCTGCTGCCGTTCCTGCGCCTGATCGGCTGGGGATCGGTCGCGGCCCTGCTGATCGCCCCGGCCGTGGCCATGAGGTTCTCCGATGAGGTCCAGTGGACGGCCTTCGACTTCATCGTCGCGGGCGTGGTGCTGATCGGGGCCGGACTGGTCTGCGAGGTCGCGGTCCGCGCCTCACGCGACTGGAACTATAGGCTGGGCGTGCTGGTGACGCTGGCGACCTCCATTCTTCTGTTCTGGATCAGCGGCGCGGTCGGCGTGATCGGCTCGGAGGACAATCCGCAGAACCTGTGGTTCGGCCTGGTGCTCGCGATCGTCCTGTTCGCCGCCATCCTGGTCCGCTTTTGCGCGAGCGGAATGGCGCTGGTCCTCAGCGCGGCGGCTGCGGTGCAGTTCGGCATCGGCCTGTGGGCCTACAGCGCCGACTGGGGCGCGGGGACCGAGCGCTGGCCCGTCGTCATCTTCGTCTTTACCGGGGTCTTCACCGCCGCCTGGCTCGTGGCGGCGGCCCTGTTCCGGTCGGCCAGGCAACCCTAACCGCCCGAGGCCGTTATGAGGGGTCGACAGGGCCCAGCCCAGAAAGACCTCTCATGACAACCCGACCCCTTTTCGCCGGCCTTGCCGCCGGCACGATGTTGCTCGCCACAGGTGCCGTCGCCCAGACGCCCTACAACCAGACGCCCTATGGCCAGAGCCAGTCCCAGCCCTCTGGCCAGGAGGTGTTCGGCCAGATCCTGCAGAACCTGTTTGGCGGCCAGACGACCGGCACGGTCGACGGCGAATGGAGCCGCGGCCGCCGCGCCCTGGCCGGTCAGCAGACCGCCTTCAACGCCCGCCTCGATGCCGAGGTCCGCTCGGGCGCGCTCCAGTCCTGGTCGGCCGACCGCATCCGCACCGACTATGACGCCCTGGTCCGGCTCGAGGCCGAGTATGGTCGCGACGGCCGCTTCACGACCCAGGAACGCCAGGACCTGACCGCCCGCTACGACGCCCTGACCCGCGCCCTTCAGGACGGCGGCTACGGCGACGACGTGGGCGGCTATCAGTCGGTCTCTGACGGCCGGATCGAGTTCGACCGCCGCGTCGACGCCGCCGTCAGCGCCCGTCGCCTCAGCCGCACCGACGCGACACGCCTGCGCGCTGACTATGCCGCCCTGATCCGCATGGAGGCCGAGTATCAGCGCGGCGGCCTGACCGCGCGCGAGCGCCAGGACATCGAGACCCGTCTGGACGCGCTCGACGCCCGCCTGGGCGACGTCGGCTACGACGGCGGCAACTGGCAACAGACCCCGCGCGAACGCCTCGCCGCCATTGAGCGCGCCCTGCCGTCCCTGAACCGGGGCGAGGCCGCCGAGCGCATCCGTGTCCAGCTGGAGGACCTGATGCGCCTGGACGCCGCCTACGCCCGGATCACGGCCTCCGCCGACGACCGGGCCTATCTGGACCGCCGTATCGGCGAGCTGGAAGTCCAGGCGCGCATTCGGCGCTAAGGTCGGGCCGCGAGCCCGAGGTGATCAGACCTCGGGCTCGGCGTTCGCCGACGCGGTAATGATCTGATAGGTCGGGGTGTCGTTGATGCAGGCCGCGCTGATGGCGCGCCTCGGGCGTCCCTGCTCGGTGACATCAGCCAGGTAGCGGCTGCCGCCAGGCGGACACATGCGGCTGTCGCTGCCATTCTCACGGCGTCGCAGGGGCTGGGCGAAGGGGAAGTCGGCCGGGTCGTAGGCCCGGCAGGGGTCGGCCAGCGCCGCCTCGATTGCCCGCGCGGTCCGCTCGGGCAGGCGACCGGTCTGGGGCGGCCAGCGCAGGTCCGGATCACGCAGGGTCCGCTGATACAGGTCACGCGCTTCCATCGCCGCCCGGTACTGCGGCGAGTCCTCGGCGGCACCCGGAGGGGGAGGCGGAGGGGGCGGAGGGGGAGGCTCGCCGAGCTTTCGGTCCTGACGCCACACGCTCCAGGTTCCGTCGGACGCCTTCCACACCGCTGCGCGCACATCGTTCTGATACTGGGCGGTCGCCGGCAGATTGGCGCGGATCACCACGACGGCGTCGTCCGGGATCAGGGCTTCCGCCGAGGGGGGCAATTGGATGAAGCCCGTGGCGGTCGGATCGCGCGGATCACGCGGCCGGCCGGCCTGCTCACGCGCCAGCCGGGTCAGGTCCATATTCGCCACGCCAGGGCATTCACCCTGCGGTGGGGGTTGCATTCCGCCCGCCGCGATCCAGGCCTCCACCTGGGGCGGTGGCGTCGTCTGGCACCCGGCGACCAACAGCGACAGGCCTGCCGCCGCCGCTCTTCTCATCACGAGGGTCATCGTCGTTCCTCCCGGTTCTGACGTCAGTCTTCCGTTGGTTTTGCGACCTGACAAGAGCGGGCACATCCTTCAAGCCTCTGCCGGGTGACCAAGAGGGTCAGCAGCCTTCGAGACCCAAATCCGTCTGGACACCGCCTGCTCTCGGCCTTGGGGGCCCCATCACCGACACAGACGCCCGTCTTCCGCCTCCAGGTGCAGGTGGTCGCGGTGCGCCGCGTTATAGTCCGGGCTGAGGACGGTGCCGAAGACGCGGCAGGCCTCATCACGGATGCGCCGCAGGAACCGGGCCTCCGGGCTGTCATCGGCCCAGTCGCCCGCCACGGTGATCCGCCGCCCGTCCCGCAGTCGCACACCGCTGAAGTCCAGCGCCGCCGCCCGCGAATGGGCGCTGACTCGGCTCGTTTCACCCGCGTCGGTCCGCACGCCCCGACAGGCGTAGACACCCATATGCTCGATCGCGACGACGTCGGAGCCCAGGATCTCTCGCGCCGCTGGCTCCACCGACTGGCGCCGCCAGACGCTGACCGCCGCCGCCAGGGCGCAGGTCATGGTCACGTCCCCCGGCGTCATCCGCGCCAACGTGCCCATATCGGCCCCCAGCACCCCCGCCGCCGTCAGACCGCAGGTCGCCGAGTTCACCCGGTCGGGCGTGGGCGTAAACGTCACCCGCGCCGCCGCCAGTTCCGCCTCGCACTGCTGGCGCGACTCCGTCGCCTGCCGCAGCCGCCCCAGCGTCGCATTGTCGATCGTCTGGTCGATCACCCCCGTGCCCGGCGCGACATAGGGTACCGGCCCAGGCGCTGACCGCGACGGCGCCGTCGGATAGGGCCGGACACCGGGCGGGGCGCCGTCGGGGATCAACCGACCACAACCCGCGAGCGCCAGCGCCAGCAACACGACGGCGATCGGTGGCTTTGCGACCATGCGTCCTCCTCTAGCGGGATTCGCCCTCGCTGCATGTCACAGTCGCTCCACGGCAACCGCTCCGCTTCGCCCGCGTTACCGTCAAGCTCGTCACCGGCCTTCGCCGGGTGGGGCGTCAGGATATCGTCCCATGGCTGTTCGCCGCGCCGGTCTGCCCCTCACGGCTCCCTCCGTGCCCCTGTTCGCGATCGCGGTGGTGCTGGCCGTCCTGGCCATGCTGGTCCAGTACGGCGGCGTCGCCATCCCCTTCATCAGCGAGCACGTGTTCAACACCCTGGCCGTCGCCTTCGTGGTCCTGACCGCCGGCGTCCTCCTGCGCGGCGCGTGATGCACGGGGGCTGCTGACACACCGTCGTCAGCAGCCCGGGCCCGCGACCACGGCCTCGCTGGCGTCGCTCGCGCCGTCGACCTACATTCGCGTTCATGAACCGTTCCTCGACGCCCGCCTCCAAGGCCCCGACCGCCAAGAAGCCGGTCCATGTGCCCAATCCGGGGGTGGCTGAGGCCCAGACACCCTTCATCCGCGACGGCGCGCCCCTGCCCAAGGCGATGGCGAAGATGCCGATGTTCGCCCCCGTCACCGGCCCTCGCCTGACGCCGGAGGAGGCCCCCGGGGCCCCCGTCGACTGGACCCCGCACCGTCCGTCGCGCGAGGGCAAGACCAAGGGGGGCCGCTTCCGCCTCGTCACCGACTACACCCCCGCCGGCGACCAGCCCTCGGCAATAGCCGAGCTAGTGGCCCAGGCGGAAGCGGGCGACCGCGATCAAGTGCTGCTCGGCGTCACCGGTTCGGGCAAGACCTTCACCATGGCCAAGGTCATCGAACAGACCCAGCGCCCGGCCCTGATCCTGGCCCCCAACAAGACCCTCGCCGCCCAGCTGTACTCTGAGTTCAAAGGATTTTTCCCAGATAACGCAGTCGAATACTTTGTAAGTTACTACGATTACTATCAACCGGAAGCATATGTTCCGCGTACGGATACTTATATTGAGAAGGACTCAAGTATAAACGAGCAGATCGACCGCATGCGCCACTCGGCGACGCGGGCGATCCTGGAGCGCGACGACGTGATCGTCGTGGCCTCGGTCAGCTGCATCTACGGCATCGGCTCGGTCGAGACCTATACGGCCATGACCTTCGACCTGAAGGTGGGCGCCACCATCGACGAGGCCAAGCTGAGGGCCGACCTGATCGCGCTCCAGTACAAGCGGAACGACGCCGCCTTCGACCGGGGCATGTTCCGAAAGCGCGGCGACACGATCGAGATCTTCCCCGTCCACCTCGAGGACCGCGCCTGGCGCGTCAGCCTGTTCGGCGACGAGATCGAGGCCATCGCCGAGTTCGACCCCCTGACCGGCAGGAAGACCGCCGACCTGACCGAGGTCACCGTCTACGCCGCCAGCCACTACGTCACCCCCCGCCCCACGCTCAACCAGGCCATCACCGGCATCAAGGCCGAGCTGAAGGAGACGCTCGACTGGATGGTCGAGAACGGCAAGCTGCTGGAGGCCCAGCGTCTGGAACAGCGCACCCGCTTCGATCTGGAGATGATGGAGGCGACCGGCTCCTGCGCCGGCATCGAGAACTATTCCCGCTGGCTGACCGGCCGCAGCCCGGGCGAGCCCCCGCCCACCTTCTTCGAATACATCCCCGACAACGCCCTGCTGTTCGTGGACGAGAGCCACGTCACCATCGGCCAGATCAACGGCATGTTCCGAGGCGACTACCGGCGCAAGTCCACCCTGGCCGAATACGGCTTCCGCCTGCCCTCCTGCATCGACAACCGCCCGCTGAAGTTCGACGAGTGGGACGCCATGCGCCCCCAGACGGTCCACGTCTCGGCCACACCCGGCCCGTGGGAGATGGAGCGCGCCGGCGGCGTCTTCGTCGAACAGGTCATCCGCCCCACCGGCCTGATCGACCCGCCGGTGGAAATTAGACCGGTGTCGGGGCAAACGAGGAATCAGGTCGACGACGTCATCGACGAGGTCAAGGCCACCGCCCGCGCCGGCTACCGCTCCCTGGTCACCACCCTGACCAAGAAGATGGCCGAGGACCTGACCGAGTACATGCACGAACAGGGCGTCCGCGTCCGCTACATGCACTCCGACGTCGACACGCTCGAGCGGATCGAGATCCTGCGCGACCTGCGCCTGGGCGCCTTCGACGTCCTGATCGGCATCAACCTGCTGCGAGAGGGGCTCGACATCCCCGAATGCGGCCTGGTCGCCATCCTCGACGCGGACAAGGAGGGCTTCCTCCGCTCCGAGACCTCGCTGATCCAGACCATCGGCCGCGCGGCCCGCAACGTCGACGGCCGCGTCATCCTCTATGCCGACCGCATGACCGGCTCGATGGAGCGCGCCATCGCCGAGACCAACCGCCGTCGCGAGCGCCAGACCGCCTACAACCTCGAACACGGCATCACGCCCGAGAGCGTCAAGCGCGAGATCAAGGACATCCTCGACAGCCCGTATGAGAGCCGAGCACTCGATAAACTGACGTCGCCTGGCGTCAGGGAACAGGCCAAGCCCTTCACCGGCTCCAACTTCCAGGCCGCGCTCCGCGACCTGGAGGGCCGCATGCGCGAGGCGGCCTCGAACCTGGAGTTCGAGGAAGCCGCCCGCCTGCGCGACGAGATCAAGCGCATGAAGCTCATGGACCTGGAGTTCGCCAACGAGGTCCTGACCGGCGAAGGCGAGGCGGTCGATACGGCGGCGCCGAAGCGCTGGCGCGCGGAGGCCAATGCGGAGAAGGCGGAGCGGTTCAGGAAGGGGCGGTAGGGGGGCCGTGATTAGTGGGCAGCACTTGTCTTCTGAACCAGCAAGCTACTGGAAGAACCCACAGCTTTCACCATGCCGTGAATATTGGCGGCCTACGATAAACCTATAAGCAAGTCCTTATACTTCGCTCTTGAAGCGTGCTCTTGCAATACGAGCATTGGCGCCTCAGCATTCGCAGTCGTGATTCCTCCCCTCGACCAAGAGCGCCATGTCCGAACCACAGCAGCAGAGCCTCGCGCTCATTCCGCACACCTATCAGGGTCAAATTGTCAGGCTCAGATCGCGAGATGGTTACGTCAACGCGACGGCCATGTGCAAAGCAGCGGGAAAAAACTGGGCCGATTACAATAGGCTGACTTCCACAAAAGAATTCCTGAACGAGCTCAGTTCCGAGGTGGGGATTCCCATATCGGAGCTTAATCAATCAGTTACGGGCGGAAATCCAGCACTTCAGGGGACTTGGGTCCATCCTCAGGTAGCGATCCATCTAGCTCAATGGTTATCACCTAAGTTTGCCGTTCGGGTCACTCAGTGGGTGTATGAATGGATGTCTGGCCTATCGCCTGAGGGCGATGCTTGGCAGATGTTCCAAGAACGCATCTCACTCGTTTATGACAGCGTGCCGGTTGGTTACTTCTGCATTTTCAAAGAAACCGCCGACCTTTACGCCACCATGATTGCTAATGGAGCCACAATGGGTGCCAAGATGATCCTCGACATCAGCATCGGTAGCTGCTGGGGGACTCACTGGCGCGATAACGATCTCAACAGCAAATACGGAGATCGGCGGCAGTATCCGCACAACTATCCGATCCGTTACCCGCAATCTCTATCCAATCCTCAGATGGCAAACTGCTATCCGGACGACGCCTTGCCCGAGTTTAGGCGGTGGATGAGGGAGGTCTATGTCCCGCACAGGCTGCCACCCTATCTCAAGGGCTTGGTAGCAAAGAAAAAGCTGTTGCCCCAAGCAGCTCAGGAGACCGTCCTTGCAATAGAAAATAGCGATCGCAACCGCACAGTGGTGAAACCTGGCTGAGCCAATAAAGAGATACGATCACTTCAATGGCTTGTAACGGTCACAACCACCCCGACGATTGCCGGTGCAATTTCAGGGGCGGACATCACGGCGCTCTCCCGCTCCGGCCAATTCCGGCCGTTCCATTGTTGGGTAACTTGGCTCCTCCTGAACGACGTCGAGCTGCCCATTCACGGCGAACCTTCAGCTGTCGAAGATGCGGGATGCCAATACAGTACCTTCCGGGCCCAAATGGCGGGGCCTTCATTATGGCCGCCGATGGGTCGCTTCTTCGGCACAGCTGCCCACGCTCGGTTCCAGACCGTAAGCTGAAGTATCAGCGAGAGAAGTCGCTCCGCGGGTGGCTTCCCGCACACCTCAAGCCGGTACGTGGAAGAAGCACTGGTCAAGTTTGCAGGGTCACTGGCCTCGTAGAAGCCCCACTTAGAATCCGCCTGCTCGATAACCTTGAGATCGAGGGTGCGAAGGCTGTCGTCTGTCGATGGTCTAAGGACGACGATCGCGTCCTTGAGGTCGCATTTGTCGATCACACTTCGGGCCAACTGACTGGGACAATGCTGCGAGGGATCAGGGTGCACTAACGGCAATCCAATGGCTCCCCTTGCGCCTAACCCACTGTTGTGGATCCCTGAATTGGGATCAGGGAGACACTGCAATGCCGACCTTCACCATTCTGTCCCGCGTCGACGCTTACGTCGATTACACCTGTGAGGTCGAAGCCGACTCCTTGGAGGAGGCGGTCGATCTCGCCTACGACGGTGGCCCGCTGATCAAGTAGGAGGAGCAGGGCGTCGTGGAGTTTGACGCACGTCGCGTTGTCGCTCTCGATCTGCAAGGCTTCGAAGACGACAGCTATGTTCGCGGTAAGGGCTGATTAGCGAGGCCCCCGCCATGCTGCGGCATGGCCGCCGACGACGAACCCTTCCGCACTCTCGGCTTCGCCGAGGACGCCGCCGTCTTCGCCAGCGCGTCGCAGAACGTCCGCGTCCTGTCCGACGACCATCCGGCATTTAACACGTCCTGCCTGACGTGTTAAAAAGTTCTGGAAAATCGAACACGTCAGAGGCGTCATGTTAAAGCCGACCTATGTGCTGCCGCCCTTGCCGCCTCCGGTCGAGCTAGAAACCCCCGCTGTTCTCCGCGCGGCGGCCCTCGCGCACCGGCATCTCGCGGAGCTGAAGGGGCGTGCACGTGCCATCCCAAACCAGGGCATCCTGATCGACACCCTGGCGCTTCAGGAAGCCAAGGCCAGTTCCGAGGTCGAGAACATCGTCACCACCCAGGACGAGCTGTTCCGCGCGGGTCTGGACTGGGCCGACGCGGCCTCGCCGGCCGCCAAGGAGGTCGCCAACTACGTCACCGCGCTGAAGCGCGGCTTCGAACAGCTGCACGCCACGCGCGGCGTGATCTCCAACAACAGCCTGATCGACATGTTCCAGGTGCTGAAGCGCACCGACGAGCGGTTCCGCTCCACCCCCGGCACGGCGCTGCGCAACGAACGCACGGGCGCGATCGTCTATGTGCCGCCCCAGAGCCAGGTCGAAATCGAGGGCCACATGACCGCGCTGGAGGCCTTCATCAATGATGATGACCTGAGCCCGCTCGACCCGCTTGTGAAGATGGCCCTGATCCATCACCAGTTCGAAAGCATCCACCCCTTTTCGGACGGCAACGGCCGCATCGGGCGCATCCTTAACGTGCTCTATCTGACGCGGCTGGGGCTGCTGGAGATCCCCATCCTGTATCTCAGCCGCTATGTCACCGCGAACAAGGCCGACTACTATCGCCTGTTGCAATCCGTGCGCGACGACGGTGACTGGGAGCCGTGGCTTCTCTACATTCTGGACGCCGTGGCCGTGACGTCGCGCCAGACGCTGGAGCTGATCGACGGCATGAGCCTGCTCATGGCCGACTACAAAATGCGCCTGCGCGAGCTCCCGACCGTCCGCTACTCTCAGGACCTGCTGAACAACCTGTTCCGCCACCCCTATACACGGATCGAGTTCCTCCAGGCCGATCTGGACGTCACCCGCCAGACGGCGGCCAAGCGCCTTGACCAGCTGGCCGAGGCGGGTCTGGTCGAAAAGCATCAGGCCGGCCGTAACAACTACTACGTAAACCGGCCGTTGGTGGACCTGCTGATGCGGGTGTCGGGCTGACTTCAACGTCTCCCATCTCCACGGCCTCGCTTGACCCCGCCCCCAATCCCGGGCTCCGTGCGCCCCAGTGCAACCGGAGCGTACCATGCTGGCCACCCTGCTTCTCCTCGCCCCCCTGCAGGCCGCGCCGCAGACGCTGCCCTATCCCCCGACGCCTCAGCAGATCGAGGGCCGCCGGTCGGGCTTCGTCCAGGGCACGCTGAACGTGGCGCTGGGCGAACGCGCGACGCTGCGGCGGAACGCCGACGGCACCTACGACCTGATCGCCGTCGATCCCATCGACATCGAGGACGTCCTGCCGCCCCGGGACGGCAGCCCCGCCGACGCGCTGAACGGCGCCGCGCCCGGCACCCTGCGCTTCGGCCTGCACGGCCGGCGCGACGTGGGCTCACTGCTGAAGGTCGAGAACGGCCAGGACGCGGGTCTGAGGTATTCCGGCTATGTCGTGCGCTACGTGGGCGGACAGGCGCGCGGCCCGGACGAGACGTCCGTCTGCACCGTGCCTCCCGGCATGGCGACCTTCGAACACTGGCCCGAGCCCGTGATCCAGGTCGTCGTCGGCGGCCTCCAGCCCTCGACCGACGCCGTCCCCACCTGCCCGCCGCACCTGGAACCCGGAGCCGCCGAGGCCCCGCCTACGCGGTAGGCCGGCAACCGCGATCGCGGATCCGGTCCGGGTTGTCTGATTGGCCTTCAACGGGCTGGGGACGCATCGGCGGACCTGACCTTCCTTTCGTCATTCCGGGCGGAGAGGCGAAGCCTCGCAGACCCGGAACGAGGCGGCGCGCGAGAGCGCGAAGTTGCCACGCACACCGCTCGCGGACCCATCGCCTCCGCTTCGCTCCGGCGCCGCCCGGTTCCGGGTCTGCGGCGCTGCGCGCCTTCGCCCGGAATGACGAAAGGGGCTGGGCGGACGTGACCCTTCTCCCCTTGCGGGAGAAGGGTCCGATTAGCCGCCGGGAGAGGGAAGATTGACTTCAATCATCCAAACTCAGCCGAAATTCCTCCGTCGGATCAACGGCCGTCGGTGTTGAAGCGCAAAATATCCGACCCACTCTCCGCATCGCTCATCATGGGCCCTTGTTCAACGCCGCCGTCGGGCGGCCAAAGGAGGGGATGATGTCTGACTTTCAGAACGCCGCGTCATGGGCGGAGGACGACGACTGGCCGATCGATCCGGAGGCGGAAGAGCGCGTGGCGAGGGTGGTCCGTGAGTTCGAGCGGGCGCACGGGGGCGGGCGCAAGGTGCGGGACTGGGACACCTGGCAGGCGGTCCGGCAGGCGTGGGAGGCGGGGGAGACGGCCGCATCCCTGGCGCGGCGGTTCGACGTCGGCCTGGCCAATCTGTGGCGCAGGCGGGCGTCCGAAGGATGGGAACGGCGACGCGAGCCGGACCGGCCGCCCGCGCCGCCGGAGGGGTGGGACCGGTGGGCGTGCGACCGGCAGGAGCGCTTTCTGCAGGAGCTGGCCGATCAGAGGGACGTGGCGCAGGCGCTGCTGTCGGGGATGCGCGGGGGGACGGGCGGGGAGATGCCGCTGTGGCACATCGGCTTCTACTATGTCTGGCGAGCGGAGGAGATGGGGGCGGAGGTGGCCGCCGGAGATTACGAGCGGTGCAAGGACCAGCCCTGGGCCAAAGCGGTCTGGAACGCCGACGGCACGATCCGGCACCAGTCGCACATCGACTACGCCCTGATCCGCATGTACCGCGACGACTGGCGCCGGGTGGTGGGATTGCCGGACGGGGCGGCGGTGGCGTGGCCGTGACGCGCCTGCTGCGGTCGCCCGCCCCCCGCCGGGGGGTGGCGGACCGGCCGGGGATCAGCCCTTGAACACATCCTTGGCGGCCCGGCGGGCGGCGAACTCGGCGCCGTCGCGCGCGGTCAGATAGGGGTTGAAACGGCGCTCCATGCCGAGGGTGGTCGGGACGGTGGGCTGGCCGAACGCCCGTTTCGTGAAGACGCCCTCGGCATGGGCGCGGGTCTCGGGCCGGTCGTCGACGCTGATCATGAAGCGGGCGTTGGAGGCGGTGTATTCGTGGGCACCGTACAGCACCGTCTCATCCGGCCAGGCGGCGATGCGCTGAAGACTGTCCCACATCTGTTCCGGCGTGCCTTCGAACAGGCGCCCGCAGCCCAGGGTGAACAGGGTGTCGCCGGTGAAGGCGATATGGTCCTCGATGGAGCGAAACACGATGTGGCCCAGGGTATGGCCGGGCGTGGCGGTGACGTGCAGTGTCGTGGCGCCGATCTGGACTACGTCGCCCTCCTCCACCACGTGATCGACGGGGGCGACCTTGCGGACCTCCTCCGGGCCCCAGATGTCGCAGCCGGTCTCGGCCTTCAGCCGTTCGTTGCCCTCGGTGTGATCCGGGTGCCAGTGGGTGTTGATGATGCGGTCCAGCCTGCCCCAGCCCAGCGCCTGGACCGCGTCCAGGATGACCTGGGCGTCCGGGGTGTCGATGGCCGCGACCGTTCCGGTGGCCTCGTCCCGGGCCAGGAAGGCGTAGTTGTCCTCGCGCGCCGGGAACAGGTGAACGGTCAGGGGCATGGGGGGTCCTTGGTCAGCGGGGCCTGAACGCCATATAGGGAAGACCATGCGTCGCGCCATCGAGGATCTTCGCGCCTTCTACGGCGAGCCCCGGGGCATCCTGGTGCGGCGGCTGCTGGCCCGGCGCCTGGAAGACGCCTGGGACGAGGCCGAGGGCTGTGACGTGCTGGGCATCGGCTATGCGACGCCGTGGCTGGACGCCTTCGTCGGCGCGCGGCGCGTGATCGCCGCCATGCCGGGTGGACAGGGCGTGGAGCTCTGGCCCTCGGTGGGCCGGAACCGGACCCTGCTGGTCGACGACAAGCGCCTACCCTTCGCGGCCGGGACGTTCGACCGGGTGCTGCTGATCCATGCCCTGGAGGAGGCCGAGGACCCTACCCTGCTGCTGACCGAGGCGGTCCGGGCCCTGGCTCCGGCCGGACGGATCATCCTGGCGGCGGCGGCGCGGGGCGGCATGTGGGCGCGAGCCGAGAGCACGCCCTTCGGCCACGGGCGGCCCTTCACGCGCGGCCAGCTGGAGCGGCTGGTGCGCGCGGTGGGGCTGGAACCCACCGCCTGGTCCCAGACGCTGTATGTGCCGCCGTGGACGCCGATCCTGGGGATGGCGGACGGCTTCGAGCAGATCGGCCGCCGGGTCGCGCCGGGGTTCGCGGGCGTGATCCTGCTGGAGGCGACACGCCAGGCCTATGCCCGGATCCGGCCCTCGGGTCACGGCGCGCGGGTGCGGGTGGCGCAGGGCGCGATGCAGCCCCAGCCTGCGACGCGGTCGCCGCGCGACGGCGGCGGGGTGGAAGCGTCCGGCGAACCCCTGTAACGGCGGGCCATGCACCGCCTGATCCTGATGCGCCACGCCAAGACCGAGCGCGCCGCCGCCTCCGGCCTGGACCGCGACCGCGCCCTGACCGCGCGCGGCCTGTCGGACGCCGCCCTGATGGGTCGGGTGCTGGCGGAGAAAAAGCTGCGTCCGGACCTGGCCCTGGTCAGCCCCTCGACCCGCACGCGCCAGACCTGGGACGCGGTGCAGGAAGCCTTTGGTGACGTCGAGGTTCGTATCGAACCGCGCCTGTACGACGCCTCGCCCGACACGATCCGGCGATTGGTTCAGGACGCCGAGGATCAAGCCGGCTGCCTGCTGGTGATGGCCCACAATCCGGGCGTCCACACCCTGGCCTACGACTATCTGACCGAAAGCGCGGCCTCGCCGGCCATTCTGGACCGGCTCGCCGGCGGCTTCCCGACCGGGGCGGCGGCCGTGTTCGAGGTCGATGTGGCGGGCCGCTGCGCCTACGACGGCTTTCTGACGCCCAAGGCCTTCGGCGGCGGGGCCGACGACTGATGGCCGACCGCCATGCCTACAAGCTGCTGGACGCCGCCGAATGGCGCGAGGCCCTGGCCGAGGGGGTCTTCCACGGCTCGGCGGTCGACCTGGCCGACGGCTACATTCACCTATCGACGGCGGATCAGCTGGATGAGACAGCGCGAAAGCACTTCGCCGGGCGAACGAACCTGATGCGCCTGACCGTGGATCTCGAGGCGCTCGGCGACGCCGTCGTATGGGAGCCCTCGCGCGGCGGGGCGCTGTTTCCCCATGTCTACGGCCCGATGCCGACGTCGGCGGTGACGGAGGCTACGCCGTTCGCATGCTGACAGCGCTGCTGAGAGGCCTTGATCCAGAGACCGCCCATGGCCTCGCCATCACCGGGCTGAAGCACGCGCCCCTGCCCCCTTCCCCGCCGGATGACCTGATCCTGCGCACGACGCTGGCCGGCCTCGACCTGCCCAATCCCATCGGGCTGGCCGCTGGTCTGGACAAGAACGCCGAGGCGCTCCACGGCCTCGCCCGCCTGGGTTTCGGCTTCGTGGAGGCCGGATCGGTCACGCCGCGCCCGCAGCCGGGCAACCCCAAACCCCGCCTGTTCCGCCTTTCCGAGGACCGGGCGATCATCAACCGCATGGGCTTCAACAACGACGGGCTGGAGGCCTTCGCCGCCAATCTGGCCCGCCACCCGCCCGGCGTCGTGGTCGGGGCCAATCTGGGGGCCAACAAGGACACCGAAGACCGGGCGGCGGACTACGTCCTGGGACTGCGGCGTCTGTCCGGCCTGTCGGACTACTTCACCGTCAACATCTCCTCGCCCAATACACCGGGCCTGCGCGCGCTTCAGGGCCGCGAGGCGCTGGATGACCTTCTGGGCCGGGTCGCCGAGGCCCGGGCAACGACCACGCCGGTCTTTCTCAAGATCGCGCCGGATTTAACGCCGGACGAGATCGCCATGATCGTCGAGGCGGCCCTGGCGCACCGGATCGACGCCCTGATCGTGTCGAACACTACGCTGGACCGACCCTCCAGCCTGCGCTCGCGCGATCGGGCCGAGGCCGGTGGCCTGTCGGGCGCGCCGCTGCGCGAAAAGGCGCACAAGGCCCTCGTCCATGCCGCCGAGGCCGCGCGGGGCCGGCTACCGCTGATCGCCGTCGGCGGGATCGACAGCGGAGCGGAAGCCTTTCGCCGCATCCGCGCCGGCGCGTCGGCGGTCCAGGTCTATTCCGCCCTGATCTACGAGGGTCCAGGACTGGTCGGCCGCATCAAGCGCGATCTGGCCAGCCGACTGCGCGCCGAAGGCTTTTCCTCGATTGCGGAGGCCGCCATCAGCACTGCGTTGACGGAGCGTTAGTCCGCTTCGGCCATGATCGCCGCACGCGAGGCGTGCCAGCCTCTTTTCGGGGACATGCATGTCGCAGGCCTATGAGGACACGGCGCCGGATTGGACGCCCGCGATCCAGGCTCGCCGCCGCGCCCTGATGCAGCGCCTGGGGATGGGGGCGGCCACCGCGCTCATCTTCACACCGGTCTTCGGCTGGCAGGTCTCGACCCTGTGGTGCCTCGGCTACTTCCTGGTTCAGGCGCTGGACCTGTGGATCTTCGCGCCCGTGCTGTCGGGACGCGCGGAGCGCATGGGGCCGATCCGCAGCGCGGTCGGCAATGTCATGCTGTTTCTGAACGCAGCCGCCTTCGGCAGCCTGTCCATCCCGCTGTGGCAACTGGGCGGGCCGATGGGCGGCGTCTGCGCGGCCATCGTGGCGGCGTCCGGGGCGATCTATGGGGTCATCAACTCCCCCGGCTCGCGCAAGGTGCTGGCCATCACGATCACGCCGCACTTCCTGTACATGGCCACGGTGCCGTTCTGGATGAGCCACTATGGCGCGTCTCACGCCTTCGTCATGGCCGTGACCATCTCCTTCTGCGTCTTCGGCATCTATTGCGTCTCGACCTGGGAGCGGATGAATAACGCCCAGCAAGCCGAGCGCGTCGCCCGCATCGAGGCTGACCGCAAGCGGGCCGAAGCCGAACGCATCATGGCCTCGCGCCAGGTCTTTCTCGCTTCGATCGGCCACGATCTGCGCACCCCGATCAGCGCCATCATGGCGGGGGCGGCGGAGCTGGAGCGTGGAGCGAAGTCTGGCGGCGCCCGCGCCCAGGCCGCCCTGATCACCGACGCCAGCGTGATGATGAAGGCCTTGCTGGACGACCTGCTGGACCACGCCAAGCTGGAATCCGGGCACATGACGGTCGAGAGCGTCGACTTCAATCTGCGCAGCCTGATCGCCCAGACCCTGATGTTCTGGCAGGGCGAGGCCCGCGCCAAAGGCCTGTCTCTGCGCGTCGAGGGCGCGTCGTCCGTGCCCGCCATGGTCAAGGGCGACCCGATGCGGCTGCGCCAGGTGCTCAACAACCTGGTGTCCAATGCCATGAAGTTCACCGAGGCGGGTTCTGTGACGCTGCGTCTCGCCTCCTGGCCCGAAGAGCCGGGCGAGCACGCCGTCCTGATCGAAATCGCCGATACCGGGCCGGGCATGACGGCCGAACAGCTGGCTCGACTTTTCACCCCGTTCGACCAGACCACTGAGGGCGTCAGCGCCCGTCACGGCGGCACGGGGCTGGGCCTGTCGATCAGCCGGGACCTGATCGAACTGATGGGCGGCCGCCTGACGGCGCGCAATCGTCCCGGAGAGGGCGCGGCCTTCACCGTGTCCCTGGTCCTGCCGCAGGCCGATGCCGACGTGATCGCCCCTCGGGCCTTTGGTGACGACAGCCGGGGCGACATCGTCCGCAACCTCGCGCCCCGCAAGCCGACCTCGCGCGCGCGGCGCGAGATCGCGTCAGATCATCCGCCGGTCACCAAAGCACCGCCGGTCCTGTCGGCCACCGAGGCCCTGCTGGCTGAACTCGGGACCGAGGCTCCCGGCAGTCCACCGAGAACTGCTTCTCCGACGCCGGGCGCCGAGAACGGGGACGCCGCCGATCGGCCCCTGCGCGTCCTCGTCGTCGACGATCACGACATCAACCGTCGCGCCGTGGAGCTTATCCTCGCGCCGCTGGGCTGCGATATCGCCACGGCCGCCGATGGTCTGGCCGCCCTCGCCCAATGCGAGGCCAGCGTCTTCGACGTCATCTTCATGGATGTCCGCATGCCCGAGCTGGACGGACGGGAGACCACGCGTCGCCTAAGGGCCGGCGGGGGCCCGAACGCGGGAGTTCCCGTCATCGCCGTCACCGCCGACACCGCGCCTGAGGACATCGCCGCCTGCATGGCGGCCGGCATGACCTATTTCGTCTCCAAACCCCTGACCCCGACCACCCTGCTGGGCGCGCTGGATCAGGTCCTGTCTGAGGTCGAAACCGCCCCCTCCGAGATCGCCGCCGCCTGACGAACGGCAAGGCTGCGCCCAACCAGCGACGACCGCGTCGCGAGCGGCAGCGCCCCTAAAGCTGCGCGATCAGGTGCTCGGCGGACGACACCTCGAAGGCGCCCGGCTCTTCGATGTTCAGCTGGGTCACGACGCCGTCCTTGACCAACATGGAATAGCGCTTGGAGCGGTGGCCCATGCCGCCGCGGCTAGCGTCCATTACCAGATCGACCGCGCGGGTGAAGTCGCCGTTGCCGTCGGCCAGCATCAGGACGGTGTCGGCGTCGACCTTCTGGCTCTCGGCCCAGGCCCCCATGACGAAGGGATCGTTGACCGACAGACAGGCGACGGAGTCGACGCCCTTGGCCTTCAGAGCCTCGCGATTATCGACATAACCCGGCAGATGGCGCGCTGAGCAGGTGGGGGTGAAGGCACCCGGGACAGCGAACAACGCAACCGTCTTGCCCGAGAAGACCTCGTCAGTGGTGATGGGGCGCGGGCCATCCGGCGTCGGCGTCATCAGGGTGGCGGACGGGATACGGTCGCCGATCTGGAGGGTCATGGCAGGCTCCGGGGTAGGTCTGAGGTCACGCGGAATGGCGTTCGAGGGACTGATAGTCTCCACCCGCCTCCGGGCCAAGCCCGCCGCGACGAGGGGGGCTCTTGCGCTCGCCTTCGCTCGACCCGATCATCTGCTCATGACCGAGTTTTCCTCCCTCGCCGGTCGCCTTCTGGTCGCCATGCCGGGCATCGGCGATCCGCGCTTCGAGCACGCCGTCATCGTCGTCTGCGCGCATGGGCCCGACCATGCCATGGGCCTCAGGATCGACCGGCCAGCGCCGGGCGTCGATCTGAAATCCGTGCTGACCAAGTTGGACAGCCCCGGCGCGGCTTCGGCCGCCGGCCGGCCCGTGCTGGTCGGCGGCCCGGTCGAGCGCGAGCGGGGCTTTGTGCTGCACACCGACGACTGGATGGCCGAGGAGGCCTCCGTCGGCTTCGGCGAAGGCCTGGCCATGACCGGCACGCGCGAGGCGCTGGCGGCCATGACGCGACCGGTCATGGGGCCGCGCCGGTCGGTTTTGGCGCTCGGCTACGCCGGCTGGGGCGACGGCCAGCTGGAAGACGAACTGGCCGAAAATGTCTGGCTGGTGGCCGAGCCAGATCTGGCGCTTCTGTTCGATACCGACTTCGACACCAAATGGGCGCGAGCGGTCGCCAGCCTCGGGGTGGACGCCGCCATGCTGTCGGCTCAGACCGGGCGGGCCTAGGCTGAACGCGCCTTCAGCGGCGCCGTGCCGTCCGACAGGCTTTCATTGAGATAGACCTCGGCCTCCTGAGCCGGGAGCGCCGGGGCATAGCCGAAACCTTGGCCATAATGGCACTGGGCGTCCAAAAGCAGGCGCGCGAGACCCGCGTTCTCCACCCCTTCGGCCACCACTTCCAGCGACAGGTCGCGGCCGAGGTTCACCACGGACTTGACGATCTTGGCCGAGCCCTCGTCCTTGTCCATCGTCAGGACGAAGTACCGGTCGATCTTGAGTGTGTCGAACGGCAGCCGCGCCAAGTAGGACAGCGACGAGAACCCGGTCCCGAAGTCGTCGAGCGCCAGGGAGGCCCCGGCGTCTTTCAGCTGCTGCAGGATCACGGCGGCGGACGCCGTGTCTCGCATGATGTCGCCCTCGGTCACTTCCAGCTTCAGCGCGCCGCGCGGCAGACCAGTCTCGGAAATCACGCGGGCGACGTCTTCGACCAGGTTCGGCCGCTCGATCTCGCCCACCGACAGGTTGACGCTGCAGAACAGGCTTCCGGCCGCCGGGTGGCGCTTCAGCCATTCGGCCAGCTGTCGCGCCGACTGGGTCATCATCATCAGGCCCAGATCGTTCATCAGGCCCATTTCGTCCGTCAGACCCAGGAACTCGTCGGGCGGCACCAGGCCGCGCTTGGGATGGCGCCAGCGTGCCAGCGCCTCGAAGCCGGCGACCGCCCCGGTGTGCAGATTCACGATGGGCTGGAAGAAGGGCTCGATCTCCCCGCGCACGAAGGCGTTGCGCAAATCCGCCTCCAGCGCCAAGCGGCTAAGGCTGTCGCTTTCCAGGGATCGGCCGTAGGCGGCGGTCCCGCCGCGACCCAGCTTCTTGGCCGAACCCACGGCCAGCTCGACCCGGCGCAGCAGCTCGGCCGGATCGGCGGCGTCCGGCCCGCCATCGCAGGCGAGGGATCCGATCGACACCGTCGGGTAGATGTCGAATCCCGCGACGCGGAGGGGCTGTTCCAGCGCATCGCGGATGCGGTCGGCGGCCTGACCCAGGCCGCGCGGCACGATCACGGCGAACTCGTCTTCTCCGATCCGGGCCGGATGGGCGCCGTCGGAAAAGGCCGCAGCCACCCGCGAGCCCAGCGCCGAGATGACCATGTCCGTCCGCTCGTGGCCCAGGGCCTCGTTCAGCCGACGCAGACGATCGACGTCGGCCACGACTAATTCATAGTCGCCAGCCGTGGTCAGGGTCTCGCCGACTCTGGCGAGAAAGGTCTTGCGGTCTAAGAGGCCTGTGAGCGCGTCCTTGTCGGTGCCCGCGATCTTGGTGTCGAGCGTCACCATGCCGGCGGCGCGCAACCCGTCCTCCAGCCAGACGCCGCGCCACAGGCAGGTCTCTCCGGCGCGCATGCGCAGCCGCACTACGACCTCTGTTCCCTCTTCGGCGGGCTTGAGCACGCGTTCGGCGAGCGCTCGGTCCTGCGGCAAAGCCAGGGCGACGAAGGCGGCGCCGGAGCATTCCGGCGCGAGCGGCCCCAGTCCCAGAGGCCGGGTCGCTCCCGTCAGACGCAGCGAATCCTCGGCGGGCGTCCATATCCATAGGGCGCTTTCGGCGGCGGCCAGGGCCTCAATCGCCGTGGTCGCGTCCCAGGTCAGGCTGCGGGATCGCGGGGTCACGTCTCGAGATGTCCTTCAGGGCGCGCTGAACTCATCCGACACCAGGCCGAACAGGAGATGATCTGCCCATGCGCCGTTAATTTTGAGATAAGCTCGGGCTTCGCCCTCCTGACGGAACCCGGCCTTTTCGAGCACGCGCCGGGAAGCCAGGTTAGTCGGAATGCAGGCGGCCTCCAGGCGATGCAGGCGAACCGACCCGAAGGCGAAGCCCGCCATGGACCGGACCGCCGCCGTAGCCAGCCCCATGCCCGCGTATGACTGGCCGATCCAGTAACCGAGCGTGCCCGTCTCGGCGACGCCGCGCCGGACGTTGGACAGGGTGATCGCGCCATAGAGGGTTCGCCCCTTCGGGTCGAAGACGAAGAAGGGCCAGGCGTGGCCTTGATCCATCTCCCGAGCATACAGGCCGAGCCGACGCCGAAAGGCCGCGCGTGTCAGGTCATCGTCCGGCCAGGCCGGTTCCCAAGGCCGCAGATAGTCCCGCGACGTGTGCCGAAGGTCGGCCCAGGCCTCGAAGTCGCCCGACCGGGGCGGGCGCAGCATGACCGCGCCCCCTTCCACCACGGGACCGGTCGCATCCGTCATCCAGTCCAGCAGAGCCATAGCGTGAGCCTAACGCGTCTCGCCGCCCGATCCCAGAGCCTGAGGCACGCTGGTTCCCTCGGAGCCGGCAAGGCCCTAGATTGCCGTCATGCCCGCCGACAGCGCCCCCGTTGCAGAGACCCGATCGACCGGAAAGGCGCCGCCCCACGGGTTTGGCCGAGGCTTCGTGCTGGACACCTGGTACTTCGCCGCGCTCGCCCGTGACGTGAGGCCCGGCTCCATGAAGCGGCACGAGCTGCTCGGCGAGCCGGTCCTGATCGGACGAACGAAGGCCGGGCGGCTCTTCGCCATGCGCGATATCTGCCCGCACCGCGCCGCGCCCCTGTCGGCCGGGCGCATCGTCGACAAGGGAGACGGCGCCGAGACGGTAGAGTGCCCCTATCACGGGTGGCGGTTCCGGACCGACGGCGTCTGCGCCGCCATTCCTTCGCTGGTGGACGATCAGGCGTTCGAGGCGGATCGCATCCGGGTACGGTCCTATCCCGTCGCCGAGAGTCAGGGCATGGTGTTCGCCTTCCTGCGCTCGGACCCCCGCTCCGAGACCGAGCCCGATCATGCCCCGCCCGTCTTCCCCGGGGTGGTGGGCGGCGAAGCGAAGCTGGTCGAGGCGATGGACTTCGACAGCCATATCGACCACGCCGTCGTCGGCCTGATGGATCCGGCCCACGGGCCCTATGTGCATCAGCAATGGTGGTGGCGCTCCGAGCATTCGATGCACGAGAAGTCCAAGCGCTTCGAGCCACGCGACCTGGGCTTCGCCATGGTGCGCCACGCCCCCTCATCGAACAGCCGGGCGTACAGGATTCTTGGCGGAGCCCCAGCGACGGAGATCACCTTTCGCCTGCCCGGCTATCGCTGGGAGCATATCCAGGTCGGCGAGAGGCAGGTTCTGGCCCTGACCTGTCTGACGCCGGTCACCGAGACAAAGACACGGATCACCCAGATCTTCTGGTCCGACCACTGGGTGTTTGGGATCGCCAAACCCTTCCTGCGGATGGGCGTGGTCGCCTTCCTGAAGCAGGACGGCGGCATGGTGAACCTGCAGAATGAGGGGCTGCGCTACGACCCGGCCCTGATCTGGATCGACGACGCCGACACCCAGGCGAAGTGGTACCAGCAGCTCAAGCGCGAATGGACGAAAAGCCGCGGCGAGGGCCGCGGCTTCGTCAATCCTGTGAAATCCGCCGTCCTCCGCTGGAAGAGCTAGGAGCCTTTACCTCGCGGCCGCCCCCGCCAGGAGCGCGTCGACCTGACGGCCGATGTGATCGGCCAACTGATCCACCGACCAGCCGTCGTAGGCGGCGCGGCGATAGTTGGACAAATAGGCGTCCCAGGTCAGCTCGGTCAGCAACGGCACGTCGGCGTCCTGCTTGAGCTCGCCCGCGCCGACGCCGTCCCTCAGGATGCCGGCGATGACATCGGTCAGGGCCCGCGTCGCGGCGCGCTGGCGGGTCTCGGCAGCCACAGGCTGGAACCAGGACCGGGCGACGATGGCCTGGAACAGCGGCAGTTGGTCGATCGAGCCGTGGTAGCCGGCCGACAGGGCGTTCACCAGGCGATCGCGCGTGGAACCGTCGGCGGCACCACTCTTCATGGTTTCGGCCAGGCCGGCCATGTCCTCGGTCAGGACGGCTTCAAAGAGTTCGGCTTTGTCCTGAAAGTTTGCGAAGACGGCGCCGGTCGACATGCCTGCGCCCTTGGCGATGTCACGGATGGTGGCAGGCTCGTAGCCTCGCTCGGCGAAGAGGTTGCGCGCGGCGTCGAGGACCTTCTGCCGGGTGCGCACCTTGGCGGCCTGGCGACGGTTCAGCCGGGGCTCGCCCACAGCAGGGATGGAAGCGGAAGAGGCGGTCGACGCGGACTCACGCATGAACACGGATACTCGTTTGACTGTCGCCATGCGGGAGGGGGGGCGCATGGCCGGTGAAGGGGCTGGGGAGGAGCCAGGAAGACCGATGGCGGTCGGCGGAGGACGCGCACCCACGGTCCTCGCGAGGCATCGCCCCAGAGGAGCAGCAGCTTTCACCAGCAAAGGATGACCAAAATGGGTCGGGAACAGAGTTAAGTCGGGAGCCGCGACCTCAGAGCCCGGGTGGGGCGATCGCGGCGATCCTCTGGCGCGGCGGCCTGGAAGACCTCGCGAAACTTGTCGCGACGCTCGTGAATCGAGGCCAGCACCAGGCCCATGGGGATGCCCAGGTCGACCAGGGTGTTCTCCGCCAGTTGCAGGCTGGCTTCGGTCGTCTCCGGCACGGCGTCGGTGACGCCCAGGCTGTACAGGCGCGCGGCGTGGCGGTCGTCGCGGGCGCGGGCGATGATCGGCAGGTCCTGGCGCAGGGCGCGGGCGGCGATGACGACGTCGTCCACCTTGCCCGGCGCGTCCATCGTGACGACCAGCGCCCGGACCTCGTCGATGCCGCACAGCTTCAGCAGTTCCTGGCGGCTGGCGTCACCATAGGAGACATCGAAGCCCTCGCGCCGGGCCGCCGCCACGGTGGAGACGTCGCTGTCGACCGCGATGAAGCGCTGCCCGTGCTCGGTCAGCATCTCGGCGACCAGATGCCCGACGCGGCCGAAACCGACGATCAATACGTCGCCCGACTGCGGCAAGGGTTCCGAAGGCACGGGAATCGGCTCGGCCGGGGCCGCCTTGAGCAGCCGCTCGGCGATGAGGGCCATCAGGGGGATGGTGAAGATGCTGATGGTGGCGGAGACCAGCACGCCCTGGGTGAAGCGGGGGTCGGCGATGCCCTCGACCAGGCCAGTGTTCAGAATGACGAAGGCGAACTCGCCAGCCGGTCCGAGCAGCAGCGCGGTCTCGATGGCGGCGCGGAGCGGCACGCCCCAGAGTCGCGCCAGACCGAAGATGAGGCCGGCCTTGATCGCGGTCAGCATCAGGGCCACGCCGAACACCCCGACCGGATTGGCCGCCACCGCGTCGAGATCCAGCCCGATCCCGACCCCGACGAAGAAAACCCCGAGCAGCAGCCCCTTGAAGGGTTCGATATTGACCTCGATCTCGCGGCGATACTCGGTCTCGGCCAGCAACAGGCCGGCGATCAGGGCCCCCAGGCTCATCGACAGGCCGGCGGCTTCGGCCGCGACGCCGGCGCCGACCACGATCAGCAGGCACAAGGCGACGAACAGTTCCTGCTGGCCGCCGCCGCCCTTCGCCCGGCTCTTGGCCACGGAGCGGAACAAGGGTCGCAGTCCGAGCCGCCCGACGACCACCAGCAGGGCGATGCCAAGGGCGGCGGGAGCGAGGGTCAGCAACGCCCGACCGATGGCCGGGGCGTTCATCTCGCTGCCACCGGCGGCGATGGCGGCCAGCACCGTCACACTGACGAGGATCGGCGCGACCGCCAGGTCCTGAGCCAGCAGGGTGGCGAAGGTCGCCCGACCGGCCGCCCCCTTCATACGGCCCCGCTCGGCCATGACCGGCAGGACGACGGCGGTGGAGGACAGGGACAGGCCCAACCCCAGCACGGCGGCGCTGGCCAGAGGTTGGCGCATCAGCATGAACACCGCCGCCAGGGCCGCCGCGCACAGGGCGATCTGGCTCATGCCCAGGCCGAACACCAGCCGCCGCATGGCCCGTAGTCGATCCCACGACAGTTCCAGGCCGATCATGAAAAGCAGGAAGGCGACGCCCAGCTCGGACAGCTGGGCCAACTGCTCTGCATCGGAAATGGTCAGCACCGACAGCCACGGCAGGACGTCGGAGAAGCGCCCCAGGCCATCGGGCCCCAGAAGCACGCCCGCCGCCAGAAAGCCCAGCACCGGGCTGATCTTCCAGCGGCTGAACAGAGGCACGACGACGCCAGCCGCCGCCAGGAAGACGACGAGGTCCTTGTACTCGCCGCCGCCTCCGTGCGCTCCCGCCATGCCGTCTCCCGCTGAATGGAACGCGGCGCGACGCCGCGCCCGTGCCGCATGGTCGCCGTCGCCGGGGCGGTCGCGCAAGGGCCTGGGCCGCGAAATCGTCCGGCGCTGGAGCAAGGCCCCGGCGTTCGCTAAGAACGGCGTCATGAAGCGCGCCCTGAACCGCCTGTTCCTGGACCATCCGAAGGAAGTCGGGGAGACCTACCTGCATCACGCGGTCGCCGCTTTTCGCTTCGGCTTCCGGCTTTCCCGGCTGTCGGCCTGCGCCTTCACCCATGCGGTCATGCCGGGCCTTCACAAGACGACGGTGTCGGACGAGATCAAGCGGATGGCTGACGAACTCGGCTATCGGGCCCAGGTGGCGCGCGAGTGCCGCATGAAGGACCCCGCCGCCTTTGATCCTGGTCTTTAGGGAGACGCCGTCTTGAACCAGCCTCAGGCCCTGGCCGGCGTGCGTGTGCTTGATCTCTCGCGGGTCCTGGCGGGACCGTGGGCGACCCAGATGCTGGCGGACCTGGGGGCCGAGGTCATCAAGATCGAACGGCCCGGCGTCGGCGACGACACCCGCGCCTGGGGACCACCGTTCACGACGCGGACCGACGGGACGCGCGGCGACGCGGCCTATTTTCTGTGCGCCAACCGGGGCAAGAAGTCGGTCGAACTGGACATGGCGTCGACCGAGGGCGCCGAGGCGATCCGCGCGCTGGCGGCGACGTCCGACGTGCTGGTCGAGAACTTCAAGGTCGGCGGGCTGAAGAAGTACGGCCTGGACTACGCCAGCATGTCGGCGATCAACCCGGGCCTCGTCTACTGTTCCATCACCGGCTTCGGCCAGACCGGACCGCGCGCCGAACAGGCGGGCTACGACTATATGATCCAGGCCATGGGCGGGCTGATGTCGATCACCGGCCAGCCGGACGGGGCGCCGGGCGCAGAACCGATGAAGGTCGGGGTCGCCGTGGTCGATCTGGCGACGGGCCTCTACGCCTCAAACGCCATCCTCGCGGCCTTGCTGCACGCGCGGGCAACGGGCCAGGGCCAGCACATCGACATCGCCCTGTTCGACGTCCAGGCCGCCATGCTGGCCAATCAGGCATCCAACTGGTTCGTTTCGGGCGTCTCCCCGACCCGCATGGGCAACGCGCATCCGAATCTGGTACCCTATCAGCCCTTTCCCTGCTCGGACGGCAGCGTGGTCATCGCGGTCGGCAATGACAGCCAGTTCCGCACGCTGTGCAGGGTGCTTCGAGCGGACGCGGTATCCGCAGACGCCCGCTTCGTGACCAATGCAGGCCGTATCGAGAACCGAGGCGAACTGGTCGCGGCGATCGCGGCGATGACTTCAGGCTGGCCCATGGCGGGCCTCATGGCGTCGCTCGAGGCCGCAGGCGTCCCTTGCGGGCCGATCAACACGGTCGAACAGGTCTTCGGAGAACCCCAGGCCGTCCACAGGGCGCTGGAAGTCGAACAGACCCGCCCGGATCTCTCGACCTCGGTGCGGACGGTGGCCAGCCCGATCCGGATGTCGGCCACGCCGGTCCGCTACGAGACCCCGCCGCCCGCCCTGGGCGCGGACACGGACACCGTCCTTGGGACGTTCATGGCCTAGCTGCCGAACAGCAGGGCGATCAATGCAGCGCCGAGCGTGACCTTCGCGGGCAGGGTTCTGTCCGGTGGGGAGGTGACATCCGGCTCGGCTTCGACTTCGAGCGCCTCGACGCCGGATCGAAGGGTCGACAGCGCGGCCTTGGCGGCGCTCGCCTGTTCGTCCGGGACCGACAGTCGGACCCAGCCCAGGGCCTGCAGGATCAGAGGGTCGGCCTTGGCGTGCTCGGCTCCGCCCAGGGTCGCATCGAACCCGTCCGCCCTCAGGCGGCCGGCGGCGATCTCGGCCTCATAGACGTCAGCGAAACGGGCGATCTCGATCACCGCCCGACCCCCTACAGGTCCAGCAGCGCCCGCGCCGGGTCTTCCAGCAACTGCTTGACGCGCACCAGGAAGGTCACGGCTTCCTTGCCGTCGACGATGCGGTGGTCGTAGCTGAGCGCGACGTACATCATCGGCCGGATCTCGACCTGGCCGTTCACCGCCATCGGGCGCTGGACGATGTTGTGCATGCCCAGAATGCCGGACTGCGGCGCATTCAGGATCGGCGTCGACATCAGCGAGCCGTAGGTGCCGCCGTTGGTGATGGTGAAGGTGCCGCCCTGAAGCTGGTCCAGCGTCAGGTCGCCGTCGCGGGCCGCCTTGCCCAAGGCCCCGATGCCCTTCTCGATGCCCGCCAGCGTCAGCTGGTCGGCGTCCCGCAGCACCGGCACCACCAGCCCCTTGTCGGTGCCGACGGCGACGCCGATGTCGTAGTGGTTCTTGTAGATGATGTCCGTGCCGTCGATCTCGGCGTTGACGGCCGGGATCTCCTTCAGGGCGTGGACCACGGCCTTGGTGAAGAAGGACATGAAGCCCAGCTTGACGCCGTGAGCCTTTTCGAAGGCGTCCTTGTACTGGTTTCGCAGCGCCATGATCGCCGTCATGTCCACCTCGTTGAAGGTGGTCAGCTGGGCGGCGGTGTTCTGGGATTCCTTCAGGCGGCGCGCGATCGTCTGGCGCAGACGGGTCATCTTGACCCGCTCCTCGCGGGGGTGGTCCGCGCGGGGCGCGACCGTCGGCGGAGCCACGGCGGGGGCCGCGGCGGGAGCGGGCGCGGGCGCGGGCGCGGCGCCGATGGCGGCCAGGGCGTCGCCCTTGGTGATGTTGCCCTTGGGACCGGTCGGAACGATGGCGGCGGGGTCCAGATTGTTCTCGCTGACCACGCGCTGAACCGATGGCGACAGCACGGCGTCGCCGGCCGGGGCCTTGAAGGCCGCTGAGCCGGTGTTGGCCGACGGCGGCGCGGCGGGGGCAGGCTTGGCTTCGGCCGCCGGGGCGGGAGCGGGCGCGGCAGCAGCGGCGCCTTCGGTCACGGAGCCAAGCACGGCGCCCGGCGTGACGGTGTCGCCTTCGGCGAACTTGATGTCGGCCAGGGTTCCGTCCGAAGGCGAGACGACCTCCAGCGAGACCTTGTCGGTCTCCAGCTCGACCAGGATCTCGTCCTTCTTGATCGGGTCGCCGACCTTCTTGGACCACTTGGAGATGGTCGCCTCGGAGACGGATTCTCCGAGCGTGGGGGTCAGGATGTCGGCCATAGGGGAGTTCCGGTCGTTCAGGTCAGACGATCATATAGGCAGGTTTGGCGTCAGGCGGGAGACATCCTGCCCTCAGCTTAGGCGAGAGCCTCGATGGTGAAGGCCTCGAGTTCCTTGAGGTGGCGGCTCATCTGGCCGGCGGCGGTCGAGGCCGAGGCCGGACGACCGACGTAGCGGGCGCGCCTGGACTTCACGTCCAGCTTTTCGAGCGTCAGCTCCAGCCAGGGATCGACGAAGGTCCAGCCGCCCATGTTCTTGGGCTCTTCCTGACACCACACGAGCTCGGCGTTGGGGAAGCGGGCCAGTTCGGTCAGCAGCGACTTCATCGGCCACGGATAGAACTGCTCCAGCCGCAGGATGTAGACGTCATCGCCCCCCTGGCCGGACTTCGCCTTCTTCTCGCGGGCGTCCAGCAGGTCGTAGTAGACCTTGCCTGAGCACAGGATGACCCGCCGGATGTCCTTGTCCGCCTTGATCGTGATGCCCGAGACCTCGGGCCGGGTCTGGGCGTCGTCGTGCAGCACGCGGTGGAAGGAGCTGCCCTCGGCCATGTCCTTCAGGGTCGAGACCGCCTTCTTGTGCCGCAGCAGCGACTTAGGCGTCATCAGGATCAGGGGCTTCCGGAACGGCCGGTGCATCTGGCGACGCAGGATGTGGAAGTAGTTGGCCGGCGTCGTGCAGTTGGCGACCTGCATATTGTCTTCAGCGCACTGCTGCAGGAAGCGCTCCAGCCGCGCCGAGGAGTGTTCGGGGCCCTGGCCCTCGTAGCCGTGGGGCAGCAGCATGGTCAGGCCGCACATGCGCAGCCATTTGCGTTCGCCGGAGCTGATGAACTGGTCGATCACCACCTGGGCCCCGTTAACGAAGTCGCCGAACTGGGCCTCCCACATGACGAGCGTGTTCGGATCCGACAGGGCATACCCGTATTCGAAGCCCAGCACCGCCTCTTCCGAAAGAGCGCTGTCGATCACCTCGAAGTGCTGCTGGTCGCCGCCGAGATTGTTCAGCGGGACGTAGCGCTCCTCGGTGGTCTGGTCGACGATGCCGGAGTGGCGCTGGGAGAAGGTGCCGCGCACCGAATCCTGACCCGACAGACGGACCGGGAAGCCCTCGGTCAGGAGCGAGCCGAAGGCCAGGCTCTCGGCCGTGGCCCAGTCGATGTTCTGGCCGCTGTCGATCATCTCGCGGCGCTGTTCGATCACCCGCTTCAGCGTCTTGTGGATGTCGACGCTGTTGGGGATGGTGGTCAGGCGGTGGCCCAGATCCCGCAGCTTGGCCTCGGGCACGGCCGTGTCGCCTCGGCGGTCGTCGCCTTCGGGCAGGCCCACGCCCTTCCACTGGCCATCCAGCCAGTCGGCCTTGTCGGCCTTGAAGCTCTTGCCGGCTTCGAACTCGGCGTCGAGCCAGGCCTCGAAACGCGCCACCTCGGCGTCGACGTCGGCCTGGGTCAGAACGCCCTCTTCGACCAGGCGCTTGGCATAGATCTCCCGTGTCGACGGCAGGGAGCGGATCTTCGAATACATCAGCGGCTGGGTGAAGGTCGGGTCGTCGCCTTCATTGTGGCCGAAGCGGCGGTAGCAGAACATGTCCACCACCACGTCCTTCTTGAACTTCTGTCGGAACTCGGTCGCGACCTTGGCGGCGAAGACCACGGCTTCCGGATCGTCGCCGTTGACGTGGAAGATGGGCGCCTGAACCATCAGGGCCACGTCCGAAGGATAGGGGGTCGAACGGCTGTTTCGGGGACTCGTAGTGAAGCCGATCTGGTTGTTCACCACGAAGTGCATGGTGCCGCCCGTGCGATAGCCCTTCAGCCCCATCAGGGCGAAGCACTCGGCCACCACGCCCTGGCCGGCGAAGGCGGCGTCGCCGTGGATCAGGACCGGCATGACCTTGGACCGGTCCAGCGCCCACTGGCTCTCGGGAAGGCCCGCATTGGCCTCGCGGATGTCGAAGGCCTGCTTGGCGCGCGCCTTGCCCAAGACGACCGGGTTGACGATCTCCAGGTGCGAGGGATTGGCGGTCAGGGACAGGTGGACGTGGTTGCCGTCGAACTCGCGGTTCGACGAGGCGCCCATGTGATATTTGACGTCGCCCGAACCCTCGATGTCCGAAGGGACGGTCGAGCCGCCCTGGAACTCGTGGAAGATGGCGCGGTAGGGCTTGCCCATGACAGCGGCCAGCATGTTCAGTCGGCCCCGGTGGGCCATGCCGAACACCATCTCGTCGACGCCCAGGGCCCCGCCGCGCTTGATGATCTGCTCCATGGCCGGGACCATGGCCTCGGCACCGTCCAGGCCGAAGCGCTTGGTGCCGGGGAAGCGCTTGTGCAGGAAGCGTTCGAAACCCTCGGCCTCGATCAGCTTGTTCAGGATGGCGATCTTGCCTTCCTTGGTGAAGCCGTTCTTCTCGAAGGCGTCGGGGCCCTCGAAGCGCTGCTGGAGCCAGGATTTCTCCTCCGGCTCGGCGATGTGCATGAACTGGATGCCGACATGGCCGCAGTAGGTCCGCTTCAGGATCGCCATGACCTCGCGGATGGTGCCGGTCTGCAGGCCCAGAACGCCGTCCAGATAGATCGGACGGTCCATGTCGGCTTCGGTGAAGCCATAGAACTCGGGCGTCAGCTCGGGGTTGGAGCCCGGCTGCTCGATGCCCAGTGGATCCAGCGTGGCGGCCAGATGCCCGCGCACGCGATAGCTGCGGATCAGCATCAGTACGCGGATGGAATCATGCGCGGCGGCGCGGACCTCTTCGGCGGAGATTCCGGCCGAGGGGGCGGACGTCGCGGCGGGCTTCACCTTCGGTTCCGGCTTGGCGACGGGCCAGCGACCGTCGAACACGGCGGTCGTCTCCGACGCCTCAGTGACGGCGTCCCGGCCCCAGCCTGCGGCGCTCGACGAGGCCCTCACCGCCTCGGCGGAGTCCCTCAACTGGTCGAAGAAGCCGCGCCATTCGGCCGGCACGCTAGAGGGATCGGCCGCCCAGCGGTCGTGCATCTCCTCGATGTAGGTGGCGTTGGAGCCATACAGAAAGCTGGTCTCGGCAAAGACCTGGTTCAGCCGACCGGCATCGTCCGCCATCGTATCTCGTCGTCCCGACATCGGCCCCGGGTGGCTCGCGGTCACATCCGCGTGAGGCCGACGGGCTCATATAGTCCCTGTTTCCTTATGGGTCATGACCGAATGGGGGCGGAGATCGAGAAAATCGGCGGAATTCTCATTCGGCCGGCTTCACCTCGCCATGCTGGCCGCCGAACCGCCGTTCCAGCACACGCTCCAGACGCGTCTTGACCCCGTCGATCAGGCTGAAGGCCGCCGGGATGAACAGCAGCGACAGAAGCGTGGAGGTGATCAGCCCGCCGATCACGGCGATGGCCATGGGCGAACGGAACTCGGTGCCCTCTCCGAAGGCCAGGGCGATGGGCAGCATGCCCAGACCCATGGCCAGCGTCGTCATGATGATGGGCCGGGCGCGTTTGTGGGCGGCGTCCATGATGGCGTCGTATTTGTTCATGCCCCGCTGCATGGCGATGATGGCGTAGTCGACCAGCAGGATGGAGTTCTTCGCCGCGATGCCGGTCAGCATGATGATGCCGATGAGAGCCGGCATCGACAGAGCCTTGCCCGTCACCAGCAGCAGGAAGAAGGCCCCGCCGAACGACACCGGAAGCGCCGCCAAGATGGTGATCGGGTGGAAGAAGCTTTTGAACAGGAGGACCAGCACGATGTACATCAGCAGGATGCCGGTCGTGATGGCGAAGATGAAGCCCGACGCGGTCTCCTGAAGGTTCTCCAACTCGCCCGACACCGCCTGGCTGACACCGGCCGGAAGGTTCTGCATCGCCGGCAGCGCATCCACCCGCTCCGACGCCTGGCCGAGAGTGATGCCGTTCAGCTCAGCCGTCAGGGTGGCGACGCGGCGCCGGTCCAGCCGGTCCAGCTGGTTCGGGCCCGCACCGAAACTGATGTCGGCGACCGACGACAGAGGCACCGTCGTGCCCGACGCCGTTGGCACCTGCAGGTTCTCGATCAGACCGAGGTCGGTGCGGGACTGTTCGGTCAGCATGACCCGGATCGGCACCTGGCGGTCGCCCAGGTTGAACTTGGGCAGCAACTGATCGGCGTCGCCCAGCGTCGCCACGCGCGCCACCGACGAGATGTCGGAGGCCGACACGCCTTGCAGCGCTCCGATGTCCGGCTTGGGCGTGATCAGGATCTCGGGGCGGACCAGCGCCGCCGTCGAGATGACGTTGGACAGGCCCGGCACGCCGCGCATCTCGCGCTCGACGGCGGCGGCCGCCGCCTCCAGCGCATCGCCGTCGTCGCCAACGAGCGAAATGGACGCCTGGCCGCCGCCGCCGCCTTCTTGGCCGAACTGGACCCGCGCACCGGGAATCTGGCGCAGGATCGGCCCCATCTCCTGTTCGAAGGCTTGCTGGCGAATGTCGCGCTCGCTCTTTTTGACCAGATTGATCGTGATCGACGCGCGGCGGACCTCTCCGGCCGATGACCCGCCCCCGGGCCCAAAGCTTGTGGTGGCCGAACCGATGGACGCATAGACCGAGCGCACTTCATCGCGTGCTGTGAGGGCATCTGTTACCCGCTGCACGGCAGCATCGGTTTCGGCCAGCGTCGCGCCCGGCGGAAGCTGTACCGTCACGTTGGACCGCGACAGGTCCTCGACAGGAATGAACTCGAACGGCAGGCGCGAAGCGAGAAACAGCGAGAAGATGAAGAACAGCAGCCCAAGCCCCATCACCCACATGCGGTGATCCAGGCCGCGCCAGACGACGTGGCGACGGAAGAAGCCGCCGGCCTTGCGCTCGCGGTCGGCTTTAAGCTGCTCGGAGCCAGAATGCCCCATGCCCCAGCGCAGCGCGACCAGATACCAGCGCATCCAAGCCGGGTCGGCATGCTCCTTGCCCTGGTCGGCCTTGAGCATATAGGCGCCCATCAGGGGGGTGAGCGTGCGCGCCACGACCAGCGAGAAGAAGACACTGACGCAGGCCGCGATGGCGAAGCTCTTGAAGAACTGACCCACCACGCCTGGCATGAAGCCGGTCGGCGCGAACACCGCGATCAGCGTCGCGGTGGTGGCGATGACCGCTAGGCCGATCTCGTCGGCGGCCTCGATGGCCGCGGGATAGGGGGCTTTGCCGTCACGGATGTGCCGGACGATGTTCTCGATCTCCACGATGGCGTCGTCGACCAGGATGCCGATGGTCAGCGACAGCGCCAACAGGGTGACGACGTTCAGCGACTGCCCTGTCAGATCCATGATGAGGAAGGTCGGGATCAACGACAACGGCATGGCGAGCGCCGCGATGAAGGTCGCGCGCCAGTCCCTGAGGAACACCAGCACCACCAGCACGGCCAGGCCCGCGCCCAGCAGCAGTGCTTCGACCGAGGCATGGAAGTTGTTGATCACGTCCTGGGTTGTGTTGGTCACCTCCTCGATGGTGACGTTGGTCAGCTCCGCATCGAGCTTTTCGACCTCTTCCTTGGTCCGCTCATAGACGTCGAGCTCCGACGAGCCTTGCGACCGGCTGATCGAGAAGGCGACAACCTCTTCACCGTTGAAACGCGCCCGGCCGCGGGGCTCGGACCATTCGTCGGTGACTTCACCCAGATCGCCAAGACGGACGGTGCGCCCGCCGACGGGGATCAGGGTCTCAGCCAGGGCTTCGACCGAGGGGGCCGAGCCGAGCGTGCGGATGGCCTGTTCGTTGCCGCCGATCTCGCCACGGCCGCCCGGAAGATTGATGTTGGCGGCGCGCAACTGGTTGGACACGGCGGCGGCGCTGACGCCCTGAGCGGCCAGCTTGACCGGATCCAGCTTGACGCGAATCTCGCGATTGACCCCGCCGTCGCGGCTGACTTGGCTGACGCCCTGAACCGACAGCATGCGCTTGGCGATGGTGTTGTCGACGAACCAGCTGAGTTCCTCCGGGTTCATCCCCGGCGCTCGGACGACGTAGGTGACGATGGGAATCCGGCTGAACTCGATACGCTGGACGATCGGCTCCTGAACATCGGCCGGCAGGTCCTGGCGCACCCCCGCGACGGCGTTCCTGACGTCGTTGGTCGCTTTCTCCAGATCGACGCCCAGGTTGAAGGTGATCGAGGTGGTCGAGACCGAGTCGTTGACCACCGAGTTGATGTCGTCGACCTCGCCCAGGCCCGCCACCGCATCTTCGATCAAGCGGGTGACCTGGGTCTCCAGCTCGGTGGGCGCGGCGCCCGACTGGACGACCGTGACCGACACAACCGGCAGGTCGACGTTAGGGAAGTTGTTGATCGGCAATCGGCCGTAGCTGACGATCCCCGCGACCGTCAGCACGATGAACAGGAGCACGATCGGGATCGGGTTCCGGATCGACCAGGAAGAGATGTTGTTGAAGTTCATGGCTCAGTTCGCCGGTGCCGCCGCGGGAGCGACCGCTGCGGCCGCGGAACGCGCCGGGGCCGTCGGCTGGACCACCCGCACCTGATCGCCTTCGCCGAGGAAGCCCGCGCCCTCGACCACCACCCGCTGGCCCGCCTGGAGGCCGGCGGACACGGCGACAGCGCCATTGGCGCGACCGGCCTCGGTTATGGGCTGGAATCGAACGATCGAATTGTCGCCAAGCACGTACACGCCGGGTCGGTTCTCGCGGAAAACGACCGCGGCCGAGGGCACCGTCAGCGAGGGCTGGCTGCCCGCGTCGATCTCGGCCCTGGCAAACATTCCGGGCCGCAGGTTGGAGCCGCCACCGAGGGCGATCCGGGCAAGGCCCAGACGGCTCTGCGGGTCGACCTGGGGGGTGACGATTCGCACGGTACCGCTGGTCTGTCCGGCCTGGTCCGAGACGATGGTCGCCGTCATCCCGGGGCTGACGAGCCGTAGCTCGGCTTCGGGAATCTGGGCGTCCAGCTCCAGCCGGCCGTCGCGAACCATGCGGAACAGCTCTGATCCGGCCTGGACGATCTGGCCGCGCGTAACGCTGCGGCTGGAGATCAGACCCGAAACCGGTGCCCGGATCGTGGCTTGGTTGACCCGCGTCTGGGTCTCGGCCAGAGCGGCGCGTGCCGCGGCGAGGTTGGCGGCCGAGGCGCGCTGGTTGGCCAGTGCCGTATCCAACGACGCCTGCGAGAGAAAGCCCCGCTCCTTCAACTCCTGCGAGCGGGCCAGGGCCGCTTCGTCGCGCGACAGATTGGCCTCGGCTGTCTGGACCTGGGCCTGCTGCTGACGAAGCTGAGCCCTCAGAAGGGCATCGTTCAACTGGACCAGCGCCTGACCCTGTCGGACGTAAGAGCCCTCGTCGACATAGACGGCGGTTGCCACGAGCCCGCCGGTCTCGGCGCCCACTGGGACCTCCTCCCAGGGCGTCACGCTGCCCGATGCCGTTATGATGCGCGGCAAGTTGGTCAGGGCGACGGTCTGTACGCTGACAGCCTGACCGACGGCCGCCTGAGCCGCGCCTTCTTCCTTGCCGTCGGACCCCCCACAAGCCGAAAGGCCCAAGGATGCCGCGATCAAGGTCGCCAACGCGGGCGCGCGGAGTCCCAGCATGCGCGATGCCGGGCGGGTCAATGTCGTGGAGGCCACGGGGGATCCTGTCGCTGTTCGCGGCGATGGGGAGCGCCGCAAGTCATCACCGGTTGACCGGCCGGGCTCAATAGCGCGTTCGGAGCCTCTGCTCAAACATCGTCGGCGTGAATTACACAGACGTAATGCACCTGTCCCAAAGGCGCCGAGCGCGCAACAAAGCCGCGTTGGCGCGGAGGCGACGACCATGCTAACCGCGCCGCACAATGACGACGCCCCCTATTGAACGCATCCGGAATTTTTCGGTGGTCGCCCACATCGACCACGGCAAGTCGACCCTGTCCGACCGGCTGATTCAGGTCACGGGGGGGCTGTCGGCGCGGGAGATGACGAGTCAGGTCCTGGATTCGATGGAAATCGAGCAGGAGCGGGGGATCACGATCAAGGCGCAGACGGTCAGGCTGAACTATCGGGCCAAGGACGGGCTCGACTACGTCTTGAACCTGATGGACACGCCGGGCCACGTGGACTTCGCCTATGAGGTCAGCCGGTCGCTGGCGGCGTGCGAGGGGTCGCTGCTGGTGGTGGACGCCAGTCAGGGTGTCGAGGCCCAGACCCTGGCCAACGTCTACCAGGCCATCGACAACAACCACGAGATCGTGCCGGTCCTGAACAAGATCGACCTGCCCGCGGCCGAACCCGACCGGGTGCGCCAGCAGATCGAGGACGTCATCGGGCTCGACGCCTCCGACGCCGTCCTGTGCAGCGCCAAGTCCGGCATCGGCATCGAGGATGTGCTGGAGGCCATCGTCACCCGCCTGCCGGCGCCCAAGGGCGACGTCGATGCGCCCTTGAAGGCCATGCTGGTCGACGCCTGGTACGACCCCTATCTGGGCGTCGTGCTGCTGGTGCGGGTCTTCGACGGCGTGCTCAAGGCCGGCCAGCGCATCAAGATGATGCAGCACGGCACGACCCATCTGGTCGACCGCGTCGGCGTCTTCCTGCCCAAGAACACCCCGGTGGACCAGTTGGGCCCCGGCGAGGTCGGCTTCATCACCGCCCAGATCAAGGAGGTGGCCCAGGCCGCCGTCGGCGACACCATCACCGACGAGAAACGCCCCACGGCCGAACCGCTGAAGGGCTTCAAGGACGTCCAGTCGGTGGTCTTCTGCGGCCTGTTCCCGGTCGACGCCGCCGACTTCGAGGACCTGCGCGCCGCCATCGGCAAGCTGCGCCTGAACGACGCCTCCTTCACCTATGAGATGGAGAGCTCGGCCGCCCTGGGCTTCGGCTTCCGCTGCGGCTTCCTGGGCCTGCTGCATCTGGAGATCATCCAGGAGCGCCTGAGCCGCGAGTTCAACCTCGATCTGATCGCGACGGCCCCCTCGGTGGTCTACAAGATCACCAAGCGCGACGGCACCGAGATCGACCTGCACAACCCCGCCGACCTGCCCGACGTGATGCAGATCGAGACCATCAGCGAACCGTGGATCAAGGCCACCATCCTGACGCCCGACGAATATCTGGGCGGGGTCATCAAGCTGTGTCAGGACCGGCGCGGCAGCCAGATCGAGCTGTCCTACGTCGGCGCCCGCGCCCTGGTGGTCTATGAGCTGCCGCTGAACGAGGTCGTGTTCGACTTCTACGACCGACTGAAATCCATCTCCAAGGGCTATGCCAGCTTCGATTACGAACTGACCGACTACAAGGTCGGCGACCTGGTGAAGATGTCGATCCTCGTCAACGCCGAGCCGGTCGACGCCCTGTCCATGCTGGTCCACCGCGCCCGGGCCGAGACGCGCGGCCGAGGCATGGTCGAGAAGATGAAGGAGCTGATCCCGCCCCACATGTTCGTCATCCCGATCCAGGCCGCCATCGGCGGCAAGATCATCGCCCGCGAGACTGTGCGCGCGCTGCGGAAGGACGTGACGTCGAAGTGTTACGGCGGCGACGCGACGCGCAAGAAGAAGCTGCTGGAGAAGCAGAAGGCCGGCAAGAAGCGCATGCGCCAGTTCGGCAAGGTCGAGATCCCGCAGGAGGCGTTCATCGCCGCGCTGAAGATGGATGAGGATTGAGGGTCAGGCTCAGGCGCGCATGGCGGCCTCGGCGGCGGCGAGAATCTCCGGCACCCGCCGTTTGACCGTCAGCCAGACGATTTCCGGCGAGACCTCGTCATAGTCGTGCCGATAAACATTGCCGGCTCCGGTAATGTCCTTCCACGGCAGGTCGGGTCGGCTCTCGCGTTCGGACGCCTCCAGCCGACGCGCCGCTTCGGAAATGATCTCCAGTGCCCGTGTGACGGCGTAGATCGTCCGAACATCTTCGGCGAAGGCCGCCGCCGAGAGGTCACCGGTCCAGTCGAGGGCGCGTCGGGCGTTCAGGGCGATGTCGCCCCACGCCTGAGCGCTGCGTTCAGAAGGCAAGGACGGCGTCGCGTTCGGCGGCCGGTCTGACATGGGCTTTCAGACTGGCGCGGTTGGACACGTCGACCTTGCCGGGCAGCAGGTCCGCGATGAAGCGAGTGATGCCGACGTAGTCATAGAGATCGACCCCGGCCGCCGGATCGATCTCGACCATGATGTCGATGTCGCTGTCAGGCCCCGCCTCGCCGCGCGCCAGAGAGCCGAACAAGGCCGCGTGCGCCACGCCCTTCAGACGCAGCGCCGCCTCATGGGCGCGCAGGGTCGCGATGACGTCGTCGCGGGTCATGGGGGGAATGTAGGTTGGAATTCGGCGGGTGGCGAGTGGGCCGCCATCGGCGGCAAGATCATCGCCCGCGAAACCGTGCGCGCGCTGAGGAAGGATGTGACGTCGAAATGCTACGGCGGCGACGCGACGCGGAAGAAGAAGCTGCTGGAGAAGCAGAAGGCCGGCAAGAAGCGGATGCGCCAGTTCGGCAAGGTCAAGATCCCGCAGGAGGCGTTCATCGCCGCACTGAAGATGGATGAGGATTGACTGCCGACCGGCGGCGGCGACCTGAGTTCTGCGTCGAGCCGGAATGCGCTATGCTCGCTGCATGAGCGATCTTCTGGCCCGCATCACGATCCGTCCCGACCTCTGCGGCGGGCGTCCCTGCATCCGGGGCATGCGGATGCGGGTCAGCGACGTGCTGGGCATGCTGGCGGCGGGGGAAACCGCAGCCTCCATTCTCGAACACCATCCCGATCTGGAGCCTGAGGACATATTGGCCTGCCTCGCCTACGCCGCGCGCGAGGTGGATCACGCGGTCATCCTCGCCGCGTGAGGATCATCATCGATCAGCAGTTGCCGCCGCTTCTGGTTAGCTGGTTCCGGAGTCGAGGCCTGGCCGCGGTCCACGTCCGCGACCTTGGCATGAGCGCCGCGCCCGACGCCGAGATCTGGGCGGAAGCGACGAGGGACGACGCTGTCGTCATCAGCCGCGACGAGGATTTCGTCGCCCGGGTGCGTTCCGGCGGCGCGCGGTTGGTCTGGGTCCGGCTCGGCAACTGCGCGAACCCGGCGCTTCTGTCAGCGATCGAAACCAGCTGGGCCGCGATCACGCGACGACTGGAGGACGGCGAGCGTCTTGTGGAGCTTCGGGGCTGATGCGCTTCATGGACCTCACCTCATGGAGCGGGATCCTGACCACGGTCATCGGCATCGCCCTGTTCGCCCTGATCGGGGTGGGCATCCGGCTGGTGCTGATGATGAGCTTTCAGCAGCGGCGCGAGCGGGCCAACCGACAGATCAATGAGCGGCTGAAGACCCTGATGGCGGCCTATAAGGTGCTGGGCGGGTCGTTCACGGGCAATCTGGCGGTCGATCCGCGCCATATGCGCGATCTGCGCCGCGCGGGCATGGCCGCCGCGCCGGAAGGGGCGGCCAGCACGGCCGGGCCGGCGACGGACGAGGGCTCGGACCGCGCGCGGCGCATTCGCGACGCGGTGGAGGCGGCGTTGTCGGACATCATCCTGCTGGGCACCGACGAGCAGGTGCGGCTGGCCCAACGCGCGGCCGTGGAACTGGTCGAGGGGCGGCCGGTCCATACCGACGAACTGGTGGTGTCGCTGCGCGACTTCATCCGCGCCTCGCTCGACCTCGCGCCCATCCCGGCGGACCTGGCCATTCCCAGGCAGGGCCCGACGCGGCCGGGCGGCGGAGGGGGCCGGGGCGGAGGCGACGGCGGGCGTGGCGGTGGGCGCGGCGGCGGCGGCGGTGGCGGTGGCGGTGGCGCGGGCGGCGGCGGCGGCGGCGGCATGGGCGGCGGCGGCCAGGGTGGGGGCGCGGAGATTTCTTAGGGGCCCAGACGCGCGGCCGAGGCCGGGTCGAGACGATGGGACCGGCAGACCGCCGCGAAGAAGCGCTTGCGCCCGATCGGCAAGGCTGGGATTGCGCAGGAGGCGTTCATCGCCGCGCTGAAGATGGATGAGGATTGATCGTGATCGCCCCCTATACGCCGACGCCCGAGCCCAACACCCTGGAGACGGCCCTGGCCGGCCTGATCGCCGATCCGGCCAAGGGTCAGGCCGTGTTCGAGCACGCCCTGTTGTTCGAGGTCGTCTATGTCGTTCCGACGGACGGCGTGCCGCCCGAGGGCGAGATCCTGGGCGTGGACCGCCCGTTCCGACTGGACGGCGTCACCCTGGGCGACGGTCAGCAGCCGACCGCCCTGTTCACCTCGCCCGAGAAGGCCAAAGCCGCCTTTGGGCCCGAGACCCCCGTCATGGGGATGCGGGGGCTGCACGCGCTGGAAATCATGGAGGCCAACGGGGTCATCCTGAACCCCGGCGCTCCGCCCGGACTGGTGCTGGACCCCGCGCAGATCCAGGCGATCACCCGCGACGTGGTGGACGCCCGCTTCTCGGTCGGAGACGTCACCCTGAGCGCGCCCGAGCGGGAGCCGACCAATCTGGTCGCCCGGTTGACCAAGGCCCTCGCCACGCCGGAAGTGTCCGGCGCCTGGCTGGCCCGCGCCGTCTGGGCCGATGAGCGGCCCGGCGGCTGGTACCTGGACGTGCGCGGCGCCACCGGCCTGGCCGACATCCGCCGCCGGGTCACGGCCTCCATCATCGGCCTGGATTTCCACGGCGAGACCATGGAGCTGAGCGTCGGCCCAGAGCGGGACGGGAACGGCGTGGGGATCCGGCTGGTCTGAGGGCGGCGGGACGAGCGGGCGTGGCGAGACGTTCGCTGTTTTTCTCAATCATCCAAGCTCGCGCCGAATTCTTGTGTCGGTTCAACGGCCCGGCCTGACGAGGCGGCTTGTTCGCGCCCGCATTCGCGGCGGTGTCAGAATGGGCGGATGAGCCAGCGCCCGGATGCCACGCCCCAACCCCCCGCCGCCGATCGGCCGGCCCACTATCGTCTGTCGACCGCGACGTGGGAGCTTATCCTAGAGGAGTATCGGGAGGGGGCGACGGCGCCCTTCCTGTCGCGCAAGTGGCGGGTGTCCGTGCACGCCATCCGCAAGCGCGCGACCAAGCACGGGGCGACCAAGCGCGACTGGGGCGACGCCCAGGCGATCAGCCAGGCCCTGGCGCGCGAGGCCGAGCTGGAGGAGGCGCGGCGGAACACTCCGGAGGCGGTGGCGGCGCGGCTGTTCGCCGGGATCGAGATGGACGGGGACGAGGACGATCCGGCGATGCTGGCGCGGACGGCGACCCTGGTCAGCGGGCGAGCGATGAAGGGGCGGCTGTGGGCCGAGGCCAAGGCCCTGGCCGGGCTGGCGGAGGCCTATGCGCGGCTGGCGGCCCAGCCGGCGATGACGGACGATCTCTATCGCCCCTCGCCGCAGGACCAGGCGGCGGTGGACTATCTGATGTCGTGTCTGCCTCGGTATGAGGCGATGGAAGCGGCGGTGATCGCGGGGGACTGGGCCCTAGCGGCCGAACACGTCCACCCCAACGGCGCCGTCGGGTGATAGCCAGGCGCGCTTCATGCCCTGGCTGTTGAAGGGATCGGCGTGACGGCCGTGGCGGTCCAACGCGATCAGGCCGCCGTCGCCGCCCAGGGCGCCGATCTCTTCGATCACGGCCTGGGCCGCCTGAGCGACGGAGGCGCCCGCGCGGACCCGCCAGGAGACCTGGGCGGCGGCGGCGGTGCGGATGAAGTACTCGCCCTGACCGGTCGAGGAGACGGCGACGTCCCTTTCGGCCCAGACCCCAGCGGCGGGGATGGGGGTGTCGCCGACGCGGCCCGGCAGCTTGCCGAAGACGCCGCCGGTCGAGGTGGCGGCCGCGAGGCGGCCCTGGGTGTCGAGCACGCAGCAGCCGACGGTCCCATGGGCAAGCTGGGGCGGGTGGCCGGGGGGATGATTGTCCTCGCCCTGGCCGGCGCGGGTGAACCAGGTTTCCGGGTCGTCGATGGGCTCAAGCCCCTGTTCGGCGGCGAAGCGGGCGGCGCCGGACCCAGCCAGCAGGACATGGGGGGTCTGGTCCATGACGGCGCGGGCGGCGCGGATGGGACTGCGGTAACCCTGGAGCGCGCAGACGGCGCCGGCGCGGCGGCTGGAACCGTCCATCAGGCTGGCGTCCAGTTCGTATTCGCCGGCCAGGTTGGGCGACGAGCCGCGCCCGGCGACGTAGAGGCCGCTGTCTTCCAGAAGAGCGACCGCCTCGACGACGGCGTCCAGCGCCGGCAGGCCGTCGTTCAGACGCGGGGCCATCGCCTCGACCACCTGACGCATGTGGGCGACCTCGGCGGCGTAGTCGCGCGAACGGCGCGCGCCGGCGCCGCCGTGCAGGATGAGGGCGGGGGCGGGCATGGACGTCTCTCCTGAAGCGTTCGGCCTCTTTGACGGCGGGCCGGGGCCTGATTAGCGTCCCCCCGACGCGGGCGCCACGGGGGCGACCGCCCTGAAAGTTCATTCATGCGCGCAGTTCTGTCCAAAGCCGTTGGCGGCCCCTCGTCCCTGGTGGTGGAGGACATCCTCGATCCGACGCCCAAGGCGGGCGAGGTGGTGATCGAGGTCAAGGCGGTGGGCATCAACTTCCCCGACACCCTGATCATCGAGGACAAGTACCAGTTCCGGCCCGAACGCCCCTTCGCGCCGGGCGGCGAGGTGGCCGGCGTGATCGAGGCGGTCGGCGAGGGGGTGAAGGGCCTGTTCAAGGGCGACCGCGTCATCGCCGTGCCGGGCTGGGGCGGGCTGGTCGAGCGGCTGGCGGTGCGCGCCGACAGCGTCATCAAGATACCCGACGGCATGGCGTTCGAGGAAGCGGCGGCGCTGGTTCTGACGTACGGCACGGCCTACTACGCCCTGAAGGACCGGGCGAATCTGCAGGCCGGGGAGGCCTTGCTGGTGCTGGGCGCGGCGGGCGGCGTGGGGGCCGCGGCGGTGGAACTGGGCAAGGCGATGGGGGCGCATGTGATCGCCGCCGCCTCCACCGCCGACAAGGTGCAGTTCGCCCTGGAGCTGGGGGCCGACAACGGCCTGATCTATCCATCCGGGCCGATGGACAAGGCGGCGCAGAAGGGGCTGTCGGGCGAGCTGAAGCTGGCGTCGGGCCGGGATGGAGCGGACGTGGTGTTCGACGGGGTGGGGGGCGACTATGCCGAGCCGGCGCTGAGGGCCATGGACTGGTGCGGGCGGTATCTGGTGATCGGCTTTCCGGCGGGGATCCCGTCGTTGCCGCTCAATCTCACCCTGCTGAAGTCGGTGTCGGTGGTCGGGGTGTTCTGGGGGGCGGCGGTGGCGCGCGATCCGGAAGGGCACAAGGCCAATATGGCCGACCTGATGCGGCTGTGGTCCGAGAAGAAGATCAAGCCGCGCGTGTCGCGCACCTTTCCGCTGGAGCGGGCGCACGAGGCGATCCAGGCCCTGTCGGACCGGACCGTCATGGGCAAGGTCGTGGTGACGGTCGAGGACTAATCCCCCGCCAGCCGCTTGAGCGCTCGGGCGGCGGCCTCGTGGTGTCGCTTCTTCACATTGGTGCCGAGCGTCGCCAGCAGGGCGGTGATCACGGCCGCGTCGTCGGTGAAGCCGATGCCGAGGAGCACGTCGGGAATGGCGTCGAACGGCATCACGAAATAGGCCAGCGCGCCCATCATGATGCCCTTGGCGGCGAGCGGCGTCTCGGGGTCGCGGGCGGCGTAGTACACGCTGACCAGGCGGTCGGCGAAGGGAATGCGGGCGGCGACGCGGGCGAGCTTGGGCCAGAAGGCGGCGCGGACGCGCTGTTCGTTGACCTTCTGCACGGCGGGCAGCAGCGCCTTGTCCGGATCGATGGCGTCTTGGGGCGACGTCGGGTTTGCGTTTGCGGTCATGGCGGCTAAATCCCCGCGACTTCTTCAGGTTCAGACAACATAGGGACGGACGCCATGAAACTCGACAGCGGCATTTCGGCGGTGGTCACGGGCGGGGCCTCGGGGCTGGGCGAAGGCACGGCGCGGGCGCTGGCGGCCGCCGGGGTCAAGGTCGCCCTGTTCGACATGAACGCCGAGAAGGGCGAGGCCGTGGCGGCCGAGATCGGCGGGGTCTTCTGCGCCGTCGACGTGACCGACGACGCCTCGGTGGCGGCCAGTTTCGAAAAGGCCCGGGCGGCCCACGGCCAGGAGCGGCTGACGGTGAACTGCGCCGGTATCGCCACCGGCATGAAGACGGTCAGCCGCAAGAAGGACACCGGCGAGATCAAGGCCCATGACATGGCCCAGTTCGAGCGCACCGTGCGGGTCAATCTGTTCGGCACCTTCCGCGTGCTGAGCCAGTCCGCCGCCGGGATGGTGACGCTGGACAAGATGGACGACGGCGAGCGCGGTCTGGTCGTCAACACCGCCTCGGTGGCGGCCCAGGACGGGCAGGTCGGCCAGGCGGCCTATTCGGCGTCCAAGGGCGGCGTCTATGCCATGACCCTGCCGATCGCGCGGGATCTGGCGCAGGAGGGCATCCGGGTGAACACCATCCTGCCGGGCATCATGTGGACGCCGATGATGGCGGGCATGGACCAGAAGATCCAGGACGCCCTGGCCGCCCAGATCCCCTTCCCCAGCCGCCTGGGCACGCCGGCGGATTACGCCTCGCTGGTGCTGGAGCTGGCGCGGAACGTCTACATCAACGGTGAGTGCATCCGTCTGGACGGCGCGATCCGAATGGCGCCGCGCTGATCAGTCCGCCTGCGGAGCCTCGGGCGCTGCGGCCTCGGCCTCGCTGACGGCTTCGGCGGCCTGATCCAGCGCGTACTGGGCGACGAGGCCGTAGGTCTGCATGTGCTCGGGGTCGTTCGACGCCCAGGCGCCGTTCGTCGCCATGCCCTGGCCGGCCTGGATGGCCGACTGGACCTCAGGGTCGCTCAAGGCGTCGGCGACCAGGGCCTCGACGTCGATATCGGCGAGCGCATGCTGGGCGATGGCGCCCGCGTGACGGCTGATCTCGGCGGTGAAGCGGCCGACCTCCGGCGCGTATTCGGCCCACAAGGCACCGATGCGCTGATCGCGTTGCTCCTCAGACAGGGTCTCGTCCTCGGCGATGGCCTCGGCGCGTTCACCGAACGCCTCCATCCGGGCCTCGAAGGCTTCGGCGGCGGCTTCGATGGCGCGTTCCGCCGCGGTTTCAGGATCGCCAGCGAGGGCGGAGGAAAGGGGCAGGACCGCGAGCGCGGCGGCGAGGCTGAGGACGCGGATCATGGCGGGAGCTCCCTTGTCTGAAGGGCAAGCTCCGCCCGAACAGCGTTCCGCTCAAGTGAAATCGCGGTAAGGCGTCAGGATCTACTGGGCGGACGCGGGCGCAGGTGGGGCGTCCGCCGCCCGTTCGGCCTCGGCGCGCACCATGGCGGGAAGGCCGCGAACCTGGGCCATGCCGACCTCGAACCCGGTGCGCGCGCCCGCCTGCTGATCGGCGGGAAGGGCGGCGAGCTGGGGCAGGACGAAAGCTTCGAGTTCGGAGGCGAAGGCGTCGGCTTCCGGTTGATAGCGGGCCTGGATGACGTCGAGATCGGCGTCGCGTTTGGCGAGGTCGGGCCCCGCCTCCGCGATGGCGGCTCCCATCTCCTCGCCCATCTGGCGCATGCGGCCCTCGAAGGCTTCGGCGCGGGCCTCGATGGCGGCCTCGGCCGCGGCCGCGTCGGAGGCGACGTCTGGAGCGGATGTCGGGGCCGGAGCCGCTTCCTGCGCCAGAGCCGGGCTGGTCGCCATCAGGGCGGCGGCGAAGAGGATCGAACGCATGAGAAACTCCGCTGGTCAGGCCCAGACCCTCGCACGGGCAGGGCCGGGTCGCCAAGCCGGGATCAGCCCCGGCGGTCGCGCTTGGCCAGGACCCGCAGGCGGAGCGCATTCAGCTTGATGAAGCCCTGGGCGTCGGTGTGGTCATAGGCCTGGACGCCTTCCTCGAAAGTGACGAGGTCCTGATCGTACAGGCTGTTGGGGCTCTCGCGGCCGATGACGGTGACATTGCCCTTGTAGAGCTTGATCCGGACGGTGCCGGACACCTTCTGCTGGCTGTGATCGATGGCGGCCTGGAGCATCTCGCGCTCGGGGGCGAACCAGAAGCCGTTGTAGATCATCTGGGCGTATTTGACGGCCAGCTCGTCCTTCAGGTGCATGGCCCCGCGATCCAAGGTGATGGACTCGATGCCCCGATGGGCGGCCAGCAGGATGGTGCCGCCCGGCGTCTCATAGACCCCCCGCGACTTCATGCCGACGTAGCGGTTCTCGACGAGGTCGAGACGGCCGACGCCGTTGTCGTGACCCAGCTGGTTCAGCGCCGTCAACAGTTGAGCGGGTGACAGGGCCTCGCCGTCGATGGCGACCGGATCGCCCTTCTCGAAGGTCATGGTGAAGACGTGCGGCCTGTCCGGCGCGTCCTCGGGCGAAATGGTGCGCTGGTGCACGAACTCGGGGGCCTCGACGTTCGGGTCCTCCAGCACCTTGCCCTCGGACGAGGAGTGCAGAAGGTTGGCGTCGACGCTGAAGGGGGCCTCGCCGCGCTTGTCCTTGGCGATGGGGATCTGGTTCTTCTCGGCGAAGTCCAGCAGGGCCTCGCGGGAGCGGTACTCCCACTCGCGCCAGGGGGCGATGACGCGGATGTCGGGCTCCAGCGCATAGTAGCCGAGTTCGAAGCGGACCTGGTCGTTGCCCTTGCCGGTGGCGCCGTGGCAGACGGCGTCGGCACCGACCATGCGGGCGATCTCGATCTGGCGCTTGGCGATCAGCGGGCGGGCGATGGACGTGCCGAGCAGATACTGACCTTCATACAGGGCGTTGGCGCGGAACATCGGGAAGACGAAGTCGCGCACGAACTCCTCGCGCAGGTCGTCGATGAAGATGTTCTCGGGCTTGATGCCGAGTTTCAGGGCCTTCTCGCGGGCGGGGGCCAGTTCCTCGCCCTGGCCCAGGTCGGCGGTGAAGGTCACGACCTCGGCGCCGTATTCGGTCTGCAGCCACTTGAGGATGATCGAGGTGTCCAGACCGCCGGAATAGGCGAGGACCACCTTCTTGGGAGCGGGCTGGGTCATGGGCGCGGGTCCTTGGGGAGACGTTCGGCGCGCTTAAAGGGCGAAGCCGCGTCGAGCGCAACCCTCTCGCGGATCCAAGCGCGCGACGCTGGCGAAAGGGTTTCATCACAACGAGCACAGCGAAGGCACAACGGCCACAACGGGACCGAGTGGTAGCGAGGGAGACGATCGGTCACCGGATACATCACATCTTCGGATGGCGGCTCACGCCGCCCGGTCTTGATCGACGCGAAGCGTCTATTCTCGCGGCGAGCAGAATGAGCAGTCGGCGACGGTGCGGCGCACTCGGTACCGTCGTGTCCTTTGTAAGCCCGTTGTGCTCGTTGTGATGAACCCTCTCCGGCGGCTCAGCACACTTGGTCGAAGGCCGTCAGCCCCACGGACCCCGCGGCCGCTGCGCTCCACCCGTCAGGGGGACCGAGGTACCCGGTGCGGATGTCGGGACGGAAGTCGAGGCCGCGCGCGCCGTCACGCCCATGCGGGTCCCCAGCTCCATCAGGGCGCGGACGCGGTTGCCCGTGTTGGGGTGGGTCGAAAAGAGGTTGTCGGCGCCGCGCCCTGACAAGGGGTTGATGATGAAGAGTTGGCCGGACGCGGGATTGCGCTCGGCGGTCAGGTTCACGATCCGCTTGGAATAGGCCTCGATCTTCTGAAGCGCGCTGGCCAGCGCCTGGGGGTCCTGGGCGATCTCGGCGCCGACACGGTCGGCCTCGTACTCGCGGGCGCGGCTGATGGCCATCTGCACCAGACCCGCCGCCATGGGGGCGAGCAGCATCAGAGCGAGCGTGCCGATGATGCCGCCCGGACGCTCCCGGTCGCCGCCGCCGAAGAAGAGGGCGAAGTTCGCCAGCGCCGAAATGGCGCCGGCCAGCGTCGCCGTGACCGTCATGGTCAGGGTGTCGCGGTTCTTCACATGGGCCAGTTCGTGGGCCATGACGCCGCGAATCTCATCGCGGGTCAGCATGTCGAGGAGGCCTGTGGTGGCGCAGACCGCTGCGTTCTGAGGATCGCGGCCCGTGGCGAAGGCGTTGGGCTGGTCGTTGGGGATGATGGCGATCCTGGGCCGGGGCAGGCCGGCACGCTCGGCCATCTGGACGGTGTCGGTGACATAGGTGCGGATGCGGGCGTCCGGGTGGGTCTCGTCCACCATCTGGGCGCGGTACATGCGCAGCACGATCTTGTCGGCGTTCCAATAGCTGAACAGGTTCATGCCGCCCGCGAAAACGAGCGCGACCAACATGCCGTTGGCGCCGCCGATCAGAAAGCCGATGCCGCCGAACAGAGCGGTCAGCACGGCGATCAGGGTGAAGGTCTTCAGATGGTTCATGGCGGTGACTATGTGGTTCAGCATCCCCGGACGCTCAAGAGGCCCTCACCGTGACCGATGATCCCGTTTCCGAACCCGCCGAAGCGCCGGAACCGCGCGTTCTGAGCGAGGCGGCGAAGCGCGCGCTCGCCGAGGCCGAGGCGCGCCGGGCGGCGGCCGCAATCGTCGTCCTGCCGCCGGAGGACGGGGGACCGCGCGGGCCCGAGCCGACCCGCTATGGCGACTGGGAGAAGAAGGGGCTGACGGTGGATTTCTGAGGCTCCTCCTCCGTGTTCTCCGTGACGAACCCTTCTTCGCCGGATGCGCCCGGTCCGTTTTCCGCTTTCCCCCCGCCACCCCGCCCGGCATGATGCCCGTCTCGATAAGAAACCAACCGGAGACGACCATGGCCCTGACCAACCGCCAATGGGTGCTGCGCCAGAGACCGCACGGCCTGGTGCAGGACAGCGATCTGGAGCTGGTCTCCACCCCGGTGCCGGATCTGGCCGATGGCCAGGTGCTGGTGCGAACCATCTATCTGTCACTCGATCCGACCAACCGGACCTGGATGAACGACGCGGTCGGCTATCTGCCGCCGGTGGGGCTGGGCGACGTGATGCGCGGCCTCACGCTGGGCGTGGTCGAACAGTCGAAGTCCGAGCGGTTCGCGGTCGGCGACATCGTGACGACGGCCATGGGCGGCTGGGCCGACTACGGCGTGGTGCCGGATACAGGCGTCAGCAAGGTGCACCGCTTCCCCGGCCTGCCGCTGACGGCCAATATGTCGGTGCTGGGCATGACGGGGCTGACCGCCTGGGCGGGCGTGACCGACGTGCTGAGGCCCGAGCCGGGCCAGACGATGGTCGTTTCGGCGGCCGCCGGGGCCGTGGGCTCCATCGCCGGACAGATCGCCAAGCAGAAGGGCGCGCGCGTCATCGGCATCGCCGGCGGGCCCGAAAAGTGCGCCTGGCTGACGGGCGAGCTCGGCTTCGACGCGGCCATCGACTACAAGAACGAGGACGTGGGCGAGGCGCTGGATCGCCATGCGCCGGGCGGCATCGACCTGAACTTCGAGAATGTGGGCGGCGACATCATGATCGCGGTGTGGAACCGGCTGAACATCCACGCCCGCATGGCCGTGTGCGGCATGGTCTCGGCCTACAACGCCACCAAGCGCCCGCCGAGCCCCGACCTCAGCCGCCTGATCACCCACCGCATGTCCATGCAGGGGTTCCTCGTCATGGACTACAGCCCGCGCGCCAGGGAGTTCGTGGCCGAGGTCGGACCGTGGCTGGCGGGCGGTCAGGTCAAGTGGAAGGTCCACGTCGATCACGGCCTGGAAGGCGCGGTGACCTCGTTGAACCGGTTGTTCACGGGCGATCACGACGGCAAGCTGCTGGTGCGGGTGTCCGAGGAGCCGTAAGGCGGTCGGCGTCCGTCATTCGAGGAGACCCGATGAGCGATCCGCTGCACGTCCATTTCGAGGACCTCGAGGTCGGCCAGGTCCTGCAGCTGGGGGCCTGCGCCGTCGACGAGGCGGCGGTCGCCCTGTTCGTCGAGCATTTCGCGCCGGGCTGGGACACGGCCTATGGCGCGCCTGACGCCCTGACCTATGCGCTGTGGAGCCGGCTGGCATCGGACACGTCGGCGGGCTGGGCCCAGTCCAAGGTCCTGGCCGTCGACGGCCTGCGCTTCATGCGCAATCCGCCCGCGGGCGAGCTGCTGCGCGGGCGGATGACTGTGATGGGCAAGGACCCCGTGGGCGACGAGAAGGGCATCGTCATCGCCCAGCACGACCTGTTGGACGAGGGCGGACGGCTGGTCTTCTCGTGCCTGACGCGGGGACTGTTCGTGAGGAGATAGGGAGGTTCTAGGTTCGAGGTTCTAGGTTCGAGGGTCAGCGCAGTGACACCATCGCCTCGCGCTGATGACTAAACCTCTGGCCCTCAAAACCTCGAACCTAAAACCTAATCCCTCGTCTTCAGGCGTTTCCGGCCACCTGGCCCGTCTGGCGCGCGCGGTCGAAGGCGAGCGCGATCAGACGGTCCCAGCCCAGCACCGACACCAGATGGGCATAGATCTGGCCGAGCGCGCCGTTGTCGCGCAGTTCCGCCAGCTTCTCGGGCGACAGACCCTTCAGCTTCTCTTCCGAGACGGCGAAGTAGTCGGCCAGCTTCTGCGGCTGGCCAGGCTGGCCGTTGGCATCGCGCGGCGTGAAGACGGCTTCCTTGACCTCGAACAGGTCGAGGTCGCTCAGCAGCTTTACGAAGCTTTCGGTGCGCATGCGCTCCTGCTCGAAGTTGTTGCAGAACTCCATCGCCTGATTGACGTAGTCGGACGGCTGGCCGTCGACGAACAGCGGGGCCTGGCCACCCTCGACGATGAAGGGCGCGGCGCGGTCGATGCACAGGATCATGCGCTGCGCGGCCGCGTCATTGGCGAAGACGAAGGGATACCGGCGCACGTAGGCGGGGATGTAGGCCTCGGGGCGGAACTCGCCTTCGGGCGTGATGAACAGGTTTTCGGCCTGACGCAGGCCCATGATGGCGACCGGCATCTTGGCGTCGCCGAGGAACACCACGGGATAGGACAGGGCGGCCGGCGCGAACTCGGTCACGGTCAACGGCACGACGTGCGAGGTTCCGACGAAGGCATAGGGCTTTTCGACCGGATTGACGCCCAGGGTGCCGTGCAGCTCGGCCGCAAGCGGCTCTGGCTTGGAGTAGAACAGAACATTGCCGTCGAGCTGGCCCTGGGCGTTGGCGGCGGTGGTGTCGGTCATGAGGCGAAATGCTCTGGATTGTCTGGGAAGGGGGCCTCATAGCCGAACCGTGCGGACGCGGCAAACCGGTCGCCGCACGGTTGCGGGCGGAATGACGAAAGCCTAGCTCTGGAACATGTCGAACGCCTGCGGCCACGACCACCCGGACACCGGATTGACCCCCGGGCAAATCGCGCGCGCGCTGGACGACGCCGAGATTCGCTGCGCGTCCGGCGGCGAACGTCTCACGCCTCCACGCCGCCGGGTGCTGGAGCTTCTGCTTCAGGCCGGGGAGGCGGTGAAGGCGTATGATCTCATCGCCCGCTATGGCACCGACGGCGCGGCCGCCAAGCCGCCAACTGTGTACCGCGCGCTCGATTTCCTCGAGAAGAACGGCCTGGCGCACCGCATCGCCTCGATCAGCGCCTATGTGGCCTGTTCCGCCGGTGACCAGGCCCATGCCGCCGCCTTTCTGATCTGCGACTGCTGCGGGGCGACGGTGGAGGTCACCCCGCCCGAGGGCGAGGCCCTGCGCCGCGCCGCCCAGAGCGCGGGATACGCCCTGGAGCGGACCACGATCGAGGGTCACGGCCGCTGTCCCGCCTGCCGGATCGCCGCATAGCGGTCTGTGTGGTGGCGGGACCGATCCCGCGCGCCTAGACTGTAGGCATGGACGCCGCCCGGCTTTTCCCACCCCGCCGCCTGAAGGTCTCGCTGAGCGATCGCGGGGGCGAGATGGCCGTGCTGGATTTCGGCGACGTCAATCGGCCGGTCGACCTCGTGTTCAGCCACGCCAATGGCTTCAACGCGGCGACCTATCGCTCCATCCTGGCGCCGCTCGCCTCGTCCCTGCGCATTCTGGTTCCGGACCTGCGGGGACACGGCCGTTCGACGCTGCCGACCCGGATCGAGGGCCGGCGCGACTGGCACGACCACCGCGACGACCTTCTGGCCCTGCTCGAGGCCTTTCCGGGACCGCCGGTGGTGCTGGCGGGGCATTCCATGGGCGGGACAGCGTCTCTTCTGGCGGCGGCCGAGCGGCCGGCGCGGGTCTCGCGCCTGGTCCTGTTCGATCCCGTGATCTGGGGCGGGGTGACATCGGTGGTGTTTCGAGCCCCGGGCCTGCGTCGACTGTCGGACCGGATTCCGCTGGTGCGGACCGCGCTTCGCCGCCGCGCCGTGTTCGACAGCCGCGAACAGGCGCTGGAGGCCTATCGCGGGCGCGGCGCCTTTCGCGGCTGGGGCGACGCCGCCCTGATCGACTATCTCTCCGACGGCCTGATCGAACGGCCTGACGGCGGGGTCGCCCTGGCCTGCGCCCCGCAGTGGGAGGCGTCGAACTACGTCAGCCAGGGTCACGATCCCTGGCGGGCGATGCGCGCCTATCGCGGCCCGACGAGCATCCTGAAGGCCGAGACCGGATCGATCAGCCAGGTGTCGGAGCGACCCCGAGGCCTGCCCCACGTCACGGTCCAGACCGTGCCGGGAAGCCACCACCTGTTCCCCATGGTCCGCGCCGACGTCGTTCGCGACGCCCTGTTCGAGGCGGCGGTTTAGCCTTCTGGCCTCCAGCGAAAAACGCTGGTCCTTCAACCGGCGATGATGTCAGCATGGTCCTCGCTCGCAACGATCGTCCGAGGGTCCGATGCCGTCCGTTTCCACCTCACCAGGCCTCGATTGCTACACCTTGCTGGCGGACGACAGCAGCGCCTTCTCCAGCCAGGACAGCCATTACAAGAGCTTCAAGGCGCACATCCTCCTGAACGTCATCCTGAATGACGGCATCGTCTTTTCCGACAATCAGGCCTTGTGCGCGAGCAATCTGCGAACCCTCGCCCGCCAGGACGGCCTGATCCGAGCGTTGTTCGAAAGCGGCAGGTTCGGCCTCGCGCTGCGCCAGGGTTTCGGGCCCGATCCGAACGAGGTGATCACGTTGGCGGCGCTTCATGATGCCTTCCAGCGCGAGGGCAAGCTGAAAGGCTCGGCCCAGGCCTTCGAAGACAGCCCCGAGCTGGTGTTCATGGAGCAGCAGTCGGTCGTCATACCCTGGACCTATAGAGATGTTCGTAAGACCTTCACCGAGACGGCGGAGACCCTGCTGGACGCCCATTTCCGGCGCCTGCTCACGGACAATGACTTCGACCGCTTTCGCGAGCTGATCGAAGCGGAAAAGCTGCGCGAGGGCGACGGCGGCCTGGGGCGGGCCTTTCTGCAGGATGTGCTTCCCCAACAGATGCAAGCGGCGGGTCTTCACGTGGGCGAGGATCTACGCTCCGCTATCGTTCGATGCACGGACGCGCCCTACGTCTCCAATCTGCCCCGCACGATCGGCCTGAATCCCATCTACTCGCCAGAGCACTCCCTATCGTTCGAACTGCTGAGGGGCGGACACGTCGAGTATCGCGACGCCGCCGCCCCGATCGACGTCGTCATGAAGCTCGACTATGCCCACTTCATCGAGGGGCTGAACTGGCTCGACGTGGACGATCTAGAGTACCTGAGAACCTGCCGGGAGCGACGCACATACATCGCGAAGTGCAAGGCCATAAGCGACGACGCGGCTCAGCTAGATGACATCGCGACGGCCTACATCGAGCTCAACATGCGGATCGAAGATCGCATTATCCAGCGGCGACCCGATCTGCGCCGCTCAAGCCCCACGCCCCCACCCAACCGCATGCGCAAAATGCTGGCCTTCGCCCTCGATTACGGGGCAGCCACGCTTGAGGCCACCGATACTGTCGCCATCGAATGGAGCACACTCGGCACGCTAGCGGTCCCTGCCGCCTGGGGCGTCAAGGCGGTCTTCGACGTGGTGAAAGGCCAGGTCGCGGGCAACGACGCACATGGTCCGCTCCGCTCGGCCGCCGTTCACAAGCGCGATGTGGACCGGCTGCGCGCCTATATCGCTGAGACGGGGTCGGCCGACATGATCACCCTGAACGAAACCGTTCTGGAGAGCACCACCTTCGCCAAGGAGATCATCGTGACCTGAGCGCGAACGCCAGCAGGCCCGCGAAAGTCACACTGTCAAACACACCTAGATCCGAGAGGGTTTCAACGGAGATGCAATCGACCGCCAACCGATGAACACCCGAGATAGCCTCCGAGGGCTCAATGCCCGACAGATCGGCCGCCTCGGTGGAAGCGACCACCGCGAGGTGGATGTGGGTGCGATAGGCCGACCCCAGGACCATCAGGGGCTCAATGGACGCGGTCTTCAGTCCTGTTTCCTCAAAGAGCTCCCGTCGGGCGGCGTCTTCGGGGGTTTCTCCCAAGTTGCCGAACCCCTGCGGGATCTCGACGGACCAAGCGCGCTCCGAATACCGGTGGTTCCGGACGAGGACCACCTCCTTTTCCTGAACGGCGACCACAGCCACGCCGAACGGTGCCCGCCACTGCGTGCGAAAATAGGTGCCGGGACTGCCGTCCGGGAACCGGACCCGGTCATCGAACACGCGAACAAAGGCGTTCTCGTAGACGAGCCGTTCTTCCACGGTCTCGATCATGCCGGATGGTGCCCCGGTCATCCGCCCTGTCGGAACTCTTCGCGCTGGCGCTCGATCGCTGCGTCGCGCGCGTCGCGCTCGGCCTGCATGCGCTCTTCGATGGCCAGGAGCTCGCGGTTGGCTGCGTCCGAGGCCTGTTCGCGGGTGACGCCCTCGGCGCGGCCCGTGATATCGGGCAAGTAGATGGGCGTGAGACACTGGCGCTCCTCGGGATACCACCAGCGGCCGCTCTCTTCGCAGGCCTGCTCCGGACCGACCCAGAACCGGTCGAACAGAAACAGGCCGCCGACCGACAGGGCGAACAGGACGCTGAACAGCAGCGCCAGGCGCGGAAAGGTCAGGAAGCGTCTCATCGTCTGGATCGTCCCGGATGCGACGTGAGTTCACGTCGCGTTACGTTGACAGGCCCGTTCGCCCGTTCCATTCCCTGCCGGAACATTCCGGCTATCCTAGGACAGTGCGAACATGAAGGTTCTCGTCCCCGTCAAACGGGTGATCGACTATAACGTCAAGGCCCGCGTGAAGGCGGACCAGACCGGCGTCGACCTGGCCAACGTCAAGATGAGCATGAACCCCTTCGACGAAATCGCCGTCGAGGAGGCCGTGCGCCTGAAGGAAGGCAAGGAACATCATGCGGCAGGCACGGCGAGCGAGATCGTCGTCGTCTCCATCGGCGTGACCCAGGCGCAGGAGACGATCCGCACGGCGCTGGCCATGGGCGCGGACCGCGGCATTCTGATCCAGTCGGACGCCGACCTGGAGCCCCTGGCGGTCGCCAAGCTGCTGGCTGCCGTGGTGGCCGAAGAAAAGCCGGACCTGGTCCTGATGGGCAAGCAGTCGATCGACGGCGACAACAACGCCGTCGGCCAGATGCTGGCGGCCCTGCTGGACTGGCCCCAGGCGACCTTCGCCGCGAAGATCGAGATCGCGGGCGGCGCGGCCAAGGTCACGCGCGAGGTCGACGGCGGCAACCAGACCCTGTCGGCGCCCCTGCCCGCCGTGGTGACGGTGGACCTGCGGCTGAACACGCCGCGCTATGCGTCGCTGCCCAACATCATGAAGGCCAAGAAGAAGGAGATCGCCATGAAGGCGGTCGCCGACTATGGCGTCGACGTGTCCCCTCGCCTGACCGTGAAGAAGGTGACGGCGCCGCCGACCCGCTCGGCCGGGATCAAGGTGGCCGACGCCGCCGAACTGGTAACCAAGCTCAAGACCGTGGGAGCGCTCTGATATGGCCGTCCTCGTCATCGCCGATCACGACGGTTCCGCCGTCCGCGACACCACCCACAAGACCGTGACGGCCGCCCTGGCGCTGGGCGGAGACGTCGACGTTCTGGTCGTCGGGCACGGTGCCCAGGCCGCCGCCGACAGTGCCGCCAAGATCTCGGGCGTCCGCAAGGTGCTGCTGGCCGAGAGCGGGGAGCTGGGTCACACCCTGGCCGAGGCCGTGACGGCCACGGTTCTGGGACTGGCGGCCGGCTATGACGCCGTGCTGGCCCCCGCCTCGATGGACGGCAAGAACTACATGCCGCGCATCGCCGCCAAGCTGGACGTCGCCCCGATCTCGGACATCATCGAGGTGGTCGCTCCCGACACCTTCGTGCGGCCGATCTATGCCGGCAACGCCCTGGAGACGATCCAGACCTCGGACGTCAAGAAGGTCATCACCGTGCGCCCGACGGCGTTCGCCCCGGCGGACGAGGGCGGCTCCGCACCGGTCGAGACCGTGGCGGGCACAGACGGCGGCAAGGCGTCGTTCGTCGGCGAGGAGATGGTCAAGTCGGACCGCCCAGAACTGGGCGCCGCCAAGATCGTGGTGTCCGGCGGTCGCGCCCTGGGCTCGGCGGAGGAGTTCCATTCGGTGATCGAGCCCCTGGCCGACAAGCTGGGCGCCGCCGTGGGGGCCTCGCGCGCGGCCGTGGACGCCGGCTATGCGCCCAACGACTACCAGGTCGGCCAGACCGGCAAGGTCGTGGCGCCGGCGCTGTACATCGCCGTCGGCATCTCGGGCGCCATTCAGCACTTGGCGGGAATGAAGGATTCCAAGGTGATCGTCGCGATCAACAAGGACGCCGACGCGCCGATCTTCCAGGTCGCGGATTACGGCATCGTGGGCGACTACAAGACCGTCGTGCCCGAGCTGATGAACGCGCTCGGCTGAACGCGAAAGGCGGTGACGACCCGTGTCGTCACCGCGCCGCTGATCAGCGGCGGGCCTTGCGGGCCGCGTAGCGCGCGTCGCGGGCGGCCTTCTGTTCTTCCTTGGTGAGCTGCTTGCGCTCCTTGCGGGCGGCGCGCTTCTCGGCTTCGACGGCTTCCTCGGCTTCGCGGAGCGCGGCCAGACGAGCCGCCTCTTTCTCGGCCTTCTCGCGCCGGATCGCGGCCTTTTCGGCCTCGAGCTTTCTCCGCGCCTCTTCCTTTTCGGCAGCGCGTTTCTCGGCCAGCTTGTCGAACTCGGGGTCGGGCGCGGCCGGCTTGGGCTTGAACTTGGCGAGCAGGGCCTTCTTGGCCTCCTGCTGGGCGGTCAGGCGATCGGTGAAGCCGGTCTGTTTCAGGTCTCTCATGCGAGCGTTCGGTCGTCCTTGTGTCGTGTCAGGGGATCGCCGGGAAGCGATCGGGCGGGGCCGAGCGGCCCCCACCCGCCCGCGATGACCCGTTCGGCTAACGCAAGGCGGCGGCCGTCACATAGGACGACCGCCGCCGAATGGCCAGACCAGGAACGCCGATCCGTTCGAATCGGCGGCTGGAAATGTCAGTCGGGCTTTTCGGCTTGGCCTACGGCCGCACCGGCCGCGCCACCCACCGCGGCCCCGACCGGACCAGCCACCACAGCGCCCGCGACGGCGCCCGTGGCGGCGCGTTGTTCAATGGTCTGACCGCAGGCCGAGAGGGCCACGGCGGAAAGAATAAGAGCGGGGATGGCCAGACGACGCATGGGAGACTCCTGAACAAGGGGATCGATGAAGGCAAACGTCGCCGTAGCGCCGTGGTTCCTGTCGGAACCGCCATGGCCGTCGGCGCGAAATTGCTGCGCCGCAACAATGGCTTGCGAATCGACCCCATTCCGGCCATATTCTCCACGATAAAGGCCCGCTTTCCGGAGCCACGGCTGTTTGCCGAGCTCCGATCCGCGAGGGACTGGATGTGGCGTTTTGCGCGCCCGGTCCCCACGCGAGACGACCCCAGGGGGCGACACTTCCCGCCCTGCCACACAGGACTGAGCCTTTGTTCGACCCGTCTTCCTCAAGCGCCGACGCGCGCCCTGATCATGTGGCCCGAATCCGGCCCGTGACGGCGGCGGCCTTGTTTGGAGGATTGGTGGGACTGGCGATCGGTTGCGCCTATCTGGGCGGCAGCGTGGCCAAGGCGACGACGGTCAGGGCCCAGGCCGAGCGCCTGGAAGGGGCCACCGCGGCTGGATTCACGGAAGAGGCGCTCGCCGCCGCAGCCGGGGGCCTGGACGCCAGCGCCCTGGCCATCGCCCGCCGCCACGACCCCTATACCGTGGCCGGCTCGGCACAGCGCGATCGTCAGGCCGAGCTGCTGACCGCGCGTTTGGAGCAGCTGCGCGGCTCGAACAGTCCCTCGGGCCTGCGCCGGGCCGATCTGAACACCCTGGCCGACGCGGCCCAGCCTTTCCGACTGGCCAGTGCGCTGGACGCCTCGCGCGATCTCGAATGCCTGACGCAGGCCGCCTATTACGAGGCCCGCGGCGAGGGCTCGGACGGAATGCGCGCCGTGGTCCAGGTGGTCCTGAACCGCGCCCGCCACGGAGCCTTCCCCAACAGCGTCTGCGGGGTGGTCTTTCAGGGCTCGGGCCGCCGCATCGGCTGCCAGTTCAGCTTCACCTGCGACGGCTCTCTGCGCGGTCGCCCCAATCAAGCGGCCTGGAACCGGGCCCGCGACATCGCCTCGGCCGCCTTGTCGGGCGCCGTCTACGCCGGCGTCGGCAACGCCACCCACTTCCACACCACCGCCGTCGCCCCGCGCTGGCGCAACAGCCTGGTTCGCGTGAACCAGGTCGGCAATCACGTCTTCTACCGCTTCGGCGGCAGGGCCGGATCGTCCACCGCCTTCCGCTACGCGGCCAGCCCCTCGACGCTGGATGATGGCGCCCAGCTGGTCCAGGCGGGCCTGGATCCCACCACGCCGCTGCGCCAGGCCGGACAGGCCATCGCCTACACCGCCCTGTTGGCCCAGGAAGGCCTGAGCGACGCCGCCGCTCCGGCCGCCTCGGAAACCCAGACCGGCGCCGCCAGTGCGCCTGCGGCGCCCGCCTCGACCCCGGCCCCTCAGGCGGCCGACAGCACCCCGGCCAACCCCTCGGCCTGATTTCCGGGGCTCAGACGGCGTCCAGCCCGATGTCCAGCACAGGCGCCGAGTGGGTCAGCGCCCCCACCGAGATGACGTCGACGCCCGTCCCGGCGATGGCTCTGACGGTCTGAAGACTGACCCCGCCCGACGCCTCCAGCGTCAGCTTCACCGCGCGCTCGTCGCGTAGCCGGACGGCTTCGGTCAGATCCGCCAGGCCGAAGTTGTCCAGCATGACCACGTCCGGCCCCTCGCCCGCCTCGGCAAGGGCCAGCGCCAGGCGGAACTGGTCCAGCCCGTCGACCTCCAGCTCGATCTTCATCAGGTGCCCGACATGACGACGGGCCGCCCGCACGGCCGCCTCGAGCCCGCCGCAGACGGCGACGTGGTTGTCCTTGATGAGCACGGCGTCATCGAGGCCGAAGCGATGGTTGATCCCGCCGCCGCAGCGCACGGCGTGCTTCTCCAGCGCCCTCAGACCAGGCGTGGTCTTGCGCGTATCGGCGATCCGCGCGCCCGTCCCCTCCACGGCGTCGACATGGGCGCGCGTCAGGGTCGCGATCCCGCACAGCCGCCCCAGCAGGTTCAGCGCGGTCCGCTCCGCCGATAGAAAAGCCCGGGCAGGGGCTTCGGCCTCCGCCAGCACGGTTCCAGCCTCGAAAGCGTCGCCGTCGGCCACGTTCAGGGTGATGGTGGCTTCCGCATCCATCTCCTCCAGCGCGATCCGGACGCAGGCCATCCCAGCCAGGACGCCGGGCGTCCTCGCCGTGAAGCGGGCCCGCATTCGCGCGCCCTCCGGGATGCAGGCGGCCGCCGTGACGTCCCCGGCCCGACCCAGGTCCTCGGCCAGGGCCATGCGGACGACCGGCCGGATCAGGACGTCAGGCAGAGACAGGGTCATGCGGCCGTCCGGATCGCATCGGCCCCGCGGCGCAGGCGGGTGTGGGTCGGGGCGGGCGCCGACGCCGGATGGTCGCTGCGATAGTGGCCACCCCGGCTCTCGCGCCGGGCCAGGGCCGCCTCTGCGATCAGCCGGGCGGCGACCAGGGCGGGCGGCGCGCCGTGGTCCGCCTCCAGCCGGTCGATCAGGGCGACGAGCCGCGTCAGCCCGGCCGCGTCCCGCATCACCCCGCAGTCCGCGCTCATGGCGGCGCGGAGTTCGGAAAGCGCGCCCGACGGCAAGTCGTCGATGATGGGGCCGACGGACAGGGGCCCGATCGCTCGGCCAACATCGGCGGCGGCGGCGCGCCCCGTTCGCCGTCCGAAGGCGGCGGCCTCCAGCAGGGAGTTGGACGCCAGCCGGTTGGCTCCGTGCACGCCCGTCGCGGCGCATTCGCCCACGGCGAACAGGCCCGGCAGGCTGGTGCGGCCGTCCGGATCGGCGACGATCCCGCCCATGTGATAGTGGGCGGCCGGGGCCACAGGGATGGGGCTCACGCGAGGATCGAGCCCTGCGGCCGCGCAGGCGGCGAAGACCGCCGGAAACGCCTGCGGAAAGTGGTCGCCGATGGCCGCACGGGCGTCGAGGAAGACGCCGCGCCCCTCGGCCACGGCGGCATGCACCGCGCGGGCGACGATGTCGCGGGCCTTCAGGTCGGCGTCGGGCTCCGGACCCAGAAGGTAGCGCCCCTTGGCGTCGATCAGACGCGCGCCATCGCCGCGCAGGGCCTCGGTCGCCAGTGGCATGGGGTCGAGGCCGACGTCGATGGCGGTGGGGTGGAACTGGACGAACTCAGGATCGAGGATCTCGGCGCCCGCCGCCCAAGCCAGGGCCAGGCCCTCGCCCTTGAGCGCCACGGGCGTGGTGGTGCGCCCGAAAAGCCCGCCCGCGCCGCCGGTGGCAAGCACCACGGCAGGCGCGAGGACCTCGATCAGGTCGCCGTCCTTCTCGATCACCGCCCCGACCACACGGCCGGTCGCGTCCTGGATCAGGGTCCGCAGGCGCGCCCCTTCCCATACGGTGATGTGCTCGGCCTTGCGCGCGGCGTCGACCAGGGCCGACAGGATCGCTCGCCCTGCCCCGTCGCCGCCGACCCGGGCGACCCGGGCGCGGGAGTGGGCGGCCTCGAGGCTGACGGCGAAGTCTCCGTCCGCGTCGCGGTCGAACGGCGCGCCCAGCGAGGCCAACCACTCAACCGTTGAGCGGCCGTCGGCGGTCAGGGCCTGCGCGGCCGCATGATCCACCAGACCGGCCCCAGCAGCCTCAGTGTCCTTGAGGTGAAGGGCCGGCGCGTCGTCGGCGGACAGGGCAGCAGCCACTCCGCCCTGCGCCCAGGCGCTGGAGGCGGCCTCCAGCAAAGGGGCAGGGCTGACGACAAGCACCGGGCGCGGCCCGGCTGACAGGGCGGCGGACAGGCCCGCGAGCCCCCCGCCGATGATGAGCGGGCCGTCGAGCAGAAGGCGGGTCATCGCGACAGCCCCGGATCGAAGCCGATGAAGCGTCCGGCGATGTCGAGCGCGCCCAGAACCGATCCCTGCGACAGAGGCAGAAGCACGCCCAGCGCCGCGCCCGCGCAGGCCGCGCCGGTGGCGAGGAACAAGCCGAGCGATTTGGCGGCCTCGTTCCAGCTGAGCTTTCGTTCGCCAGGCCGCCAGGCGCCCTGTCGCAGGGAGCCCAACACGGCGATGCCGAGGAAGATGGCCAGAATGTATCGACCGGTGGAGAAGCCCCACCAGACGACGAGGGCCCCGATAGCGATCAGGACGGCCTTTTCGACCATCGGGTCGATGCGGGCGAGCACCGGACCCAGCGCCTTGGAGCCGTCGAGCGGCGGGGCGGGGGCCAGGTTGACCAGATTGATCATGGCGATGAGGAAGGCCCCCATCATCCACTCACGGTCGCCCGTCGCCAGCCACAGGCCAACGGCGGGCAGGACGGCCAGTAGGCCGAACGCCGGACCCGCCAGCGACACCAAGACGCCGTCCCATTCGCTGGAAGGATTGCGCTGGCCACGCGCGAGGCCGCCGAGGAAGGGGATGATGTAGACCTTGGCCGGGCCCATGCCGAGCCGGTTCATCGCCAGCACATGGCCGTACTCGTGCACGAACAGGCCGAAGATGGCTGCGACCGCCACGATCCAGCTGCCGGTCAGGAACCAGATGAAGCCGAGCATCAGAATGGTCGAGATGATCACCCAAGCCGGGCTCTGACCCTTGTCGATGACGGGCGCGCCGGGGGTCGAGGAGGTGATCGTCTCACGCGGCTGAGCGACCGGCTGAGGGGCCTGTCGCCCGTCGCGCGCGCCCCAGGGACCAATGTCGCTCATGGCTGGCCGCCTGTTGAACCGTGCCGCGCGTCAGTCATTTTCGGACAGAGCGAAGGCTGCATCGATCGAAATGAAGGTGATGCGGGTGTTTCTGGACGACGTGATTTCACCAGACCAGAGGTCTGGGCCGCCGTCCGGTCTGATCACGAAGTTGTCCGGTGAATAACTGTCAAACGAGGAGGCCTGGACGCTGCAGGTGATCGTCAGATCGCGTGTTGAGGGGCGACCGATGCAGGACTGGACGGCCAGACCCTGGTCCTCGTTCCCATTGGTCTGATCGTACTGGATGATCAGAAGAGAAATGTCATAGTTGCCGTTCGCGAGCCTGCGCGAGTCGGCGTAACCGCTGAAGGTCCGGACGGGCGCTCCTGTGTTGAGGTCGTCCGATTGGATGATGTAGCGCCCCGCGAACAGTTCGCTTTGAGCCGATGCTGACGTGGAAAGCATGGCCGCCGAGCTCAATCCCAAGACGGCCGCCGTCACCAGACGATTCATGAGCAGGCTCCTTCTGTTGGTTGCGCGCTTCGCAGAGCGCGCCCTCGCCGCGCGGGCATCGGGATACATCAGATCAGCTCCACCGGCACATGATGGCGCGCCTTGATCATGTCGTAGCGCGCCGGGACGGCGGGCGGAGGCAGGTCGATCATGCGCTGAACCGCCAGGGCGGCCTTTTCGATCATGTCCTGCGGCACCGTCACCTCGAACCGCATGTCGCGCAGGCAGTCGCGGATGTTCGTCAGGGTGATCCGCTTCATATAGGGGCACAGGTTGCACGGACCGATGAAGTCGACCTCGGGCACATCGCCCTTGATGTTGGCCGCCATCGAGCATTCGGTGATCAGCACCACCTGACGCGGCTTCTTCGACATGACGTAGTCGGTCATGGCCGCCGTCGAGCCGGCGAAGTCGGCCGCGCCCAGCACGTCCTCGGGGCATTCCGGGTGGGCCAGGATCTCGGCCCCCGGATAGGCCTCGCGCATGGCATGGATGTCCTCGGCCTTGAACCGCTCATGGACGATGCAGCGACCCTTCCAGGCGATGATGCCGATATTCGTCTGAGCGGCCACGTTCCTCGCCAGGAACTCGTCGGGGATCAGGATGACACGGTCGACGCCCCATTCCCTGGCCGCCCATTCGACGATCTGCACGGCGTTGGCCGAGGTGCAGCAGATGTCGGTCTCGGCCTTCACGTCGGCGGTGGTGTTGACATAGGTCACGACCGGCAGGCCCGGGTAGCGCTGCTTGATCAGCCGCACGTCCGCCCCCGTGATGGCTTCGGCCAGCGAACAGCCGGCCTTCAGGTCCGGAATCAGAACCGTCTTGTCGGGGCTGAGGATCTTGGACGTCTCGGCCATGAAGTGGACGCCCGCCTGGACGATCACCTTGGCGTCCGAGCGCGCGGCCTCCTTGGCCAGGCCCAGACTGTCGCCGACGTAGTCCCCGACACCGTGATAGATTTCGGGCGTCATGTAGTTGTGAGCGAGGATGACGGCGTCGCGCGCCTTCTTCAGCGCGTTGATCTCGCTGATCAGGCGGGCCTGGTCAGGCCACTCCATCGGCGTGACATGGCTCTTGACCTTCTCCCAGACCGGCGCGGTCTCCTGGGCGATGGCCCGATCCAACTGCAAGGTGACGCCCAAAACGGCCTCCCGACCCTTATGCTCAAAGTTAGCATAACTGGCGGCAATATAGGCCGATGACGCAGGGGCGCAAGGCTGTCGCAGGAACCTCACGTGCGACCGACGCGCACGGCAAGCCGACGTTAAGCATTAACGGCCATGGTCGAGGCCCATCCTTGCTTCGGGCTTTCCATGTTCCAGATCATCGGCATCGTCCTGCTCTTCGGCATGGTCTTTGGCGGCTACACCATCGCCGGCGGCAAGATGGGGGTGATCCTGCACTCCCTGCCCTATGAGATGATGATGATCGGCGGGGCGGCGATCGCGGCCCTGGTCATGTCCAACGCACCCTCGACCCTGAAGGGCGTCGCCGGCGGCCTGGGTCAGGTGTTCGCGGGGCCGAAATGGAAGAAGCAGGACTACAAAGACCTGCTTTCCTTGCTGTTCCAGCTGACCAAGACGATGAAATCCAAGGGCGTCATCGCCCTGGAAAGCCACATCGAAAAGCCCGCCGAGAGCACCATTTTCCAGAAGTACCCCAAGGTGCTGAAGGACCATTTCGCCACCGACTTCATCTGCGACACCCTGCGGATGATGACCATGAACCTCGAGGATCCGCATCAGATCGAGGACGCCATGGAAAAGCAGCTGGAAAAGCACCACCACGAGGCGCTGGAGCCCGCCCACGCCCTGCAGAACATGGCCGACGCCCTGCCCGCGCTGGGCATCGTCGCGGCCGTTCTGGGGGTCATCAAGACCATGGCCGCCATCACCGAGCCGCCGGAAGTGCTGGGCGGGATGATCGGCGGGGCCCTGGTGGGCACCTTCCTCGGCGTGTTCCTGGCCTATGGCCTGGTCGGGCCGCTCGCCGCGCGTCTGACCGGCATCATCAACGCCGACGGCTCCTACTACAAGATCATCCAGTCGGTGCTGGTGGCCCATCTGCACGGCAATGCGGCCCAGATCTCGGTCGAGATCGGACGCGGCGACATCCCCTCCTCGGCCCAGCCGTCCTTCGCCGAGATGGAAGAGGCCCTCTCGGCCGCCCCGGCCGAGGCCTGATGAACCGGCCGGGCACGGCCGGACGCTTGATTGACGCCGCCGTCACAGCCCTTCACGCGGCCGTGTAACCCCGTGATCTCTTCCAGCGAACGCCAGACTGCGTCGTCGGGCGATCTCGGTCGATGGCGATCTTTCATGGCCGGACGCCGTCCGGACCGATCCAATCAGAGGGGCTTCCCATGTTGAACCACAAACTGATCGCCGTCGTGGCCGCCTCGGCCGCCGCGCTGGCCCTGGCCGCCTGTCAGCCCGCCGCCGAGGACACCGCTGAATCGGCCGAAGGCGCGATGGCCCCGGCCGCCGAAGAGGGCGCGATGGCCCCGGCCGCTGACGGGGCGATGGCTCCGGCCGCCGATGCGATGGCCCCGGCCGCGGATGCGATGGCCCCGGCCGCCGAAGACAAGATGGCTCCCGCCGCTGACGCCATGGCCCCGGCCGAGACGCCTGCCGCCTGATACGCCTCCGATCGGCCGGGTCTTTCCGGGCCCGGCCGGTCTCCGCCCTCAGAAGGTTCCGCCGCGTCAGAAGACGGCCGATCACGAAGCCGTGAGAAATCGCTTGCGATTCACCTCACGATCCCGTTATCTCGCCGTGACGGGGATTCATGACCCCGTTTGAACCCCTTCTGAAGGATAACCACCATGCGCATCGTCGCCCTGATCGCCGCTTCGGCCGCCGCCTTGGCTCTGGCCGCTTGCCAGCCCGCCGCCGAAGAAACCACTGAAGCCGCTGCTGACGAAGCCGCCGCTGCCGCCGACACCGCCACGGACGCCGCCGCGACCGCCGACGCTGCCGCCACGGACGCCGCTGCCGCCGCTGGCGAAGCCGCTGCCGCCGCTGGTGAAGCTGCCGCCCCGGCCGCTGACGCCGCCATGGCTCCGGCCGCTGAAACGCCGGCTGCCTAAGACCTTTCGGTCTTTGAACGCTTCGACGGGTTCACGCCCGTCGGGAGAAGGGGTCGCTTCGGCGGCCCCTTTTTCTTTGCCCGGTGTCCCTGCACGGCTTTTTCTTTCTCAGGGGATGGCCGTAAGGACCGCCCATGAGCGGCGAGCGTGACCCACAGCTGATCTGGACCGAGGCGGGTGAGCCACGCTCGGGCCGGTTCGGCGACGTCTACTTCTCGGCCGAGGACGGCCTGGCCGAGAGTCGGGCGGTGTTCCTTCAGGGCTGCGGCTTGCCGGACGCCTGGGCCGGACGAGGGCGGTTCACCGTCGCGGAGCTGGGCTTCGGCACCGGCCTGAACATCATCGCCCTGCTGGACCTGTGGTCCGGGACCCGGCCGGACGGCGCGCGGCTGAACATTTTTTCCATCGAGGGCTTTCCTCTGGCCCGCGAGGAAGCCGCCCGCGCCTTGTCGCGATGGCCCGAGGTGCGACCGGTCGTGGACCTGCTCATCCAGCGCTGGCCGTCGTCGACGCCGGGGTTCCACAGGGTCGATCTGCCCGAGTTGAACGCGGTCCTCGACCTCGCCGTCGGCGATGCGGCGTGGGCGCTGGACCAGTGGACCGGCCAGGCCGACGCCTGGTTCCTGGACGGCTTCGCGCCCTCGACCAATCCCGGGATGTGGTCCGGCGCCGTGCTGGACGGGGTCCGCGCCCGCTCCGCCCCCGACGCGCGGCTGGCCACCTTCACCGTCGCGGGCGCGGTGCGGCGCGGCCTGACCGAGCGCGGCTTCGCCGTCGACAAACGCCCAGGCCATGGCCGCAAGCGCGAGCGGCTGGAAGCGCGCGGGACCGGGGCTTTGGCCCCACAGGCGCGGCGCCCGGCGGTCGCCGTGATCGGCGCGGGCATCGCGGGCGCCGCCCTCGTCCGCGCCTTCGCCGGCATGGGCGTCCACGCGACCGTGGTCGAAGCCGAGCGGGACGGCGCGGGCGCTTCGGGCTTTCCCGCCGCGCTCGTCACCCCCCGGCTGGACGCCGGCGACGGCGCGATCGCCGCTCTCTACGCCCAGGCCCTGGAGCGTGCCGGGGTCCTTTACGATGCGATCCCCGGCGCGGTTCTGGCGCGTGGGGTGCTGCAGCTGGAACAGGCCGCGCGCGACGCGACCCGGTTCGAGAAGATCCGTGACCAGCCTCTCTGGCCCCGCGGCGCGATGCGAGGGCTGCACGCCGCCGCCTGTGGCGAGCGGCTGGGCGAACCGGTCGGCACCGGGGGCCTGTCGATGGCCGATGCCCTCGCCGTGCATCCCCAGTCGATCCTGACCGCCTGGTTGGCCGAGGCGGAACGGGTCACCGCCACGGTCGCCGGCCTGAAGCTCCAGGCGGGCGGCTGGAGTCTTCTGGACATGTCGGGCGACGTGGTCCTGCGGGCCGACATCGTGGTCCTGGCGGGTGGGTGGGGCAATGCGGCGCTGGCTCCCGACCTGTCCCTCGCTCCGGTCCGAGGCCAGGCCGACTGGATCGAGGGGATCAGCGTCGCGCCTGTGGCCTGGGGCGGATATGCCGTGCCCACCGGGTCAGGCCTGCTGTTCGGAGCGACCCACGACCGTGGCGAGAGCTCGGGCACAGGGAGGGCCGAGGCGAGCGCCCGAAACCTGGCCACCGTCGCCGGGCGCTTGCCGGCGCTGGCCGCCCGGATCGCGGCCGCGGGCCCCAGCCGCGCCCGGACCGCGATCCGCGCCACGACGCCGGATCGTCTGCCTTTGGCCGGGGCCGTGCCAGGCGCGCCGGGTCTGTTCCTGCTGGGCGGACTGGGCTCGCGGGGCTTCTGCGTCGCGCCGCTATTGGCCGATCACGTCGCCGCTCTGGCCCTGCAGGCGCCGTCGCCGCTGCCCGGCGATCTGGCAGACCGGGTCGAGCCGTCACGGCGAACGACTCGCGGTGGTTGCAATGTTCGCCACAGAGTCGCACCGTGAGGGGTATCGCAACCGTCCGATCGGAGTCCGCCATGCGTATCGTCATGACTGCCTGCGTCGCCGCCGCCTCCCTCGCCCTGTCGGCCTATGCTCCCGCGGAAAGTCCGAGCCCGGGCTCCGGGGTCGATACACAACCGCGTCAGTGTTTCTCCGTGCGAGAAATCCGCAGTTTCGGCGGTGGCCCCGACCAGGTTCTCGTCCGTCTCAACGGCGGGGATGTCTATGCGCTGGAAACCGGCGCCGGGTGCGCGAACCTGAACCTCAACCTGCGTATCTCGGTGGCTCCCGAGGCAGGCAGCGCGAGAGGGTCGCGGCTTTGCACTGACGACTGGGCCGAGATCGTCGCGCCCGATCCGATGTCCGGCGTCTGCCGGGCGCAGATCAGCCGCAAGCTGACCACCCAGGAGATCGCCGCCCTCCCGCCGGGCGACCGCCCCTAAGGTCGCAAGGCATCCTTCTCCGGTCACTCGACCCTGTAGAGTCCAAAGTTCGCCATGCGCCGAGGCCCCATCCCTGTCCTCGCAGCCCTGACGGTGCTCGTCTCGGCGGGGTGCGCCCCCACGCCGGGGGGCGAGCCAGCCGCTGAGAGCACCGCCGCTCGTGCTTGCCTGTACACCGACCGGATCACCAACTTCCGGACCGGCGACGACCGGCGTCTCTACGTCCGTACCCTGGGCGATGACGTCTATGTCTTCAGCGAGAGTGGCTGCCTCGACCTGACCGGGGCCCGGGCCCTGTCGATCCGCTCGCCTGTCGGCGGGTCCAGTCGGCTGTGCCCCGGTGATGACGCTCAGATCGTCATGCCGTCGGGATCCTTCGGCCCCAATCCCTGCAACACGCGCCTGGAGCGTCGTCTGACCGAAGCCGAGGTCGAAGCCCTGCCGCCGCGAAGCCGTCCCTAACCGCGCTGGGCGTAGCCCAGGCGCGCGTTCAGCTTCTCGATCAGGTCGATGGCCGTCTCGGCGATGACCGAGCCGGGCGGATAGACGGCCGCCGCCCCCATGTCGATCAGGGTCTGGACGTCGTCGGGTGGGATGACCCCGCCCACCGTGATCATGATGTCCGGCCGCCCCAGCCGCTCCAGCTCGGCCTTGAGCTCCGGCAGGAAGGTCAGGTGGCCGGCCGCCAGCGAGGAGGCTCCGACGACGTGGACGTTCTTCTCCACCGCGTCCCGGGCGGCCTCGGCCGGGGTCTGGAACAGGGGTCCGGCGATGACGTCGAAGCCGAGGTCGCCATAGGCGGTGGCCACGACCTTCTGGCCCCGGTCGTGGCCGTCCTGGCCCAGCTTGGCGATCAGGATGCGCGGCGGCCCGCCGTCGTTCTCGACGAAGGCGGCGACCATGTCGCGGGCTCTGGACACGCGGGCGTCCGACCCCGCGGCCCGGCCATAGACGCCCGAGACGGTCTCGACGGTGGCGACGTGGCGACCGAAGGCGGCCTCCAGCGCATCGGACATCTCGCCCACGGTGGCATGGGCGCGGGCGGCCTGGACGCAGAGCTCCAAGAGATTGGCGTTTCCGCGCGCGCCTTGGGTCAGGGCGGCGAGCGCCGCTTGGGTCGCCGACTCGTCGCGTTCAGCGCGGAGCCTTTGGAGCTTCTCGATCTGGCGGGCGCGGACCTCGGCGTTGTCGACCTTCAGCACGGGAATGTCGTCGGGCGTGTCGGACAGATAGCGGTTCACCCCCACCACCGTCTGCTGACCGGTGTCGATGCGGGCCTGGGTGCGGGCGGCGGCCTCCTCGATGCGGCGCTTGGGCAGGCCGGCCTCGATGGCCCTGGCCATGCCGCCCAGCGCCGCCACCTCGGCCATGTGGGCGCGGGCGCGCATCGCCAGATCGTGGGTCAGGCGCTCGACATAGAAGCTGCCGCCCCAGGGATCGATGACCTTGGTCAGGCCGGTCTCCAGCTGGAGCAGCAGCTGGGTGTTCCTCGCGATCCGGGCCGAGAAGTCGGTCGGCAGGGCGAGCGCCTCGTCCAGCGAATTGGTGTGCAAGGATTGCGTCTGGCCGCCCGCCGCCGCCATGGCCTCGACCATGGTGCGGGGCACGTTGTTGAACACGTCCTGCGCCGCCAGCGACCAGCCCGAGGTCTGGCAATGGGCGCGTAGCGACAGGCTGCGCGGGTCCCTGGGCGCGAACTCGGCCTGAACGGCCTCGGCCCACAGCAGGCGACCGGCGCGCAGCTTGGCCACCTCCATGAAATAGTCCATGCCGACGGCCCAGAAGAAGCTGAGGCGCGGCGCGAACCGGTCCACATCCATGCCCGCCGCCACGCCCGCGCGGATGTACTCCAGCCCATCGGCCAGGGTGTAGGCGAGCTCAAGGTCGGCCGACGCCCCCGCCTCCTGCATGTGATAGCCGGAGATGGAGATGGAGTTGAACTTGGGCGTCTCCTTCGCCGTCCATTCGAAAATGTCCGACACGATCCGCATGCTGGGCGCCGGCGGATAGATGTAGGTGTTGCGGACCATGAACTCCTTGAGGATGTCGTTCTGGATGGTGCCGGTGAGCGCCTCGTGCGCCACGCCCTGCTCCTCGGCCGCGACGACATAGAGGGCCAGGACCGGCAGGACGGCCCCGTTCATGGTCATGGACACCGACATCTGGTCCAGCGGAATGCCGTCGAACAGGGTCCGCATGTCCAGGATGGAGTCGATCGCCACCCCCGCCATGCCGACGTCGCCCGCCACGCGCGGATGGTCGGAATCGTAGCCCCGGTGGGTGGCCAGGTCGAAGGCGATCGAGAGGCCTTTCTGACCGGCGGCGAGGTTCCTCCGATAGAAGGCGTTCGAGGCCTCGGCGGTGGAAAAGCCCGCGTACTGGCGAATGGTCCAGGGGTTGGACGCATACATGGTCGGATAGGGCCCGCGCACGAACGGTACGAAGCCGGGCAGGCCGTCGGCGTGGGCCACGCCGTCGAGTGCGTCGGGGCCGTAAGACGCGGCGATGTCGATGCCTTCGGGCGTCGGGGCGGCCGGGCCCGTGGGGGCGTCCAGTGGCGACAGGTCGAGCGAAGCGCGGGTCAGGTCGGGATGAAGGCTCATGCCGCCTCTCCCTCGAAGGCCTCGGCCCAGCGGACGGGGCTCAGGGGCGCGCAGCGGTCGCCGTCGCCGGGTGGTGGTGATGGCGGATCGGCCTCGACCGACACCGGCCGGACGTCGGCGTCCACGAACTTGGTCACGCCCACCAGCTGGGTTCCATCTCCGCCGAAGGTCCTGGCCAGCGCCGCCCGGCTTTGGGCGACACGCTGCTGAACAGCCCCGCCGTGCAGGGAGGCGATCAGGCCCCCTTCTCGCTCGATCCGCTGGAACTCGGCCCAGCCGGCCTCGGCCACGTCGCGCGTGCGGTGGTCGAGGAACCACGACCCGGCGGCCGGATCGGCTACGCGACCCAAACGCGCCTCCTCCATCAGGACCAGCTGGGTGTTACGCGCCTGCCGCCGGGCGAAGGCGTCGGGGCGGCCGCGTGCCCGGCTGAAGCCGTCCAGCACCACCGCTTCGGCCCCACCGACCGCGCCGGCGAACCCGGCGGCGGTCAGGCGCAGCAGATTGGGCCAGGGATCGCGCGCGGCCAGCATTCGCTGCGACGATCGGGCCTCGATGACGGCGGGCGTCTCATGCCCGAAGGCGCGGCTCAGCGACCGCCACAGCAGCCGCATCGCCCGGACCTTCGCCAGGCTATCGAAATACTGGGCATCGACGCTGACCCCCAGAACCGTTCCCTCCATCGCCCGCTCGAGCGCCAGACCCGCGTCCACGGCGGCACGGACATAGGTCGCGGCGGCGGCCAGGGCGAAGCCCAGTTCTTGCCCGTGCGATCCCCCGGCCTCGTGCGCGGCGCGGCCGGTGGCCAGGAAGAAGCGCGCTTCTGGATAGGCCCCGGCGTGACGGGCGGCCGTGTTGGCGGCCAGATCGACATGGGCCGCGATCGGCCGGGGCGATCCGCCCGCTGTGGCGAACGCGGTCACGGGGTCGAGGTGGAACATCAGCCGGGCGCGCGGCGCGCCCTTGGCGGCGACGGCGAGCGCATTGGCCGCGTCCGGTCCGTCGATACCGGCCTGGAGCGCGACCGGCGCCAGCTCCATCGCCACGCCGTTCAGAGCGCGCGACAGGGGCTCGGAATCCGACAGCACCGCGCCCGCCAGGATGACCGAGGCCGCCCCGCCTTCGAGATCGGTCAGGACGGCGGCGTTGACCGCCTCCGGCTCGTCGCCCTCGACCAGAGTGCGCAGGTCCCAGGGGCGACCGTCGGCATCAGCCGCGCGTGGCGCGAAGACGGCGTCGACCGCGTTGGCGCGGCCATAGAGCGGCCGGATCGTCAGGCCGTCGGCGTCGAGGTGAACGAGCCCTTCCAGCGGCTTGCCCTTCAACGCCTTTTCCGCCTCCGCGCGCCAGTCGGTCGGCGTTGGGATAGGGAAGGGCTGGGTCAAGGCGGGCTCCGGAAAACGGCGAGGCGGCCCTTTTGCGACCGCCCGGCCGTCTCGTCCAGACCGGGAGTATCGGTCGTCTCCGAAGTCTCTCCCGGACGTCGTCCGTGTCTCGCCTTTTCAGTCGTCGTTTTCCCTGTCGGCCGAAGGCCTCAGTTTCCATAGGCCAGGGGCATCCCGCCCTCGGGGCGACCCCCGTTGCGATAGCGGTCGCGCAGCAGGATCTGGCGGCTGGTCAGGTCCTGTTCCTGGCCATTGATGAACTGAGCCGTGACCGAGCTCAGCGGCTCCAGCGGATCGCCGTCCCAGACCACCACATCGGCGGCCGCGCCCGCCCGCAGCTCGCCGAACTGGCCGCCCATGCCGAAGATGCGGGCCGGATTGACGGTCAGCGCAGCGATGGCCGCCTCGAACGGCAGGCCGTGCGACACGGCGTTGCCGGCATTGAAGCGGGCCTCGCGCGCGCGGTGGACGCCGTTGCCCTTGATGGCGATGACCACGCCCGCCGCGTTCAGCGCCGCCGCGTTCTCCATCCGCGCCGCCCGGGTCTCGAGGTTGCCGGGCAGGTTGTCGATGGGGTTCAGCAGCACCGGCACGACCGCCGCCGCGATCTGCGAGGCCACCAGCCAGCCCTCGTCGACGCCGTCCAGGATCAGGTCGATGCCTTCCTCGTCGGCCAGACGCAGGACCTGCAGGATGTCGGCCGCACGACGCACGGTGACGATCAGGGGCATGTCGCCGTTGGCCACGGGGATCAGGGCCTCGAGGTCCGCGCGCGACAGCGACAGGTCGCGAATGCCCGCCCGGTCATAGGCCGCGCGGTTCCGGGCATAGAGGCGGACCTCGGCCAGGGTCTCCTTGAACTGGACGAACTGGGCGCCGCGCGCTCCGCCCGCGATGCCGGCTCCGGCCTCGCCGAAGGGGGCGGCCATGGCCACGCGCGGGCGGACCAGGATGTCGGTCCCGGCCGCCAGATGGATCACCGAAGCCTGGCCCGCGAACAGGCCCGGGGACTGCAAGCCGGCCGAGCCGAGACCGGCGAAATCGGAGTCGTCCACATGATGGGAATGACCGCCCCCACCCCCACCGTGACTGGGGATCACCACCGCGCGGGTGATGCCGCCCAGACGAGCGACCGGCAGGGTGAAGGACCAGGGGTCGAGGCCATAGCTGACGTCGAACGAGGCCGAAATCGAGTTGGCGCTGTTGGACAGGTCGTCCGAGCCGTTCACCGACGAGATCTCCGAGGCGCCGAGACCGGCGTCCACGGCCACAAGACCCGGCGTCACGACCCGGCCGGTCGCGTCGATGATCCGGGCACCGGACGGAGCGGCCCCGGTGCCGACCGAGACGATGCGGCCGTTCTGGATCACGACCGTGCCGTTCTCAATGACGGAGGTCCCTGTCAGGATCCGGCCGCCGGTGATGGCGGTCAACTGTTGAGCCGAGGCCGGAGCGGCGGCCAGCACGGCCGCCGTGGCCAGGAGCGAGATGAGGCGACGCATCAGCGGGCTCCCGGAGCGATGTTGGCGGCGGCGATGCCGTAGCCGGGCTGGCCGAGCTCGAAGTCGGACAGGGGCTGGTAGCGCGGATCGGCGCGGTCGAAGGTCAGGGCCCCGTCGATGTAGACCTGATCGGCGCGGGCATAGACGCTGAACGGATTGGCGCTCCAGATCACCACGTCGGCGCGCTTGCCGGGTTCCAGCGAGCCGGTCTCGTCGGCGATGCCGAGCGAGCGGGCCGCGTTGGAGGTGATCCAGCTGATGGCGCGTTCCTCGGTGATGTTCATTCCCGCGCGGCGACCGGCGGCCAGGGCGGCGGCCACCTCCTGATTGAGCCTCTGGGTCAGCTGGGCGTCGTCGGAGTGGATGACGGCGCAGGAGCCGGGCTGGGCGTCCACCAGGGCGGCGTTCTCCTCGACCGCGTCCAGAGCCTCCATCTTGAAGCCCCACCAGCCGGTCCACATGTCGGCGCAGATGCCGGCCTCGGCCAGTTGGGGGGCCAGCTTGTAGGCCTCGATGGCGTGGTGGAAGGCGGTGATGCGGAAGCCGAACTCCTCGGCGATGTCCATCATCACGGCCATCTCATCGGCGCGGTAGCAGTGGTTCTGCACCATGATCGAGCCGTCCAGCACGCCGGCCAGGGTCTCGTTCTGCAGGTTGCGGGTGGGCGGCGTGCCCTCGCCCGTTTCACGCCACCGGTCCCACTTGTCGCGATAGTCCTGGGCCGCGATGAAGGCCGCGCGATAGCCGGCCACATTGCCCATGCCGGTCGCCGGGCTCTGGTTGCGGTTGCCGTAGACGCGCGACGGGTTCTCGCCACAGGCCATCTTCACGCCATACGGGGCACCGGGGAACTTCATGCCCTGCATGGTCACCGAGGGGACGTTCCGGACCGTCACCGACCGGCCACCGAACAGATTGGCCGAGCCGGGCAGGATCTGAAGCGTGGTCACCCCGCCCGCGCGCGCGGTGTTGAAGCCGGGGTCCTGAGGCCAGATGGAGTGCTCGGCCCAGACCTGGGCGGTGTTGGGGCTGGTCGCCTCGTTGCCGTCGCTCATGCCCGTCACGCCGGGCGAGGGATAGACGCCGAGGTGGCTGTGCACGTCGATGATGCCCGGCGTCACGAACCGGCCCCGCGCGTCCACCACGCGATGGCCGCCCGGGACAGGGGTCGTCGCTCCGCCGATCGCGGTGATGCGCCCGTCAGTGATGACGACCACGCCGTTCTCGATCCTCTGGTCCGTGCCGGTGAAGATCGTCGCGCCGACGATCGCCATATTGTCCCGCGGCAGGGGCGCGTAGGTCGAGGGGAAGGGATCGGGATTGGCGGCGTAATCCAGCCCGGCCGGTAGGGCGCGGGCCTGGCGCCGGGGTGTCTCGGCCTCGTCGCCGGAGCCGCCGTCGGTGGTGGCGCAGGCGGACAGCGCCAGCGCACAGGCGACGACCGCCAGGCTTGCGCCCCGCAAGGAACCTCGAAACATGAAAACCCTCCCCTGTCGCGCCGAACGGGCGCGGAACATAGGGGATTACAAGGGCCTCAGCGGCCGTCCGTCAAAGGCGGAAATATTACGTGTCAGTAACAAAAGGCGGAAGCCCGCCTTGGAGCCCGGACCATCGTCCCGCCGGCAGGCTCATTATGGGGAAATGGTGGAGCTAAGCGGAGTCGAACCGCTGACCTCTTGAATGCCATTCAAGCGCTCTACCAACTGAGCTATAGCCCCGAACCTTTCGGTCGGATCACCGGGCGGAAAACCGCCCCCCGGCGAGGCGGCGGAACCTATGTCAGGCGATTTTGCCGATCAAGCCCGCCCGAAGGATTTATTTTCGACCCCTTCGAGGGCCCCCGGAGCGGGCCGAAGCCCGCTCCGAACCAGCGTCCCGATCAGTCGTCGTCCTTGCCCGGCTTGACCACGTCCTCGTCGAAGGCGTCGTCATCCTCATCCTCGAGGAAGGGCACGGTATCGTCGTCGTCGTCGTCCGCCAGGACATCGTCGTCGTCACTGGCTTCGCCCATGCCGGGCTCCTCGGTCGGATCGACGGGAGCCTCGTCGTCGTCGTCGGGCGTGAGGATGGGCTCGTGGCCCTCCTCGTCGATCTCGGGGGTGACGGCTTCTTCTTCTTCCTCGTCGCCGTCGGCCTTCTTCTCGACGACCTGATCCTCGGCATCGTCAACAGCGTAGCCACCGGGACGGCCGCGGCGATTGCGCAGCTTGATGGCCTCTTCAGGATCGAACTCGGTCTCGCACTTGGGGCAGTGAGCGGGGCGCTTGTTGAGGTCGTAGAACTTGGCCTGGCAGTTCGGGCAGACCTGCTTGGCGCCGAGTTTGGGATCAGCCACGGGCGGATGCCTTTGAATAGGGGGCGGGAGAAATCGGGCGCGTCCCTTGCCACCCCCGGGGGCCGCTGTCAAAACCCCGAGACGGCTTGGCCTTGAGCGCCGCCGGTCCTCCGTCCACCAAGGAGCCCCACCGGGTGAGCCACGCCCCCCATCTAACCGCGCGTCCGACGTCCGGATTGAAGGGCGTCGTGCGGGCACCGGGCGACAAGTCCATGTCTCACAGAGCCATGATCCTGGGGGCCATGGCGACGGGCGTGACCGAGGTCGAGGGCCTTCTGGAAGGGGACGACGTTCTGGCGACCGCGCGGGCGGCCGAGGCGTTCGGGGCGGTCGTCGAGCGGCTCGGTCTCGGGCGCTGGCGGGTGACCGGGCGCGGCGGTCTGGCGTCGCCCTCTGGCGTCATCGACTGCGGCAACGCCGGGACCGGTGTGCGGCTGCTGATGGGGGCCGCTGCCGGCTACGCTCTGACGGCGACCTTTGATGGCGACGCCTCGCTGAGGAAGCGCCCGATGGGCCGGGTCACGGATCATCTGGAGCGGATGGGCGCGCGCTTCGTCTGGAGCGGCGCAAAGGGCCTTCTCCCCGCGACCCTGACCAGCGGTAGGCTGGCCGCCATCGACCATGTGCAGACCGTGGCCTCGGCGCAGGTGAAGTCAGCGATCCTCCTCGCGGGATTGAGCGCCGACGGCGTGACCTCGGTCACCGAACCGGAAAAGAGCCGCGACCATACCGAGCGCATGCTGCGGGCCTTCGGGGCCGAGGTGGATGTCCAGAAAGACGGCGACGGCTGGATCGTCCAGCTGAGGGGCGGGCAGCGTCTGCACGGCGCGCAGGTGTTCGTGCCGGGCGATCCGTCCTCGGCGGCCTTCCCGCTGGCGGCTGGGCTGATCGTTCCGGGGGCGGAGGTGACGGTCGAGGGGGTGATGCTGAACCCGCTACGCACCGGCCTGTTCGACACCTGGCACGAGATGGGAGCCGATCTGGAGATCACGAACCGGCGCAGTTCGGGCGGCGAAGCGGTCGGCGACATCACCGCGCGGCATTCGACGCTGAGGGGCGTGGTCGTGCCGGAGAGCCGCGCCGCCTCCATGATCGACGAGTATCCAATCCTGGCCGCCACGGCCGCCTTCGCTGAGGGCGAGACGGTGATGCGCGGCGTCGGCGAGATGCGGGTGAAGGAAAGCGACCGCATCCGCCTGATGGTCGACGGCCTGCGCGCATGCGGCGTGGCGGTCGAGGAGGAGCCTGAAGGCTTCATCGTCTCGGGCGGAGCCGTCCCGGGGGGGGCAACGGTCCATACGGCGCACGATCATCGCATCGCCATGAGCCACCTGGTGCTGGGACTGGCGGCAGGAGCTGCCGTGACGGTTGACGAGCCGGAGATGATCGCGACGAGCTTTCCAGGGTTCGTGGAGATTATGCGGGGGCTGGGCGGCAAGGTCGAATGACGAACAGGCAACTCTCAGTCTGGTCGCCCAGACGGACATTGCGTTGGATGACTTTGGTCTCCGGTTGCGCCTTGGCGCTCTGGACAGGCGGAACCTTTCTTGATCTCGGCGACGGGCAAACATGGGCGAAGACGAGGCAGCGCTACGTCTTCCTGCTTGAAGCCGAGGGGTTCGAGGTCAACAACCTCGGATTCTATCGAGTCATGGCGAAATCGCATCCCAAGGAATTCAGAGAGATACTGATGTTTCGGGGCGTGCTTCCGACAGTATTCCTCGCCATCCTGTTCGGCGTCTCCGCGCTTGGATGGGCCGTTCAGCCCAGAGAGGCGACGAATGCGCCCAGGCCCTGATTTGCCCAATGATCTTCAGTTCGGGCTACAGGTGTGCGACGCGCTGCCACCGCTCGCCGAGACAGGGTCTGCCGGGACTTCTGTGTCGAACCCCGGTTATGGAAAGGCGACAGTCTGATACGCCCCCTCGTTATCGCCGTCGACGGCCCCGCCGCCTCGGGCAAGGGGACGATCGCGTCCCGGCTGGCGGCCCACTATGGCCTGCCCTTCCTCGACACGGGTCTGTTGTACCGGGCCGTCGGCGTCGATCTCCTGAGCGGCGGGAGCGACCTGTCCGACGCGCGGGCGGCGGAGGCGGCGGCGCGGGCCCTGACGCCTGAGCGACTGTCGGACCCGTCCGACCTGACCACAGGCGACGCGGGCGAGGCCGCCAGCCGGGTGGCGGGCATCCCGGGCGTGCGCGCCGCGCTGCTGGAGCTGCAGCAAGCGTTCGCGCGTCAGCCGGGCGGGGCGGTGCTGGACGGCCGCGACATCGGCACCGTCATCGCACCCGACGCCCCGGCCAAGCTGTTCGTCACCGCCTCTCCCGAGGTCCGCGCCCGGCGGCGCTGGATGCAGTTGAACGAGCGTGGGGACCGGATCACTTATGAAGCCATGCTGGCCGACATCCTCCGGCGGGACGAGCGAGACGCCGGCCGCGGGGCGGCGCCCATGGTCCAGGCCCCGGACGCGGTCTTGCTCGATACCACCGAGATGGATATAGAGGCGGCCTTCGATGCGGCCCGCCGTATCGTCGAGGCCGCGCGCGCTCGATAAGAGCAAATCCAACGCGCCACCCTCGTCAACCGCGGGCGTTCTGGGACAGATGTCGCCTCGCGTCGATCCGACGACCCTTCCAAAGACCATCCACCTCGCGCAGGGCCGTCCGGTCGTGCGCCTTCAGCCTTTCCTCCAACCCCAGAGTTTCATGACCGACACCCTCTCCCCCTCGCGCGACGATTTCGCGTCCCTTCTCGACGAAAGCCTCGGCGGCCGCGATCTTGGCGAAGGCCAGGTCGTCCACGGCCGCGTGGTCGGCGTCGAAAAGGACATCATCATCATCGACGTCGGTCTGAAGACCGAAGGCCGTATCCCGGCCCGCGAGTTCGGCATCGGCGAAGGCGCCGTCATCCCCAAGGTCGGCGATGACGTCGAAGTCTATCTGGAGCGCGTCGAGAACGCGCTCGGCGAGGCCGTCATCAGCCGCGACAAGGCCCGTCGCGAGGAAGCCTGGACCCGCCTTGAAGTCGTGTTCGCGGACGGCCAGCCGGTCAACGGCGTGATCGTCGGCCGCGTCAAGGGTGGCTTCACCGTCGACCTGGGCGGCGCCTCGGCCTTCCTGCCGGGCTCGCAGGTCGACATCCGCCCGGTCCGCGACGTCGGCCCGCTGATGGGCAAGGAACAGCCGTTCCAGATCCTGAAGATGGACCGTCCTCGCGGCAACATCGTCGTCTCGCGTCGCGCCATTCTGGAAGAGGCCCGCGCCGAACAGCGCACCGAACTGGTCGGCCAGCTGCAGGAAGGCGAAGTCCGCGACGGCGTCGTCAAGAACATCACCGACTACGGCGCGTTCGTGGACCTGGGCGGCATCGACGGCCTGCTGCACGTCACCGACATGAGCTGGAAGCGCGTCTCGCACCCCTCGCAGGTCCTCGCCGTCGGCGACACCGTCAAGGTCCAGATCGTCAAGATCAACCCCGACACCCAGCGCATCTCGCTGGGCATGAAGCAGCTGCAGTCCGATCCGTGGGACGGCGTCGAGGCCAAATACCCGCCGGGCGCCAAATACACCGGCCGCATCACCAACATCACCGACTACGGCGCCTTCGTTGAGCTGGAAGCCGGCGTCGAGGGCCTGGTGCACGTCTCGGAAATGTCCTGGACCAAGAAGAACGTCCACCCCGGCAAGATCGTCTCGACCTCCCAGGAAGTCGACGTGGTCGTTCTGGATGTCGACGCCTCCAAGCGCCGCATCTCGCTGGGCCTGAAGCAGGCCCAGGACAATCCGTGGGACGCCTTCGTCGCCGCCAATCCGATCGGCTCGACCGTCGAGGGCGAAGTCAAGAACGCCACCGAGTTCGGCCTGTTCATCGGCCTGGACAACGACATCGACGGCATGGTGCACCTGTCGGATCTCGACTGGAACGTCTCGGGCGAAGAGGCCATCCAGCGCTATCGCAAGGGCGAGATGGTCAAGGCCAAGGTGCTGGACGTCGATGTGGAGAAGGAACGCGTCTCGCTCGGCATCAAGCAGCTGGGCGGCGATCCGATCGGCGAGGGCGACACCTACAAGAAGGGTCAGACCGTCACCGTCACCGTGACCGCCATCGAGACCGGCGGCGTCGAGGTCAAGTTCGGCGACGACACGGCCCCGGTCACCAGCTTCGTGCGCAAGTCGGACTTGTCTCGGGACCGGAACGAGCAGCGAACCGAACGCTTCTCGGTCGGCGACCGCGTGGACGCCATGATCACGTCCGTGGACAAGGCGACCCGCCGGATCTCGGTGTCGATCAAGGCGCTGGAGATGAAGGACGAGCAGGAGGCCATCGAGCAGTTCGGCTCGTCGGACTCGGGTGCCTCGCTGGGCGACATCCTGGGCGCGGCCCTGCGCGAAAAGGCCGGCAAGGAGTAATCCCGCCGGTCTGGCGTCCAAGCCACTGATCCGGTGACGGATACCAAGGGCGGTCGGAGTAATCCGGCCGCCCTCTGCTTTTGGCGTCGAATCCGTATGCGGTATGGGTCGATTAACGCACTTTCCGGCCCGATAGGTGCCGATCAGGGCTTTTTCGCTCGCCAAGCGAAGGCTAGGGTGAGGCTGTAACCCGATTGATGTTGCACCCATATTGGCTCTCCGGAGCGCGATGGGCGGGGGCCCGACATGATCAAATCCGAGCTGATCGAGAAGCTCGCGGCGGAAAACGCCCATCTGACCCATGCCGAGGTCGAGCGGGTGGTGAACGTCGTCCTCGGCCGAATGACCGGGGCCATGGCTGAGGGAGGGCGGGTCGAATTGCGCGGCTTCGGCGCATTTTCCGTCCGCTCCCGGCCGGCCCGCGCGGGCCGCAATCCGCGCACAGGCGAAACGGTGGACGTGCCCGCCAAGTCCGTGCCCTTCTTCAAGAGCGGCAAGGAGCTGCGCGAGCGGCTGAACGCGGGCGGCGACGCGTGATCCTCAGGCCGCGAGGCTCGACGAACCGAGCTGTAGCGTCGAGAGCCGGCTGATGGGACTGCTCGGCGAGTTCAAGGAGTTCGCCGCGCGCGGCAACGTCGTCGTCCTCGCTGTCGGCGTCATCATCGGGGCCGCCTTCGGCAAGATCGTCACGAGCCTGGTCGAACAGGTGGTCATGCCACCGATCGGACTGGTGCTCGGCCGAGTCGACTTCGCCGAACTGAAGTGGGTGCTGGCCCCCGAGGACCCCGGGACCGAAGCCATCGAAGAAGTCGCCATCCAGTACGGTGCCTTCATCAACACCGTGATCCAGTTCCTGATCGTGGCCTTCGTGGTGTTCCTGATGGTCAAGGCCATCAACAATCTGCGCCGCGCCGAAGCCGCCAAGCCTGACCCTGCGCCGGCCGCACCGACCGCAACCGAAGCCCTCCTCACCGAGATTCGCGACGCGCTGAAAGAGCGGCCGAAAGCCTAGGCGGCGGCGCGCATGTCGTCTGACTGGACCGGAACAGGCCGTAGGCACACTTGGTAGTCTCCGTCGAACGGGGTCGGTGCCCAAGTGTCGATACCCTCGACGCCGGGCTCGAACCGGGCATGGCAGTGGCCCCACCCGCCCTCGCGTCGGGCCGAGGCGGCCAGAGGTCCGAGCTGGCGCAGCAAAGCCTCGTTGACGACCTGGATGCGAACCTTGGCCGCGCCCAGGGTGCGGGCGTTCGCCAGAAGGGCCCGCATCAGGGCGGGCGCGGCGCGCGGCTCGTCGCGCAGGGCGACGAGATCGAGAATTTCCAGCACCGGAGGCTCGATCACATTGGACTTCGCCATCATCGCCATCGCATAGCCGACGACCGCCTTGTCGCGATTGAAGGCCAGGACGATCGGTTCGAGGGTGCGGTCGGGATCGGCCAGGCGCCAGCGGAGGGTCGCAGGGCTGCGATCGGCGACGATGCGACCCTCCGCCTTGAGCGCGCTCCAGAAATCTCCGAAACGCGAGCGGTCGTTCAGGTCCGACAGAACAGCAACCCCGGCCGGCAGCACCAGGGGACCATGATCGGTCAACCGCCGGTTCAGCAGCCGTTCCTGATGGGGATTGATAAGGCGGGGTGCGCGCCGATCGATCTCGCGCCAAAGCCGACCCGTCGCGCAGGCCACGGTGTCCAGTCGCCAGGAGAGCTTCAGGGCATGGGTCGCGGTGGGCCAGGGGCTCAGGCCGTAGCGGGGAAACAGCGGGCTGGACTTGGGGTTGGCGTTCAGGGTGTAGCGGGCGAACAAGCCACGCTGTTCCGCAAAGGCGCGCAGCAGCATGCGACTGTTTCCGCGCGCCGACGGCTGGACGATGATGGAATAGCCGCTCGCGCCGAACAGGGCGGTGTCACCCCGCCAGAAGGTCTGGACGAAGTTTCCGGTGTAGCCGCGCGGATCGCCCGCCGCGTCGACGAGGAGCCAGCCTGCGTCAGCCCGGGCCTCGATTCGCGCTGGATGGTTCAGCAGCCAGCGCCAGCCGGCCTCGCTGCGGCGCGGCCAGCCGACGGAGGCGTGGAGCCTGTTCAAGGCTGGCGCGTCCTGATCCAGCACAGGTCTGACCGAAAACGGCATCGAGGGCGTTCCTGGATGGGACGGGTCGTCCCTTCTACCCGGGCCCGTGCACGAAGCGGGCCATGGGGAGGGAACCTGAGGTTGCGCCTTGGTCAACGCTGGCGCGTCCTTCCAGATTTCAGGCCCTGCGAAACAGATACAGCCCAAAACCCAGATAGGGCCGACCGAACGCGAAGGTCGCCTTGATCTGATCGGCGCGCAACTTCAGCGCGTCCCAGCCCTCGGCGCCGGGATTCGCATCCAGCCAGTCGCGGACCCGCCTGTCCGCGTCCGAGAAGAAGTCGTCCCAGACGGCCTGTGGCGACAACTCGGCTGACACGCACTCCAACCCCGCATCCCTGGCGGCCGCCTTCCATTCCTCGTCGCTGGCGTAGACGCCAGCGAGGTCGATCACCTGGCGCAAGGGAGCCGGGGCGTCCGCGATCCACGTCAGATCGCCCCATAGGACATGGCCATTGCCGGACAGGCGCGACGCCAGGACCTGGAAGATCCCGGTCGGCGTGGTCACATCGGGGCCGCCGATGCGGGTGCTGCCCATCGCCACCATCATATCGGCCGGGGCGAGCAGGTCGAGAATCTGAGGCACCGTGCCTCGAACCGCTGTCATCCGGTCTGAGAGGCCCCCGGCGCGAACGCGCTCCTCGATGCGGGAAACCATGACCGGATCCCGCTCGATCGCAAAGACCCGGTAGTCGAACCGCCGCGCCAGCGCCGCCGAGACGCCCCCCGTTCCCGCGCCGATGTCCAGAACCTTGGCTCCCGCCGGCAGGCCGCTCCGCCCCGCTGCCATGAGCACCGCCTCGATCAAGACCGGGTTGGCGACCTCGAGGCCGTTATAGGCGATATGGTGATAGTCGGGGGCCATGTCGGGTTTGTAGCCGCCGAAGATTCCGACGCATTGAGAAAGTGCTTTACAATGCAAAGTATATAGATGATAAGGAGGGTATCAAGGACGCCACCGATGACTGGCGGCGTCGCACGCCCTGAAGGACTGTCCACATGAGCGACGCACGAGACGAGATGACCGACATCGCCTGGCTGAGAGGGCTCGCCGAAGAGGGTGCCAAGGCACCGATCCGGGGGGCCTCGATCCTGTTCGCCGCCGGACTGATCTTCGGCACGGGCAGCCTGGTTCACTGGCTGATCGCTGCGGGGATTCTGACGGTCGCGCCCACCGCCTACGGCGCGATCTGGGGCGTGACCGCTCTGGTGTTCCTCGTGACGCTCGTCGTGCTGATCGGACGGCTGAAGGGCCAAGGCGGCGTCGAAACGGCCGCCAACAGGGCCTTTGGCATCGTCTGGGCGGCGCTGGGATGGGGCATGTTCAGCCTGTTCACATCGCTGATCGCCAGTGACCTGGCGGGATCTGGCCAATCCAATCTGGCGGAATGGTCGCTGGTGATCCCCTCGATCGTCATGGCCTTCTACGGCGTGGGCTGGGCGGTGACGGCGACCATGACCCGGTCGAAATCGCTGTGGACCCTTGCGCTGGCCTCCTTCGCGGCGGCACCCGCGCTCGCGGTACTGTCAGGCACCAGCTGGCAGTATCTGGCCTATGCCGGGGCGCTGTTCGGCCTGATGGCCCTGCCAGGCTTCCTGATCATGCGGTCGGCGAAGGCCTGAGCATGCCGGACGATTTCGACATCGGCCGCATCGACGACGTCATCCATGGACGGATGCGGCTCGGCATCATGGCAACCCTGTCCGGGGTGGAGAGCGCGGACTTCGCCACGCTGAAGGCGAAGCTGCAGGCCACGGACGGCAACCTGTCGGTTCACCTGAGAAAGCTTGAGGAAGCCGGCTTCGTCGTGGTGACCAAGCGGTTCGTCGGGCGAAAGCCCCTGACCGAGGCCGCAATGACAGAGGCGGGACGCAAGGCCTTCGTCGCCTATCTGGACGCGATGGCGGGACTGGTTCAGCCGCGCTGATCCGCCCCCCTCGCCGACCACCGGTGTCGCCCCTATAGGGAGAGTATGGCCAGCCGCATCCACGCCTTTGACGCGCTCGACAACTTCCGGGACTACGGCGACTACGCCACGGCGGCAGGCGGCCATGTGCGGCACGGCAGGCTCTATCGCTCGGCGCACCATGCCGGGGCGAGCGAGGCGGATCTGGAGCGACTGGCGGCGATAGATTTCGGGGTGGTGATCGACCTGCGTCGGCCAGTCGAGCGGCGGCGGCAGCCGTCGAAAAGGCCGCCGACATTCACTGGCCTGGTGATCGAGAGCGAGCTGGACGAGGCGGGGGAGGCACCGCACATCACCTTCCTGAAGACCGCCGACCTGACACCCGACAGCGGGCGGCGCTTCATGACCGCGACCTATCGCGAGCTGCCGTTCGCGCCCGCGCATCTGGACCTCTTCTCCCGTTACTTCCGGGCCCTGGCCGAGAGCGAGAGGCCGGTGCTGATCCACTGCGCGGCCGGCAAGGACCGCACGGGCATGCTCGCAGCCCTGACCCATCATCTGCTGAACGTCTCAGAGGACGATCTGATGACGGACTATCTGCTCACCAACACAGCGGTGGACCTGGAAGCGCGCGCGCCGGGCATCGCCGAGCAGCTGAAGGCCTTCACAGGTCGAACGGCGTCCCATGACGCGGTGGTGGCCTTCATGGGGGTGGAACCGGCGTATCTGCACGCCGCCCTCCAGGCGTTACGTGAACGGCATGGGTCGGTAGACGCCTATCTGGAACAGGCCCTGGGCGTAGACGCCGGCCTGCGCGACCGGATCGTGGAGCGTCTGGGAGCGTGAGCGGCGCGAGCCGAGCCGAGAGGCCTTGGGTGGAACCCCTGGCGGTCGCGGCCGGGTTGAGGGATCGCGACGGGCTGGTCTGCCTCCTGTCCGACGGCGGACCAGCGAGCCGATACTCCTTCGTCGCCGCGGACCCACAGACGGTCGGTTCTGGCCCTGTCGAGCCCGGCGAGATGCATCGGTGGTTTCGGGTCCAGGCTGGTCGACATGGCGTCGGACTGATCGCCTATGACGGGGGCGCACGCCCGGCGACGGGGCCGCGTGAGGCGATCTGGCCGGATGTGATGTCAGCCGTCTACCCGACGGTGCTGCGGTTCGATCATCGCGAGCGCGCGATCACGATCATCGGCGCAGTCGAGACGGCTGAGGCCTGGCTTTCGGGCTCAGCGGATCCGCGTTTCGCTAAAGCTCCAGCGGAGACCTGGACGGCTGAAAGCAGCGACGCGGACTATCGCGCGGCCGTCGCCGATGTGGTCGCTCGCATCGGGCGAGGCGAACTGTTTCAGGCGAACATCGCACGGGGCTGGTCAGGCGTGTTGCGAGGGGGGGCGGATCCTTTCGACCTGTTCGTCCGGCTGGCGTCAGGCCCCGCTCCGTACGGTGCTTTCTGGAGGATCGGCGAACGCGCACTGGTCTCGAACTCGCCCGAGCTGTTCCTGACTTTCGATCCCGACAGCCGCCGCATAGAGACGCGGCCGATCAAGGGCACTCAACCACGCTCTCCTGACCCCGACGAGGACGCGACCCGTGCCGCCGAATTGGTCGCCAGCGAGAAGGACAGGGCCGAGAACCTGATGATCGTCGACCTGATGCGCAACGACCTGGCGCGAGTGTCGGAGGTCGGCAGTGTCGCCGTTGAGCGCTTGTTCGAGCTTCAGAGCTTCGCCACCGTTCATCACCTGGTCTCTACGGTGACGGGCCGGGCGAGGGACGGCGTTGGACCGGGCGATATCCTGCAGGCGACGTTCCCGCCAGGCTCGATCACGGGCGCGCCCAAGCATCAGGCCATGAAGGTCATCGCCGACCACGAACCGCCTCGGGGGCCATGGTGCGGGAGTCTGGTCCATATCGACGATGCTGGCCGAATGACGGCCTCGGTCCTGATCCGGACGGTCGCACTTTGGCGCGACGCGGACCGCTGGCGTTTCCGCACCCAGGCGGGCGCGGGCATCACGGCGGGCAGCAACCCCCAGGCGGAACTGGAGGAGACCGAGGCCAAGATCGTGGCGATCCGGCGGGCGCTCGTCGGCTAGCAATCGGTGCAGGGCAGCCGATCGGTCAGGCGCGGCCGCAAAAAATGCCGCCCCTCAAAACGAATCTCCGCCGGGAGCAGCCGATCGTACCGCGTCGCTGCTGGCAGGATGTCGCCCAGGGGCGAGGCATAGGCGTAGACCGCTTCGCCCATGATGATGGTCTCATTGTTGCCAATCAGACCCGGCGGGAGCGTCTGAACGCCGCTCAACGGCTCCGCCAGCTCGCCGCGTCCACGGCTCCAGACAACGCGGGCGACACCATCGTCGTCCCGCGTGATGTTGGTCACGCGCAGCGACAGGGGCGCTTCCGGGAAGGGTTGCATGATCAGCGATCCGATATCCAGGATACTGTCGATCTCGCCGCGTGTGACGGTCGGGGCGCGGGCGACCATGTCGGCGATCTGGGATGTGGTGTGCTGAGCCCGCCTCTGGGCCATGAAGGCCTGACAGAATTCAGCGAGCCCGAAGTAGATGAGAAGCAGCACGGGAAAGACGATGGCGAACTCGACCGCCGCCACGCCCGAACCATCCCGGGCGAAGCGGGCGGCGAACGACCGAATGAACCTGGCCATTCGACGCACCATCAGAAGGGCTCGTTCCGGAACGCCGTCGTAACCGAGATCACGGCGTCGCCGGACCCGACCCGGGTCAGGGCGCGCGACAACATCGGCGTGGCTACCGGCTGTTGGTACCAGACCCGCACCAGCATCAAGTTGCCGGCGGCACCGGGGTCGAACCCTGTCTGACTGGGATCGAACGCGCCGTTGACGATCGGGTCGGGAGGATTGGGATCGCGGAACTGGGGGATGGGCCGCACGTCGATCACGGTCCGCTGCTCGCAGTCGCCCTCGAACACGTTCATCGCCTCGCACATGGCGGTTCGGAACTGCCCCTGGCTGATCGCGCCGCCCTGTGCCTGACCGGTCCGGACCAGGCGGGCGGCCTGCTGAACCGCCGCCTCCAGCGTGGAGTCGACCAGAAAGATCACGGCGAGTTCCAGCACGGCGAAAATCACGAAGAAGAACGGAAGCGCGACGATGGCGAACTCGACCGCCGCCGCGCCCTCGCGACGCCGTTGAGGGCGAAACAGGCCGGAACCGCGGGAACGCTGGCTCATCGCTCTGCCCGTCGGGATCAGGGCTGGGGCGTGCGGCCGCCGCCGTTGCGCACCGACGGCGCGCAGGACGAAGCACAGGCCATCTCTGTCGCCTGCGCGCCGCGCCAGACGCGGACCGAGCCGGTCGAGCCGCCTGTGACGATCACCTCGCCCTGGTACAGGGTGCGGCCGAGCGCATCGACCGCGACGACTTCGGTGACGCCGTATCCCTTGCCTGTGACGAACAAGGTGTTGGCATCGACCACGGTCACGTCTGCGATGTCGGGATTGCCGACGATCACCGAGGCCGCCTGGCCGCGAAGGCTGATGCGGCTCGAGCGGTCGATCTCGACGTTGAGCGACTGGGCCTGGGCGACGCCAGCCGTCCCAAGCAGGGCGGCGGCGGCGAGGGCCGACAGGGTGCGGGCGATGGATCCGGCCATAAGCGAGTCCTTAGGTCCTTCTCGCGGGCGCGCGAGACGAACGCCAAGGATCGAAGAGAAACATCTACAAATCCTGAAAATGGACCACGTCGACAATAGGCGGCTAACCAAGGTTAACGAGCAGAAAACAAATGATTCTCTTAATACTGCATTCTTGTGGCTCCTAGCGCAGGCAATATAGATGGTGAGCAAAGAGCCCCCTGCGTTGTTCAGCCTCTTCAAGATGAACGGGGCGGTAACCACGCCCTCTGACGTGACCTTAACCGATGCCGGTGCATGGTCATCCTGCGTTTGGGGGACAAGCGGGCGACCGGAGCCTCCCAGCCATGATTGCTCGCTTAGTCAGTTTCACCAGAGAGGAAGTCACATGACCCAGTTCATCAAGAAGTTCGTCAAGGACGAGTCGGGGGCCACCGCCATCGAGTACGGCCTGATCGCCGCTCTCATCGCGGTCCTGATCATCACCGCCGTCGGCCTGGTCGGCGAGCGTCTCGAGGCCGTGTTCAACGCCATCGCCGAAGCTCTGGCGCTGTAAGCGACCAGTCCTCTTGAAGTCTCGGGGGCCGGAGCGGAAGCGCTCCGGCCCCTTCTTCTTTGTGCGCGACCGCTCGCTGCGCGACGGCGCGCTGCTTGAGTGCGAGTTTGTGCGCCACCACTCACAACACGGTCGCTCGTGGCTCGAGCTTGGACGTGGCGAACCCGACCTTAACCATCGGCGTGGCAGGGTGGACGCATGGACCTGCTGACCTCGCTCCTTCTCGCGCCCCTGCCCATTCTGGTCGTGATCGCGGCTCTCACCGATCTGACGCGGATGAAGATCCCGAACTGGATCTCGGCCTCGCTGATCCTCGCCTTCTTTCCGGCCGCCTTCGCAGCGGGTCTGAGCCCGCTGGAGGTCGGCATGCACTTTGGCGTCGGCGTGCTCGTGCTGCTCGCGGGCATGGCACTGTTCGCCCTTCGCGTCGTCGGGGGCGGGGACGCAAAGCTGATGGCGGCGGCAGGGATGTGGCTGGGATTCTCCGCCCTGACGCCCTTCCTGATCTGGACGGCCATCCTGGGTGGGGCGCTCAGCCTGGTGCTGATCCTCGGCCGCAGCGTAGCCCAACCTTATATGGCTGGTGCCCCGAGCTGGGTTTCAACCCTTTTTCGTCCGAAAGGGGACATTCCGTACGGGGTCGCCATCTGTGGCGGTGTGCTGATGGCCTTCCCCTCGAGCGTCATGGTCGCCCGCGCCCTGGGAGCCTGATCACGTTCGTCGGCGCGGCACCAATCTGCCGCTTAGGTCCGCGTTAACCCGCGCCCGGCATGGTCGTTAACGGTAGGCCGCCTGCACCGTGAATCGTGCGACCGGTCGCGCCGGAGACCCACGATGAAGCCCGCACGTATCGCCGTCATCTGTATTGCCGCCGTGTCGGCCATCGGCCTGGCGCTCGTGGTGCGCGCCATGGGGTCGTCTTCGGGAGAGGCTGTCGCCACCGCCTCGGCCGAGCCCGCGGCACCCATGGCCAAGGTACTCGTGGCCGCGCGAGACCTGGCCCCCGGCCAGCGTCTGACCGACGCTGACCTGGAGTGGAAGGACTGGCTCGCCGCCGAGGTCAATCCGGCCTTCATCACCGACGGCAGCGTCCCCGTGCCGCGACCGGCAGACGAGTCCGTCGATGAGGAAAAGGCCGACGACAACGGTGAGAGCGCCGTGGCCCGCGTGGCTCGCGCAGCGACGGAGCTGGCCAGCGGCGGGGCCGAAGCTGACTACTACGGCTCGGTCGTTCGGGAACCCATTCTCGCCGGAGAGCCCATCGTGGCGCGCAAGATCGTGCGGGCCGGCGACAGCGGATACATGGCCGCTTATCTGGAGCCTGGCATGCGGGCGATGTCGATCGGCGTCTCGGTCGAGACCGCCGCCGGCGGCTTCATCCTGCCGGGCGACCGGGTCGATGTCCTGGTGACGGTCGAGCTGCAGGACACCGGCGAGAACGGCGGCCAGACCCGCTACGCCTCTTCGACCGTGCTGCAGAACGTGAAGGTCTTGGCGGTCGACCAGTCGACCCGTGCCGAGGACGACCAACAGGCCGTCGTCGGGGCCACCGCGACACTCGAGGTCCAGCCGAGCGATGCCGAGGCCCTGGCTCTGGCCAAGGCGGCGGGGACCCTTTCCCTGGTGCTTCGCTCCTATGCCGACACGGCGGGCCCCTCAGGCCGCGTCCAGCCCCTGCCCCGCGCCCGCAGCACGCCCCAAACCACGTCGGTCCGCATCTATCGCGGCGGCGAACCCGAAACGGTGACCGTCCAATGAGGACGCCCATGACCCTCTCGATCAAGCCTCTGGTCGCGGCGACCTGCGCCGTCCTGACGGCGGCGTCGTCCATCGCTGCGCCGGCCTTGGCCCAGACCTATGGCGCGAGCCAGACGGTGACGGCAGGGTCCGGACCGCGGCTGATCAACCTGCCGCGCGGGACATCCTTCGCCGTCGACCTGCCCGCCGACGCGCGCGACGTGATCGTGTCCAACCCCGCCGTGGCCGAGGCCAACGTCCATTCGCCGCGCCGCATCACCGTCATCGGCATCGCGCCGGGTGAGACCGACGCGGTCTTTCTGGACGCGGCTGGACGGTCGATCCTGACCCTTCGGGTTCGCGTCGACGCCGGCGTGTCGGCGCTGCAGGATACGCTCAGCCGCGTCGCGCCGGGCTCCCAGGTTCGAGCGGAGGCCGTCAACGATAGCATCGTCCTGACCGGGGTTGTCACCAGCGCGGCGGAAGCGGAACGCATCGCCTCGGTCGCCCGAGCGTTCGTTTCGGCCCCGGAAAAGGTGCTGAACCTGACCACGATCGCGGCCTCCGATCAGGTCACGCTCCGCGTCCGGATTGTCGAGGTGCAGCGCAACGCCATCAAGCAGCTGGGATTCTCTTCGGACGTCGTTTTCAACTCGGGTCTGCAGTCGATCGGCTTCAGCCGCACCAACACCTACGGCGTCAACGGTGCCGCGCTGGGCGGAAGCGGTGCATGCTACAACGAAAACCGCGGCCGGGAGACGAACTTCAGCGAAACATCGGATATCACGGGGGCCAACAGCCAGAACACCGTCACGGGCAGCAGCATCACCGATTTTGGAACCGTGCTGACGACCTCCGATGGCCGAAGCGTCTTCTTTGATAACGCCTCGCCTGGAACGATCCTGGTCGTCAACCCCGGGGGAACGTCGGTGACCCTGTCGGGCACCGAGGCGGCGACTTACCTGCGCGGCACGCTGACCGGGGCCAATGGGGTCGGCAATGTCGGTGGTCTGGCCGATGCCCTCGAAGCGGCGGGCAGCACGCCGGGCAGCGTCACGGCCGCCACACTGAACGCCCTCGTGCGGCAGGTGACGGGCGCGGTATCCGGCAACAGCCTGTCGACCGCCATCCAGAACGTCGCCCAGAGTGCCTACCAGACCGTCAGAGGCACCAACGCCAGCGCCTGTCTTCAGGCCTTTGAGCGCGTCGGCCTCGTCCGCACGCTCGCGGAGCCCAATCTGACATCGGTCAACGGCGAAGCGGCCAGTTTCCTGGCGGGCGGCGAGTTCCCGGTCCCCACGGGTCGCGATCGCGACGGCAACGTCACCATCGAGTTCAAACCCTATGGCGTCAGCCTGTCCTTCCGACCGATCGTGCTGTCCGAAGGGCGGATCAGCCTGCAGCTGAACGCCGAGGTTTCGGAGCTGACGCAAACCGGTGGCATCACCCTCGGTGCCGGCACCAACAATCCCCTGAACATCGCGGGCCTGAACGTTCGGCGAGTGACGAACACCGTCGAGATGCCGTCGGGCGGATCCATGATGATCGCCGGCCTCCTGCAGGAATCGACCCGCCAGACGGTGGACTCCTATCCCGGCCTCGGCGGACTGCCGGTGCTGGGCGGCCTGTTCCGCTCACGCGATTATCTGTCGGGCGAGACCGAACTGGTCGTGATCGTCGAGCCCTTCATCGTCAATCCCACGTCCCGCGATCAGATGCAGACGCCGGCAGACGGCCTGCGCATCGCGTCGGACCTGCAGACGGTCTTCCTGGGCCAGCTGAACCAGGCCTACGGCACGCCGGCCCCCGGCCCGTCCGCGCCGGCCTGGCAAGGCCCCATCGGCTATGTCATCGAATGAGCGCGCCCATGTTCAAACCTGCTTTGGCGCTCGCCGCCGTCGCCGCTGCCGCCTCTACCCTGGCCGGATGCGTGGGCTATCGAGCCGAGGGAGCCGGCCCGGCCCCACTGAACCCGATCTCGCGCTATGCCCTGGCGGTCGAGCCTGGAGTAGAGCGCATTGCCCTTTCGGTGCACGAAGGGGGCCCCTCGCGGAACCAATCCCGCGCGATCCAGGAACTCGCCGCTCGATTCGGCTCGGAGGACGCCCCGGTATTGCGCGTGGAGGCGCCGTCCGGTGGAGACGCGGTGTCCAACGAAATGGCGTGGAGCGTCCGCAACGCCCTTGCCAGCGCCGGGATTCCTGAGAGTCGCCTGGTCGTCGCCACCTATGCAGCGCCCGATCCTCGCGCGCCGGTTCTGGTCGGGTTCGACACCGTACGCGCTACTGTGCCGCGGTGCGGGACCTCTTGGACCAACCTGGCCGGGACCGGCTCAAACGCGGGCTACGCCAACTTCGGGTGCTCCGTGAACGCCAATCTTGCGGCCCAGATCGCAAATCCGCGCGACATCGTAACGCCGCGCACCATGACCCAGCCCGACGCCGGTCGGCGCGCAGTCGTGTTCGACAGATACCGCCGCGGAGAACAGACGTCGGCTGTCATCGAGACTCTGCTCGAGAACGGGGGAGTTTCGAATGCTGTGGACTGACGGTCGATGACGAATGCGTTCGCCTCGCGCCCCTATGAACCCCTGGACGACGAGTTCGACGCCGAGCTGGACGTCGCGGCTCCGGCCGCCCCGCCAGTGACGGCCGGGGACATCAATCCACGCGAGCCGCTTCTGTTCACAGCCCCGGGGGGCTTCGACACAAACGCCCCTGTTGTCAGTGGTTCCGTCGTCGCCCATCCGGCTGGACTGCCCGCGACGCAGGGCGGCCTTCCCGCCGGAGCCGGCTATAATCCCGTCGGCGACCTGGTAGCCGGGGCTTCGGCGGCGATCGCCCCCCATGCGATGGCGGGTGGCCTGCAGAACGAAGTCACCATTCCGCGCATCGCCATCCACGTCTTCGCCGAACGACAGGATACGCTCGCGGCGTCCGAACGCGCGGGCCAAGACCGCCGTATGGCGCGCGCCACGACCCAGATCCGGGTCGGCGGCATCCCCGCCGCCGTCGACGCCTACAACCAGGAGCCCACCCCGCCCCTGATCATCGTCGAATGCATGCAGGATCCGGGAACCCTGCTGTGGCAGGTCGACCGCCTGGCCGAGGTCTGCGACGCGGGCACCAAGGTCATCGTCATTGGGGCGACCAACGACATCATCCTGTTCCGGGAGCTGATGAAGCGCGGCGTCAGCGAGTATCTGGTCGCGCCGATCCAGCCGCTCCAGCTGATCGCCGCGATCGGCGGGCTGTTCTCGGACCCGGCCCAGCCGTTCGTCGGTCGCTCGATCGCCTTCGTCGGCGCACGCGGTGGATCGGGGTCATCGTCGGTGGCCCACAACACCGCCTACGCCATGTCCGAGAAGATCGGCGCCAACACCGTCATCGTCGACTACGATCTACCGTTCGGCACCGCGGGTCTGGACTTCAACCAGGATCCTCTGAGCGGCGTGGCCGACGCCTTGGGTCAGCCCGACCGTCTGGACCCGGTGCTGCTCGACCGGATGATGGTCCGCTGCACGGACAAGCTCAGTCTGTTCGCCGCCCCTGCCACACTGGACAACGACTGGGAGATCAGCGCCGAGGCCTTCGAAGAAGTCACCACCCAGATCCGAGGCACTGCGCCCTTCGTGGTTCTGGACCTGCCCCACATCTGGTCGGGCTGGATGCGCCGCACCCTGATCGCCGCTGATGAGGTGGTGGTTGTGGCGACGCCGGACCTGGCGTCGCTTCGCAATGCCAAAAATATGATCGACCTCATTCGCTCGGGTCGTCCGAACGACGCGCCACCCCGCCTCGTGCTCAATCAGGTCGGCGTGCCAGGGCGACCCGAGATCTCGGCCAAGGATTTCGGAGCGGCGCTGGGAATGCATCCAAGCCTGTCGATTCCGTTCGACCCCAAGCTGTTCGGCGCGGCGGCCAACAACGGACAGATGATCCTCGACATGGGTGCCAAGTCCAAGGCCGCCGAGGCCTTTCAGCTTCTGGCCCAGATCGTGTCGCGTCGCGAGCTCCCTGCCCTGGCCGCGCCAGGCAAGGCGCCCAAGAGCGACTCCAAGTCCCTGTTCGCGGGCCTGTTCAAGAAGAAGGCCTGATCCGTGTTCGGCAAGCGTACAGGATCGCCCGGCGTTGCGGCCGCCCCTCCGCCGCCCCAGGCCGCGCCCGCGCCGACGCCGGATCCTGTCTTCGAACACGCGGGAGCCACACCTCAGCCCGCGCAGGGCCAGCAAACTCAGGCCTTCGCCTTCTCGTCCGAAGGCATCGCCCCTCCGCCCGGTCCCGCCCCGAAGCCGGGAGCGGCCGCGGGAGTCGATCGGCTGGACGCCCTGGCCTCGCGCCCCAAGCCCAAGCCTCAACCCCAGGGCGCTGCCGGTCCCGGCCCCAAGGCTACGCCCGGCTTCGAGCAGCTGAAGAAGGCTCAAGCCGTCGCCGAGATCGTCCGGGAACAGAGCGACTACTACCACGCCACCAAGACGACGATCTTCAACGCCCTGATGAACACGATCGACTTGGCCCAGCTGGCCCAGCTCGATGCCAAAGCGGCGGCTGAGGAAATCCGCGACATCGTCGCCGAGCTGGTGGCGATCAAGAACGTCTCCATGTCGGTGGCCGAGCAGGAACATCTCGTCCAGGACATCGTCAACGACGTGCTGGGCTATGGGCCTCTTGAGCCGTTGCTGAGCCGCGACGACATCGCCGACATCATGGTCAACGGCGCCGGTCGGGTGTTCATTGAGGTCGGCGGAAAGGTGCAGCTGACCAACGTTCGCTTCCGTGACAATGCCCAGCTGATGAACATCTGCCAGCGGATCGTCAGCCAGGTCGGCCGCCGCGTCGACGAGAGCTCCCCGATCTGCGACGCCCGCCTGCCTGATGGAAGCCGCGTCAACGTCATCGCGCCGCCGCTCGCCATCGACGGCGCCACCCTGACGATCCGGAAGTTCAAGAAGGACAAGCTGACCATGCGGAACCTGGTGGAGTACCACTCCATCAGCCCGGAAGGGGCGCGGGTTCTGGGCGTGATCGGCGCTTGCCGATGCAATGTCGTGATCTCGGGCGGCACGGGCTCGGGCAAAACCACCCTACTGAACACCCTGACGGCCTTTATCGACCCGACCGAGCGCGTGATCACCTGCGAGGACGCGGCCGAACTGCAGTTGCAGCAGCCCCACGTCGTGCGCCTGGAGACCCGGCCACCCAACCTGGAAGGCCAGGGCATGATCACCATGCGGGACCTTGTGAAAAACTGCCTGCGGATGCGGCCTGAGCGGATCATCGTCGGCGAGGTGCGCGGACCCGAGGCCTTCGACCTGCTCCAAGCCATGAACACCGGCCACGACGGCTCCATGGGCACGTTGCACGCCAATAGCCCGCGCGAAGCCATCAGCCGGATGGAGTCCATGATCACCATGGGCGGCTATGGCCTGCCGTCCAAGACCATCCGGGAGATGATCGTCGGCTCCGTCGACGTCATCATCCAGGCCGCCCGCCTGCGCGACGGCTCGCGCCGCATCACCCACATCACCGAGGTGGTGGGCCTGGAAGGCGACGTGATCGTCACTCAGGACCTGTTCGTCTACGAGATCACCGGCGAGGACGAGAACGGCAAGATCGTCGGCCGTCACCGTTCAACGGGCATCGCCCGCCCCCGCTTCTGGGACCGCGCCCGCTATTACGGCCTGGAGCGCGAGCTGGCCGAAGCGCTGGACGCGGCGGAGTAGGCGGCCATGCTGATGATCCTCGCCGGGCTTTTGGCCTTCATCACCGTCGGCGGCCTGGGATGGGCGCTGGTGGGCGGCGACGATTCCTCGGCCCAGGCGGTGAAGCGCGCCGAGGCCATGGGCATGGGCCAGACCAAGGCCGCCCGCATCAAGGCCGCCAAGGCTGAGGCCAATACGCCGGAAGCCCGACGCAAGGCCATCGAGAGCCAGCTGAAGGAAGCTGAGCGCAAAGAGCGCAAGGCCCGCATGACCATCGCGGCCCGGCTGAAGCACGCGGGTCTCGGGATTAGCGTCCGGACCTTCTGGCTGATCAGCGGGGGTCTGGGCGTGGTCGCGGCCCTGGTCGCCCTGGTGTTCGGTCTGCACATCCTGGTGGCACTGGGTGCGGGCGTCGCGGCGGGCCTGGGGCTGCCACGCTGGGTCGTGGGCTTCGTCGCTTCAGGGCGGCTGAAGAAGTTCGGGCTGGAGTTTCCCAACGCCGTCGACGTGATCGTGCGCGGCATCAAGTCGGGCCTACCGGTCCACGACTGCTTCAAGATCATCGCCAAAGAGAGCCCGGCGCCTTTGGGCCCCGAGTTCCAGACCCTGGTCGAAGGACTGGGGGTCGGCCTGACCCTCCCCCAGGCGCTGGAGAAGATGTACGAGCGCATCCCGACGCCGGAGCTGAAGTTCTTCACCATCGTCATCGCCATTCAGCAAAAGACGGGCGGCAACCTGGCCGAGGCTCTCGGCAATCTGTCCACGGTCCTTCGGGCGCGCCGGATGATGCGTGAGAAGGTCAAGGCTCTGTCGTCCGAGGCCCTGGCGTCCGCCGGCATCATCGGCTCCCTGCCGCCGGTGGTTATGGCGCTCGTGGGCCTGACGACCCCGGCCTATATGGCGCTGATGTTCACCGACGTCCGCGGCCAGATCATGCTGCTGGGCTCGGCGATCTGGATGGGCATGGGCATCTTCGTGATGAAACGCATGATCTCGTTCAAGATCTAGGAGCGGGGCATGGGCATGATCGAAGCCATCGTCGAACCCCGGAACCTGCTCAGCATCGGCGTGGGCGTTCTGGTCTTCGCCACCTTGCTGACGCTGCTGAGCTCCATGACCGGCGGGGTTCAGCTGGACAAGCGGATGCAGGCGGTTTCGACCCGCCGGGACGAGCTCAAGCGTAAATCGCGCGCTGCCATCGCGGGCGGTCAGGGCGGGCTCCGCCACACCGACGACGGCTTCAAAAAGAAGATTGTCGACCAGCTGAACCTGTCCAAGCTGCTGGAAGACCCCAAGGTCGTCGAGCAGATGACCCAGGCGGGCTTCCGCGGCCCGCGACCGGTCACGACCTTCTACTTCTTCCGCTTCGCCACGCCGATCTTCTTCCTGCTGTTCAGTTCCTTTTACCTGTTCTTCGTCAACGACTTCGGCCTACCGCCGATCACCAAGCTGCCGATGATCATGGGGGCGACGGTGCTCGGCTTCTATGGACCCAACGTCTATCTGCAGAACCGCATCACCAAGCGGCGTCAGTCGATCATGCTGGGCTTTCCGGACGCGCTGGACCTGCTGCTCATCTGCGTGGAATCCGGCATGTCGATCGAATCCGCGATCGTGAAGGTCAGCCAGGAGATCGGCACCACCTCGGTGGAGCTGGCCGAGGAGCTGGCCCTTCTGTCGGCCGAACTCAGCTACCTGCCAGACCGGCGCATGGCCTATGATGGCCTGGCCCGGCGGACTAACCATCCGGGCGTGCGCGCGGTGGCCACGGCGATGGTCCAGGCCGAGCAATACGGCACGCCTCTCGCGACCGCCCTGCGCACCATGGCCAAGGAGAACCGCGAGCTACGCCTGTCGGCCGCCGAGAAGAAGGCGGCGGCCCTGCCGGCACAGCTGACGGTGCCGATGATCCTGTTCTTCCTGCCCGTGCTGTTCGTCGTGATCCTTGGGCCCGCCATCATCCAGATCCAGGATCAGATGAAGACGCCTGACGGCCAGCAGGCCACCGCCCCGGAGCCCCGGTAGCGCCTCAGCCGGCCTCGGCGTGGCTCTTCAGTCCTTCAGCCACCGCCTCGCATGCCGCCTTAAGGTGTCGGCGGTTCTTCTCGTGGAAGCCCTCGCCTCGGAAGCCGCGAAAGATGAAGCCATTGGAGACGATGCAGCTCCGCGGCTGCAACTGCTCGATCTCGAAATAGCGAACGGCGTGGAACAGGAAGCCTCGCTTTTCGGTCAGCACGAGCTGACTTTCCGGCGTCCATTCGGCGACGTTCAGGGTTGTGCGGCGCTCGCCCAGTTCAGGAATGGTCTCGGTCAGTGTCAGGCTGCCGCCAAAGCCAATGCGGCCCTCCACCCGGGTCTCGACGGGGTTCCAGCGGTCCCAGTAGGACAGGTCGGCGATCACCGCCCAGATGCGCTCCGCGCTGGTCTGGACGCCGATCCGCCGTTCGATCTTGAAGGTGCTCATTCGGCCGATGTCGCAATCCGGATGCCGCGACGCAAGCGGGGCTTTCGTCGCGCGCCTAACGGTTGCCCTCGGGCCCCGGCTGGGAGGCGGGAGGAGTCTCGGGCGCGGGGGTATCGACCCCATCGGGGTGTGGGTCGCGACGCAGCGTCGGGCTCAGCATAGCCATGACGGTCGCGACGACCAGAAGCAGGGCGTTGGCCCCGAACGGCGCGGCTTCGCCCAGGCCATAGAGGGCCACTCCAGCCACGGGCGGTACGAGAAAGCTGAGCCCCGCCAGCGACATCATCAGACCCGCGACCGCCCCCTGCTCATGCGGTCCGACCGCCAGCGACGACCCTGCCGTGAAGCCCGGGCGAGCGAAGCCGACGCCCATCGACACCACGGCGTAGCCGACCACCACGCCGAAGTAGCCGGGCGCGACCATGCTGAGCAGATTGCCCGCCAGCGCCAAGCCCGCGCCCCACCGCATCAGGGCCAGCGGCTGCATCTTGAGCAGCGGGATCAGCCCCCACTGGACCATCAGGGTCGCCGCCGCGCCGGCGAACATGGCCACGCCGATAAAGGCCTGGGCTTGGGCGGCGGGCAGACCCGTTTCGGCCATCTCATCGATGATGTGGAAGCCCAGAACGGCGATGTTCACCGCCTGGGCGCTGGTGACCAATAGACCATAGAGCAGAAAGTCGCGCACGCGCGGATCGCGCCACAGGCCCTTGCTGTCGCCGCCGCGCGTGGTCGGCTGGCGCACCACGTCGCCGGAGGGCAGGCGCTTCCAGACGACGAAAAGCACGACGAGTCCGATCAAGGCGAAGGCGTACATCGGGCCGGCCAGGCCAACGATAGGCAGGACCAGGAAGGGCGACAGCACTGGCCCGATGACCGTGCCCAGCCCCTGGGCGGAGGCCAGCAGCGACATGGCCTGGGTGCGCTGTTCCGGGCTGGTGCGGTCGGCGACGTAGGCTTGCGAAGCGATCGGAGCGGCCGAGCCCAGGACGCCGTAGACCGTGCGGGCCACGGCCATCAGAACGAAGGCGGTGATCGGGGCAAGCCATCCCTCCAGCCCGAAGGTGGCCCCCAGCCCGAACCCCGCCATCGAGACGACGAAGCCGGTCAGGCCGATCAGGATGACGTTCTTTCGGCCCGCCCGATCCGACAGGCGCGCCCAGAAGGGCGAGGCCACCGTCCACATCAGGGCCGAGATGGCGAAGGCGGCTGCCACTAGCGTGTCGGCAAGTCCAAAGGTCCGTCCAATGTTCGGCAGCACCGACTGCAGCCCCATGTTCCCCGCCGCCGCGATCAGGCTGACGACGAAGAGGATCACGAAGGCGGGAGAGGTCGGGGACATCGGGCAGGCATACCGCAATCCTCCCCTGTTGGGTGAGGTGGATCCGGAGCGAAATGAAGGAGACGGAGGGTGCCTGGTCCAGGCGATCGCTTGGGCGGCAGCCCCCTCCACCGCTTCGCGATCCCCCCCCTCCGACGGGGAAGGATGTCTATTCGACCACCGTCAGGGTCGGCTTGAGCCGCCGCCCGTCGTCCAGACCAAGCCGTGCCTTGACTTCAAACAGGTCAGCCCCGGCCGGCACGATCAGCAACTGCTTTGGCTCCATCGCATTGACCGCAATGACGGCACCCTTGGGGCAGATGTCGAAGCAGCCGGTCTCGATCACCGCGAGCTCGGCCTTTCGGCCCTTGCGGTCACCGGGCTTGAGGTACTTCTTCAGTGCCTTCTTCAGCGACTTGTCGCCGTCGGGACCGAAACCGCCGTCAAGCTTCTTCTGGCACTTCTTGCAGACGAGGACGACGTCCTTCCACTTGGTCCTGGTCGCCTTGATCGCCATGGGCGAGACATCGGCTGCGTCGCCCCGATCCGCAAGCGGCTTGCGTCGGCATGACGCCTCTGACCATCATCGCGCCTCGCTACCAGGGGCCGCCGTCATGATCCGCACCGCCATCCTCGCCACCCTTCTGACGCTGGCGGCCGCGCCAGCCTTCGCCCAGATCAGCGCCGCTGAGGTGCGGACCGCCGCGGACGGGGTCAACGCCGACGTGGTCGCCTGGCGCCGCCACCTGCACCAGAACCCCGAGCTGGGGCTGGCGGAGGTCCAGACTGCGGCCTTCGTCGCCGAGCGCCTGCGCGGCTTCGGCTTCGACGAGGTGCGTGAAGGCGTCGGCCGCACCGGCGTCGTCGGAATCCTGCGCGGAACGGGCCAAGGTCCGCAGAGGGTCGTGGCGCTGAGAGCCGACATGGACGCCCTGCCAGTGCAGGAAGCCACAGGACTGCCCTTCGCCTCAACCGCCACCGGAACCTATCTGGGCCAGACCGTGCCGGTCGCCCATGCTTGTGGCCACGACGCCCACGTCGCCATGCTACTGGGGGCCGCAGAGATCCTGAGCGGCATGAAGGACCGTTTCTCCGGCACCATCGTCTTCCTGTTCCAGCCGGCCGAAGAGGGCGTGCCACCCGGTGAGGCGATGGGCGGGGCGCGGCTGATGATCGAGGCTGGCGCGCTGGAGAACCCCCAGGTCGAGGCCATCTTCGGCCTGCATGTCGTGCCAGGGCGACCCGGGACGATCTTCTATCGGCCGCAGGGCTTCATGGCGGCGTCGGACCGGGTCGACATCACCCTGACGGGCCGCCAGACGCACGGCGCCTGGCCCTGGCGGGGCGTCGACGTCATCGCCGTGGTCGGGCAGGTGATCTCGACGATCAACACCCTGACAGCCCGTACCGTCGATCCGACGACAACGCCCACCGTCTTCACCATCGCCACCCTCGATGCGGGCGTGCGCTACAACATCATTCCGGACACGGCGGCGATGTCGGGCACACTTCGCACCTTCGACCGCGCCCAGCGCCAGGCCCTGGTCGACCGGACCGAGGCCGCGATCGACCATGTGGCCGAGGCCTATGGCGCGACCGCCGATTTCCGCCTGACCGAGAACGCGGCGCTCGTTTTCAACGACCCGCCCCTGTCGGCCTGGCTGGCACCGGTGCTGGAGGAGGCGGCCGGCGAGGGCAACGTCAATCCGGCCACGCCGCCGACCACGGTGGCCGAGGACTTCTCCTACTTCCAGTCCGAGGTGCCCGGCGTCTTCTACCACCTGGGTGGCACGGCCGAGGGCGTCGATCCCGCCACGGCCGCGCCGAACCACTCGCCCCAGTTCGACGTCAACGAGGCAGTGCTGGCCGTAGGCGTGCGCGCCCATGTGCTGAGCGCGCTGCGGTTCCTGGAGAGCGGCGGGACCTGACGGGGATCAGGCCAGCCAGACCATCATACGGGTGTCGACCGGCTCGCCGCGCGCCTTGCTGAAGCGCTTCCTCGTCTCGCCGGTGTAGAGAAAACCCGCCTTCTCCAGCACGCGGCCGGACGCCGGATTGTCGGCGAAGTGTCCGGCCATGAGGGCGCGGCGCTTCCACCGCTTGCCGGCCCAGACGAGGGCGCCCTCCAACGCCTCGGTAGCGAAGCCCCGACCCCAGAAGGGACGGCCGATCCAGTAGCCGGTCTCCGGCGCGACATCGCTGTCCTCGAACATGCCGAGGACGCCGACGGGGCCCTGGTCCTCGTGTTCGATCAGGAAGGTGGCGGCCTTGGCCGGGTTCTGGGCCGCGACCTGCATGACGAATGCCTCCGCGTCGCCCTGGCCGAAAGGGTGAGGCATGCGGCAGGTCATGCGCGCGATGTTGGGGTCGTTGGCCAGCCGCGCGATCGCGGGGATGTCCTGGGGGCCGGGGGCGCGCAGCAGAAGCCGCCGCGTCTCCACGACCGGAGAGGTTTCAATGACGCACATGGACCGCCTCGCCTGATGACGTGTCCGCCTCCTTGGGGGAGGGCTCGGGCGGACTTCGAGGCGGGGAACGCAAACGGGGAGCCTGGTGATCCAGACTCCCCGCGGAATAATTCCCTTGGTCCGGATCGGCTGCTTCTTGGAGAGGAGCAACGCGATCCGAAGGCCGGTTTCGCGTTACTCGGCGGCGAGCGCCTGCTGGTCGTCGTTCGCCGGAATGATCGACACATAACAGCGGCCGCCACGTTTGGTCTGGAACTGGACCGCGCCGGTCGCCGTGGCGAACAGGGTGTGGTCGCGGCCGAGGCCGACGTTGGTGCCCGGGTGGAACTTGGTGCCACGCTGACGCACGAGGATGTTGCCGGCCAGCACGCGCTCGCCGCCGAACTTCTTCACGCCGAGACGCTTTGACTCGGAGTCGCGACCGTTGCGCGACGAACCGCCGGATTTCTTGTGTGCCATGGGAGCGCTCCCTTACGTCTTCAGTGCTTAGGCTTCGTCGGACGAAGCGGCGGTTTCGGTCTTGGCGGCGGCCTTCTTGGCCGGAGCCTTCTTCGCGGCGGCTTTCGGAGCCTCTTCGACCGAGGCGGCTTCCACGCGGGGAGCCAGGCCACGGGCGCGGGCGTTGATCTCGGCCTTGGTGATCAGCTCGACCTTGCCGTCCCACTTGGCCTTCTCGCCAGCACCTTCGATGCCGGTGATGCGCAGGACCGATTCCATCTGGCGGTGACCGCGCGTGCGGCGATAGCCCTGACGGCGGGTCTTCTTGAAGATCTTGACCTTCTCGCCCTTGCGGGTCTCGATCAGAGTCGCGGCCACCGCAGCCCCGTCGATCAGGGGAGCGCCAACGGTAACGCCCTTGTCGCCGCCCAGCATCAGGACTTCGCCGAAGTTCACGGCCGCGCCGGCCTCGCCGTCGAGCTTCTCGACCACGATGGTGTCGCCCGGTTGAACCCGGTACTGCTTGCCGCCGGTTTTGATCACCGCGTACATGTTGAGGCCTCGACTTAACGCGAAAAAGAATGCGCCCGCCGGGTGACCCCGCGGGCGAAGAGCGGCGACATAGACGGCAGGGCCCGAGGAGTCAACGCGAAAGGCCCTGTTTCAGGGCGGTGACGCGGCTTCGCATGCGCCTATATTGCCCCGGATGCTCTCCGACACGCCCGCTCCTGACGCTGGTCCACCCCTCGTCGCCGCCGACCTGATCCGCGACGAGGCCCGGCGCGCGCCCGACAAGCCCGGCGTCTATCGCATGTACGGCGAGGACGGGACCTGTCTCTATGTCGGCAAGGCCAAGTCACTGAAGAAACGCATCCTCCAGTATGCGCAAGGCCGGTTCCACACCCAGCGCATCGGCCTGATGGTGTCGCTGACCCGGTCGATGGAGCTGGTGGTCACAGCGTCGGAGACCGAGGCCCTGCTGCTGGAATCCAACTTCATCAAGAAGCTGAAGCCCCGCTTCAACGTCGTGCTACGGGACGACAAGTCCTTCGCCGAACTGATGATCCGAAAGGATCATCGCGCCCCCCAGGTCAGAAAGCACCGCGGGGCCCACACCACCGACGGCGACTATTTCGGGCCGTTCGCCTCGACCTGGGCGGTGAATCGGACGCTGACGACCCTGCAGAAGGCCTTCCTGCTGCGATCCTGCTCGGACAGCGTCTACGAGACGCGCACCCGGCCCTGCATGCTGCACCAGATCAAGCGCTGTTCGGCCCCCTGCACCGGCCTGATCAGCCTGGAGGACTACGGCGATCTGGTCGAGGAGGCCTCCCTGTTCCTGCGCGGCAAGTCGCGCGCCGTCATCTCGCGCCTGTCACAGGAGATGACCGAGGCCGCCGAGCGCATGGACTTCGAACAGGCCGCACGCGTGCGCGACCGCATTCGCGCCCTGTCGGCCATTTCCATGGAGAACAGCGTCAACGCCGACAGCGTGGCGGAGGCCGACGTCTTCGCCCTGTTCAGCGAGGGCGGGCAGGCCTGCGTCCAGGTGTTCTTCTACCGCTCGGGCCAGAACTGGGGCGGCCGAGCCTACTTCCCCCGCGTGGACAAGTCCGACACCGACCCGGAGATCCTCGCCGCCTTTCTGGGCCAGTTCTACGAGGACAAGCCGGTCCCCCGTCTGATCCTGTCCAACGTGCGCCCGCACGAGCTGGAGCTCCTGGAAGAGGCCTTCTCGATGAAGGCCCGGCTGGTCGACGGTCGCCGCGTGGTTTCGATCGAGCGACCGATGCGCGGGGACCGCAAGGCGCTGGTCGACCACGCCCTGACCAACGCGCGCGAGGCGCTGGGCCGCAAGATGGCCGAAGGCTCGGCCCAGGGCAAAATCCTGGACGAAGTCTGCGAGGCCTTCGGACTGGAGAGCCGGCCCGAGCGCATCGAGGTCTACGACAACGCCCACATCCAGGGATCGAACGCCGTGGGCGGCATGATCGTCGCGGGGCCGGAGGGGTTCCAGAAATCGCAGTATCGCAAGTTCAACATCAAGAGCACGGACCTCGCCCCCGGCGACGACTACGGCATGATGCGCGAGGTCATGCGCCGCCGCTTTTCCCGCCTGGTCAGGGACGAGGAGGAGGGCACCGAGGAGGTCGTCCGTCCCGACCTGCTGCTGATCGACGGCGGGGCGGGGCAGCTGGCCGAGGTCCAGTCGGTCCTGGCCGACCTGGGGCTCGACGACATCCTGGCCATCGGCGTGGCCAAGGGGCCGGACCGGGACGCCGGGCTGGAGCGGTTCTTCGTGCCGGGCAAGCCGCCCTTCATGCTGCCGCTCAAGTCACCGGCGCTCTATTACATCCAGCGTCTGCGAGATGAGGCTCACCGCTTCGCCAACGGAGCCCACGCCAAGCGCCGCTCCATGGACATCAAGAAGAACCCGCTCGACGAGATCGAGGGCGTGGGCCCGGGCAGGAAGCGCGCCCTGCTGCACGCCTTCGGCTCGGCCAAGGGGGTGGGCCGCGCCTCGGTGGTCGATCTGGAGAAGGTCGAGGGCATCAACCGGGCGCTAGCCGAGCGGATCTACGGCTTCTTCCATCCTGAGGCGCGAGGATAGAGGGCCGTCATGTCTCATCGCTCCGGAGGCCAAAGGTGACTGAGCTGGCCCAAGGGACTGTCCACACCGTCGGCCCCGATTTGGAGGCCGCCTTGCGGTCGGATACGAAGGTCCTTCAGATATGGCAGGGCCTGACACCGTTGGGGCGCAATGAATTCATCTGCTGGGTCGATGACGCCAAACAGCCGGCGACCCGAGAGCGCCGCATTGGCAGGACGCTCGCTGAACTCCAAGAGGGCAAGACCCGTCCCTGTTGCTGGGCGGGCTGCATCCATAGAGCCGACAAGACACCCAGCCCCTGGCAGCAGGCGGTACTGATTGACGGTAAGAACCGCGATGGGCCCAAAGGTCCCCAATCCGCCTAGAGACCGACCGCGCGGCTCTGGACGACGAGCAACTCCAGCCGCTTGAGCGCCACCAGAAGACGATGGGTCTGTATGACGGGCCACAGCGCGAGCTTGAGCATCAGGGACATGATGAGCAGGACGGCTGACGGTAGGCCCCAGTGCAGGGCCGTCAGGGCGTCCTCGGCCTCGAAGAAGCGCCATCCGCTCCAGAGCCCGGCGATGAACATCGCCGCCTGAACCGCCAACAGAAGTCCGCTCACCCACCCGGAGCGTCCAGCGAAAAGAGACAGGGCCTGCTGGACGTGGCCCGGATCGTCGCCGATGCGGCGGAGCAGATCGCGCTCCTCGGCGGCGAGCGTCAGGTCGATCAACCGGTCAGTGTCAGTCATGGTCTTCTCCTTGGAGCACGGCGCGCAGACGGCGGCGTGCATGCATCAGGCGGGTCTTGATCGTTCCCGCCGGGACATCGAGGGCCACGGCGATTTCCGGGATGCTGAGGTCCTCGAAATGAAAAAGGGCGATCGCCGCACGCTGGGGCGGCGGCAAGCCGCGGATCGCGCGGTGCAGCCGCTGTGCATCGTCGCGGGCCTCCGCGTCGGGCTGGAGGGCCGAGACCTCCAGTTCCGCCTCGACAGCGTGCGCCAGTTCACGACGGCGGATGAGCCCGGCCGTGGCGCGGGCGCAGCGCCGCGTCACGATCCGGTAAGCCCAGGCAGGAAACGCCCGCTCGTCCTTCAGACGGTCAAGGCCACGTGCGATTTCGAGCCAACTCGCCTGTACGCTGTCGTGAGCAGCGTCGGAATCACCAGTGAGCCGCCAGGCGTGAGCCAGCAGGCGGCGTTGCCAACGCTTCACCAGATCGCCGAACGCGCGGCGGTCGCCGGCCCTCGCCGCGACGACGAGATACTCGTCGACCAGGCGGCTGGTCGCGGTGTCGAGAGGGCGGTCGGATCGCGTCATCGGTTAGAGGTGACGCCGAACGCAGGAACGGTTCAATCCGTCGATGAAGTTCGACCGGGCCTGCCGTGCCTCCCTTTCCCGAAGCGCGGTCGAATGCCTATAGGGGCCCGCATGACTCTTGACGCCGCAGACCCCCTCCTCGCCGGCTACCGCCGCTTCCGCGCCGACCACTGGCCCGAAGCCAAGGCCGAGTATGAGGCGCTCGCCGCCCAGGGGCAGACGCCGCACACCCTGATCGTCGCCTGTTCCGACAGCCGGGCTGACCCCGCCCTGATCTTCGACGCCGCGCCGGGGCAGCTGTTCGTCGTGAGGAACGTCGCCAACCTGGTGCCGCCCTATGCGCCGGATGGCCAGCTGCACGGCGTCTCGGCGGCGCTGGAGTTCGGGGTCAAGGTGCTGAAGGTCGGCCGTATCGTCGTCATGGGCCATGCCCACTGCGGCGGTGTGGCAGCGATGCGGGACGGCGCACCGGCGATCGTGAAAGACTTCGTCGAACCGTGGATCGCCCAGGGCACGCCCGTCGTCCGCCGTGTCGCCCAGAGCGTCGCGCCCGATCAGGTCGAGGCCGCGACCGAAGAGGCCGTTGTGCGCCTGTCGCTCGACAACTTGCGGACCTTCCCGTGGATCGCCGAGCGCGAGGCGGCGGGCGAGCTGGAACTGACCGGCCTGCACTTCGGCATCGCCGAGGGGATGTTGAGAAAACTGGGCTCGCCGCAGCGATTTGAGCCGCTAAACTAGGGAACGCTTGCGACTTCGAAACCTTGTTCGGCCGGTTCCAGCCCGAAAGCCCCTGACGTGCACCAAAGCCACAGCGCCAACCCGATTCCCAACATCCTGACCGGCCTGCGCCTGGTCGCGGGTGTGGTGATGTTCCTGATCCTGGCAGGAGCCACGGGGGGCGTGCCGATCCTGTCGTCCTATCTGAGTCCGGAGGATCAGTTCGGCCTCTATCGCGCAGCCTTCTACATCTTCGTCGTGGCGGCCTCGACCGACTGGGTCGACGGCTATCTGGCGCGGCGCTGGAACGCCACGACGCGCTGGGGCGCGATCCTGGATCCGATCGCGGACAAGGTGCTGGTCACGGGCGCCATCCTGGGCGTGCTCACCTCCGGCAGCGTGCCCCAGATCGCCATTCCCTGCGGCCTGATCCTGTTTCGAGAATTCGCCGTCTCGGCCCTGCGCGAGACCGTGGCCGGGCGGGTCACGCTGGAAGTCACCACGCTCGCCAAATGGAAGACCACGGTCCAGCTGGTGGCCTTGGGGGCCCAGCTGTTCGCGCGGAACTGGGATGGGTTCGGGCTGCCGATGTCCGACCCCTCTCTTGGCTATTTCCAGCTCTTCGCCGACACATTGATCTGGTTCGCGGCCATCGCCACGGTCTGGACGGGCTGGCAGTATTTCGACACCGCCCGCCGCTCCCTCGCCGAACCACACGACTGACGTCGCCATGACAGAAGGCCGCCGGGCGGAGGCCGCGCGGCGACATACGCATCCTCCCGACCGACCCCGGCGCGGTGCGCCAGGGTCGGATGCTCACGCCCGGCCCCCGAAGCCCAGCGGTCTGCCGCTGGATTGACGCTGCCCCTGTACCCGAAAACCCTCTCGACCGTTATAAAGTAACACGATATAGGGTCGGCGATGTCGCCGCCCGACCTTGAACAGCCGATCCTGCTCTCGCTCGTCGCGGGCGGTTTCGCGGCGGCCTTCCTGCACGCGGCCCTGCCGACGCATTGGTTGCCGTTCGTCCTGGTGGGGCGGGCCCAGGGGTGGGGTCTGGCGCGGAACCTGGCGGCGGTGACGGCCGCGGGTCTGGCCCACGTCGCCTCGACCGTCTTCGTCGGCAGTCTGATCGTGGCGGCGGGGTTGGTTCTGGATACCGTCATTGAAGGGCTGCTGCCCTGGCTTTCGGCAGGCCTGCTGTTCGTCTTCGGCGGCTTCTATCTGATCCAGGCGATGGCGCGTCGACCGGTCACGGCGGGCGGACCTGGAATGGATCTGGCCGAGCCGACGGTGTCGCACGCCGCGGCCTTCTGGGGCCTCGTCGGGGTCATGGCCCTGTCGCCGGGTGAAGTTCTGCTGCCGATCTACATGTCGGCGGCCGGCGAGGGGGCGGGGGTTCTGGCCCTGCTGACCCTGGCCTTCGCGCTCGGCACGGTTCTCGGAATGGCGGTCTTTACCCTGCTGGCACGAGCCGGCGCCTCGATCCTGCGCCTGGAGCGGTGGGCCCGCTACGAGGGCGCGGTGCTCGGCCTCGCCTTGATCGCGATCGGCCTTCTTATCGTGACGCACCAGCACTAGGCTCGGGCCATGTCGGGCGGCCCATCCCACGCGGACCATGCGCATCGCCGCCATGATCATCACGATCATGGCCACGACCACACGCCTCACGACCATCATCACGGGCATGGACACAGTCACGGTCCGGTGGACACCGGGGACTGGCGCTACGGCGTGGGGCTGGTCGTCAACCTGGCCTTCGTGATTTGCGAGGCTGTCGCGGGCGTGATCTCGGGATCGACGGCCCTGTTGGCCGATGCGGGCCATAATCTGTCGGATGTCCTGGGCCTCGCCATGGCGGGCGGGGCGGCGGTCCTGGCTCGCCGCGCGGCGGGCCCCAGCCTCACCTACGGCTTTGGCAAGGCGACGGTGCTGGCGGCGCTTGCCAACGCCATCCTGCTGATCTTCGCCTGTGGGGCCATCACCTTCGAGGCCATCCGCCGCATCGCCGAGCCCGCGCCGGTCGAGTCCGGACTGGTCATGGCCGTGGCCGGTATCGGCTTTGTCATCAACCTTGGGACGGCGCTGTTGTTCATGAAGGATCATAACGACCTGAACGCCCGGGGCGCCTATCTGCACATGATGGCGGACGCGGCCGTGTCGCTGGGCGTCGTGGTGTCCGGCGGGCTGATCCTTATGACCGGCTGGAGCGTGATCGATCCGATGGTCAGCCTGGTCATCGTCGCGGTGATCCTGCTGGGGACCTGGGGGCTGTTCCGGGAATCGCTGAACCTGGCGCTGGACGCCGCCCCGACGTCGGTCGATGTGGCGGCCGTCCGCCAGGCCCTGGCGGATCTACCCGGCGTCACGGCCGTTCACGACCTGCATGTCTGGGGCCTGTCGACGACCAGGACAGCCCTGACCGCGCATCTCGTACATGAGCGCGCCGACCCTAAGGCCCTGCTGGCCGAGGCCCAGGCGCTGAGCAAGACCCGCTTCGGCATCGCCCATACGACGTTCCAGCTCGAGGCCGACGTCCTGCCCGACTGCCCGGACTGCTGACGCTGGATCAGCCTGGCCCTGCGCCATTTCGCCGGTGCGGCGTCCAATCGCTTGGCAAGGCGGGGTGCGGGCGATAAGGACCGCGTGAAATCGTCGATCCCTGTCGCTTCGGGACCGACGCCGGGTCCGCGCTTCCCCGCCAGGTCCGGTTTCGTGAGCAGGATGAGGAACAATCACATGCGTCTGGGCAAGCGCGCCCTGAACGGGGTCATGGGCGGCATCGCCACGGCCTCGCTCGCCGCCTTCTTCGCCGCGCCCGCCTGGGCGCAAGACCTGATGGGTCAACCCACGCCGAACGGCATCGGGTTGCAGCCGGCGGCATCGCCCGTGATGCATCAGGCGACGACTTTCCATAACGCCGTCCTGATGCCGATCATCGTCGGGATCTCTCTCCTGGTCCTGGGTCTGCTGGCCTGGGTGGTGGTTCGTTACAACGCCAAGGCCAATCCGACGCCGGCCAAGTGGAGCCACAACACCACCGTCGAGATCATCTGGACGGTTCTGCCGGTCATGATCCTGGTCGGCATCTCCCTGTTCTCGTTCCGCCTGCTGTTCGCCTATCACGACATGCCGACGCCAGACCTGACGGTGAAGGCCACGGGCAACCAGTGGAACTGGGGCTATGAGTATCCGGATCAGGGCGTGCCGGAATACATCTCCAACATGCTGCCGGAGGCCGAGGCCCAGGCCCAGGGCGTCCCCTATCGCCTGGCCGTGGACGAGCCCATCGTCGTGCCGGTCGGCAAGACGGTGCGCGTGCTGGTCACCGCTTCGGACGTGATCCACGCCTTCGCCCTGCCCGCCTTCGGCCTGAAAACCGACGCCATCCCCGGCCGGGTAAACGAGACCTGGTTCCGCGCCGAGCGCACGGGCATCTTCTACGGCCAGTGCTCGGAGCTCTGCGGCGTCGATCACGCCTTCATGCCGATCCAGATCAACGTCGTGACCGAGGCCGAGTTCGCCGCCTGGGTCGCCTCCAAGGGCGGTTCCATGACGCCAGCCACGGCCGCTGAAGCCCCCGGCGGCACGGCCGCCCAGGTCGCCGCCGGCACGACTGGCGCTCCGGTCGCGGCTCCGGCCGCCGCCGACGCGGCCCAGCCGGCCGTCGCCCAAGCTCCGAACCCCGCCGCCCCCGCCGCAGCCGCGGCCGCGCAGTAATCGTCAGACTGAAAACGATCATGGCCACCGACATCACCGCCGACACCCACGTCGCTCCCGGGCATGACGCCCACGCCGAGCACGATCACAAGCCGGGCTTCTTCACCCGCTGGTTCCTGTCCACGAACCACAAGGACATCGGAACGCTGTATCTGATCTTCGCGATCTTCGCGGGCCTCTTCGGCGGCGTCCTGTCGGGCCTGATCCGTCTTGAGTTGGCCGAGCCGGGCATCCAGTACTTCGTCGAGGGCGGGCTGATCGAACAGCTTGGCATCGTCGAGGCGTCCAAGCACGGCTACAACGTCACCGTCACGGCCCACGCCCTGATCATGATCTTCTTCATGGTCATGCCCGCCATGATCGGCGGTTTCGGCAACTGGTTCGTGCCGATCATGATCGGCGCGCCCGACATGGCCTTCCCGCGCATGAACAACGTCTCGTTCTGGCTGCTGGTCTCGGCCTTTGTGCTGCTGGCCTTGTCGATGTTCGTCGATGGCGGACCAGGCCAGGGCTTCGGCGGCGGCTGGACCATCTATCCGCCGCTGTCGACCAACGGCCACACCGGGCCGGCGATGGATCTCGCGATCTTCTCGCTGCACGTGGCGGGCGCCAGCTCGATCCTGGGCGCGATCAACTTCATCACCACCATCTTCAACATGCGCGCGCCGGGCATGACGCTGCACCGCATGCCCCTGTTCGCCTGGTCGGTTCTGGTCACCGCCTTCCTGCTGCTGCTGTCGCTGCCGGTTCTGGCGGGCGCCATCACCATGCTGCTGACGGACCGCAACTTCGGCACCTCTTTCTTCGACCCGGCCGGCGGTGGTGACCCGGTGATGTTCCAGCACCTGTTCTGGTTCTTCGGCCACCCCGAGGTCTACATCCTGATCCTGCCGGGCTTCGGCATCATCAGCCACATCGTCTCGACCTTCTCCAAGAAGCCGGTGTTCGGCTACCTGGCCATGGCCTACGCCATGGTGGCCATCGGTTTCGTCGGCTTCATCGTGTGGGCCCACCACATGTACACGGTCGGCATGAGCGTGAACCTGCGCGCCTATTTCATCGCCGCGACCATGATCATCGCGGTGCCGACGGGCGTGAAGATCTTCAGCTGGATCGCCACCATGTGGGGCGGCTCGCTCAGCTTCAAGACGCCCATGCTGTGGGCGATCGGCTTCATCTTCCTATTCACTGTAGGCGGCGTGACCGGGGTGGTGCTTTCGAACGCCGGCATCGATTACAGCCTGCACGACACCTACTACGTCGTGGCCCACTTCCACTATGTGCTGTCGCTGGGTGCCGTGTTCGCGATCTTCGCCGGCTTCTACTACTGGTTCGAAAAGATGTTCGGCGTGAAGTACAACGAGTTCCTCGGGGCCACCCACTTCTGGATCATGTTCGTCGGCGTGAACATCGTCTTCTTCCCGCAGCACTTCCTCGGGCTGCAGGGGATGCCACGCCGATACATCGACTATCCGGAGGCCTTCACCCTGTGGAACCAGGTCTCGTCCTGGGGCTATGTCATCACCGCCGTCGGCGTGGTCGTCTTCCTGGTCATGCTGGTCGAGGCGGCGGTTCGTCGCCGCGCCGGCGTCGCCAACCCCTGGGGCGAAGGCGCCACGACCCTGGAGTGGACCCTGTCCAGCCCGCCGCCGCATCACCAGTTCAACGAACTGCCGGTGGTCAAGGCCGACAGCCACTAAGGATCAAGACCATCCTCACCCGCGGAGCGGGGGAGGGGGACCAGCCGAAGGCTGGTGGAGGGGGCGGATGCGCACACCGTGTCTGGAGCCGCCCCCTCCACCGCCTCGCGGTCCCCCTCCCCCGTTTCGCTTTGCTCACGGGGGAGGATTAGAAGAAAGACCATGACCCAAGCCGACGCGCCCGCCCTGTCGACGACCCAGCCTGAGGACTTCTTCCAGCTGCTGAAGCCGCGCGTCATGTCGCTGGTGATCTTCACCGCGGCGACGGGGCTCGTCGTGGCTGGGGCCGAGATCAACCCGCTGGTCGCCGCCATCGCCATTCTGTGCATCGCCGTCGGAGCCGGCGCGGCAGGGGCCCTGAACATGGCGCTGGAGGGCGACACCGACGCCCTGATGCGGCGCACTCGGGGGCGCCCTGTGGCCGCCGGGCGGCTGAAATCGAATGACGCCCTGATCTTCGGCGTCGTCCTGTCGATCTTCTCGGTCATGCTGCTGGGCATGAACACCAACTGGCTGGCCGCCGGGCTGCTTCTGCTGACCATCGTCTACTACGCCGTCTTCTACACCCTGATGCTGAAGCGCCGGACGCCGCAGAACATCGTCATCGGCGGGGCGGCGGGGGCCTTTCCGCCCGTGATCGGCTGGGCGGCGGCGACGGGCGAGGCGCCGTGGCAGGCGTGGCTGCTGTTTCTGATCATCTTCCTGTGGACGCCGCCGCACAGCTGGGCGCTGGCGCTGTATTCGACCGGCGACTACGCCAAGGCTGGCATTCCCATGATGCCGGTGGCGCGGGGCGCCAAGTCCACCCGGCTGCAGATTCTGCTCTATTCCCTGGTCTTCGTGCCCGTGGCGATCGCGCCCGGCCTGACGGGTCTCGGCGGCCCAATCTATCTGGCGGTCTCGGGGCTCGGCGGCCTGCTGTTCCTGGCGCTCGCGTTCCGGCTCTGGCGGTCCCGCGCAGGCGACCAACCCGACAAGGCCGAGGCCGTGGGGCGAGAGGCCGCATTGTATGACGTGCGCGCCGAGGCCAAACCGGCACGCAATCTTTTCGCCTTTTCGATCCTGTACCTGATGGCCCTGTTCGCCGCCCTGCTGGTCGAACGCTTCGCCCTCTGACGGACCCACCTGATGCCCATCTTCCTGACCCCCGAACAGCTCCAGGCCCGCAACCGCCGAAGCCTGTGGATCGCTCTGGGGCTGATCGCCTTCATCGTCCTGATCTTCATGACGACGTTCCTGCGCATGCAGTCGAACCTGACGGAGCGGAAGGCGATGAACGCATCGGCAGCGGCGGAGGCCTCGCGATGACGGTCCCGGAGCCACGCAAGACCCGCTGGTCGACCCGGGCCGTCGCCCTGGCCTGCGCGGGCGTCGTCCTGACCATGACCGGCGCCGCCTTCGCCGCCGTGCCGCTGTATCAGCTGTTCTGCCAGGTCACCGGCTTCGGCGGCACGACCATGCGGGCAGACAAGCCGTCAGACGTCGTGCTGGACCGCACCGTCAAGGTCCGTTTCGACACCAACGTCCGCAACCTGCCCATGATCTTCAAGGCCGAACAGGTGACCCAGACCGTCCGCATCGGCGAGACAGGCCTGGCCTATTTCGATGTGACCAACACCTCGGACCAGCCGATCGCCGCGCGCGCCAGCTACAACGTCGTGCCCGAGCAGACGGGGCAGTATTTCCAGAAGCTGCAGTGCTTTTGCTTCGACGACCAGACCATCGCGCCCGGCCAGACCATCCAGTTCCCGGTCCAGTACTTCGTCGATCCGAAGATGGCCGAAAGCGCCGAGACCGACGGGGTCGAGGAGATCACCCTCAGCTACACCTTCTATCCCTCGTCGGAAGACGCATCTTCGACACGTCCCGCCTTCGGCGGCGGAGCCTCTGGCGCGGGCTGAAGCCCGACGCTATAGCCTGCCGCAAACCGCATTCGCCTGAACAGAGACGACATGGCCCACGCCGCTCCACAGCACGACTATCACCTGGTCGATCCCAGCCCCTATCCGCTGATCTCCTCGATCACCGTGACGGTGATGATGATCGGCGCGGTCATGTGGATGAAGGGCCTGTTCGGCATGCCGGAAGGCACGTCGTGGCTGTTCTTCGCGGGTCTGGCCGGCACGCTCTATGCCATGGGGGCCTGGTGGTGGGACGTCATCCGTGAAGGTCAGAAGGGCGATCATACCCCCGTCGTCTCGATCGGCCTCCGCTACGGCATGACACTGTTCATCGCCTCGGAGATCATGTTCTTCGCGGCCTTCTTCTGGATCTTTTTCGAGATGGCCCTCTTCAACGAGGCGCGCACCAACATCCCGGAAATCTCCAGCTGGGCCGAAACGGCTGCCGCCTGGTCAACCTGGCCTCCGCGCGGCGTCGAGACACTCGATCCCTGGTCGCTGCCGCTGCTCAATACCGTGATCCTGCTGCTCAGCGGCACCACGGTGACCTGGGCCCACCACGCGCTTCAGATCGGCGACCGCAAAGGCGCGCGCCTGGGTCTCATCATCACTGTGGCGCTGGGCATCCTGTTCACCGGCGTCCAGATCTATGAGTACGAGCACATCCTGCACGAAAACCTGTTCTTCAATGACGAGGCAGCGGGCTCGGGGCTGTATGGCTCGATCTTCTTCATGGCCACGGGTTTCCACGGGTTCCACGTTTTGGTCGGCACCATCTTTCTCGCCGTCTGCCTGATCCGGCTGCTGGCCGGCCAGCTGCGGCCGGAGAAGCACTTCGGCTTCGAGGCGGCGGCCTGGTACTGGCACTTCGTCGATGTGGTCTGGCTGTTCCTGTTCGCCTTCGTCTACGTCACCTTTGGCTGATCCCTCAGCTCGGCCAGGGTTCCCCTGGCTTCTGATCCTGCTGGTCGCGCCCGCGCTCGCCGTGCTGATCGGCCTGGGTGTCTGGCAGATGCAGCGGCTGGACTGGAAGGCACAGCTGATCGCCCAAGCCGAGGCCGCCGCCTCCCAGCCGCCACGTCCCCTGGCCGAAGTTCTGGCCGCGACCGACCCCGAATTCCGAAAGGCGCTGGTCCTTTGCCGGGGCCTGCCGACCGCGCCTTTCGTCGAGCTGCGGTCCATCCAGGACGGGGAGCCGGGCTTTCGCCTGATCTCGGCCTGCGTGCCAGAAGACGGCGACCAGACCTTTCTGGTCGACCGGGGCTTCATCCCCGAGAGCGTCGCCGACCGCCCCCGTGTGGCCCCCTCCACCCTGCCGCTCAGCTTGACGGTCGAGCTGCGCCGCACGCCCACGCAGGGTGGCATGACCCCCGCGCCAGAGGACCGCGTCTTCTACGGCCGGGACAACGCAGCGATGGCACAGGCCCTCGGTGCCGCCTCACCGTCGGCGTTCACCCTCTATGCCCTTGTCAGCCCCAATCCGGAGATCGAGGCCCTGAGCGTCTCGGCGCCTCCGGCCGCCTTCTCGAACAACCATCTGGGCTATGCCCTGACCTGGTTCGGCCTGGCTCTGGCTCTGATCGGCGTTTCAACCGCCTTCGTGTTCCGCCGCCTGAGGCCGCGCCCCAAGGACCGTCCTCTTTGAGCCCTCGCCTGCACTCCCTGTCGAACGGCGTCCGCGTTGTCTGCGACCCCATGCCCGGCCTGCGGACACTCGCCCTGACCGTGGCCGTCAAGGGTGGGGCGCGCTGGGAGCCCGAGGATCGGTCCGGCTGGTCCCACCTTCTGGAACACCTCGTCTTCAAGGGCGCGGGCGAGATGGGCGCGCGCGACATCGTCGAACGCATCGAGGCCGACGGCGGCTCGATCAACGCCGCCACGGGCTATGAGCGCACCAGCTTCGACGTCCGGGCGCTGGACGGGTCCCTGCCTCTGGCGATGCAGATCGTCTCTGACCTCATCTTCCAGCCCACGCTCGATCCCGCCGAGATCGAGCGGGAAAAGGACGTCGTCGCCCAGGAGATCGCCGAAGCCTTCGACACCCCGGACGACCACGTCTTCGAAATGGCCCAGACCCAGGCCTTCGCCGGCCAACCCCTGGGCCGTCCCATCCTCGGCTCGGTGGAGAGCCTGGCCGGCGCCGACCGGGCAACGATGCAGGCCTGGCGCGCCCGGCTGTATTCACCCGACCGAATGACCGTGGCCGTCTCCGGAGCGGTCGCTGAGGACGAACTACTTGCCCTGGCCGAGCGCTTCTTCGGAGGCGCCGTCGCCGCACCGGCCGACGCGCCCGCACCGGCCGCCTTCATCGGGGGCGCGACCAGCCTCGGCCGCCGCATCGAACAGGCCAACATGGTCTTCGAATTGCCCGGCGTCGGCGCGTCCGACCCCGCTGCTCCGGCCATGCGGGTGTTCAGCGAGATCCTGGGCGGAGGCATGGCGTCGCGCCTGTTCCAGACCGCGCGTGAAGAGCGGGGCCTGGCCTATGCCATCGACGCCTGGCACGACCCCTATGACGACGCCGGAATCCTGGGCGTCTACGCCGGGGCCGCCGCCGACCGGGCCGTAGAGTTGGCCGAGCTGACCGCTGACCAGATCCGCGACCTGGCCGAGCACGGGCCGACCGAGACCGAGCTGTCGCGCGCCCGGGCCGTGCTGAAGGCCGGGCTGTGGATGTCGGACGAGAGCCCCGCCAGCCGCGCGGGCCGCATCGCCGCCCAGACCCTCATGTTCGACCGGCCCATCCCATCGGAAGAAACCGCCGCCCGCATCGACGCCGTGACGGTAGAGGCTGTAGCCGAGGCCGGCCGTCGCACGATCCAGCCCCGCCGCGCGGCATCCGCCGTGCTGGGCCCCAAAGCCGCCGCGCCGGCAGGCCGGGCCTTCGCCGCCCGCCTAGGCTGAGACCTGGCTCTTTGACACTTCAGATCCTCCACCACGCCTGCTCGCGCAGGATCACCCAACAGGCCGGATCAGGAGACGGCCACCGGGTGCGCTTGTCGCGGGACCGAAGCGATCCCATGTAGCGGACCGACGCCGAGGGTCTGCCGCTTTCTGGGGGCCGCCGGCTCAAGTCGCTTCTTGTGAGGACTGACCATGACCGGCCGCCCCGTACTGTTCGACAGTCCCTTCCTTTTGGGCTTCGACCAGACCCGCGCCCTGATCGACCGCGCCGCCAAGGCCGCGGCCGAGAGCTATCCGCCTTACAACGTCGAACAGATCGGCGAGCACGGCGTGCGCATCTCCCTGGCCGTCGCAGGGTTCTCGCCCGACGATCTGGCGATCACGCTGGAAGGGCGACAGCTGACCATCGGCGGCAAGCGCGAGGCGGCAGGCGACCAGGCCTTTCTGCACCGGGGAATAGCCTCACGCGGCTTCGTGCGCAGCTTCGTCCTGGCCGACGGTCTCGAGGTCGAGGGCGCGACGCTGGAGCACGGCCTGCTGCATGTTGATCTAAAGCGCCCCGCCGAGGCCGCGACGGTGAAGCGGATTCCGATCCGCCTGGGCTGATCCCGACCCCATAGCGACGCTTGGACGCGCCCGCGAACCCGCCGGGCGATGGGGCGTTCTGTTTTTTGAAGGAGGCGGTCCTGATGACGCCGACAATGACCAAGGAAGACCTGAAGGGACTGGGCGCGCCCGATCTGGTCTATGTGCGCCAGATTAGCGCCGCCGACGTTCTGGCGGACGTGCGGGTCGAGGAGGCCAAGGGCCTGATGATCGATCCCGGCCAGACCCTCTATGCCGTCCACAGCGCCGACGGAGAACGCCTGGCCGTGATGCTGGACCGGGAGACCGCCTTCGCGGCCGCCGTGGCGCACGAACTGGCACCCGTGTCCGTCCATTAGACCCAAAGGCGACCGGGTTGATCCCCGGACCAAGGGTTCATCACAACGCACACCGCGAAGGCGCCTATCGCACGGTTGGCGGCCCGGAACCGACCCTCAGGCAGCGGTCGCGGTTTCGTCCGGCAAAAACAGGGCGTTGATGGCATCCACGGTGTGAGCCTGACGCAGCCGCTCGCGCATCTCAGGCGACCGCAGGGCGCGCGAGACCGCCGCCAGGGCGCGAAGATGCTCTGCGCCTTCACGGGGCGGCGCGAATAAGGCGAACAGCAGGTCGACGGGACGATCGTCCACGGCGTCGTAGGCGACCGGAGTGTCAAGGCGTACGAACACCCCGCGTACCCGATCCAGACCGTCCAGCCGGGCGTGAGGAACCGCGACGCCCGAGCCGAGACCCGTCGAACCGAGGGCTTCGCGCTCCTGCAGGGCGTCGAAGACTCGGCTTTCCTCGATGCCGAGCGCCTGAGCGGCGGCCGAGGCGACGGTATGCAGAGCCTGTCGCTTGGACGACGCGCCACTCTTCAGAACGACCCCGTCCCGGACCAGCAGTTCACCAATATCCATGATCGTCTCGACTCACACACTCTTGCGAGGTTCAGGCGGCCCAAGAGGGGAGGCGACGGGCGCGGGCCGTCTAGCCCGAACCGCGCCTCTTTGAAAGGCTTATGCGCCAGAACCGTTTACAGAACCGTGTCCGTTCGACGACACGGTGCGTTCGGGGTCTATCCATCCGACGTTGCCGTCGGGACGGCGATAGACCACCGACAGGCCGCCATGCGCGGCATTCCTGAACATCAGGACGGGGTAGCCCGTCATGTCGAGCTCAAGCACGGCCCGACCTACGGTGATGGTGCGAATCTCCGCCTGAGTCTCGGCGATGACCATGCCGACCGGAGGGGGGCCTTCGGCGCCCGCCTCGCCGAACTCGTCGTCCTCGACCGTGTCGGGATCACGCAACACGATCGAACGGGCCACGTCGCGGGCGGCGTTCTCGGTTTTTTCCGGTGACAGGGGCTTGGGCCCGATGTGATGGTCCTTGAGGCGGCGCTTGTAGCGGCGGACGCGCTTCTCGAGCTTTTCCAGGCTGTCGGAAAAGGCCGCGTGGGCATCACCGCCGTGGCCGGTCGTGACCAAGGCCTGGCCGGAGGCGAGACGGACCCAGCAGTCCACCTTGAAGCCATGACCGTCCTTGGAGACCACGACCTCGGCGTCCTGGCCGCCGCGTTCGAAGTATTTTCCGACGCCCTCTTCGAGTTCCTGGGAGATGCGCGAGCCTAACGCTTCGCCGACATCCACGTGCTTGCCGCTGACCTGCACTTGCATGGAGATAGAACGCGACCGGGCGACAAAGGTGTCAATCGGGAACGGTGATTTCACAGTCACGCTTTTGCGATCAGGGATCAGGCGCGCGCTCAGGCCGCGAACCGAGCGGTCGGGCACCCTAACCCGTCTTCAGCATCCGTCGCCGCTCGACCGAGGACGGAATTCGCAAGGCTTCCCTATACTTGGCCACCGTGCGGCGGGCGATGTCGATACCCGCCTCCTTCAGGATCTCGACGATGCGGTCGTCCGACAGGACATCGCCGTCGCGGGCCTCGTGGTCGATCATGGACTTGATCCGGTGGCGGACGGCCTCGGCGGAATGGCTGGCTCCGCCGTCCGTGGCCTGGATCGCGGCTGTGAAGAAGAATTTCAGCTCGAACACACCGCGCGGGGTCGAAACATACTTGTTGGATGTCACCCGACTGACGGTCGATTCGTGCATGCCGATGGCGTCCGCCACGGTCTTCAGGTTCAGGGGCCGAAGGAACTCCACCCCGAAAGCGAGGAAGGCGTCCTGCTGGCGCACGATTTCGGAGGACACCTTCAGGATGGTTTTGGCGCGCTGATCCAGCGACTTGACCAGCCAATTGGCCTGGGCGGCACAGTCGGCGACGAAGGTCTTTTCGGCGTCGGTGCGCGCGCCGGCGGAGACCGAGGCGTGATAGCGCTTGTCCACCAGCAGCCGGGGCAGGGTGTCGGCGTTCAGCTCCACCTTCCAGCCGCCCGCCGGATCGGGGCGGACGTGCACATCGGGGATCACCGTCTGGGCCACATCGCCCGCAAACCCCGCCCCCGGCCGGGGCGTGAGGGCCTTGAGCTCGGCAATCATCTCGGCCAGGTCCTCGGCGTCGACGCCACAAGCGTTGCGCAGGGCGCTGAGGTCGCGCCGGGCCAGAAGGTCGAGGTTGTCCAGCAGGGCGGCCATCGCCGGATCAAAGCGGTTGCGCTCGACCAGCTGGAGCTTGAGGCATTCGGGCACCGAGCGCGCCATGACGCCGGTCGGCTCGAAGCCCTGGCACACCGCCAGCACCGCCTCGATCCGGTCGAGGCCGCAGCCCAGACGATCAGCCAGTTCCTGAAGTTCGCCGCGCAGGTAGCCGCCCTCGTCGACCCCGTCGATCAGAGCCAGGGCGATGGCGTGGTCCGCCGCCGACAGGGCGGCGGAGGAGGCCTGGGCCTGCAGATGCTCCCACAGGGTCGGGTCATGGCGCTCGGGCCGTTCACCGCCGTCGCCGTCGTTGAACGACCCACCCTTGCCGGCCGCCGACCAGTCCGACAGGCCGGGCTGGGACGCCGCCTCGTCCGAAAGCCGGTCCGAGGTGCGCTCGCCCGGGGTGGCGTCACCGTAGACGTCGTCCTCGCGCGCATCGACGGCGACGGCCCGGTCGGCCGCCTCGGCGTCGGAGAAGCTGAGCTCGGCGGCGTCGGCCGTCAGCTCGCGGGTCGCCTCAGTGGGGGCTTCGACCTCCTCCCGCTGGAGGAGGGGGTTCTTCTCCAGCTCGGCCTCGACGTATTCATCTAGCTCCTGGTTCGACAGCTGCAGCAGCTTGATCGCCTGCTGCAGCTGGGGCGTGATGACCAGTCCCTGCCCCTGCCGGATCTCGAGCCTCTGACCGATCACGCCGTCTTATCCCCGCCTATCGGACCGTCATGGCCCGGAACTTGCTGGGACGATGCCGCGAAGCGGTTAACGCGGGGTGTTCGCCACGCCGCGGGCGGCGTCAGAGGTCCAGGTCGACCGTGATCGGGCAGTGATCCGACGGCTGATCCCAGGCCCGCACGTCCTCATGGATCACGACCGAGCCCGCCTTGACGGACGGCGACAGCCCCTGGGACGTCCAGATGTGGTCCAGACGCAGGCCCCGGTTGGTCTTTCGGAAGTCGGCGGCGCGGTAGCTCCACCAACTGGCCAGCTTCTGGGGCTCCGGAAAGGCATCGCGCACCACATCGACGAAACCGCCTGCCGCCTGAAGACGGTTCAGCGTCTCAACCTCGATCGGCGTGTGGCTGACCACCTTGGACATGAACCGATGGTTCCAGACGTCGTATTCGCTGGGGGCGATGTTGAAGTCGCCGCACAACAGAAGCGGCCGCGACCGGTCCAGCCCCCGAGCCGTCTCGGTCAGGCGCTCGTAGAAGTCCATCTTGTGGTCGAACTTGGGATTCAGCGCCCGATCGGGCACATCGCCGCCGGCCGGGATGTAGAAGTTCTGCACATCCACGCCCACGATCCGCGCCGAGACACAACGGGCGTGGCCCAGCTTGCAGGCGTTGAACGTCTCTGAAGCCTCGATCGGCAGGCGGCTGGCGATGGCCACGCCGTGCCAGCCCTTCTGCCCCGCGATCTTCAGATGCGGGAGGCCCATGTCGGCGAAGGCGTTTCGGGGAAACTGGTCCTCCAGGCACTTGATCTCCTGCAGGCACAGGACGTCGGTTCCGCTCTCGGCCACGAAGCGGGAGACCTGATCGATACGCAGGCGAACGGAGTTGATGTTCCAAGTGGCGACGCGCACGTGGCTCAGCCCTGACGGATCGGCGTGGTGCGGGGATCGGGGCCGTTGGTGACGACGCGGTCGCGGTCGCCCAGGTCCTTGACGACCTTCGCGTCGGCGAAACCCGCCGCCTCGAACAGGGCCTTGACCTGGGGGCCCTGGTCCCAGCCGATCTCGACGGCGAAGACGCCGCCGGGCTTTAAGATGCGCATGATTTCCGGGGCCAGATCGCGATAGGCCTGCAGACCGTCGGGCCCACCGTCCAATGCCAGGACCGGGTCGTGGTCGCGCACTTCCGGATCCAGGCCGGGAATGTCGTCGGACGGGATGTAGGGCGGGTTGGAGACCACCAGATCGAAACTGTGGTCGCCGAAACCCGCCGCCCATTCCGTGCGCAGGAAGGCCGCGCGGCCGTCGAGGTCCAGATTGGCGGCGTTCTCTCGCGCCACCGCCAGGGCCTCCGACGAGATGTCGGTACCAACACCGTGCGCCGCCGGCCGCTCGGTCAGGAGCGCGAGGAGGATCGCGCCCGAGCCGGTGCCGAGGTCGATGGCATGGAAATGCTGTCCGGGCTCGAAGGCCAGCAGGGCGACGTCGATCAGGGTCTCGGTGTCCGGGCGAGGGCTGAGCACGTCGGGGGTGACGTTCAGCATGATCTTCCAGAAGCCCTTGCGGCCCAAGATGCGCGACACCGGCTCACGCCGCAGCCGCCGCTCCAGATAGCCGTCCAGCGTCGCCTGCTGGTCCGGCGTCACCGCGCGGTAGGGGTCGGTCAGGATATCCAGCCGCGAACAACCCGTCGCCGCCTCCAGCAAAAGGCGGGCGTCAATGGCCGGACTGTCGATCTTCTGCGCCTTGAGCGCGGTCTGGGCCGATTTCCAGGCGGTCAGAAGGGTGGGGGCGTCGCTCATTCCATCCAGTCCAGGGTGTCGTCCACGGCGATCTGGCCGGTCGTCTGGACCGACAGGTAGAGGCCGCAAAAGGCATGGCCATAGAGGCGCATAAGGTCGCCGACCAGATCAGCGTCGCGTTCACCGGTCGCCGGATCGACGTCGACGGCGACGCAGCGGCGGATCGGCTTTATGGCCCGCAGCGTCGCCCCGCCGACCGTCAGGGACTGGTCGGCGTCGTTCTCGATCCAGGGCGCCCAGCCCTCGACGTGGATGTTGGCGCGGAACCGCAGGGGATCGAGCGGCCGTCCGACCCGATCAGACAGGTCGCGCAGGCTGGCGAGGTTCAGGATCGACACCGCCCCCTTCGGATCATCCATGAAGCTGTGACCACGACCGTCCAGCACCCTGAGCGGGGCCGTCGCCTCCTCGCCCAGCACGTCCGTCAGCCAGGCCTCCAGAGCCCGATCGCCGTCGGGCTGGCCCAGCCGGACGCTGAGGGGCGGCACGTTCGGGGCCTCGACCGTAAGATCGCCCGTCTCAGCATTCCAGCGGCTGACGACACGGGCCAGAGCGGGGATCCGGGCCAGGACCGCGAACCGCATCTTGGAAATGTGCGCCGGAGCCTCCGGGTCGAAGCCCGAGGGACCGATCTCGACGGCGTAGAGACGATCGCCGGGAAAGGCAGCGTTTGCGTCCAACCGCGCCCGATCCAGAGGTTCAGGTGTCAGGCCCTTGACCGGATGTCGATACAGGGCGGCGATGCGAGGCGTGACGGTCACCGCCGTTCCGTGCCCCACCCGCCCCCTTCAGGCAAGGTCGCGGAACAGGGAGCAAGCGGAGCCGTTGAGGTCGAGATGTCCCCCATACCTCGTCGATCCCCGCTGTTCGGCCCATGGCGGTTCGCCGCCGCCGCCATCGCCGGTCTGACGGCAGGGGCGGGGGCGGCCCATCTGATCTATTCCCAGGGCCACAAGTTCGGGCTGGAACTGCGTGCGCCGCGCCCGGAGCCTTCGCCGCCGAAACCGCCCACGCCTGAAGACCATGAGGCGCGCGAGCCTGGCCGCGGCCGGATCGCCCGACATCCGCACCAGATCCCGCACAAGGGCTGGGTCGACATCGCCTGGCGGGTGGCTGGGTCCTATTTCGGCGACCGCGTCGGCTTCGTCGCGGGCGGCGTGACCTTCTTCATCCTGCTGTCGCTGTTTCCGACGCTCGGGGCCTTCGTGACGATCTACGGCCTGTTCGCCGATCCGGCCGACGCCTGGTCGAGGCTGGCCTTCCTCTACACGGTGCTGCCGTCCAACGTCGCGGCCTTCCTGGGACCGGAGATGGAACGGCTGGCGGCGCGCTCCACGCCGCAGCAGGCCTTCACCCTGGCCTGGACGCTGGCCCTGTCCCTGTGGACGGCGAATGGAGGGATCAAGACGCTGTTCTACGGGCTGAACGTCGCCTATCACGAGGTCGAGCGGCGCAACATCGTCCGCTACAATCTGATCTGCTTCGCCTTCACGCTGAGCGGCCTGGCGGCGGTGCTGGTGACGGCGGGTCTGGTCGTCGGCGTTCCAGTGGTTCTGGGCGTGTTCGGCCTGGCTGAGGAATGGAGCGCCCTGGCGCCCCTGCGCTGGCCGGTCCTGTTCGCCCTTTATGTCGCGGCGTTGGCAGCCATCTACCGCTTCGGACCCTGCCGGGCGCGGGCCCGGTGGCGGTGGCTGACGCCCGGAGCCCTGTTCGCAGCGGTTCTGAGCGTGCTGGTGTCTTTCGTGTTCAGCTGGTTCCTGACCACTTTCGTGCGGCTGGATTCCTACGGACCCCTGGCGACGGCCATGGCCTTTCTTCTGTGGACCTGGATTTCCGTGCAGGTCGTCCTGATGGGAGCCGAGTTGAACGCCGAGATCGAGCACCAGACCGCCCACGACACCACGACCGGCGAACCCCGGCCACTGGGTCAACGGGGCGCGGTCATGGCCGACACCGTGGGTCCGCGCCAGGGCAGCCCCGCCGCCCTGGCCTTCACCCTGCGTCAAACCGAGGCCCTGGCCGACCGTCTGTCACGCCGACGAAACCGGGCGGTCTCGACCCCCGGGTCGCAAGACGAAGGATCAACCCCTATCTAGGTCGATGAACAACTTTCGGCCCACCACCATCGAACGCGCCTATGAACTGGCCCGCAGCGGCGCCTGCCGGACCGTCGGCGACATCAAGGCGCGGCTTCAGGCCGAAGGCTATGAGGGGGTCAAGGACCGACTCTACGGGGCCTCCATGACCGGTGCCCTGCGCAAGCTCTGCGTCGAGAACTATGTCGCGCCCCAGGGCGAGGACGAGCCGCCGGTCTCGCGCATGGCGGACGACGACGACGACTGAATCCCGGAAACGCTTGTGTCCGGAGGACAAACCCTCCATAAGGCCCCTCGTCGATCTCTCTGCGTAACGCCCCTTCTCTCTGCGAACGCACCGAGTTTCTGGCCGATCCCATTCAGACCCGACAGGCCCCAGGCGCTCTTGCCCGGGTCCAACTTCGAACGGAGAGCTGAAATGGCGACCGGAACTGTCAAGTGGTACAACTCAACCAAGGGCTATGGCTTCATCGAGCCGAGCGACGGCGGCAAGGACGTGTTCGTGCACGTCTCGGCCGTTGAAGGCGCGGGCATGAACGGCCTGAACGAAGGCCAGAAGATCTCCTACGAGGTCGAAAAGGACCGCCGCACCGGCAAGGAATCCGCCGGCCAGCTGAAGGCGCCGGAATAGTCAGACCGTCCGTCCTCACGGACGACTGAAAGACGCGGGGTCGGAACGTCTGTTCCGGCCCCGTTTCCAATTGTGGCCCCTGCCGCGACACGCGGGCGCTTGCCCCTGCGACGGGGCCCGCGTAGAGCGCCATGACGATGTTCGGCCTCGCCAATCCTGAGCGTTTCATGCGCTTCACCGCGCCGGTGACCCCCATCCTTTGGGGTCTGACGGCGTTGCTTTTCGCGGTCGGTACCTGGCTCAGCTTCGCAGCGCCCGGCGACTATCAGCAGGGCGACACGGTCCGGATCATGTTCGTCCACGTGCCCGCCGCCTCGATGGGGCTTGCGGCCTATGCGGCGCTCGGGGTCTCCAGCTTCTTCGCCCTTGTGTTCCGTCATTCTCTGGCCGACGCCGCCGCGCGCGCGGCGGCCCTGCCGGGCGCGGCCTTCACAGCGCTGGCCCTCATCACAGGTGGCTTGTGGGGCCAGCCCATGTGGGGGACCTGGTGGGTCTGGGACGCCCGGCTGACCAGCGTCCTGGTGCTGTTCCTCTTCTACCTCGGCTATATGGCGCTGCGCTCGTCGATCGACGACGAGCAGAAGGCGGCGCGCGCCGCTGCCGTGCTCGGCCTCGTCGGCCTGATCAACCTGCCGATCGTGAAGTTTTCGGTGGACTGGTGGAACACCCTGCACCAGCCCGCCTCCCTGCTGCGGGCCGGCGGGACCAGTCTGGACCCCGTGTTCCTGGCCCCCCTGCTGACCATGATGGCGGCCTATGGTGCCCTGTTCGGCGCGGTCTGGCTGACCACCATCCGGGCCGAGGTGGTGCGTCGCCGGGTCCAGGGCATCCGCGCGCGACGGGCGCAGGAGGCCTGATGCTGGACCTCGACATGAGCCCCTATGGCGCCTTCGTCTGGCCGGCCTGGGCGATCACGGCCATCGTGCTGGGCGCGGTCGTGACGCGCGCCGTCATTTCCGCCCGCCGCTGGAAGGCCGAGCTGAAGCGCCTGGAAGACGAGGAGGCCGCATGAGCCGCTGGCTGACCGTCATCCCCCTGGTCGTCCTGGCGGCGCTCGCGGTGCTGTTCATCGGCTGGTCGCTGCAGCGCGATCCGGAATACCGCCCCGACGCCATCGTCGGCCAGAGCGTGCCCGAGACCGTCCTGCCGATCCTGCAGGGCGACGTCGCCGGGCCCCAGAACGTCGACCTCAAGACGGCGGGCGTCGGACGGCCCATGCTGGTCAATCTGTTCGCCAGCTGGTGCGCCCCCTGCCGCATCGAGCACCCCCAGCTGATGGCGCTGAAGGCGCAGGGGATCGCGGTCGTCGGCGTGGCCTACAAGGACGACCCCGTGGCCACCCGGGCCTTCCTGGATGAGCTGGGAGACCCGTTCACGATGGTGCTGGTCGATCAGGAGGGTCGGGCCGGTCTCGATCTCGGCGTCTCGGGCGTGCCGGAGACCTTCGCGGTGGACGCCATGGGCCGGATCGTGGCCAAGGCCTCAGGTCCGCTGCTGACCCAGGCCGATGTGGACCGGCTGGTCGCGGCGCTCGACGCCCCCGCACGGCCCTTGCCCACGGCGCGGACCCCCGAAGAACTGTCAGTCCAGAGGGATACAGCGGCGCGTTAACCCTTTTTCGACGAGGATCGTTAACCCTGTCGGCATGAGCGCGATCCGTCCCGACCTGCCCGTGTCCCAACTTCCCGTCGCAGGGGTGCCCGCGCAGGTCCGCGCGGCCCAGGCGGCCTTCTTCCGCGCCGCCCTGGCTGATGTCGCCCCGGCGCAGGCTCAGGCGCAGACTCCGGCAGCGCCTTCGACGACCGCTCCGTCGTCATCGCAGACGGATGCGCCGCGGCTTCAGCGTCCGGGCGCGCTTCTGGACATCCGGGTCTAGACGGCCGGTTCGACGGCCTTCGTCTTCTTGATCTTGCGGGCCTTCTTGGGCTCGACGGCCTTCTTGGCCGCCTTTTCAGCCTTTCGGGCTTCCTTCTGCGCCTTTTTCAGCGCCTTGGCCTCGGCTTTGGCCTGATCCGGGGCGGCGTCTGCGGCCGAGGCCAGATCCGACAGCAGGTCCAGGAAGCCGTCGCGCTTGGCCTTGGGCAGAAGCCCCATGATCCGGCGATCCGCCGCCTCGACCTTGGGCCGGGCGGCGTCCAGCAGGGCCTGGCCCTCAGACGACAGCCGCACGGCCTTGGCCCGGGCATCCAGCGTCGAGCGTTCCCGGGTCAGGAGGCCCTTGGTCGTCATGCGCGCGACGAGATCGGCCAGCGTCGATCGGTCGATGCCCGTGGCCTTGACCAGATCGGTCTGGGTCAGGCCCTCCTTGACCGAGACCGCCTCCATGACCGCGAACTGGCGCTGGGTCGGGCCCCCAGCTCCCAGTTCCTCGGCGTAGATGTCGAGCGCGAGCTGCAACGCCCGGTGCATCAGGTGGCTGGGAGAGTCAGCGAGCGTTCCCGAACGCCGCGCCTGCTTGCCGGACTTCACCATCGACGCACATCCCCTTTGCCGTGTGCGGAGGGTTATCAGCCGGGCTTTACAGATTTGTGGCGCTAACTCTCGCGACGCGGTCGCTCGCTGCTTGAGCGCATGGTTGTGGCGCTATCACCCGCGACGCGGTCGCTCGCTGCTTGAACGCATGGTTGTGGCGCTATCACTCGCGACGCGGTCGCTCGCTGCTTGAGCGCATGGTTGTGGCGCTATCACTCGCAACGCGGTCGCTCGCTGCTTGAGCGCATGGGTGTGGCGCTAACGCTCGCGACGCGGTCGCTCGCTGCTTGAGGCCGGACCTTTGGTGGTCAGGGCGCGGTGTCCGGCCGTGCTGGGGCGGACGGATCGACAGGGCCCTCGCCCACGAGATTTTTCATGATCAGCGGCACCTGAGCCAGGCCGAAGGCGGAGGATGCGATCCACAGCACACCCCGGAAGCTGACCCAGACATCAGCGGGGTCGACGTCCGTCAGACCCAGCCGGGGAGCCGCCCAGGCGACCAGATCCTCGGACCGGACGGCCTCGTTCACGAGGGCGACGGCCAGAAAGAAAAACCCGTAGCGGATCGTCAGGATGCGCCAGGCCCGGTCATTGACCGGAATGACCGTCCCGAGCAGCGCCTTCAGCGGATGCTTGCCCATCAATGTGCCGCCCAGCAGGGCCGCGGCCAGACAGCCGTTCAGCACCGTGACCTTCAGCTTGACGAACAGGTCGTCGTTGAAGACGAGGGTCAGCACGCCGAACACCAGGGCGAAGCCGCCGACCAGCAGGGGCATCAGCGCCAGGCGTCTTTCCACGAACAGGCCGACAGCCACGGCCACGGCGGCGCCTGCGACCAGGGCCCAGGTCGCCTGGACCAGGGCCTCGTCGCCCGACAGGCCACGCAAGCGCAGGACCAGAAAGGCGAGGGCGAAGGCCGCGATGGCGCCGAAGTCGACGACGGATCGGATCCAGGTTGGCGGCGTGTGGGGAGCGGGTGTCTCGGCCTCGGTCACGATCCGTCCTCCAGTCCGACCAGGGAGCGGGCGAAGGCGCGGGCGTCGAAGGGCTGCAAGTCGTCGATGCCTTCGCCCACGCCGATCAGCTTGATCGGGGCGTCCGAAGCCTGGGCCACGGGAACCAGAACCCCGCCGCGCGCCGTGCCGTCTAGCTTGGTCATCACCAGGCCCGAGACGAAGGCGGCCCGGCCGAAGATCTGTTCCTGGGCCAGAGCGTTGCGGCCAACCGTGGCGTCCAGCACCAGCAGGGTCTCATGCGGGGCGTCCGGATCGATCTTCTTCAGCACGCGCACGATCTTGAGCAGTTCGTCCATCAGGGCGGTCTTGTTCTGCAGCCGCCCGGCCGTGTCGATCAGGACGACGTCGAAGCCCTCCTCGCGCGCCTTGGTATAGGCGTCGAAGGCCAGGCCCGCGGCATCGGCCCCGTCACGCCGGCTCTCGAAATGGGCCCCGGCGCGCTCGGACCAGACCTTGAGCTGCTCGCGCGCGGCGGCGCGGAATGTGTCGCCGGCGACGATCATGACCCTGGCCCCTTGGCGGGTCAGGTCGGCGGCGATCTTGCCCAGCGTCGTCGTCTTGCCAGATCCGTTGACGCCGACGAACAGCACCACGAACGGCTTGATCCCGCCGCCGACACCGTCCGGACCCAGGGGGTCGAACACTGCCTGACGCGGCAGGAGCTCGGCGGCGACCGCCTCGGCCAAGGCCTCCTTGACCTCGCGCTCGTCCGAGACCTTGCCGAAGCGAAGCTCGCGAAAGCGGGCGACGATGCGGTCGGTGGCGGCCGGGCCGAGGTCGCTCTCCAGGAGATGCTCCTCCAGCCGGTCGAGGGCGGCCTCGCTCAGCGGCTCCTTGACGAAGGCGCCGACCACCGTCTCGGTCATCTGCTGGCTGGACCGGGCCAGTCCCGCGCTCAGGCGCTGGAACCAGCCCTTCTTGGGCGTGTCGGTCATGGCGTCGGCTTATCCGAGACGAGGGCCCGCGTCACGGGCTTCCACGCGCGCGATCAGATCGCCGACGAAGGCCGAAGCGACCGCCTCGTCGATGTCGTGTACCTGAGGGCCAATCCCGCCGGCGGTGTCGATCCACACGGTGGCGATCCCGAGCCATCGTTGCACCGGTCCACGTTGCACGCTCACGGCCTGGACATTGCCGTAGGGGACCGTCCAGTCGATCTGGTCGAGCACCCCACGCATCACCTGCACACTGGTGGGGGCCAAGGCATAGCGGTGACAGCGACGCCGCATCAGGGCGACCGCGATCGGGACGGGCATGACGAGCAGCAACCAGGCGGCCGGAGGGAAGGCGAGGGTCGAAAGCAGCACCAGAATGGTCGGCAGAACCACGAATCCGATCAGTCCACCCACGATGTGCCAAGGCGACACCGCCTCAAGCCGCGAGCGCTCGAACGGCGGTAGGCCGGCCAGAGCGAGGATCGGCTCAAGCTCCGCCGGGCGGGCGAAGGGGGCGAGCTCCTGCCGGCCCGCCGCCTGGTCCCCACCGCCCAGGGTCTGAACCTGAAGGGCGCGCCAGCCCAGCCGTCCGCTGACGGCGCCCCGCTGGATCCGTCCGAGTTGAATCTGCCGCTTGGCCAGCACGACGTCAGTCCGGCTCAGCAACCCGCGCCGGAGGCGAAACCTTGTTTCGGCGTGGGTCAGCGTGAAGCCATAGTTCTTCAGCACCGTCCGCGCGACGCCTGCCAGCAGCCCTAGCCCGATCACGATGCCGCCGAGCCCGAGGGCGACTTGAAGCGTCAGCCGCGATTGCAGCTCCCGCTCAGCCAGGCCGGCCATGTCGCGCCATTGATCCCAGCCATAGCCGAGGGTCTGGCCGACGTACTGCAGGCCCCCGAAGATGGCTGCGACCCAGATGAGCGAGAAGTTGAACAGGCCGGAACAGATCAGGCGGCCCAGCCCCATCCGGAACAGGACAGGTTCGACGTCGACCACACGGTCCGAATGCATGACGTCTGAAACCAGGGGATCGCCGGTCCGGATGCCACGCAGAACGTCGCGCAGACGATGGGCCTCGGTCAGGCTGACGCTGTTCAGTCGTCCCTCGTCCGCCTCGCCACCGCCGGTTTCGATGCGGACCTCCGCGAGGCCAAACAGGCGCGACAGCAGGCTCTGGGTGATGGACACGTCCTGAATGCGCTCAGCGGGGATGGACCGCCGTGTCCGCTTCACAAGACCTCGGGAGATGACGACCTGTCCGGGCAAGATCTGATAGGTGAAGACCCGCCAGTGAAGCCAGCCGACCCCGAGCGCGACGGCCATGAACAGGGCGATGACCGGCAGCAGCACGCCCAGAGGCAAGCCATCGCCCCGCATCCAGGCCAGGGCGACCGGAATGGCGAAAATGGCGGAGGGGAAGCCCTGTAGGGCCCGGATCAGAATGGTTCGCGGGTCCAGCCGGCGCGGCGGCGGGGTCTGGGGGTCCGGAGGGGGTTCGGGCGCGCTCACCAGGGGGCGTCGCTGATCCTGCCACGGATCGCGTCTCGGATCTCCTCGGCCCGCTGGCGGGTGATGCCGGGAAGGACGACCAGGCTGTTGGCCGTGCCGGCTGTATGCAGGCTGAGGGTCGCCACGCCCGCGCCGCGCTCGATCGGTCCTTGGCTCACATCGATATGCTGGACACGGGCGACCGGGACGATGGTGTGCACCCGCGTAAGCCAGCCCGAGGCGACATGCAGTTCCCGGTCTGTGAAGGCATAACCCCACCGCCGCCAACGACCCGGCACCAGAAAGATGACCGACAGGGCACCGAGGGCCAGGACCGGCCCGGCCAGGACACCGAACGGGATACCGGTCCGCATATGCAGAACACCGTCCGCCACCGCCGCCAGGGCGACGTTGATCAACCAACCGATCGTGGATCGGATGCGCAGCACCCTGAGGTAGCCGCGCTCCAGGCGCTGCAGCGGGACAAGTGCGAATGCCATCGCCTCCCTTATGCGACGGGGCCGTTGTCGGGCTCAAGCGCTGACCTGACGCACCGGGCCGTCGCGACACCCTTTGGCGTCGGCGAGCCCGGGCTGATAGAGAAGAAGACCTTCGTCGCCGCCTTTGCGGGGATGCGCGGAACGCCCGATGCCCGACCGAACCGAGTTTCATTCTCCTCGCACCCACGGCTTCGTCCGCGTGGCGGCGGCGACGCCGGTGGTGCACATCGCCGATCCGGCGGCGAACGCCCGGGAACACATCGACCTGATCCGAAAGGCCGGTGAGGCGGGCACCGATCTGGTGGTCTTTCCGGAACTGAGCCTGTCGGCCTATGCCATCGACGATCTGCACCTGCAGGCGGCTTTGCTGGACGCGGTCGAGGCGCAGCTGCCTGCCCTAGCGACGGCAGCGGGCGAAGCAGGTCTGGCGGCCGTGGTGGGGGCTCCGATCCGGCACGGCGACCGGCTGCTGAACTGCGCGGTGCTGCTGGCGGGCGGCGAGATCGTGGGGGCCGTGCCCAAGACCTATCTGCCCAATTACCGCGAGTATTATGAGAAACGCTGGTTCTCGCCAGGCGATGATATCGGGGCCGAGACCCTGCGGATCGCCGGGTCCGACAGCTGGATCGGCACGCGGCTGCTGTTCGAGGCGGATGATCGGCCGGGATTCATCGTGGGGCTGGAAATCTGCGAGGACTTCTGGTCGCCGCTACCGCCCTCGACCCGTCAGGCGCTCGCGGGCGCGCGCATCCTGTGCAACCTGTCGGCGTCCAACATCGTCATCGGCAAGGCCGAGGAGCGGGCCGTGCTGTGCGCCAGCCAGTCGGCGCGGGCCATGTCCGCCTATGTCTTCGCCGCCTCGGGCTGGGGCGAATCCACAACCGACCTGGCCTGGGACGGCCAGGCGACAATCCACGAGCTGGGCGCGCGGCTGGCGTCAGGCGAGCGGTTCTCGCTGGAGAGCCACCTGACGATCGCCGACGTCGACGTGGACCGCATCGGGCTGGAGCGCATGCGGACCGGCACCTTCGCCGACTGCGCCCGACGGGAGTTGGACGAGGAGGGCTTCATCAGGCTGGGTTTCCGGGTTCGCGACACAGGGTCGGCCGCCCCTCTGATCCGGCCGCTGGACCGCTTTCCCTTCGTGCCCGACGATCCGGCCCGGCTGGATCAGGACTGCTACGAAGCCTTCAACATCCAGGTCCAGGGCCTAATGCGGCGGCTGAGATCGACTGGCTCGGAGCGCATCGTCATCGGCGTGTCCGGCGGATTGGACTCGACCCAGGCCCTGCTGGTCGCCTGCGCGGCCTTTGACCGGCTGGGCCTGCCGCGGACCGATATCCTGGGCTTCACCCTTCCCGGGTTCGCGACCTCGGACGGCACGAAATCGAACGCCTGGGCGCTGATGACCGCACTGGGCGTGACCGGGGCCGAGATCGACATCCGCCCGGCGGCCGAACGGATGCTGGCGGACATCGGCCACCCCTATGCCGACGGCCAGCCGATCCACGACGTCACCTTCGAGAACGTTCAGGCGGGTTTGCGGACGGATTATCTGTTCCGCCTGGCCAACCAGAACCAGGCCTTCGTCCTTGGGACCGGCGACCTTTCCGAGCTGGCGTTGGGGTGGGCCACCTATGGCGTCGGCGACCACATGAGCCACTACAACGTCAACGGCGGGGTGGCGAAGACGCTGATCCGGCATCTGATCCGCTGGGTGGCGGCGCGGCCGGATATGGCGGACGCGGCCGAGACGCTGAACGCCGTCCTCGACACGGAGATATCGCCGGAACTGGTCCCCGCCGTGGGCGGAAGGCTGCAATCGACCGAGGCGACCGTGGGCCCCTATGCCCTGAACGATTTTTTCCTGTTTCACGTTACCCGCTATGGGACGGTGCCTTCGAAGGTGGCTTTTCTGGCGCATCAAGCCTGGGGCGATGCCACGCAGGGCGAGTGGCCGCCCAGCGTTCCGCAGGCAGAGCGGGTCACCTATGACCTGGCGACCATCAAGGGGTGGCTGAGGGCGTTCCTGATCCGCTTCTTCCAGACCAGCCAGTTCAAGCGGTCGGCCTTGCCCAACGGCCCCAAGGTGGTCACGGGCGGGTCCTTGTCGCCACGTGGCGACTGGCGCGCGCCTTCGGATGGCGCAGCGACGGCATGGCTCGATGAACTGGACGCGAACGTCCCGGACGCCTGACCGGATCAGAAACGGAAGATGGATTCCAGACGGACGCGGGGCTGAGCCCGACGGTCGGTCTCTGCGGCACGGGCCGGGTCCTGTTCCGGCGCGGCGAGCCCGGCCGCCGCTCCGACGCGCAGGCGCGGCGAAAGGCGATAATAGGCGCCCGCCTCCACGTCGCCCCACTGAGCATCGCGACCGACCGGCTGATTCAGGTTGAAGTCCAGCCCCCAGCGGCCGCTTTCGTTCCAACGCAAGCTGCGACGCGGCGCGGGCGCGGGGGATGTGCGCTGAGCCGCCGTGGAGGCCTCGGCCAGGGTTAGGGCCGGCGCGCGAGCGCGGCTCTGTGCCGACGCTTCGTCGCTCACGCCGACGAAGGCGGCGAGCCCGACAATCCCGGCGATGACGACCGACAGCCGCATATCCTACCCTTCGAGCCGACGCTTCTGGTCGGTTGCTCGTGTCCGAGACCGGCGTTTTCGCCTCCGGACTTGCCGATTAGACATCGGTGGTCGTCCTGGTCAACGCAACCCTTACGCCTAGACCGGGTTCCGACGACTCTTGCTCTCGCCTGTGGCGCGAGCGTCACGGCGGCGAGACGGGCCCTATTCCGCCCCGAGGAGAAACCTACGTACGCCGACGCAACCGTCTTTGCCTTGTCATCGCCCCTTTTCACCGTGTTATAGAGCCTCGCTTCGCCGCGCGCGCCACGCTTGGCCCCGTCGAACGCCTCAGATCGGTTGGAGACGTCCCTCAATGAGCTTCGTTCGCGGCAAGACGGTCGTTATGGCCGCGGTCCTCATGGCTTCTGGCCTCGCGCTGGCCGGGTGTGGCGGCGGATTGTTCGGCGGGGGTCGCGATTCCCAACGCGCCGACGTCCAGACCGGGATCGGGGTCAATGGCTATCTTTGGCGCGCGACGCTCGACACCCTCAGCTTCATGCCGCTGCTGACCGCCGATCCGTGGGGCGGGGTCGTGAACTATGACTGGTACATCAATCCCCAGACGCCGAACGAGCGCTTCAAGGCCACGGTCTTCATTCTCGACACGCGACTTCGCGCCGACGCCTTGAACGTCACGGTGACGAAGGAAGTCCGCGACGCGTCTGGTCAATGGACCGCCGCTCCCGTCGCCGACCAGACTGAAGTGGACCTTGAGAACGCCATTCTGACCCGCGCGCGCCAGCTGAACCTCGCCAACGCGGGCTGAATACCGCTAACAAGACCGCCTCCTTCGGTTTCTCCGCTAGGAGCCGCCTGAAGGAAACCCGTGTCCGCCTCCCCGACCCGCTACGACCCCAAGATCGCCGAACCGCGCCAGCAAGCCCGCTGGGCGGCGGCTAATGCTTTCGTCTCGCGCGATACGGGGCGACCGAAGTACTATGTCCTTGAAATGTTTCCCTATCCGTCGGGGAACATCCACATGGGCCACGCCCGCAACTATGTGATGGGCGACGTCGTGGCGCGTCACAAGCGCGCCCAGGGCTTCGATGTCCTGCACCCGATGGGCTGGGACGCCTTCGGCATGCCGGCCGAGAACGCGGCGATGGAGCGGGGCATCCACCCCAAGGGCTGGACCTACGACAACATCGCCAACATGCGCGAGCAGCTGAAGCTCCTGGGCCTGTCGCTGGACTGGTCGCGCGAGTTCGCCACCTGCGATCCGGAATACTATGGCAAGCAGCAGGCCTGGTTCCTGGCGCTGTATCGGCGGGGCCTGGTTTACCGCAAGGACGGCGTCGTCAACTGGGACCCGGTCGACAACACCGTTCTGGCCAATGAACAGGTCATCGACGGCCGCGGCTGGCGCTCGGGTGCCCTGGTCGAGAAACGCAAGCTGAACCAGTGGTTCCTGCGCATCACCGACTACGCCGACGACCTGATAGAGGGTCTGTCGACGCTGGACCGCTGGCCCGAGAAGGTCCGGCTGATGCAGGAGAACTGGATCGGCAAGTCCAGGGGCGCGACCCTGTGGTGGGACATCGCCGAGGTTCCGACCTTCCTGGCCAGCGCACCAGAGGGGCAGCCAAGCCACGACCGTGATCCGATCGAGGTCTATACGACCCGCCCCGACACCCTGTTCGGGGCCAGCTTCATCGCCCTGGCCCCCGACCACCCCCTGACCAAGGCGATCGGCGAGCATCGACCCGACGTCGCGGACTTCATCAAGGCCTGCGCCCAGACCGGAACCAGCGAGGCCGACATCGAGAAGGCCGAAAAGCTGGGCGTCGATTTGGGGGTGCGGGTGCGCCACCCGTTCGACCCGAACAAGACCCTGCCGGTCTGGGCGGCCAATTTCGTGCTGTCGACCTATGGCTCAGGGGCCATCTTCGGTTGCCCGGGCCATGACCAGCGCGACCTCGACTTTGCCCGCAAGTACGACCTGCCCGTCCTGCCCGTGGTCCGACCGGACGGAGCCGAAACCGTCGAGATCGGGACCGAGGCCTATGTCGGGCCCGGGCGCATCTTCAACTCCGCCTTCCTGGACGGAATGTCGGTCGAGGAGGCCAAGGCCGAGGCGATCCGCCGCCTGGAGAGCTCGGGCCACGGCAAGGGCGCGACCATCTATCGGCTGCGCGACTGGGGCGTGTCGCGGCAACGCTACTGGGGCTGTCCCATCCCCATCATCCATTGCGAGGCCTGTGGTGTGGTGGAGGTTCCGGCCGATCAGCTGCCGGTCGTCCTGCCCGACGACGTGACCTTCGACGTGCCCGGGAACCCGCTGGACCGGCATCCGACCTGGAAACATGTGGCCTGCCCGTCCTGCGGCGCGGACGCCCGACGAGAGACCGACACTCTGGATACCTTCGTCGACTCCAGCTGGTACTTCGCCCGCTTCACCGATCCGACCGTGTCCGAGCCGATCAGCAAGGCGGCGGCCGACCACTGGCTGGCGGTGGATCAGTACATCGGCGGGGTCGAGCACGCGGTGCTGCACCTTTTGTACGCCCGCTTCATTACCCGCGCCCTGTCCGACGCCGGGATGCTGTCGGTCAAGGAGCCGTTCGCGGGCCTGTTCACCCAGGGGATGGTGGTCCACGAGACCTACAAGTCCCGGAATGGCCAATGGCTGACGCCGCAGGAGGTGGAGAAGCGCGACGGCGTCTGGGTCGATCGTGAGCTCGGCCAGCCCGTGGTGGTCGGCGACATCGAGAAGATGTCCAAATCCAAGAAGAACGTCGTCGCCCCGGCCGAAATCCTGGAAAGCCATGGCGTCGACGCTGGCCGGCTGTTCGTTCTGTCCGACAGCCCGCCCGAGCGCGACGTGCAGTGGACACCCGGCGGCGTGGAGGGCGCGAGCCGCTTCGTCCAGCGCGTCTGGGCCCTCTTCTCCGGCTTCGACGCCTCCAGTCCGGTGACCGAGCAGGACGCCGCCCTGGTCCGCGAGACTCACAAGGCCATCAAGGCCGTGTCGGACGGGGTCGAGGGCTTCCGCTTCAACTCCGCCATCGCCAAGCTCTACGCCTTCGTCGCCACCGTGCGCGACCACGAGGGCGCGGGTGGGGCGGCCAGGCGCGAGGCCCTGTCGGCCCTGGCCCGCCTCATCGCCCCCTTCACCCCGCACCTGGCCGAGGAATGCTGGGCCCGACTGGGCGAAACCGGCATGGTGCTGGACGCGCCCTGGCCGACCTATGACCCGGCGCTGGCCGCCGACGACGAGGTCGTCCTGCCGATCCAGATCAACGGCAAGCGTCGCGCCGAGATCTCCATGCCGCGCGGCGCAGACACCGCCGCCGTCGAAGCCGAGGCGCTCGCCAATCCGGCGGTGAAGGCGTATCTGGAGACCAACGGCCAATCCATCCGCAAGGTCATCGTCGTGCCCGACCGCATCATCAACCTGGTCGCCGGATGAGGGGCGGGCGCGCCCCGGCGCTGACCCCCGCCGTTGGACTCCTGTCCATCGCCCTTCTGCTGGCGAGCTGCGGGTTCACGCCGATGTATGCGGAGACCGCGCAGGGGTCCCCGATCCGGCGCATCGCCGTGTCGACCCAGGACGATCGCCTCGGCTACCGCCTGCGCGAGCAGCTGGAGGACGTCCTGGCCTGGGACCGCTCTGCCGCGCCGCTGTATCGGCTGGAGACGTCGGTCGAGCAGAGCCGTCGCCCGCTGGGTCGCCGTATCGACGACACCGCGACCCGCTATGAGCTGACCGTCCGCGCCGCCTGGACCCTGACCCCGGCGTCGGGCAGTGGGGTGCCGTTCGCCGGCGTCCAGACCGTGACCACGACCTATGCCTCGGCCGACCAGCCCTATGCCTCTATCGCCGCCCAGCAGGACGGCGAGGACCGCGCCGCCGCCGAGCTGGCCCGGCTGATCCGGCTGGATCTGCTGAGAGCGCTGGCCGAGTGATCCTCCTCTCATGATTTTGGCCAAGCGGCCGGGTGTCGATCGCTTCCTGTCGAAACCAGACGCGGGCATCCGCGCCGCCGTCATTCATGGCAAGGACCGATCCGGCGTCGCCGAGCGTGCCGAGATCCTGTGCAAGTCCATCACACCGGACCTGAACGACCCCTTCAACGTCACCGTCCTGACCGACAGCGACATCGACGCTGACGAAACCCGGCTGGAGGAGGCCCTCACCGCCCTGTCCATGATCGGCGGGCGCCGCCTGGTGCGGGTTCGACTCGGCTCCGAGAAAGCCTCGGTCGACAAGGCCGTCGCGGCGGCGCTGAAGACCCACGGCGAGGGCGGCTTCAACCCCGACGCCATGCTGGTGGTCGAGGCCGGGGCGCTGGGCCGCGACTCCGCCCTGAGAAAAGCCGCCGAAGCCGGCAAGGCCACCGTCGGCATCGCCTGCTATGAGGACGAGGCTGGCGATATCGCCCGCATGGCGCGAGAGGCCCTGGCGGCCGACAAGGTGGGGCTGACCTCCGATGCCCTGGCCGCCTTCGTCGCCCGCCTGCCCAAGGAGCGCGGCCTGATGCGCCAGGAGGTCGAGCGGCTGGCGCTCTATATCGGCCCCGGCTCGGGCCGGACCATCGATGTGGAAGAGCTGGAGGCCCATCTGGGCGTGGAGGCCGACGCCTCCCTGTCCGACGCCGCGCTCCAGGCCTTCGGCGGTCGACCCGGCCCGGCCCAAGGCGGATTGCGGCGCGCTCTGGCGGAGGGCGAGAGCGCGGTCATGGCGGTGCGCTCCACCTCCATCCACCTCGGAAAGCTGCGCCGGATCAACATCCTGCAAGGGTCTGGAGCGGGCACCAAGGAGGCGGCCAAGGCGGCCGGCGTTTTCTGGAAGCAGGAGGCCGAAATGCTTCGCCAGGCCCGCGCCTGGAGCCTGGACCGCCTCGATGAGGTGCAGGACAGCGTCAACACGGCCGACTTGATGACCAAGACGACCGGCATGCCCGAACATCTGATCGCCGAGCGGCTTCTGCTCGAGATCGCCGCCCGGGCGCGCCGTCTGGGGCTCTAGCCGCGCTTGGAAGCCTTGCGGAAGGCGGGCTTGGCCAGGGCGGTGTTCTTGGCGCTGACCGACTTCTCGGGGTGCTGACCGGGCTTGAAGGCCGGGCCACCGGACTGGGCCCCTGCCTTCTTGGCGGCGAGCACGCGTTTCAGGGCTTCGGCGGCGGTTTCAGGTTCGTCGGACATGGCCGTGAGCTTAGCACGACCGAGGCTTAACCGCGCATCAATCGACGACAGAGGTCGTCCAGCTGCTCCAGATTGCCATAGGACAGGGTCAGCTCGCCTTTTCCGCCCCGGTCGTTCAACACCACCTTCAGGCCCAGGGCGTCGGCCAGATCCTGCTCCAGCGCCGCCGTGTCGGGCGAAGCCGCCGTCTGGGCCTTGCCTCGCGGCTTGACCTCAGCGCCCTGGGACTTGCGGGCCAGGACCTCGGTCTGACGGACATTCAGGCCCTCGAGGACGATCTTCTCGGCCAGGGCGTCCGGATCCTTTGCGGACAGCAGGGCGCGAGCGTGGCCGGCCGACAGAATGCCCTCGCTGACCAATTCCTTCGCTCGCGGCGTCAACCAGGTCAGGCGCAGGGTGTTGGCGACGTGGCTGCGCGACTTGCCGACGATTCCAGCCACCGCGTCCTGGGTCCGGCCGAAGCGTTCCATCAGGGCCGCATAGGCCTGGGCCTCCTCCAGCGGATTGAGGTCCGCGCGCTGGACGTTCTCGATGATGGCGACTTCCAGCACCTCCAGATCGTCCATCTGGCGGACGATGATCGGCACCTCGGTCAGGCGGGCGCCTTGCGCCGCGCGCCAGCGGCGTTCGCCGGCGATGATCTGCCAGACGCCATCCTGGCCCGGCTGGGACCGTACCAGAATGGGCTGGAGCACCCCCTTGTCGCGGATCGACTGGGTCAGCTCGGAGAGGTCTTCCGGGCGGAACACCTTTCTGGGCTGATCCGGATTGGGCTTCAGGCTCTCGATCGGGGCTAACTGGACGCCCGTCGGCAGGGGCTGACCCGGCGTGACCGGTGCGGCCTCTGTCGCCGCATCCCCCAGCAAGGCCGACAGACCACGACCCAGACCTCTTTGGCGTTCAGACAAGACGTTGTTTCCGTTCGTTCATCAGGCGGCGAGGCGGCGACGCTCGCGTCCCACCACTTCCTTGGCCAGACGCAGATAAGCCTGGCTGCCGGTGCATTTCAGATCATAGATCAGGACGGGCTTGCCGAAGGACGGAGCCTCGGACACCCGGACGTTCCGGGGGATGACCGCCTCATAGACCTTGTCTCCGAAGTGGGCGCGGACGTCCGCCGCCACCTGTCCGGACAGGGCGTTCCGCCGATCGAACATGGTCAGGACCAGACCCTGGATCTCGAGCGTCGGATTCAATGATTGACGGACCATCTCGATGGTCTTCATCAACTGCGTCAACCCTTCGAGGGCGAAGAACTCGCACTGCAGCGGCACCAAAACCCCGTCCGCCGCGGCCATGGCGTTGAGCGTCAGCAGGTTGAGGGACGGCGGGCAGTCGATCAGCACATAGTCATACCGGGCGCTACCGTCGGCGCCCTGCTGGGCCAGGGCGTCGCGCAGGCGATAGGAGCGCCGGTCCGCCTGGCTCAGCTCGATCTCCACGCCCGACATGTCCGCGTCGGCCGGAATGATGTCCAGACCCGGTACGGCCGTCGGTACGGCGGCGTCGTGCACCGAGCGACCGTCGACGATGACGTCATAGATGGTGATACGGCGTGTTTCACGTGGAACACCCAGACCCGTGGACGCATTGCCCTGGGGGTCCATGTCGACGATCAGCACCCGCTCGCCGATGGCGGCCAGGGCCGTACCGAGATTGATGGCGGTCGTCGTTTTTCCCACTCCGCCCTTCTGGTTGGAGACGGCGAGGACGCGGGCGGGTCGACTTGGATTAGCCACGGCGTTTCAGGCTCCGGACGGTGACGATGCGGCCGCGCGGATCGCTGCGCGAGACGGAGAGGTCGGCTCCCACTTGCCAGACCTTGGTCGCCTCCCGCAACTCGGCCTCAGCCTTCTCTCCCTTCAGGAACAGACCTTGTGCACCGCGCTGGAGGTAGGGCTGTGCATAAGACAGCAACTTCTCCATCGGCGCCACGGCGCGGGCCGTGACGACGTCGACCTTGAGCGCCTGCTGCTCGGCCCGCCCCCAGATCACCGTGGCCGGCAGGGACAGATCATCCACCATCGACTGCAGGAATCGGCACCGCTTCTGAAGGGAGTCGATCAGCCAGACATGGCTGTCTGGCCGGTCCTTCAGAAGGATCGCCAGAACAAGCCCCGGGAATCCCGCGCCGGCGCCCAGGTCGGCCCAGGTGCGGGCGTCCGGGGCGAGATCCAGCAGTTGGGCGCTGTCCCAGGCGTGTCGGCTCCAGAAGTCCGGCAGGGAGTCCGGCCCGACCAGATTCATCACCGCATTCGCCTCGGTCAGGCGAACCAGGAAGGCCTGTAGTTCGGTCATGCGCTCGGGCGCGGCCTGGGTCAGACCCTGGAACTCGTCGGCCGTCATCAGGCGGCGACGGCGGAGCGCTTCACGTGCGCCAATAGAGCCGTCAGGGCGCCGGGGGTGACGCCCTCGATCCGCGCCGCCTGGCCCAGGGTACGCGGCCGCACGCGGTCCAGCTTCTCGCGCACCTCGTTCGACAGACTGCCGATGGCGGCATAGTCGAGATCGCCGGGCAGCGTCAGCGCCTCCTCGCGGCGCAGCGCCTCGGCGTCGGCCGTCTGTCGATCCAGATAGCCGGCGTAGCCCGCGTCGATCTCCACCTGCTCGCGGATCGCGGGCGACCAGTCACGAAGAGCGGGATAGGCCGCTTCGAAGGTTGTCAGGTTGACCCCAGGGTAGGCCAGCAGATCGCGCATCGATCGACGCTGGCCGTCGGCGTTCACGGCGATCCCGAGGGCCTGAGCCTCCTTCGGCGTGAACCGGGTCTCGCGCACCAGGGCCGTCGCGATGCTCAGCGCCTCCGCCTTGGTTTCGAACGCCTGGCGACGCCGAGGACCGACCACGCCGGCTTCCACGCCGAGCGGAGTCAACCGTTGATCCGCATTGTCGGCCCTTAGCGTCAGTCGGTACTCGGCCCGGCTGGTGAACATGCGGTAGGGCTCGGTCACACCCCGTGTGACCAGATCGTCGATCATCACACCGATGTAGGCCTGATCCCGCCCCAGCACGATCTCCGCCGATCCGGCCGCCGCCCTCGCGGCGTTCAGCCCGGCGATCAACCCTTGAGCGCCCGCTTCCTCATAGCCGGTCGTACCGTTGATCTGACCGGCCAGATAGAGACCCGGCCGACGCTTGACCTCGAGGGCGGGCGTCAGTTCGCGAGGGTCGACGTAGTCATACTCAATGGCATAGCCGAAACGGAACACCTCGACCGCCTCGAGCCCCGGCATCGTCCGCAAGAAGGCCATCTGGGTCTCGGGCGAGACCGATGTCGAAATGCCGTTCGGATAGACCGTCGGATCGTCCAGCCCCTCCGGCTCCAGGAAGACCTGATGCGAGGTCTTGTCTGCGAAGCGGACCACCTTGTCCTCGATCGAGGGGCAATACCGCGGACCGCGCCCCGTCAGCCGCCCGCCATAGACGGCGCTCTCGCCGAGATTGGCGGCGATGATCCGATGCGTCTCTTCCGTTGTCGCGGTGATGCCGCAGGCGATCTGGGGCACAGTGATGCGGTCGGTCAGGAAGCTGAAGGGCACGGGCGTCTCGTCCGCCGCCTGCATCTCCAGTCGGTCCCAGGCAATGGTGCGGCCGTCCAGTCGCGCGGGCGTGCCGGTCTTCAGTCGACCCATGTCCAGGCTCGCGCCGTAGAGGTCAGCAGCAAGACCCGTCGAGGGAGCCTCACCGTCACGGCCGGCCGGGATGCGTTCGTCGCCCCGATGGATGACGCCGTTCAGGAAGGTGCCTGTCGTCAGGACAACCGCTCCGGCGCGAAGCTCAATGCCCTCGCCTGTCGTGACGCCGACCACCCGGTCGCCATCGAGGACGAGGCCTTCGGCGGTCCCGGCAATCCGGGTCAGGTTCGACGTCGCCGCCAGTTCGGCCTGCATGGCCTCGCGGTACAGCCGCCGATCGATCTGGCTGCGCGGTCCCCGCACCGCCGCGCCCTTGGAGCGGTTGAGCATGCGGAACTGAATGCCCGACACGTCCGCCAGCCGACCCATTAAACCGTCCAGGGCATCGATCTCGCGCACGAGATGCCCCTTGCCGAGGCCACCGATGGCCGGGTTGCACGACATCTCGCCGATGGTCTCCAGCGTCTGGGTCAGCAAGAGGGTGCGCGCGCCGAAGCGCGCGGCAGCGGCCGCGGCCTCGCAGCCGGCGTGGCCGCCGCCGATCACGATGACGTCGAAGGAGAGAGGGGCGCTCATGGGAGGCGGGACATAGTCGAGATGGGCCGCAAACGCTACCTCAGCCTTCCCGACGGACGGCGCTCCGCATGCGGAGGCATGGGGATGGCGTGACGGTGTTTCACGTGAAACAGCGAGCGGCGGCGGCTCACTTTCCGATGCAGAAGGTGGCGAAGACCTCCCCCAGGATGTCCTCCACGCCGATCTCGCCCGTCACCCGTGACAGGGCCTCGCCCGCCCGACGCAGATCCTCGCCTGCGAGCTCCGGCGCGTCCACCAGCCTGGCCGTCGCGGCCTCCACCGCCTGGGCCACCTCGATCAGTCGCCGCCGATGCCGCTCGCGAGTGACCGCCGGAAAGTCGGAGCCGGACAGATCGCGAGCGAGGCGCTGCGCCAGGGCATCGTGCAGAGCCTCGAGTCCCTCCCCGGTCGCCGCGCTCACACCAAAGCCCGGTCGTCCGGCAGATACTGCCTCGAGATCGGTCTTGGTCCAGACAATCAGGTCGTCTGGTCGGACGTAGGCGGCCGCCGAGCCGTCCGGATCGCCCGGCCCTCGCACACACAGCCTCAGATCGGCCGCCTCGGCCCGAGCTCGGGCCCGGCGTACGCCCTCGGCCTCGACGAGGTCGTCGCTGTCGCGCAGACCGGCCGTGTCGGACAAGGTCACGGCATAGCCGCCGATCACCAGGTCGGCGTCCAGCACATCCCGCGTGGTCCCCGCGATCGGGGTGACGATGGCCGCCTCGCGCCGCACCAGGGCGTTGAAGAGGGCCGACTTGCCTGCGTTCGTCTCCCCGATCAGGACGATGCGGTAACCCTCCCGCACCCGACGTCCGCGATCGGCGTCGGCGAGCGCTGCGCGCAAGTTTTCGAGCAGCCGGCCCAACAGCGGGCCCGCCGAACGGGCGAGGTTGTCGGGGACGTCCTCATCAGGAAAGTCGATCTCGGCTTCGACCAGAGCCAGAGCCGTCAGCAAATCGCGGCGAAACCCGGCGTAGGTCTGGGACAAGGCCCCGTCCAGCTGACCCAGGGCCTGGGCCGCCTGGGCCGACGTCTCGGCGTCGACCAGATCGGCCACGGCCTCGGCCTGGGCCAGATCCATGCGGCCGTTCTGGAACGCACGACGGGTGAACTCTCCCGGCTCAGCGGGGCTCAATCCGAGATCGAGCAGCGCGCGTGAAACCGCCTCGACCACCGCTCGTCCGCCATGCAGATGGAGCTCGGCGGCGTCTTCGCCGGTGTAGCTGTGGGGGGCGACGAAGCGCAGGACGAGGGCCTGATCGAGGACAGTGCCCTGATGACGCAGGGTCCTCAGGCTGGCGAGACGGGGCTTGAGGCCCCCTGCCCCCAGCCCCTGGAGCGCGCGCTCCGTCTCCGGGCCCGACAGGCGAATGATGGCCACCGCGCCTCGACCCGGCGGCGTGGCGAGAGCGAAGACGGTGGTCACTTCACGTCTCCTCCCTGTCGGCGGAGCCGATGTGGAGGTGGATGCGAGCCCTTGTGAGCAGACGGAGGGGGCCTGACGGCGGCACGAACCCCTCCGTCTCTCCGCTTCGCTCCGAGCCACCTCCCCATCCCTGTGAGATGGGGAAGAGACCAAACACACTCACGGCTTCACCACCGCCTGCATCATCTGGCGGAACTGATCCTGGGCCTGGAGCCCGAAGGCGGTCCAGGATTTCATCAGCTCCTCGGGCTGCATGGCCGTGATGTTGGCCTCCATCCGGGCCTGCATCTCGGCGACCAGGCGGTCGTTGAGGGGGGTGACGTCCGGCAGGCCGAGGAAGGCCCGGGCTTCTTCCGGCGTGCACTCGGCTTCGACCTTGAACTTCATCATGGCGCTCCAACCTCTCGGATCGATCTTATGAACCGATCCAGCCTCGCACAGGGCCCCGCGTGTTTCACGTGAAACACCAGAGTCCCTCAGCCGTCAGGTGTTCATGGACTGGAAGAAGTCCGCGTTGTTCTTGGACTGGCGCAGCTTGTCGAGCAGGAACTCGATGGCGTCCTGCGGACCCATGGGGTTCAGGATGCGGCGCAGCACATAGGTCTTGGTCAGCTGATCCTTCGGCGTGATCAGGTCCTCTTTCCGCGTGCCCGACTTCAGCACGTCGATGGCCGGGAAGATGCGCTTATCGGCCACCTTGCGGTCCAGCACGATCTCGGAGTTTCCGGTGCCCTTGAACTCCTCGAAGATCACCTCGTCCATCCGGCTGCCCGTGTCGATCAGGGCCGTGGCGATGATGGTCAGCGAGCCACCCTGCTCCACGTTCCGGGCCGCGCCGAAGAAGCGCTTGGGCCGCTGCAGCGCATTGGCGTCCACGCCGCCGGTCAGAACCTTGCCCGACGACGGCACCGTGGCGTTGTAGGCGCGACCCAGGCGGGTGATGGAATCCAGCAGGATCACAACGTCCTTCTTGTGCTCGACCAGGCGCTTGGCCTTCTCGATCACCATCTCGGCGACGGCCACGTGGCGGGTGGCGGGCTCGTCGAAGGTCGAGGCCACGACCTCGCCCTTCACCGTTCGCTGCATGTCGGTGACTTCCTCGGGCCGCTCGTCGATCAGCAGGACGATGAGGAAGACCTCGGGGTGGTTGGCCTCGATCGACTTGGCGATGTTCTGCAGCATCACCGTCTTGCCGACGCGCGGCGGAGCCACGATCAGGCAACGCTGGCCCTTGCCGAGCGGAGCGACGATGTCGATCACCCGGCCCGAGCGGTCCTTCAGCGTCGGGTCCTGGATCTCCATGTGCAGCCGCTCTTCGGGATAGAGCGGGGTCAGGTTGTCGAACAAGACCTTGGTCTTGACCGCTTCAGGGTCTTCCAGATTGATCGAATCGACCTTCAGCAGGGCGAAGTAGCGCTCGCCCTCGCGCGGCGCGCGGACGGCCCCGTGGATCGTGTCGCCCGAGCGAAGGCCGAAGCGGCGGATCTGGGACGGCGACACATAGATGTCGTCGGGCCCAGGCAGATAGTTGGCGTCCGGGCTGCGCAGGAAACCGAAGCCGTCCGGCAGGATCTCCAGCACGCCGTCGGCGATGATCTCGACCTCTTCCTCGGCCAGGGCCTTGAGGATGGCGAACAACAGGTCCTGTTTGCGCAGGTTGGAGGCGTTCTCGACCTCCAGCTGCTCGGCGAAGGCGACCAGGTCGGCCGGCGTCTTGGCGTTCAGTTCCTCGAGCGTGATCCGGCCCGACGGGACGACGGGATCGCCGTCCTCCTCGGCCTCGGCGTCGTCGCCCAGATCGGCGGCGGCGTCGGCGTCGGCCACGCCGTCGGCCTCGCCGGTTTCCGGCAGGTCGACCTCTTCCGTTTCGGGGGCGTTGGCGTCGGTGTCGTGGATATCGGACATGGATAGGCTCGGATGCGCGCTGCCAGGCTTCCGGCGCTGGGCGACGGAGGGGTCAGGGCTTGAGGTTCCCCGGGTCGAGCCCGAGGATGACGATGGCCTTGCGGCCGGATGGGAGGGCGACGGGTCCGAAGGCGGTCATGCCCGATACGGGCGGGCCAGCGATCGGTCGGCGCGGAGAGAAGGGCAGCGCACCGGAATGCGCCTCGCGGTCAGCGGAACCACATTTCGCTAGGCGGGGTCAAGCGGAGCGGCCCCGGATGTCTTCTCCCCACCGCTGCGCGACGGGGAGGAGACAGGTGTCAGAAGGTCCATTCCAGAGTGACAGACAGGACCATCAGAACAGCCAGGACGAACGGGACTTCATTGGTCATGCGCCAGAACTTCGAGGTGCGGATCGAGGTCCCGGCGAGGATGCGCTTCCTCTCCGCGACCAGGAAGCCGTGCCAGCCCAGCAGCAGGAAAACCCCGACCAGTTTCAGCCAGATCCAGGGCTGGGTCAGGATCACCGCGCCCCGCAGATGGATCAGCCACAGGCCCAGCACAAGGGCTGCGATCATGGCGGGGTTCAGGATGATCTTGAGCAACCGCGCCTGCCACAGCCGCAGCTGCTCACGCATGCCCTCCCGGATCGCCTCGGGCTTGTCGGCCTGTTCGGCGTCGTAGGCGTAGAGCCGGGGAAGGAACAGCAGACCCGCCATCCAGGCGATTACCGCCAGAATGTGAAGCCCACGCGCCAGGTCATAGGCGTTCATGCCGCGCGTCTCTCGGCCTGACAGGGGCAGGCCTTCCAACGGCCCTGGCAACCCGGACCCGCCGGCGCCGTGCCCGTGCGGGCCAGGCTTTCGGCGACCGCCCCGGCCAGGCCGTCGATGAAGGGCGCCATGACGCTGACGGTCGGCGCGCGCAGATAGGGATGAACCCCGGCCTCATGGGCCAACTCGCCATATTCGATGTCGAGTTCGACCAGGGTTTCGATGTGCTCGGAGACGAAGGCGATGGGTGTCACCACGACGCCGACGCCGTCACGACCGGCCTGAACGATCACATCCGGCGTCGCGGGCCCCAGCCATTTCAACGGCCCGACCCGGCTCTGATAGCACAGGACCCAGTCGGTCAGCTCGGCGCGCGCGGCGACGGCCGCCACCGTGGCCTCGACCTGCTCCTGATAGGGGTCACCCTTGCCCGTCACGAGCTTCTCGGGGATCCCGTGGGCAGAGAACAGGACGCGCAGAGGCTTTCCCGGATGCGCGGCCCGGGCATCCGCCAGTTTGGCGCGAACAGCCTCGGCCTGGGCGTCGATCCAGCCGTCGAGACGAGGATAGCAGCAGATGGTCCGAACGCGGCCTGAACCGGCATAGGCTTCGTTCCACGCCTTGAGCGACGACGCTGTCGTGGTCGTCGAGAACTGTGGGTACAGCGGAAGAAGCACGACCTCGTCCGGCCCCCAGACAGCGACGTCGGCCGCGGCCTCCTCGGTCAGGGGATGCCAGTAGCGCATGGCCATGAAGCTCTTGATCTCGTCGCCGGGCAAAAGACGGGCCAGGGCGGCGTCCAGCGCCTGCATCTGTTTCGACGTCTCAGCCTTCAGCGGTGATCCCCCACCGGCGTCCATCTGGGCGTAGTTGGCCTGGGCGCTGGCCTCGCGACGCGACGAAATCAGTCGGGCCAGCGGCGTGCGGACAAAACCCGGCAGGCCGATGATTGCCGGGTCGTTGAACAGGTTGAACAGGAAGGGCTGGACGGTCTCGGCGTCATCCGGTCCACCCAGGTTAAAGAGCACGACCGCGATACGACGGCCGCCCACCTTCGCCGGAGCGGCGGCTCCGGACGGTTGGACGCCGCTGGCTTTCTGGCCGAGCTTTCGGCTCACTGGGCTCCGATCCGCTTCAACACCTGCTCGACGTGAGCGATCGGCACGTCCGGCAGAATGCCGTGGCCGAGGTTGAAGACCCATGGCCCGGCGCCCCAGGCTTCGACAAGCTCATCGACCCTGCGGTCCAGCGCCGCACCGCCGACTCGCAGCAGCAGCGGATCAAGCGCGCCCTGGATCGGCTTGATGGTCTGAACCTCGCGGCCCTTGGCCAAGGAGCAGGCGGTATCGAGCGCCACGCCCTGAACGTCGACCTCACGCGCATAGCGGTCGGCATGAAGGGCCGAGCCGCGCGGAAAGCCGATCAGGGGCACGGTGACGCCCAGTTCGCGAACCCGGGCGACCAGCGCCTTGTGCGGCTTCATGACCAGACGCTCGAACAGATCGTCGGGCAATCCCTCGGCCCAGCTCTCGAAGATCTTCAGGGCGTCCGCCCCGGCGTCGGCCTGCATCTTCAGATAATGCGCCGTGGCCTCGACCAGGATCTCCAGAAGGGCATCGACCTTCTCGGGCTCGGCATAGGCATAGGACCGGGCCGTGGCGCGTTCGCCCTTGCCGATGGTGTCCAGCCCACCGTCCAGCATATAGGTCGCCACGGTCCACGGAGCCCCGGCGAAGCCGATCAGGGCCCGGTGCGGTTCAAGCTCGGCGCGGACGCGGGTCAGGCTCTCACCGACTTGGGACAGGGCCTGGCCGGCCCCCGACGTCAGCTCGCGCATCCGCTCGACGGGCGGCAGAGCGCCCAGCTTGGGGCCCTCGCCGGTCTCGAACCAGACCTTCTGGCCTAGGGCCTGAGGGATGAGCAGGATGTCGGCGAAGACGATGGCCGCGTCGAAGCCGAACCGCCGCATGGGCTGCAGCGTCGCCTCGGCCGCCATTTCCGGGTTCAGGCAGAAGGCGATGAAGTCGGGAGCCTCGGACCGCAGCTTGCGGTACTCGGGCAGATACCGCCCCGCCTGGCGCATGAACCATACGGGCGGGCGGTCAAGGGTCTCGCCCCGAAGGACACGGATCAGCGAAGGCGTTGTGCTCATTCCCCGGCTTTACGGGGGGAACGCCGTCCTCTCAAGCCCAGGTGTCTCCCCTTCTCCTGATCTAGATTTTGAAAAGGAATGGAGGAGGTCAGCAGGGGGCGGGACGACGGGGATGATCGGACTGAAAACACCGCTCTCTCGTGGGTTCTCCGACCTCCAGCCGGGACAGGACGACGACTGTGTGACAGCCTGTCGATAGTGGGGAAAAGTCTTAACGAGGTCTTAACGGACGGCCAGTCGAAGGGTCGCCGTTCTATCGGCGTCATGGGGGCCGTTTACCTTTCGTTAAGGATTTCCCCAGGCGATGATCTGGCTCGGCGCGGGCAGGGGATGATCAGGGTCCGGACGAGGGTCGCTATCCGATTCCCTCCCGGCTCGCCTCGCCGCCGGCCGGGGGCTATAGACATCCATGCCCCGGGCCGGCTGGTCGGCGCACCGGGTCATCCACAGGATTCCTGCCCATTCGCACGCCCCTCCGCAGTCTTGTCCCCGCAGGTCAGGCGTGAGTCCGGCCCGGCCCGCCGGCGTGTCACGCCTGGCCACCTATTTCCATGTGCACCTGGTTTCGGATTCGACCGGCGAGACCCTGAACGCCATGGCCAAGGCGGTAACCGCTCGTTTCGATGGGGTCATCCCGATTGAGCACATCTATGCGCTCGTCCGGTCGGACAAGCAGATGGAGCGGGTGCTGGCTGAGGTCGCCTCGGCGCCGGGCGTCGTCTTGCACACCATCGTGGATCGAGACCTCCGCGCTCAGCTGGAGGAAGGTTGCCGGACCCTGGACATGCCGCAGATCGGCGCGCTGGATCCGCTCGTCGGGGCGCTGTCTCGCTATCTCGGCGCGGCCTTGTCCACGCGCGTCGGGGCCCAGCACGCGCTCGACCACGACTATTTCAACCGCATCGGGGCGCTCGACTTCGCCATGGCTCATGACGACGGTCAGGGCACGGCCGAGCAACTGGAGGCCGCGGATGTCGTGCTCGTGGGCGTCAGCCGAACCTCCAAGACTCCGACCTGCATCTATCTGGCCCACCGTGGCGTCCGTGCCGCGAACGTGCCGCTGGTGCCGGGCCAGGAAGACGGAGAGCGTCTGGTGGGACTGAAGAACCCCCTGATCGTCGGACTGACAGTGTCGCCCGATCGGCTGGTGCAGATCCGCCGCAACCGTCTGGACGGACTGAACGCCAACCACGCCTCGTCCTATGTCGAACCGGACGCGGTGCGCGAGGAGACGATCAAGGCCCGGCGCGCCTTCGAGCGGCGGGGCTGGCCCACCATCGACGTGACCCGCCGTTCGGTCGAGGAGACCGCCGCGGCCGTGCTGAACCTGCTGAACGAGCGCCGCAGCAAGCAGTTGGGAGGGTCCTGGTGAGCGCACGCCTGATCCTGGCGTCTCGCAGCGCGGCGCGCCGCGCCATGCTGGCGAACGCGGGCGTGCCGTTCGAGGCCGAGGACGCCGGCGTCGATGAACCGGCGATCAAGGCCGCTTTTGGCTCGCAAGACCCTGCCGCCCTCGCGGTCGAACTGGCCCGGGCCAAGGCGCTCGCGGTGTCGCGACGGCGGGCCGGAGCCTGGGTCCTGGGCTCGGACCAGACCCTGGCCTTCGACGGCGGGATGTTCTCCAAGGCCCCGAGCCTGGCCGCCGCGCGCGATCGGCTGGCAGCGATGCGTGGCCGGACGCATCATCTCCATTCCGGTGCCGCCCTGGCCCGCGACGGTCAGGTGGTCTGGTCCGGCGTGGACACGGCCCGCATGACCATGCGCGATTTTTCTGACGCCTTTCTCGACGCCTATCTGGCCGACGAAGGCGAGCCGGTGCTGGCATCGGTGGGCACCTATCGGCTGGAAGGGCTCGGCAGCCAGCTGTTCGACCGGGTCGAGGGCGACTACTTCACGGTGCTCGGCATGCCGCTCTGGCCCGTTCTGGCCGAGTTGCGCCGCGTCGGGGCGATCGCGACATGAGCCGGATCACCGGCGCGGCGCGGCTGGCGGGGATCGTCGGGAATCCGGTCGCCCATTCGCTCAGCCCGCTGATCCACAACGCCTGGATTCAGGCTCTGAATCTGAATGCGGTCTATGCGCCTTTTGCACCCGGCGACGCCGATGGATTTGCAGTTCTCGTCGCGGCTGGACGTGTTGGATTGCTGGCGGGCGTCAACGTCACCGCGCCGTTCAAGGAGCAGGCTTTCGCCCTCGCCGACACCGCGTCCGAGACCGCTCGGGCCAGCGGATCGGCCAACATCCTCATGTTCCGCGATGGGCGGGTCGAGGCCGACAGCGCCGACGGCGAAGGCCTGTTATGGGCCTTGAAGACCCAGGCGCCGAGACTGGAGTTGAACGGAGCGCCCGTGGTCATGCTCGGGGCCGGCGGGGCCGCTCGGGCGGCCGTGGCGGCGCTCGCCGGAGCCGGGGCCAGGGTCCGCATCGTCAATCGCACGCGGGAGCGGGCCGAGGCGCTGGCGGCTGACATCGGCCTGGGCGTCCAGGCGGTCGAGACAGCCCAGGCCTTTCATGGGGCTCGTCTCGTCGTCAATGCCCTGAGCGTCCCGCCCGAAGTCGATCCGGCCGCCTTTGAGGCCGGGACGGTCGTCATGGACATGACCTATCGGCCGGTCGAGACGCCGTTTCTCAAGGCGGCCAAGTCGGCGGGCCTGACGACCGTCGACGGTCTCGCCATGCTGATCGGTCAGGCGGGACCGTCGTTCCGGGCCCTTTACGGCGTCGAGCCGCCCGACCTCGACCCCCGGCCGATGCTGTTGGCCCATCTTGGAGGAGCGGAGTGATCCTGCTCGGCCTGACCGGCTCCATCGGCATGGGGAAGTCGACGACGACCGCCATGTTCGCCGAGCACGGCGCCGTGGTCTGGAATGCTGATGACGCCGTCCATGCCCTTTATGGCCGGGGCGGAGCGGCCGTCGGGCCGGTGGGCGAGGCCTTCCCGGGCGTGGTGATCGATGGAGCCGTGGATCGCGGCCGCCTGGCCCAGGCGCTCGGTCGGGACGAGACGGCCTTTCGACGGCTGGAGACCATCGTCCATCCCCTGGTCGCGGCGGGCCGGATGGCCGATCTGGAGGCCGCGCGCGCCGGGGGCGTCAAGCTGGCCGTTCTGGACATTCCCCTGTTGTTCGAGACCGGGGGCGATCGGGCCGTGGACGCCATCGTCGTCGTAACCGCCGACGCCGAGACCCAGCGAGCGCGGGTCCTGTCGCGCCCCGGCATGACGGGCGAGCGGTTCGAGGCGATCCTGGCCCGCCAGATGCCGGATGCGGAAAAGCGTCGCCGCGCGGACTTCGTGATCGATACGGCCCAGGGCTTGGACGCGGCGCGTGCCCGCGTGGCGGAAATCGTGGGGATGGTTCTGGCGCCCGGCTGGCAACCGCCGCGTCGGACACTTCCGCCAGGCGGCGAATAGCGCCATGAAGCGATCATGGCCCGCGAGATCGTCCTCGACACCGAAACCACCGGCTTCGACCCCAAGACGGGCGACCGGCTGATCGAGGTCGGTTGCATCGAGATCGAGGACCTGCTGCCGACCGGCCGGACCTTCCACCGTCTGGTCAATCCGGATCGCCTGATCCCCGAGGGTGCCATCAAGGTCCACGGCATCACCGACGACAAGGTCAGGACTGCCCCTAGGTTCCGCGAGATCGTCGCCGACCTGATGGAATTCATCGGCGACGCCCCCATCATCGCCCACAACGCCACCTTCGACCGCGCCTTCATTGACCATGAATGCAGCTTGTGTGGCCAAGCCCTCATCCCAGAGGTCCGCTGGATCGACACCCTGGCCCTGGCCCAGAAGCGGTTTCCCGGCATGGCCAACTCGCTGGATGCGCTCTGCAAGCGGTTCAAGATATCACTGGTCGAGCGGACCCTTCACGGTGCCTTGATCGACGCCCGCCTGTTGGCCGACGTCTATCTGGAGCTGAAGGGCGGCAAGGAGCGGGTTCTGGACTTGTCGGCCCGTTCGGCCGCCGCCGGCAGCGGAGCGGCCTCCACCGTGGGTGGCTATGCGCCGCGCGAGCGGACGCTGGGCTCCCGGTTACGATCCGAGGAGGCCGAGGCACATCGCGCCTTCCTGCGGGAGACGTTGAAAGATCGGTCGCTTTGGGCGAGCTACGGCGTCGAGGTCGAGCCTGTGACCTGACAGGTCAGGCCGCGCCGGGCTGCTGTGCGGCCTGGGCCATGCGCGCGGCGTAGATGCCGGCGAAATCGATCGGGTCCAGCATGAACGGCGGATAGAAGCCTCCGTCAGCCGTGGCGCGAGCCGCGATCTCGCGCGCGAAGGGGAAAAGATAGCGCGGGCATTCGATCAACAGCATGGGCTCGATGTCCTGATCAGGCACGCCCTGGAGCTGGAACAGGCCTCCGTACAGGAGTTCCACGTGAAACACCGGGGTGGTCTCTGTCGCGGCCTTGATCGACAGCTTCAGATCGACCTCGAAAAGGCCGTCCGGGCGACCCTGGGCGTTCAGTTCCACGCCCATGTCGATCTTGGGCTTGCCCTCCAGACGCAGGGAATCGGGCGCACGCGGGTTCTCGAACGACAGATCGCGAACATACTGGGCCAGGATGCGAAAACCCGCCATGGGCGGCTGGGTGGGGGCGCCGGAGGCGGCGGCGGGCGAAACGTCGGTCATGGTTCGAACAGTCGGCTGGGCGTCAAAAGGACGAGGGTGCGCGCGACTAGCACCGGGGACGCGATGTCGCAACGTTCGCGGGCGCGGCGAGGTGGGATGCGGGCCGCCTTGCGCGCGCCTATATAGGCCCCTAATCGTCCAACCGAGTTCGTCCAGGCGACCCTGTGCCTCGCCGTCGGACGCCAACGTCAGGAAGTGACCGTGCCGGTAGAATTCTCGATCGTGATCTTCGCCGTGATCGCGGCCTTTGTGCTGTTCCAGCTCTACAACGTCCTGGGCAAGAAGGTCGGCCGCCAACCCGAGGACGGCTCCAAGGTTCCAGTGCTGACCAAGGCGCCGGCGACGCCCGAACCGGCGGCCAAGTTGCCCGCCGTCGACGCCGCCGCTTTGGCCGCGGCCGCCAGCCTGCGGGCTCGCGACCCCGCCTTTGATCCGGGCAAGTTCGTTGAAGGCGCGCGACAGGCCTATGAGACCATCGTGCGCGGCTATGCCACCGGCGACCGCGCGGCGCTGAAGCCGCTGCTCACGCCTGCGGTGCTGGAGTCCTTCGAGGCCGGCATCACGGCGCGCGAAACCCGAGGCGAGACCGAGGAAGTCGAGTTCCTGCAGGGGCCCCGCGCCGACCTGGAGCTCGCCTCGGCGGAGGGCGACAAGGCCGTGGCAAAGGTCCGGTTCCTGGCCGAGCTGCGCTCCAAGATCTTCCCTGCCGGCGCCGATTCAGCCGCCGAGCCCCGCGTGGAAGAGCGACGCACCGCCGAGCACTGGACGTTCGAGCGCTCGCTGGGGGCCAGCGACCCGAACTGGGTGCTCGCGCGCGTCGAACCCGCTTCGGCCTGATCGTGCGGGGCCGCATCGGCCGAACCCTGTGGCTTGGTGTCGTGGCGCTCCTGCTCGCAGGCTGCGCCACGCGGACGCCTCCTGGCCCGGTGCCGGGCTCGATGCCCGAGACGACGCCGACTGTCGAACCTGCCGGTCCGATCCCGCCCGCCAGCCTGCCTGCGCCATCCCGTCTCGCCGGCTGGGCTGACGAGGATCATCTCGCCGCCTTTTTCGCCTATGTTCAAACCTGTCGGGTAGCCCGCGAGGCTGCCGCCGTCCGCCAGTGCGAGCGCGGTCGGCTGATCCAGCAAACGTCCCGGCCGGTGACGCCATCGATGGCGCGAGAGTTCTTCGAGACGGGCTTCTCGGTCGTGCAGGCCGAGACCGCAGATGGTGGTCCGGGGCTGCTGACCGCCTATTTCGCTCCGGAGTACGAGGCGCGCCGGGGTCCCGACATGGTCTATGACAGCCCCGTTCTGCCGCGCCCGGAGGGCTGGACTCGCGGCTGGGTCGGGCCGGAGCGGGCCGAAATCGAGGCGGCACCGCCGACTGTCCCGCCTTTGGCCTGGATGCGGGCTGAGGACCTGTTCTTTCTCCAGATTCAGGGCTCGGGCTATCTGACGTTCGAGGACGGCTCCAAGGTCCGGGCGGCTTATGCCGCCGACAACGGAAGGCCCTTTGTCGGCATCGCCCGCCCGATGGCCGACCGCGGCCTTCTTCCCCGTGACGGCACGTCCGGTGAGGCCATTCGCGCCTGGCTGGCGGCCAACAGTGGGCCAGAGGCGCGGGCGATCACGGCGCTCAACCCTCGCTATATCTACTTCGCGGTTGATCCGGACGATGGCGGCGATCCGGCGGGCGCGGCGGGCGTTCCTCTGCCGGCGCGAAGGGCCATCGCGGTGGACCCCGCCAGCTGGACCTATGGCGACCTCGTCTGGATATCGGCGGACGGCGGCAACCTGAGGGGCGCGCGCGGCAGTTATCAGGGACTGGTAATGGCGCTGGACACGGGTTCGGCCATTCGCGGACCGGTCCGCGCTGACTTCTACATGGGCCGGGGCCAAGCGGCGGGCGAGGAAGCGGGGGCGGTGCGCCATCCCTTGCGCATGTGGCGGTTGATCCCGCGCTGAGTGGAAGTGGTTTGGATCGAACGCCCAATTGGGCCTAGATGACGGGCGGACCCGCCGCTGGACCATCCCCTTCATGACTTCTCTGCTCGAACGCGTCGTCTATCGCAGCGACGCGGTCGCTCCGGCCGAGGGCCCGGTGGATCTCTCGGCCATCGTCACGACCTCGATCCGAAACAACGGTCGACAGCGACTGACGGGGGCGCTGGCACTGCACGACGGCGTCTTCGTGCAGGTGCTGGAGGGCGCGGCGGACACGCTCAGCGCCCTGATGGACACCATTTCTGCCGACGACCGGCATCGCAACGTCCGGGTTCTGGCGCGCTGGCCGATCCAGTCCCAGTTGTTCCTGGGTTGGGCCATGGTCCAGGTCGACACCCGAACCTTGTCCCAGCACGCCGCGAAGTTGGTGGTTCAGACTGGCTCAGGGGCCCAGGTGACGAGCGTCCTGGCTGAACTGGCCAACGCCCGTCTGACATCCCTGATCTGAGACGCCTCAGCGGCGGCGAAGACCGCCGAGCACGCCGCGCAGGATTTCGCGGGTGATCGTCGAGCCCGCTGTGCGCAGGACCGACTTGGTCAGAGCTTCCATCGGCGTCTGGCGGCTGGAGCGACGCGGCGCGCGGGGTTCGGCGGGTGCGCGGGTGCGAGCCGTTTCACGCGGCGTCGAAGCCTTCGCGGCGGTTTCAGCCTGCTCCGTCTCAGCCTCGAGCCTGGCATGGCGAGCCGCCAGGATTTCCTCGGCGGACTCGCGATCGATCATGGTGTCGTAGACGCCCTTGACCGGGCTCGCGGCCATGACGGCGGCGCGTTCGGCGTCGGTGGCGGGGCCAAGCCGGCTGTCGGGCGGGCGGATGAGGGTGCGCTGGACGATCGTGGGCGCGCCTTTCTCGTCCAGCACCGAGACGACGGCCTCGCCGGTGCCGAGCGCTTGGATCGCCTCGGTGGTGTCGAAGGCCGGATTGGCGCGGAAGCTGTCGGAGGCCGATTTCAGGCCGCGCTGTTCGGATGGAGTGTAGGCGCGCAGCGCATGCTGAATGCGGTTGCCCAACTGAGCGAGCACGCTGTCGGGAATGTCGGCCGAGTTCTGGGTCACGAAATAGACGCCGACGCCCTTGGAGCGGATCAGCCGCACGACCTGCTCAACCTTCTCCAGCAAGGCCTTGGGCGCGTCGCGGAACAGCAAGTGCGCCTCGTCGAAGAAAAAGACCAAGCGTGGTTTTTCCGGATCGCCGACTTCGGGAAGCTGCTCGAACAACTCTGACAAAAGCCACAGCAGGAAGGCGGCGTAGAGACGCGGCGACCCCATCAGCCGGGTCGAATCCAGCACATTGACCTGTCCTCGGCCGTCCAGGCCCGTGCGGATCATGTCCTCCAGCTTCAGTGCCGGCTCGCCGAAGAAGGCCTTGCCGCCCTGTTGTTCGAGCTGAAGCAGCGCGCGCTGGATCGCGGCGACGGACGCTGGAGCGACATTGCCGACTTCCCGTCCGATCCGGGCGGCATTTTCGGACACATAGGTCAGGATCGAGCGCAGGTCGTCTAGGTCCAGCAGCAGCAACCCCTCCTTGTCGGCGACGTGGAAGGCGACAGTCAGAACGCCCTCCTGAACATCGTTCAGGTCCAGCATACGCGCCATCAGCAGCGGTCCGATCTCGGACACCGTGGTGCGGATCGGGTGGCCCTTCTCCCCGTACAGGTCCCAGAAGACCGTCGGGGCCGACTTGGGGACGAGGGTCAGGTTCATGCTCTGGGCGCGCGCCAGCAGCTTGTCGTTGGGTGATCCCGGCTGGCTGATGCCTGACAAGTCGCCCTTCACATCGGCGCAGAAGACCGGCACCCCCGCTTCGGAGAAGCCCTGAGCCATGATCTGTAGCGTCACGGTCTTGCCGGTGCCGGTCGCACCGGCGACGATGCCGTGGCGATTGGCCCGGTTCCAGAGCAACCGTTCCGGCTTGTCGGACTGACCGAGAAACAGGCCGGCGGGCGCTTGGGACATGGGCGGGTCTCCGGTGGGGCTGCCCCCTGCTTAGCCGAGCCTATTGCGGCCCGCCAGACGATCGCCGGTTGACCCACTCTTCGGGGGGCCTGACAGTCCGTCGCATGAAGTCCCCGATCAGCATCCCCACCGACACGGTGGCGCGCAACGCCCTTGTGACCCTGGCGGTGGTGGCCGTGGGCGCGGCTCTGTTCTGGCTGCGGGACATCCTGACCCCGCTCGCCATGGCCATCTTCCTGATGATCATGATCGACGGGGTGAAGCGCTTGATCGAGCGGCACACGTCCCTGCCGGATCACACCGCTGGAATCGCGGCATTGCTGCTGGTGATCGCCGTCTTTTTCGCCATCATCGGCTTCATCGTGAACGGGGCCGCGGCCTTTTTCACCGACATGTCCGGCGTCTCTAGCGGCATAGGCCCACGCATCGACGCCATCATCGCCGACGGCGCCGCCCTGTTCGGCATGGAGGCCGCGCCGACGGCGGCCGAACTGATCGCAGGCGTCGATCTGCGCGGCTATCTGACCAGCCTGGCTTTCCAGATGCAGGGCGTGGCCTCGGGGTCGTTCTTCGTGATGGTCTATCTTGGCTTCTTGCTGGCGTCCCAGGCGGGCTTCCGGCGCAAGATCGTGGCCATGTTCCCTCATCGGGAACAGCGGTCCGAAGCGATCGAGGTCTTCCAGCGGGTACGCGGCGGCGTCGAGGGCTACCTCTGGGTCCAGGCGGTGACGGGCGTCATCATCTGCGCGGCGGCCTGGATCCTGATGCGAGTCGTCGGGCTCCAGCACGCCGAGTTCTGGACCTTCATCATCTTCGTCGTCGGGTTTATCCCCGTGCTGGGCGGCGCGGTGGCGGGTCTGGCCCCGCCGTTGTTCGCGCTCGTTCAGTTTCCGACCTACTGGCCTGCTCTGATCCTGCTCGTCGGACTGCAGATCATCCTCGCCGTGGTCGGAAATCTGATTCAGCCGCGCATGCAGGGCGACAATCAGAACGTCGATCCCGTGGCCGTCCTTCTGGCCCTGGCGCTGTGGGGGAAGATGTGGGGCGTCGTCGGCATGTTCTTGTCGACGCCGCTTCTGGTCATGGCCATGGCCATCCTGGCGGAGTTCAGAGGTTCGCGCTGGATCGCCGTACTGCTGTCCGGCAACGGGCGGCCCTATGAGGACGAGGATCACCAGGATCACGGACCTCCGGCCAAGCGCCCTCCCCGCGTCAAACCGCCGCGTCCGACCGCGATCGAGCCCTGATCCGGCGCCCTTGCATCGCCGCAATCGACCCCCATCTCGCTCTCAGACGTCGCGGCCCACCCCTCCCCCTCCCAAGGCCGCGGCGGTATAGGTCGGTGCCACCCCCCCTCCAGCACCGGCTTGACGAGAGGCCGTCGGACGCCCGTCCGGCGGCCTTTTCGTTTTCGGGGCGTCGCCGGGGCTTCCCGCCGGACGCGGGCGGGCCTATTGCCGGGGTCTGCGACCGGCGGCCGCACGAGGCCGCGCTGAACGAGACCTGCCCATGTCCGGCGAAACCCGCTCAACCGCCTCGATCTCCAGCGCGGAGGCCCTGAGGGCGGCCTTCGCCCGGGCGCGGGGCGGCGGGGGGCCGTTGGACGGACTGGAACAGTCTTTCGTCGACCAGGCCTATGAGGACTACGCCGAGGACGAAACGCCGGAACTGTCGCCCGACGACGTGGCCGGGCTGTTGGCCGAGGCCTGGCTTTGGAGCGAGCGACGGGCGCCAGGTGAGGCGCCGCGCATCGTCGTGGGGCCTCTGAGCGGTGCGGCCGGCCGCGAGACCCCTTATGACGTTCTCCGTATCGTCCAGGACGACCGGCCCTTCCTGGTCGACAGCATCATGGGCGAACTGGCCGAGGGAGGGGTATCGGTGCGGGCCCTTTTCCACCCGGTCCTGGCCCTAGCGCGCCAGGCGGACGGGTCGAGACGGGCCAGCGGCGGCGAAACCCGCGAATCCCTGATCGTCGTCGTTCTTGATCCCTTGCCACAGGACCGGCGTGACGCCCTGGCGCTGTCCCTGGCCGACGCCCTGGCCGATGTGCATGTGGCGGTCGCCGACTTCGGCAAGATGAGCGCCCTGATGGATCGGTCTGTGGCTCACCTTGAGGCCCGGCCCGGGGGTATCGATCCCAAAGTCGTGGCCGAGAACCTGGCCTTCCTGCGCTGGCTGAACGACGACCATTTCGTTTTCCTCGGCGCGCGGGACTATGACTATCCGCGCACCGCCGACGGCGGCTACGCCCACGAGGCCCCGCTGGATCAGTCAGCCGAGGGCGTCGGCGTCCTGCGCGACAAGGCGCGCACCGTCTTGCGCCGCTCGTCTGAACCCGCCGTCCTGACCGCTCAGATGAAGCGCCAGATGGATCTGTCCGAGCCCGTCACCGTGGCTAAGGCCAACCTGCGCAGTCGCGTCCATCGCCGCGCCTACATGGATTACGTCGGGGTCAAGCGGTACGGCGACGACGGCCGTCCGTCGGGCGAGACCCGATTCGTGGGCCTGTTCACGGCCGAGGCCTATGATCGGGCTGCCTCGCAGGTGCCGTTGATCCGCAGGAAGGTGCTGAACGCCCTGGCCCGCGCGGCCAAGGCCCCCGGCAGCCACAACGAAAAGCGGCTGAAGAACATTCTGGAGAACTATCCGCGCGACGAGCTCTTTCAGATCAGCGAGGACGAGCTGCTGGAGACGGCGCTGGGCATCCTGCATCTGTACGACCGGCCCCGGATCAAGAGCTTCACGCGAAAGGACCCGTTCGATCGGTTCGTCTCAGTCCTCGTCTTCGTCCCGCGCGAACGCTACGACGCGGGCGTGCGCGAGCGGATCGGCAAGATCCTGGCCCGCGCCTGGGGCGGGCGTCTGTCCGCCTGGTATCCGCAGCTGTCGGACGCCCCGCTGGTGCGGATCCATTACATCGTCGGCGTGACGCCGGGCGATCATCCGACGCCGGACGCCCGAGCGCTTGAAGCCGAGATCACCGAGGCCGGACGCAGCTGGGTCGACCGCTTCGAGGGCGCGCTCCGGGCCGCCGACATCGACGACGTCCAGATCGGCGCGCTCAGCAGCCGGTGGGCCGAGGCCTTCGGCCCGGGCTATCGCGCCCGCTATGACGCGTCCGAGGCCGTGGCCGATCTGCAGGAGTTCGATCGCCTGGGTGAGGACCAGCCCGTCGCCGTGCGGGCCTTCCGTCATGCGACCGACAGCCCGCTGCAGTTCCGCTTCAAGCTGTATCACCGAGGGGCGGCCGTGCCGCTGTCGGATGTGCTGCCGATCCTCGCGGACATGGGGCTGAAGACGCTCGAGGAATTCGGCAACGCGATCCATCCGACCGGCGGCGGCGAAATCCACGTTCATGAGTTCCTGCTCGAGGACCCGCGCGGCGAGGGCCTTGCTTTCGCCGACGTCCGGGGACCCTTCGAGGAGGCCTTCACCGCCGTATGGACCGGCCGGGCCGAGAGCGACGGCTTCAACCGGCTAGTTCTCGAACTGGGCGTCGGCTGGCGCGAGGCGGCGCTGGTTCGCACGCTCGCCCGCTATCGCCAGCAGACGGGGCTGGACCCCTCTCAGGCGGTGCAGGAAGAGGCGCTGCGGGACCATCCCGCCATCGCCCGGGCCCTGATCTCGCTGTTCGCCTGCAAGTTCGATCCAGCCCACGGCGGGTCGGCGGACGACCGCGCGACCCAGGTGGCCGAGCTCCAGGCCAAGATCGATGGCCTGTTGATGGAGGTGAAGAGCCTGGATCACGACCGGGCCCTGCGTCGGATCGCTGCCCTGGTCGGGGCGATCAAGCGGACCAACTACTATCAGCTCGGCGCCGACGGGGCGCCCAAGCCGCATATCTCGATCAAGATCGCCTCGCGCGAGCTGGACGATCTGCCCCTGCCCAAACCCTATCGCGAGATCTTCGTCTGGGCGCCGCACGTGGAGGGCGTGCACCTGAGATTCGGTCCCGTGGCGCGGGGGGGTCTGCGCTGGTCGGATCGTCGCGACGACTTCCGCACCGAGGTCCTGGGCCTGGTGAAGGCTCAGCAGGTCAAGAACGCGGTGATCGTGCCGGTCGGATCCAAGGGTGGCTTCTTTCCGAAACACCTGTCGCGCATCGTCCGGTCCGGCGGAGACCGTGACGCCCAGCAGGCCGAGGCCATTCGTGCCTACAAAACCTTCCTCTCTGGTCTGCTGGACATCACCGACACCATCGCCGCGGACGGCGGCGTGATCCGTCCGGCCAACGTCGTTCCGTTCGAGGGCGACGACCCCTATCTGGTCGTGGCGGCCGACAAGGGAACGGCGACCTTCTCCGACATCGCCAACGGTGTCTCGGCCGACTACGGCTTCTGGCTGGACGACGCCTTCGCCTCGGGCGGATCGGTCGGCTACGACCACAAGGCCATGGGCATCACGGCCCGTGGCGCGTGGGAGGCGGTCAAGCGACACTTCCGCGAGATCGGCAAAGACATCCAGGCCGAGCCGTTCACGGTCGTCGGCGTGGGCGACATGTCCGGCGATGTCTTCGGCAACGGCATGTTGCTGTCCAAGGCCACCAAGCTGATCGCCGCCTTCGACCACCGCGACATCTTCATCGACCCCAACCCCGATCCAGCCCGGTCGTGGGAGGAGCGGAACCGCCTGTTCCAGCTGCCGCGTTCCTCTTGGCAGGACTATGACAAGGCCCTGATCTCTTCGGGCGGCGGCGTCTTCTCGCGCGCAGCCAAGTCGATCGAGCTGACGCCCGAGATCAGGTCGGCGCTGGACATCGCCGAGGACAGCCTGGATCCCGTCAGCTTGATCCGCGCCATCCTCAAGGCTCCGGCGGAGCTGCTCTATCTTGGCGGCATCGGTACCTATGTGAAGTCGGCGGCCGAGACCGACGCCCAGGTCGGCGACAAGGGCACGGACGCCCTGCGGATCAACGCCGACGAACTGCGGGTCAAGGTGGTGGGCGAGGGCGCCAACCTGGGCTTCACCCAGGCGGGTCGCATCGCCTTCGCGACCAACGGCGGGCGCATCAATACCGACGCCATCGACAACTCCGCCGGCGTCGACACCTCCGACCATGAGGTGAACATCAAGATCCTGGTCGGGTCCGCCCTGACCAACGGTCTGTTGCCGGCCGAGGAGCGGGTGCCGCTGCTGGCTTCCATGACCGACGAGGTGGGCGCGAAGGTCCTGGCCCACAACTATGACCAGACCCTGGCCCTGACCCTGCAGCAGGCCGAGGGGCCGGGGGGTCTGGACGCCCAGCAGCGGTTCATGCAGGCGCTCGCCGCGCGCGAAAAGCTGGACCGCAAGGTCGAGGGCCTGCCCAACGACCAGCGCATCCAGGAAATGAAGCAGACCGGCCAGGCCCTCACTCGGCCCGAGCTGGCCGTGCTGATGGCCTATTCCAAGCTGGAACTGTCCGACGACATCGTGGCCTCGGCCGCGTCGGAGGACCCCTTCTTCGAGGAGACCCTGGTCCGCTACTTCCCGCAGGCCCTGGCGCGTTTTGAAGACCAGATGCGGGGGCACCGGCTGCGGCGGGACATCATCGCGACGGTTCTGTCCAACGAGATCGTCAACATGGCGGGTCCGACCTTCCCCGATCGCCTGCGAGGCGCTTCGGGCTGCGATACGACCGCCCTCGTCATCGCCTTTGAGGCGGCGCGGCGGGTGTTCCGGTTGGATGAGGCCTGGGACGCCGTCAGCGCGCTGGACCTCAGGGTCCCGGCCGAGACCCAGACGGCGCTCTATTCCGAAATTTCGACCGTACTGCGCCGCCAGACCTTCTGGCTTGCGCGTCGCGCGGGCCGTTTGGGCGCGACAGTGGCGAGCCTGATCGAGGCCTATCGTCCGGCGGCCGACGCGCTCCGGTCGGCGGGTGGCGACGTCCTGTCGCGATTCGAGCAGGACCGGCTCGCCGCGCGGCTGAAGCGCTTCGCCGACATGGGCGTGGGCGAGGATCTGGCCCAGACGGTGTCGATGCTCCGCCCCTTGGTGGCCACGGCCGACATCGGCGACCTGGCCAATGAAGCGAGAGGGGCCGAGGCCGGCTGGTCCGAGCCCCGGATGGCGCGGCTCTATCACCAGGTGGGCGCCGCCTTCGACTTCGACCGGCTGCGCGCCGCCGCCGGGGCCGTGCCCTCGGCGGATCACTTCGACCGGCTGGCGGTGCGCCGCCTGATCGAGGATCTGATGGGCGAGCAGGTCGTCCTGACCCGCGCTGTCGCCAAGGTCTCGGACCCGGCGGTGGGTGACAGCGAGGCGACAGCCGAGGCGGCCGTGGACGCCTGGATCGGCTCGCGACAGGCCTTGGTCGAGGGCGTGCGCGCCTCGGTCGACGAGATCGAGGCTTCTGGTACGGGCTGGACCTTCGCCAAGCTGACCATCGCCAACGGCCAGATCCGCCAGGTCGCGGGAGCCCTCTGATGCCCAGGAAGTTCCTGGTCGTGGTCGATGACAGCCCCGAGTTTGAGGCGGCCCTGCGCTATGCGTCGCGGCGGGCACGCTCGACCGGTGGTCGTGTGGCCCTGCTTCGCATCATTCCCGGTCAGTCCGACGAGCACTGGGCCGGTGTCCGCGAGGAGATCGAACGCCAGCAGCGCGCTGAGGCGGAGGCCCTGCTGACTCGCCTCGGTGACGAGGCGACGACCCGGTCAGGCGCCCCGCCGGTCTTCCTAATCGAACAGGGCGACCCCCATTCGGCCATCCGCAAGGTCTGCGCCGACGATCCGGAGATCAAGATTCTGGTCCTGGCGGCGGGCAACGGCGCGCGGGGTCCCGGGCCTCTGGTCAGCGCGGTCTTGAAGGGCTCCGGCTTCGGCGGGCGCAAGCTGCCCGTGACCATCGTTCCGGGCGAACTGACCGATGCCGAGATCGAGGACTTGGCCTAGATCCTGATCGGCGCAGTTGGGATCGCTTCGCGATACCGTCTATCCGTTCGACGGCCGCCTCTGGCCGAAGGTCGGGGCGGCCGCCTTTTGTTCGGCCCAGTAGGTCTCGCCCTCGTCAGGCTTGAACATGGTGCGGGGCGTCCCTTGTCGGTCCACCACGGCGAAGGTGTTGGTCGAGGCCTGATATAGGAGCACGTCGCCGTTCGGCCGTGTCACCCGGTCGGTTCCGGCGGGCGGCGAAGTGGTGAAGGCCGTGATCTTGGCCAGGAAGTCTTCGGGCGACCGCGCCCCGAAATCCGCCCCGTTGCGCTCATACAGACGCTGGATCTTCTCATCGACCGTCTCGCGCCGGTTCGCCGTGATCGGACCTGTCGTTTCAGCCGCCGTCGCCCCGTTCGCGTCGGTAGGAGCCTCCGTTGCCGTGGTGGACATCAGCGACAGGGTCGCCGCCTCGGCGCGGTCGCGCGTCTCGACCGCCGTATCGCCATTGCCGCAGGCCGCGAGCCCCAGAACCGCGACCAGCGCCGCGAACGTCGTCGTCTTCATTTCAGCCTCCAACCATCCCGCGAAACGACGTTATGCACAACTGATCTGTTCATGCAATGTTCTTTTTTCGTGTCTCGACCGTCGCCCTGGCGGCGGCTAGAGAAAAGCCATGTCCAGTTCCGCCTTGAACGGCCGAAAAATCCTGCTGATCGTGGGTGGCGGCATCGCGGCCTACAAAACGCTGGAGCTGGTGCGGCTGCTGAAGAAGGCGGGCGCCGAGGTGCGGGCCGTCCTGACCGAGGGCGGGGCGGCCTTCGTGACGCCCCTGTCGCTGGCGGCTCTGACCGGCCACCCGGTCCGCCAGGGGCTGTTCCTGCCCGACGACGAGACCACGATGGGCCATATCGAACTGTCACGTTGGGCCGATCTCGTGGTCGTGGTACCGGCGACGGCGGGGCTGATCGCCAAGGCGGCCAATGGCATGGCCGACGACCTGGCCTCCACGACATTGCTGGCGACGGACAAGCGGGTGCTGCTGGCCCCGGCCATGAACGTGCGGATGTGGACGCACCCGGCGGTCCAGGCGAATGTGCAGCGGCTGCAGGGCTTCCCCGGTCTGCACGGCATGGCGGTGGTCGGGCCCGACGACGGCGAGATGGCCTGCGGCGAGTTCGGACCCGGCCGCATGGCCGAGCCGGCGGCGATCCTGGAGGCCATCATGGCTCAGTTGGCGGGATCGGCGGGACGGCCGTTGGCGGGGCGCAAGGCCTTGGTGACGGCCGGCCCGACCTTCGAGCCCATCGACCCGGTTCGCGGCCTGACCAATCGTTCCAGCGGTAAACAGGGCTATGCCATCGCCGCGGCCTTGGCCGAACGGGGGGCGGAAGTGACGCTGGTGTCGGGTCCGACCGGCCTGCCGGCTCACCTTGGTGTCACGCGCGTCGACGTCGAGACCGCGCTTGAGATGCAGGCGGCAACGCATGCCGCGCTGCCCGCTGACATCGCCGTGCTGTCGGCCGCCGTGGCCGACTGGCGTGTCGACACCATCGCCGGCGGCAAGATCAAGAAGGCACCCGGAGGCCCGCCCGCGCTGGCCCTGATCGAGAACCCCGACATACTGGCTGGGATCGCCAAGGCCGGGTCGAAGCGGCCGAGCCTCGTCGTGGGCTTCGCGGCCGAGACCAACGACCTGGAGGCCAACGCCCGGGCCAAGCTGTCGAGGAAGGGCTGCGACTGGATCGTGGGCAACGACGTCTCCGCCGACGTTTTCGGCGCGGACGGGAACACCGTGCTGCTGGTGACGAAGGACGCCGCCGAGCCTTGGCCGCGCCTGTCCAAGGTCGAGGTCGCCCAGCGCCTGGCCGACCGGATCGCCGATCATTTCGCCCCGAAAGCCTGAGGACCGCGCCTTGAACACGCTTCGCATCCAACGCCTGCCCCATTCAGACGGCCTGGCCCTTCCGGCCTATGAAACCGCCGGTTCGGCCGGAATGGACCTGCGGGCGGCGGTGGCGGAGCAGGCGCCGCTGACCTTGGAGCCCGGCACCCGCGCCCTGGTCCCGACGGGCTTCAAGATGGCGCTGGAGCCGGGGTGGGAGGCGCAGGTGCGGCCGCGCTCCGGGCTGGCGCTGAAACACGGGATCACCTGCCTGAACACTCCGGGCACCATCGACAGCGACTATCGCGGCGAGGTGGGGGTGATCCTCGTCAACCTGGGCCAGGAGCCGTTCGTGATCCGCCGGGGCGAGCGCATCGCCCAGATGGTGATCGCGCCGGTGGCCAAGGTCTCGGTGTTCGAAGTCGAGACCTTGGACGAGACGGAGCGCGGCGCGGGCGGTTTCGGATCGACCGGGCGCTAGGCACGCATCCATTTCCAAAAACCAGCGTTAACCCTGCGAACGGCCAAGCTGGGCCGGCATCGAACCGGAGCGTTGCGTCATGGAAGACCTTCTCGCCCAGCTGGGCAATCTGCTTCAGGGGCTGCTGGTCCTGGCCGACAGCGGCTTTGACGGGGTGAACCAGGTGATGGGCCTCGTCATCGCCGCCGTGTTCGGCTTTTTCCTGATGGGGGCGTGGCGCGGGCTGTGGGGTTCAGCGCTCGGCGCGACCCTGGTACACACCCTGATCGAGGCGATCCGACCGATGCTGGACGGCGGGGCCTTCCTGCTGCCCGACCTGACCGAGGGCGGCTTCTGGATCACGCGCCTCGCCCTGTTCTTGGGCTATGCCATCGTCATCGCCGTGTTTTTCTTCATCAAGACCCTGCTGACCGGCGGGTTCGGACGCCGTCGGGCCCACGCGCACTGATCGTCGAAGGGCGGAGGTCGCCTCCGCCCTTTTCTTTCCCTGTCGGCGGGTCTATAGGGCTCTCAACATCGTTAGACCGGCGTCCAACGGCGTCGTTCAAAGCGGCGGCCTCGGATGGCCGACCGCTTTTTCTTTTGTCTGAAATAGAACTTTGCGCGCCAAGACCGTTGAAGATCGCGAAATACTGGAGCTGGTCGATCCCGTCGCGGAGTCGATCGGCCTGGAGATCGTGCGCGTGCGGCTGATGGGGGGCACGCTGCGGCGTCGGCTACAGGTCATGGCGGAACGGCCCAGCGACAATGACATCTCGGTCGAGGAATGCGCCCGCTTGAGCCGCGCCATGTCCGAAGTGCTTGATGTCGCTGACCCAATCGCGGGCGAGTATCTGCTCGAGGTGTCGTCGCCCGGCATCGACCGGCCCCTGACGCGGCTGAAGGACTTCGATCTGTTCGAGGGTCTGGAGGCGCGGCTGGAGACCGACCGGATGATCGAGGGGCGCAAGCGCTTCAAGGGCATTCTGGCCGGGACCGACATGGACAACATCGCCATCGACCTGGACGGTGAGGACGACACGGCCCTGATCCCCTTCGACTGGCTGGTCGAGGCCAAGCTGGTCATGAACGATGCGCTCCTGAAGCGCGGCGCCGCGATCCGGGCCGCGCGGGGCGAACCCGAAGACGACGGCCTCCCTTCCGGAAGCGCCGAGCAGAACACCAACATCAAGACCACTGAGGACGACGCCTGATGGCCGTGACCGGTATCTCCGCCAACCGCCTGGAGCTGCTCCAGATCGCCAATTCGGTGGCGCAGGAAAAGAACATCGACCGCGAGATCGTGATCGAGGCTCTGGAAGAGGCGATCCAGAAGGGCGCCAAGTCCCGCTATGGTGCGCACCACGACATCCGCGCCAAGATCGACCCCAAGACCGGCGAACTGGCCCTGACCCGTCACGTCACCATCGTCGAGGACGACTGGCAGCCGGAAGACGAGCTGGAAGAGTTCAACGACAGCGCCATGGTGCGGCTGACCGACGCCTCCAAGCGCGACCCGGAGGCCGTGGTCGGCAAGGAATACGTCGAAGAGCTGCCGCCCTTCGAGTTCGGCCGCGTCCAGACCCAGATGGCCCGTCAGGTCATCACCGGAAAGGTTCGCGAGGCCGAGCGCGCCAACCAGTATGAGGAGTTCAAGGACCGCGTCGGCGAGATCGTCAACGGCACGGTCAAGCGCGTCGAATACGGCAACACCATCGTCGACCTGGGCCGGGGCGAGGGCATCATGCGCCGCGACCAATCCATCCCGCGCGAGGTGTTCAACATCGGCGACCGGATCCGCACCTACATCTATGACGTCCGGCCCGAGGCCAAGGGCCCGCAGGTCATGCTCAGCCGCGCCCATCCGGGCTTCATGGCCAAGCTGTTCGCCCAGGAAGTGCCCGAGGTCTATGACGGCGTGATCGAGATCCGCGCCGCCGCCCGCGACGCCGGCTCGCGCGCCAAGATGGCCGTCCTGTCGAACGACAGCTCGATCGACCCGGTCGGCGCCTGCGTCGGCATGCGCGGCTCACGCGTCCAGGCGGTCGTGGCCGAGCTGCAGGGCGAGAAGATCGACATCATCCAGTGGAACAACGACGAGCCGACCTTCATCGTGAACGCCCTCGCCCCCGCCGAGGTGTCGAAGGTGGTGCTGGACGAGGAAGCCGACCGCGTCGAGGTGGTGGTGCCCGATGAGCAGCTGTCGCTGGCCATCGGCCGTCGCGGCCAGAACGTGCGCCTGGCCTCCCAGCTGACCGGCTGGCAGATCGACATCATCACCGAGAGCCAGGACTCCGAGCGTCGCCAGCGCGAGTTCGCCGAGCGGACCCTGCTGTTCCAGGAGGCGCTGGACGTCGACGAGGTCATCGCCCAGCTGCTGGTGACCGAAGGCTTCGCCACGGTCGAGGACCTGGCCTATGTCGAGAACTACGAAGTCGCCGAGATCGAGGGCTTCGACGAGGACACCGCCGAGGAACTGCAGGCCCGCGCCCGCGACTTCCTGGACCGTCAGGCGGCCGAGCTGGACGCCAAGCGCAAGGAGCTCGGCGTCGAGGACGGCGTGCTGCAGGTGCCGGGCGTGACCCTGCCGATGGCCGTGGCGCTCGGCGAGGGCGGCATCAAGACCGTCGAGGACCTAGCGGACCTGGCCACCGACGAGATCCGTGGCGGCTATGAGGTCAAGAACGGCGAGCGGGTGAAGGTCCCGGGCGTGCTCGAGAGCTTCAACCTGGTGCAGGAAGACGCCGAGATGCTGATCCTCCAGGCCCGCGTGGCCGCCGGCTGGATCGACGCCTCGGAGCTGCCCCAGCCTGAGCCGGAATACGAGGAAGAGTACGTCGAGGGTGAATACGACCCCGAGGCCGTCTTCGACAGCGCTCCGCAAGACGCCGATGCTGACGCCGAGGTCCCTGTCGAGGACCCCGACCAGCCGCGCGACCAGTGATGGGAGCCGCAGCCGTTCATGGGTCTCGCCGCCGCGACATCGGATAGGGAGCGCCGCGACCTGGTCACGCACCAGGCGATGGACGAAACCTGTCTGATCCGCTTCGTGGCAGGCCCGGACGGCGCGGTGGTGCCCGACCTGGCGCGCAAGCTGCCGGGTCGAGGCATGTGGGTGGCGGCCGATCGCGCCTCCATCGAGACGGCCGTGAAGAAGAACCTGTTCTCGCGCTCGGCCAAGGCGCCGCTGAAGGCGCCGGCCGACCTCGCCGCCACGGTCGAGAGCCTGCTGGCCCGGCGCTGCCTGGATCAGCTGGGGCTTGCCCGACGCGAAGGCGTGCTTATTTCGGGCTTCGAGAAATGCGCGGCGGCGATCCGATCGGGCCAGGCGGCCTGGCTGATCGAGGCATCGGACGGCGCGTCCGACGGGCGCGGAAAACTGCTCAATCTGGCCCGCCACCAGACGACGCGGGTCTGCGGCGTCTTTTCCGCGGACGATTTGAGTTTGGCCCTCGGGCTGGAAAATGCGATACACGCCGCTCTGCTCGCCGGAGGGCGGGCGGATCGCTGGGGCCAGGAGGCCTCGCGATTGGCGGGATTTCGACCGCTCCGCCCCCCGGAGTGGGACCTGGTCGACAGGTCCAGCGGCGGGAGCGGGTCAGACGAAGACCCAGGATCAGGCCCGTGAGGGCGAACGGGCGGGGTTCGATCCTTCCTTGGAAGGGTCGGGCGTCGCACGGCTTTTTGCGTTTGACGAGACGACCGGCGGACTTTCCCGCCCACGAGTAAAGCGACCGGATGACTGACGAGAACGACAAGACCAACGAAGGCCGCGAGGCGCCGACCGGAACCCCGTCGACGACGGGACCGCGCGCGCCGCTGAGCCTGAAGCCACGCGCGGTGGGATCGGTGCCGACCGGCACCGTGCGCCAGAGCTTCAGCCACGGCCGCACCAAGACGGTCGCCGTCGAGATCAAGCGTCGTCCGGGCGCTCCGGCCGCAGGACATCAGCGGCCCCAGGGCTTCGACGTGGCGCGTCCGCGCACCGACGCGCCTGTGCCCGCCGCGCCGCGCCCGGCCGCGCCTCAACCCGCCGGCGGTCGCCTGTCGAACGAGGAACAGGAGGCGCGTCGCCGCGCCATTGAACTGGCCACCCGCCAGCAGGCCGAGCGCGCTGCCGCCCAGGCCGCGGAGCAGGCGCGCCGTGACGCCGCCGCTCGCGAACAGGCCGCCGCCGCCGAGCGCGCCGCCAGCGCCGCCCAGGCCGAGGCCGCCGCCGCCAAGGCCGCCGCCGAGGCCGCGCGCGCCGAAGCCTCCAAGCTCGGCGCCGCCGCGCCCGCCAAGCCCGTGGCCAAGCCCGCCGCCGCTCCGGCCCCGACGGCGGCCGCTCCTGCCGCCGAGGCTCCGGCCCCCGCCCCGACACCGGCTGCCGCTCCGACGCCCGCCGCGCCCGCGCGCCCGGCTCCGCCGCCGCGTCCGGTGGTCAACTTCGGCCAGCGCGTACCCAAGGCCCCCACGCCCGGCCGCGCCCCGGTCGAGCGCCCGGCCTTCGGCGCCCGTTCGGCGCGTGAAGAGGCCATGGGCGGAGGCGAACGCTCCTATTCGGATCGCCCCCAGACCGCGCGTCCCGCGTCCGCCCGTCCCGGCGGCGCGCCGGGCCGTCCGGCCGAGCCCGTCCGCTATTCGGCGCTGAACCCACGTCCGGCCCCCGGCGCCGCGCGCCCCGGCGGCGCCCGCACGGGTCCGGGCGGTCGTCCGGCCCCCAACGCCCCACCGGCCGAACCCAATGTCCTGCGTCCCAGCCGGGCGCCGGGCGCCGGCTTCGGTCGTCCCGCCAAGGCCGGCGAGGAGGATCGCGACAAGCGCTTCAGTGACGCCGGCAAGGCCGTCAGCCGCACGCGCGGCGAGCCCAAGCGCCGCGAAGGCCGCCTGACCATCCAGGCCGTGGCCGGAGGAGACGAGGACGCCGCCGAGCGGATGCGCTCGCTGGCCTCGGTCCGTCGCGCTCGCGAACGCGAGAAGGAAAAGAGGAAGGGCGGCTCGACCGATGCGCCCAACCGTCCGCGCGAGGTGGTCATTCCCGACGTCATCACCGTGCAGGAGCTGTCCAACCGGATGGCCGTGCGCGGCGTCGACATCATCAAGTTCCTGATGAAGCAGGGCCTGATGATGAAGATCAACGACGTCATCGACACCGACACCGCCGAACTGGTGGCCGACGAATACGGCATGACGGTCCGCCGCGTGTCGGAATCGGACGTCGAGACGGGCTTCCTGTCCGACGCCGTCGACGATGAGGCGGTGACGCCGCGCGCGCCGGTCGTGGCCATCATGGGCCACGTCGACCACGGCAAGACCTCGCTGCTCGATGCGCTGCGCACCACCGACGTTGCGGCGGGCGAGGCCGGCGGCATCACCCAGCACATCGGCGCCTATCAGGTGCGCACGGCGAACGGCGAGGCGGTCACCTTCCTCGACACGCCCGGCCACGCGGCGTTCTCCGCCATGCGGACGCGCGGCGCCAACGTCACCGACATCGTGGTTCTGGTGGTCGCGGCCGACGACGGGGTCATGCCCCAGACGATCGAGTCGATCTCTCACGCCAAGGCGGCGGGGGCCCCGATCATCGTGGCGGTCAACAAGGTCGACAAGCCCGAGGCCGATCCGCAGAAGGTCGTCAACGAACTGCTGCAGTACGAGATCATCGGCGAGGCCCTGGGCGGCGACACCCAGATCGTCGAGGTCTCGGCCAAGGCGCGCACCAACCTGGACGGCCTGATCGAGGCCATTCTTCTGCAGGCCGAGGTGATGGACCTGAAGGCGGACCCCGAGCGGTCGGCCGAGGGCGTGGTCATCGAGGCCAAGCTGGACAAGGGTCGGGGCCCCGTCGCCACCGTCCTGGTCAAGCGCGGCACCCTGAAGCGCGGCGACATCGTCGTGGCCGGCTCGTCGTGGGGCAAGGTCCGCGCCCTGCTGAACGAGAGGAATGAACAGCTCAAGGACGCCGGGCCCTCGGTCCCGGTCGAGATCCTGGGTCTGGACGAGGCGCCGTCCCCCGGCGACGTCTTCGCCACCGTGGACAGCGAGGCCCGCGCCCGCGAGCTGACCGAGTTCCGCGCTCGCCAGAAGCGCGAGAAGGCCACGGGCGGCATCAACCAGGTCAGCCTGGTCGACATGATGTCCAAGCTGGGCTCCAAGAAAATCTCGGAGCTGCCGGTCGTCATCAAGTCCGACGTCCAGGGCTCGGGCGAAGCCATCTCCAGCTCTCTGGAGAAGATGGGCAATGACGAGGTCCGCGCCCGCGTCGTCTATTCCGGAGCGGGCGGCATCACGGAATCGGACGTTCAGCTGGCCAAGTCGGCCGGGGCCCCGATCCTGGGCTTCAACGTCCGCGCCTCCAAACAGGCCAAGGACCTCGCCGACCGCGAGGGCGTGGAGATCCGCTACTACGCGATCATCTACGACCTGCTGGACGACATGAAGGGCGTGCTCTCGGGCATGCTGGCCCCGCTCCAGCGCGAGACCTTCCTGGGCAACGCCCAGGTGCTGCAGGTCTTCGACATCTCCAAGACCGGCAAGATCGCCGGCTGCCGGGTGTCGGAAGGGGTGGTCCGCAAGGGCGCCAAGGTCCGGATCATCCGCGACGACGTCGTGGTGCTGGAACTGGGCACGCTCGCCACGCTCAAGCGCTTCAAGGACGAGGTCAACGAGGTCCCGTCGGGCCAGGAGTGCGGCATGCACTTCCAGGGCTTCCAGGACATCAAGGTCGGCGACTACATCGAGTGCTTCACCGTCGAGGAAGTGAAGCGGACGCTGTAGGCATGGCGCTTTGCGCCGGGCCCCAACGCTCGGCTCGCGGAGCCGAGCTGCTTGAGCGCCAGTTTGTGGCGCTACCGCTCGCGACGCGGTCGCTCGCTGCTTGAGCGCGGCTCTCCCTCCCCTTTATGGGGAGGGACGGCGAGCCCCAGGCGAGCCAGGGTGGGGCCGGAATGCACGGTCACGCACCCCACCCGTCCCGCTCCGCGGTCCACCCTCCCCATGAAGGGGAGGGAGAAGGCCTCCCTTCCGCCACGGATCGGGGTATCAGTGCGGCGATGCGCCGTTTGATCGTCAGTCTCACCCTTCTCGCCCTCGCCGGCCCCGCCGTCGCGGATACGCGGCTGCTGGCTTTCGATCCGGCCGACCGGGTCACGCGCGCCCTGACGCGGGGCGTGACGCTGGAGGTCGAGCGCGGGCTGTTCGGGGCCATCTCGGTACGGCGCATCCTGTCGACGAGCGCGCGAGGGTCGGCCGGCATCGAGCGCGGAGGACCGGACGAGGCGCGGCGGGTCCTGCCCGACGGCGTGTCGGAAGCCACGGTTTACACCATCCCGCTGGAAGGCGACGGCCGGGGCCTGGCCCGGGCGCTGTGCCCGGGAGCGGATCAGACCTTTCTGGTGCTCGGCCGGGTGCGCGCGGGTCGGCCGATGGCCATGCACGGCGTGGGTCGCTGGCCCGACGGCGCCTATCGCCATTGCGTGACCTTGTCCTATCGCTATCGCGGGGAATGGAGCGCGCCGCCGCGTCCTCCGGTCGGCGAGATTCCCTGATGCGCGGCCTGGGGGGCGTGCTCATCGCCGGTTTCCTGGGTCTGGTCGCGGGGGTCTGGACCTGGACGCGGCCGGGCGCCGAGGTCGCGCCCTCCGGCGGTACGCCGATCGTCGTCCACATCCTGAACAACGGCTTCCACACCGATCTGGCCGTGCCGCGCGCCGCGCTGGAGGCCCGGGGCGGGCCGCTGGCGGATGCGTCGCGGTCGGTTGGGCCGGGAGACTGGATCCTGATCGGCTGGGGCGACGCGAGCTTCTTCGTCGACACCTCGCCGATGGAGGGGCGACTGCTGGACGGCGCGCGCGCCTTCTTCCGACCCGGCAACGCCTCGGTCGTGATGCTGGACCCGCATTCGGGCGACCCCACGCGGGGCCTCGCGGCGCGAAAGGTTCGCACGCTCAACCTCTCGCCGGCCGCCTTCGCCGCCATGACCGGCCGGGTCGAGGCGTCTCTGGCGCTGGAGAACGGCCGCGCCCGGCTCTCGACGGCCCGGCCAGGGTCGGGGGCCCACTTCTTCGCCAGCCACGAGCACTTCTGGATCGGCTACCTCTGCAACAGCTGGACCGTGCGCGTCCTGAACGCGGCGGGCCTCGACATCCGCCCCATGCGGGCCGTGACGGCCGACGAGGTCGTGGCGACGATCGACCGCTACCCGGTGGACAGGGCCGCCCAAGGGGCCTAGACCGCCCGCCTTTCGCTTTTCGAGCCGGGTCCGATCCCCGACAGCGAACAGGATGACGCCATGAGCAACCGAAAGCCCAAGTCGAAAGCCACCGCCGGGCTGGTCAGCCAGCGCCAGCTGCGCGCCTCGGAGATGATCCGCCACGCCCTGGTCGAGGTGATGCGCGAGAACGAGATCCGCGATCCGGCCCTGATCGGGGTGTCGGTGACGGTAACCGAGGTGCGCCTGTCGCCCGATCTCAAGCACGCGACGTGCTTCGTCGAGCCCCTGGGGGCCGGGATCCAGACCTCGGAAACCGCAGGCCACATCGATGAGATCGTCAAGGCGCTGAACGCCCATGCCAAGTTCCTGCGCGGGGCCCTGGGGCGGCATATCGAGATGCGCTTTACCCCCGACCTGCGCTTCCGCCACGATGAGAGCTTCGCCGCCGCCGAGCGCCTGAACCGCCTGCTGGACGACCCGCGCGTCCGCGCCGACCTCGATCCTCCGCTCGAGGATGACGACGCCTGATGGGACGCAGGAAGAAGGGCAACCCCGTCCACGGCTGGGTCTGCCTCGACAAGCCGCTGGAGATGGGCTCGACGGAGGCGGTGACGAAGGTCCGCCGCCTGTTCGACGCCCAGAAGGCGGGTCACGCCGGGACGCTCGATCCCCTGGCCAGCGGGATCCTGCCGATCGCGCTGGGCGAGGCGACCAAGACCGTGCCGTTCATGATGGAGGCGCAGAAGGTCTATCGCTTCACGATCAACTGGGGCGTCTCGACCGACAGCGTCGATCGCGAGGGCGAGATCATCGCCCGCTCCGATGTCCGGCCGCCGGTCGAGGCGGTCAGGGCGGCGCTGCCGGCCTTCGTCGGCGAGATCGACCAGACCCCGCCACGGTTCAGCGCCATCAAGGTCGACGGCCAGCGCGCCTATGACCTGGCCCGCGACGGCGCCGACTTCGAGCTGGAGAGCCGCCGCGTCACCATCCACGCGGCTGAGGTGACGGATGCGCCTGACGCGGATCATGTCGAGATCACGCTTCGCACGGGAAAGGGCGTCTATGTCCGCTCGCTGGCCCGCGACCTGGCCCTGGCGCTGGGGGCCGAGGGGCATGTTTCGGCGCTGCGGCGCGAGCGAGTGGGGCCGTTCTCCACCGAAAACGCCGTGTCGCTGGATTTCCTGACCGATCTGGTGCATAGGGACGCCGCCTTTGAGGGCCTACTGCCCGTCTCGACCGCCCTGGACGACATCCCGGAGCTGGCCGTGACGGACCAGGACGCCTTCTCGCTTCGGCAGGGACGGCCGATCGTTCTGCTCCCCCGTCAGGTCGAAACCCTGAAGAGCCGCCTCGCTGGCGGGTCTCGCACCGTTTCCACCTTTCAGGGCCAGACGCTCGTCGCGCTTTGTCAGTTGCGGGCCGGTCGGCTCGAACCCGACCGCGTTTTCAACCTGTCCTGACCCATCCCCACGGGGCCGGAACGGACACTTCCGGCGCTCAAGCAGCGAGGCCTCGCAGGCCGAGCGTTAGCGCCAAGAAAGGAAGCTACGGATGTCGATCACTGCTGAACGCAAGGCCGAGGTCATTGCGGACAACGCCCGTTCCTCGGGCGACACCGGCTCGGCCGAGGTCCAGGTCGCGATCCTGTCGGAACGCATCGCCAACCTGACCGAGCACTTCAAGACCCACAAGAAGGACAACCACAGCCGCCGGGGCCTGCTCAAGCTGGTCTCGCAGCGTCGTCGCCTTCTCGACCACCTGGCCAAGACCGACAAGGATCGCTACGGCGCCCTCGTCGCCAAGCTGGGCCTGCGCCGCTAAGCGCGGGACACGCGGAACCGAATGCGAGGCGCGGGTTCACCCCCGCGCCTCTTTCCGCATATGAAGACCGGTGCGCCGCCGGACGTTCGGCGCACTGACCTGATCGTTCGAGGGCTTTCCGAGAAGGTGAATCAGGTCAGCAAGTATGACGCGAGGGCTCCAAAGCGGTCCTCATCACACCCGGACCGATCGCCATGGGGCGGCCGGTCCACGGATCGAAGGACGAAAAGCCCGACGCATCCAATCCCCTGACGGGACGCCCGCCCGGAATCCGCCGCGCGGGGCACGAAAGACGAAACGACTATGTTCGACATCAAACGCAAGACGATCGACTGGGCCGGACGCCCGCTGACGCTGGAGACGGGCCGCATCGCCCGCCAGGCCGACGGCGCTGTCCTGGCCACCTATGGCGAGACCGTGGTCCTGGCGACCGTCGTCTATGGCCGCGCGCCCAAGCCGGGCCTGGATTTCTTCCCCCTGACCGTCAACTACCAGGAAAAGACCTTCGCCGCCGGCAAGATCCCGGGTGGTTACTTCAAGCGTGAAGGCCGCCCGACCGAAAAGGAAACCCTGGTCAGCCGCCTGATCGACCGTCCGATCCGCCCGCTGTTCGTCAAGGGCTTCAAGAACGAGACCCAGGTCGTCATCACCGTGCTGCAGCACGATCTGGAGAACGACCCCGACATCGTCGGCATGGTCGCCACCTCCGCCGCCCTGACCCTGTCGGGCGTGCCCTTCATGGGCCCGATCGGCGCCGCGCGCGTCGGCTACATCGACGGCGAGTTCGTGCTGAACCCGACCGGCGACCAGCTGCTGACCTCCGACCTCGACCTGGTCGTGGCCGGCACCTCCGACGCCCTGATGATGGTGGAGTCCGAAGCCAAGGAACTGTCCGAGCAGGTCATGCTGGACGCCCTGATGTTCGCCCATCGCGGCATGCAGCCGGTGATCGAGGCCATCATCGAACTGGCCGAGCACGCGGCGAAAGAGCCCTTCGACTTCCAGGCCGAGGACCACTCCGACGTCGTCACCCAGATCCAGGCGCTGGTCGGCGAAGAGATCAAGGCCGCCTACACCCACCCGGGCAAGCACGCCCGTCACGAGGCCGTCGGCGCCGCCAAGAAGAAGGCCGCCGCCGCCCTGGTGAAGACCGACGAGAACCCCGACGGCGTCGACGCCGCCAAGTTCGGCACGGCCTGGAAGGAATGCGAGGCCCACGTCCTGCGTCGCGACATCATCGACAACGGCCACCGCGTCGACGGTCGCGCGCTCGACAAGGTTCGTGACATCGTCTCGGAAGTCGGCGTCTTCCCGCGCACCCACGGCTCGGCCCTGTTCACCCGGGGTGAAACGCAAGCCATCGTGGTCGCCACGCTCGGCACCGGCGAGGACGAACAGTACATCGACGCCCTGACCGGCACCTACAAAGAGAAGTTCCTCCTGCACTACAACTTCCCTCCCTATTCGGTCGGCGAGACCGGCCGGATGGGCGGCGCGGGCCGTCGGGAAATCGGTCACGGCAAGCTGGCGTGGCGGGCGATCCGTCCGATGCTGCCGTCGGCGGAAGACTTCCCCTACACGATCCGCCTGGTGTCGGAGATCACCGAGTCGAACGGCTCGTCCTCCATGGCCACGGTCTGCGGCTCGTCGCTGGCCCTGATGGACGCGGGCGTTCCGCTCAAGAAGCCCGTCTCGGGCATCGCCATGGGTCTGATCCTGGAGCCGTCGGGCGAATTCGCCATCCTGTCGGACATCCTGGGTGACGAGGATCACCTGGGCGACATGGACTTCAAGGTCGCCGGCACCCGTGACGGCATCACCTCGCTGCAGATGGACATCAAGGTCGCCGGCATCACCGAGGAGATCATGAAGAAGGCCATCGCCCAGGCGTCGGCCGGTCGTCTTCACATCCTTGACGAGATGGACAAGGCTATCGACGGTGCTCGCACCGAGCTGGGTGAGTACGCGCCCAAGATCGAGTCCATCAAGGTTCCGGTCGACAAGATCCGCGACATCATCGGCACCGGCGGCAAGATCATCCGCGAGATCGTCGAAAAGACCGGCGCCAAAATCAACATCGAGGACGACGGCACGGTGAAGATCGCCGCCTCCGAGCAGGAGAAGATCGACGCCGCCAAGAACTGGCTCAGCTCGATCGTGTCCGAGCCCGAGCCCGGCATGATCTATTCCGGCAAGGTCGTGAAGGTCGTCGACTTCGGCGCCTTCGTGAACTTCTTCGGCGCCAAGGACGGCCTGGTCCACGTCAGCCAGATCAGCCTGGAGCGCGTCGCCAACCCGGCCGACGTCCTGTCCGAAGGCCAGGAGGTCAAGGTCAAGTTCCTGGGCTTCGACGATCGCGGCAAGACCAAGCTGTCGATGAAGGTCGTCGATCAGGCCACGGGTGAAGACCTGACGGACAAGATCAACGCCGAGCGCGCCGAACGCGGCGAGCCCCCTCTGACCGAAGACACCGGCGGCGGCGGCAAGAAGCGTGAAGGCGGAGACCGGGGCGGCGATCGTGGCCGCAGCCGCAGCCGCCGGGACTGATCCCCGGCGTCATCGCTGACATGAACGAGGCCCCGCTGGAAACAGCGGGGCCTTTGCTTTTCTCCCTCCCTTCATGGGGAGGGGCCGCGAGCTTTAGCGAGCGCGGGTGGGGATGTGCGGTGGGAACTCACTCTTCGGACCCCACCCTGACCGCTTCGCGCCCCGTCCTTCGATCGGTTTCGCCGATCATCAGTCCACTCCCCATGAAGGGGAGGGAGAAGCCTACGCGGTACACTCCGCCGGCTTCTGCTCGCCCTCGGCGTATTGCCCGCACGACCGGTCGATCTCGCCCTGGATCATCTCGCACGGGTTCAGGGCGTTGCACGGTGGACGGGTCGCGGGGCTGACGGCGATGCAGCGTTCAACCAGGCGCGCGGACGCCGCCTCGCCGATCTCGGCGCGGCAGTCGGCAGGGGTCTCGGGGACAGCGGCCGCCACGACCTCATCCGGCGCTTCCTCCTGGGGCGGGGCGTCGTCGGGCATCATGGCGGGCGGAGCGGCGACGGGGGCGGCCTCGGTCGCGGGGGCCTGCGCCGTCTCGGGCGCAGGCTCGGAGCCGCCGCAGGCCGCGAGCGACAGGGCGGCGACGGCGATCAGGGCGGGCGACAGGCGAACGCGAGGCATGGCGGGCTCTCCGGGCGGTCGAAACCCGGACGATGACCCGCTTTGACCCCGCTGCCTAGCCGCCTACGCCCGCTGGGCGAGCGCGGCTTCGACCGCCTGACGTTGCAGGGCGAACAGGTGGCCGCAGCCCAGTTCGGCCAGTTCGAACAGGCGGTCGAACTCGGGGCGGGAAAAGCCGCGCTTCTCGCCGGTGGCCTGGATCTCGACGATGGTCCCGGCGCCTGTCAGGACGAAGTTGCCGTCGGCCTCGGCCTGGCTGTCTTCCTCATAGTCGAGGTCGAGCACCGGGGTGTCGGCGAAGACGCCGCAGGAAATGGCCGCGACCTGGTCGAGGATCGGATCGACCTTCAGCACGCCTTCGTTCCGGAGGTAGCCCAAGGCCGAGGCCACCGCGACCCAGGCCCCCGTGATGGAGGCCGTGCGGGTGCCGCCGTCGGCCTGGATCACGTCGCAGTCGACCAGCACCTGACGCTCGCCCAACGCCTTCAGATCGACCACGGCGCGCAGGGACCGGCCGATCAATCGTTGAATCTCCTGGGTCCGGCCCGACTGCTTTCCGGCGGCGGCCTCGCGGCGGCCACGCGTGTGGGTGGCGCGCGGCAGCATGCCGTATTCGGCCGTGACCCAGCCCGCCCCCTTGCCGCGCATCCAGCCCGGCACGCTCTCCTCGACCGAGGCGGTGACCAGCACCTTGGTGTGGCCGAAGGAGACCAGGCACGAGCCCTCGGCGTAGCGGTTGACGCCGGTCTCCAGCGTCACGGCGCGAAGCTGGTCGGGGGTGCGGTCGGAGGGGCGCATGTCAGTGTCTCGGAGGCGTTGCGGAACGGGCCGCACCGCTTATCCTGAAACCATGAGCCTGTATGCCCCCGAACGTCAGGCGAGCCCGTCCGCAGCGCCGAGGGTGACCCTGAGACCCGCGACCGTGGCCGACGCCGCCACCTTGGCCGCGTGGGACCTGGAACCGCACGTCATCGCCTGTTCGAGCGACGACCCCCTGGCCGAAGTGGCCTTCGACGGCATCGACTGGACCGATGAACTGACCAACTCCGCCTATGAGCTGACCTATGTCATCGCCGAGGTAGAGGGCCGGTCGGTGGGCGTCATGGCCGTCTGCGATCCCCACACCGAGCCCAGCCATTACTGGGGCGAGATCGAGCCGAACCTGAGGGCCATCGACATCTGGATCGGACCGGCCGAATGGTTGGGGCGAGGGGTCGGCACATCCATGATGATCCAGATGATCGACCGATGCTTCGCCGAGCCGGGCGTGGAGGCCATCGTCATCGATCCGCTCGCGTCCAACACCGCCGCGATCCGCTTCTATCAGAGGCTGGGCTTCGTGCCGGAAGGCCGTCGGATGTTCGATGAGGACGACTGCCTGGTGCACCGTCTGACCCGCGCCGACTGGGAGGCGCGCGCATGACCTTCCTCAATCCCTCGCCCAGCCTGCCCGCGCTGGACCAGCGCGCCCGCGACATCTTCCGCAGCATCGTCGAGACCTATCTGGAGACGGGCGAGCCGGTGGGCTCGCGTACCGTCTCGCGTGGCGGCGTGCATCTGTCGCCGGCCTCGATCCGCAACACCATGCAGGACCTGACGCTGGCGGGCCTGCTGGCGGCACCCCACACCTCCGCCGGCCGCATCCCGACTCATGCGGGCCTGCGCCTGTTCGTCGACGGCCTGCTGGAGATCGGGGACATCGGCGCCGACGAGCGTCGCGAGATCGACGCGCGCCTGGTCGGGCGGGGGCGCGGCTTCGACGAGGCGCTGAACGAGGCTTCGGCCCTGCTCAGCGGCCTGGCGGGCGGGGCGGGCATCGTCGCCAGTCCGGTGCGGGACGCCGGCGTCAAGCATGTGGAGTTCGTGGCCCTGGGATCGGGCCAGGCCCTGGCCGTTCTGGTCGCCGACGACGGCACGGTCGAGAACCGGCTGATGACCCTGGCCGCCGGGGTCACGCCCTCGACGCTGCAGGAGGCCTCGAACTTCCTGAACACCCGGCTGAAGGGACGACCCCTGTCCGAGGCCCGCCAGGAAATGCGCGGCGAGCTCGATGCCGCCCGGCGCGAGCTGGACGCCGCCGCCGCCCGCCTGGTCGAGGAGGGTCTGGCGGCCTGGTCGGGCGGAGCCGAGCGCGACCGGTCCCTGATCGTGCGCGGCCGGGCCAATCTGCTGAACGACGCGGGGGCGGCCGAGGATCTGGAGCGCGTCCGCGTCCTGTTCGACGACCTGGAGCAGAAGGAGCAGCTGATCGGCCTGCTCGATGGCGTCACGACGGCCCAGGGCGTGCGCATCTTCATCGGGGCCGAGACGCGTCTGTTTTCGCTTTCGGGTTCCGCTGTCGTCGCGGCGCCCTATATGACGGGCCGCCAGCGGGTTCTGGGCGCCATCGGCGTGATCGGACCCGCGCGACTGAACTATGCCCGCATCATCCCGTTGGTGGACTACACCGCCCGGGTGCTGGGGCGCATCCTGGACGGACAAGAGACGTGACCGATACGACCAATCCCGACGCGACCGAGCCTTCCGCCCTCGACGAGGCTCTGGCTCATGCCGAAGCCGCCCTGGACGGCCAGGGCGGCGACGACCTGTCGACGGTGGACGCCCTGATCGCCGAGCGCGACCAGTGGAAGGACCGCGCCCTGCGCGCGGCCGCCGACGCCGACAACACCCGTCGGCGCGCCGAGACCCAGATGAACGACGCCCGCGCCTATGCCATCCAGCGCTTCGCCAAGGACCTGCTGGGCGTCGCCGACAATCTGGAGCGCGCGCTCCAGGCGGCTCCGAAGGACGCCGACAGCCAGGCGGCGGGGTTGATCACCGGGCTGGAGCTGACGCAGAAGTCGCTCCTTCAGGCGTTCGAGGCCAATGGATTGAAGCGCGTCGCCCCGGGCCTCGGCGAGGCCTTCGACCCGCACCTGCATCAGGCCATGATGGAGCAGCCCTCGGCCGAGGCGCCGGGCGGGACGGTGATCCAGACCATGCAGGCGGGATATGAGCTGTTCGGTCGGACCGTGCGCCCGGCCATGGTCGTCGTCGCCGCCAAGGGCTCGGGCCCGCAGGCCCAGAACCCCTATGGCGCGGCGGCGGGTGGCAACGGCGCCGCGTTCGACGCCAAGGCCTGAAACGACGGCTCGGACGCTCCGGTCAGGCCGCGCGCCTGAGGGTCAGGTTGATGCGCCCGCCGCCGGGGATGAGCGACGACGATCCGCCGAGAATGCGATCGATCCCGTGACGCGCCAGACGCGCCTGTCCCGTCAGGGCGCAGACGTCGCCCGATGCCAGCTTCAGCGTCCGGGTCTGGCCACCCTCGGCCGGGCCGATGCGAAACACCGCCGTGTCCCCGAGCGAGACCGACAGAACCGGCTGGGTCAGGTCGGCTTCGTCCTTGTCCTGATGCAGGCCCATGCGGGCGTCAGTGTCGTAGTGGTTGACCAGACAGGCGTCGGGCGGTGGCGCGCCCGTCACCTCGGTCCAGAGCGACAGTAGCGACACCGGAATGGGCGGCCATGGTCGGCCGGTTTCGGGGTGGTTCGATTGATAGCGATAGCCCGCCCGGTCCGACACCCAGCCGAGCGGCCCCAGGTTGGTCATCCGCACCGAGAACGGCCGACCGCCGGGCGTGACGGGCCGATAGGGCGGGCCATCGACCCTCGCGGCCTCGATCTCGGCGAGCAGCCCGACCTGGGCAGCGACGCCGAGGCGGCCGGGCCAGTACAGAAAGCCCGGCAGATCGGGAAAGGGCGTCATCCGGCTCAAGTAGCGAGCGACCGCGTCGCGAGCGATAGCCGGACCTGAAACGGCGTCATCCGGCTCAAGTAGCGAGCGACCGCGTCGCGAGCGATAGCCGACCCTATCTTGTGAAGTAGTAATCCGCGATCTGGCAGCTGTTGATCCCGCTCCGTTCCTGCGTTTCGCCGTTGTCGAAGCGGGCGCGCAGCGCATAGCGACAGGCCCCCGTGCCGTCGTCGATGGCCACGACCACGCTCCGTCCCGGCGCCAGCCTACCCGAGCCCAAGAGGTTTCCGGTCCAGCTGGTGCCAGACGAGGCCTGGAGCGTCACGATTGCAAGGCCGGTCTGGTTGTGGACCCGGACGTTGCGGTTGTTGCTGTCGCGCGACTGGTCGGCCGCGACGCTGATAAGGGTTTCCTCGCCGGCCTTGGCGGTGGACTGCGCCCAAGCAGGCCCGGGCCATCCCGCCGCGATCAGAAGGCCGGTGCCGAGCAGGCCCAGGGAACGACGCGAAATCAAGGACATGGCGGTTGAACCCTGACGGTCCGGCGGACCACACATCGTGATATTCTGCCGCAGACGCGTCGTCGTCGCCACTGACCGCTTCTGACTCGCCCTGATTCGGAGCCGAGCCCTTGCGGCGGATGGTGACTTTCCCATATGCCGACCAGCCCGGAAGACCCCGCCGACCGTGGGGTTTCCCGGAGAACGCAACCCAACCTGCCGATATCCGCGCCCCCGCGGGTCCGGCGCAAACCAAACGGGGGCGGTCACGCGCGGCGCTTTCTGATAAGGCCGCCGCATCGCCCGCCAGACGGAGAGACATAAGGCTCATGGCCAAGATCATCGGTATCGACCTCGGAACGACCAACTCTTGCGTCGCCGTCATGGACGGCAAGAACCCCAAGGTCATCGAGAACGCCGAGGGCAACCGCACCACCCCGTCGGTGGTCGCGATCCAGGACGGCGGCGACACCCTGGTGGGTCAGCCCGCGCGTCGTCAGGCGGTGACCAACCCCGCCAACACCTTCTTCGCCATCAAGCGCCTGATCGGCCGCAACTTCGACGATCCGATCGTGGCCAAGGACAAGGGCATGGTGCCCTATGAAATCGTCAAGGGACCGAACGGCGACGCTTGGGTGCGCGCCAACGGCAAGGACTATTCCCCCCAGCAGATCTCGGCCTTCACCCTGATCAAGATGAAGGAGGCCGCCGAGGCCTACCTGGGTGAAAAGGTCACCCAGGCCGTCATCACCGTGCCCGCCTACTTCAACGACAGCCAGCGCCAGGCGACCAAGGACGCCGGCAAGATCGCCGGCCTCGAGGTCCTGCGCATCATCAACGAGCCGACGGCGGCCGCGCTGGCCTATGGGCTGGACAAGAACGACGGCCAGAAGATCGCCGTCTATGACCTGGGCGGCGGCACCTTCGACGTCTCGATCCTGGAAATCGGCGACGGCGTGTTCGAGGTGAAGTCGACCAACGGCGACACCTTCCTGGGCGGCGAGGATTTCGACGTGCGTCTGGCCGACTATCTGGCCGACGAGTTCAAGAAGGAACAGGGCGTCGACCTGCGCCAGGACAAGCTGGCCCTCCAGCGCCTGCGCGAAGAGGCGGAAAAGGCCAAGAAGGAGCTCAGCTCCACGACCCAGTACGAGGTCAACCTGCCGTTCATCACCATGAACGCCTCGGGCCCGCTGCACCTGAACATCAAGCTGAGCCGCGCCAAGCTGGAGGCCCTGGTCGACGACCTGATCCAGCGCACCATCGAGCCCTGCGCCAAGGCGCTGAAGGACGCGGGCCTCAAGGCCTCGGACATCGACGAAGTGGTGCTGGTCGGCGGCATGACCCGCATGCCCAAGGTGCAGGAGGCCGTGAAGGCCTTCTTCGGCAAGGAGCCGCACAAGGGCGTAAACCCTGACGAGGTCGTGGCCCTGGGCGCCGCGGTCCAGGCGGGCGTGCTGCAGGGCGACGTCAAGGACGTGCTGCTGCTGGACGTCACCCCCCTGACCCTGGGCATCGAGACGCTGGGTGGTGTGTTCACGCCGCTGATCGAGCGCAACACGACGATCCCGACCAAGAAGAGCCAGGTCTTCTCGACCGCAGACGACAACCAGTCGGCCGTGACCATCCGGGTGTTCCAGGGCGAGCGGCCGATGGCGGCGGACAACAAGATGCTGGGTCAGTTCGACCTGATGGGCATTCCGCCCTCGCCGCGCGGCATGCCGCAGATCGAGGTCGCCTTCGACATCGACGCCAACGGCATCGTCAACGTCTCGGCCAAGGACAAGGCGACCAACAAGGAACAGTCGATCCGCATCCAGGCCAACGGCGGCCTTTCGGACGCCGACATCGAAAAGATGGTCAAGGAAGCAGAGGCCAATGCATCGGCGGACAAGGCCAAGAAGGAGCTGGTCGAGGCCCAGAACGCGGCCGACAGCCTGATCCACTCGACCGAGAAGGCGCTCGCCGAACACGGCGACAAGGTCGGCGCGGATGAAAAGACCGCCATCGAAACGGGTCTCGCCGAACTGAAGGCCGCCCGCGACGGCACCGACCCCGAGGACATCCGGACCAAGACCAACACCCTGGTCCAGGCCTCGATGAAGCTGGGCGAGGCCATGTACGCCCAGGCCTCGGGCGGCTCAAACGACGCCCCCGCCGACGACGGCGTGGTCGATGCCGAGTTCGAGGAAGTGTCCGCTGACGACGAGTCTGGCGACCAGAAGAAGAGCGCGTAGAAAAGTCCTCCCCCGCGCAGCGGGGGAGGGGGACCGCGAAGCGGTGGAGGGGGCGACCCCACACACTGAGCCTGGAGCCGCCCCTTCCAAAAGGCTCAGGCTGGTCCCCCTCCTCCGTTCGCTGCGCTCCCGGGGGGTTCAACTTGCATCATCCGGCCCTGCGCCCATGTCTTGGGTGACAGCTGTCCATCAGCCGCTCGTCAGAGGCGGCAACGGATCGTCAGGGGTCGGGCTATAAGGACATCGGCGCATGGCGCGGGATTATTATGATGTGCTGGGGGTCGACCGGGGGGTCGACGCCGCCGGCCTGAAGTCCGCCTATCGCAAGCTGGCGATGGAGCACCACCCCGACCGCAACGGCGGCTCGGAAGAGTCCATGGCGAAGTTCAAGGAGATCTCGGAGGCCTATTCGGTCCTGTCCGATGATCAGAAGCGCGCCGCCTACGACCGCTTCGGCCATGCGGGCGTGAACGGCCAGGGCGGCGGGTTCGGTGGCCAGCAGGGCTTCCACGACGTCAACGACATCTTCGCCCAGGTCTTCGGCGACGCCTTCGGAGACGTGTTCGGCGGACGGCGTCAGTCGACCGGTCCGCGCCGGGGCTCGGACCTCCGCTACGACCTCGAGATCACGCTGGAGCAGGCCTATCAGGGCGCCGACGTTGAGATCGCGGTGCCGACGACCGTCACCTGCGAGACCTGCACCGGTTCCGGTGCCAAGCCCGGCGCCAAGCCTTCCACCTGCGGAACCTGCAACGGTGCCGGCCGTGTGCGTCAGGCGAACGGTTTCTTCCAGATGGAGCGGACCTGCCCGTCCTGCGGCGGTGCCGGCCAGCGCCTGGCCCAGGCCGACGTCTGCACCACCTGTCACGGCCACGGCCAGGTCCGCAAGAGCCGCAAGCTGGCGCTGAAAGTGCCCGCCGGCGTCGATGACGGCTCGCGCATCCGCCTGTCGGGCGAGGGCGACGCCGGCCAGCGCGGCGGACCGCGTGGCGACCTCTACGTCTTCCTGTCGGTTCAGCCCCACGATCTGTTCGAACGCGACAACCTGGATCTGCTCGTCACCGTCCCCGTCCCCATGACCGTGGCGGCGCTGGGCGGTGAGATCGAGGCCCCTTGCCTCGTGTCCGAGGCCTGCGACGGCCAGTGCAAGGCCCCGGTCAGCGTCCCGGCGGGGGCCCAGACCGGCAAGACCGTCCGCATCAAGGGCAAGGGCATGCCCCACCTGAACGGCCGCCAGCGCGGCGATCTTGTGGTCGAGCTGTTCGTCGAGACCCCGACCGATCTGACGCCCCGCCAGAAGGAGCTGATGCAGGAGCTCGCCGCCTCCTTCGGCGAGGACCAGAGCCCACGCAACTCCTCCTTCGCCGGCAAGGCCAAGCGGTTCTGGGCCGATATCCTGGGGGCCGACGAGCCCCGGCGCGAGACCACGCAGTGAGCCTTTCTGGCGCGCTGACGGCCGGGGGGCCTGAACTTTGAGCGACATTTTTCACGTCGGCATTTCGGGCGCGCGGGGTCGCATGGGCCGGGCCGTCAGCCAGGCTCTGGACGCCCGCGAGGACGTCATGGTCGCCGCCCGCTTCGACTGGGGCGAGACGCCCGACCTGTCGCTGTGCGACGTCGTCATCGATTTCTCGACCGCCGAGGCTTCGGTGGCCCTGGCGCGCTCCTCGGCCGAGCGTGGCGGACCGGCCCTGGTGATCGGCTCGACGGGGTTCACGCCCGAGCAGGACGCCGAGATCTTCAAGGCCGCTGAGCGCGTCGCCATCGTCCGCAGCGGCAACTTCTCGCTGGGCGTCAACATCCTCATCGGCCTGGTCGAGCACGCCGCCCAGAGGCTGGACGCGCGCGCCTGGGACATCGAGATCACCGAGGCCCATCATCGCAAGAAGGTCGACGCCCCCTCCGGCACCGCCCTGATGCTGGGCGAGGCCGCCGCCTCGGGCCGCGGCCACGATCTGTCGGCACTCCGGACCGTCCCCTATGACGGCGTGGGTGAGGCCCGGCAAACCGGCAAGATCGGCTTTTCCTCCATCCGTGCGGGCGGCATCGTCGGCGAGCACACGGTGCTGTTCGCTTCCGAGGACGAGGTCGTGACCCTCAGCCACTCCGCCATCGACCGCAGCCTGTTCGCCCGCGGCGCCGTCGCCGCCGCCGCCTGGGTCAGGAACCGCCGCCCGGGCCTTTACGACATGCAGGACGTTCTGGGCTTCCGGCAGGCGTGACTCCGTTCTTTCGTCATTCCGGGCGAAGGCGCGCCAGCGCCGTAGACCCGGAACCCAGTGGCGCGTGAGAGCGCGAACCTGTCACGAAGGTGATCGCTGACACATTTCGCCTCCGCTGCGCTTCGGCGCCGCTGGGTTCCGGGTCTCCGCTCCGCTTCGCCCGGAATGACGAAAGAAGAATGCAGCCGCGCTCTCAGGCCCGCTCGAACTCCAGGAAGATCGGATCGGTGTCGCCCAGCCGCTTTTCCTCATATCGGGTGACGACATGGTCCTCCGGAGCCACTGTCCAGTCGGCCTTCTCGTCCGCCAGCCAGGTCAGCCCCGGCGTCGCCATCAGCCGCTCCAGCGCCCAGCCGGCGTAGTCCTTCCAGTCCGTGACGAACCGCAGCCGCCCGCCCGGCTTCAGCACCCGCGCCAGTTCTGCCGCGAACTCCGGCTGGATCAGGCGGCGCTTGTTGTGGCGCGCCTTGTGCCAGGGGTCGGGGAACAGGATCATGACCCGGTCCAGGCTGGCGTCCGGCAAGGCCGCGACCACCGCCCGGGCGTCGTCGTCGTGCAGCCTAACGTTCTCCAGCCGGCCTTCCTCGATATGGCGCAGCGCCGAGGCCACGCCGTTGATGAAGGGCTCGCAGCCGATCATCAGGGCATCCGGCCGCCGCGCCGCCTGCGCCGCCAGATGCTCGCCGCCGCCGAACCCGATCTCCAGCCAGACCTCGGCCGCACCGGGCATCAGGGCCACGACGTCGATCGGGCCTTCGGCGGGCACAGGCAGCCGCACCGTCGGCATCAAGGTGTCGAACAGCGCCGCCTGACGCGGCTTGATCGGCCGTGACTTGATGCGGCCGAAAGAACGGAGGGGGGGATGGGGCATGAGGAAGGGATTAGAGGAAAGGGATGAGAGGCAGGCGGGTCCGCGCGAGTTGCGAGGATCGGCCCGGAGACGGAAAGCGCGCCCGCGTCGACCTCTAATCCCTAATCCCCAATCCCTGAAACCTCAGACCAGCGCCTTCAGCTGATCCTCCAGATCGATCTTCTCCCAGCCGAAACCGCCGTCGGCGTCCGGCTCGCGGCCGAAGTGACCGTACGCGGCCGTGCGGGCGTAGATCGGCTTGTTCAGGCCCAGATGCTCGCGGATGGCGCGCGGCGTGGCTCCCCCGATCAGGTCCAGGATGCCGCCCTCCAGCTTGGCCTCGGTCGCGCCGTTCTTGCCGGTGCCGTGCAGGTCGACGTGGATCGACTGGGGCTTGGCCACGCCGATGGCGTAGCTGATCTGGATAGTGCAGCGATCCGCCAGGCCCGCCGCCACGACGTTCTTGGCCAGGTAGCGGCAGGCATAGGCCGCCGAACGGTCGACCTTGGTCGGGTCCTTGCCCGAGAACGCCCCGCCACCGTGGGGCGAGGCGCCGCCGTAGGTGTCGACGATGATCTTGCGACCCGTCAGTCCGGTGTCGCCGTCCGGCCCGCCGATCTCGAAGATGCCGGTCGGATTGATGTGCCAGACGGTGTTTTCGTCGGTGAAGCCTTCGGGCAGCACCTCCAGGATGTAGGGCTTGACGAAGGCTGCGACCTCGGCGGCCTTGCCCTTGGCGTGCTGGGTCGACAGCACGATCGAAGTGGCGCGCACCGGCTTGCCGTTCTCGTACTGGATGGTCACCTGGCTCTTGGCGTCCGGCTCCAGCAGGGTTCCGCCCGCATGGCGCACCTCGGCCAGGCGCTTCAGGATGTTGTGGCTGTACTGCAGCGTCGCCGGCATCAGCTCGGGCGTCTCATTGCTGGCATAGCCGAACATGATGCCCTGGTCGCCCGCGCCTTCGTCCTTGTTCCCGGCGGCGTCCACGCCGACGGCGATGTCGACCGACTGGCCGTGCAGGCGGTTGATGAACTCAAAGGTGTTCCAGTGGAACTGGTCCTGTTCGTAGCCGATGTCCTTCACGGCCGCGCGCACCGCCGCCTCGATCTCAGCCTCGATGCCCGGCTCCCAGGTGTCCTTTTCCGAGTTCCAGATGCCCTGGCCCCGGATCTCGCCCGCGAGCACCACGAGGTTCGTCGTCGTCAGCGTCTCGCACGCCACCCGAGCATAGGGATCCTTGGCGAGGAACAGATCCACGACGGTGTCCGAGATGCGGTCCGCGACCTTGTCGGGATGACCCTCGGACACGCTTTCCGAGGTGAAGAGGAAGGACGAACGGGACAAGGTCTGGCTCCGAAGGGTCGCGCGACTGCGCGGCGTGGCGCGCAGACATATAAAGATATGTTTATGCGATCAAGGGAGGCTTGCCGCAGACGTGAGATCGGCTGCGTCGCGGCGGCATCGCGTCTGGCGCGCTCTGATGAAGTGGTGCCGCTTAGGTGACTCGAACACCTGACCCCCGCATTACGAATGCGATGCTCTACCAGCTGAGCTAAAGCGGCCTGCCAGCGGGGCGGAATACGCCCGGCGACGGAAGCGGCTCTTTATACGGCGGGCCCCGGCTTGCCAAGGGCCGCGAGCAGGGCGTCCTCGGTGGGTGCGACAGCGATGCGGACCTCTCCGAAGTCCAGTCCGGAAAGCGGTGTGGCGGCGGCTTCGGAGATGGCGCAGGCGAGGCGGCCGTTGGCCTTTTGCGCGAGAGCGGCCAGGGCGTGGCCGGCGCGGGGGCTGTGGATCAGGACGGTGTCCCATCTCTCCTGCGGGCACGCGCCTGTCTCAACGGTTTCATAGATGGGAAGGGTCCGGACGCGCGCCGCTTCGCCAACGAGGGCCGAAAGGTCTCCGGCGGGCTCCGCGGCCGCCGGATGTAGAAGGGACAGGCCTGGGGCTTCCTCGCCGATCAGGGCGACGAGGGCGGTCAGGTCGCCGTTGGCGGAGTGGACGGAGGCGAAGCCTGCATCCCGCGCCGCGCGGGCGGTGGCGTCGCCGACGGTGAACACGGGGTGGGCGCGCCCGTGGCAGAGCGCGGCGAAGGCGCCGACGGCGTTCATACTGGTGAAGACGAGGGCGTCGATCCCGGTCAGGTCGATCTGAGCGGGGAGGCGGCGAACGTTCAGCAGGGGCAAGACCAGCGGCGTGAAGCCAAGCGCGGTCAATCGCGCGGCCGTGGTCTCGGCGCCGGGGCGGGCGCGGGTGATCCAGACCTTCATGGCCTGATGATCAAACGGCCACCCTCTGATCCCCCGCCGCCTCGTGGACCTGCTGACCCAGGGTCAGGCCGAGGTCTCCCGCGCGCTTCTCCGCGTCCGGCCCGGTCAGGTCGACCTGACCGGAGCGACGCCAGCGGGCCGAGCCGTCAGGAGCCAGCATTTCGGTGGTCAGGGTCAGGGTCTGGCCCGCGATGGCAGCGTGGGCACCGACCGCCGTGCGGCAAGAACCTTCCAACGCGACCATGGCCCCGCGTTCAGCGGCGATCGCGAGCCGCGTGTCGCGGTCGTCCAGGGCGCGGACCCAGGCGTGGTCCGTGTCGCCCTCGCGCGTCTGCAGCGCGAGCGCGCCTTGGCCTGGCGCGGGCAGGAAGGCGTCGAGGGACAGATAGCCCCGGACGGATTCGGCCCGGCCGAGCCGGTTCAGGCCCGAGGCGGCCAGCAGGATGGCGTCGAAGTCGCCCTCGGCCGCGCGGCGCAGGCGCGTGTCGATGTTGCCCCTCAGCATCTCGATCTGCAGGTCGGGCCGCAGGGTCAGGGCCTGGGCCTGTCGCCTCAGCGAGGCGGTGCCGAGGCGGCCTCCATGGGGCAGGGCGTCGAGATCGTCGAAATCGCGGCTGATGAAGGCGTCGCGCGCGTCCTCGCGTTCGGGGATGGCGGCGATGGTCAGGCCAGGCGGCTGTTCGGCCGGGACGTCCTTCATGGAATGGACGGCGATGTCGACGCGCCCGTCCAGCAGGGCCTCCTCGATCTCCTTGGTGAAGAGGGCCTTGCCGCCGACCTCCATCAGCCGCCGATCCTGGATCTGGTCGCCGGTGGTGACGATCTCGACCAGCACCACCTCCTCGATCGGCAGGCTCATGGCGGCGGCGATGGCCCGCTGCATCATGCCGGATTGGGCCAGGGCGAGGGCGGAGCGGCGGGTGCCGATTCGGATGGAGGGCATTCGGGTCCGTTGCGTCAGGGGGGCCGGGTCGTTACCTGACGCCGGTGGTTACTCCGTCCGACCTTAGCAGCGAAAACGGCGCGGCAAAGCCAAATGGCGACCGCACGCTCACCGTCCTCGGCATCGAGACTAGTTGCGACGAGACGGCAGCCTCGGTGGTACGGCTGTCACTCGACGGCGGCGCGGCGGTGCTGTCCTCCATCATCCACAGCCAGATCGAGGACCATCAGGCCTATGGCGGCGTAGTGCCCGAGATCGCGGCGCGTAGCCATGTCGAGATGATCGACGGCGTCGCGGCCCGAGCGATGGCCTCGGCCGGGCTGGGTTATGGCGATCTCGACGGCGTGGGCGCGACGGCCGGGCCGGGGCTGGTCGGCGGGGTGATGGTGGGGCTGGGCTTCGGCAAGGCGGTCGCTCTGGCGAGGGGCCTGCCGTTCGTGGCGGTCAACCATCTGGAAGGGCATGCGGTTTCAGCGCGCCTGGGGGCCCGGGTGGATTACCCCTTCCTGTTGCTGCTGGTGTCCGGCGGCCACTGCCAGCTGCTGGAAGTGCGCGGGATCGGCGACATGAGCCGGCTGGGCACCACCATCGACGACGCGGTCGGCGAGGCCTTCGACAAGATCGCCAAGGCCATGGGCCTGGGATACCCCGGCGGTCCGGCGCTGGAGCGGCTGGCGACGCGGGGCGAGGGGTCGCGCTTCGACTTGCCGAGGGCGCTTCTGGGCAGGAAAGACTGCGATTTCTCCTTTTCGGGCCTGAAGACGGCGGCGTCGCGCATCGCCCAGACGCTGGAAACGGACCAGAACCGGGCCGACCTCGCGGATGCGGTCCAGAACGCTATCGCCCGCCAGCTGGCCGAGCGGTCGGATCGGGCGATGGCGGATTATGCCGAGCGGCATGAGGCCCGGACCTTTGTGGTCGCCGGCGGGGTCGCGGCCAACAAGACCGTGCGGCGAGTGCTAGAGGAGGCGGCAGCGCGGCGGGGGTTCGGCTTCATCGCGCCGCCTATGGCCTACTGCACCGACAACGCAGCCATGATCGCGCTGGCAGGGGCCGAACGGCTGAGGCTCGGGCTGGTCTCCGACATCGACGCCCCGGCGCGGCCGCGATGGCCGCTGGACGAAGCGCGGGCGATCGCCGACCCTGTCCATCCGACGGGGCGCAAGGGGGCCAAGGCCTGAACCCGCTAGCCAGGAATCAACGATGGAATTTCGTAAGGCGGGGGTGATCGGCGCAGGGGCCTGGGGCACGGCCCTGGCCCAGGTCTGCGCAAGAGCCGGGCTGGAGACGGTGCTTCAGGCCCGCGAGCCCGAGGTCGTCAGGAGCATTCGCGCCCGCCGGATCAATGATGCCTTCCTGCCGGGCGTAGAGCTTGAGGCGGGAATCTCGGTGACGCCCGATTTCGCCGATCTGTCGGACTGCGACCTGATCCTGGCCGTGCCGCCGGCCCAGTTCATGCGCGGCACCCTCGCGGCCTTTCGCCCCCATGCGAAAGCGGGCGCGCCCATCCTGCTTTGCTCCAAAGGGATCGAGCGGGGGTCGCTGAAGCTCATGACCCAGGTCCTGGCCGAGACGATCCCTGACGCGCCGGCCGCCGTCCTGTCAGGGCCGAGCTTCGCCGCCGACGTGTCGCGCGGCCTACCGACCGCCGTGACCCTGGCCTGCGAGGATGCGAGGCTGGGTGAGGCCTTGATGGGAACGCTCTCGGCGCCCGGCTTCCGGCCCTATCTGGCGACCGATCTGATCGGGGCCGAGGTCGGCGGGGCGATCAAGAACGTGCTGGCCATCGCCTGCGGCCTGTGCGAAGGCCGGGGCCTGGGCAAGTCGGCCCACGCCGCCCTCATCACCCGGGGCTTCGCCGAGATGACCCGGCTGGGCGTGGCGCTGGGGGCCGAACCCCAGACGGTGGCGGGTCTGTGTGGGCTCGGCGACCTCGTTCTGACCTGCTCCAGCCCCCAGTCGAGAAACATGAGCCTGGGCCTCGCGCTGGGTCAGGGCCAGACGATCGAGCAGGCCCTGGCGGGCAAGCGGTCGGTGGCCGAGGGTTATGAGAGCGCGCCGGCGGTGCGCGAACTCGCCGCGCGGGCCGGAATTGAAATGCCGATCTGCGAGGGCGTGGCGGCTCTTCTGGCGGGTGAGACCACGGTCGACGGCCTGATCGACGCCCTGCTGTCGCGGCCACTGAAATCCGAGCAGGGATGAGCGAGCCCGCCCCGACAGAGCGCAAGCGCGTCTGGAGCACCCCGTCCGGCGTGGTTCTGTGCGCCATGGACGATATCGCCGAGCCCGGCTCGCGAGGCTTCGTGCTTCAGATCGGCGAGGCCTATTTCCACGGCTTCGTGGTCCGGAAGGACGGTGAGTTCGCGGGCTGGATCGATCGATGCCCGCACGCGGGATTTCCCATCGCCGTCGAGTTGGATCGCTATCTGACGCCCGACGGATCGCTGATCCTGTGCGGCTGGCACGGCGCCGTGTTCGAGCCGATCAGCGGCGTCTGCGTGGGCGGCCCCTGCGCGGGCGGAAAGCTCACGCCCTGGCCGATCGTGGCCGACGGCGACGTGATCCGGACGGCCTGAGACCTATTTCTTCAGCCGCCGCGCGTTGGCGGTCGCCGCTGCGTGGATCGGCTTCAGGGCTTCGGCCTGGGCCTTCAGCAGTTCGGTGTTGAGGCTCAGCATCTGGGTCGCCGTTCGGCTCCACCAGCCCATGGCGTAGCTCATCTGAGCCGAGGCCGCGCCCTGAGGCGTCGTGGCGGCGGCGATGGCCGAGGCGGCGCGGGCGGCGTGGCCCATCTCGTCCATGGCGGACTTCGACGTTCGGGCGGCGAGGTCACCCAGGGTGCCCGCCACAGCGGCGGCCGAGGCACTCATCGCCTCCATCTTCTCAGTGCCCATCAGCGACATTTCGCGAACGTCGGCCTTCATCGGATTGGCGAAGCCTTCGGCCATGATGGCCATGCGAGCGGCGATGACATCCGAGGCGGCGCGCATCATCTCGCCGCCGTGATCGGCGTTGGTCGAGGCGGTCCGGGCGTTCTTCATCACGCGCTGGCCGTCGCGGATCGTCTTGTCGAGCATGGTCATTTTCTGGGCTTGGGCCGCTTTCACCGGGCGGGCAAGACTTCATTGGAGAAGTCGGCGACGTCCTTGAGCAGGGCCGGGACCGCCGCGTCGATGATTCGCCGGCCCTTTTCCGGGCTGGCCTGGCCGGGATCGGAGCCGATGCGACCGTCGGGGAAGCGGGCGCGGTAGTCCAGGGCGTCGCGGATCGGCCCGCTGGGCGCGATCTGCGGCGAATACTCCGCCGTCTTGATCCAGTCCGGATAGGCCGCCTGGGTCACGGCGATCTCCGACGGCGTCGCGTGCATGCCGTGGCCGGTCGGGAAGATCGAGTTGCACAGGCCGTTTACGCCCGGAAGATCCCACCAGTTCCGGAGCTTGAGCACATAGGGGGCCTCCTCCTCGACGAAGCTCCACTCGGCATAGAGTTCCGAGAAGGTCGCCTCGATGGTGGAGACGTTGCCGCCATGGCCGTTCAGGAAATAGATTCGCTCGAAGCCGTGGCGGCTGAGCGAGCTGACCCAATCCGTGATCGCGGCCATGAAGGTCGAGGGGCGCAGGCTGATCGTGCCCGCGAACGCCAGATGGTGCTGCGCCATGCCGATGTTGAAGGTCGGGGCGACGATCAGGCTGTCATCGGCCTTCTCGGCCGCATGGGCGATGATCTCGGGGCACATCCAGTCCGTGCCGAGCAGGCCCGTGGGCCCATGCTGTTCGTTGGAGCCGATCGGCACCACGACGGTCTTCGTCGTCTTCAGGCGGGCGTCGATTTCAGGCCAGGCGGAATAGGCGATCAGCATGCGGAACTCTCGGTCGGGAAACGGGCCCCTTCCTAGCCGCGCCCGCCCCTGCGCGTCGATGCCGACTTGCGCGATGCCGGCAAAGCCGCATTGATCGGCGTGTGATCTTCCCGACTTTCACCGCATGAAGCCCCCAGCCCGCAAGCCCGGTAGTGTCATGACCGGCGCGCCGGTGCCGGCTTTCGCCTGGCCGCCGGACGAGGACCGGGTCGAGGAGATCTTCGCCCGCTTGTCCCGCGTCATGCCGGAGCCCAAGACCGAACTTCGGTTTCAGGACCCCTATACCCTGGTTGTCGCCGTCGCCCTGTCGGCTCAAGCGACGGATGTTTCGGTCAACAAGGCGACCGACAAGCTATTCGCCGTGGCCAGCACGCCGCAGGCGATGCTGGCGCTGGGTGAAGAGGGCCTGGTCCCCTTCATCGCTTCGATCGGGCTTTATCGAAACAAGGCGAAGAACGTCATCGCGCTAAGCCGCATCATCCTGGAGCAGCACGGCGGGGTGACGCCGTTGAATCGCGCCGATCTCCAAGCGTTGCCGGGCGTCGGGCGAAAGACCGCCAGCGTGGTGCTGAACGAACTGGGCATCGAACCCGCCATCGCCGTGGACACCCATGTGTTCCGGGTCTCGCACCGGCTGGGCCTGGCCAATGCCGCCACCGCCGACAAGGTCGAGGACCAGCTGCATGCCGTGGTGCCCGAGGCCTTCCTCGCCAAGGCCCATCACTGGCTGATCCTGCACGGCCGCTATGCCTGCACCGCGCGAAAGCCGAACTGCGAGGGGTGCGTGATCTCGGATTTGTGCCCGTCTCGCGGACTTGTCTTCGCGATGGGGGCCGAGACTCAGCCGGAGATTCGAGCCGCGGCCGCTTCGGCGAAGAGGCGGCCTCGGTCGGGGGCCTCTGACAGGTAGAAATCCGGCTCGATCAGTTCGGCCTCCATCAGCAGCCACCGCCCCTCGTGCTCGACCATGTCGATGCGGGCGTAAAGCAGGTCCTCCTCGATCACCCCCAAAACCTGCTCGGCCAGGTCCAGGGCGCCGCCCGGGGGCTGGAGCACGGTCTGGTAGCGCCCGCCGAACTGCGACTGGATGCGGAAATCACCGGGGGCCGCCGTCTTCAGGACCGCGTGGCTCAGGCGACCGCCGAAGACCAGAAGCGACAGCTCTCCCGCCGTTGCGAGGTCGGGCAAAAAGGGCTGGATCATGGCCGAGCCCTCGGGCGCGCCGCTCAGGTCTTCGCCGCGCGAGATCTTGAGCGTCTTCCAGGCTCCGCCGGATACGGTCGGCTTGACGATCACTGTGTCGGTCTCGAAGCGATGGAAGGCTGCTTTGACCTCGGCGTCAGTCACATCGGTGGTCCAGACGGTCGGGGGGATGGCCACGCCCTGTTGCTCGAAGCGAGCGAGGTAGGCCTTGTCGGAGTTCCAGGCGAGGACGCTGGCCGGGTTGGCGATCTGGATGCCAGCCTCGGCCCAGGTGCGGGTCGCCTGAAGCCATCGGACGTGATGCTGGTGATAGCCCCAGGCCAGAAGCGGCAGGACCAACGGGAAGTCCATAAGGGCCGAGGCGTCTTCGGCATGATCCGGCCACGCCATCGGCCGCGCCGCCAGATCGGCCAGCGACAGGGCGGCGGCGAGACGCTCCATCACCTGGGGCCAGTGCGGACCATAGGTTCCGTCGTCGGCGGTCGGGGTCAGGACGGCGATCTCGGTCATGGTCGGGGCCTTACAGCGTTCGGCGGACCGAACAAGCCGGGGCTGGCGCATGCGGCGTCCGGCCGCTAAGGGCCGCCGCATGACCCAGAAGATCCCCTCATACGACATCTGCGCCGTCGGCAATGCCATCGTCGATGTGCTGGCTCCCTGCGAGCCCGCTTTCCTGGCGGCCCAAGGCTTGACGCCCGGCTCCATGTCGCTGGTCGACGAGGCCCAGAGCGCGGCGCTGTATGACGCCATGGCGGCAGGCGTCGAGGCGTCCGGCGGATCGGCGGGAAACACCGTGGCGGGTGTCGGTTCGTTCGGCGGTCGCGCGGCCTATCTCGGCAAGGTCGCCAAGGATCAGCTGGGCGAGGTCTTCACCCACGACATCCGGGCGGCGGGGGTGCATTTCGACACTCCCGCGCTGGAAGGCGGAGCGGGCACCGGCCGGTGCCTGATCAACGTCACGCCGGACGGGCAGCGGACCATGGCCACCTTCCTGGGGGCGGCCAACCAGCTGACGGTGGCCGACGTCGACGCCGCCCTGATCGCCGACAGCGCCATCGTCTATCTAGAGGGCTATCTCTTCGACCCCGCCCCGGCGCGGGCGGCGTTCGAGGCTGCGGCTGAGGCCGCGCACGCGGCAGGTCGCAAAGTGGCCATCACCCTGTCGGACGCCTTTGTGGTCGGTCGCTGGCGGGCGGAACTGCTGGCCTTCATCGAGGCCTCGGCGGACGTCGTCCTGGCCAATGAGGTCGAGCTTCTGGCCCTGTTCGAAACCGAGGACTTCGACGCGGCGGCCGAGCGGCTGTCGCAGATCGTCGAGATCGCCGCCGTCACGCGCGGCGAGCACGGCTCGGTGATCCTGAAGGGCGAGCAGCGAGTGCGCGTCCCCGCCTTCGCCGTGGACCGGGTGGTCGATACGACAGGCGCTGGTGACCAGTACGCCGCCGGCTTCCTGCTGGGCCTGGCGCGAGGTCTGCCGCTGGCGGGCGCAGGCGCCCTGGGGTCGCTGGCGGCGGCGGAAGTGATCGGCCACTGGGGCCCGCGCCCCATGACCTCATTGCATGAATTGGCCGAGCAGAAGGGCCTCAGGCTCCACGCCGCCTGAGGGTGACGTAGAAGGCCCCGTCGCCGCCGTGGCGGCGGTGGGCCAAGGCGAAGCCGGACACCACGCCACGCAGGGCGTGTGACAGAAGCCATTCCTGAATCGAAGCGCGGATCACCCCGCCGCCGCGTCGTCCCTGTCCGGTGACGACCAGAACAGCGCGCAGCCCGCGTGCCTGGGCGCTCGCCAGGAAGGCGCGCAGCTGGTCCTCGGCCTCGAAGCGGCCAAAGCCGTGCAGATCGATGGTCGCCTCAATGGGGTCGCGCTCTCGCGAAAGACGTCGCTGGCGGCGGGGCTCCAGCGCCTCGGGCGCGCCATGCGCCGGGATCGGCCGCACCATCGCGGCGGCCGGGCCCGTCGAGGGTTTGGGCGAGGCGGGTCGCGGCTGAAACGCGGGCACCTGCGACGGCTTCACCTCGATGGTCGCGGGCGTCTCGGCCGCGATCCTCAGCGCTTTTCGGACACGGGCGGGCGTGACCGAGCCGGAGACGCGGGCCCATAGGCGATGGTCTTCGGCGCTCAGACCGGGCGGCGGGCGGCGAGCCACGGGCCTCAGGCCTCGTCGTCGAGGTCAGGCTCGGGTGGGCCGGGCTCATAGGTCAGGAGGTCGCCGGGCTGACAGTCCAGCTCCCGACAGAGGGCGTAGAGGGTGGTGAAGCGGACGGCCCGGGCTTTTCCGGTCTTCAGGATCGACAGATTGGCCACCGTCACCCCGACGCGGTCGGCGAGCTCTGTCAGCGACATGCGCCGCTCGACCAAAAGCCGGTCCAATTGCACCTTGATCGCCATTAGGCTGTCCCTGGGGCGCTGACGCTCGCCGCCCGGCGTCTCGCGGTTCGTGCGCGGGTTGATGAGGTTGGACGGCTCATATCGTCAACTCCGATTCGCGACGCAGCCGGGCGCCTTCACGGAAGACTTCCGCCAGGACGAACACGACCAGAACCGAGAAGATGGGGGTCAGAAGCTCGCCGAAACCCTGACGTTCCATCACGCCGGGGGCCAGGCGGGCGGCGACGATCCCCTGCGCCAGCCAGACGCCGCCGGTGACGACCGCCAGGATCAGGCCGACCTGGCGCAGACGGCGCACGTTTTCGGGCTGGAAGGGGTCGCCGATGGTGAGGGTCCGGAAGATCAGCCTGAGGTTTCTCAGGATCATCAGGAAACCGCCGAAATAGGAGGTCAGGGCCCCGACGCCGAACAGCAGAAGCGCCCGCGTCAATGGCTGTTGGCGACCGCCGGTGTCGTTCGAGACGGTGATGTTCAGATTGGCGATGGGGATGAAGATCGAGGCGAGGAACACCAGCAGCAAAACCGCTGTGATCAGCATCAAAAGCACATAGGCCACGTCCAGCGCGATCTTCAGCAGGCTGGAAACGGAGCCGGGACCCAGCGTCCGGAACGGGGCCTTGACGCCCAAGCGAGGCATCCGGGGCAGGCGCGGTAGGACGAGCGCGGGGCTCTTTCGTTCGGAAGGGGGCCGGTCTGTGGTCATCGGCGATCTCTCGCCGGGATCAGGCCGCGACGGCCGCGCGGGGTCCGGCGAACCCCGGCGCGGCTCTATACATCGCGTTCCTGGTCAATGGTCAAAAGCGCCTTCTTGGTTGCCGCTAACGCTTGGCTCGCAGAGCCTCGCTGCTTGAGCGGCGGAATGGATGGGTCGATCATTTGCAACCGTCGCTCAAGTGGCGAGCAACCGCGTTGCGAGCGATAGCGACCCCCTCTTAAAAGGACTGGACCAGGATGGCGACCAGGGCGGTCGGCAGGGCGGCCAGCATGGCGACGTTGACCAGGAGGCTGCCAACCTTGTCCATCATCAGCGAGACTTTCAGGGTGCTCATCATTTCGCTTCTCTTTCGATCCTGAGTGCGGGTCATTTGTTGCCCACTTTCTGCGCCACAGGGGTTCGATTTGCTCGTTTCGATCAAACCGGGGAACGTTGTGGCCTTCGTTCGTGAGAACATAGATAGGCCGTGCAAGCGGGGGATGCACGTTACATATCGTTTAACGATATTAAACTTCGGCAATGGAATGTTTCTGGATCGGGAGTTCGCGTGAAATTGAAGCTTATCAAGGGGATGCGGCTGGTCGCAGCGACCCACAACGCCGGCAAGGCACGCGAAATCCACGCTTTGCTGGACGGACATTACGCCGTGGTCACCGCGGGCGAGCTGAATCTGCCCGAACCGGCGGAAACCGAGACCACTTTTGTCGGCAACGCTATGCTGAAGGCGCGTCACGCGGCCGACCGCTCGGGCGAAGTTTGCCTGGCCGACGATTCGGGCCTGTCGGTCCTCGCGCTTGACGGCGCGCCTGGCATCTTCTCGGCGCGCTGGGGCGGGCCGGAGAAGGATTTCGCGCTCGCCATGCGCAAGATCGAGGAGCGGCTGGAAGATCTGGGAGCGACCGACCGTTCCGCCTTCTTCACTTCGGCGCTGGCCGTGGCCTGGCCGGAGGGCCCTTGCGTCGTCGTCGAGGGGCGGGTCGACGGACGACTGACCTTCCCGCCGAGGGGCGACCGGGGCTTCGGCTATGACCCCATCTTCATTCCCGACGGCCACGATGAGACCTTCGGCGAGATGGAGCCTGCCCTGAAGGACAGTCTCAGCCACAGGGCCCTGGCATTCAAGAAACTGAAGGCCGCCCTCATTGACGAATGACCGGCCGGACGGGGTCGCCGTCTATGTGCACTGGCCCTATTGCGCCCGCATCTGCCCCTACTGCGATTTCAACGTGGTCAAGGATCGCGGCTGGCGCGAGGAGCAGGCGGTGTTGGTCCAGGCCATGCTGACCGATCTGGAGGCACAAGGGTCGAGGCTTGGCCCTCGGTCCCTGGCCTCGATCTTCTTTGGCGGCGGCACGCCCTCCTTGATGCTGCCCGAGGATGTTGCGGCCGTGGTCGAGGCGGCGCGCCGCCTGTTCCCGGCGACGGGGCCGGTCGAGACCACGCTGGAGGCCAACCCGACTGACGCCGAGGCCGCCCATTTCGCCGCCCTGGCCCAGGCCGGCGTCAATCGCCTGTCCCTGGGCGTGCAGGCGCTGGACGACCGCGCGCTGGCCTTCCTGGGCCGCAACCATTCGGCAGAGGAGGCGCGGCGCGCCATCGCCGTGGCGGGCGGCGTCTTCGACCGGCTGTCGATCGACCTGATCTATGCCCTGCCCGGCCAGACCGTAGAGGCCTGGCGCGGCGCGCTGGACGAGGCCGTGGCGCTCGGGTTCGAACACCTCTCGCCCTATCTGCTGACGATCGAGCCCACGACCGCCTTCGGCCGGGCCTTCGCGCGTGGCAGCCTTGTGCCGCCCGACGAGGACACCGCCGCCGATCTCTACGAAGCGACGCAGGCCACGCTCGAGGCGGCCGGGTTCGACGCCTATGAAGTGTCCAATCACGCTCGGGGTGAAGCCGCCCGATCGGCGCATAACCTGCATGTCTGGCGCGGCGGCGACTACGTCGGCGTGGGGCCCGGCGCGCACGGCCGGCTGACCGAGGATGGGACGCGGACCGCGACCGTCGCCCACCGCCGCATCCCCGACTACGTCGCCGGTGTCGCCTCGGCTTCGCCCTGGAGCGAGAGTCCGGTGCTCGATGCCCGCGAAGCGGCCGAGGAGCGTCTGCTTCTGGGGCTGAGGACGACGGAAGGCGTGCCCCTGTCGCTGCTGCGGAGCCTGGGCCTCGACCCTGGGGCGACGCCGTCGGCTGCGCTGGTCGAGGACGGCTTCGTAGCGGTCGCCGACGGCCGTCTGGCCGCCACCGACAAGGGTCGACCGGTGCTGGACACGGTGCTGAAGACGCTCCTGACCTGAGCCTTGCCTTGCTCCGTCCGGTCCCCGCTGGCACGGTCCAGCCATGACTGAGGCCGCCCCGTTCCCGCCGACCGCGCCCCCGCCCCGCCCGGTTTCGCCCGGCCTCTATCTGGTCTCGACGCCCATTGGGAACCTCAGGGACATGACGCTGCGGGCGCTCGACGTCCTGGCCGCCGCCGACCTCGTTCTGGCCGAGGACACCCGCGTCACGGCCAAGCTTCTGGCCGCCTATGGGCTCAAGGCTCGGCTGGAGCGCTGCGACGACCATGCCTCGGCCCGCGCGGCGGACCTCGCGGTGGAGCGGGTGGCAGAACGCGGCGTGGTCGCCCTGGTTTCAGACGCGGGCACGCCGATGGTGTCGGACCCGGGCTTCGTCGTGGCCCGGGCGGTGATCGCGGCGGGCCTGCCGGTGCATCCCATTCCCGGGGCGTCCAGCCTGCTGGCCGCGCTGGTCCTGTCAGGCCTTCCTGCAGATCATGTGACCTTTGTTGGTTTCCTGCCGCCCAAATCCGCCGGCCGGACCGCGGCGCTGGGCGAGCTCAGGGCCGCGAGGCAGACCCTGGTCTTCTTCGAGAGCGGCCCACGACTGAGAGCCAGTCTGACCGACATGGCCGCCGTTCTCGGCCCTCGGCCCGCCGCCGTCTGCCGCGAACTGACCAAGCTTTATGAGACCTGCGTGCGCGGAACTCTGTCGGAACTCGCGGCGGACCCTGCGCTGGACGGACCCAAGGGCGAGATCGTGGTCGTGGTCGGGCCCGGCGAAGTCGAGACCGCCAGCGCGGCGGACGCCGACACGGCCTTGGCCGAGGCGCTGACGCGGCTGGCCCCGGGAGAGGCGGCGTCGGAGGTGTCCCGGGTGCTCGATCTGCCAAGGAAGGCGCTGTATCGCCGCGCGCTCGAACTGCAGGGCCGAGGATGAGGCCGGATCGGGTCGCCCGACCTCGCCTGCCCCGCGCCGCCAAGGTCGGCTGGCGTCGGACGGCGGGGGGCGCGGCCTTCAAGGCGGGCCACGGGGCGGAGTGGGTCGCCGCGGCCTTGCTGATCCTCAAGGGCTACCGCATCCTCGGGTTCAGGCTGAAGGCGCGCGGAGCCGAGATCGACATCCTCGCTCAGAAGGCGGGCGTCCTGGCCGTGATCGAGGTCAAGCAGCGCCGTACGGTCGAGGCCGCCGAGGCCGCCCTCTCGCCCAACCAACGCGAGCGACTGCGGCTGGCCGGGGAAAGACTGTTGCGCCAAAGACCCGGTCTGCAGGGTCTTCGTCTCCGGTTGGACACGGTGACGCTGGCGTTAGGGAAATTTCCGCGCCATCGTCGCGGCTTATAGTTTCTCGAACAACGGGAACGGGTCGTCGGGGGAGGCGTCGCCGTGACACGGGAAGAAGCCGAGGATCAGCTGAGCGTGGCCGGACAGGCCGACGACGACGCCTTTCCGCTGCTGGACGCCGCCATCGCTTGCGCGGTGCACGATTTGCCGTTCCGCGACCCGGCTCCGGCGCGCCGACTGGCTGACGCGGCCGCCGAACGCCTCGCCGAGCGAATCGAGAGCGAAAGCCCCGACGACGCCTTGGCCGAGACCATGGCCGCCGACCTCCGACTGAACGGCGATCTCCTGCATTACGACGACCTGGCCAACACCGACGTGATCGACGTCGCCGAGCGTCGGCGCGGTCTCTCGTCGGCCCTGGCGGTCTTCTATCTCGACGCGGCCCGCCGGGCCGGCGTCAAGGCGGCGGGGGTGGATTTCCCGAACCATTTTCTGCTGCGGGTCGAGACCCCGGCGGGACCGGTCGCGCTGGATCCGTTCAGTCACGGCCGCGTAGTGATGCCGTCGGAGTTGACCCGGCGGGCGCTACGGGCGGGCCTCACGCCGCACGTCGCCGACCGGCTGGACGTGCTGATGGCCCCCGTGACCGACCGCGAGGCTCTGATCCGGCTCCAGAACGTCCTGTTCAGCCGCGCCATCAGGACCCAGGACTATGAAACCGCTGAGCGTTCGGCGGTCCGCCGCGCCCTGCTCGACCCGGAGGATCACCGCCCCTGGCTGGACGTCGCCGCCGCGCGGGAAAAGCAGGGTGCCTTGAATGGGGCGATCGACGCCCTGGCCCGCGCCCGGGCCGTGTCCGGAGAGGCCGCGCCGGTGCCGGAAGTCGCCTTCGAGCGGCTGAGGATGCGGCTGAATTAGGTTTCAGGTTCTGGGTTTCAGGTTCTAGGGAGAAGGGCAACGCGCCTGCGTCGGCGGCCCGCCCCCAGAAACCAGATCCTGAAACCTAGAACCTTCATGCTCCGCACCGCCATCCAGATGGACCCGATCGAAGGGGTCAATATCGCCTCGGACACGACCTTCTTCCTGGCGCTGGAGGCGCAAGCGCGGGGGCATTCTCTGTGGGTCTATGATTTCCGCACCCTGGCGCTGGAGGGCGGCGACCTATTCTGCCGCGCCCGGTCGGTGACGCTCAGGCCCGTGGTCGGCGATCATGTGACCTTCGGCGAAGAGGTTCGGCTGGACCTCGGGCGCGACGTCGACGTCATCCTGATGCGTCAGGATCCGCCCTTCGATATGGCCTATGTCACGGCGACCTATCTGCTGGAGACCGTCCATCCCCGGACCCTGGTGGTCAACGATCCCGCCGAGGTCCGATCGGCGCCCGAGAAGCTGTTCGCCACACGGTTCAAGGGCGTCCAGCCGCCGACCTTGATCAGCGCGGACCCTGTCGCCTTGGTCGACTTCCATGAACGGCACGGCGACGTGGTGCTGAAGCCCCTGCACGGGGCGGCGGGCTCGGGCGTAGTACGGCTGAAGGCGGGCGATCCGAACCTCGAGGCCCTGATCGAGATCCACGCCGCCGCCAGCCGCGATCCCCTGGTGATCCAGAAGTTCATTCCGGCGGTGTCGAAGGGCGACAAGCGCATCATTCTGATCGAGGGCGAGCCGGTCGGTGCCATCAACCGCGTACCGGCCGAGGGGCAGGTGCGGTCCAACCTGCGCGTCGGCGGCACCGCCGCGCCGGTCGAGATCACCGACCGGGACCGGGAAATTTGCGCCGTCATCGGGCCGGAGTTGAAGGCGCGGGGCTTGATGTTCGTCGGCATCGACGTGATCGGCGACTATCTGACCGAGATCAACGTCACCTCGCCGACGGGGGCCGTCCAGCTGAAGGACTTCACTGGCGTCGACGCCGCCGCCATCCTGTGGGACGCGATCGAGGCGAAGCGGGTTCCGAGCGCATAACACCGCTCTTGCAAACGGCACGAGTTCATGGTTCGTTCTCTCCCGTTTAAGGAGAGCGCCCATGCTGGCGAGCATCGCGACGGTGGCGTTCGAGGGGGTCGAGGCGCGGCGCGTCGACGTTCAGGTCCAACTCGTTGGGAACGACGGCCCGACCATTTTCTCTATCGTCGGCCTGCCCGACAAGGCTGTGGCCGAGAGCCGGGAGCGGGTGCGTGGGGCCTTCGCCGGGATCGGTCTGGCCCTGCCGCCCAAGCGGATCATCGCCAACCTGGCTCCCGCCGACCTGCCCAAGGAAGGCAGTCATTTCGATCTGCCGATCGCGCTCGCCCTGCTGGCGGCGCTCGGCGTCATGCCTCCGGACGCCCTCAACGGCTGGGCCGCGCTGGGCGAGCTGGGGCTGGACGGGCGGATTCAGCCGGTGGGCGGGACGCTTCCGGCTGCGGTCGCGGCCTCGGCCATGGGGCTGGGCCTGATCTGTCCAGAGGCGAATGGGCCCGAGGCCGCCTGGGCCGGGGAGGTCTCGATCCTGGCGCCCCGGTCGTTGATCGGGCTGATCAACCATTTCAAGGGAACTCAGGTCCTGCGCGCGCCCGCCGCCGGACCGGTCACCTCAGGGACGGCGGTTCCTGACCTGCGCGAGGTCAAGGGCCAGGAGAGCGCCAAGCGGGCGCTGGAGGTGGCGGCGGCCGGGGGGCACAATCTGCTGTTCGTCGGCCCGCCAGGGTCGGGCAAGTCGATGATGGCCCAGCGCCTGCCCGGCCTCCTGCCGCCCCTGACGCCGCAGGAACTGCTGGAGACCTCCATGGTGTGGTCGGTGGCGGGGCTGATCGAGCGCGGGGCCCTGACGCGGGAGCGGCCGTTCCGTAGCCCCCACCATTCGGCCTCGATGGCCGCGCTCACCGGCGGTGGCCTGCGCGCCAAACCGGGGGAGGCGTCGCTGGCCCACAACGGCGTCCTGTTCCTCGATGAGCTCCCGGAATACTCGGCCCAGGCGCTGGACAGCCTGCGCCAGCCGCTGGAGACGGGCGAGATCGTGGTGGCCCGGGCCAACGCCCATGTTCGCTATCCGGCGCGGTTCCAACTGGTCGCCGCCATGAATCCCTGTCGTTGCGGGCTCGGCGGGGCGGGCAAGGGGGCGTGCGGCAAGGCTCCGCGCTGTCAGAAGGATTATCAGAACCGCATTTCGGGACCGATGTTCGACCGCATCGACCTGACGGTGGAGACCCCGCCAGTGACCGCCGCCGACATGGCCCTGCCGCCGCCGGCTGAGGGCACGGCCGAGGCGGCCGCCCGCGTCGCCGTCGCCCGCGCCATGCAGGAGGAGCGGGTCAGGGAGGCGGGGCTGGATCCGCTCCAGGCCCTGAACGCCCGCGCCAACGGCGAGACCCTGGATCGTTTCGCCCGGCCAGACGAGGCGGGACGCGCGCTGTTGATGCGCGCCGGCGAGGCCGGGGGGCTGACCGCGCGGGGCTGGACCCGCACCCTTCGTTTGGCCCGAACCATCGCCGATCTGGAAGGATCGACCGGGGTGCTGCGCCGTCATATCGCCGAGGCCCTGATCTATCGTCGCTCCACCGTCGGGGCCCAGGCCGACTTCGAACGTCAGGACGGCGGCCGGACGGGCATCCCGGCCTGGTGATGTCAGCGGCACAGTGTCAAGACTTTGGAAACCCTGCGGGTTGAGCGGCCCTTAAGCGGGCCAACGTTAAGGCTGTTGTCCAAACGGGGACAACGCATGGCGCGAAAGACGGCGACCACGATGACGGCAGGGGGCGATCCGAGCCCTCCTTGCGGCGGAGCCGACCCCTTCCTGCGTCTCATGAGCCACGAGATGCGAACGCCGCTCAACGGCGTGATCGGCATGCTGGGCCTGTTGACCCGAACCCGCCTCGACGGCGCCCAGCGCGCCTACGCCGAGGCCGCCCGGGATTCGGCCGAGCATCTGCTCGGCCTGGTCAACGATCTGCTCGACTATGCCCGGCTGGAAGCGGGCAAGCTGGAGTTCGATCTGGCGCCGGTCGACCCGGAGGCGCTGGTGCGGGGGGTGGCCGAGCTGCTGAGCCCGAGGGCGCATGACAAGGGGCTGGAGATCGTCTGGTCGGTCGCGGCCGACGTGCCCGACATCCTGGCCGACGAGGGGCGGCTGCGGCAGGTGCTGTTCAACCTGGCGGGCAACGCCGTGAAGTTCACAGAGACGGGCGGTGTCAGAATCGCCGTGACGCGGGCGGGGGGAACCGAGGCGAGGCCCACGCTGGCCTTTATAGTCGACGACACCGGCCCAGGCATCCCGGCGGCGGCGCGCCAGCGCATCTTCGAAGAGTTTGGCCACGTCGATGCGTCCGATGCGACGCGCTATGACGGGGCGGGTCTTGGGCTCGCGGTGGTTCGCCGCCTGGCCGAGGCGATGAAGGGCAAGGTCACGGTGACCGACCGGCCGGACGCCGACGGTCGCGGCGGCTCGCGCTTCCGCTTCCAGGCGGCGTTCAAGGCTGTGGCCGAGGCCAAGTCGCGCCCGCGGGGACTGGACGGACAGACGGTGGCGGTTCGGTCGCCCGATTCTTTCGTGGCCGAGACGGCCCGCGCCCAGCTGATCGCGAGCGGCGCGGAACCGACCGAGGGGCCGGCCTCCGTCACCCTGGTCGACCATGCCGAGGCGGCGGCGGCCGGGCAGGCGATGGCGGCAGCCCCCTCGACCGGGCGCGGGATCGTCCTGCTGAGACCCGGCGAGCGCGAGTTGATCGCGCGCTATCGGTCGGCGGGTTTCCACGGCTATCTGATCAAGCCGATGCGGCGGGCTTCGCTGGTCGAGCGGGTGGCAGCGGCGGCCACGGCGGGTGATCCGGTTCCGGCGGGCGCGCGAGTCCTGCCGCCGGAGGACGACCGCGTCCTTCCGGTCCGGTTCGCCGGTACGCGTGTGCTGCTGGCCGAGGACAATCCAGTCGGGGCGCTCCTGGCCAAGACCCTGCTGCGGCGCGAGGGATGCGTGGTCGAGACGGCGGGCACGGGCAGTGAGGCGGTCGAGGCGCTCAAACGGGCGCGTTATGATCTGGTCTTCATGGACATGCGCATGCCGGGCATGGACGGCCCCGAGGCGACGCGTGCTATCCGGGCGTCGGGCGACCGCACACCGATCGTCGCCCTGACCGCCAACGCCTTCGAAGAGGACCGCCGCGCCTGCCTCGAGGCCGGGATGAACGATCATCTGGTCAAGCCGCTCGAACTTGAGCCCCTGAGGTCCGCTCTGGCCCGCTGGACGACCGGAGACTTCCGCGCCAAGGTCGCCGCCGCATAGGCCAGCCGACGACAGACCGGCGGCCTTCGAGGATGAGGCCGCCGCACAATGACAGCACCTGCAGACACACCCGAAAAGTCGGCCAGCCGCTTCGGAGGTCTGGCGGTCTACGGCGAGCGTCGCGTCTTCGTGATGCTGCTGCTGGGCTTTTCAGCCGGTCTGCCCAATCTCCTGATCTTCGACACCCTCTCGGCCTGGCTGAGGGAAAGCGGCCTGTCGCTTGAGGTCATCGGCTTCTTCGCCCTGGCGACCCTCAGCTATTCGCTGAAGTTCATCTGGGCCCCACTGATCGACCGAACTCGCGTGCCTGTCCTGAGCGCGCTTCTGGGACATCGGCGGTCGTGGATGATCGTCACTCAGGCGGTCGTGATCCTGGGACTGTGGTCCATCGCGGGTTTGAACCCGGCGACGGCGCTCGGTTCGGTGGCGGTGTTCGCGGTTCTGGTGGGCTTCTTCGGCGCGACCCAGGACATCGTCATCGACGCCTGGCGGATCGAAGCGGCGGACGACGCCCGGCAAGGGGCCATGGCGGCCGCCTATCAGTGGGGCTATCGCGTCGCGATCATCGTCGCGGGCGCCGTGCCGCTGGTGCTGGCCGATCTCTATAACTGGAACCTGTCCTATGCCGTGATGGCGGCTCTGATGGGAATCGGCGTCGGTGGGGTGCTGCTGGCGCCCAAGGAGCAGGTCCATACGAACCGGCCAATCCCGATCGGGGACGTCCCGTCCCGGCCGCCGCTCGAGCTGCTGGAATGGATCGCCCGTCTGGCGGTGATCCTGGTCGCCGCCCTGATCGTGGGGTCGGGTCTGACCGGTCAGGCCGACCTGCTGGCGGGAACCCTGGCCCTGTTCGGCCAGTCAACCGCAGATGGGGAGGCGTTGAAGGCGGCCTGGACGGCCAAGCCGGACGGCACCTATCTTCAGGTCGCGGCGACCTTCGGTGGCCTCGGCCTTCTGGTCCTGGCCTGCTGGCCGCTGCCCGGCTTCAGGACCCGACCGGGTGCCTATCTGGCCGGATCGTTCGGCCAACCCGTGATGGACTTCTATCGACGCTTCGCGGGGGTGGCGACGCTGATCCTGGCGCTGATCTGCGTCTATCGGCTGGCGGATTTCGTGCTCAACATCATGAACCCCTTCTATCTGGACCTGGGCTTCACCAAGACCGAGCTGGCCGAGGTCAGGAAGGTCTTCGGCGTGATCATGACGACGCTGGGCGTCTTCATCGGCGGCTGGTCCGTGGCCAAGCTGGGGCTGATCCGAACCATGGTGATCGGGGCCTTCATGAGCCCGCTGTCCAATCTGGTGTTCGCCTGGCTGGCGACCCAGGGCCCGAGCCTCGGCGCGCTCACCATCGCCATCGGCGTGGACAATATCGCCACGGGGTACGCGGGCACGGCGCTGATCGCCTATATGTCCAGCCTGACCTCGATCGGCTTCACGGCGACCCAGTACGCCTTGTTCAGTTCGCTATACGCCCTGCCAGGCAAGCTGATCGCGTCCCAGTCCGGGCGGATCGTCGAAGGCTCGGCGAGGGCGGCCGAGGCGGGAGGGATCTTAGCGCCGTTGAAGGGTCTGTTCTCGAGCCTGCCGCCCGGATCTCTGGTCCAGGGCGCGGCGACCAGCGGCGTGACGCCCCAGGCGCTGGGCGCCGGCTATGTGGTGTTCTTCCTCTACTCGACCGCGATCGGCATCTTCGCCATCGTCCTGGCCTTCATCGTGGCCCGCAAGCAGACGGCGCTGCAGGACCGGTTGAAGACCGAGGCCGACCAGGCGGAGGCAGAGGCTCAGCCCTCCTGACCCGGTTCACACCGTTGGGGGGACCGCCGTGGCGACCATGGAGCGTTCCGCGGCCGCGCTGGGGTGCGGCGCCGCCGTCTCGTCGTCGGGCTCGAACTCGACGGTGACGCCCTCCTCGTAGGCGGCGAAGGTGGCGGCGGTGATGATTTCCGAGACCGAGGCGCCGAGCGAGACGATCTGGACGGACTTCTCCAGTCCCACCAGCAGCGGCCCGATCACGGTGGCGCCGCCCAACGCCTGAACGAGCTGTGTCGAGATGGCGGCGGAGTGCAGCGCCGGCATGACCAGGATGTTGGCCTCGCGGCTGAGGCGCATGAAGGGGTAGTTGGCGCGCTGCTCGGGGGCGAGCGCCAGCTCGGGCGGCATCTCGCCCTCGTACTCGAAGTCGACGCCCTTCTGATCCAGGATGCGGATGGCCTCGCGGACCTTCTCGCCGCGCTCGCCGGGCGGGTTGCCGAAGGTCGAGTAGGACAGGAAGGCGACGCGCGGCGTCCGACCCAGCCGGCGCACGGTGGCGGCGGCCTGGACGGCGATGTCGGCCAGTTCCTCGGCCGAGGGCAGTTCGTGGATCGAGGTGTCAGCGATGAAGAGGGTCCGACCCTTGGCCAGGACGACCGAGAGGCCGATCAGGCCGTCGCCCTTGACGTCCAGGACGCGGCGGACCTCCTTGAGCACCATGTTGAAGTTGCGGGTCGTGCCGGTGACGACCGCGTCGGCCTGACCGCGCGCCACCATGGCGGCGGCGAAATAGTTGCGGTCCTGGTTGATCATCCGCTGGACGTCGCGGCGCAGGTAGCCGCGTCGCTGAAGCTTTTCATACAGCCAGTCAGTGTAGGCCTCGTTCATGTCCGAGACGCGGGCGTTGACGATCTCGATGCCCATGGCGTCGAAGTCGAGCCCGGCCTCGGCGGCGTTCTTGTGGATGAGATCCTCTCGCCCGATCAGGATGGGGGTGCCCAGCTCGGCCTGTTTGAAGGCCCAGGCGGCGCGGATGACCGTGGATTCCTCGCCCTCGGCGAAGACGACCCGCTTGTTCGGCGCGGCCCGCACGGCCGAGCTGATCTTCTGCATGAGGGCGGCGGAGGGGTCGACGCGTTCGCGCAAGCGGGCGCGATAGGCGTCCATGTCGTCGATGCGAACGCGGGCCACGCCACTGTCCATCGCCGCCTGGGCAACGAAGGGCGGAATGTACCAGATCAGGCGAGGGTCGAAGGGCGTGGGGATGATGTAGTCGGGGCCGAACTTCAGCTTTCGGCCGCGATAGGCCACGGCGACCTCGTCTGGCACGTCCTCGCGGGCCAGCTGAGCCAGGGCGTGGGCGCAGGCGATCTTCATCTCGTGATTGACGCGCCGGGCCCGGACGTCGAGCGCGCCCCGGAAGATGTAGGGGAAGCCCAGGACGTTGTTGACCTGGTTCGGGTAGTCCGACCGGCCCGTGGCGATGATGGCGTCGGAGCGGACGGCCTTGACCTGTTCCGGCGTGATTTCCGGGTCCGGGTTGGCCATGGCGAAGACGATGGGACGGGGCGCCATGGTGGCGATCATCTCGGGCGTGATCGCGCCCTTGGCCGACAGACCCAGGACGACGTCGGCCCCGACCATGGCCTCGGCCAGGGTGCGCTTGTTCGTGTCGGTCGCGTGAACGGCCTTCCACTGGTCCATGCCCTCGGGCCGACCGCGATAGAGCACGCCATGCAGGTCGACGACGGTGGTGTTCTCGGGCCGCACGCCCAGCGACTTCATCAGGCTGATCGACGATAGACCCGCCGCGCCCGCCCCGACCAGGACCAGTCTGACGTCCTCCAGTCGGCGCCCCGTGATGTGGCAGGCGTTGATCAGGCCGGCGGTCGAGATGATCGCGGTGCCGTGCTGGTCGTCGTGGAAGACGGGGATGTCCAGCCGGTCCTGGAGCTCGCTTTCGATGACGAAGCATTCGGGGGACTTGATGTCCTCCAGATTGATGCCGCCCCAGGTGTCGCCGATGTTCTTGACGACGGTGATGAATTCGTCCGGGTCGGTGGTCTTGACCTCCACGTCGAAGCTGTCGACGTCGGCGAACCGTTTGAACAGGACCGCCTTGCCTTCCATGACCGGCTTGGAGGCCATGTGGCCCAGCGCGCCCAGCCCCAGGATGGCCGTGCCGTTGGAGATGACGGCGACCAGATTGCCCTTGGAGGTGTAGTCGTAGGCCCGGTCGGCGTCCTCCGCGATGGCCCGGACCGGCACAGCCACGCCCGGCGAATAGGCCAGCGACAGGTCGCGCTGGGTCGCCATGGGCTTGATCGGTGCCATGGAGATCTTGCCCGGGTTCGGCAGGCGGTGGAAATCCAGCGCCTCCTGATCGGAGAAGGTCTGTTTGTCGGTCTGGTCGGGCATGAAGACGTCTCGGCTGGAGGCCTGCCCGTCGTAGCCGGGCCAGAGGGGGCGGACAACCGGCGACAGGCGGGAGGGGAGCTGTGGCGGCTCTCCCTCCCCGGTACGGGGAGGGCGGCGCAGCCGAACCCGGACCCCAGGCTGGCGGGACACGCAGAGAAGCTGGTTGTGGAAGACCGATGGCGTGGCGCCGTGTTGAGTGTGCCGTCACGGGCCCGCCTCTGGCGGCTCCGCGGCCTGTCTCCGCCCAGGGGCGGAGAGCCGGTGAGACATGCGTCAACGCTCTTCCGCTGTGAACGGGTTGGGGAAGTGACGGAGCCTGGGCGGTTGCCC